>Ga0207416_1000035_pt1 | contig 258803 bp, 247 predicted proteins | sample PaiPotPPM11metaG_FD_184107 | JGI IMG/M metagenome (GOLD analysis project Ga0207416, IMG submission 184107) | Iron sulfur acid spring bacterial and archeal communities from Banff, Canada, to study Microbial Dark Matter (Phase II) - Paint Pots PPM... ... | reverse complement strand
GCTCGCGCAAGGTATGCAGAACTTGCGCCGCGGCTGGCGTTCGAGCACCAGAGCGTGTTCGCGCTCAACGCCGCAGATGCGACGTTCGACTTGACCGTTTGCCGACACGTCCTGCACGCCGTTCCAAACGCCGACCAAGTCGTCGCAGAGCTACAACGCGTGACCCGCCCCGGCGGCTACCTGCACCTCATCCCAGAGGACTACGGGATGCTGCACTTCCAGCGTGGCGCGCTCGACCCGCGTGATTTTTGGTACGCGGCGCCGCCGGCATTCGGATCGGCGACCGGCACCGACTTGTTCATCGGCCGTAATGCGTTTACAATGCTCGCCGCGCTCGGGCTTGAAGACGTCGCGGTGGACTACGTGGTGGTTGACACGGTGCGCGCTCGGGACGATTTTGCCAGCATCATCGAAGCGTGGCGCGACGGCTACATCGAGTCTATCGCAGAGCTCACGCCGTTCACGCGTGAATCGGCGCTCGGTTACTTCAATCAGATGATCGCGAACATCCGCGACCCGCGCGGCTACGCCGTGTGGATGGTTCCGGTGGTCAGCGCCCAAGTGCCCAGCGCCCCTAAGACACCACTTCGAACTCGTCGCATCCGGGAAAACCCGTAGTCGAGTGGCGCGAAGGCAAGGCTTGTCGCAAGGCTGCTCAGCTCTTGGAGGAATCCATAAAGCGCGGCGCGATGCTGCTCGTCGTCTTCGCGGATGCCGACGAATGGGGTCCGATCACCCAATACGGGCACCTGGTCGACCTGCGCGTCGATGGCGAGACCACTTGGTACACAGTCGCTGGTCTTCGCCGACTGGTGACGCCGATTCCGACCGACAGCCTGATCGTGAAAAGCACGAACCGGCCGATCCCATCAACGGATATCCGTTCGTACCGCATTTGCGAGACGCCATCGTCATTGCGAGCGTAATGGTCGCAGAGCCGCGCCGTTTTTCTTCAGCCAGGGTGCCGTAGCACTGCGGTCGGGATCAGCTTTAGCTCCACATCTGATTAACCCGCACGCGGTCATCACGAAACACGGTGCCACACAGCAGCGCTGGCGCGTGGTCCATTATTAAGGTAAGCAGGCGGCACGGTCAACCCCCGAACGAAAAAAATATTTTTGAGCGGGCAACCAAGAGGGGTACCATTGGTTGCAGCGCCGACAGCGGGCCAGGGATGCGTGACTTGCACGTGGCGAACCATGCCTGATGCGATCCGCAAAACGTGAGTCCGCACGCGAAATCAAAGCGCGCGCAAACAACACGGTGGCCGCGCGCCTGCGGAAAAATCCACGCGCGCGGTTGCGGCGCTCTACGGCTACCCAAAATACCTGCGCATCGACAACGTTCTACGAGCGCTTGTCAAGGGTAATGGAGCAATTGACCCACTCGCACGGAGAACGAGGGGCACGTATCGGCACCGAGCGGCTCCCGCGGTTACAGGGATGCGACGATCACCATAATGCAGACACAAGGTCCTTGGAGGCCTTGATCGTTCTTAACACAGCGTTCGCTCCGAGCGGGAGACCCGAGCATTATCTACGAGGTCAGCCCTACCTCGCTTCGCCCGGCCGTAGGACAATCACGGCTCGCCACAAACCTGTGCGCCAAGTATGGGAGGGTACCATCATGTCGCTTGAGGTCTTAAGCACGACTGCCGCCATCGGTACGTTCGTCGTTATTGCCGCGACTGCAATCGCCGCAGTTGTGCAATTGCGCCACCTGCGGGTCAGCAATCAGTTGCAGGGCCTCCTTACAGTGCTCGCCCGCGTCGAAGATCCGAATTTCAATGCCTGGGTCGATGGAGCGCGGTCGCTCGTGAACGAAAGGATTGGCGACGCAGACTACTGGCAAAGCTGGGGAATCGGAACGTTCGAAAGAAGAGACAATCCCATACTTAATCTTGGCAACTCCTATGAGTGGGTTGGCAGCCTTGTCAGACGCAACCTCATCCCAGAAGGCCCGTTCATGGATATATATAGCGGTCGAGTTCAAAACGCGTGGAATATCGTCGAACCAGTAGTTGCAGTTTCTCGCCTGCGGTACCCGGGGGTTTGGACCAATTTCGAATACCTCGCCGTGCGGGCCGATGCGTACGTGCGTAAATTTCCTGAAGGCGAATACCCCGGCGGCATACCTCGCAAGCAACTCAGCGAAAAGTCGCGCGCTCTCGCAGCGGGAATCCGGGAGCGCATTGATCGGGCTACGCCTCAGTAAAGCTCTTACATTCGGGGCACCGCGCATAGGCGCACACGTGGCGACGCCTCGAGCGTTCTTCGAATTCGACCGGCGTTTGGGAGACTTCACGATGGATCTGTACAGCCATGTTACGCCGACGATGCAGCGAGATGCCGTTGATATGCTGAGCGGGGTTTTGCGGGAGGCCACGCAGCGGTTGCGTGCCTAGACCGTGCCGCCTTCGTCGCTAAGGATAGACGCAGGGACGGTTCGTGCCCCCCGACGTTTCACCGAGCCTGTTGCGCTCGCTTTGCCGCCAAGGAAACGTACCACGAAACAGGGAGCCCGAAAAACACCAAGCGCGTAATGAGCTCAAGGCCGATGAACTTCGCATTCGCAGACCCGGGTGGCAGCACGTGGTGTATGGCCTGCACGATGTGCATGTGGTGCATCTGCATGTGGTGCGCCACTTGCACGAGTTGCATGCCGATCATCACTATGAGGCCATACACCAAACCAGAGATGATCCAAACGCGATTGAGGACTGGCCACATCACCATAGCGAGATACGCGTAGATAAGCGCCCACACGATGTTAGTGACAAAGTGTAGGAAGACACCGAGCACCGCATACGACGTCGCGGTAGACGCTACAGGACCCACGATAGCGGCGGCGACGTTCTGCCAACCCCGAATTAGATTTTGACCAGCAATGGCAAGAAATGCATCGACGAGGATCGCCGCAATGATTCCGGCGATAAGGCCGGCTGCGAAAACCGCTGCCCCTCTCGGGCGTGCTGCTCTGGCTACCGTGATCATTCGGCTACTACCTACGATGCCTCGGTAGCCATGGGCCTGCATCCAATCCGACCGTCGCTTTCACGCAGCCTCCTGTTCGGTCGTCGAGGCGGCCGCACGAATGAATCCGCGCTGGTCCGTGCTCCCATTTTTAGGAACTCGACAAGGTGGACGCCAGATTCATCGAGTGGGGCGCTACCGAGCGTTTCAAGAGGATTCGAGGGATGATAGCCAAGCGCATAGCTCCTCCAGCTCCACGGAGTCTGAAGCAATCCTACGTAGGTGGTTAACGAGTTTGTCGCTCGTCGGTACCTCGATACCGAGCACGCTAACGCGCCATTGGCCCGGTTCCTCAGACGCAACGAGGGCTTTGCCGCTGATCCCATATCCATCGAGGATTTCGATGATTCTCTCTGCCTCAGTCTTGGTCATGCGTTAGGGTCCCCATTCGTTAAACGTCGGGTTCTCTACGCGCGCCAGTACGGTCAGGAGCCCGGTCAATTGATTGCTTGCGTGCAAGTGGCGCAGTTGCACGACTGCCGCGATGGCAGTGGCCGCGATGACGACAAACGTACCGATTGCGGCCGTCGTACTCAAAACCTCAAGCGGTATGATGTTGCCCTCCCATGCCTGGCGCACAGGTTTGGGGCATCGCGTGATTGTCCTACGGCCCCGTCGGGCGAGGTAGGTCGCGGGCTGAAACCAACGCGGGCGCAGCGGGAACGAGCGTTCGAACTCGACAAAAAAAGCGGCTTCCCTTTTGTCCTCACGAGGACGTTTTGAAGGCCACTGCCAATTCCCGCACTTTCCTCATGTGTACTTGCCACCTCATGTGTGAAAGGGTACTGTCATGTTTCGAACGCTTCGCGTTATCTTTTGCGCTCTCGTGTTAATAGGGACCATGGGCGCTGGTACAAAGATCCTTGGCAGCGCAGATGGAGACACGCCGGGCATCCATATCGACGTGACCCAGCTCAAACGAATTTCCCGCAACATGGTTTCCCTACAGTTTGTCTTGGTAAACGGTACTGGCGCTCAAATTGGGATGGGTGGCTTTATGGATGGAGAAAATAATATGCGAGACAATGATACGATTGCGGGCGTCTATCTTGACGACGGAACTACCCAGTACAACGTCGTACGCGACGCGCAAGAGAAGTGTGTGTGCAGCTCACACATGGGATATCTTCAGCCGAAAGCTAAAATAAATCTTTGGGCCAAGTTTCCGGCGCCGCCAGCATCGGTTACCAAACTGACCGTAGATATTCCTCACTTCCCACCCGTCGAAGACGTGGCTCTGACGCCGCTCAACCAATAGGAATGCCATTGGTGTGACCGGCCATTAGGGGCTCTCTAACAATGTTTTGCGAGCCTGATACCGCGCCAGCGAGGGCGGCCGAATCCGCCGATCCACGCCATCACGGCAGTAACCACCCCTATCACGCCCGCGATCCTCGAGGCCGACGGGACGTGAAACGCTAATCCTGCCCAATCGACCGCGAGCGTGAGGAACAGCAGCAGCAACGTCACCGACCCCGGTCTTGGTATCTTGGCCTTGAACGATGCCAGAGCTATCAGCAGCACCACCACGGCCACGGCGAAGAGGATCCAGCTGATTTCCGCGCTCGCACTCTTTGAGGTCGGGAGGAAGATCCAACCGTAGAACGCGCTGGATGCGAACAGGCTGCCGATTGTGGACATGCGCATTGGTTCCGAACGCTCGCCGAAGCGCGCGAAACAGCTGATGGCTAGATGCACGAATACAACACGACGCACTCGCACAGTTCCCTAGGCTACCACACGCCCGAGGAGTTCTTGGGACTCTACGAAATTACCGCACCCCCACAAGAATCACTGGCGTAACTTCCCAGCGCACGTCAGGCCGACCCCACCATCTCTTCGCTTAATCCGAATCCTAAAGCCCGAGAAGGTCAGCCGTGTTTCTTCCCAATCGCCATGCGCACGGTTGGGACAAGTACCTTCAACGCTTGTCAATTGCCGCTACCGGCGGCGATCCCGGCCCAGACGAAATGTAGCTACTGCGGCGCAAGATATTGAAAGTTGATCCGCGTTTCAAGCCAGTCGAGGATGCCTTCGCCAGGCGTCGAGACGTGAACGCAGGCATGATGATGGCCTCATACGGCCTCAAAGTGAACGGCAAGATTTTCGCGATGTTTTCTAAGGGCAGGTTCGTCACGAAGTTGCCCAAGCAGCGAGTCGACGAGCTCGTGAGCAGCGACAAGGGCGAGCGCTTCGATCCTGGCCATGGAAGGCTGATGAAGGAGTGGGTCGTCGTAAGGGCTGCTAGAGCGAGCTGGATCGACCTCGCCAAGGAGGCGTATGACTTCGTGAAGCGAGGCAAGGCAGACGCGGCTAGGCAGACGCGACACTAGGCGTGCGTCTTGCGCCCCACGGCGGATTTCTCATGGAGCCGGCAGAACTCGACGCCGGCTGCGCGGAATGACGTCGGCGCCGAAATCTTGCTCGCGCCGAGATAGCTCAGTCGGTAGAGCACGCGCCTGAAAAGCGCGGTGTCGCCAGTTCGATTCTGGCTCTCGGCACCAAAGACCGAGGCCCCGGCTTCTGGCCGGGGCCTCGCTCGCGTGGCTGCCACGCGCAAGATTAACGGCGGTCGGCCATCCGGCTGACGCGGATTTACCGACCCGCGCGCAGAAATCGCCGCATCGAAAGCGGGAGTAGCTCAGTTGGTAGAGCATCAGCTTCCCAAGCTGAGGGTCGCGGGTTCGAGGCCCGTCTCCCGCTCCAGCACCTCGAGCCATTGAAGCATTTTCCCGTGGCGCTTCCGGCGTCCCGGGTACACTTGCCGCGATCGATGAAGTGTTACTCGACGCCATACTTGGCGGCCCGCTCAAGCATTGCACACGAGCGGATTGCCGGCCCTTCGGCCGGATGCACGAGGAGGCGGGCGCCGCCCGCGCAGAATCCGCCGACGGAACGCGACGCTCGAAGGTCGCGACGAAGGACTGGATGCATTTCCTTCTGACGGCGATGGTCGCAACGACGCTCGACTGCGGCTCTGCGTGGAACTGTTTTGAGAGCGCGTTTGCCCGATCGCAGACCGCAACAGTGGTCGAACGCCTGCCATCGGAGGGGAGCGCTCCGTCAGCCACCCCCAGGTTACGCGTCACGACATCGTCCGTCGCCCCCTCGTCGGTCGTGGTTTCGCTGCGCATCATTTCGGGCAGACCTGGAGAGCCGGCGACCGATGAACCCTCCAGCAAGTGCACGTTCCGAGCGCAGGCATTCAAGAATCTCGTCGCCGATGTCGGCACGATGGGCGTGTTCAGTCCCGTGCTCTTTCTGGGCGCCGATTCGTGCACGGGAGCACTGCTGACCGGCGTGATGCAAGAGCGAGCAGCGGTGCTGCCTTTACCGGGCGGGCAGACCTCGGGCCCGACTTCCGCCGATTGCGGACTTTCGTTCGGTTGCCTCGTCCGCGCGCTCGGCACTCGGCGGCAGGCAGCCGCCTGGAGCATCGCGTCGCTGCCGCTCTTCGGACTGCAGACCACCACGCTCAGCTTCCTCAAAACGAGCCGGTTCAGCGACGATTCCGTGACGCTCGATATCAAGACCATTCGGAACGTGGTGACGATAATGCCCCAAGCAGCCGCGCAGATGAAGGCGCAAGGCGTCTCCGCCGACCAGATCGCCGCGATGCAACGGCGGGCGAACCGCGCGGCCGCGACCGGCCTTGCCGGCACCTGCCGCTTCAAGGTGGCCGCCCTTAAGGATCTCTTGCGCCGCTGGTACTTGGAAGCATTCTCGACCGACGACTGGAAACGTGCCGAGAGTTGCCGCGGTACGATGTTCGCCACGCTATCGAAAGGCAGCTAACCGCGTGGGGGCCCGCAATAGTGCGACAATTCATGATCGCGCGCTCTAGCCATAACATGTGTGGCAACTCACCGCCGGCGCGGTACGAAGGCTGACGACGACATATCCCTGTTGGGTAAATGCGTTCCCCGGCCGGCGATACTGGGTACGGTCCCTCAGCTCGGCGGCGTAACGCGCGAGGTGCGCGCGAATGAAGTCCATCATTTCGGCAGGACCGCGTCAGGAATCGTCGGAGCTCCATATTGCGAGAGCCAGCCGAACGTTGCCGAGTACCATGCGACGTTTCCCTGCGGATCGTCCGGTCCGTGACCCGCAAGCGGATCGGCGAGGAGTTTTGCTGTTCCCCCGTTTTCAAGTACGGCTTTGTAGAATTCGATCGCTTGGGGATAGGGCGCGCGTGTGTCGTGCAAGCCGATGATCACGAGCAACGGGGTGCGTTCGGCGCTTGCGTACGTCAGCGGAGATTGGGCGGCAAGTTGTTGCGGAACCGTTGCCGGTTTGGCGGTAAAGAAGCGGCGCGTGATGTTCGAATCCTCCGAAAGCGTGTAGTCGAGGAGCATATTCGTGACCGGTACAGCCGCGACTGCGGCGCGGAAGCGATTGGTGTGCGTGACAATCCACGTCGTCAGATAGCCGCCGTACGAGGCTCCCTCGATGTAGAGATGGTTCAGATCTCCGACACCGCCTGCGACCACTGCGTTGATGCCAGCCATGTCGTCGGCCATCGGACCGGGACCCCAGTCATCGACGATTGCCTTGTACGACCAATCGCCGTAACCGTCGCTACCGCGCGGATCAGGCCGGAAATACGCATAACCGTTGCTCGCGAGATATTGCGCGACCGAATCGAACGAAAAATCGTCTGCGCATTGCGGTCCGCCGTGAGGTTCCATGACGATCGGAAGATGTTTGAGATCACCGCTTGCGGGAAAGGTCAACTGTCCGTGAAGTATGTGGCCATGGCCGTCACTCCACCGCACGTAGCGTGTCGGTTCGATCGGCAAATCGCTCGGCAGAGCGCCGAAATGGGTGACGCGACGCGGCGCGCCGCCTGAATCCAGCACGTAGACCTCCGGAAGCTGTGTCGGCGTCGTCCAAGCGTATGCAATGCGCCCCGTTCGCGCGACGGAAAACGCCTCAACGCTGCCGTCCATGGAGGTGAGTGGTCGCGAGGCACCGCTCGACGGGTCGATTCGATAAAGACGCAGCGAGGTGCCGTCCATCATGTTGGCGATGAGCGTGCCTGGCTGCCATGCGAAGTCGCCACTGCCGCAGGACCACAAATCCCGATCGATCGATCTCGTCACATCGCGGTCGCCAACAAAGAGATCCTCGCGTGATGGCAATTTCCCGTCCCACGTCTGCACGTACGCGACGTCGTTTCCTATCGGCGAGAACAGAGGCGCGGCGCTTCCGGGGTACGCAAAGAACTTGTGATGGATGACAGGGCGCATCGTGCCGCTCGCAACATCGACGATGACGTACTCTTCACGATCGAAATCTTCGAAGACGGCGCTCGGCTGACGGACCGCAGCGATGCTCTTGCCGTCAGCAGAGAACGAAGGATCCGAATCCCGCGCCGCGCCGCCGAACGACCATCCGTCGTGAACGAGCAGCGTTTCGCGACCGGTGACGGTGTCGATCTTCCAGAGCTGCCGCGGCGGCGGCGCCTTGTCGAGAAAATCGTTGCTGGCACCCATCCAATGCAGGCGCGCTACGCTGGTCGTCGGATTCGAGACCGCCTCGATCGCCGCGATCGATGATCCGATCGGTGACCATGCGAAACGCAAAATCGTGCGCTTGCCTTCCGTCAATGGCTTCGCATTCGCGCCGTTCGCATCGGTCAGAACGATGCGCGTGGTACCGATTTTCGTCGGGGAGATCCATGCAATCGTTTTGCCGTCAGCCGACCAGCGGGGATGCGTAAATTCCTCCGGCATCGGGCGCGATGAGCCATCTGCGATTCTGACGAGCTGGTATGCACTCACGAACTTGTTTGTCTTCAGGTCAGTATGGACGGTATCGACGAGCACGCTCGCACCGTCGGGAGAGATCTGCACATCGTCGATGATGAGGATTGACGCAGCAAATGCGTCGGCCAGCCGCCATGGCCGTGCTAAACCGGCTTCAGCGGTGGCGCCCACGAGGAACAGCGCTGCAACAGTCACGCAGATATATAGACGCATTTTGGTTCTCGTAATAGTGCGCATGTCTACACTTTAAGAAGCACGGAGACGCTCTCCTGGGGACGGGCAGGACGCGGATGATCGTCAGCTCGTCGTAGGTTGCTTCTGGACGGTCGCGGGAATAGCGACAGCGAGCTCATCGAACCGCTTGAGTTTATAAATCGCCGTCGATACAAGCCAACTCGCGACGAAGATGCCTATGATCATGAAGCCCAGCGATCCGAAGTTATCACCCAACTTTGAGATGGCGTCCCAAAACGCCCCCGTCAGTCCGAGCTGACCACCGATGACGCCAAGAGCTTCGATGCCGCCGACGAAAAAGGCGACCAGCACCGAGACGAGCGTGACGTTCATATTATAGTAGAGCTTGCGCACCGGCTTGACGTATGCCCAGCCGTACGCGCCGAGCATGAGAATTCCGTCGGTCGTGTCGATCAGCGACATCCCGGCGGTGAACAGCAGCGGGAAGATCAATATCGACGCGATCGGCAGCCCGTGGCCGGCTGCGACGGCCGCGATTCCCAGCACCCCGACTTCGGTAGCCGTGTCGAATCCCAGACCGAACAGCACCCCTGTCGGATACATGTGCCAACTTGCGCCGACGATCTTCAACAGCGGCTTGAAAAAGCGCGCCATCAGACCGCGATTCGATAGGAAGTCGTCGAGCGATTGTTCGCTGTACGGCTCCCCATACCGGATGCGCCGAAAGGTTTGCACGATTTCCCACAACACGAGCGTGTTAATGACAGCGATGACGAGCAAAAAGACCGCGGAGAGCGTCGTCCCGGCGACGCCGCCAAGGTTTTGCAGGCTGGGGAGCGAGTGCCTGATCGCCGACGCCGCGAAGACGATCGCCACGGTCAGGGCGACGACGACGGTCGAATGCCCGAGCGAGAAGAAGAAGCCGACGGCGACCGGCCGCTTATTCTCCTGCATGAGTTTGCGCGTGACGTTGTCGATCGCGGAGATGTGGTCGGCGTCGACTGCATGCCGCAGTCCGAAGCTGTAGGCTAAAAGCGCTGTGCCAAGAAGCAGCGGGCGGGATGAGAAAGCAGCAAACGCGAGCACCCAGGCGAGCGCATTGAACGCGAGCAGAAAGGCGTAGATGCCGACAATTCTGGGACGCACCTCGGCCGCGCCGTCGCTGAAGATCCGCGACAGCACCCGACGAATGCCGTAAGTTTCTGCACTCGCTGCATTCATACTGTTATCCTCCGACGGCGTCACGGATTCGGCCGCCGGCCCGGCAGCTACAAGCGGCGCTGACCGATTGTGCCGAACATGTTTGGCGAGGTGCCTTCTGGACCTCGCCAGAGAGAAATGATGATTGTTACGCGTGGTTCGGGCATGTCGCCATTGCACACTTCTACCATTTGATCGTCTGGCAGTCATACCAAAAAAGTCCGGTCGCCTCAGTCGGCAGCCGCGTCGCAAGAAAAAAGGCCGTATCCGTAGCATCCTCGGGAGCGGTTTTGGCGTTTGGCCCGCCGATCGCAGTCCTGACCCAACCAGGGTGAAAGGAATCGACCATCACGCCGCGGGGAGCCAAGTCAGCGGCAAGCGATTGCGTGTACGAATTCAGTGCTGCTTTGCTGACGCGATATGCAGGCGTACAGCCATCTGATCGCTGCGAGAGCTGGCCTCTGGTCGAAGAAACGTTGATGATTCGTCCGCCCGCCGGAAGGAATGGGGCGAATGCCGAGCATGCATGCATGGCGCCGAAGAGATTGACGGCAAGCGTACGTTGAACAACCGCCTCATCTACGGTGCTGGCACGGAGGTCGTCGTCCAACTGAACGCCCGCATTGTTGACGAGTATGTCCACCCTCGCGTGTCGCTGTGAAATCTCAAGCGCAAGCTTTCGCACTTGGGCAACGTCGCTGACGTCGGCGATGGCGAGTTCCACGTTTATGCCCTGTGCCGCCAGGTCATTCACCGCAACCATCCCGGCGCCTCGGTCGATGTCAACAAGAATACAATGCGCGCCTGCGCGCGCGAATGCGGTGGCGATTGCGAGGCCGATGCCTCTGCTCGCTCCGGTGATGACCGCAACTTTGTTCGCAAGCGCATAACCTTTCGCCACGGTCCTCCGCACCTGGCGGATTCTGGCGGCACCAACCCGCCGGCGAGCATGCCGGTAGATCGTCCGCGCCACGGCCGTCGCCTGCGCGGCCAAACCGCGAAACACCCTCTGCATACCCTGCGACTCTTCTCCGCGGCCTTGCCTCATCGCCCCCGTATTTGGCTCACCTGGCCGGGATTATGGGACTTCCGATATAGTCCAGTTAGGTCGCACGCTTCTCGCAGGCCAAACGTCCTATTCGGTACACTTAGCATTGAGCTTCAAACCGGCTTAATGCGGCCGGATTGTTTCTTTTTGGCGATTGCAGCCGGGAGTGGACCGATGATGCAGCGGTACGAATTACGGCCAAGTGAACTGATGACGCAGCGGTACGAATTACGTCCAGACGTTGTCGCGACGATGCTCGAGGATGGTGCGGTGCTGCTCGACCTCGAAACGAAATATTTCTATCGCCTGAATCGCACCGGTTGGGCAATTACTCAGCTGTTTGAGTCCGGCGCAAGCTTGCACGATGTGCTGGCACGCTGCCAAGCCTTGGGAGCGCCGGCGTCCGATGAAGCGAGTATCGTTTCCGTGGTTGAGGTCCTCTCACGCGACAACCTCGTCTGCGCGTCCGAGAGCACCGAAAATGGCGCGCCCGCGGCCGCAGCGTCGGCGATCGCATGGATCAAACCTACCATCGAGAAACAAGCTGAGCCGTTGCAGCGGGTCATCGTCAGCGCATTTGACCCAAGCGTGCCTCTCGTAGAGTGAGAGCGGCCATTGTCGTTGGCTCGGGACAAGGTTAGGACAACCGACTTTTTCTGCGGTCCGCTCCGAGTCTCGCTGAGGACCGAAAACGGCGAACTCTATGACAAGATCGCTGAAACGCTCTTGCTCTATGACTTCACGTGGTTCGCACCGTACCGGCCGGTCGAGATTCATGCCCAACCGCGCAACGGCGTGCCGCCGCCTGCAGCCGGCAACTTCTTGCACTGCGGCCGCATGCTGGTCGACCGATTGCCTAACGGGCTAAGGGCAACAACGACATCGGGCGGCCAGGCGACTGCGCACTTCAGCGACCGAGGGGAAAGCTGGCTTGTCCAAGTGCCGGACAGCCTCGTCGAGAGCGGCAAACTTGAGGAAATTGAGGATATTCTCAGCTTAGTGCTCACGACCGGCTGGCGCCGCGAAGGTTGGGCTCCGATCCACGCGGCTGCAGTCAAAAACGCTGCGACCTGCGCCATCATATGCGCGCCGACCGGCGGTGGGAAGACGACCCTTACCGCGGCGCTGGTGCGGCGCGGCTGGCGCGCACTTGGAGACGACAAGATACTGCTGCGGCTTCACGCCGGCAGACCGGAAATCGCCGCGCTCTTGCACACGTTCAATCTTCATCCCAGAACGCGCGAATGGTTTCCGGAAGTAGGCGATTTGGAGCGGCTGCCGCACTACTCGGCGCTGACGGAGAAACGCAAAGTGCAAATTCGTTCGATTTGGGCGAACGCGCACGCCGAGAAAGCACATCCATCGGTGTTGATCGCGTTACGGCGCACGACGACCGGGGCCGGCGTGATCATCCGAGCACTCGACGAACGCGAGGTTCTTGCGGCGTTGCTGCACCAAACGGTCATCCCATCGGACGCAAAGACCGCGCGAGGCATCCTCGCGAGCGCGGTCGGCACGGCGGCGCATCTTCGCGGCTTGCATGTCGATGTGGCAACTGACGCTTACCGCGATCCGCGCTCTCTGGACCGACTCGAGTCCGCTCTCGAGCGCCACGGATGATGTCGGTCAGCGTCGTCATTCCTGCATACAATGCTGCAGCGACTATCGGCGATATGTTGCGCGCGCTCTCGTGCCAATCGAATGCCCCGGCGGACATGGAGATTATTGTCGCTGACAACGGCTCGACCGACAACACGTGCGAAATAGCTCGCAGCTTCGCCGGTGTTACCGTGCTTCGAGAAGATAAGCGTGGACCCTCACCGGCGCGCAATCGCGGCCTGCGGCACGCGTCCAAAGACATCGTGGTCCACTTGGATGCAGATACCTTGCCGACGCGCAAATGGCTAGCGAATCTCATCGCGCCATTTTCTGATCCGTCCGTTATGCTTGCAGCCGGCCGGACGCTGTGTTTCCGTCCCACAACCGCGGTCGAGCGCTACATTGCAGCCACCGGTCTCTATGAAGCTGATCGCGCGATCAGCAGGGTACCATTTCCATTCGTTCCTTCGCTCAACATGGCGGTGCGGCGGAACGCCGCGTTGGCCATTGGGGGCTGGGCAGAAGATCTCATGACCGCGGAAGACGTAGATTTTTCGCACCGCTTGCTGAAGATGTACCAAACAGACATCGCCTACGCTCCGGAAGCGGTATTGTTTCATCGCGTGCGCTCGACGCTGCCGGAGCTGGCGGCTCTCGCTTGGACGTACGGTCAGGGCGTCGCGAGCATGTACCTCCGCTATAGCGACGAGCTACGCTGGACCCTGCTGACCACGACGCGAATCGTAAGCCGGCTCGCGCTGTGCGCGCTCGCGCCGCCGATGTTGGGCGTCCTCCGTTCCTTACGGCTGGCGTCGTCCGAGCGAGTTGATTTTTCGCGCTGTCATTACCTGTGGTGGCGCGGCTTTTTTAAAGGTTTCTTCAACGTGTATTATGGCGCGAAGTCGAGGCCGGCGCCAGGTAGATGATCCACACGAGCGTCGTCGTTCCCGCATATAATGCAGCAGCAACGCTGAGCGATTGCCTGCGTTCGCTGTGCAGCCAGGACGCGCAAAACGACAGGTCCGAACTGATCGTCGTGGACGACGCCTCGCGTGATGCTACTGCGGCGATCGCGCGTTCGTTCGGCGTCCGGACCATTCACCGGAAACATGCAGGCGCAGGCGCCGCGCGCAACGCCGGCTTGGCTGCGGCACGCGGCGAATGGATCGCGTTCACCGATGCCGATTGCATACCGGCACGCTCCTGGCTTCGCGCGCTCAACGCTGCGGTGGCGCTCGCCCGCACGCAGGAACAACCGATCGGCGCTGCAGGCAAGACAGTCGGCTTTGAGTCGCACACCGACGCCGCCCGGTTTTGCAATTTGGCCGGCAGCCTGGACGCGCAACATTATTTATCGCACCCGAAATTTCCATTCGCACCCTCCAGCAACCTGATGTATCGGCGCAGCGTCTTAGAAGAAGTTGGCGGCTTTGACGAACGCTACGTTTCCTACGAGGCCTGTGATTTGCATTGCCGCATTCTCAAAAATCATCCAGGCCCTTTTGTCTACGAGCCGCGGGCGCTTGTGTTTCACCGGCATCGCTCGGATTGGAAGGCATACTTTCGCCAGCAATACTCATACGGCATCGGCTACGCGCAGTTTACGCTGCACCATCGTGACGAATGCCGCTGGGCGATCGGCAATGAGCTGCGGGAGTGGGCTGCCATCGGACAGCTCGGCGTCCGAGCGTGGCTTCCAGCGAGCAATGAGGCATTGCTCTATGCGCGCGGGATGTTTGTCAAGAAGCTCGCCCAGCGATTGGGATTCATCAACACGCGGCTGAATCACGACGAGCGGCGGCGTTGGTGAGTACGGAGCTCGCGCCGAAGTGGACCCCGTTGGGATTCACGCAGCGGTTGCGACGCATCATAAAGCAGCCCGGCGATCTCTGGTTTGCGCTGCAAATCTACTATTTCATGTGGCGGGCGCCCGTCTTATTGCAACAGCGCAATTTACGCGCATTTCTTGCCGGCTTGCGCACGCTTCCCCGGCCCGCCGCAGCTGACCCGCATTCTAGTCGTGAGAGAATACTGCGGCTGCGCGCGCTATGCTTGCGACTGCCCACGTTACGTTCGAGAGACAATTGCTACGTTCGAGCATTGACCCTTTACCGCTTCCTGGAAGCCGGCACGCATGCGGTTAACGTGCATTTCGGCATTGAAGAAAGAGATGACCCAAGAGAACGGTTGCGCGGCCATGCTTGGGTCTCGGTCGACGGGCAGTTTTTCGAAGGGCCGCCCGAAGTACGCAACGCTCGCGTACGCGAGGTGCCGCTCGCGCGAGCGCCGGCAGTTCAGTGATCGGCTCTGCGGAGCGTGCGCCTCGACCAAGCGCGTTCGCCGCTCTCGTCGCTTTGGCCGGAGCCGTTGAGCAGCGCCGTCCGGACGATCTTGTTGCGGCTCTGTCTGCGGTACCGCAACCGTTACTGCTTCGCGCCGCTGCCCGGCATCGGTGTCTGGGCTACATACGCCGCGGCATTGCAGACTTGCGGGTTCGGAGCGCGCCCGCCACAGCCATCGCGGATGCGCTGCGCGAGTATAGCGCGAAGGCTGGGCTGCAAACATACGTTGCGCGAGAGCAGATCGAACGGCTGGCTCGGGACCTCAACCAGGCCGCAATTCCGTTTGCCTTGCTGAAAGGAGCGGCGCGCATCTTTCGGAGCGAGCGGGGTGCCGCTTTGGAGATGACGGACGACCTCGATCTGCTCGTGCCGAGGAGAGATGGGAATCGAGCTGTGGCTCTGCTGGAGCGCCGGGGCTATCGCTCGGAACTAGGAGAGCAAGTAGCTGCTTATTATGAGAGACATCATCACCTCGCGCCGCTTGTTCCCCTGGAACTTGGGCTTCCCGTCGAACTGCATGTCGGACTTGCGCCGCTGGGCAGTCTCTCGATGGCAACCGACTGGAGCGCGTGCGAGCCATATTTCGAGCGCGTGACCGTGGGTGATGTTGAGACAATATGTTTCAATCCATTAGGGACGGCAATTCACTTGACGATCCACAGCGAGGGCATCAAACGATTCCGCGACGTTATCCTGCTTTCGAGGATCTTGCGCGACGACGAAGCGATGTACGGAAAAGTGCAAAGGTTGGTTGAACGAGAGCGTTGTCAGCTTAATGCGCTGCAGGCTGTCCTCGCACTGAGTGCGCACCTCGCCGGCATCGATGTCGAGGCATCACTGCCGGCGCGACGTTATCTGCAGTGGGTGATGCGGCGAGAGGATCTCCAACCCTCCATTCGAGATCGCTGTCAGTTGGCTGATGCCTGGTATTCCAGCGGAGGCAGACTGTTATGGCCGGCGACGCGCCACGCGCTGCTGCCCGACGCGCTGGAAGAGCGGCGCAACGCGCCTGCGGCCGCCTTACGCTCTACACTTCGGGCCGTAGGTCGGATCTGTGCCAGCGCGTACGCCGTACTTGGCTTTTGGAAGGTACCGAGCGCCCCATGATTGGCGAGCAGAATGTGCCTGGCGCCGCGGCGCCGGAGTCGGGATCGACCGCAACCACCATGGCGTACGATAGCATGCGCACATTCGTCGCTCGCCTGATCCCTGTAGCGCTGTCGATCGTCACCGGAATCATCACCGCAAAGTGGCTCGGGCCAGCCGGAAAAGGCATCTACAGTGGCACGCTCATGCTCGTGTCCATTATCATGGTTGCACCTGCAGGCGTTGCCGGGGCGATCACCTACGCTCTCACAAAGCAGCGGCGACCATTATCCGAACTGCTGCCCGCGGTTGCGGTGCTCTTCCTATCCCTATCGGTTTTGTCAGGGCTGGGGGTGATCGCGTGGGGCTTGCTGCGCGGCTGGGGTCCCGTGCTTTGGATCATCATTGCTGCTGTGCCACCGTCGGTGATTCTAGTCTGGCAAAGCGCGTTATACATTGGACTCGGCCGGTTGCGCAATCTCAACATCCAATCGATCGGCCTGGCGCTGGCCACCCTGCTGGGAGTGGCGAGCGCCATCGCTGTCTTCCGTGGCGGCGCCATCGGCGCGCTCTTGGCGTGGCTCCTGTGCCTCTACGGTGCGGCTCTCGTTGTCGTACTCCACGTTATGCGGCTCGGTCGCGGCCCGCACCGAGCGCCTCTTGGCCCAATGCTCGCCGGCCTCGTACGTTTTGGCGGCCCCTCGACCATCAATACTTTCTTGGGCACGCTCAATTACCGCATCGACTCCATCATTTTGATCGCCATCATGGGAGTTGCCCAATTCGGAATTTACTCGATTGCGGTAAGTTTTGGCGAGCTGCTCTTCATGCTCTCGCGGCCGGTTACGGCGGCGGCAACGCGCGAGATCGGCATTCGGAGTCCAACCGGGTCCGCCGTCATTACTGCTAAAATCATTCGCATCTGCACCGCGTTCGTCGCTGCTGTTTCGATCATCGCTTTCGTTTTTGGACCTTGGGCAATTGACGTCGTATATGGCACGCGTTTCACCAGCGCGGCAACGCCGCTGCGGATTCTCTTGCCGGGCATCGTCGCATTCTCTACTGCCGGCACGTTCGCCGCGTTCTTCCTCTTCCAGGTCGGAAGGCCGCTCATCGTTGCGGCGATCAACGTGGCGATGATTCTGGTTCAGGCGACTGCCTGTTTCATCTTGGTTCCTCGATTTGGCTTGAACGGCGCTGCCTTCGCCTCGAGCGCGACCTACGTTGCGGGGGCAGTCATGAACACCGCTTGGTTCTGCCGCCTCACGGGAAGGCCGTTTTGGGAGGTTTGGATACTGCGACGCAGCGACATTCACACCGTGCGCGAAGCAGTCATCGATAGGAGCGGCTTCGCAAAACGGCGCTCGAGAACTCGAGCCGCCGCTGGCGCGGTCGGCGGCGACATTCTCTAAGGCGCCGCACGCGTGTTCACGAAGGAAAAGTCGAAGCTGCAAACGCAGGCAGTGCGGCCGGGCGCTATACTTGAGCGGCTGTTGTTGCATAATCTGCTCCCCGTTTTGGGAAACGCGTGCGATCGACAGTCGCAAGGGAGTTTCTGCGATCGCATCTAATTGCGCGCCTCTAACGTAGCGCGATTGGAGGAACCCTGCATGGAACTCGAGCCGTACCTGTTCTTCAGCGGCAATTGCGAAGCAGCGCTCAACTTTTACAAAGGCATATTCGGCGGCGAAATCACATCGGTGAATCGCTTCAAAGATGCACCGCCAGAAGGGCACCCGCAGACGCCCCCCGAGTACGCCGACAAGATCATGCACGCGAATTTCAAATCGCCGTCGTTCAGCTTTATGGCATCGGACGGACGGCCAGGATCGGAATACGGCGAGGGTCGCATCTCGCTGTCGCTTGGAACGCGCGATACGGCGCAGGCACAGCGCGTCTTCGACGGCCTTTCCCAGGGCGGCAAGGTGGATATGCCTATGGCGGATACGTTCTGGGGTGCGAGGTTCGGCATGCTGACCGACAGGTTTGGGATCGACTGGATGATCAATTGCCAGCTCGAACAATAATAAGGCTAGGAGTGATTAATGAGCGGGGTACGGGTACTGGTTGGCACGCGCAAGGGCGCGTTCGTCCTGGAGTCGGACGAAAGACGCGAACGGTGGGACGTTCGTGGTCCCCACTTTGCGGGCTGGGAGATCTACCACCTCAAAGGATCGCCCGCTGATCCCAGTCGCCTGTACGCGTCGCAAAGCAGTGGCTGGTTCGGGCAGCTGATCCAGCGCTCCAACGATGGCGGCAAGACCTGGGAGCCGCTCGGCAACCGGTTCGTCTACGACGGCGTCCCCGGCACCCACCTTTGGTACGACGGCACGCCCCACCCCTGGGAGTTCAAGCGAGTCTGGCATCTCGAACCGTCGCTGACCGATCCGGACACCGTCTACGCCGGGGTAGAGGACGCCGCTTTGTTTCGCTCGACCGACGGCGGCCAGACGTGGCATGAGCTCGCCGGACTGCGCACCCACGCATCAGGGCCCTCCTGGCAGCCGGGTGCGGGTGGGATGTGCCTGCACACGATCCTTTTAGATCCGAGCAATCCCGAACGGATCTTCGTCGCCATCTCGGCGGCGGGCGCGTTCCGGACGGACGACGCCGGCAAGACGTGGCGACCGATCAACCGTGGACTGAAGTCCGAACAAATCCCCGACCCGACGGCCGAGGTCGGCCACTGCGTCCACCGCATCGCGATGCACCGGTCGCGTCCGGGCGTGCTGTTCATGCAGAAGCATTGGGACGTCATGCGCAGCGACGACGCCGGCGCGTCGTGGCAAGAGGTCAGCGGCAACTTGCCGACCGACTTCGGGTTCCCGATCGAGGTTCACCCGCACGAACCGGACACGATCTACGTCGTGCCGATCAAGAGCGACTCGGAGCACTATCCGCCCGAAGGAAAGCTTCGCGTGTACCGCAGCCGTACGGGCGGAAACGAGTGGGAGGCGCTGACGAAGGGTCTGCCGCAACGCGACTGCTACGTCAACGTGCTGCGCGACGCGACGGCCGTCGACTCGCTTGATTCGTGCGGCGTGTATTTCGGCACGACCGGCGGGCAGGTGTACGCGTCGGCCGATGCCGGAGAAAACTGGGCTCCGATTGTCCGAGATCTTCCGGCCGTGCTGTCCGTCGAAGTCCAGACGCTGGCATGATCCGAATCGAGCTCCCGGCACATCTGCGGACACTCGCACGCGTCGACGGCGAGGTGAAGCTCGACGTCGACGGTGAGGCCACGCAGCGCTCGGTCGTCGACGCGCTCGAAGCCCGCTATCCGATGCTGCGTGGGACGATTCGCGATCACGTCACGCAGCAGCGGCGGCCATTCGTGAGATTCTTCGCCTGCGAGCAGGACCTGTCGAACGAATTGCCGGACGCCCCGCTGCCAGAGTCGGTCGCCATGGGAGACGAGCCCTTTCTGGTTGTGGGGGCGATGGCCGGCGGTTAAGGTCTAAAGCCCGAGGGACTTCATCGGATCGTCCGCGCTCCCGCCAACCAGGATTTCATTTGCGCCATCGCCCGCACGTAACGCGGTTTGATGAGCGCCGCCGCCTGATATAGTGTTTGGAGCACGGGACCCGGTCCGCCGGAAAAAAACACCAGTCCCTGAATGATCTCAGCCAGCTTCGGAGGATAGAGAATTCCGTCTTCGTCGTTCTTATAGTTCGCCGTTAGTGAACTCTCGAGCGCTAATCCGGCTTGCGCCGCCGCCAACGCCCGCGGCGTTCCAAACTTCTTGAGGCGCTTCACCTGCGCATCGATGGAATTGAATGAACGATGCATGCCGTCGAGCATCGCCAGCGCGTCTTCCGAGAAGCGGTAGCCGGCTTCGTATTCGCTTTGCGTCCACGGTGCGTCCGGATCGGGCTTGACCACAAACGATCGCGAAAGAGATCGTCCGTTTGAAAACGTGACGCGCGCCGCATACGTGCCGGGGACGACGGTGTTGTTGACGTTCGGCAAGCGCGCTCGTTTGCTCGCCGCTCCATACCACGGTGTGATCGGGCTTTCCGAAAAGTCCCAAACGAACCGATTCACGCCCGCGACATTGGTCACCCACGGAGTCTTCTTGCCGTTCGGCCTGACGCGCATGCCCATGAAATGACGGACGAGCCGCCCGCGCGCGTCGAAGATGTCGATCGTCGGCGCTTTGCCGCCGGCCTTCGTCTGGAAGAAATCGACGATCGCGCCGGCCGGGGGGTTGTGGGCCGCGTACTCCGTGTACGTGCCTTCGGCTTTCTCGGTCATGGCGTACTGATACGCGGTCGGCGGCGGGAACACGAAACGGCCGGCGGCGCGCGCCGTTTCTAGCATCTGCAGCGGCCGGATGTCGTCCATGATCCACGCCGCGCGCCCGTGCGTGCCGACGATCATATCGTCGAATTGCGTTTGAAAGCGAAGATCGAAGACCGCGGTGTGCGGCAAGTTCGATTGCAGGCTGCGCCACCGTCGGCCGCCGTCAAACGAGATCCAAATGCTGCGTTCCAAACCCGCGTAGAGAATGTCTGGGTTCACCGGATCCTGACGGACCGTGCGCGCGGGCTGATCTTTCGGCAGGCCTTGCGCGACGGACGTCCACGTCTTGCCGAAATCCGTCGTCTTGAAGACGTACGGCGCGTCGTCGCCGCTGTAGTGGCGATCGACGACCGCAAAAGCAGTGCCATTCGCGATCGTCGACGGCGCGATCGTCTCCACGCGGCCGTACGGCGCAAGGCCAGACGGCGTCACGTTTGACCAGTGCCGGCCGCCGTCGCGCGTCAATCTTATCAAGCCGTCGTCGGTTCCGACCCAGATCACGCCGCGACCGAACGGGCCGCCTTCGATGTCGAGGATGGTGTCCGACGCCTCGGCGCCGCTGACGTCATACTGGATCGGACCGCCGGGTGCTTTTTGATGGGATTTGATGTTCAGCGTTAGATCCGGACTGATGGCGCGCCAATGGCGGCCTTCGTCCCGCGACTGGAAGACCACATTGCCGCCATACCACACCGTGTGCGGATCCCACGGCGCGAACGCGATCGGCGAATCCCAGTTGAATCGGTACTTGCACTTGTCGATTTCAAAGCCGTTGAAGCACGTCTGATCCGGAGCGACGCCAAAACTGATCCGGCTTTTGTTCATCCAGATGCTCGCCGCGCCGTCTTCTGAGTCCCCCCAGACGTAGTCGCGGTTGGCGGGATCGGGCACGACCCATTCGCCGTCGCCTCCAACCACCGGCGTCGCGTATGCGTTCGTGATGCCGTCGGAGTCGCGGCTGTTGGAAGGCCAGCACCAGCCGCTGTTGTCTTGAAAGCCGGCGCACAGCGTGTACGGGTTGGCGCCGTCTGCGGCGATATGGTAGATCTGCCCGATCGCATAGTTTCGGGAGAACAGCCAGTTCTTGCCGCCGTCAACGGTGATCGGAGCGCCGCCGTCCTCTCCGACGATCATCCGCCGGCCATCGTTGGGCGCGATCCAGATGGCATGGTAGTCGACGTGCACGTCCTTGGCAGCCGCCTTGAACGTCTTGCCGCCGTTCTTGCTCTCGGAAAATGCTTCGGCGATCGCGTAGACATGATTTTTGTCCGACGGATCGACCGCGATGTGGCTGAAATAAAACGGTCGCTGGACGATGAGCGTGTCGTTGCTGACCATCGTCCAGGTGACGCCGGCGTCGTCCGAGCGGAAAAGGAAGCCTTGCTTGCTTTGGATGAGCGCGTAGACGCGCTTCGAATCGCTCGGCGCGATCGCCAGGCCGATTCTGCCCATGAGGCCGGACGGCAGTCCGCGACCGGTGAGCTTCGTCCAGCTCATGCCGCCGTCGCTGGATTTGTAGAGGCCGTCCTGCGGCCCGCCGCTCGAAAAGGTCCACGGCTGACGACGGAATTGCCAGATACCGGCGTAGACCACGTTGGGGTTCTTCGCGTCCATGGCGAGATCGGATGCTCCGCTCGACGGACCGACGTACAACGAGTGGGTCCAGGTCTTGCCGCCGTCGGTCGTCACGTACACGCCGCCCGCATCGCTGTCTTTGAACACGTCGCCCATACCGCCAACCACGACATGGTTCGGGTTGCTCGGGTCGACCGCGATCCGCGAAATGCTCAGCAGCCGCGAGAGTCCCATTTTCTTCCACGAACCGCCGGCGTCGGTGGACTTGAAGATGCCCGCACCGAGCAAGACGTCGTTGCGCGGATTCGCCTCGCCGGTGCCGACCCAGACGATCTTGTTGTCGCTCGGCGCGATCGTCACCGCGCCGATCGATTGCACGTTCTGGCCATCGAAGACCGGCTCCCACGTCGCGCCGCCGTTCTCGGACTTCCACACGCCGCCGCCGGCCGCGCCGATGTAGTACAGATTGCTGTCGGTCGCGCTGCCCGCCACGGCCGCGACGCGCCCGCCCGGCGCAGCGGGTCCAACCTCGCGCCATTTCATCTGCGCGAAGGGGCTCGACGGCGTTGGCGACGTTTTCGGTTTGGCTGCGGGCGAAGCGGGGGCGGTCGGCGCCGGCGTCGGCGAGACCTTGACGATGGACGAAGCGGTCGGCGTCGCTTCCGACGCGGCCAACGGCGCGAGGCCAGCGAACGAAAACATTGCGATGATTACGAGCAAAGCCGGCATGCGGATCCTCCCGACGGTGGGCGATATTCCGCTGCCGAGCTGCCCGCGCCCTGCATTCGAGTTTGACTTGTCGACGTTTCGGGAAAACGAGGCTCACAGACGGAGGTAGCCATATGCCGGTCATCGAGCGCCAAACAACCGACACCTCAACCGGTGGCGGACCCGGGCTTGCCATCGCGATCATCGTCATCTTAGCAGTGCTGGTGATCGGGTTGGTGCTGTGGCGGCCGTGGGGGAGGAATCCGACCACGAACAGCAACTCGACCACGACCACCAACCAATCGCAGACGCAACAGAACCCGCCCGGGCAGTCCAATCCAAATCCGCAGTCGACGTAGTGTTCACTCGGCGCTTCATTTTTTGCGAATCATTTGCGCGCGCAACGCGACTTTCCCGACAGGAAGCCGCTCGGTCCTTTGGAAACTAAGTAAGCGGGAAACGATGCGTCAGCAGTGATCATCAACGATATAGAGGTGCTGTTCGGCGGCCAGGCGGGCGACGGCAGCTTGACGACCGGCGATCTCATCGCCATGGTCTTCAAGCGCATGGGCCTCGAACTCTATACGTTCAAGGATTTTCCGTCGCGCATTCGGGGCGGCCACACCAATTATGTGATCAGGGCGGGCGAACACCGCCACTACGGCATGGCCGATTTCGTGGACGCGATGGTCGCCTTCGATCTCGAGTGTGTCGAAAAGCATATCGACGAGATGCGGCCAGGCGGATTCGTCGTCTTCGACAACACGTCTGATAAACTGACCGATACGGTCAAGCGCGACGACGTCCATTTCTACGAAGTGCCGCTGGCAAAGATCGCCAAGGAGCAGCTCGGGCTCGAGCTCGTGCGCAACACGATTTCCCTCGGCGTGCTCGGCGCGCTCATCGGCATGGATCGGGCGATCGTGCGCGAGCTCGTCACCAAACAATATACGCGCAAGGGCGAAAAAATCGTCGCGCAAAACATCGGTGCGATCGAAGCGGGCGAACAGTTCGTCAGAGAGCATCACCCGCGTCCCAGCGGCTACGGCTTGACCGCCAAGCCCGACGGAGATCGGCTGCTCATGATGGGCAACGACGCTATCGGCTACGGCGCGCTGGTCGCCGGCTGCCGCTTTATGGCTGGCTATCCGATCACGCCCGCGACCGACGTCTTGGAATGGATGGCGAAGTATGCGCCGCGCTACGGCGGCATCGTGGTCCAGGCCGAGGACGAACTGGCTGCCATCAATATGACGGTTGGCGCCGCGTACGCCGGTACGCGAGCGATGACGGCGACGTCGGGACCCGGCCAGGCGTTGATGACGGAAGGCATCGGCCTCGCCGGCGTGGTGGAGACACCGATCGTCGTCATCGAGTGCGCTCGCGCGGGCCCCTCCACCGGCATGCCCACCAAGACCGAACAGAGCAATCTCAACCATATCATCTTCTCCGGCCACGGCGAGATCCCGAAGATCGTGCTCGCGCCCGGCACCGTCGAAGAGTCCTTCTATCTCACGGTAGCGGCGTTCAATTTGGCTGAGAAGTATCAGCTGCCGGTGTTCATCCTGACCGAACAGGCGTTGTGTCAAAGCAAGGAATCGATCCCGAGATTGGAGCTCGGCGCGGTGACGATCGATCGAGGGAAACTATCTCGCAACGGCGGCTTGGAGTTCGGAACGTACAAGCGGTTCGAATTCACCGACGACGGCGTCTCTGTGCGCGCCATCCCGGGCACCGAAGGCGGCATGCACCTCGCACCCGGCTCCGAGCACAACGACGCGGGGGTTATCACCGAAAACGCCGGCAATCGCACGCGCATGATGGAGAAACGCATGCGCAAACTGGTCAGCGCGCAGCCCGATCTTCCGAGGCCCGAGGTTCACGGAGAAGCCGGTGCGTCGATCGCGCTCATCGCTTTCGGCAGCAATCGGGGACCCGTCACCGAAGCGCAAGGCCGGTTGGCGGCGTCCGGTATCCCGACCCGATTCCTGCAGCTTCGCACGCTGTGGCCGTTCCCCGAAGACGCCGTCCGGGAATTCATCGCGGGCGCTGAACTCGTCTTCGTCGTCGAAAACAACCTGACGGGTCAACTCGAGCGCCTCATCCGCTACGTCACCGGCCCGCTTGCGCACATGCACTCGCTCCGCAAGTACAACGGCCGGCCGTTCCGGCCGGTCGAGATCATCGAGGCGATTGAGGCGCGGGTAGGTCTACCCCAGCTACGCTCGCGAAGCTACGGCGAACTTCGTTCGCAAGCTACAATAGGATCGTAATCATGGCGACGCAACTGACGCCCAAAGATTTTGCAACTGCCACGCCGTCGTGGTGGTGCCCCGGTTGCGGCGATTTCGGCGTGCTCGCCTCGCTCAAACAGGCCTGCGCAGACCTCGGTCTTCAGCCGAAAAACGTCGCGTTCATATCCGGCATCGGCTGCTCGGGTAAGATCAGCGGCTATCTCCACTCCTATGCCTTTCATGGTGTCCACGGCCGCGCGCTGCCCACCGCGACGGCTGTGAAGCTGGCGAACAGAGATCTCAGCGTCATCGTCGCCGGGGGAGACGGAGACGGCTATGCCATCGGCGCCGGCCACTTCTTGCACGCGGTGCGGCGCAATCCGGACATGACGTACATCGTCATGGACAACCAGACGTACGGCTTGACCAAAGGTCAGTCGTCGCCGACCAGCATGCTCGGTTTCAAAGCCGGGCCTCATCCGGAAGGCAACCCTGATGCGCCCATCAATGGACTCGCAATCGCTCTTGCCGCCGGCGGCACGTTCTTGGCACGTGGGTTTTCTTCCGAGCCGAAAGCCATGACCGAGATGCTCAAAGAAGCGATGAAGCACCCCGGTTTTGCGGTCGTCGAAGTGATGTCGCCGTGCGTCACGTTCAACAAGGTCAACACATATAAATGGTTCAAGGAAAACGTGTATCACGTTGACGATACTGCGGGCTACGACGTCCGCGACCGCGATCGCGCGTTCGCGACGCTCATGCAGCCGGGAAAGATACCGCTTGGCATTTTTTATCGGGAGACTCGGCCAACGCTTGATGAGCTCGTGCTCGGAAAAGAGTCGGTCGCCCTCAGCTCACTGCCGATCGAGAGCGTCGATCCGAAACTGGCTTCGCTGCAAGACGCGTACATCTAGCGAACCATGCGGTCGTCTGTTGGCCGGGCTCACGCTCGCCGCGGCCGTAGCGCGTTTTTCTGCGCCCTCCGCGAGCCGTCAGCGCGACGCTGACGGAGCGCTACTAGCCTGATGTGCCCTTGCATCGACGGGATCTTCATCGCGCGCGCCGCCGCCAGTCCGATGGAATCGGTTGACAGGGCGCGCGTGGTCGCGGGCAAAGGCCTCGAAGGCGATCGCTACCATGCAGCGGCGGGCACGTGGTCCGGACCCGGACAGTATTCCGAGATCACGCTGATCGAGCGCGAAACAATCGAAGCGTTAGCCCGCGACTATAAGATCGACCTGCGGCCGGGCGAAGCGCGCCGCAATTTCGTGACGCGTGGTGTCTCGCTGAACCATCTCGTCGGCAAGCGCTTTCGCATCGGCGACGTGGAGTTCGAGGGCACGAAACTCGCCGATCCCTGCGGCCATCTCGAGCGGCTGACGAAACCGGGTGTAAAGCTCGCATTGACGCACCGCGGCGGACTGTGCGCGCGAGCGCTGTCTGACGGTATCGTCGAGCTGGGTGCCGAGATCGAGCGCGCATAAATGCGCGCCGCCGCACCGGCAGCGCCGCCGCATCGGCAGCGCCGTCGCGTCGGCAGTGCCGACACATCGGCAGGTTTGTGCCTTGGGTCTGCCGGGTAGTTCTCAACTGATGCCTGCGTCGCTCAAACGCTACAAAGCCAAGCGCGACTTCAGCAGCACGCCGGAGCCGAAAGGCGCCGCGCGCCGCAACGCGTCGAAATCGAGGCGCTTCGTCGTCCAATTGCACGACGCGTCGCGGCTCCATTACGATTTTCGGCTCGAAGCCGACGGCATGCTGAAATCCTGGGCGGTACCGAAAGGACCGTCGCTCAATCCGGCCGACAAACGGTTGGCCATGCACGTTGAGGACCATCCGCTCGAGTACCGGACTTTCGAAGGCGTCATTCCCAAGGGCAACTACGGCGCGGGCGAGGTGATCGTCTGGGATGCCGGCACCTATCGGACGATCGACGGCTCCGAACCCGGTCGCGACATCCGTATTGGGCACATCACGTTCTTATTGAACGGCAAGAAGCTGCGCGGCGAGTTCGCGCTCGTGAAGATGCGCAGCCGGGGTTCGGAAGACAACGCCTGGCTGCTATTGAAGGCCGACGATGAATTTGCGAACCGCCGATGGAGCGCCGACGCTCATCCCGAATCCGTCAAGACCGGCCGCACGCTGAAAGACATCGCGCGTTCGACGCGATCGAGGAAATGGCGATCGAATCGTGCCGCGCGGACGTAATGCCACGTGCGACCGGCTGCCGGTCATCAAACATCCGATGCTCGCCACGCTGGTCGACGAGCCGTTCGACGACGACGGTTGGATCTTCGAAACGAAGTGGGACGGCGTCCGCGCGATCGGCACGATCCGTGCGGACCGATCCGTCGAATTGATCTCGCGGACCGGCCACGATCTATTGCGCCAGTTTCCGGAATTCGAAGATCTCGCACGGGCGATTCGCGGGCGGCCCGCGGTCGTCGACGGGGAAATCGTGTCGCTCGATCGCGCGGGAAAGTCGTCGTTTCAGCGTCTCCAGGCGCGCCTCAATCGTCAGTCGCCGAGCCTCGCTTTGATCGACGAAGTGCCGGCGACGTACGCCGTGTTCGATCTCATCCATGCGGCGGGCCGCGACCTTCGCCCGCTGCCGCTTGCGGGCAGGAAGGCGCAGCTCGAACGAGCGCTGCGGCCGGGCGTGAAAAACGTCGTCTACTCGCGCCACGTCGTCGGCGCCGGAATCAAGGCGTACCGGTTCGCCGCCAAGCGCGGGCTCGAGGGGATCATCGCAAAACGTCTCTCGTCGCCGTATCGTGAAACCCGCTCGCGCGACTGGTTGAAGATCAAAACGCAGCACGAGCAGGAATTCGTGATCGGCGGCTGGACCGATCCGCGCGGCAGCCGCGCGCACTTCGGCGCGCTGCTGCTGGGGTACTATGCCGACGGCGGCCTTCAATATGCCGGCCGGGTCGGCACCGGCTTCGATCGCAAGACGCTGAGCGCGATCATGGCGCGGTTGCGCGCCATGCCGGCCGCGCGCTGCCCGTTCTCCGGGGAGCCGCGCACTCGCGAGCGCAGCCATTGGGTGAAACCGAAGCTCGTCGCTCAGATCAAGTTCGGCGAATGGACGCGAGACGGATCGCTGCGCCAGCCGGTTTTCCTCGGTTTGCGAGACGACAAGCGTCCCCGCGAGGCGACGCGTGAAACGCCAAAACGGTTGGGGAGCGCGCGATGAGCCCGGCGCGCAAACAAGACGTGACGATCGACGGCCGCACGATGGAACTCACTAACCTCGATAGAGTGCTGTGGCCGAAAGACGGATACTCCAAAGGCGATCTGATCGCTTACTACGCGAGCGTGGCGAGGTGGCTGGTGCCGTATCTGAAGGATCGGCCGCTCACCCTGCAGCGCTATCCGGACGGCATCAACGGGCCATCGTTCTTCGAGAAAAACGTCCCGCGCGGCGTGCCCGGCTGGGTGAAGACGCTGGCCGTCCGCTCGCCCGGCAGCGACCGCGGCACGGTCCGCTACATCCTCTGCAACGATGCGGCGACGCTCGCCTACGTAGCCAACCTGGCATCCATCACCCTGCACGCGTGGATCTCGCATCGCGGCTCGCTCGATTCGCCGGACTTCATGCTCTTCGATCTGGATCCGTGGACGGGCTGCCGGCTGGCGACGCTGGCTCGGGTCGCGCTCGCCGTGCGCGACCTGCTCGAGGAGTACGGGTTGAGGTGCGCCGTGAAAACCTCGGGCGGTTCTGGGCTGCACGTCATGCTGCGGCTCGCGACGGGGCATACGTACGCACAGGCACGCGATTTCGGCGAACTCGTCGCGAGGCGCGTCGAATCGGCGCATCCGGACATGGTCACGCTCCAGCGCATGACCGCGAAGCGCAAACGAGGCAGGGTCTACATCGATTACCTGCAGGTCGGCAAGGGCAAGACGATCGTGCCGCCGTTCGTGGCGCGCGCCCGACCCGGCGCGCCTGTCTCGTTCCCGCTTTCGTGGAGCGACGTGCAGCGCATGACCCGGAAACGGGATCCCAACGCCGAAAAGGAATTCCGTCGTTTCACGATCGCTACCGTGCCGCGGCTGCTGGCGCGCTCGGGAGATCCGTGGAGCGTGCCAATGCGCTCGGGTCAGCGATTGAAGGCGGTAAGAGGATAAGATGCCCGGACGTGCACCGAATGGCGGCAAAGCGGTCGATTACGACATCGGGCGCGGTTACGATACGGCAAGGCAAGTACGTGGTGTGACATCGATCCGGCGCTGTTCGACACGCCGTACTACCTTGAGCCCGAGATCTCGCGCGAGCATTTGGCGGCGCTCAGACCGCACAAACAAGTGCTCGTCTGCGATGAAGGCGAGGTTTGATCCGCTAGAATTCAAAGATACGTATCGCCTATGGTGCGTCGAGCCTGATGGACGTCGTTCAACGGAGCCTGCAGGAGACGAAAAAGCATGCGCCGCCGAACCCGCCGCCGGAAGCGCTAGAGCGCAAAGGCGTGAGCCCCATGCCGCGCCGAATTAGGCGCGGCGTCGAGGCGACATAGCCAAGTGGTAAGGCAGGGGTCTGCAAAACCCCGATCGCCGGTTCGACTCCGGCTGTCGCCTCATTTCCTCATCTTTGGTCCTGCGGTACAGGTCAAGATCGATATCACCCTTCCCGTGACTACGATTCCCGGCGTCGGACCGCAGCTCGCGGAGCAGCTCGAGCGGCTGGGTATCGCGAGCATCGCGGATCTGCTGCGTCATTATCCGTATCGCTATGACGATCTGCGCGACGTCACGCCGATCGCGGACCTCGTGGGAGGCGTCAGTCCCGTACCGTCCGAGGTGAACGTCGTCGGGACGATCCGGCAGTTCCGTCACGTCCGGCTTCGCGGCAGGGTTCGGTCGAAGTCGACTGCGATCGTCGAAGACGGGACGGGCGAGCTCGGTGCGGTGTGGTTCGGCCGCCCGTATCTCGGCAGTCAATTGAAGCCAGGCCTTCGAGTTTTCTTGCGCGGCCGTGCCGAGCGTACCCTTGCTGGCGCGCAGCTGACCGTCTCACGCCATCGCGTGATGACCGGCAATGAAGCATATCGCGGCGAACTGCAGCCCGTGTATCCCGCGACGGCGTCGCTGCCGTCCCATAAATTACGCATGATGATCCGCCGCGTGCTGACGCCCGCGCTGAGAAAGAGCAACGGTTCGAGCCAACTCGACCCGCTGCCGCCGCAGCTCAACAAGAAGCGGAAATTCGCCGATGCGCGCTGGGCGCTGCGCGCTATCCACAGCCCGTCTTCGATCGACGACGCCGAAGAAGCGCGGCGCCGTCTGGTCTACGAAGAATTTTTCCTCATGGCGGTGTCGGCGGCGCTGCGCCGAGCCGCGCGGCGAAGCGAGCCGGCGCCGGATTTTCGGGCGGTCGCAGCGCCAGGTGCCTTCAAAGCATTCGCGCGCGATTTCCGCGCACTGCTGCCGTTCGAGCCGACCAACGCGCAGGACCGGGTGATGCGCGAAGTCGCCGCCGATATGACGCGCGAGGCGCCGATGAATCGCCTCCTGCAAGGCGATGTCGGCTGCGGCAAGACGGCTGTCGCCGCCGGCGCGATTCTTCTGGCGAAACGAGCGGGGGCACAGTCGGCGTTCATGGCGCCGACCGAGATCTTGGCGGTGCAGCAGTTCGGCAAGCTGCAGGCATTGTCGACGGAAGCCGGAGTCCGCTCGGCGCTGTTGATCGGCAATCTCAAGCGGAGCACGCGGGATGGCATCGTCGATCAATTGCGCGGCGGCGAGCTCGATCTCGTCGTCGGGACGCACGCCCTGATCACGGATGACGTCGCATTTTCAAATCTGGGGCTCGTCGTAATCGACGAGCAGCACCGCTTCGGCGTGCTGCAGCGCGCGGCGCTTCGCGCGAAGGCGCGCGGCCATACCCCCCACACCTTGATCATGACTGCGACGCCGATCCCGCGCACGCTTGCTCAGACGCTCTACGCGGACCTCGACGTGTCGATCATCGACGAGCTGCCGCCGGGGCGGACGCCGGTGAAGACCTACGTTCGCTCGACCGACGCCAAGCCCAAAGTCTTCGCATTCGTGCGTGAGAAGATCGCGCAGGGCTTTCAGGCGTACGTCGTCTGCCCCGCAATCGATGAGTCGGAGCGCGCGATGCACACCGCCGTCAAGCAGGCCGAAGAGCTTCGCGCGCACGACTTCAAAGGGATGCGCGTCGGTTTGCTCCACGGGCGGATGAGCGTCGCGGAGAAAGATCAGGTCATGCGCATGTTCGCCGACAACTTCATCCAGGTGCTGATCGCGACCACGGTCGTCGAGGTCGGAGTGGACGTGCCGAACGCGGCGGTGATGGTCGTGCTCGATGCTCAAGCGTTCGGCTTGTCGCAGCTGCACCAACTGCGCGGCAGGGTGGGACGAGGAGCGGCTCAATCGTATTGCATTCTGGTGACGTCGGCGGCGGACGAATCAGGCGGGCTTGCCGTGCTCGAACGTACGAATGATGGGTTCGTGGTGGCGGAAGAGGATATGAAGATCCGGGGCACGGGCGACATCGCCGGAACTCGCCAGCACGGCGTCGCGGATCTGCGCCTCGCTCATCTCATACGGGACTACCCGGTATTCGTCGAAGCGAAGAAGGATGCGGAAGCGCTGGTGCGGGCCGATCCGGAATTGCGGCGACCGGAGCACGCCGCTCTCGCCGCGTTTCTGAAGGGGCGCGCGCGGGAGACGGTGTTGCGGGTGACGTCGTAAGGAGGGCGAGCTTCGCTCGCCGGGTCATCGACCTTCGGTCGAACCACTGCACGGGTCATCGACCTTCGGTCGAACCACTGCACGGTCATCGCCTTCGGTCGAACCACTGCACGGGCATCGACCTTCGGTCGAACCACTGCACGGGTCATCGACCTTCGGTCGAACCACTGCACGGGTCATCGACCTTCGGTCGAACCACTGCACGGGCGAACGCAAGGTCGAACGCGGCGGCGCTTCAAACTATTACCCCACATGCGGTTATCGGGAGGGCTCCGCGCCAGACAGACGGTTCTGGCGCCGAAGGGCAAGCGCACGCGGCCTACCGGCGCGAAGGTTCGAGAGGCGTTGTTTGACATTCTCGGCGACCGCATTGCAGGCGCCCGCGTGCTCGATCTGTTCTCGGGATCGGGAGCGCTCGGATTCGAGGCGATATCGCGCGGCGCGAACTCATGCGTCTTCGTCGACAGCGATGCAGCCGCCGTGATGGCCATTCGACGCAACGCGGTGCGCCTGATCGGCGATACGGAGCGCTTTCGCATCATGCCCACGCATGCCGTGCGCGCGCTGCGCATCCTGCGCGGCACGTTCGATGTCATCATGATGGACCCGCCGTACGAGCGTGGTGTCGCGGAGGAGCTGAAATTGCTCATGCAGCGCGCGCTCTTGGCGTCCGGTGGGGTGGTCGTCATCGAGCACAGCGCCGCGACGGCTCTCGAACTGCCCACCTCTCTGCAGGCGGTGAAGTTCGCGAAGTACGGAGACACGGCGCTCACCTTCGCGATGGCGGTGCCGGCGAAAGGCGGCAAGAGCGGCGCACGCCGCGAGGCGGCTGCCGCCGACGGGCGCGCGCGCAGCAAATCGAAGAGTTCAGCTGCGCGCCGATGAGAGCCAGAACGGCGCCGCCGCCCGCAATCTATCCCGGCAGCTTCGATCCGGTGACCAATGGACATCTTGACGTCATCCGGCGAGCCGCGGCGCTGTTTCCGCGCCTGATCGTCGCCGTCGTGGCGAACCCGCAGAAAACGCCGCTTTTCGCGCTCGCCGAACGTGAAGCGATGCTGCGCGAATCGTGCCATCTTCTCGCCAACGTCGAGATCGACAGGTTCGAAGGCCTGCTCGCCGACTACGTCCGCCGGTGCGGCGCGGGGATGATCGTCAAGGGGCTACGCATCGTCTCCGATTTCGAACACGAGTTTTCGATGTCGATCTTGAACAGAAAACTCAAAGGCGGGATCGAAACGGTGTTTTTGCCCGCCAGCCTCGAATATGCATATCTGTCGTCATCCTCGGTCAAAGAGGTCTACGCGCTGGGCGGCGACATCTCGGAATTCGTACCGTTGCCGGTCCTCAAGCGGATGAGACACTCCGCGGTCAAAAAGGGAAAGCGCCATGAGCGTATATCGCGTCATCGACAAGCTTGAATCGACGATCAAGCGCGGGGTGTGGCTGCCGTTCGGCGGCCGGATCATCAATTACGATCGCGCGCTCGATCTCGTCGAGAAGATGCGCGGCAGCCTGCCCGAAGAAGTCAGCCGCGCCAAAGCGGTCACCCGCGAAAAAGACAAACTGATCGAAGAGGCCAAGAGCGCCGCGCAGGCGATCGTGGACGAAGCATCGTCGACGAAGTCGCATCTGCTCGACCAAGCCGACATCGTGCGCGAAGCGCAGACCCGGGCCGAGACGATTATCCTCGAGGCGCAGAGCCGCGCTGCCGAAGTCCAGCGCGGCGCCGATGAATACGCCGATCAAGTCTTGTCGGCGCTGGACGCCAGCCTCGGGAGCGCTCTGGCCGCGGTGCAGAAGGGTCGGCAGACGCTCGCGGCCGGCACGGCCGGCAACGGCAGCCCGCGGCAGCGCGAAATCCGCTAAACGCGTGTGAGCAGTCGCCGCAGGCTCTGGATCAGGAACGCATCGATCTGCTTGATGGCGGCTGCCGCAATCGTCGGGCCGCTGTTCCTGGTGCCGATCCCGTTCCTTATCTTCGGACCGGGCGACGCCGTCGACCTGAATCACATCGTGCGCGTGCCGAACCATTCGCCGCCGGCAGGAACGCTGTATCTCACCGACGTCCGCCTGTTTCCCGGACGACCCGCGTACTACGTGATCGCGCGCGCGCTGCCCGGTTTTGAGATCGTCCCCAGAGCCGCCGTCGCTCCGCCAAATGAAAACGACGCGGATCTGAATCGCCGCTTGGTGGATGCGATGCGCGAGAGTCAACTCAACGCCCAGGTCGTGGCAGAGCGCGCCGCCGGCTACGACGTGCAGGCGCGCTATTCGTTTGTCGTGGAACGACGGCTCGCGCATACGCCGGGAGCGAGGTGCTTCGAGCTCGGAGACGCGATCGTCGCGATCGACGGGCAAAAACCGCAACACCCCGACGATTTGGTCCGCATCACGCGAAGTCGGCCGGCCGGCACGCTCTTCGCGCTTGCCGTCATCCGAGGAAAGGACAGCCTGGAAGTTCGATGCCGCACCGCGGTCGTTCAGGGTATGCCTCGCTTCGGCATCGCCATCGAGCCGCGGACGGAATCCTACAAACTGCCGATCCACGTCGCGTTTTCGGTGCCCAACATCAATGGTTCGTCGGCGGGCCTCATGTTCGCGCTGCAGATCTATCGCACGCTGAGCGGCACGGTGCTCGCCGGCGGCAAAAAAGTGGCCGGTACGGGCGTGCTTGGGTTCGACGGCAGCGTGAGCGCGATCGAGGGGGCTCAGGAAAAACTGCGCGCCGCACAGCAAGCAGGTGCGGCGGTGTTTTTGGTGCCGCAGGCGAACTACGCCGACATTCGCCGCGCGAGCGGTGTGAAGATCGTTCCGGTATCGACTTTTGACGGCGCCCTCAAGGCGATGCGCCAGATCTGAGCGTCCCGCTCGGGGGGCCAATTTGACACTGCCGTATGCGGCCTCTATAATTGAGGGCGGCCAGCCTCGTGCCGGCCAGCTCAGCGGCCCGTCAGAGACGACGGGCTTTCGCGTGCTAAAGGCCACTCTTCCCATGAAGATCTCAGTAGAGCGCCTCTTCGGTCACGACGTCGACGCGATCGACGTCGACGAGCGTCTCGCGCTCCGCGGCGACCTGAAAGGTCGCTACCCGGGGGGTGTGCGCGTGGAAGCGCGCATCGGCCGCATTTCGCGCGGCGTGTACGTCGAAGGCTTCGTCGAAGGAGTCGAACAGGAGACGTGCGTGCGCTGTCTCGAGCGATTCACGCGCCCGGTGCGCGTCGAGATCGCAGAGCCGTTCTCCGAGGAGGTGGCGGTCAAGGACGCGCCGATTTCGGACGTCGCGCCGCTCGTCGACCGGACGGTCGATTTCGATGCGCTGGTCGGCGAGTTGCTCGAAGTAGACGAACCGATCGCCGCCATTTGCGCGGAAGACTGCGCCGGCATCTGTCCGACGTGCGGCAGGAACCGCAACCTCGAACCATGCGCGTGCGACCGGACGGCTCGAGCAAACTCGGCTCCGGCTGACGAGCGCATGGCAGGCCTGGCAAAATTCCTGCAAGAACACGAAAATTAGAGGAACAATCGAACGTGGCAAATCCAAAGCAGCGACGAAGCAAGTCCGCGCGCCGGGCGCGCAAGGCCGTCTGGAAGCTCGCTCAACCGATCGAGCTGTCTACCTGTCCGCAATGCCATCAGCCGCGCCGGCCCCATTTCGCGTGCGCGAACTGCGGATATTATAATGGCCGGCAGGCCATCGCCATCGACGTCGAAGCGCCGGCGAAGAAATAAGCGGCGACATGGGTTTCGGCGCGACGATCACCGGCGTCGGCGCATACGCGCCGCCGGGCATCCTCACCAACGAGGATTTCGAAAAACTCGTCGACACGAGCGACGAATGGATCGTCCAGCGCACCGGTATGAAGCGGCGGCACATCGCCGCTCCACATCAAGCGACTTCCGATGTCGCGGTGCCTGCCGCGCTCGCGGCGCTTGACGCCGCTGGCAGAAAACCCGCGGACGTCGACTGCGTCATCGTCGCGACGGCCACGCCCGACCATCTCTTTCCGGCCACAGCCTGCCTCGTCTCCTCGCGGCTGGGAATCGAAGGTAAAGCGGCGTTCGACATCTCCATCGCGTGCTCGGGTTTCGTCTATGCGCTCACGCTGGCGGCGTCGCTCATCCGCAGTGGCCTCTACAATACCGTGCTCGTGCTCGGCGCCGAGACGTTGTCGAAGCTCGTGGACTATACGGATCGCACGACGTGCGTGCTGTTCGGCGACGGCGCCGGCGCGGTGCTCGTCGAACGCTCCTCGGGCGAGGATTGTTTTCTCGGCAGCGATCTGGGAGCCGAGGGCGCGGATCCCTCGCTGCTGTATTTGCCGGGCGGCGGCAGCCGGCTGCCATTCTCGGCTAACGGCAAGGCTGAAAATCGACGCGCCGGCTTCATCCACATGGAAGGCAAAGCGGTCTTCAAGTTCGCCGTCAACCAGATGGCGCATTCGACGCGCGCGGCACTGAAGCAAGCCGGCCTGACGCCGCACGACGTCGACGTTCTCATTCCGCATCAAGCAAATCAGCGCATCGTCGACGCGACCGTAAAGATGCTGAAATTGCCGGACGACCGGTGCGTGTGCAACATTGCGGAGTACGGCAACACGTCGTCGGCTTCGATCCCGCTCGCGCTGGCGGATGCGCTCCGCGACGGGCGGATCAGAAAGAACAGCATCGTCGTGTTCGTCGCGTTCGGCGGCGGGCTCTCGTGGGGTGCCGTGGTCTGGCGTTGGAAAGACGCGACGGTGGGCGCGGTCCCGCCCGAACAAGAGCACCCCTATCGGTATCCGCCGTTCGGCGCGAAGGCCGGCCTCTAACGCATGCCGACGCTGGGCGTCGTCTTCCCCGGTCAGGGGTCGCAGGCCGCGAGCATGGGCGTGGACGTCGCCGCGAACTTTCCGGCGGCGCGCGAATGTTACGATCGCGCGTCGCGCGTCTTGGGTTACAATCTTTTAGAGCTGTGCGCCAACGGATCTGAGGAAGCGCTGCGCGAGACCCGCGTCAGCCAGCCCGCCATCTTCACCACCAACGTGGCGATCTATCGCGCGGTTGAGTCGCTCGGGCTTGCGCCCGTAGTATCGGCGGGTCACTCGTTCGGTGAGTATTGCTCGCTGACGATCGCCGGCTCTATCGCCTTCGACGATGCGATCGGGCTCGTCAACGAGCGCGGCCTAGCGATGGGCGCCGCCGCTGACCTCTCGCCCGGCGCGATGGCGGCGATCATCGGTTTCGAATCGGACAAAGTCGAAGAGCTCTGCGCTCGCGCTCGAGCGGCCACCGGCGGCCGAGTCGGCCTCGCGAACCTCAACGCGCCGATCCAAATCGTCGTCTCCGGCGATGCCACGGCGGTGAACGCCGCCGGCGAAATGGCCAAAGCCGCCGGCGCGAAGCGCGTCGTCATGCTGAACGTGTCGGGCGCCTGGCATAGCGAATTGATGGGGCCAGCGGTCACGCGATTCGAAAAAGCGATCGCCCGAGCGCAGATACGGATGCCGTTGTTCGCCGTCGTCAGCAACGTCGAGGTCGTCGAGTATTCGAGCACGGATCAGATACGCCGCTGCCTCGTCGCCAGCTTGATGTCGCGGGTGCGCTGGCACGAAACCGCTGAATTGGTCGCGCGCCGCCGGCCGGATTTCATCGTTGAGTGCGGCGCGAGCTCGGTGCTGGCGCCGATGATGCGGAGGCTGCCTGGCGTTGCCGCGGACCGGTGCGTCAGCGTATCGGACGCTGCGAGCGTCGCCAAGCTGGAAAAACTCGCGACCGCGGCTGAAACCAGCGCATGAGCGCGCCGCTCTATGATCTGCGGGGCAAGACTGCTTTGGTTACCGGCGCCGGCAGCGGCATCGGCCGTGCCATCGCCCTCGCATTCGCAAGCGAGGGAGCAGCGGTGATGCTAGCCGGACGCCGCACGGAGCCGCTCGAGGCCGTCCGGCAGGAGGTTTCGGGGCTCGGAGGAACCGCGCACCTGCACGCGGCGGACGTTTCCGTTCAAGAGCAGGCGAAGTCGCTGATCGACGCGTCCGTAAACGTGATGGGCAGACTCGACATCCTCGTGAACAACGCGGGCAGTCGTTACGACGCGCTGATCCTGCGGATGAAGTGGAGCGCGTTTGACGCAGCCATCGCGACGAATCTCAAGAGCATGTTTTATACCTGCGCCGCGGCGGGAAAGGTCATGCTGAGTCAGAAGAGCGGCTCCATCGTCAATGTCTCGTCGGTGGTTGCTCTGACCGGCAACGCGGGTCAGAGCGCGTACGTCGCGGCAAAGGCTGGGGTCATCGGGCTGACGAAATCGCTGGCGCTCGAATTCGGTTCGCGCAATATCCGCGTGAACGCGATCGCTCCGGGGTTCATCGAGACCGACATGACGCGTTCGCTGCCCGAAGCGACAAGACAAGAGTACCTCAAGCGCGTTCCGCTGCGACGGTTCGGCGCGGTGGATGAGGTGGCGCGCGTCGCGCTCTTTTTGGCCGGCGACGCGAGCGGATATATCACCGGCCAAACCCTGGCCGTCGACGGCGGCCTGCACATGTAGGAGGTCTCGACACCTTAATGGCAGTGTTCGATAAGGTGAAGAAGGTGATCGTCGAACAGCTCGGCGTCGACGAGAACGAGGTGACGCTCGATGCATCGATCACCGACGATCTGGGCGCAGATTCTTTGGATCTGGTAGAGCTCGTCATGGCACTCGAAACGGAATTCAATCTCGATATCCCCGACGAAGAGGCCGAAAAGATCAAGACTGTGGGCGACGCCGTGCACTATGTCGAGGAGGTCAGCGAGAAAGCGTGACGTTTTCGCGCGGCTCCGCCTCGCCTTCGCACCCGCGCCGCTAGTTCGAGCATGTTCGCCACTCTCTCCGATCGCCTCGGGGCGATCTTCCAGCGACTGCGCTCGCGCGGCAAACTAACGGAAAGCGACGTCTCGGAGGTGCTCCGAGCGGTCCGCGTCGCGCTGCTCGAAGCGGACGTCAACTTGCACGTCGCCAAGGACCTCATCGCGGCCATCCGCGAGCGAGCCGTCGGCGCGGAGGTGCTGGAGTCGCTTACCCCAGCGCAGGCCGTCATCAAGATCGTGCACGACGGGTTGACGAATCTGATGGGTGGCTCGGCCGTGCCGGTGCGCTTTGCGCCGACCGGTCCGACGGCGGTCGTGCTCGTCGGTTTGCAGGGCAGCGGCAAAACGACGCTCGCCGCGAAGCTCGCGCTTCAATGGAAAGAATCCGGCAAGCGGCCGATGCTCGTCGCGTGCGACGTTTATCGGCCGGCAGCCATCGATCAGCTTGAGGTCTTAGGTCGGCAGATCGACGTCACGGTGTATTCTGTGGGGGCCGGTCCCGGTTTCACCGGTCCCACCGCAGATCCGGTCACCATCGCGGCCGGCGCCTTAGACGAAGCGCGCAAGCGAGGTTACGACGTCGTCATTTTCGACACCGCCGGCCGCCTGCAGATCGATGAGCCGCTGATGCAGGAGTTGGAGCGGATCAAGGCCGCCGTCCAACCGCTGGAGATCCTGTTGGTGATCGACGCGATGACGGGGCAAGAGGCGGTCAACGTGGCGAAGGAGTTCGATCGCCGCCTAGATCTCAGCGGCATGGCGCTCACCAAGCTCGACGGCGACAGCCGCGGCGGTGCCGCGCTCTCGATCCGCGCCGTCACCGGAAAGCCGGTCAAATTCGTCGGCATCGGAGAGAAGGTCACCGCGCTGGAGCCGTTCCATCCCGATCGGCTCGCATCGCGCATATTAGGCATGGGCGACGTGATCACGCTCATCGAAAAATCGCAGAAGATCTACGACGAAGAGCAATCGAAGAAATTGGCGCAGAAGATCCGCAAGCAGGATTTCTCGCTTCAGGACTTCCTCGATCAGCTCAGGCAAATCCGTCGCATGGGAAGCATCGGCGAACTGCTGAAAATGATTCCCGGCATGGGCAGACTGGCTGAAGCGCAAAAAGTCGACGATCGGGACATCGCGCGCATCGAGGCCATTATCTGCTCGATGACCCCCCTCGAACGGGCGGAGCCCGATGTTTTGAACGGCAGCCGCCGTAAGCGGATCGCCGTGGGCAGCGGCACGCAGGTGCAAGACGTCAACCGGCTCGTCAAACAGTTCCGCGAATCTCGAAAAATGATGAAATCGCTCGGCAGCATGCGCGGCCTCTCGAAGCTTGTTTCGCCTCGATGATGGAGATACAGCGCATTCATGCGCGTATATACCTTGCTCGACCCTAGAGAAGGAGAATGATTTGGCAGTCCATATCCGATTGCGCCGAACCGGCGCCAAAAAACAACCCTCGTACCGCGTCGTCGTGGCGGATTCGCGCGCGCCACGCGACGGGCGATTTCTCGCGATCGTCGGCCACTACAATCCGCGCCGGACACCTGCGGAGCTGGTCCTCGATGACGAAAAAATCGCTCGATGGCTCAAGGACGGCGCGCTGCCGACGGTAACGGTGGCGCGGCTGTTGGCCTCACGGGGGCTGTATGACGCCACGAAGATCAAAAGACGCAAACCTCGGGAAGCGCGCAAAACGAAGTCGGCGACGGCATAGGTGATGACGATGAATGATGATCCCACGGCCATCAACGTTCAGGACGATGAAGACGAGTTCGAAGACGATCAACAACCCGGAATAGACTACGAAGAAGAAGACGACGACGATGACATTGACGACGACGATGACGGCGAGCTCGGAGAGGCGGGCGGCTCGAACGGCGCCGCTCCTCGCGGACCCGAAGCCGAGGTCGACACCGGTGACGGGGTCAGCCGCGCAGCAGCCGTGTTGAAGTACATCGTCGAGCGCATCGTCGACGAGCCCGACAAGATCTCGATCGGAGCAGCCGAAGACGACCGCGGCCCGGTGCTGCTGTTGAAAGTCTCCGATGACGATCGCGGCAAGGTCATCGGCCGTCAGGGGCGGATCGTCCAGGCGATCCGCATCGTCGTCAAAGCCGCGACGGTGGGAACCGGCGAAAAAGTCTCGGTCGAAATCATCGACTAGCGCAGCGTCGCCTGAAAATCGCGGATCGCGCGGTTGACGATGTCGGGGCGTTCGGCCATGACCAAATGGCCCGCGCCCTCGACTTCGAGCAGGCTGCTGCTCGCGATCTTCTCGTTGAGATAGCGCGAGAATTTCGGCGGCGTGAGCTTGTCTTCGCTGCCCACCACGATCAGCGTCGGGGCGTTTATGTCGGCGACTCGATCCATGGCGTCGAATTCGTTGCACGCGGCGTAGTCCGTCCTGGTGGATTTTTGGCCCACGATCCTATGCCATTCGCAAGCGCGGGATCGCAGCTCCGCTGAAGCGCGCGGTCCCAAGCCGAAATCGACCAACGTCTCGATGCTTGCGGGCCAGCGATCGTCGATGAGTTCAAAAATCCGCTGGGAGACCCTCAAACGCGCGCCCGTGCCGATCAGAATGAGCCCCGCGGCGTCGGCCGGGTAGCGCAGCGCCCACTCCATGGCGATCGCGCCGCCCAGCGAATTTCCGGCAACCACTGCGGGCCCCCGGTCTTTCCAGCGCACGTAGCGCTCGAGCCAATCTGCGATTTCGCCGACGCTGGCGAGCGCCTGCCCTTCTGGGTGTCCGGGCAGAGAAGTCGCATCCGCCTCCGGAAAAGCGGCGGTTTGCTCTCGAAAGCTGTCGTGCGTGTAGCCTGATCCGTGGATCAATACCAGTTGCGGCATCCGACGTTGTTCTGCATAGCGGCATGCCCGGCATTTCCGCTCTGAGGGAATCGCACATACGTTCGAGAACCGGGGGCTGACATATGTCGGAGTTGGCCGTAGAGGTCGAGCTCGCTCGACCCTTCGATCGCTATGAGGAGCTGCTGCGGACCGATCTTTGGTCGTGTCCGTTCGCCGTCATCGACGTCGAGACGACCGGCAGTCTGGCGGGCCGCGACTCCCTTACTGAAATCGCGCTCGTCGAACTGCGCGATGGGCGAGTGCGCAGCCGGTGGCGATCGTTCGTCAACCCGCTGCAGCCGATTCCGCGCTTCATCACGCAGCTGACGGGCATCACGGACTCGATGGTCGCTGGTGCGCCCGTCGTGGGCTCGCTCCTCCCCCAGGTGGTGGATTTCGTCGGCGATTCGATTCTCGTTGGCCACAACGTCAGGTTCGACGCGGGATTTCTCGATTTCGAATTGCGGCGTCACGGCTTCAATGGATTGCGCAATCCGATCGTCGACACGCTGGTCCTCGCGCGCCGGACGATCGCCGAAGTCGCCAACTACAAGCTTGGCACGCTGACGAAGGAACTCGGCATCGATGTCGAGCGGCATCACCGCGCGCTTGCTGACGCATCCGCCACCGCCGAACTGCTCGTGCACTGCATCAAGAAGCTCGAAGACTGCGGCGTCTACACGTTCGGCGGCCTGCAGGAATACCTCCGTCGGCGGACCGGAATGCGGCGCCGGACGAATCGCACACGAGCATTCGGCGACGTGAGGCAGCTGCCGGTGTGGACGTCGATCTTGATCGGCGAACTCTCGGCGGTTCCGTCCAAGCCGGGTACCTATTTATTGAAAGACGCCGGCGACAACGTCGTGTACGTCGGGAAATCGCGTAATCTGCGGCAGCGCTTGCGCACCTATGCGACCGCCGCGCGCCCCGCCGGCGCGAAGGTCGGCGCGCTGCGCGCCGTCGTGGCCTCTTTCGATTTCCTCGTGACCGGATCGGAATTCGAGGCGCTGTTGCTGGAAGCCGAACTCGTCCGCGAGTACGATCCGCCGTTCAACGAACGTCTGCGGAACTTCCGCGAATTCGCATTCATCAAGGCGGAAGCGGGCCCGTACGGGCGGCTCGTCACGACGACGCGGTTGATGCAGGACGGCAGCCATTACTATGGGCCATATCGCAGCATGTCGGGGGCTCGAGCGGCGGTTGCGGCGCTGCAAGATGCGCTCGGTCTGCGCGGCTGCGACGACCCGAACGATGGCGAACCGCGTATCGCCCCCGAACAGCACGAAGCGCTGCTGGATGAGGCGATCGCGTTTTTGCAGGGGGAAGCGGACGACGTGTTGCTGACGCTGGCTCGGCGGCGCGATGAGGCGATCGCGCGGCTCAAGGTGGAGGTGGCCGAGCGCGAGTTCAAGCGGCTGGACCGGCTGAGAAGATTGCGGGCTCGGCACGCTGCGCTCGAGTCCGCGACCGGACTTGATCTTCTGGTCCTTGCGCCGTGTTCGGATCCGGCCTTCGAGATGTGCTTCTTGTTTTGCGGCGGACGGCTCGTCGCTCAGCGCCGTCTGCCTCGCCGGTTGCCCGAGCGTGATGAGGCGCGCAGCCTGCTGGCCGAAATGTTGATCGATATATTTCGGCCCGAAAGCACGCCGCGCTCGTTCACGCGGCAGGAGGAAATCGATCAGCTGTTCATCTTCGCAACGTGGTATCGGGAGCGGCGCGAGGGACTAAGCTACATCGAGTTGCCGCCGCGCAGGCCGTCCTCGGATGACGCCCGGGAATGGTCGAACGCGGTTCTGGACGGCGAACCGATTCCCACGGTCAAGACACAAAGCTTGGATCACGGCGTCAGCATCACCGGGACTTGAACGCTCGTCCGATGTTGCACCGCGGCGACCATCGGCCCGACCGGGAATAAGTGCTAGAAGCGTCGCTTTCAGCGTTTCTTCAGGTCTTGCTGAGTGGGCATTCCCGCCAACCTGCGGCGGGTCCGAGATGCTGGCGCGTCGTATCCATAAGATGCAGGGTGCTCCCTTCTCAGGAATCCGCAGGACGCCGCACAATGATCAACCGCATCGCCACGCTTGCCGCCATCATCGCGCTAGCCGCGCCGGTCGCCGCCTCCGCCATTCAGCATGCGACTACGCCGATCGACGCCGACACGCGCAACCGGCTCGTCGCAGCCGGCACGCTGGTGCGCATCGAAATGCTCCAGACGGTCTCTTCGGCCACGAACAAGAAAGGCGACACCTTCGGGTTCTCGGTCGTCGATAACGTCATGGCCGGTGACCGGGTCGCGATCCCTGCCGGCACGCGCGGCACCGGTGAAGTGCTCGATGCGCGGCGCGCGCACATGGCCGGCGAAGACGGAGCGCTGCAGGTGAAATTCCACCCGCTGGTGCTCGACGATGGCACCCAGGTCGAACTCGCCATCACGCGCGAGAGCCTCGTCGCGGATGAGAACGACAAGAATTATTTGGCGGGCAATATCGCTGAGGTCGCAAGCCTCACCGTGCCTGGCTTTTTCCTGGTCGATCTGCTGCGCAAGGGCTCGGACGTGACGCTCAAGGCAAGCGCGCCGTTCCACGTCGGCGTCACCGAGGACGCGTTTCTCAGCGACTCGCACTGACCCGGTTCGTCAACCGGCCGATCCCCGGAATCTCCACGCTCACCTCGTCACCGACGACCATCGGCCCGACGCCGCCGGGCGTTCCCGTCGCGATGACGTCGCCGGGCTCGAGGGTGAACGCCGCCGAGATGTATTCGATGAGCGCAGCCACGTCGAAGATCATGGCACTCGTCGGCGCATCCTGCTTTCGTTCGCCGTTGAGGTAGGTGCGCACGGTTAGGAGCTTTGGGTCGAGATCGGTTTCGATCCAGGGGCCGAGCGGCGCGAACGTATCGAAGCCTTTGGCGCGCGCCCATTGTCCGTCTGATTTTTGCAGATCGCGGGCAGTCACGTCGTTGATGATCGTGTAACCGCGGACCGTCGCAAGCGCTTCGTGCCGCGCGACGTCTCGGCAGCGTTCGCCGATGACCACGGCGAGTTCGCCTTCGTAGTCCACGCGCGCGCTTTGCCGGGGATACACGATGTCGCCGCCGGGATGGTTGAGCGCGGAGGGGGATTTCAAGAAGAGCAGCGGCTCCTTCGGAGGTTCGTGCCCGAGTTCTGCCGCGTGTTCGGCGTAGTTGCGGCCGACCCCGATGATTTTCGTCGGCACGCACGGCGCGATGAGGCGGACGTCTGCGAGCGGCCAGCGGCCGCCCGCCGCGACCGCTGTCTGTCCTTCAATCGTCCCTTCATAGGCACTGCAGTCCGCCATGAATCGCGCGAGTCTCATGCGCCGACCGTTTCACAAGGTCGAGCGCGCCGACCTCTGAAATTGCACGACCATGAAGACGCACGAATTCGATTTTTGCGTGATCGGCGCGGGCAGCGCCGGCTACGTCGCGGCCACGACGGCGCGCGGTCTCGGCAAGCGGGTCATATTCGCGGAATCCCCGCAACCGCTGGCAGGGCTTTGCATCCTGCGCGGCTGCATGCCGTCGAAAACGTTGCTGCGCTCCGCCGAGATCGCGCACTTCGTGAAGACGGCGCCGGATCTCGGCATCGAGCCTGGCCCGGCGACCGTCAACATGCATCGCGTCATCCAGCGCAAACGGCAGATCATCGACGGCTTTGCTGCGTACCGGCGCCAGGGGATCGCCGAGTTCCCCATCCTGCGCGGAGCGCCGAGATTCGTCGGCCGAAAACTGCTCGAGGTCGGCGACGACTGCATCGAAGCCTCGGCCTTCCTCATCGCCACCGGCTCGGTGATCAACGTGCCCGACATCGCCGGCTTGCGTGAGACCGGATTCGTCACCAGCGACGACGTGCTCGAGATGACGGCGCTGCCGGAGAGCGTGATCGTGCTGGGCGGCGGCTTCGTGGCGTGCGAACTCGCCCAGTACCTTGTGCGGCTCGGCGTCCAAACCGTCATGCTGCAGCGCAGCAAGACGATCTTGTCTTCGGAAGACCACGAGATCGGCGAGGAGCTGCGCGACGCGCTCGCCGCCGACGGTATCAAGATATTCACGGGCGTGACATTCGTGCGCGCGGAGGCCGCCGCGCGCAAGAAGGCCGTCGTGGCGCGCATCGACGGCAAAGAGCATCGCTTCGAGGCCGACGAATTGTTCGCCGCATTGGGCCGGCGCCCCAATTTCGAGCGGTTGAACATTGAAGCCGCCGGCATCCGATCGGACGGCCGGGGGCTCGTCGTCAATGAATACTTGCAGACGACGAATCCGGACGTGTACGCGGCGGGCGACGTGATCGGCTCGCGCGAGTTGGTGCACGTCGCTGTGTACGAAGGCCAGCTCGCCGCTCGAAACGCTTTCTCGGGGAAGAGGAGCGCGGCCGACTATTCCTTGCAGGCCGCACGCGCTCTCTTCACCGATCCTCAGGCGGCGGTCGCAGGTCTTTCCGAAAAGGATTGCATCGAGCGAAAGATCCCCTACGAGACCGCCTCCTATCCGTTCAATGATCACGGCAAAGCGATCGCTACGGACCTCACGCGCGGTTTCGTGAAGCTCGTCGTCTCGCCGGAGGGCCGCCTGCTCGGCGTCGCGATCGTGGGCGCCGAGGCATCCGACCTCATCCACGAAGCGATCGCGCTGCTGTATTTCAAGGCGACGGTCGACGACGTCATGCTCATGCCGCACCTGCACCCGACGCTCGCCGAGATCATCACCTATCCAGCAGAAGAGCTCTGCGACCGCATCGAGCACCGGCGCTACGCGCTCGTCACTCCATGAAGGTCGTGTCGTTCGTCGAGCACTGGATCGACGAGCTTCGTCCTCGGCTCGACCCGGCGATCTCGCTGGTCGTCGTTGATCGGCAGGATGCAAACGCCCGGGATCGCGAGCTCGCCGGTGCCGACGTCGTCTTCACATACGTTTTCGACGCGGCGATGGGCCGGGCGAGCCGTAAGCTTCGACTGCTGTTGTGCGCGGCCGCAGGCACCGAGAATATCGATCGCTCGGCGCTGCCTGAGGGCGCGCGCGTCATCAATTCCGAAGGCCCGGAGGTCCCCATGGCCGAGTACGTCATCGGCATGATGGTGGCGCTGCGCCAGAACGTCTTTCGCGCGGATCGCGCCCTTCGCGAAGGCCGCTGGGTACAGGGTTTCACCGCGGGCGGCGCGTTCGGCGACGAGCTCTTTGGATCGAATCTGGGTCTCGTCGGCTTCGGGCGCGCGGGTCAGCAGTCGGCGAAGCGCGCGCACGCGTTCGGCATGACGTGCCGAGGGGTGACGATGCAGCCGAATGCGCCGCGGCCGCTCGTCGAGCTGCTTGAGGGCCTGGAGGCCTTGAGCGATCCGGCCGCGGTCGACCGGCTCTTCGGCTGGGCCGATGCGGTTGTGCTGTGCTGCGAATTGTCCGGCCTTACCCGCGGGCTTGTCGATCGCCGGCGCCTGAACCTGATGAAGCCCACCGCGCTGCTGATCAACGTCGCGCGCGGAGCCATCGCTTCAGAGCAAGACCTATTCGAAGCGCTGCGCGATCGGCGCATCGCAGGAGCCGCCATCGACGCTTGGTACGCGTATCCGGAGAAAGCGGGCGAGACGGTGCAGCCTTCCGCTTATCCGTTCCAGGCGCTCGACAACGTGATCATGACGCCTCACAGCAGCGCTTGGACGATCGGCCACAAGCTGCGCAAGCTGGCGTTCTGGTCTCGCGTGCTCAACGGCTTCGCGCGGTCTGGCAATGTACCGGAGGAAATGTAGAGCACGCGTTCATTCGCGCTCGTGGGACCGCAGCAGGCTTCGCGCGCGGCGGAACACTCCGTCGAGCATGGCGCGCGTCAATTTTCCGGTGTTCGTGTTCTGCCGGCTGGGATGGAAACTTGCCATCAGCCGAAGCGGCTGCCGGTCCGGAGATTTCAGCTCGTACTCGGCGCCGTGCGCAAACCGCGGCCGGGGTTTGGGAATCCCATAACCTCGTTCGCGCAGCCGTTCGAGAATCGTGTTGAAAGCGATCTTTCCGAGCCCGACGACCACGCGGACGCTCTGGAGCGCGTCGAGCTCGTCACGCATGTGGTCGGCGCAATTGCGCAGTTCGTTCAGCGTCGGCTTGTTCTTCGGCGGTGCGCAGCGCAGCGCAGCGGTCATGAACGCGTTGCGCAGCGCAAAACCGTCGCCGGCCGTGTTCGAGGTTGGCTGCGTTGCGAAGCCCGCGCGAAACAGCGCGGGCGCGAGCCACGCAGCAGAGCCGTCGCCGGTGAACATCCGGCCCGTTCGATTGCCGCCATGCGCGGCAGGCGCGAGTCCGACGATCAGCAGCTGCGCGTCGGCAGAACCGAGCCCGGGCACCGGACGGCCCCAGTACGCGAAGCTCGCGAACTCCGGCTTGCGAGCGCGTGCCACCTGGGCGCAGTAGCAGCGAAGCTCTGGGCAGCGCTCGCAGCCGACGATGCGCCGGCGAATCGCAGCAAGCGATCGCCTCACTCGGTTGCGCCGGCCGGCGTCGGACTGGGACGCGGCGCGGTGCTTCCCATCTGGCGGTCGAGCTTGCGCTGCGATGCGGCCGTCGATCGGGCGGTGAACACGACGAGCGTCGCCGCGGCCGCCGCCCACATCAGCACCCAAAACGCATCGTCGAAAGAGGCGATGGCGGCTTGCTGCTGCATGACGTTGTGAATTGTAGCGAGCGCCTGCTGATGCGCGATGGTCGGATCGCTGCCCGCTCGACGTTCGAAAAACAACTGATATTGCGAGATGCGCTCGGCGGCTATCTGGCTGTACTGGGTGATGTATTCGGCGTAACGGGTCAAGTGGAACTGGGTCCGGCTCACGATAAACGAGCCAAGCGCCGCGACCGCCAGCGAGCCGGCGAGCGTGCGCGTGAGGTTCGATAGCGACGACGCGTCGGGTTTCTGCCGCGGCGGCAGAAACTGCAGACCGATGACGCTCAGCGGAACGAAGACGAGCGGCAGACACGCGCTTCGGATCGCTTGATAGAGGATCAGAGTGCCGCGCGAGGTCTCGGCATCGAGATGCGAGTTGAGCCAGTTCGAAAGCGTGACGCCTGCAAAGCCGATGAAGCACAAGATGCGCGGGTCGACTACCTGGACCAACCGCGCCGTGATCGGGAACATGGGCACGGCCGCCAAGGCGGCGGGCAGCAGCATCAGGCCGATGTCGAGCGCGTTGTAATGCAGGATCTCCGCGCAGTAGATCGGGATGATGAAAATCGAGCCGAACAGCACGGCGCCGACGGAAATTCCCAGCAGCACGCCCGCCGTGAAATTACGATCTTTGAAGATCCGCAGATTGATGAACGGATGTTCGACCCGCAGCTCCCACCAGACGAACAGGATGCCCGCAGCGAGCGAGACGACCGCCATCGCGGTGATGTACCAAGAATTGAACCAGTCTTCCCGCTGACCGTTCTGCAACAGCACCTGCAGCGTCGCCAGCGACACGGTGACGAACGAGAGTCCCCAGAAGTCGACGGGCTTGCGCTCGGTCTTCTCGCGGCCGCGCGGCACTTTGATGGCGATCCATGTCATGAGCAGGCCGACAGCGACGATCGGCAGATTGACGAAAAATATCCAGCGCCAGGAGAGGTTCTCGGTGAGCCAACCGCCTAGCGTCGGGCCGATGATGGGGCCCAGAATCGTGCCGAGCCCGAAGATCGCCGTCGCCTGCGCCGTCTGCTCCGCCGGAAAAGCCTCCAGCATGATGGACAGCGACACCGGCAGCAACGCGCCGCCGCCGATGCCCTGCAGAATCCGGAAAAAGACCAGCGACGGCAGATTCCACGCCAGGCCGCAGGCCATTGATGCCAAGACGAAGACGACCTGGCTCAACATATAGTAGCGCTTAACGCCCACCAGGCTGGCGAGCCAGCCGGTCATGGGAACGACCACGACGCTGCTGATCAAGAAGCCGGTGATGACCCAGGTGATCTGGTCGAGATCGGCGCCGAAGCCCGCCTGAATGGTCGGAATGCTGACGTTCACGATCGTCGTGTCCAGGATGGCGGTCAAGGCGCTGATCATGACCGCGGCCGCGATCAGCCATTTGTTGCCGGCGATGCGTTTTTCGTGATGGTCCCACGACGACATAGTTAAGTGGTTAATTACCAGGGCAGCAGGCCCGTTCCTTCCACGCGCGAATCCCAATAGCGTGCTGCTCGAATTATCCTTGATCGTCGCCGCGGCGACCTCGCCGAAACAAGCCGTCGCCGACGCTAAGCCGATCCGCACCGTCGTCTACGACGTATCGTATTCGCGGCGCGAAGAGCTGACGATCGGCCATTTCGGCGGCGGCGCCCCGATGACGAGCACGGACTCGGCGGTGAGCGGCCCGGTCGGGCCCGGCGGTCAGGTCACGAACACGAGCGACGTCGGGACCATCACCGTCGACGTCTACGCCGTCATGAAGGGTACGGTCGTCGCGGTGATCACAGAGCACTGGAACGGAAAGAGCGCGCCCAACGTGTTCAAAGGCGCCGTCAACGCAGACGGCTCGCTCATCGGTTATCCCCCCGAGATGAACGCAGTCGCGCGCGCCCTGCTGCCGGCCTTCGGAACGCATTTCTCGCCCGAAGGCGTCGATCTCAGCAGCGTCGGCACGACCTGGAGATCCATCGCGACGCCGCCGGAATACGACATGGAGACTACGTTTTCGGTCAAGCGGATCGATGGCGAGGTCGTGACGCTGAACGAAACGCTGACGGCGCGATCGAAATCGCCGCACGCGCCCGACACGACGGAAACCGGCACCATCGCGTATAAACCGAAGATCTTAGCGCCGATCTCGGGAGACCTGCACATGCGCGCGCTGAAATCGGATGAAAATTCGGCTGACGAGATCAATCTGAACCTCCATTTCACCCGAGCCTCCGACACCTTCGATCGCGCGGGGGCGTGACGCGCCGGCGTGATGGCGGAGCCCATCGACTGCAAGAAACATCCGGCTGAACGGAACGGGCCTCGCGTTCCTCAGAGTCGGAAGAACTCCCACATCGACCGCACTTGGTTCGCGTCGGCCGCCATGCCGAGATAGCCGAGGCCCCACGATTCTTCGATCGTGCGGAGCACGGAATAATGGTTATGGACGACGTTGGACACGAAGCGTTTCTTGCCGATTCCGCTGATAACGATCATCGGCACGAGGCCGCCGCCGTACTGCCCGCCCTGAGGGAAATCCTTGAAGCCTTTTGGGACGACGGGCGCATCGCAGCAGGCGTTGGCGTCGAGCCAGCCGCCGGTCATCTTGTTGCCGTTGTACGTCGTCTCGTCCGTCGTGATGAAGATGACGGATTTCTTGGTCCAAGCGCGCGAGCTTACGATTCGCGCCACCCACCGACCGACGAATTCGTCGCCGGCGCGCCGCAGCGCCGCATCGTCGCTGTACGGACATTGCGGCCCGGACATACCGTGCATGTCGTGGCAGATGTCGGGACTGATCCACACATACTGCGGCAGATCGCCCGCCCGCAAATCACGGGCAAGCTGCCCGAGCGGAACGACGCGGTTGCGCCGGGCCGGACTCGATGCGACGTCTGCAAAGAGCATGAACGGATCGTGGCGGACGACGTACAGGGCAGAATCGGGATCCGCGGTGGGGTAGAAGTTGCCGGCGAAGCCGGCGGACGGCATCGACTGCATGTACGCCTTCCAGCTGATGCCGTGCTGCTCGAGCTGATCGACGATGTTGCGATGATCGAAGCGCTGCGTCGGGTTGTCGCTGTTGCTGTACCAGTTGTTGCCGGACGTGATGGCAACGTAATTCGGCAGGCTCGGGTGCGTGACGCCATAATACGCGCTGCCGTACGCGTTTTCGAATGCGAGCCGGGTGATCCTCGGCGCATTGCGATTGCCCACGATGCTGAGATCGCTGTGATTCTCCAGCATGATGATGACGACGTGATCGAAGCGCGGCAGAACGGCGGCGTTGGCCGGCGCGGCGATCAGCAAAAGTGCCAGGATAGCGCTCGCGGGTCGAATGAACATGCGGCTGCCTTTCAGCGGAGGGGGGCGTTGAGGCGGCTTTTCCGCAGGCTCGCGCGGCGCGCCTGCGCCGAGATGGCGATCGATCTCCCCGCTTGATACTCGATCTTCGCGGGTAAAACGAAAGCAATATGGATGCTGCATTGCTGATCGTTCGGCTGATCATCGGGCTCGCTCTTGCCGCGCACGGCGCGCAGAAGCTCTTTGGGTGGTTCGGCGGTCATGGATTGAAGGGCACCGGTGAGGCATTTGGAAGCATGGGTTGGCGTCCCGGTCCGCTCTTCGCTTTGATGGCGGGGTTAGGCGAATTCGGCGGCGGCCTGCTGACGGCAATCGGCCTGCTCAATCCGATCGGCCCGGCACTTGTCATTGTGGTGATGCTCAACGCGATCTTCGCCGTCCACTGGAAAAACGGCTTTTTCGCAATGGCGAACGGCGTCGAGCTGCCGCTGATGAACGCCGCCGGCGCGCTCGCGATCGCCTTCGCCGGGCCGGGCGCGTACTCGCTTGATGCCTGGATCAATTTCGGCGCGCTGTCTGACCCCGGCACGAAGTGGATCGTCATCGGCGCAGCCGTCATCGTTGCCGTCTTAAACCTCTTGGCGCGGCGTCCCGCGCCGGCGTAACAGCGCGCTGCGCATCGCTGCCACGCAGGTGAAGGGAATACTTGGGCTGGGTAACATAGTTCCCGGTAGACCCGGCCTTCATATCATTTCTTACTCGTCCTCCACATGAGATACTCCTGAACATGCCCGAAGCGCTTGCGCGCGCGACTGCGACGGCCGTTCCAGACGAATCGGCCTTGCTGGTCCGCTACCGCTCGTGCATCGCGGAACAGCTGCGAGCGACCGCGCTGCCGGAATCGACTTTCGCCGGCCGGATGGCCGCCTACCACATGGGCTGGGTGGACCGCGACGGGCGGCCGACGACGTCCGACGCCGGAAAATTCGTTCGATCGGGCCTGTGCGTCTGGGCGTGCGAAGCATGCGGCGGAAAAATCGAATCGGCGCTTCCCGCCGCAGCCGCCATTGAATGGATGCACAATTTCACGCTCATCCACGACGACATCCAAGATGGCGATCGCGCGCGCCGCTCGCGCGAGACGGTGTGGTCGATTTGGGGTTCGGCACAGGGCATCAATGCCGGCGATGCGCTCCACGCTCTTGCATTCCAAGCGGTCGCAGCGGGCGACGTGCAGTCGGCTCGACAGCTGCCGGCAGTGCGCGCGCTCGCGAAGGCCGCCCTCGAGGTGATCGAAGGACAATGTTTGGATCTCAACCTCGAAGGGCGAGCCGACGCTCCGCCGCGCACGTATCTGCGCATGGTCCAAGCGAAGACCGGCGCATTGCTCGGGGCGAGCCTGGAGATCGGCGCGATCGTCGCCGGCGCGCCTGACGAGGTGACGAGACGATTTCGATTAGCGGGCCGCCGCTTGGGGATGGCGTTCCAAATGCGAGACGACTGGCTCGGCATGTGGGGCGATCCGGCGCTGACTGGAAAATCTGCGAGCGGAGACGTGAGCCGAGCGAAGGCGACGTATCCAGTCGTCGCGGGCTATGCCGCGATGACCGTTTTCCAGCAACGCCGGCTGCGCGAGCTCTTCCTGTCCAAAGTCAAGAAACCGGCATCGAAGATCCGGGAACTTCTTGAAGAAGCGGGCGGCCCGGAGCTAACCAGATCGGCACCCGGAAGGTGTGCCGAGAAGGCCGTCGCGGTCATCGCTCGCTGCGGACTGAGCCAGGTTTTTCACTCCGAGTTCCTCGAGGTGGCTCGCTATGTTGCAAACCGGACCCGTTAAGGAATCGAATCGCAACGGTCGTTCCAAGGCGGCCCAAAACGGCGCCACTGGCGTTCGGAAATCCGAGCACCTCCGCATCAATCTCGAGAACGACGTCGCCGCGAAAGGAATCGCGACCGGCCTCGAACAGTATCGTTTCGTCCACAACGCCATCCCGGAGATCGATCTGGGCGCCATCGATCTGTCGATCGAGATCTTCGGCCGACGGCTCGCGGCGCCGATCTTGATCTCCTGCATGACCGGCGGCTCCGAGGAGTCGCGCCGCGTCAATCTTACGCTCGCTCGCGTCGCACAAGCCCACGGCCTCGCCATGGGCCTCGGCTCCGGACGCGCGCTGCTCGAACACCCCGAACTCATTGAGACGTTCGACGTGCGGTACCTCGCGCCGGACGTGCTGCTTTTCGCAAATCTCGGTGCGATTCAGCTGAAACGCGGCTATACGGCGGACGATTGCCGCCGGCTCGTCGAGATGCTGCAGGCGGACGCGCTCGTTCTGCATCTCAACGCGCTGCAAGAAGCCGTCCAGCCGGAAGGCGATTCCGATTTCGATGGACTGCTGACGCGCATCGGCGCTCTCTGTTCCGAGCTCGAGGTTCCGGTGATCGCCAAAGAAGTGGGCTGGGGCATTGCGCCGGATACGATCCGAATGCTCTTCGCGGCCGGCGTGGCGGCGGTCGATGTGGCGGGCGCCGGGGGCACGTCGTGGAGCGAGGTCGAGCGGCATCGCATCGGGGAGCCATGGCGCGCCCACGTGGCGGCCGCGTTCGCGGACTGGGGTATTCCGACGGCCGAGTGCATTCGCAACGCCCGGCGCGCGGCGCCCGGCGGGCTGATCTTCGCGAGCGGCGGGATCCGCAACGGTGTCGATGCGGCAAAGGCGCTCGCGCTCGGCGCCGATTTGGCCGGGGTGGCAGGCCCGTTTTTGCGCGCGGCCGGTGAAGGAGAAGAAGCGGCCGCCGACCTGGCGCGCGAAATCATTGAAACGCTCCGCATCGCGGCGTTTGGCATCGGCGCGCGCACGGTGACCGATTTAAAAGCCACCACGCGCATCAGGCGCCGCGACGAGGAGATCGACGCCGCAGGCGTGACGCGTTTGGCGTACAAGACGCCCGGTGCCGGCACGTTTCTCGACATCACCGACGACGTCGCCGCCGCGGTCAAAGCTGCCGGCGTGCGGCACGGCATCTGTCACGTCTATTCATCCCACACCACAGCCGCGGTACGCGTCAACGAAAACGAAGAGCTGCTGCTGCGTGATTTCGGACGCTTCCTCGAGGGACTAGCGCCGGCCGACGGGCGATACGAACACGACGATCTGACGCAGCGCGTCGACGTGCCGCCGGACGAACCGATCAATGGCCACGCCCATTGTCGCCATCTGGTGCTGGCGGCGAGCGAAACATTACCTGTCGTCGACGGCCGGCTCGCTTTGGGCCGCTGGCAACGCGTTTTTTTGGTGGAGCTCTGCTCGGCGCGACAGCGAAATGTGATCGTCCAGGTGCTCGGAGTTTGAGCGATCTTACCGAAGTTGAATCTGCCGATGCATACTGCCGGCTGCTGACGCGGCGGCACTACGAGAATTTCATCGTCGCGTCCGGCTTGCTTCGCGGGCGACCGCGTCTGGATCTTCAGCGCATCTATGCATTTTGCCGGACGACCGACGACCTCGGCGATGAGAGCGGTCCGGCGGGCGCTTCGAGGCTCGAGCGCTGGCGCTCGTGCGTGGGCGAATTTTTCAGCGGCACGCGTCCGGTTCATCCGGTTTTGATCGCGCTGCATGAAACCGTGCAGCGCTGCGGCATTCCGGCGCAGCCGTTTCTCGATCTGATCGAAGCGAACGCCCAGGATCAGACCGTCACGTCGTACGAAACGTGGCCCGATCTGCGCGCCTATTGCCTGCTTTCCGCGGCCCCGGTCGGCCGCATGGTGCTGCGCGTGTTCGACATGTGGAGCTTACCGGCAGAGCTTTTGTCCGACGACGTCTGCATCGGCCTGCAGCTCGCCAACCACGCTCAGGACGTCCGGCGCGACAAGGCCAAAGGCAGAACCTATTTGCTGCAGTCGGATTTGCGCTCGGCAGGGACCGTCGGCGCGGTGCGAAGCTTGTGCGAGCGAGCTCGCGAGCTCTTGTCTTCGGGCCGGCAGCTCGAAGCGATGGCGCCGGGCGCGCTGCGCTTCCAGCTCGCGCTGTATCGCCTGGGCGGCCTAGCGATCCTGAACGCGATCGAGCGCATCGGTTATCGGACCGACGCATCGCGTCCGCGAGTTTCGAAAGCCGCGCACGTGTTGTTGGCCGGTCGCGCACTCTTGGGATCGACGCAGGGGAGCGAACGTGCTCGACGTTTTGAAACGGTCTAAGACCGTTGCGTCGCGCGGCATGCGCGAAGCCGAGCGCTTCTGCGGACACATGGCGCGCCGCGAAGCGAAGAACTTCTACTGGGGCTTCATCTCGCTGCCATACGAACAGCGCATCGCGATTTACGCGCTGTACGATTTCGCGCGGCAGGTGGATGACGCGGTGGACGCGCGGTCGTCGAAAGACCGCGGCCCTTCTACGCAAAATCTCGCGGCGCACCGCGAACGGATTCGCAGCTGCATGCGCGGCGAGTACGCCGATCCGGTCATGCAGGTGCTGGCAAACGCGGTCAGCCGCTGCGGGATACCCGAGGCGGAGCTGCAGGCGCTCATCGACGGCGTCGAGATGGACGTGCACCGTACGCGCTACGACAGCTGGGGCGAGCTCCGCGAGTATTGCCGGCTCGTGGCATCGGTCGTCGGCCGGATGTGCGTCCGGATTTTCGGATTCACGAACGCGGTGGCCCTCGAGCGCGCTGACGAACTCGGCCTCGCGCTGCAGTTGACCAATATCCTGCGCGACGTGCGCGAAGATGCCGCCATGGGGAGGGTGTATATCCCTCAAGACGAGCTGCGGCGCTTCGGCGTCGACGCTGCAGGTCTGCTGGCCGGCCGCCCGCCGTCCGCCCAGTGGCGAGCGCTGGCGGAGCTTCAGATACGGCGCGCTCGCTCGCTCTTCGCCTCGGGTATGCGCGTCGTCGAGTTCATCCCGAGGCGGTCGGCGATCTGCGTGCAGACGATGGCCGGCATCTATCACAGGATCCTCGACAAGATTGAACGCGATCCGCAATTGCCGTTTCACGAGCGGGCGACGCTGTCGCGAACCGAAAAGATCCACGTGATGCTGGGCTCATGGCTGAACGTCGTGTAGCGGTCATCGGAGCAGGCCTCGCCGGACTGGCAGCCACGCTCGAACTAGTGCGCGCCGGCTTCGACGTCGAGATCTTCGAGCGCAGCAGACTGCTCGGGGGGCGAGCCACCTCGTTCCACATCGATGGACTAGAGGTGGACAACGGCCAGCACGTTTTCCTGGGCTGCTGCACCGAGTTCATGCGCTTCGTGCGCGACGTCGGCATGGCCGACCGGCTGCGCGTCCAAGATCGATTTGAGGCGCTCGTCTTCGCGCGTGGGTCGCCTGCGAGCCGGCTGCGTGCGGCCGCCCTGCCGGCTCCGTGGCACCTGGTCGCCTCTTTCCTCGGCTACCGGCATCTGGACTGGTTGGCGAAGTGGAACGTCGTTGTCGCGCTTTCGCGAGCTCGCGGTTTGCGCCGCGACGGCGGATCGTTCGCTCACTGGCTCGGGCGCAACCGGCAAGGGAAGAGCGCGCTGCGCGCTTTTTGGGAACCGTTTTTCGTCCCGGCGCTCAACGCGCCGCTCGACAAGGTCAGCGCCGCAGATGCCGGCTTCGTGATGTCGACCGCTTTCCTCGGCGACGCCCGCGGCGCCCGGTTCGGATATTCGACCGTTCCGTTGGCCCACATCGCCGCCGCCGCGGCGCATCGCGCAACGTGCGTTCATTTGAATAGCGGGGTCATCGGAATCGGGGTCGAGCGCGGGGTCGCCGAAGTCGCGCTTTCGAGCGGCGAGCGGCTGTCATTCGACGCGGTCGTCGCGGCGGTATCGCCGCCGCAGCTCGCGCGGCTGTTGGGCGACGCCGCACGCTTCGGCCTGCCCGACCTCGCCGGTTACGATCCGTATCCCGTGGTCGACGTGCACCTGTGGCACGACAAGGGAAGTCTGGGCTTCGATTTCGCTGCGGTGCTCGATTCGCCGGTGCAGTGGGTGTTTGAGAAGTGCGGCGGCTATTTATGCTGCAGCATCAGCGCCGCTTCGGATCAGATCCGCCTCCCTGCATCGGAACTGATCGATGCTTGCTGGAACGAATTGATCGAGACGGTTCCTGGTATGTCCGGCGCGAGGCTCGTGCGCGGCTCCGTCACTCGAAATCCCGAGGCGACCTTCGTGGCCAGACCGGGGATCAAACGCCCGGGTCCGATGACCGCACATCGCAACGTGGCGATCGCCGGGTCGTGGACCGATACCGGTTGGCCCGATACGATGGAATCGGCGGTGCGCAGCGGGCGAGCGGCGGCGAGGGCGATCGAAGATTCCATGCGAGGGTCCAACGTTGCGTGATGCATTAGACGCTGCGGTCGGCTGGCTGCTCGAACGCCAACATCCAGGCGGCTGGTGGGTCGGCGAGCTCGAAACGAACGTAACGATGACGGCGGAACACGTTCTTCTGATGCGCTTCCTCGGACTCGACCTGGGCGCCATTCGCAACGGGGCCATCGAACACATCACGCGTGGCCAACGCGACGACGGTTCCTGGGCGCTGTACTTCGAAGGGCCCGCGGATCTCAGCACGACGATCGAAGCGTACGTGGCGCTCAAAGTCCTCGGGGTCGATCCATCCAGCGAGCGCATGCGCGGCGCGCTGTCGGTCATCCGAAGGCTGGGCGGCATCAGCGAGGCGCGAGTGTTCACCAAGATCTGGCTGGCGCTGTTCGGCCAGTACCCGTGGGCCGGCATTCCCACCATGCCGCCGGAGCTCGTCTATCTGCCGCCGCTTATCCCGTTCAATCTGTACGATTTCTCGTGTTGGGCGCGGGGCACGATCGCGCCGTTGACGATCGTCATCTCGCGCCGTCCCGTGCGCGAGCTCGGGCTGTCGGTCTCAGAGATCGTGCTCGAAGGCACGGAGCCCTTGCTCGCCCGCGTGCCCGGGTCGGGTCCCTTCTGGTGGCTCGACGCGCTCCTCAAGTTGTACGAAAGCATCCCCGTGAAGCCCGGCCGGTCGATGGCGCGGCGTCGAATGGCGCAGTGGATCATCGAGCGCCAAGAAGCAGACGGCAGCTGGGGCGGCATTCAACCGCCGTGGGTGTATTCGCTCGTGGCGCTCAATCTCGAAGGCATGCCGGTCGACCATCCGGTGATGCGCAAGGCTCTCGACGGCATGTTCCGGTTCTCCCTGGACGATGATACCGGGTGGCGCTTTCAGGCTTGCATGTCGCCGGTCTGGGATACGGCCTGGGCCGTGCGCGCGCTGCGAGCGGCCGGAGTGGGCCGGGGAGATGCCGCCGTGCAGCGTGCCGTAAAGTGGCTGCTCGAGGAACAGATCGGAGCAGATGTACCCGGCGACTGGCAGGTCAGGTGCCCAGGCGTCGAGTGCGGCGGCTGGGCGTTCGAATTCGACAACGACATGTATCCCGACGTCGACGACACGACGATCGTCGTGCTCGCGCTGCTCGAAGGCGACTCGGGTGAGCGCATACGCTTGGCGACAGAGCGCGCGCGGCGCTGGACCTTGGCGATGCGCTCGAGCAACGGCGGCTGGGGCGCGTTCGATCGAAACAACATGCGGGATCTCGTGTACCGCATACCCTTCGCAGATTTCGGCGCCATGATCGATCCGCCGACCGAGGACGTGACCGCGCACGTTTTAGAGATGCTTGCGGCGCTCGGCTACGGCGAGCGCGATCCAGACGTTGCCGGAGGACTCGGCTACCTGCAGCGCGCGCAGACTTCGAGCGGTTCGTGGTTCGGGCGCTGGGGGGCGAACCACATCTACGGCACCTGGTGCGTCGTTTCGGCGCTCGCGGCGCTGAAGACCGGACGCAGCATGGTCCAGCGGGCCGCGGAGTGGTTGCTGCGCGTGCAAAATCCCGACGGCGGCTGGGGTGAGACGTGTCACTCGTACGCGGACGAATCGTTCGCTGGCGTGGGGCGCAGCACGGCATCGCAGAGCGCATGGGCCGTCAACACGTTGCAACTGGCCGGATTCGGCCGTCACCCGGCGTGCGCGCGCGGCGTCGCATTCTTGCGCGAGCGTGAGACGATGGGTTCGTGGCCCGAACCCGAACATACCGGTACGGGTTTCCCGCGGGATTTCTACATCAACTATCATCTTTACCGCCATCTGTTCCCGATGATGGCACTCGCCGCGGACCGAGCGCTGCGGCAAGAAAATCAGGTGAGCGCATGAGCATCCCGTTGCGACAGAAACTCAGGGTCGGAGCGTACGTGTTGGACAAGAAGCTGCGGGGCATCGAGAAGTATCCGCTCGTGCTCCAGCTCGAGCCGCTCTATCTCTGCAATCTCGCGTGCGCGGGCTGCGGGAAGATCCAGCAGCCGGACGACGTGCTCGCCCAGCGCCTGACCGTCCAGCAATGCATCGACGCGGTTGAAGAATGCGGCGCGCCGGTGGTCTCGATCGCCGGCGGCGAGCCGCTCGCGCACAAGGAGATCCACAAGATCGCGGCCGCCCTGGTGGAACGGAAGAAGTTCGTGTATCTATGCACGAACGCGCTGCTGCTCAAGAAAAAGCTTGATCTGTTCGAGCCGTCGACCTACTTCGCGTGGTCGATCCACATCGATGGCCTGCGCGAGCGCCACGATGAGTCGGTCTGTCGCCAAGGCGTGTTCGACATCGCGGTCGACGCGGTGAAGGAAGCGAAGCGCCGCGGGTTTCGGGTCACGACGAACAGCACGTTCTTCGGGCAAGACGACCCGAAATCGATCCGCGCGGTGCTGGATTTCCTGAACGACGAGCTCCAGGTGGACACGATGCAGATCGCGCCGGGTTTCGCCTACGAAAAGGCGCCCGATCAGGAGCACTTCTTGGGCGTGCAGCGCACGCGCGCGATCTTCCGCGAAGCGTTCGCGGGCGGCAGGCGAGACCAGTGGCGGCTGAACCACAGCCCGCTGTATCTGGATTTCCTCGAGGGCAAGGTCGACTACGCTTGCACCGCGTGGGGCATCCCGTCGTATTCGGTCTTGGGCTGGCAGCGGCCATGTTATCTCATGTCGGACGCGCCGTACGCCAAGAGTTATCGAGAGCTGCTCGAGGAGACCGACTGGTCCCGGTATGGCCGGGGCAGACATCCAAAGTGCGAGAATTGCATGGCGCATTGCGGCTACGAACCTACCGCCGTGCGCGCGACGATGAGCTCACCGAAGGAGATGTTGCGGGCTGCCATCGCAAAATGATCGCGTCTTTTTGACCGGCGCGACCGGCTTCGTCGGGGGCCACGTGTTACGTGAGTTGCTTGCTGCCGGTTATCAGGTGCGAGCGCTGACCCGCCGGAAAGACGCGCGCCTCGAGGCTTGCGAACCGGTCGTCGGCGACCTGCGGCGCGCGGGTGATCTCGTGCCCGCGCTGCGCGATTGCCGCTACGTCGTGCATTGCGCCGCGCTGTATTCGTTCGCGCCGCGCGATCGCCGCAATATCCGGGAGATCAACGTGGCCGGCACGGCGGGCCTGGCGGAATCGGCGCGGATCGCCGGGGTGGAGCGGATGATTGTCACCTCAAGCTCCGCCACGGTCGGCCCCGCTCGCAATGGCCGGCTGCCCACCGAAGAGGACTGGGCGGTTGCCGACGGGCGGCACTCCGCGTACCATCGATCCAAACTCGATCAGGAGCGCGCCGCGCTTGCCGGACGAGTTCCGGCGGTCCTCGTGCTGCCGACCACGCCCGTCGGGCCCGGTGACTGGAAGCCAACGCCGACGGGGCGGCTCGTGCTCGACTTTGCCCGCGGGCGGATATTCGCCGGTCCGCCCGACGGCGGATTGAATCTCGTGCCCGTCGAGGATGTGGCTCGGGCGCACGTCCTCGCTTTGGAGAAAGGTCGCGTCGGCGAGCGCTACATCATCGGGGGCGAAAATCTGAGCTTGCGGGAAGTGTGGGAGATGCTTGCCGAGGTCACCGGCCGCCGGCCTCCGCGCTGGCGCGTGCCGCACGCAGTTGCGCTCGGCGTCGGGTTCGCTGACGAGATCCGCTGCCGCGTCCAGCCCGGCGCGCAGCCGGCCGTGCCGCTCGAGGGAGTGAGGATGTCACGAGAGCGGATGCACGTCGATTGCGCCAAGGCGGCGACCGAACTCGGCTTCCGCAGCGGCGGCGTACGCGATGCTCTCCGGCGCGCGGTCGCTTGGTATCGCGACAACGGCTACGTTGCTTGACGCTGGGGGGCTGACGGTGATCGCCGCTACGGCGATGGAAGCGCGCGCCGCACGCCGTCACCTGCCAGCGCTCCGCGTCGTCGAGTCGGGCGTCGGGCTCGTCAAACTCAGGCGAGCTTCGATCGGCGAAGCCGCGGTAAGCATAGGCCTGGCGGGATCGCTTCAGCCGACAGTGCGGACCGGCACGGTGTTGGTGCCGCACGAAGTTTTGCGTCCGAACGGCGAGACGCTGTTGTGCGATCCGGCGTTGGTGACGGCGCTCGAACGCGGCGCGCGCGCCCTCGGGCTGGAGCCCGATCCGCGACCGATGGTGACCAGCGCGACGCTCGTTACGGGCGCCGAACGAGCGGCTTGGGCCGCGCGCGGCTACGTCGCCGTCGACATGGAGACCGGTCTGATCCGAGCGCCGAGGGTGGCGGCGGTGCGCGTCGTTTTGGATTCGCCGCAACGAGAGCTATCGCGCGCGTGGCTGCGGCCTGGCGCGGCGGCGTTGAGCGTGAGAGCCTGGAAAGAACTGCCGTGGCTCGTGCGTGAAGCACCGCGGTGCGCTCGCCTGGCGGCCGCCGTTCTCGCTGAAGCGCTGCGCTAGCTCGCCAATAATTGTTCGATCGCGTGGCACGCGGCTTCAACACCGTTCTCCTCGCGGATCAATGCTCCCACTTCGGCGGCCCGCTCGACGTAGCCATCGCCGCTCAATATATCGTTCAGCGCGCGCGATGCCGCCGCAACGGTAAGCTTGTTCGGCGCCAGCGTTCGCGCGACGCCGAGCCGGGCGGCCCGAGCAGCGGTATCCGGCTGGTCGTAGCTATGCGGCACCACGATCATGGGCCGGCCCGCGCGCAGCGCTTGGGCGGTCGTGCCGATGCCTCCCGAATGGACGATCGCCCGCGCTCGGGCGAATAACGGCCCGAACGGCGCGTAGTCGACCGCTAAGATATCCTTGCCCGGCTCGACGCCGACGAGATTCGAGTTGTTCTTGCCGGCAAGGAGAATCGCGCGAACGCCGACGTGTCGAGCCGCGCGGCTCGCGACGCGGTAAAAATCCCCCGCGTTTTGGACCGCCGCAGAGCCCAGCGTGAAGACGATCGGCTCCGGGCCCGCATCGAGAAAGCGTTCGACCTCAGGGCCGAGCGCGCCATCGCTTGCGTCGAAGAATGCGAAGCCGGTCGTGCGCGCGCTCAACGGCCAATCGGGTTGGGGCGCGGCAAACCATTTCGAGAACATCGCCATCACCAGCTGCGGCGAGTGCAGGCCGTCGAACATCGGATGGCCGGCCGGTCGCAGGCCGAGTTCCTTGCGCACCTCTTCGACTCGCGCGAACCACGGTCGTGATGCCGCCTTGATCGCACCGATCATGACTCGATTAGCGGCCGGCCCCCACTCCGACACATACGCCAGTGCTGGCGCCGCGCCGACCACGACCGGTTCGTACGCCGAAAAAAACGCGAGCGGCGCTAAGACGGTGGAACACCAGCGAATCCCCTGCGACTGAGCCACGAGCGGCCCGGCGAACGTCGAAGTGTGGGTCACGATGAGATCCGCGCGGTTGGCTGCGCGCAGCAGATCCTCGTACGCGCCGCGAAGCGCGGGCATGAGCAAGCCGCGGAACAGGTAATCGGTTCCGCTTACCCCGTTCATAAGCTTTCGGATGGAATCGGGATCCTCAGGCGATAGGTGCGGACGGACCGGTGCGAACTCGCTGCCGCTTGCTTCGATCCGCGAGCGGTAGGCGTCCATCGTCGCTATGACGGTCCGATGTCCGCGCGCTCGCAGACCCGCCGCCACCGCGAGATAGGGGTGCAGGTCTCCGAGTGACCCGAACGTGTTGAAGACGATGCGCTTGCTCACGTGCTGTCGGGGGATTCATTTTTCAACGTCCGAGGCCCCGTATGCGCCGAAGCGAAAAGCGCGCCTAGCTGCCTGCCGCTCGCATGAAGCCTATTGCTCGGGGCGGCGCGCCACGAGCTCCAGCTTCGTGCCGCAGGGGTCCTCAAAGAAAACAGCCGGATAGTCACGAGAGTCGGACGGTTCGATATTGATGGCTCCGATGGACGGCAAATATGCCATCCATTTCTCGATCTCGCTGGGCGAGTCGACCCGAAACGCGATCCGGGTGCTGACCGGCTGCATCGTGCTGTCCTCGATGAAGCCGATGAAGCACGCTACGCGGCCAGACACTGCGTCTTCATAGTACTCGACGGCGTTGCACCGGCGGCCGTTGGAGGCGTCGTGCCAATCGCCGTTGTCGTCGACGTACGCGTGGCGCTTGCGCGTCAAGCCAAGCTTGGGCAATAGCCGATCGTAGAACGATTCGATGACCGAAACCGACCAAACGCGGGTGTCAATATGATCGATACCCTGGAACATCTCACCTCTCGAACGAGCCCTACCGGGAAACTGCGCGAGGGAGGAACGTGAACCCTGCGCCAGCGCACGGCCGCGATTGTGATGCGGCGCACACCGTTCGAAGGGCCACGCGCTAGCGTTGAAATCCGTCACGTCGCTCGGGCAGGCGCGGCGCGCCGCCAAACATAGTAGATGGGGATTCCAGACACGAGGATGATCAAACCGACGAGCGTGTCCTTTGGATAGGCGATGAGCGTATCGATCACGACGACGGCGCTCGTCAGGCAGAAGAAGATGGTAGACCACGGGTGTCCGGGGACGAGCACGCCCTTGCCTTGGGCAGCCGGTTTGGCTGCTCGGCGGCGGAAGACAATCAACGCGATTGCTGCAAGCGCGAAGAAGACGTAGTCGATCGACGTCACGTAGTTCAGGATTTGGTCGTATCGGCCCGACAGCGCGATCACGACGGCGATGGCACCCTGCATCACGATCGCGACGACGGGCGCGTGCGTCTTCGGATGCAACCAAGCGACCTGTTTGAAGAACAGCCCGTCGTTCGCCATGGCGTAGTAGATGCGCGGAGAGACCAGGATCTGATTGCTGAGGAATCCCAAGGTCGATAAACCGATCGCTGCGGCGACGATCCGCTCGCCGACCGGGCCGACGGCGAAGCGCATCACGTCTGACGCGGGCGTATTCGTCGCCATCAAGCCGCTCGGGCCGAGCACTCGGACGCAAACGAAATTCACGCCCATGTAAAGCGCGATCACTGCGACGACGCCCCAGTTGAGTCCGCGCGGCAGGCTCCGTGCCGGATCCTTGAGCTCTGCGCTCATGACGCTCGCGGTCTGCCAACCGTCGTACGCGAACAGAACCGGGATCAACGCGGCGCCGAAGATGACGAAGAGCTGCAGTGATCGGTGAGCGCTGGGCGCTACTGCTGTTGCCGATGCGGCGGGCGCGAAGAACAGTCCTGCGACCACCAGGGCGACGATCGCCGCCAGCTTCAAGAGCATGAGGGCGTTCTGCGTGTTGCCGCCTTCGCGCACGCCGAAACAGTTGATCGCGGTGAAAAGGATGAGAATGGCGACCGCGACGAGCGTGGATGCGGCGCTGACGTGGGTGAGGGGAGTGAAATAGCTCGCAAAGGTGACCGCCGCGGCCGCCATGCCGCCGCTTTGCGAGACGAGCAGCGCGGTCCAGCCGTACATGAAGGCGACGACAGGATGGAAGGCATCGCGCATGTACGCGTACAGGCCTCCGACTTCCGGGCGTCGCCACGCGAGTTCGGCAAAAATGAATCCGCCGATGAGCGCGATCAGGCCGCCGAAGGCCCAAGCGCCCATGATCATGCCGCCGGAATGCGCGCGTCGGGCGACGACCGACGGGCTCATGAAAATGCCAGAACCGATGATGCCGCCCATGACGATGAGCGTCGCGTCGAACGTGTTGAGCCGGCGAAGGGGCGCGGGCGCGGGCACTACCCGGCCATCAGTCGCAGGTAGTGTCGATCGAACGCGTGCAGCAGACCTTCTTGCTGCGCGTAAGGTCCGGGAGTGTAGGCGCGCGACGCGATGCCCGCTTGCGTCAGCTCGTTAATGCGCCAGTCTTGCCGGTTGGTGAGATCCCAAAATTCGACGGCGTCGGCGGGATCGAAGTCGTCAGCGACCATTTCCGCTGGGCTGAAAAGCCACTCGCAATCGATCTCGGTCCGGCCGGCGGATTTCGGGCGCACGTAGTGCACCATGACGTAATCCGGATGTAAGCTGAGCAACAGCGACGGGAAAATCGTGTAATAGTAGACTCGACCCAGCTCCTCTCCGCTCACGCTGCCGATTGGCTTGCGGTGCAGGCGGCCGGTCGTCGTGAGGCTGGCGCCGGGACTGCGCAAGGTAGAGTATCCGCCGAGAAACGCGCCGTCCGTGAGATCGTTGAAGCCGCTGTCCGACGGCGACAGCCTATCGAGCTGCGGGTGGATGAGTTGGCAGTGATAGCATTCGGAATAGTTTTGGAAGACGAGCTTCCAATTGCAGGCGAGTTCGTAGCGGATTCGGCGGGCCGAGCGCAGATCGGCGATCGTCCAGGTCGCAAATCTACCGAAGAGCGGCGCGAAGGCTGTTTCGAATGGTTCGGGATACGCGGCGATATTGACGAAGACAAAGCCTTCGAACGTTTCGACGGCCGCCTGGCGCAGCGGATAGTCGGCGCGGTCGAAGCCTTCGATCGAATCCATATTGCGCGCGGCGAGGAGCGCGCCGTCTAAACCGTAAGTCCATGCGTGATAAGGACACTGCATCGAACCTTTGAACGTGCCGACGGCTTCAGTGCAGATCCTCGTGCCGCGATGGCGGCAGACGTTGAAGAAGGCGTGGATGCGGCCGGCGCCGTCTCGCGTAAGGATGAGACTCTCGCCCGCGATCTCGTAAGTGAAGAAGTCCCCGGTGCCTGCGATTTGTTCTGCGCGCCCGATGCAGATCCAGTGACGTCCGAATATCCGTTCGCGTTCGGCTTCGAAGTGGTCGGCTGACAGATACCAGCGCGCATCGAGTGCGCGAGCGCCGGACGGAACGGAGGCCCGAACGAAGCTCTGCATCGCGTGCGAAGGCTTCAACGGAACCGTTCGGGTGTCCCTATTCCGCAGCTAACAGCCGTCGTCGGAGCGTCCGAGGTCGAGTTTCTCCGTCGAGTTGCCGACCTGGGCGTAATAGCCCGGACCGTCGGGGCCGGTGTCGTTCCAATCGCTCGAATCCAAAAGGTAATTCGTTCCGCTCGAGGTGTGGGCGTATTGCCAGCCGAGCTGATTGTTGTAGCCGCGCAGATTGCCCTCGCCGCAGCCGTAGCCCGATACGTGGTAATTGCCCTTGTACGGCTCGTTTTCGCCCGACGATTCCGACGGCCCGCTCGATGTGACCGGAATGAGTCTCGTCGAGCAGCGGATCGAAACCGCCACGCCAACCGGCAGCAGGCGTCGCTTAGCCCAAGCCGACTTCGTGCCCATCGCAAAGTACGCCGACTCGACGTATGCAGTCGGTCCGACCGGATAGACTATGCGTGCAGGTTTCATAGCGGAAGTCGATTTGGCCGCGCCGGCGAATGCGTCCTGCGCATAGCACATGTAGAGGCTTTACAATCAGATCGCAGGTCAGAGTCTCGAACGGCTCTCGGCGCTGAGCCTCTAGCCAATGAGGTTTCTACCTAGCCCGTTCCATTATCTATCGGGCCGCAAGCTCGCGTATTCGCGCGCTCCTTGGTGCGGCAGAAGCCATTTGAACGCCGATTCCTCTTGAATGAACCGCGAAGCCGGTAGCGCACGTAACAAGGTACGGAGGGCAGCCCGTGCCGCTTCGCCCAAGCATCGCGCTCGTAGCGCTCGCCATGTATGCGGTCGCTGCACTGGCCGCCGCTGCGGATTCAGTCAATCCGCGCGACATCATCTACGGCGTCGTGCCGAAGGACGCCATCCCCGCACTCGTGCTGCCGAGTTTCGTGCCGGCGGCCGATGCGGGCTTCATGCGGCCCAACGACCGCGTGATCGCGATTGAAGCGAACGGCGTCGAGCGGGCCTACCCTACGCGAATACTTGACCATCACGAAATCGTAGACGACGTCATCGGCGACAAGCCGGTCGTCGTCACCTATTGTCCGCTATGCGGCAGCGCCGTCGCATTTTCCCCGCTCGTCAACGGCCGGGTACTCACGTTCGGGGTTTCCGGCGACCTCTACGATTCCAATCTTCTGATGTACGACCGCCAGACGAATAGCCTGTGGCTGCAAGTAAGCGGCGAGGCCGTGCAGGGCAAACTGCAGGGCGCAAAACTCGCGATGTATCCGGTGGCCTACGACACCTGGGCACATTGGAAGGATCATCATCCCGCCGGCGCGGTGCTCTCGATTCACACAGGCTACGAAGAGCGATTCGGCAATTACGAAAAGAGCCCGTATCAGGGCTACGCGTCGACGCCGGATCTTTGGTTCTACGTCAATCGCGACGACAAGCGCCTGCCGCGGAAGACGCGCGTGATCGGCGTCGAGGCGCACGGCGCGTACAAGGCCTATCCCGAAGACATCGTGTGGCAGCGGAGCGTCATCGAAGACGACATCGGCGCAACGGGCGTCGTGATCTTAGCAGATCGGGGCTCGTCGCGCGTCGGTGCGTTCGAGCGCGGAGATCTGCACCTCACCCTCAATAACGGAACTGTGAGTGACCAGCGCGGCCGGCGATGGACGTGGGCGGGGAACAGCCTTTCATTGGCCGGCCAGCGGCTGCTCAGTTTTGAAATCGTGCCAACCTTTTGGTTCGCCTGGTCGGCCATCCACCCGGATACGGCGCTGGCTGGGCGATGATCCGAACGCCTTCGGATCGCGTAGCAATGGTAGCGATCGCGCGACGTAGACGGCGCTTGTCGACTTAAGCGCTCTTTACACGTCGCTCAAGGGGAGGGCAATTTTTGTGAGGATGTTTGAAATTCGTCGGTCCTGGGTCAGTCCGGTCGTCGCAACCCTGGTTGTCGCGGCGCTCGCGGGTGGCGCCGGCGCCGTGTGGGCCGGTGAAATGCATCGCGGCATGATGGGGAACGCCCCCATGGTCAAGATTGCGGCGCCCGCGATGGGTGCAACCGTCAATACGGCCGATATACCAGTGAAACTTGCCATCAAAAACTTCGACCTCGAATGCAGCCGCGCGGGCCAACCAGGCCAGCCCGGTCGCGGTCACATCCATGTCATGGTGGACGGCATGGAGATGACATCCATGACAAACGTGGAGTGCTCGGATGCGTTTGCCGTCTCCGGTCAAGGCCTGAAGCGCGGCACGCATACGCTGATCGTGATGCTTGCGAGCGACGACCATATGCCCGCGAGCATGCCGGCGATGGTGAAGTTCAACTACCAGCCGCGCTCGCTCGAGCCGCTTCCCGCAGCGCTCGGCGGCATGCCAAGCATCAGCATCGTATGGCCGCGCAATGGTGCAGCGGTGGGCCGAACGTTCGACCTCAAAGTGGCCGTGCGGCATTTCGGAAATTCGTGCAACCTCGAGGGCAAAGCGGACGTCCACGGCTGGGGGCACCTGCATGTCTTTGTCAATCAGCGGGGCGTCACCGACCAGCCGGCTCACGATATGACAATGCCTGCGTCGATGGGCAAGATGATGCCCGAGACCGGAATGATCGGCATGCCGTGCACGACGACGATTCCGGTAGACTTGTCGGCGTGGCGTGCGGGGCCTGCGAAGATCACGGTCATGCTTGCCAATAATGACCATATGCCGGCGATGGGTGCCGCGCCGGCCACCGTGACCGTCAACGTCCATTAGTCTGGATATCAGGGACAGGATCGGCGTTTGCCGATCCTGTCTAATTTGGATCACGAAATCGGGTGGCTAACCAACGAGGAGCGTTGAAAAATGGGATCCGACATCAAGGAGAGCTTGCGCAATCGCAATGTTGGCTACGGCCGCGGGGCAATCGCCGGCCTGATCGGTGGAATCGTGATGGCCATGCTCACGATGATGGTGACAGCCGGCATGGGTATGGGTGCGCTGGCCTTGCCGAAGATGATCGCAGGCATGTTCCTCGGCTCGGACGCGGCGATGGCCGGAGGCGCCGGGGTCATCATATTCGGTCTTGGCGCTCATATGATGTTGTCGATTCTGTTCGGCCTTGTCTATGCTGGGATCGTGAACGGTCTGACGCATGAATTTTGGGTGACAGGCATCGCATTCGGCATCGCCGTGTGGGTCGTGAATTTTTACGCCATCGGAGCGGTCTGGCCGGGCGCGCACATGATGGCCGCAAACGAGCGCGTATGGCTGGCCGCCATGAGCCACATCATCTTCGGGCTCGTCACCGCGTGGGTGGCGGGCGCGGGGGCTGCGCCCGCTGCGGTCGGCTCGGCCGCTGGTGCCTAGGAGCAACTTCGTTCAGCGTTTTGTAGCGTCACTCGCCACGACTGCGGCAGCGGTCGTCGTCGCGGTGTCGCTCGTGCTGTTCGTCGGACCCGTCCGCGATTGGTTTTTCAACGCCAACCTGATTCCGGTGCGTTTGCCCGCCGACGTCACGGCAAGCGATATCACGACCATGGCATGGTTGGCTCGGCCCGGCGACGTCGTCGTCGAGTCGAATATCCATTACTGGCAATGGGTTGGGCTGTCGAAGCTCACCACGGGCAGCACGTGGGTGCACACATCGCTCGTTGACGAGCGACGGCAGCTCCTGACGGTCGATAATAGCGTCGTCGACGTTCCGCTATCGATCTTCCTGAAATGGGAGAGCACGCGGCTCGCGCTGGTGCGGCCGCCGTACGCCGGCCCGGGTGCCGTCCGGCGGGCGATCGGATACGCGCGGAGCAAACTTGGCACCCCGTACGATCCGAGTTTTCACGATCCGTCCGGCAGCTGTACCGGTTTGGTCGCGACCGCGCTTGCGGCCGGCGGTATCTCCGTGCCGAAGACGACGGTGTTCGGTCACGACATATACGCCGCGGCTTCATTTTTTGCGATTCCAGGTGCGCGCGTGCTGTGGGCGACGCGCTGACTCACTCTCCGCGATTCGGCTTGAAAGCCGCCGGAGACGCTCGGCGCGTTGGTGGCATCGCTGTGCTGTAGCGGACCGCTGCTCGTCGCCGCGCTCGGGATCGTGAGCGTGCCGGTGGCCGGCGCACTGGCGGCGAGGCTCTTCTACAGCTACTGGTGGGCATTCGTCGGGAGCGGCATGCTGCTGGGAGCATTGGGGCTTATCATCCATTTCCGCCGGCGCGGCGTCTGTACGCTCGATCAGGCAGCGCGCCGGCGTAACGAAATCGTGAGTGCAGCGCTCGCTGTGCTGCTCGCGTTCGCGCTTGTGTATCTCGTGGGCGACTTCGTCGTCATCGAACTCTTGGGAATCAAGATGGGGGTGTGGGGCAATCCGCTCCACGGCCGATTCCGCTAAAGGAAGTTCAAGCATGCTCAACATGCCGGCCTGGATCAAAGTCACAAGCCCAGAAGCCGCGGATGCCGAGCTCGCGAAGGTCTACGAGACGATCACCGGTCGATCGGGCGTGGCGCATATATTGCAGTCTCAGTCGCTCGACCCGCCGGGTCTTGCGCATCATTATGCCTTGTATCGTCATCTGATGTACGGACCACTGCCGCTGACGCGTGCGCAGCGCGAGGCCATCGCCGTGACGGTATCGATCGTCAACCGGTGCGAATACTGAATCGCGCATCACGGCAGCGCGCTGCGCTCGGTCTCGCGTGACGAGACCATCGTCGATAAAATCAAGACCGCGCAAGGCCGGGCGGCCCTGCCCGCTCACGAACGCGAGCTGCTGCAGTTCGCCACGAGACTTGCCACGGCGCCGCCGAACGTCGGTGAAGAAGATGTCAAGGCGCTCCGATCGGTGGGCTGGGATGATCGAGCCATCCTTCACGCGGTGGAGGTCATCGCGTATTTCAGTTTCGTCAACCGGCTTGCGCGCGGACTAGGGGTTCGCCTCGAGACGGACGCGGACAAAGAGTGACGCGATTGGTTGACGGCTCCCGGCACCGCGCACGCCATGGAGCCTCACCTCACGGCGACTTTCGCAAGCGGACCAGGCGGTAGCCGTTCGATTCGACCGATACCGCGATCGAACAGAGCTCGTCACTCGCGCGCCTCGCGCCCGGCTCCCAGGCGTCGCGTTCGCTATTGTAGATGGATACATCGTAATTTGAGGCGGGAGCCAGCACTTGACCGATGTCGAGCGGTGCCGTCGCCGTTTGCGTGCCCACGTTGCCGACCAACAGCAGGATCTCAGCCTCGCGTCGCAGGGCGATGATGGCAGCCGCATCCGAAAAAACGGCGACTCGCTCGGTGATGTCCTCGTCATAACGGTGCGTGTCGTGCGGCCCTTCGACATCGGCGGTTGCATAGATATGAAAATGGCCTGCCTGGCGCGTCGCAAAATAGGTCAATTCGCGGCCGTGATACGGCACGCGCCGTAAGCCGACCCATTTCCAGTTCGACGGCACGAGAGGGTCCACGCGCGGCAAGCCGGGAGTCAGCATGAGTCCGCACACGCCCTCGACGGCAGCCCACAAAAAACGCGGCGGTTCCCAGGGGCTCAATCGCATGCCGCGGTTGACCAAGTTCTCTCCGTCGAACCATTCGCTGAATTGTCCGGGAACGGTGTTGTTCGCTTTCGGATCCACTCCATAGTGCTCGAACGACGAGCGCAGCGCCTTGACCATGAACTCGGGATGATAGCGTGCCGCTGCAAACGCATACCACCACGTCAACCCCGGCCAAACGCCGCCGATCAAACCCCAATATGAAGAAGGGTCGTAGAGCGGATCGAAGCGCGAGGCGGTGCGCAGGCCGGCGGGCGTCCAAAAATCTGGAGAATTGAGGCGGCTGATCACGCGATACCCGGTCTGTTCGTCGCACGCGCGAAACATTACGGGGAATATCTGATCGCCGGTGACGTCAGTGTGGACGTTTCCGTCGACATCGATATTCAGGTAATAGAGACCATTGTCCGGATTTCGCAGGTGGCGATCCATCGCAGACTGCACGCGTCGCGATGCGGCGGCAAATTCTTGTGCGTCATCGCCGAACGCTAAGCCGACGTTTTCCGCCAAGTGGCCCGCCGCCCGGAGCGCGGCGACACACTCGGCGTTGATCTCGGTGACGGTGCCGTTGATGCTGTAGAGCGGGATGATGTTGCGCCAGCTCGCGATCGCCCACACGCTGCCACGCGGATCGAACGCCGAGCAGAAGACCAATCCGCGATCATCGATTTGCGCGATGATATGATGCGCCGCTTTTGCAACCGCCGGATAGATGCCTCGCAGCCAGCTGAGATCGCCCGCGGCGCGCCAATGGTGATTCACGGCGAGGACGAACAACGGCGTGTCATCGTTGATGTTGAGCCCGTCATCCTCTACTTCGCCGGTAATCGCGTTGTAAAATTCGGGCAGCTTGCCATCCGGGTATTGCGCTTGCGCGAATCTGTCGAGGAGCGCGCGTGAGAAATCGGGCAAGAAGTGGTCGTTGCCGTACACGAACCACGCGGCGTCGCGGCACACGATGTTCGACGAATTTCCCGGGTCATTGGTGAATGCGCTCGCCTGGGGATACGCCGCCATCACCCTGCGCATGTTGACCTTGCTCCACAACGCACCTTGATTGATAACCGGATCCGGCGTCAGAACCTCGCTGTGCGGCAGCGTCTCCTCGAGGTAGGCAATCGTTCGCTGCAACTCAAGTTCAGCGTTGCGCCGGCTCTTGTAAGCGTCGACAGCGGCTCGATCGCCGTATGAGTACGCCCCCGTCGCGAACGCGAGACGATGGGATTCGCCGGGCTTCAACTCGATGTCGATTTGAAGCCCGCCAAGAATGTCGCCGCGCGCATCGGCGGCGTTCGAATGCGAATGCAGGTGCGAAGGATCGTACGCGCGTCCGAAATCAAAGGTCGTTTCGAATCCGGTAGGCGCCGGCTCGACGCCGAAAATGCGCGTCGCTTCCGGCCGGCCAGCGTTGTGCGCTACGAGGGCATGAATGGTGGGATCGTAGCGGGCCACGACGTCGCTCGGAAGACTGCCGCGAAGCCGCGCGAATCCGGCGATGCGCAGCCTATGCGGGTGCGCGCCACGGCTGCGGAGCTCGACGAGCTGATAGACGATGGGAGCATCGCCGGTCGGTTCGTTCAGTGGGCCCAGTGGAACGAAGGCCGTCTCGACGATATCGATGTATCCGGCGAGGCAGAATCGGTGGCGTTGGTAGGCCGGGTGGATGTCGAACGTGCCCGGAGTCTCGCGTCGAAGTGGCGCGTAGGAGGCCCGCTCGTGTCCTCGTGCGCCGGCGTCCCACATGGTGCGCAGCGGCTTTCCGCCGTCGGCGTACCGCAGCGTGACCGCCCCGACCAAACTTTCGCCGAGCTCGATATTGAAGACGCGCTCGATCGCACCGGTACCTTTCGTATTCACCCAAATAGCGCTGTTACCGAGGCTTGCTCCGGTGCCTAACTCAGAATCGGGAACGGTATACTGCGGCAGCGCGCGCGGGTGGGAAACGAGCGATACGAACCGGCTGCCGTGACTGCGCACGCCGCCTATCCGGCTGTGGTCTCGGCGGGGATGCTGATATCCGCCAGAATCATATCGCCGGAACGATCGGGGACGAGGCCTCGGATCTCACGCATCTCATCGGCGGTCACGGTCGTACCTTCACGTCCGACCCCGTCCCGGTTCAATATGACGAGTTGTCTCACGCGACGACCGCTTCATCCACGGTGCCATAGATCGGGAATATGTGATCGAGCCCGGTCGCCGCGAGCGTTGCGCACATTTCGGGATCCGTTACGACGAGCCGAACCTCGCCACCGATTTCGCGAACCGCCCGGAGCGCGCGGATGAGAGTGCGCAGCGTATTTGTGTCCAAGACGCCCAATGGCCGTAGGTCGACCACGTGGCGCCGGCGTCCCGAGCGCACGTGGCTTGTGAACGATTGGCGCAGACGGTCACACTCGGGATCGTCGATCGGCCCCGTCATTTCCGTTAGGATGAAACCTCGCATGTCAAGCGCTATTCGGTCCGACGCCATCGTGCCGCCCTCCAACACCGGCGCTGCCGGGCGCCCGTTTGGCCCGCCACTGCCGCTCTGTTCAACCGTTTAGTATACGCACGCAAAGTAGTTATGGATGTCCGACTGAAAGGAAAACCGGGGTACCTCGAGCCACTCCGACGACTCCCAAGACCTCGACCACGCTCGACATGCCGCTTCTCGAATTAATCATCATCGAGACTGACGAAAGGACGTTGGCCATCTCTCGGCAAGCATCCGTTGCTCTCTTCGTTTCCAGACCATTGCTGCTGTTTCGCGTCTCATTGGATAGCCACGAATGAAACATCGGAAACAATATGTTTTTTTACGAGCAGCCCATGCTGCGGCCGCATGAATCGCAGACGTAGCAGGTGCCGTTGCGCCGAGTGATCGCACCGCAGACGTCGCACAGCGGCGCATCGCCCATCATCGAGGCCATCTGCGCCTCGCGCGAGCGAATCGCGCTCATCTGAACTGCCGTACCCGCATCGGTCGACTTCGGCGCGGTCATCTGCGTTGGACGATCTCGCTCGACCGTTGCCGTTCCGAGTATGTCACGCGCGCGCGGAGCTTCCTCGGCAGCCTGCTCCGCGCTCACTCGTGCTTCGAATTCGGCTTCGGCAGCATCCTCGTGATTGAGGTGATCGACGTCGCGATCTTCAGGTTTCACCTGGACGAAATCGGTGCGGCCGAGATATTCGAGTCCGAGCACCCGGAAGATGTAGTCGACGACGCTCGTGCAGCGCTTGATGTTCGGATGATCGACGAAACCGTTGGGCTCGAAGCGCGTGAACGCGAATTTGTCCACGAATTCCTCGAGCGGCACGCCGTACTGCAGCCCGATCGACACGGCTATCGCAAAACAATTCATCAAGCTGCGGAACGATGCGCCTTCCTTGTGAAGGTCGACGAAGATCTCCCCGAGCGTGCCGTCGGCGTATTCGCCCGTGCGCAGGAACACGGTGTGCCCTGCGATCTTGGCCTTCTGCGTCCAGCCTCGGCGTTTGGCCGGCAGCCGATTGCGCTCCAGAACCTTGGCGACCTGACGCTTGAACTCAGTGTTGGTCGCATTGGCCAATATGCGCTGCGCGGCGGCGAGAATCTCGTCAGGCTGAAGTTCCTCTGACGTGCGCTTCGCCTTTTCTGCCAACCGCTCGAGTTCGGCTGACAGCGCGAGCTGGCGGTCTTCATCCGTCTTCGAGGTCTTATCCGTGCCCTTATTCGACAGCGGTTGCGAAAGCTTCGACCCGTCGCGATAGAGTGCAATCGCCTTCAGGCCGAGATCCCACGACCGCATGTACGCTTCTTTGATGTCGTCTACGGTTGCTTCGTTGGGCAGATTACATGTTTTGGAGATCGCGCCGCTGATGAAGGGCTGCGCGGCGGCCATCATCCGAACGTGACCCATATGATGGATGAAGCGCTTGCCGAGTTTGCCGCACTTATTGGCACAGTCGAACACGGCGTAGTGCTCGGCCTTTAGGTAGGGGGCGCCTTCGATGGTCATCGTGCCGCAGATGTAATTGTTGGCGGCCTCGATCTCGTCGCGCGCAAAGCCGAGCTCGCGGAGAAAGTCAAAATCGGGTGCATCGAACTGGTCGGGTTGGAAGCCGAGCCGCTGCATGGCAGCCTCGCCTAACGTCCATTGATTGAACGCAAAGCCGATCTCGAATGCGGTCGGCAACGCCTTTTCGATCTTCAGCAAATCATCGTCATTGAATCCGCGCGCGCGCAACGTCTCGTTGTTGATGTACGGCGCGCCGTACAACGAGCCGGCACCCTTGGCGTACCGTATGATGTCCTCGGTTTGCTCGGCAGTGTAGCCGAGATTCCGCAGGGCCAACGGAATCGATTGGTTGATGATCTTAAAATAGCCGCCGCCTGCCAGTTTCTTGAATTTCACGAGGGCGAAATCCGGCTCGATGCCGGTGGTGTCGCAATCCATCTGAAGCGCAATCGTTCCGGTCGGCGCGATCACGCTGACCTGCGCGTTTCGATAACCGTGTTGCTCTCCTCGTTTGACCGCACGGTCCCAAGCGTCGCGCGCGGCGGCCAGGAGATACGGCGGGCACAGGTTTGCATCGATCCCCACGGGGATGACCGAAAGCCCTTCATAGCCGTCTGCCGGGGCGTTGTACGTAGCGCGGCGATGATTGCGAATGACGCGCAGCATGTTTTCCGCGTTTTCTTTGTGCCGCGCAAACGGACCGATTTGTTCCGCCATTTCGGCCGACGTGGCGTAAGCTTCGCCCGACAGGATTGCCGAGAGGGCACCAGTCGTAGCTAGCGCGCGTGGCGAATCGTATGGGATTCCGGCAACCATCAAGAGCGTGCCGAGGTTGGCGTAGCCCAATCCCAGCGTGCGGTAGTCATAGGTGCCGCGAGCAATGTCGGCGCTTGGGAAGTGCGCCATCAAGACCGAGATCTCGAGCACGATCGTCCATAAGCGGATGGCATGGCGGTAAGCCGCCACATCGAATTGATTGGTGTCGGGATCATAGAACTTCATGAGGTTAATGCTGGCCAAGTTGCAGCTGGTCGAGTCCAAGAAAACATACTCAGAACAATTATGAACGACGATGCCGTTTGCCGCAAAATGGTTCGTGTCGTGCTCGGTGAGATCGTAGACATCCTCGACGCCGATGAATTCGAGGCTTTCAACGCTGTCCGTTAGCGGGTCACGATAGGCGCCGATGCGCTCATCGACGTGCGCCAGCGCAGGTGTTTTTGGCGAAAGCGCGTCGAATCCGATCTCCCGCTCAAAAATGACGCTCGATGTCCGGCTTACCCGGAGAGAATGAACCTCTTTCACCGGGTATGATTCCATTCCACCGCGGCCGTCTAGCAATATTGCAGCAGCTTTTCCGTTGCGGCGTTCGCGATAGATCTCGGCCTTGATGCCAAAGCAGAGTAAGAGCAGCTGGACTTGTTTCAGGAGTTCGAGTGAAGTGGAATCCAATGCCACGCACTGGGTGTCGTCAGCGTAGCTGGCGACCGCCCCATCGGACGCGAACAGGCCTCGAAGAACGACCGCCAGCGACGCCTTGTCCAGCTGGAAGATTGCCGGGGTGAATCGCTTGTTCTCGCTGCCTGTATCGAGAACCGCGAGTTCCTTGTGAAGCGCCGATTTTGGAAAGGATTTCCGTGGTGCCATGATGACCGCGATATTCTCGCGCACCGTGCCGTTGATCGTAGCGCGCCCAAGGCAGCCATCGCCGACAGCGAGACCGACGGCGAGCGCCAAGTCGCTCGGCAGCGCCCGCGAACCGAATCCTGACCCGCTCAGGATGACTCGGTCATCGAGAAGCAGACGATCGGCTGGGACGTCGCCCCGTTGCGTAAGAACTCGATGATCTGCGGTGAGGCGAAGCTCGTATCCAGCTCGAGTCCGCAGACGATAGACGGGCTTCGTGCCGGTCCGAAAAACTTTGCTTACGAAATGCGGCTTGCCATCGGAGCCGATGACGAATGCTGCCTTGCCGACCAGCGAATCGATTCGCTGCAGACCGTCGGCAGTTGCGACTAACGTATCGCCCGTGACGCACGGATTTGTCGCGCGGATACGGCCGCCGGCCGGCGATGTGTGCCAATCGTTGATGATGTCGTCGTATTGCATGCCCGGATCGGCGCACGACCAGGCTGCCGATGCCACCTGATCCCACAGATCGCGTGCTTGGACCGTTCGAGCGACCTTGCCGTTTGCGCGCCAGATCAGATCCCACGGAGCATCGTTGCGGACCGCTTCGATGAATTTGTTGGAAACGCGAACGGAATTGTTCGAGTTCTGGCCCGAAACCGTTTGATACGCTTCACCTTCGTATGAACCATCGTAACCGGCGGCGATCAGCGCCGCGACTTTCTTTTCCTCATTCACCTTCCAATTGATGAATTTCTCGATGTCCGGGTGATCCATGTCCAGGATGACCATCTTCGCGGCGCGCCGCGTGGTGCCGCCGCTCTTGATCGCGCCGGCCGCTCGATCGCCCACGCGCAAGAACGACATGAGTCCGCTGGACGTGCCGCCGCCTTCGAGCGGTTCGCCTTCGGCGCGAATATTCGAGAAGTTTGTGCCGCTGCCCGACCCCTGTTTGAAGACGCGCGCCTCACGCACCCACAGGTCCATGATGCCGCCCTCGTTGACCAAATCATCTTCGACGCGCTGGATGAAGCACGCCGATGCCTGCACCCGAGAGTACGCGTCCTCCGATTTCTTGGTTTCCTTCGTGTCAGGATCCACGTAGTAATGACCCTGCGGCGTGCCTTTGATCCCGTAGGCGTATGCCAAGCCGGTGTTGAACCATTGCGGCGAATTCGGCGACGCCATCTGATTGATCAGCATGTGCGTGATCTCGGCGTCGAAAGCGGCGGCGTCTTCGTCGGAATCGAAATACTTGTAGTGGCGGCCCCAATCGGTCCAGCAACCGGCCAAGCGGCGGACGACTTGCCGCGCCGATGTTTCCCGGCCCAACGATCCATCCGCTTGCGGCACGCCGGCTTTGCGGAAATATTTCTGCGCGAGAATATCGGTCGCGACTTGCGACCAGCTCGAGGGCACCTCGATATCGCGCATCTCGAACACGACCGTGCCGCTGGGTTCACGAATCACTGAGTCGCGGCGATCCCAATCGGTCGCATCGAGGGGATCCAGGCCGGAGACGGTAAAGCGCCGCTCGATCTTCATGGTGCCGCTTTGTCCTTTCGAAGGGATAAATACCGGCCGCTTGAGCGACCGGAAACGTACGGGCATTCGACGAACGTTCGTTTGCCCCTATCTATTGTGTCGAGACAGTCCGTACAACGCATTATATAGCGTCGGAGCTTGGGTTTCAAGCGTTTTCTCGAACGCTCGTTCGTCCAACCGCCAAGCCTTTTCCGGCGGGCTATCCGGCGGATATTCGCCGTTTTTATCCACTGTGGAAAGGCTCCGGTGAGCGCGCCGGCTTCCCTCGACTTTCCTCCAGGCGGAAGCCCTGCAGACTCGGTAACCAGCCGCATGCGTCGCGAAGTGGAGTGTTGATGGCAAGACCCCGAACCGCGAAAGCCCCGGATCGATTCTCTTTGGCGCTCGTCCAATTCGCGCCCACCAAGGGCGACGTGGCTGCGAATTTTGCGGGCGTCGGCGATGCGCTGTCTGCGCTCGCCGAAACACGCAAACCATTCCCCGACGTGGTGGTCTTTCCGGAAACCGCGCTGTCCGGATACTTCGTTGAAGGCGGCGTTCGCGACGTCGCGATGCAGACGAGCGTCGTCGCGGAGCGGCTCAATTCGATCGCTGCCAAAGCCCTCGGCCGCGCGCGCCCCAAATTCGACATCGTCGTCGGCTTCTACGAAAACGACCTGGGGAAGCTCTACAATAGCGCGCTCTACGCCACGCTCGGCCGGGTGCCGACGGTGCTGCACGTCCATCGCAAGCTCTTCCTTCCGACTTACGGCGTGTTCGACGAGGAACGCTTCGTCTCGCGCGGTCGGGCCATCGAGGTGTTCGCAACCCAGCACGGCCGGGCCGCGATCCTCATCTGCGAAGATGCCGTCCACTCGTTGAGCGCAATCGTGGCCGCGCTCAACGGCGCGGAAATCATCTACGTGCCGAGCGCCTCGCCCGGCCGCGGGCTGGAGAACGCCGAGCCGTCAAACGTCAAGATGTGGCGGGAGATCCTGCAAGTGGCCGCGGCGGAACACGGCATGTTCTTCGCCTACGCCGGTCTCGTGGGATTTGAAGGCGGAAAAGGTTTCACCGGAGCGTCGAAACTCATCGGGCCATTCGGGGACCTTCGGGTCGAAGCGCCGTTTCTCGGAACCGCGCTCGTCCGCGCGGCCGTGAATCTGGAGGACGTGGGGGTTGCGCGCGCGGCGTTGCCCGCGCTCGGCGACCTCGAGTCGAATCTCGCGGAGTTGACCGACCAGTTGCGCAACCGATGAAATTTCGCACGCTGCAAGCAAACGGCAAGCCGGGCGACGAGCTCGCCATCGACGTCACTCTTGCCGAACGCTGGCTGGTCGCCTTCTTGCGCGACGAGCTCGTGCGGCGCCGGCGCATGACGAAGGCCGTCGTCGGCGTTTCGGGCGGCGTCGATTCCGCGGTGGTCGCGCACCTCTGCGCAAAAGCGCTCGGACCGGCAAACGTGCTCGGCGTCTGTATGCCCTATAAGACGTCGAGCGGGCCGAGCCGCCGCCACGGCGAGCTCGTGATCCGAGAAACCGGTATCCGCGGTCTCACGATCGACATCAGCGACGCGGTAGACGGCTACTTGCGATGCGAGCCAGCCGCCTCGCCGCAGCGTCGCGGCAACGCGATGGCGCGGATGCGCATGATCGTCCTTTTCGACCAGTCGGCGAAGATCGGCGGACTGCCCGTGGGCACGGGAAACAAATCGGAGAGGATGTTCGGCTACTTCACCTGGCACGCCGACGACTCGCCGCCCATCAACCCGATCGGCGATCTGTTCAAGACGCAAGTCTGGGCGCTCGCTCGTCACCTCGGCGTGCCGCGGCAGATCGTCAACAAACCAGCCACGGCGGATCTCATCCGCGGTCAGACCGACGAAGAGGATCTCGGCATCACCTATGAACTCGCCGATCGCATCCTGCGGCGGATCCTGATGGGATACACGCCGGACGACATCATCGCGCAAGGATTCGATCCGGGCGACGTCAGACTCGTCGCCAGCCGAGTGGCTGCGACGCACTGGAAGCGTCACCTCGCCACCACGGCGATGATCTCCACGACGGCCATCAACGAGTACTATTTGCGTCCCGTCGACTATTAGGAACGGACATGAAAATCAAACTCGGTACCGTCGGTCATCTCGGCATCGCGGTTCGCGATCCGCAAAAGAGCGCGAAATGGTGGATCCGGAACCTGAACCTCAAGAAGCGTTTTTCATTTCCGGGCGGCATCGTCATCGGCAGCGACCGCGTCGATCTCGTTCTGCACAAGGGCAGGCCTCAGCCGGAGGTGCTGGATCACGTCTCGTTCCATCTTCCATCGCTCGCGGCGCTGCGCGCCGCGCTGCGAGATCTGAGGGCCCGAAAGGTGAAACTGGAAGATCCGGGCGACGAGATCGGTCCCGAAGGTCCGGGCGCTCGGAATATGGGGCTTTGGTTCCACGATCCCGACGGCTACCGTTGGGAATTGTCGGTGCTCGCCAAAAGCGCATCCCGAAAACGCAAGAAGAAGGCGTCGCGGTGAAGCAGGGCGGCCGTCGGCAGACGGCCGCTCGGCTTTAGAAGTGCTCGATCTGCAGCGCGGGGTTCGTCGCGAAATCGAGCATGCAGCGCGCGTTGTCGTCGGCGCCCTGGTCTTCATCCTTGCCGCTGAACGCGAATCCGAAGTTGGGCGCGCCCTGCGCCCACTGCTTCACGATATCCGTGACATCGAAATCCGCGCCGGTCGAGTCGAGCTCGCCCGGGATGCCGGATTGAAAATCGGCGTCGATCATGTTGCTGTTATCCCACCAGTCGGAGTTCGCCGTGCCGAGCGCTCCGAAACAACCGGCACTCCCGCCCACGACTCGCAGGAGCAGGTGCGCGCTGAAGACTTTTAGCCCGTTGATCCGAGCCGGATCGAACAATACGGCGCTGCGCCAGTAGGTATTCTCATGATCGAACACTATCCCGCTGCTTCGGTAGTGGATCCAGCCGAGGCAAAGATCGTTGCATCTGAGGCCGTAACCGCCGCCCAGATTGTGGATATAGTCCTGATACCGCCACGCCCAGCGCGACTGCTGGAGCGTTAGCAGCTTCGTGCCCGTAGAGCCGCTGCCGATGCAGAATGGCTTGCTGTCCTGTGATTCGATGCCGCCCGCGTACGAGGTGAGGGCGTAGCATTTCCCGTCGAAGCCGCCCGCCGGCGGCTTGACGAACGACATCGTCCCCTGGCCGCCTGCGCTCGACTCGTTGACCTTGACGTGCTTGCCGTTATCGACCTCGTACGTCCGGAAGCCGTCCACGGCGGAATAGTTCGCATCTCCTTGCCAGTTGAAGATCAGCACGAGCCAGTGATCGTGCAGTGCCCCTGGGCAGATCAATCCCGCCCAGCCGCCGTGAGCGCCGCACTGCGCTGGGTCGGTCGTATTGATCAAACCGGTCGGGACCGGCGGGCCGGCAATAATCGGAACGGTAGTCGGGAGGGGCGTCGGCGTGGAAGCGCACTTGACGGTGTAATTGACCTGATTGGAATAGGCGAGATTGCCGGCTTTGGCCAGCACCTGCCGGTTGAACGAGCCCTGATGCGCCGCATCGACGGCCGGCGTCTCGCTGACGGTCACCGATCCGGTGCCGGGAATGGTCGTCGACTGTTGCGCGCCGTCCGGAGCGCCGCCGTTGCCGAAGAATTGATAGGAGACCGAACCCGGCGAGCCCTTAATCGTGGCCGTGAACGTGATCGTCGCCGGGCACGCGCCGGTGAAGTTCTGCGTCACCGGTCCGAGCGTGACGCTCGAGAGCGTGTTGGCGTTGGCCGGTGCGACGACAACGATCGCCACGAGCGCGGCAATAAGCAGCTTCATGACGAAATTTGCCCCCTTCACAATCGACGAGCGTACGATTCAGAAAACGCACAAGCTGGTTTCTTGATTCTCCGTCCGACGCCGTCCAGCTTTGCTCGCAGGATCTCGCGCCCGCGCGCAAGGTCGACTGCCGAGAAGCTGCCATCTTTGGCGGAGACGAAGGCCATGCCGTTCGATATCGTGACGTCCGTTGCGCGATCGCTTGCGATATCCGAGAGCGGATTGGGCGCAGAATCGTACGTTGCGACGGGAATCGGGTCGATGGCGGCTTGCCATCTCGGCGACGAACGGGACGCTGTTGCGATTGGCACGCCGAAAGCATGGCGCAGTTTGGGAATCCCATACCCGCGGAACGGCGTCGGCGTGCGCTCGTCGTTGGGGATGGCGGCAAACAGCGCGATACCGCAAAGGGCCGCGAGGAATAAGCTCGCGAACCGTGCCATGAATCTGCTTTCTCCCTCAGGAGGGTTCAGCCATTTCGAGATACCTGCATACGTCGGTTTTCGTCAACGACATGGACGAGACGATCGACTTCTACACGAAGAAGCTCGGGCTGAAGCTGCTCGATACGGCGCATCACCCGGGCAACGCCGACATGGCATTTGTCGGAAAGGATTGGAACGCGTACATCGAGTTGGTCTACGATCTCGAAGAGCATCCGCCGTACGAAGTGGGCAACCGTTACGAACATCTTGCGCTCGAGATCGACGGCGACGTGAAGGAACTGGTCGAGAGATTGAGAGCCGCGGGCGTCAAGATCGTCAAGGAAGCGAAGCAATCACCAGGCGGCACGCGCGCGCTCGCCATGGTCGAAGATCCCAACGGAGTGGTGGTGGAGCTGCTCGAACCAAAAGCGGGCGCCATCAAATAAGGTCGTGGCGACGGCGGAGATCGTCACCGTCGGGACGGAGCTGCTGCTCGGTCACCTTGTCGATACGAACGCGGCGGAAATCGCGCGCTCGCTTGCCGGTGCGGGCATCGACGTGCACCGCCAGACGGCGGTCGGCGACAACGTCGCGCGCATCGCGCAGGCGGTGCGCGAAGCCCTCGATCGCGCCGACGCCCTCATCTGCACCGGCGGGCTCGGGCCGACGGTGGACGACATGACCCGCGAGGGAATCGCGGCGGCGACCGATCGGCCGCTTGAGTTGCACGCGCCCAGCTTGGACGCGATCCAGGCGCGGTTCATGCGATTCGGCCGGCCGATGACCGACAACAACCGCCGCCAAGCCATGTTTCCGCGCGGCAGCGACGTCCTCGAGAATCCACGGGGGAGCGCGCCCGGCTTCATCGTTGACGACGGCGTGCGCGTCATCGTCGCGCTGCCCGGCGTTCCGAGCGAAATGCGCGGCATGCTCGTCGATCGCGTCATTCCATTTCTGAAGCAGCGATTCAGCGTGGACGCGGCAATCCTCACCCGCGTCCTGCACACGATCGGCTGCACCGAATCCGAGCTCGACGAGCGCATCGCGGACCTCTTCCGTGAAGGCGTCAACCCGAGCATCGCGGTGCTCGCGCACTCGGGTCAGATCGACGTCAAGATCACGGCAAAGGCGCAGACGCGCGAAGAAGCGAGTTCGATGATCGCCGACCTAGAGCCGATCGTGCGCGAACGCCTCGGCGACGTCGTCTACGGTGTCGACGCCGAAACGCTGCCGCGCGCCATGGGCGCGGCGCTGCGCGAACGCGGCTGGACCCTCGCGGTTGCGGAATCGTGCACCGGGGGCATGCTTGGAGAGATGATCACAAGCGAGCCTGGTTCTTCAAAATATTTTCTGGGCGGCGTGATCGCGTACGACGATCGCGCGAAAATGAAGCAGCTGGACGTCGCCGCCGACCTCATGGAACGCTTCGGAGCGGTGAGTGAAGAAGTGTGCGCGGCCATGGCGGAAGGGGTCAGGACCGCGATGAGATCGGACGTGGCGCTGTCGATCACCGGCGTCGCGGGGCCGGGCGGCGGTACCGGATCAAAACCGGTTGGCCTGGTCTACGTCGGTCTGGCGGCCCCGCTGGCGCCGATCGAAATCCGGAAGCTCGACATCCCCGGCGATCGCGAGCTCGTCCGGCACCGGGCCTCGCTTGCGGCGCTGTCCATGACGTGGCGAGCCGCCCGGATAGAACTGGAGCGGCCGTCTTCAGACGAGCGCTCATAGCTCAGCCGGGAGTCGACATACAATCGGTGGCTACGTCAACAGCGGATTGGTGAACGTAATCGTCGCGCTACTCGTGTTCGTTTAGCGCTTGACCTAGCTCCCATTACGCATCCGTGCCCCGAAAGGTCCCGCGCTAAACCGCGACCAAAGCCGGCGCGACCCGATGAAACGCCTGCTCCGAACGCTCTCGCTGGCCGACCTCACCGTCCTCGCGTCATCGAGCATGGCGCCGGCGTACAGCATCGCGACGGTGATGGGTTTGGTCGTCGCAGCGGCCGGCCTTGGCGCGCCGCTGGCGCTCGTCGTTTCCACGATTCCCATCGCGTTCATCGCGGCCGGCTTCCTGCGGCTGAGCGCCCGGTTGCCGTCGGCCGGCGGCGTCTACACGTGGTCGCGCGCCGCGTTTGGCAACCGCGTCGGCTGGTTCTCGGCTGTTTTGATCATCATCGCCTACTACTTCGGGACGATCGCGACCGCCGTGCCCGCCGGGACGTATTCGGTGGTCTTCGTCGCGCCGCAGTTCGCGCAGGCGCCCCCGCCGATGCTGGTCGCGATCGTCGGGATTTTGTGGATCGCCTTCTCGACGTATTTCCTCATCATCGGCGCGCGGCCCACAGCCATGCTATCGGCGTTCTTCGTCGGCTTCGAACTCCTCGCGCTGTTGGTCATCGCGGCGCTCGCCTTTCTGCGTCCCTTCGCAGGAACCGCGCCGCCGCACCCGATGCCGTTCGGTTTCGGCATTGGAAGATCCGGCGCCGACGGCTTGATCGTGGGCGCCGTGCTTTCCATTTGGATTACGGCCGGTTGGGAGATCTCGACCTACAGCTCCGAGGAATCCACCAAAGGCCTGGCCACGCCGGGCACGGGCGCGATCATCGGCTTGCTCGGCACGACGCTGATCGTCGTCGTTTGCATGATCGGCTTCTTGCGCGTCGGCACGGTCGATGGATTCGCCCAGCATCAATCCGATGCGCTTTCCTACGTGGCGCAGCGGCTGGGCGGCGGTTGGATCACCTGGCTGATGACGGCGACCGTGCTCGTCTCGACCGCGGCTTCGCTCTGGACGACGATGTTCACCGTCGCTCGCGCCGTGTTCGCGATGGGCCGCGACGGATTGCTGCCGCGGGCGCTCGGTTCGGTGCATCCGAAATACGGCTCGCCGTGGATCGCGATCTTGGTGGTGAGCGTCCCTATCGCAGCGGTCATGCTGATCGCGGGCGCCATGGAAAGCGTGCAGAAGACCCTGCTCGACGTGGTCGCGGCATCTTCGATCTTTCTCGGCGAGACGTTCATCATCTGCGGGCTTGCCTGTGCATGGCTGTACCTCCGCGAACGACGGCCCGAAGTTCGCCGCCCGCTGACCGGCATCGCGTTGCCGCTGCTCGGCGCGCTGGGCACCCTGGCGCTTCTCATCTACAGCGTGTTGACCCAGCAGCCGCAGATCGTCCAGATATTTTCAGCCGTCGGGGTTATAGTGGCGGTGGCGTTTGCCGCGACGGCGGGACGGTGGTCGCCGGCGCAGCCGGTGACGCTGCTGCCCCAAGAAGAGGCCTTGCCGTAGCGCCGAACCGAAATTTCTCCGATAATCGTTGAAGCAGTTGCGCGCATTCATGCTTGTCTCGCCCAGAAAGGCGGCCCGCCCGTGAAGCTCAAGATCGTGCTCGTCGTGACCGCTTTGATCGGAGCGGGAAGCTTGCTCGCCGCGTGCGGCAGCGGAGGCAGTTCGATGGGCGGCCCCACTCCGACGCCCGTACCGACGGGGCCGTGCATCTCAGACGTCGGTCGCCAAACGCTCTCTACTACCTTCTCGCTTGGGCGAATCGGCGTCCGCCCGCCGCCGCGCGCCGGCACGGATGTTTACCCTGGCGTGATCGAAGTGCGGTACCGAAGCGCGGCACGAAGCCCGCAGGCCGAGGCCCATATGTCGAGCATCGGCGCAACCCCGCAAGAGTCAAACTATTTGCCCGGCTGGGTCGTGTACAAGCTGCCGACGAATGCGGATCCGATCCGCGAAGCGTCGTTGTTGCGGACCATGTCGGGCGTCGCGTATGCTGGTCCGGTTCACGCGCGGTATTTGATGTCCGCGAATGTACCCAACGACGCCGATCTCGGAACCAATGCGCTCGCCACGCAACCCGGCGGCGACACGACGACCCGTGTTCAGTGGGACATGTGGCGTATCAATATGCCGCTCGGCTGGGGAATCACGACCGGCATCGCTGGAGTTAGAATCGCGATCATCGACACCGGCTACGACGCGACCAACCCCGATCTGGCGGGGAAAGTCGACTCTTCGATCGTCTTCGACAACGGAACCGGGCAGCAAGCGACATGTGCCGGCGTCACCGCGCAAGATCACGACGGTCACGGCAGCAACGTCAGCGGCATCGCCGCGGCAGATACGGACAACGGGATCGACGTCGCTGGAGTTGGCTGGAATGTCCATCTGCTCGAGGCCCGCGTATTTCCGTACCCACCGACTCCCACATCCACTTCGCCGCCGGCCAGCAGTACGGATGTCGCCGCCGGGGTCAATTGGGCCGTGGCGAACGGCGCTAAGGTGATCAGCTTGAGTCTCGGCGGGAGCACATGTCCGGACTCGCCGGACGAAGCGACGGCCATCGCGAACGCGATCGCAGCCAACGTGACGGTCGTCGCGGCTGCAGGAAACGAAGGCCTCAACCAGATTGACGCACCCGCGTGCGATCCTGGGGTGATTTCCGTAGGCGCTTCGAAGCTCGACGACTTCACAAACGTCGTCAATCCTCCGGTCGAAAAAATTGCGACCTATTCGAACTTTGGGCCGGGACTCGACGTCGCTGCCCCGGGTGGTCAGCCGACCTCCAAGCAGGTGACCGACTGCAACGGCAACCCAAGCGCGTGCGACTACCTGCAATGGATCCTCAATCTCTTCTCAAACACCGCGGCTGGCGGAGGCGCAGATTTGGCGTTGTTCGCAGGCACATCGCAAGCAACGCCGCACGTCGCCGGCATTGCGGCGCTCATGTACGCGAAAGACGGCGGCATCACGCAGGTCATGGTGAAATCGCTGTTCGACACCAACGCGAATGAAGATGACATCTGCAGCGGATGCGCGGGTGAAGGCCACGGCCGCGTGAATGCCAACAAGCTGCTGACAGCCACTCCCTGAAGCCAGCCCGGCTCGATTGACGGCGCGCGGGAAACTTCGCGCCGTTTTCATAACACAACGGCGTGAATCTGGGACGCGCGTTTTTCGCTGTCGCGATCGTCGGCGCCGGAGGCCTCTTCGCGGCGTGCAGCGGCGCCGCGGTCAGCGGCCCGACGCCGACGCCGGTCCCGACCGGGCCGTGCACGCTGGAGATCGCTCGGCATCCGCTGTCGGTTCCTCCGAGCGGCGGCCGGCAGTTCAGCGTGCGTCCTCCGCCGCGAGCGGGCGCCGACGTCTATCCCGGCTCGATCGAAGTGCAGTATCGGCCGGGCGCGCCCAGCGCGCAGGCGGAAGCGCATCTTGCGAGCATCGGCGCAACGCCGCAACAAGTGCAAGCATTGCCAGACTGGGTGGCCTACAAACTACCTGTCGGCACAGATGCGATCCGCGAATCTGCCGCCATCCGCGCGATGCCAGGCATCCTCTACGCGGGTCCGGCGCGAGCGCGCTATCTCGAATCGGCGGTCGTTCCCAACGACACCGAGTTCGGAACGAACGCGCTCGCTACGCAGCCAGGCGGCGACACCACCACGGCCGTGCAGTGGGACATGTGGCGCGTCAATATGATCGACGCATGGGGGATCACCGAAGGCAGCGGGAGCGTGAGGATCGGCGTCATCGATACGGGTTACGACGTGTCGGCTCCGGATCTGGATGGGAAGGTGGACGCAACCGCGGTCTTTGACAACGGCAACGGGCAGCAGGCCACGTGCGCTGGCGTGACGGTCCAAGACGGCGACGGGCACGGCACCAACGTCAGCGGCATCGCGGCAGCCGGCACGAATAACAGCCTCGCGGTTGCGGGAACCGGTTGGAACGTACACCTCGTCGAGGTGCGGGTCTTCCCGTATCCGCCCGCGCCGGGCGCGACGTCGCCACCGGCGAGCACGGCAGACGTCGCGGCCGGGATCGGCTGGGCCGTCTCCAAAGGCGCGAAAGTCATCAATCTGAGCCTGGGCGGAGCGCCGTGCCCGGATGATCCGATGGAGGAAGCGGCGATTGAAAGCGCGATCGCGGCGGGCGTGACGGTGGTCGCCGCCGCCGGAAACGAAAGCGCAAACCAGATCGATGCGCCGGCTTGCGATCCCGGCGTCATCTCCGTCGGCGCATCGAGGTTGGATGACTTCACGAATATCAACGCTCCGCCGCTCGAAGAGATCGCGACGTACTCGAACTTCGGTCCCGGCTTAGACGTTGTGGCCCCCGGCGGCGAGCCGACCGCCGCTGAGATCGCGGCGTGCCGCGACGGCAGCTGCGACTACCTGCAGTGGATCTTCAACCTGTTCTCCGCGACCGGCATCGGCGGCGGCGGATCGCTGGCGTTTTTCGCGGGCACGTCGCAAGCCACGCCGCACGTCAGCGGCATCGCTTCATTGATGTACTCCAGGGATTCAAGCATCACGCCGGCGGCGGTGAAGCTGCTCTTCGACACGCCCGCCAACAACGACGACATCTGCAGCCGCTGCGCGCAGGAGGGTCACGGGCGCGTCAACGGATTCAAATTGCTCTCGGTGACCCCATAGGACCGCATGGCGGCTCGCGTCGGACTCGCGCGCGTCCCTGGGACCTTGATCCGGCCGCGAGCTACAAGCCGATCACGATCTTTGTGCCGTCGATCGGGCCGAAGATCACCAGCTCGCTGAGCGAGTCGCCGGCCCGCACCTGAAGATCGAAGCGCGCATGAGCGCTCTCGTGCGGCCGCAGGCTGATGTCGGTGATCTCCCTCGCCGAATCGCCGGCGTAAAAACTCAACGGGTCGCCATCCGTGTCGCCGCCGCTCTTGGTGATCGCATACGCATAGAAGTAATCGTAGAGACCGGCGTTTTCGTTCAACGGATTGTGGATCCAAAAATCGACTTCGAACAACCGCATGCCCGCGTCCGGCGGCGAGCCGTCGCCGAATGTCGCCGCAGGGGCGATACGGTCCACTTGGACGTCGAGGCCATCGAGCGCGAACGGCTGTCCGATATGCGCCCTGGCAGCGATCGAAGCAGCGTGCCAGTCCGGTTCGGCCGATGCCGGCGCCGCCATTGCGAGCAGCGCGAATGCAGCGACAAATGGTGAAAGGGAAGAACGCCGAAGCATGACGAGTCAGATAACGATCGCAAAAGGCGACAAAGTTCCGCCTGCCGAAATCAATCGGTCGTCAAAAAAGCCCGCTTCACGAGGATGGCATCATGGCCCGCGCAATGACCCTCACCGAAAAAATTCTCGCCGCCCACGCCGGCAAAAGCGCCGTCTCGCCGGGCGACATCATCTCGATCGACCTCGACCTCGTCATGGCGAACGAGCTGTCTGCGGCGGTCGCGATCACCGAGTTCCGCAAGATCAAGGGTGCCACGAAGGTCTGGGATCCGGACAAGATCGCCCTCGTCCCGAGCCACTTCACTCCGAACAAAGACATCGCGACCGCCACGCTGTCAACGCTCATGCGCGATTTCGCGAAAGAGCAGAACGTCAAGCACTACTTTGAAGTGGGACGCGGCGGCATCGAGCACGTCGTGCTGCCGGAGAACGGCCTCATCGGACCCGGCATGACGATCATCGGCGGCGACAGCCACACGACGACCTACGGTGGGCTCGGCGCGTTCGCCACCGGCGTGGGCTCGACGGACATCGCGGCCGCGTTCGCCACCGGCGAGATGTGGGTACGCGTGCCGCCGTCGATCAGAGTCGTGTACGAAGGATCTTTGCGCCCCTTTATCTCCGGAAAAGATCTCATCCTTTACACGATCGGCAAGATCGGCGTCGACGGCGCCATCTACGCGGCGATCGAATTCACCGGACCGGTCGTCAAAGAGCTGCCGATCAGCAGCCGCTTCACCATGGCGAATATGTCGATTGAAGCCGGCGCGAAGAACGGCGTTTTCCATGTGGACGCAACGGCCGAAGCCTACTGCGCGGCGGTCGGCAAGAAAGATTACACCGTCTATCATGCGGACAAAGACGCAGCGTACGCGCGCACCGTCGAGATCGATTGCTCCAAGATCGAGCCACAGGTCGCGATCCCGTGGCTGCCCGACAACACGAGGAATGCGTCAGAACTCAACGACGTCAAGGTCCATCAAGCGGTGATCGGAACCTGCACGAACGGGCGCATCGAAGACATGCGGCAAGCGGCGGAGATCCTGAAAGGCCGGAAGGTGCATCCCGACGTGCGCGCGATCGTCATCCCCGGCAGCCAGAAAGTCTACATGGCGTGCGTCAAAGAGGGCTTGACCGAGATCTTCATCGAGGCGGGCTGCGTGTTCTCCACGCCGACCTGCGGGCCGTGCGTCGGTGGCCACATGGGCGTGTTGAGCGAAGGCGAGCGCTGCATCTCGACGACCAACCGCAACTTCAAGGGCCGCATGGGGCACATCAAGAGCGAAGTGTACCTCACCTCGCCGTACGTGGCGGCGGCTTCGGCCGTGATGGGGCACATCGCCGGGCCCGAGCAGGTGACGCAAGCCGAACCCGCCGGGAGCGTTGCCTAGCATGATCCTCAAGGGAACCGCCCACAAGTACGGCAAGAACGTCGACACCGACGTCATCATCCCCGGCCGTTACTGCAACCTGATCGATCCGGTTGAGCTCGGCAAGCACGCGCTCGAAGATCTCGACGCAAACTTCGTGAAGAAAGCCAAACCCGGCGATCTCATCGTCGCCGACACGAATTTCGGATGCGGTTCGTCGCGTGAGGTGGCGGCGGTGGCGTTGAAGGGCGCGGGGGTAGCGGGCGTCGTCGCAAAATCCTTCGCGCGCATCTTTTACCGGAACTGCATCAACACCGGTCTGCCGATCTTCGAGTGCCCCGAAGGCGTTGACGGGATCGCCGATGGCGACACCATCACGGTCGACGCATCGCAAGGCCTCATCACGAACGAAGCGACCGGCAAGCGATTCAAGGCCACGCAATTTCCGCAATTCATGCAGGATCTCATCGCAAACGGCGGCCTCCTGCGCTACGCGGAGAAACGGCTCGAAGCAAAGCGCGCCGCGAAAGCTTGATGGCGAAATCGCACAAGATCGCGGTCGTCGGCGGCGACGGGGTCGGTCCCGAAGTTACCGCCGAGGGGCTGAAAGTGCTGGACCGCGCCTCGAAGCTCTTCGAATTCGCCTACACCGTCACCGACTATCCATTCGGCGCCGATCACTATCTCGCGACCGGCGAGTTCATGCCAGCGAATCAGCTGGACGAATTCCGAAAGCACGACGCGATCCTGCTCGGCGCGATCGGCGATCCGCGGCTGCCGCCCGGGCTCGTGGAGCGAGGCGTAATCGCTGCCACGCGCTTCGGCCTCGATCTCTACATCAATCTGCGGCCGATCAAACTCTACGCCGAACATCTGTGTCCCATCAAAGACAAGAAACCCGAGGACGTCGATATGGTCGTCGTCCGCGAGAACACCGAAGATCTGTACACCGGCATCGGCGGCCATTTCAAGAAAGGCACGCCCGACGAGATCGTCATCGCAAATCAGATCTTCACCCGCAAAGGCTGCGAGCGCGCGATCCGGTACGCGTTCGACGTCGCGACGAAGCGGGCGAAGAAGAAGAAAGTGACCGTCGTCGACAAGGCCAACGCGATCGAGACGCAACAGCTGTGGCGCCGCACCGCGGAAGAAGTGAGCGCGGATTACCCCGGCATCGAGCTCGACTTTGCCTACATCGACGCCGCCTGCATGTGGATGGTGAAGAATCCGGAGGCGTTCGACGTCATCGTCACGCCGAATCTGTTCGGCGACATCATCACGGATTTGGGTGCGATGGTCCAAGGCGGCATGGGCATCGCGGCGTCGGGAAACATCCACCCGGGTCAGGTCTCGCTGTTCGAACCGATCCACGGCTCTGCGCCTAAGTACAAAGGCAAAGGCGTCGTGAGCCCGCTGGCGGCGATCGCCGCGGTCGGCATGCTGCTCGATTTTCTCGGCGAAACGCCGGCGGCCGCGGCGATCGAGCGCGCGATCGCCGGATTGCTGACCTCGCGCCGGATCGCTTCGCTTGATGCGTCGAGCGGCTTGTCGACGAGTCAGGTGGGCGACATGGTGTCGGCCGAACTCGGCGCTCGCATGGCCACCGCGGCCGCCGGCTGAAAAAGGAACGTATGGCAGGCAACGGACAGATCGGTTCCGCTGACGTCGTCATCGTCGACGGCGCGCGCACGCCGTTCGGCAATTTCGGCGGAGCGCTGCGCGGCGTCAGCGCGATCGATCTCGCGACAGTCGCGAGCAAGGAAGCGCTCAAGCGCAGCGGTGTTGCGGCAGACAAGATCGATCAGGTCATCTTCGGCAACGTCATCCAGAGCAGCGCCGACGCCATCTACGGAGCCCGGCACGTCGGGCTGAAGTCCGGCTGCCGCGTCGACGCGCCCGCGCTGACCGTGAACCGGCTGTGCGGCTCCGGCCTTCAGGCGATCGTCAACGGCGCGGAGCAGATCATGCTCGGCCGCGCGACCTACGTGCTCGCCGGCGGCATGGAGAACATGAGCCAAGCGCCGCATGTGATTCGCGGGGCGCGCTGGGGTCTCGGCCTCGGCCAAGGCAAGCTCGAAGATTCGCTCTGGGAAGGTCTGACCGACAGCTACAACGGCATGCCGATGGCCATCACCGCGGAGAATCTCGCCAAGCAATACGAGATCACGCGCGAGGAAGCGGATCGGTTCAGCCTGCGCTCGCAGCGCAACGCCGCGCGCTCGGTCGAAGACGGTTTTTTTGCGGAGGAGATCGCGCCGGTAGAAGTAGGCGGCAAAAAGGGCCCCCAGCTCGTCGTTAGAGACGAAGGTCCTCGCCCGGGCGTCACCATCGAACAACTTGCGAAATTGGCGCCGCGATTTAAGCGCGATGGCGTCGTGACCCCCGGCAACGCCAGCGGCATCACCGATGGCGCCGCCGCGGTGGTGTTGACGACGGCGTCGCAGGCCGAGAAGGATGGACTCAAGCCGCTCGGCAGGATCGTGACGTGGGCGTTTTGCGGCGTCGACCCGGACGTGATGGGAATCGGACCGGCTTACGCGATTCCGATTGCTCTCGAGCGCGCCGGCATGAAACTCGACGACCTCGACGTGGTAGAGATCAACGAGGCGTTCGCGCCGCAGGTCCTCGCTTGTGCGGACGCCTTGCATGTCGACATGGAACGGTTGAATCCCAACGGCGGGGCGATCGCGCTCGGCCATCCCCTCGGGGCCAGCGGTGCCCGTATCGCGTACTCAATACTGCACGAATTGCGCAGGCGGAACAAGCGGCTGGGCGTCGCGAGCGCCTGCATCGGCGGCGGTCAGGGCATCGCGGGCATCGTGGAAGCGTTCTAGGCGTGGCGACGTGCCCGTCGTGCGGCAAGGAATATGCGCCGCCGGCCGCGTTTTGTCCGAATTGCAACGCGGTGCTCGATAAGCCCGACACAGCCGCACCGCCGCCCATCCAGCAACCGAACGCCGAGAGGCCGACGGCAACGCCGGTACTCATGCCGGATCACGCCGCGCCGCAGTTCGGCGACATCGGCGTGTACGTCGTCCGTCGTCTTCTCGCGCTGCTCGTCGACGTTGCCGGCGTCGGACTGCTCATCGCTATCGGGTTGCTCGCGCTCTTCGAACGGATCAACACCAACATCCATCCGCAGACTGCGGACGGCTATCGCGCGTTTCTGGTCGTCGTCGGCGTCGGGCTTTTTCTCTACTTCTGGTTGTTCGAAGGGCTCGTCGGCACGACGCTCGGCAAATTGCTTTTCGGACTCGGCGTGGTGCGCGATCCGGACGGCCGCGTCGGCTTGGCGCGCGCATTCGCGCGCGACCTGCTTCGCATCGTCGATCTGGCGCTGATCGGCTTCATCCTCGCAGCGGTCACGCCGCGACGCAAGCGGCTCGGAGACATGCTGGCGGGCAGCATGGTCGTCAGTCATCGGATGGGCGCGCTGGCCCCGATCATCGCCATCGTCGTCTTGGGCGGCATCGGCTATCTCGCCTATGCGTATGGCGATGCGTTGGAGAAGACGCGTGCGCTCATCGATTCGTCGGCACGCTTGGGGTCAAGCATCTATCAGCAGAACGCTCCGGTCGAAATGGCTTCGCCGCTTCCCAGCGCTATCGCGACGAACGCCGCCTCACCGAGCCCGCCTCCGTGAGCGTCCGTTCCGCGCTTCTTGAATGGCTGATGCCGGCGCGCATCCGCCGTCTGGTCCGGCTCAACGATCTCATCACCGGTTACTGGGTGACGCAGGCGATCTATGTGGCAGCGAAGCTCGGCGTCGCCGACGTCTTGGGGAACGGCGCGAAAAACGCCGACGACGTGGCGGCCGCCGTCGGCGCGAACGGCGAGGCGTTGTATCGCGTCATGCGGGCGCTGGCGAGCGTGGGCGTCCTGCGCGAATCTCCCCAACGAAAGTTCGGGCTGACCGCCGCCGGCCGGCTGCTGCGCAGCGGCGTTCCGGGCAGCCTGCGCAACTGGGCGATCGACAACGGCGAGGACTGGCACTGGCGGTCGTGGGGGCAGCTTCTGCTCGGCGTCCGTACCGGCGAGGTTGCGATGGAGCATACCATGGGGGCGCGACTGTTCGACTATCTGGCGCGCGATCCGCAAGCGGCTGGTGTGTTCGACGCGGCGATGGCGGATCTCGCCACCATCGACAACGTCGCATTGGTGTCGAGCTATCCGTTCGGCAGGGCGTCGGTCATCGTCGACGTCGGCGGCGGCAACGGCGCATTGATGGCCTCGGTTTTGAAGACGTTTCCGAAGATCACGGGCGTGCTGTTCGACCAGCCGGCGGTGGCTGAGCGAGCACGCACGCGCTTCGGCGAGGAGTCGATCGCCGATCGCTGCCGAGTGGTCGGCGGAGATTTCTTCTCGTGCGTGCCGAGTGGAGGCGATCTTTACGTGCTGAAGCAGGTCGTACACGATTGGGACGACGCGATGGCCACGCGCTTGTTGGGGAATTGCGCAGCGGCGATGAGCGCTGCCGCGCGGCTCTTGCTCATCGAAATCGTGGTACCGACCGGCTCGGGCCGGTCGATCGCGAAACTCGCGGATCTCGAGATGTTCGTCATGACCGGCGGCCGGGAGCGGACCGCGGCGGAATACAGGGCGTTGTTGAACGGCGCCGGCTTGGGCGAAATGAAGCTGCACGCCACCCGCACGCCTTTCACGATCCTCGAAGCGGCCAAGAGCTGATGCGTCGCTCGTCGAAGTTAACGGACGTGGCACGAAAAGCGAAGCGTCAGCAAGACATCTTCAAAAGGAAGTGCCCGCGCTGTCTCAAAGCGGTGCCGTTTCGCGCGAGAGAAGAGCGAGCCGGCGGCGCGGATCGGATCACCACCGTCGCCTGCACTTCGTGCGAGACGGTCATCGGCGTTCTGCCGCACATGGGCAAATATCCGGACAAAGGCGAGATCAGTTCGATCGTCCGAGGGATCGTGAAAAAACAAGTCGCCTCGGCGGTGCGAAGGCTGCGAAAAAGGCGGCGCTCGTCGACGTAGCGCTGTGCGTTATCGGCCCGTGAAATTCGGCGGACGTTTTTGCAAGAATGCTTTGGTGCCTTCTCTTGCGTCGGCGGTGGCCGCTATCTTTCCGAAGCTCTCCGCTTCGAGGTCAAGCGCGGCATGCAGATCGGTCTGCAGGCCTTTGTGGATAAGCCGCTTGGTCTCGGCGATCGCGAGTGGACCCTTTGCGGCGACCAGCGCGGCGATGCGTTTCGCTTCGGCGAGCAGCTGGTCCGGCGGCACGACTTTCTCGACGAGGTTGGCTTGTTTGGCCTCTTCGGCGGAGATCATCTCTCCGCTGAGCAACATGAACGACGCCATGCCCTGGCCCACGAGGCGCGGCAACCGCTGCGAGCCGCCAAAACCGGCGACGATGCCGAGGTTCACTTCGGGCTGGCCGAGTTTGGCGTTCGATGAAGCGATGCGGATATCGCCGCACATGGCGAGCTCGAGGCCTCCGCCGAGCGCGAAGCCGTTGATCGCCACGATCACAGGCAGTCGCGAGTGCTCGATCGCATGGCCCAGCGCGTGGCCTGCTTTTGCCTTCGCGGCGCCTGCCGGTGCGTCGGCCAGCTGATTGAGTTCGCCGATGTCGGCGCCCGCGACAAACGCTTTTTCTCCCGCACCGGTCATGACGACGGCGCGTGCCGATGGATCTTTTTCAAGTTCGGCCATCGCGTTGCCGAGCTCGGCGAGCACGGTCGCGTTGAGCGCGTTGAGGACTTTCGGCCGATTGATGGTGATGACGGCGATCGGGCCGTCCCGTTCGACGAGCAGCGTTTCGTAGGTCACGTCGTTCTCCTCATTGATACTCGTAAAATCCCTTGCCCGACTTTTTGCCGAGATGGCCAGCGAGCACCATCCGTTTGAGGAGCGGCGGCGGCGCCATCAGCGGGTCTCTGAACTCGTCGAACATGATCTGCGCGATGTAATAGGTCGTGTCGAGGCCCACGAAGTCGAGCAAAGTGAGCGGGCCCATCGGGTAGCCACAGCCGAGGCGCATGCCCTCATCGATGTCCTCTTTTGATGCCAAGCCTGCTTCATACATGCGGATGGCGTACAGCAGGTACGGCACGAGCAGGCGGTTGACGATGAATCCAGGCGTGTCGTGCGCCAAGATCGGCCTTTTGCCGAGCTTGTTCGCGAACGCGTACAACGCGTCGATGGTTTCTTGGCTGGTCGCGATCGACTTCACGACTTCGACCAGCTTCATCAGCGGCACGGGGTTGAAGAAGTGCAGGCCGGCGACTTGGGCGGGGCGCTTCGTCGCCGCCGCCATCTCGATGATCGTAAGGCTTGAGGTGTTCGAGCAGATGATCGCGTGCGGCGCGAGGAGTTCGTCGAGCTTCTTGAAGAGCTGCTTTTTCACGTCGATGTTCTCGACGGCGGCTTCGATGACCAGGTCGCATGGCTTCAGATCGTCCAAGCTGGTGGTCGTTTTCAGTCGGCCAAGCGCGGTTTCGCGGTCGGCCGCCGGCAGCGTGCCCTTTTCCACGAATTTGTCGAGCGATTTTTTGACGCCCGCCATGCCTTTGTCGAGCGGCGCTTGCGCGACCTCGTAGACGATGACGTCGTATCCCGCCATAGCCGCGACCTGAGCGATCCCGGAACCCATGAGGCCGAAACCGCACACGCCGACCCGCTTGATTTCAGACACGAAAAGATGCCTCCTCAAAAATAGTGCGCCGACCTTCGGTCGGGGAGTTAGGCCGACCTTCGGTCGGCCGGTCATCGACCTTCGGTCGAACCACTGCACGGTCGAACCGCTGCACGGTCGAACCACTGCACGGTCGAACCACTGCACGGTCGAACCACTGCACGGTCGAACCACTGCACGGTCGAACCGCTGCACGGTCGAACCGCTGCACGGTCGAACCGCTCTACGGGCGGATCGCAGGCGGCAGCTCGCAACGAACCGGCTTGTCCTTCCGATAGCCGAGCGCGTACTCCGCCTGCATCACCTTTTGAATCTCCCGCGTTCCCTCGTAGATGACGCTGCCCCGCGAGTTGCGCAGGAAACGCGCCACCGGATTTTCGTCGGAAAATCCGTACGCGCCGTGGATCTGCAGCGCGTCGTCGGCCGCGCGATTCGCCGCGTCGGTTGCGTACCATTTCGCCAGCGCGGTTTCGCGCGTGTTGCGCGCCCCTGAATTCTTCAGCCACGCCGCGCGAAGATACAGCAGGCGTGCGGCATCGTAGGAGAGCGCCATGTTGGCGATCATCTCTTGAACGAGCTGATGGCGTCCGATCTCCACGCCGAACGTTTTGCGCTCGCGCGCGTATTTCACCGACGCGTCGAGGCAGGCCCGTATCAATCCCGTTGCCCCGGCCGCCACCGTGAGCCTGCCGTTCTCAAGGCACGTCATCGCGATGTAAAAACCCTCGCCCTCTTCGCCAAGCCGGTTGTCGACGGGCACGCGCAGATCGGCGAACGCAAGGCCGCCGGTGTCTCCGGCGCGCACGCCGTACTTATCGTGCAGCGAATACGCGTGCAGCGCCGGGCCCGAGTGCTGTCGCTCGACGACGAACGCCGAAATGCCGTGCTTGCCTTTGGCGGGGTCGGTTTTTGCGAAGATCAAGAACGTATCAGCTTGCGTGGCGCACGATATCCAGATCTTGGCGCCGTTGAGGAGATAGGAGTCCCCATCGCGCCGCGCGGTGGACGTCAGCGCGGCGACGTCTGACCCCGCGTCTGGTTCGGTGAGCCCGAACGCGCCCAACTTCTTGCCGGAAGCCAATGGCGCGAGCAGACGTCGTTTTTGCTCCTCCGTCCCCCACTGGTAGATGCCGCAGCCCGTCAAGCCGACGTGCACGGACATCATGGTGCGCAAACTCGTGTCGCAGTACTCGAGCTCCTCGCAAACCAAGCCGAGACTGACGTAGTCCAACCCGGCGCCGCCGTAAGAATCGGGAAACGGCAGGCCGACGATTCCAAGCCGGCTCAACTTCGCGAACGCATCCGGCAGTGGTCGCCCGGCGCTGTCGCACTCCCGTACGCCGGGCGCGACATGGTCCGCCAGGTACGAGCGTACCGTCTCGACGAGCATGCGCTGCTCGCCGGTCAATGAAAAATCGATCATCGTGAAGCGATCGGTTCGCTACGGAGGCGACGCGCGCCCCCGCACGGAATCGGCGGCCATGAAGAAGCGTGCGGTCGTACACGCCATAGCGTTCTGCTCGGCGCTCGTTTGCGCGGGATGTTCCAACGTCTCGACATCCACCGCCGTCGGGACGAGCGGCGCGCACGCCTGGACGCAGCCCGGCGTCTTGCGCATCTCCGATATCTCCGACCCGTCAACGCTCAATCCAATGTTGACCGGAGCCGACGTCGCCTATCAGCTGGCCTCGTACACGCTCGAATATCTCGTGCAGCTCGACGACCGTGGCGAACTCGTGCCCGTACTTTGCGAGCGGATCCCGACGCTGGAGAACGGCGACATTAGCAAGGACGGCCTCACGGTCACGTATCATCTGCGCCGCAACGTCACCTGGTCGGACGGGCAGCCCTTCACGGCGGCCGACGTGATCGCATCGTGGAAACAAGTGATGAACCCCGCGAACAACGTGCAGATCCGCGAGGGCTATGACGTCGTCGACCGGATCGATGCGCCCGAGCCGCTCACCGCCGTCGTCCACCTCAAGCGCCCGTACGCTCCGCTCACGACCCGTTTCTTCGCGGGCGTTCAAGAAGGCCCGATTGCGATCATGCCGGCGCACGTCATCGACAAGCTCCCCGAGATGAACGACGTCGCGTTCAACTCGCAGCCGATCGGCACGGGGCCGTTCGTCGTGAAATCATGGCAGCGCAACGGCAAACTGATCTACGAAGCGAATCCGCACTATTGGCGCGGCGTTCCGAAGCTCAAGGAGATCATCTTCCAATCTCAGCCGTCGGATCAAACCGAATTGATCGGGCTGAAGACGCACGAGCTCGACGCGGATATCGATGCGTCCATCGGGCTCATACCCCAATACCAGACCCTCGACGGGATGCGCACGACCGTCACGCACAGCCTGCGATTGACCGTCGGCATCATGAACGCGCAGGGCGTGCTCGGCGACGTGCGGCTGCGCCACGCCATCATCTACGCGCTCGACCGCAATTCGATGCTCGCCCGGCTCGCGCACGGCGCGGGCTACGTGGCCGACGAGTACCTGCCGAACTGGTCGTGGGCCCACACCGCCGACGTGCCGCGCTATCCGTACGATCCCAAGTTGTCCGCCGCGACGCTCGATGCGGCGGGCTGGCGCCTTGCACCGGACGGCTACCGTTACAAGAACGGCACTCGACTGCAGATCGTGGTGATCGGCGTGGCGGGCAGCACCGCCAGCCACAACTTCAACACCCTCGTTCAATCGTATTTGCGCGCGGTCGGCATCGACGCGATCATCAAAGAGTTCTCCTACGCCGTCGTGTTCAACATCACCGGACCGATCCGCCAGGGCCGCTACGACATGGCGACCTACAGCTACAGCGTCAACTACGATCCGGCGGCACTCAACGACGACGGCTGCGATCAGTTCGCGCCGGCCGGCGCGAATGAAGAGCGGTTTTGCGATCCGCTCGTGGATCGCTTGGAACGGCAAGCCATGTCGACCAACGACCGGGCCGAACGATTGAAGCTCTACCGAGTGATCGAAAAGCGCCGGATGGAAGATCTGCCCGCTGTGCCGTACTATTTCCGGGATCGCGTGAGCGTCTTCAACGAGGACCTGCACGGCTTCACCGCCTCGCGCGGCATCATCGCGAACTGGAACGCATGGCAGTGGTCGCTGCCGTAGTCATCGAGCTTGCTCGAGTCTTCTAACGTTCGTATCCGACGAAGTCTTCCGCGAAGTACAAACCGCTCGGTCCGAGAGCGAACGCGATGCCGACCGCGTCGAAGCGGCTGGAGAGGATGTTGACTCGGTGCCCGTCGTTGGGCGGCCGCTCCGCCATCATCTCCGCATCGAGCACGTCGATCGCGCGCCATACCGCCTCGAGCTGCGTGACCTTCGCGCCGAACCAACCGACGTTTTCGCCGTAATATCGCGCGTCGCCGCCAAGCGCCTCGTAGCGCGTCATGGGCAGGCGGCCGTAGGAATCGCCGTGGCCGAACACCGCAGTCGCCGCCATATCGTCGGCTTGGACCTGGGCCGCCGCTTGTGCGAGCGCATCCGGTCTGAGCGGTCGGACGCCGACCGCACGTCGGTGCGCGTTGAGCTGCGCGAGCAATTTGCCGCGAACGGCTGCGGCGACCGAAGCGGGCAGTCGATGTGCGGTTGGCCGCGCCCCGCCGATCGAAAACGTTGTGATGGCGACGGCAATGAGTGAAGCTACGATCATCAGAGGCTCCCGCGCTCGATCCATCGGTCGCTGGAAAGGCGACCGCTCACGGAGCGGCAAAACTCACTACGACGTGTCGACATCGGTTCCTCGAACATCCGTCAAGGAAACGGCGCTGGACCGCGCCCTGTTCCCGGTCACGCAGGAGTGGGTGTACTGCGATCACGCCGCCGTCGGGCCGCTGCCGCTGCCGGCGCGCGATGCCGTCGCTCGAGTGCTCGATGCGCAGATGCGCGCGGGCACTGCGGGCATCCTCCACATCGAGGCGCGCAAGGGAGAAATCCGCGACCGCGTCGCGACCGCTATCGGGGCCGCGCCGCAAGAGATCGCGTTCATGCGCGCGACGTCCGATGGCGCGCTGCTGGTGGCGAACGGCCTCGACTGGCGGCCCGGCGACGAGATCATCCTGAGCGATGACGAGTTCGGCGCGAATTCCTATCCGTGGCTCAATTTGCGCCGGCGCGGAATATCGACGCTGCTCGTGCGCGCGCCGCAGGCGCGCTTGACGGTCGAAACGCTCGAGCGCTTGCGCACGCCGCGCACGCGGCTCGTGGCCGTCTCCTACGTCGGTTTTTCGGACGGCTATCGACACGACCTCGCCGCGATTGGCGACTGGTGCAGGCGGCGCGGCGTCCTCTTCGCCGTCGATGCGATCCAGGGATTTGGTCCGCTGCCGCTCGACCTCGGCGCGTGGCACGTCGACTTCTGCTCCTTCGGCGTCGCGAAGTGGCTGCTCTCGCCGCAAGGCCTCAGCGTGGTCTACGTCAGGCGCGAGCATATCGATCGGCTCGGACCGGCGATGCTTTCTTGGCGTTCGGTCCGCGACCCGATGCGTTTTCTCGACTACGCTCAAGAACTCGACCCTGCGGCCGCTCGGTTCGAGGGCGGTACCATCTCCTACAGCGCCCTGATGGGGTTCGGCGAAAGCTTGCGCATCCTCGCGCAGGCCGGCTTTGAGAACATCGAACGGTACGTCTTGGGCTTGAACGAGTGCTTGATTCACAGGGCGCGCGAAGCGCGGATCGGCGTGCTCAGCTCGACGCAGCCCGGCACGAGATCCGGCATCGTGTTGCTCGACCGCGGCGGCCGTTCGGTCGACGCGCTACAGCGGCGCGCGGCTGACCTGAAGATCGCCGTGACCATCCGCGACAACGGCATCCGCGTTGCGCCGCACGGCTACAACATCGAGCGGGAAATCGATGCGGTCGTCGAGATGGTCGCCGGATGAGCGAGAAGCACGGCGCGGCGTGGGGCCGCGCGGCGGCGCACGAACCACGCTGGCCCGCGTCGGTCGCCGTGCTTGCCGCGCTGGCGCTCTACATCGTCCTGCCGAAGGAGCTGACGGTCGGCCCGCAGTGGCTCGCGCCGGCTCTCGAATTGATCTTGCTCGTGCCCTTGGCCGTCGTCGGGTCGCATCCAAGCACGCTCGATCAGCCGTGGGTGCGACAGCTGGCGATCGCGCTCATCGCCATCGTGAACGCGGCGAACGTGGCGTCGCTCGCGCTTCTCGTGCACGCGCTGTTCGCCCACGGTTCGCAAATGGTCGGCCAACGCTTGTTCCTCTCGTCGGCGAGCATCTGGTCGACGAACGTGATCGTCTATGCGCTATGGTTCTGGGAACTGGATCGCGGCGGCCCGCGCGCCCGCCTTCGATCGCGCCATCAGCCGCCGGATTTTCTCTTTCCGCAGATGGTCAATCCGGATAGCGCGCCGCAAGGCTGGTCTCCGCAGTTCATCGACTACCTGTACGTCGCGTTCACCAACGCCACGGCGTTCAGCCCGACCGACACGATGCCGTTGACTCCGTGGGCCAAAACGCTGATGGGGATCCAGTCGCTCGTTTCGCTGCTGACGGTGGCGCTGGTCGCGGCGCGCGCGGTCAACATCCTCGCCTGAGCCCGTTCCGTCACGAGCGCGCAGAAATGCGCGCCGCTACATCAGCGCCGCCACATCAGTATCCCGCGGAGCTCTCCATGCACACGGTCATGATCGCTTCGGTCATGCCGTGGATGATGCGCTTGTCGGCCGGCACGATCGTGGCGAGCACGCCCGAAAGTTTCGCTTCGTCGCCCGCGACGAAGTAGAACGGACACAACCTGACGCGGCCATCCATCGTTCGGATGGCGCCACTCGTCTGATCGAGGTAATCCACCTTCACGCGGCGGCCCTTGACGTAACGCTGCAGGATCTGCGGGTTTTTCTCGAAGATCGCGAGACCGCCGTCGAGGACCGCCATCCATTCGTCGCGCGTCAGGTCGTTGGCGACATACACGCCGCGGCTGCCCCACGCAAGCTCCGAGAAGCCCGACGGTTTAACGACAAATTGGCGTTCGGACTTCGACATCGGATAGAGCTGCCCCCAGCTCTGCAGCGGCCGTCCGTCGACGAACAATCCCGCGATGGCGCCCTGCGGCGGCAGCGGACGGGGGTCCAAGATCCACGTCTCCGGGAAAAGCTGCGTCAGCTGCGCGTACGCCTCGTCCCCGAGTTCCGGCTTCCAGTACGAAGCGAGCGCCGGATGGTGCAGCAGGGCGAACGACAGCTTCTCTTCGAGGAAGGCCTTTGGCGGCGGCGTCAGCGCGACGCGCTTGTGACGCGCGGCGTAGAGCATCAGCTCGTGCTTCGGCACGTTGAGCATGTCGAAGAGCTCGAAGAAGCGATAGAGGATGTCGACGGTCCGGCGACCGCTCGGCGTGTCGACCACGAGCGCCTCTTCCGTGAACACGATCGCATCGGGGTGCACGGCGACTGCTTCGGCCAAACCGTAGCGGCGCAGAGCACCCGCGAGCCATTCCATCTCGCCGAAGTATCCTTCGCTCTCGGCGGAGACGACGATGGCGATCGTCGGCCGTTCTTTCCCCGCCAGCGTCGCGCACATGGTCGCGAAGCCGCGCACCATGCCGTCGAACTCACCGGCCTGATCGAACCCGAGCTCGCAGTATGTCTCGCCCATCGCCCCGACGAAGCCGATGCCGCCAGGAACGGAGTCGAGCTCGCTTGCGATCATACCATCGTCGGTCAAGATGATGTCCGGTCGGATGACGCCTGGTAGATCCTGCTTGAAGCGGTTCTGGCGCTGATATCTGATGATCTGATCCGGCTTGCCGAGATCGAGATATTCGTGGATGAAGGCCGGCGAGGTGCCGCGCACGCTTTGGAAATACAGCTTGTTGAGCGCGCGATAGAATTTGAGCAGCTGCGAGCCGAGCGCTTCGAGCATTTTGACGGTGCTCGGCGCGAGCGGGAACGGTTGCGGAGAGATCCGCCAGGCGAGGGATGCGGTCGCATCGGGTGCCGCGACGCTGCGGTAGAGGCGGGGCGCGAGGTGCTCGGTGACGTAGCGAGCACGGTCAGCCGGCGTGAGTTCGGGTTGCGCTTTGGCGCTACACGCCACGACGACAGCCCACCGGCGGGATCTTCGCTTGGCTTAAGAATCGGAAGAGATGACGGATCATCGAATAGCGCAGACTTGCGTCGGCCACTTTCTTCCTCCTGCAGGCCGCAGGAGTTGGACTTGCCGGACGAACGCCGTAGGGGTCCGCCTTGCTCGACCCAGAATGCCGCTTGCAGCAGCATGAGCCCCGCAGTTCTCGCTCGCCGGCTCACCAAGCGATATGGCGCGCTCGAAGCCGTACGCGGGATTGACTTCGCCATTCCGCCGCGCACCTGTTTCGGATTCCTTGGCCCCAACGGCGCCGGCAAAACCACGACGATGAAGATGATCTACTGCCGAATCGCGCGCACTTCGGGCGATCTCCTCGTCCTCGGCATGGACGCCGCGCGATCGCCAAAGGAGATCAAACGGCGGATTGGGGTGGTCGTCCAGGAGACCGCGCTCGATCCCGAACTGAGTGTGCTCGAGAACTTGGTCTTGTACGCGCGCTTCTTTGGCATCGGGCGCGCGGACGCCGAGCGCAGCGCGCGCGATTTGCTCGGCTTCATCTCACTCGACGGCAAAGAGCGCTCGCTGATCCGGAATCTATCCGGCGGGATGAAGCGCCGGCTGATGATCGCGCGCGCCCTCGTCAACGATCCAGAGGTGCTCATCCTCGACGAACCGACGACCGGTCTCGACCCTCAGGCGCGGCTGCTCGTCTGGGAGAAACTGGACAGCCTGCGCTCCGAGGGCAAGACCCTCGTGTTAACCTCGCATTATATGGAAGAAGCGGCGCGTTTGTGCGAGCGGTTGGTGATCATGGACGAAGGCCGGATCGTTACGGAGGGCACGCCGAACGAGCTGATCGCCGAACATGCGGCTCATGACGTCCTCGAGGTGACCGGCCGCGACGCCGCGGCGCTCGAGTCCGTCGCGCTCGACGGGCTGATCCGCCGCCGAGAGCGCCACGGTGAGACGCTCTACCTTTACAATGCGGACAACCGCTCGCTGCTGCGGCGGTTCAGCGAATTAGGTGTGGAACCCGAGCGCCACGTCGCTCGCCAAGCGACGCTCGAAGACGTCTTCTTGAACATCACCGGCCGCGAGCTCACGGAATGAGAGCGCTGCAGGCGTTTTTCTCGCCCAACGCGTGGAACGTGTTCCGGCGCAACTTGCTCGCTTGGCAGAAGTACGCGTTCTCGAGCTTGGCCATCAATCTCATGGAGCCGTTCGCGTATTTCATCGCGCTCGGCTTCGGTCTCGGCGCCTATCTGACGCTGAAAGGCCACGGTTCGCTCGTGCAGTTCATGGCGCCAGGCTTCATGGGCTTCACGGCCATGAACACCGTGACGTTCGATTCGAGTTGGGGAGGTTACGAGCGGCTGAATTTCAACGGCGTGTACGAGTCGATGGTCACCGCTCCGGTCCAGCCGGAAGAGATCGCCGCCGGCGAGTATCTGTGGGAAGCGTTTCGCGCGGTGATGTACGGCTTGCTGTTCCTGTGCGTCATCGCGCTGTTCGGGCTCGTGCACTCGTGGCTCGCGCTGCTCTGCCCGATCGCGCTCGCGTTGACCGGCATCATGTACGCGATCCCCGCCCTCTGGGTGGCGATGCTCGTCAAAACCCAAGAGCACCTGTTCTACTACTTCTCGTTCGTCGTGACGCCGACGACGATGATCGCAGGCGTGTTCTTCCCGCTGGACCGCATGCCTCGCTGGCTTCAGGACGTGGCCTGGTTCACGCCGCTCTATCACGCGGTGAACGTCTTCCGAGCGCTGGTGCTTGGAACGCTGAACTGGAACAATGCGATCGATCTCGCGTGGATGCTCGCTTCGATCGCCGTGCTGGCGATGTTGCCGGTGCGCACGCTGCGCCGGCGTCTGTCGAATTAGAGCGACTGCAGCGTGCCGACGAGCCGCGCGCCGGCCGCGTCGAGCTCCGGATCGGGTTCTTGGCCGCGCGACTGGAGCCACGCCGAGCGGATCGCGGCGAGGCGATATTCGCGCAGCGCCGGCGTCACCGCTCGAGACGCTGCATCGCCGGGGAGCATCTCGCTCGCCAGATAAGCGGCGCCGGCCAGCTGCGGCGCCGCCTCGATCGCATCGACATCGTCGGCACCCAGTGCGACGGCGAGCGCGCGATCCCGGGGAGGCATGGATGCTTGGCAGCGCAGAGCGGCTTGCAGGCGCAGGTGGTCGATCGGCGCGCCGATCGCTTCGCTGGAAAAATCGTGGCGCGCGAAGACGCGATAAAGCGTCCGCGAGCCGGGAACGGCGACGCGCCGGCGTCGCTCTCGGAGGATCAACATGTCGGCCGGTACGCTCACGACGCGTGCCAAAAAGCCCACCAGGGACGCCGATCGGCAGTCGCGGTCATCGGCGCGCGAGGGCCCTCGGCGACGGGCGCGATCCGCTCCACCGCTTGCGCCACGTCGGCCGGCGTCACGTTGGTGCGGCGCAGTTCGGCCGCTGCCTCCATCGCCTCGCGCGCGAGTGCGGTCAGACGGCGCGGCAGCCCGCCGGACAAGCGCCAGACATCGCGCAATGCCGCATCGTCGAACGGCGAACGAGCCGCCGAGTATCCGGCGCTGCGCAAGCGGTGATCGAGCAGCCCGCCCGCCTCGCTTTGCGTCAGCGGCTTCAACTCGAGCATGAGCGCGATGCGATCCGCGAAGTTCGGCCTCCCGACGACGGCCGCTCGCAGCTCCATCTGCCCGGCCAGCGCCATCGAGAGCAGCTTGCGCTCGTCGATCTGATAATTGAGCAGCAATCGCAAGCTTTCCAGATGGCGCGGGTCGAGCAGCTGCGCTTCGTCGATGAAGAGGATCGGCTGCTTGCCGTTGCCCACGCCCAGCTCGAACAAGCGCGCCTTCAGTGACTCTTTGATCGCCCGAACCGAATCGTTCGACGCGCTGGCTGCGCCGAATGAGGACGCGATCGCGGCGAGAAACTCGCCCTCCGATTCGAAGACGGGGTCGAGCATGAGGCCGACCAGGAAGCGATCGTCGGCGAGCAGCTCGGCTTGCACCGCGTTGCACAGCGTCGTTTTTCCGACGCCGATCGGCCCCAGCACGACCGCGAGTCCGCGGCCGGCGGCGAGGCAATCCATCAAACGCCGCCGCGCATTTGCGGTCGCCATCGTCTCGTAGAAAAACGACGGATCGGCGGTATCCAAAAAAGGATCACGCTGAAGCCCGAAAGTTTCGAGCAGCGGCATCGAGACGCAATTATTTGGCTTCGACCGCGCGACCTTCGGCAAAGACAAACGTAGTCGCCCCGCTTGCCCGCCCCTGTCTCCTATGATACGATACCAGGGCGCAACTTTAGGGCTCTCAAAGCGCGGCCGGGCGACCGGTCAAGACGGGCTCTAGGAACGAAACCGCAAATCGGCCGACGGCCGTCGGCCGCTCCGAAGCGAGGGTATCGTGTCGTCCATCATCTCCATGAAGCAATTGCTCGAAGCCGGCGTTCATTTCGGGCACCAGACTCGCCGTTGGAATCCGAAGATGGTCAAGTACATCTTTCAGGAACGCAACGGCATCTACATCATCGATCTCCAAAAAACCGTGCTGAAGCTGCGCGAAGTCTACGCCGCGGTCAAAGAAATGGCGCGGCTGGGCAAGACGTTTTTGTTCGTCGGCACGAAGAAACAGGCACAAGAGGCCATCCGCGAGGAGGCCGAGCGCTGCGGCATGTTCTTCGTGAACCAGCGCTGGCTCGGCGGCACGCTGACGAATTTCCAGACGATCCAAAAGCGCATCTCGCGATTGCGCGAGATCGAGCAGATGCGCGACCGCGGTACTTTCGAGCAGCTGCCGAAGAAAGAGGTCGGCAAGCTCGACGATGAGATGACGCGCCTCGAGCGCTTTCTCGGTGGGATCAAGGACATGCCGAAGCTGCCGGACGCGGTGTTCATCGTGGATCCGCGCAAGGAGCGCATCGCCGTGCTCGAAGCGCGCAAGCTCAAGATTCCGATCATCGCGGTGGTGGACACGAACTGCGATCCCGACGAGATCGACTATGCGATTCCCGGCAACGACGACGCGATCCGCGCGGTGAAGCTCATGGCGAGCAAGGTCGCCGATGCGATCGTCGAGGGCAAGATCGAAGCGGAAAGCGCGCAGTATGCCGGTGCGGCTCCGGCGGAACGCAGAGCGCCTGCCGCAGCAGCTGCGCCCGCAGCGACGGCGCCCGCAGCGACGGCGCCCGCGCCTGCCGAGCCAGGGCCTGCGGAGGGTCCGTCAACCCACCCGGCAAGTATCTCCACCGTTTGAACGGAACTACTACGCGATGACCAAAACCTACGCGCCCAGCGCCGCCGAGGTCAAGTCGCTGCGCGACGTGACTAGCGCACCGATCATGGATTGCCGCAAGGCGCTCGTCGAAGCCGCCGGCGACGCCGCGCGCGCCACAAAGCTGCTCGCCGAACGCGGGCAGCAGCTCGCCGCAAAAAAGGGCAGCCGGGACGTCCGCGAGGGATTCATCGGCCACTACATCCATCAGGGCGGCAAGATGGGCGTGCTCGTCGAGCTGGCCTGCGAGACGGATTTCGTCGCCAAAAACGAGACCTTCCAACGCTTGGCCCACGACATTGCGATGCACGTATGCGCGTCGCGCCCGCTGTTCGTGAGCCGGGACGACGTTCCCGAAAACGTGCGCGCCAAGAAGACAGCAGAGCTCGACGGCAAAATCGACAAATTCTACGAGGAGGCCGTCTTGCTCGAGCAGCCGTTCGTCCGCGACGAGAGCAAGACCATCGCGGACGTGATCTCGGCCGCCGTCGGCGTGCTCGGGGAGAACATCAAGGTCCGCAAATTCGCGCGCTTCGACATCGGCGAATCCTAAGATGACGGTGGACGGCGTCGGCGCGCGTCCCGCCTACAAGCGCGTCCTGCTCAAGTTGAGCGGCGAAGCGTTCGCAGGCGAGGGCAGCGCCGCGGGCGAGGGATCCATCAATACCGGCACCGTCTATCAGGTCGCCGAGCAGATCAAAGAGGTGAACGCGGGCGGCGTGCAGATCGCCTGCGTCGTCGGAGGCGGGAACATCTGGCGCGGAAAGACCGCCGAGCACGCGACGATGGATCGCGCCACTGCCGATTACATGGGCATGCTCGCCACCGTGATCAACGCGCTCGCACTGCAGGATGCCCTGGAAAACCTCGGCTGCGTCACGCGCGTGCAGACGGCCATCTCGATGCATCAAGTCGCAGAGCCGTACATCCGGCGTCGCGCCATACGGCATTTGGAGAAAGGGCGGGTCGTCATTTTTGCCGCTGGCACCGGCAATCCGTATTTCACGACGGACACGACTGCAGCGCTGCGTGCCTTGGAGATCGCGGCGGAAGCGATCTTGAAAGCGACGCAGGTGGACGGAGTCTACGATTCGGATCCGAAAAAAAATCCTGCGGCCGCCCGCTTCGTATCGCTGGATTATCTGGACGTGCTCAAACTCGGCCTCGAGGTCCTCGACAACACTGCCCTCACGCTGTGCATGGACAATGGGCTGCCGATCGTCGTCTTCGAGCTGATGCGCAGGGGCAACATTAAGCGGGTGATCTGGGGCGAGTCCATCGGCACGTACGTTGGGAGGTCGGTCAAAGGTGTTACCCCAGCTTTATAAAGACGTCGAAGAGAAGATGAAGAAGGCGGTGGAAGCGACAGAATCCGAGTTCGCTTCGATCCGCACCGGGCGCGCGAACATCGCGCTGCTCGACCACGTCACGGTCGAAGCGTACGGCACGAGCATGCCGATCCGGCACATCGCGAATATCTCGGTGCCGGATGCGCGGAGCCTCGTCGTCCAGCCGCACGACAAATCGATCACCGGCGACGTGCGAAAGGCCATCGAGAAATCCGATCTCGGCATCACGCCGAACGTCGACGGCAACGTCATCCGTTTGGCGCTCCCGCCGTTGACCGAAGAGCGGCGAAAAGATCTCGTCAAACTCGTGCACAAGCGCGCGGAGGACGGCCGGGTGGCGGTGCGCAACGTGCGACATCACGGCCATGACACCCTAAAGCATTCGCACAAGGAGGGCAAGATCACGGAGGACGATCTGCGCCGCGCCACCGATCAGGTGCAGAAGATTACCGACAAATATATCGTGCAGATCGACGAAGTCGCGAAGAACAAAGAAAAAGAGATCATGGAGGTCTGAAAAACGTCCAGCGAAGCGCCGATCTCGGAAGAGCAGCTGTTGACTTCCTACCTCGAAGCCTTGCGACGTTTAGGTTCGGGCGGGACAGCGTTGTCGCTGGACGTGCTCGCGCCGCCGTATCCGTGCGCCGGACGCGGAACGCTGCGGGTGGTCCGCGTGAGCGGCGCAGGGTCGGACAAGCTCGACCCGTACCGGCTCGTGGTGACGTACGATGATTTCGTCCGTCTCGCCTGACGCGGCTGGCGGCGCCCTGAAGGAGCGCCTCCGGCAAGGGATGACGGCGCGTCGCGTTGCCGTCGGTCTGCTGGTGGCGATCGCAGGCATCGGCTCCATTTTCTGGGCGCCCCTCTTCGCGTTGCTGTTGACGCTCGTAGCCATCGTGGGCTCGGTCGAATTCGCGGCGCTGGCGAAACGCGCGGGCGCCGGGCTGTCGCTCCCGGTGGCGCTCGGCGGCTGCACCGCATACATGGCGCTCGCCTTTTTTCAACAGATGTACCGTTACGAGCACGGGCTCTTGGCCATGATCATCGTTGGTGCGATCGTCTTGGGGCTCGCGACGGGGTTCGACCATTTCGGCGCGCGAGTCGGCTGGACGGTGGTCGCCACGTTGTATCTCGGGAAGTTGCTGTCGTATCTGGTCGTGCTCCGGCAGTTGCCGAACGGAGAACGGATCGTCCTTTGGACGGTCGTGATCGTCGTGCTGACCGACACCGTGGGGATGGCGGTCGGTCTGCGTTACGGCCGGGCGAAGCTGTGGGCCCAGCTGTCGCCGGCAAAGACCTGGGAAGGCGCGATCGCCGCGTTCGCCGTCGCCTGCGGCGTGGGAACCATCACCGGAACGAGCCTGCTGGTCGGCGTGCCGTGGGGCTTCGCCCTTGCGTTCTCCGCGATCGTTTCGCTTGCGGCGCAGCTCGGCGATCTCGTCGAAAGCGCTTTCAAACGCGACGCTCGGGTGAAGGACTCCGGCGAGTTCCTTGGCGAGCACGGTGGCATGCTCGATCGTTTCGATTCCTACGTGTTGGTTGGCGCGGCGGCGTATGTGACGTTGCTTTGGAGTGGCCATCTCTGACATGCAGTGGTTCGACCGCAGACGGTTCGGCGTGCAGTGGTTCGACCGCGAACGGTTCGACGTGCAGTGGTTCGACCGCGAACGGTTCGACGTGCAGCGGTTCGACCGCGAACGGTTCGACGTGCAGCGGTTCGACCGCGAACGGTTCGGCGTGCAGTGGTTCGACCGCGAACGGTTCGACGTGCAGTGGTTCGACCGAAGGTCGATGACGACGCGAGGGCACCTCGCGCCCTGATATGACGTCGGCATGAAACGCGTCGCCATCTTGGGATCCACCGGCTCGATCGGACGCCAAGCGCTCGACGTCATCGCGCGGCACCCTGATCTGTTTCGCGTCGTTGCACTGGCGGCGAACGAGAGCATCGAAGCGCTCGCCCAACAGGCCAACCGTTTCGAACCCGAAGTGGTTTCGGCCGGCAGCCCCAAGCGAGCCGACGAGCTCCGCTCGAAGCTTTCGTATGCGCCGAAGACGATCGCGTTCGGCGCCGGCGGTCTGCGGTGCGTCGCAGCGGAGAGCGGCGCGACGATCGTGCTCGCGGCGACCGACGGTTCGGTCGCGCTGAAGGCCGTGCTAGCGGCCCTCGAGTCGGGCATCGACGTCGCGCTTTCCAACAAAGAAATCGCCGTCGCGGCAGGCTCGCTGCTGTTCGCGGCGGCGCGGCGCAGCGGCGCGAACCTGTTGCCCGTGGACTCCGAACACAGCGCCGTTTTCCAGTGCCTCTCGGGCGAGGACACCGGCAACGTGCGGACGGTGGTCCTAACCGCCAGCGGGGGTCCGTTTTGGGACTTGACGCTCGAGCAGATGCGGGCTGCGACGCCCGAGCAGGCGTTGCGTCATCCGAACTGGTCGATGGGCGCGAAGAACACGCTCGACTCGGCAACGCTGATGAACAAAGGCCTGGAAGTCATCGAAGCCAGCCGGTTCTTCGGACTCCGGCCCGATCAGATCGAAGTCGTCGTGCACCGCCAGAGCATCGCCCACGCCTTCGTGATCTTCTGCGATGGAAACGTCAAGGCGCAGCTTGCCTGGCCGGACATGCGGCTGCCGATTGGCTATGCGCTCGCGTTTCCCGAACGGATCAGGTCAGGAAGTGAAACCGACGAAAAGACGCGCGCGTCGATCGGACTGGCCGGAATACCTGCAGAGCTCTCCTTCGAACCAGTCGACGATGAGCGCTTTCCGGCGCTGCGTCTCGCCTATCGCGCTCTCGAAGCGGACGGCACTGCGCCGGCCGTCTTATCGGCGGCGAACGAGGAGGCAGGACGGGCTTTCCTGCACGGGAAAATCAGATTCACCGATATCGGAACACTCGTCGAGCAAGCGCTCGACTCCCACCCTGCGTCGCCGGTCGACATCGCGAGTCTCATGGCAGCCGACGCGTCGGCGCGAAATTTCGTGCGCCGGCATCTAGGAGAGTTCTCCCTCACGTGATTGCAGCCATCCTCGTCCTCGCCGGCCTCGCGAGCCTTCTGAAAATTGCGATCTTCCTGCTGATCCTCGGCGTGCTCGTCGGCTTTCACGAATTCGGGCATTTCGTGGCCGCGAAACTGTCGCACGTCACCGTCACGGATTTCGCGTTCGGATTCGGCCCGACCATTGCATCGTTCGAACGCGGCGGAACGCACTACCGCATCAACCTGTTGCCGCTCGGCGGCTATTGCAAGATGGTCGGCGAGGATTCACCGGACGACGACAAGGCCGACCCGGGCAACTTCCAGCGCAAGCCGGTGTGGATGCGTTTCTTGATCATCCTCGCCGGGCCGGTTTTCAATTTTGTCCTCGCAGCGGCGATCTTCGCCTTCATCGGCTCTGCCATCGGAACGCCGACGCAGACCAACGTCATCGCCGAAGTGCAAGCCAACAGCCCGGCAGCTCGCGCGGGTCTCGCGCCCGGCGACGAGATCATCGCGCTTGACGGACAGCCCGTGCGCAGCGGCGCGGAGATGGTGGAGTACATCCATCATCGCCCGAACAGGAGCATCGAGGTCAAACTGCTCCACGCCGGCACGCTGGAGGACCTGCGGATCAAGACGCGAGCGGTCGTTGCGCTTGGGCAGACGATCGGTCAGTTCGGGTTTTTGGCGAAGCTAACGTACCAGCACATGTCGCTGCCCGCCGGCGTGTTGTGGGGGTTCGGCATGGTCCGCGACACGGTGTACACGCAAGTCACGGGCATCGCAGAAGCCATCGCGCGGCACGACTCGTCGGTGATCTCCGGCCCAGTCGGCATCGCGCACGTCGTCATCAGCGCCGAAAGCCTCGGCGCGTTCTGGGTGCTGCAGATCGCGGGAATCCTATCCGTCGTGCTCGGCATCTTCAATCTTGTCCCGTGGCCCGCGCTCGACGGCGGCCGGCTGGCGTTCTTGATCGTCGAAGCCGCACGCGGAAAACCCGTGCCGGCTGAAAAAGAAGGGCTCGTGCATCTCACCGGATTCGCCTTGCTGATGGTGCTCGCGGTGTTCATCACCTATCACGACGTCGTCCAGTGGATCAGCGGCCGAGGCGGATTGTAATGGAACCCGCAGGGATTCGACCAAAAACTGCAGGCCTCGTGCGCAGCTCGGCCATCCCCGATTCGGAGGTGCCCCAGTGGAGCGGCGTGCAGGAACGCGGCTCGAAGGCGCCGCCGTCGGCGCCGCGGCGGAAGACGCGCAAAGTCCGCGTCGGCAACCTCTTCATCGGCGGCGATGCGCCGGTTTCGGTCCAGTCCATGACCACGACCAAGACCGACGACTGGGCAGCCACGCTCGATCAGGTCCATCAGCTCGCTGAAGCCGGCTGCGAGATCGTGCGCATCTCGGTGCCGGATCAAAAGGCGGCCGCCGCGTGCAAGAAGATCAAAGCAGGTGCGCCCGTGCCGATCGTCGCGGATATCCACTTCGATCACCGCTATGCGCTGGCGGCTATCGAAGCCGGTTGGGATAAGCTGCGGCTCAATCCGGGCAACATCCGCGACGCCGAGAAAGTTCGCGAGGTCGTGCGCGCGGCGAAAGATCGCGGCATGCCGATCCGCATCGGCGTCAACTTGGGTTCGCTCGCCCCGGACATCGTACAGCAGCTCGGTCGCACGCCCGCCGGAATGGTGGAGTCGGGCATGCGGCACATCCGCATCCTCGAGGAGCTGGATTTCCGCGACATCGTCGTCTCGCTCAAGGCGCACGACGTCCGGACCACGGTCGCCGCATACCGGTTGATGGCTGCGAAAATCGACTATCCGTTCCATCTCGGCATCACGGAAGCGGGTACGCTGCGCACCGGCACCGTCAAGAGCAGCGTCGGCCTCGGCATGCTGCTGGCGGAAGGCATCGGCGACACGATCCGCGTCTCGCTGGCGGCCGATCCGGTCGAAGAAGTGCCCGTCTGTTGGGAGATCTTGAAATCGCTCGGCATCCGCGAGCGCGGTGTCGAGATCACCGCCTGCCCGTCGTGCGGCCGCGTTCAGGTCGATATCTTGAAGCTGGCGGAGGCGGTAGAAAAAATCACCGCGGAGTATCGCGCGCCCGTCAAGGTCGCGGTGATGGGATGCGCGGTCAACGGCCCGGGTGAGGCGACCATGGCGGACGTCGGCATCGCGGGCGGGCGCGGCATGGGGCTTATCTATCGCGACGGCGTCAAAGTTCGATCGCTGCCTGAAGAGAAATTGCTCGACGGGCTGCGCGAAGAGATCGAAAACGTGATCGCCGAGCGGTACTCCGAGTACCGCTGATCCCCACGCGCGCCGCATAGCGGATTGACGACGGACCAGGCCTTGGCAAGCACCCCGGCGCGACCGCTCGACGCCGGGCGGCTCATCTTCATCATCCTGCTCGCGCTCGGCATCATCTTCAAGCTGATCGAAAATCTCGGGCGGCCGCTGCAAGTCGACGAAGCGCTCACCCTGTATCTCGCGCGGCTTCCGCTGCCCGAGCTGCTGGAGCGGCTGCGCGCCGTCGACGTGCATCCGCCGTTGCTCTTCGCGCTGCTGCACGCCCTTGAATCGATCGCGACGCCGGACTGGATGCTCCGATTGCTCATGCTGGCATTCGCGGTCGGGTCCCTTGCGATGCTCTACTGGATCGTACGGCTGTGGTTCGACGTGACCGCCGCTCGCGTGGCGACCGTCTGCGCGGCGTTCATGCCGAGCCTGCTGTTCTACGACAGCTGGATCCGCATGTACGCGCTGTTCCACGCTGAGGCGCTGCTTTCGTTTCTTTTGCTGACGGTGCTGCTGACTCGCGAGGACCTTCCTTTGACCGCGCGCCGCGCGCTGTGGACCGGTTGGGCTCTTTGCACCGCCGCCCAGTGGTACACGCTGTACCTGGGCCCGATCGTCACCGTTTCGCAGCTTGCCTTCTTCGTCGCGATGCGCCGCGACGGGCTGATCCGCGCGGTGATCGGCGCGGCGGCGGCGTTCTTGCTGTGGCTGCCTCAGCTTTCGACCTTCGCGGCGCAGATGCACCGCGGAGGCATCGCGTTCGGATTGTTCCGCGGCCACGAAGCGATCGGCATCGCCGAGATTCCGGGCGTGGCGACGATCGCCACCCAAACCAACGACGTCCTCACCCTGCTCTATGGGTCGCTCGGCACGGCGGGCGGCGCATATATTGCCCTTGTCGCGGTCGCGCTGTTCTGGCTCGTCGCGACGTTCGTCATCGCGCTGCGGTTCGCGCCGAGAACGATGCTGCCTTGGCTCGGCGCTCCGTCGCTCGTGCTCGTCGCCTACAGCCTGGCGTCGCATAAGCTTTTGTACGCCGATCGCTACCATCTGGTGCTCGCGTACGCGCTCGCCGCGTGGACGGGCGTGGCGGTCTCGTGCGCGCTTCGCTCCGCGCCGAGGTTGGCGACGGCGGCGGCCGTGGTTGGGTTTGCAGCTCTGGCGGCGCTGGCCGTGCCGTACGTCGCGCTGCCGGCATATTCGACAGCGCCGTGGCCCGCTGTGGCGACGCTGCTTCGCCACGAAGAGCGGCCAGGCGATCTCATCGTCTTGGACCAGGGCAATCCGCTTTGGGTCTTGGAGCAAAGCGGCGGTCTCGACGGACGCCCAGTGTTCGTGGTCTTCTCCGGAGCCCGACTCGCCGAAAAGACTGCTCAGCTCGACGCCTACCGGCGGATATGGTACGTGAGCTTTCAAACCGGACCCGTCGATCCTACCGGCATCGTCGTCCGGCATCTGCTCGCGCACTGGCGCCTGATCGCGGTGTCTCCCTTCCACGACGCGCTGCCGGCTGAGCGGGTCGACGTGCTGCTTTTCCAGCGATGAAACCGCGCCTCATCGCAAGCGCGCGTATCGTCTGGCCGGCGATCCTCTTGCTGGCGGCGGGGTTGCGAGCGGCCGAAGTCGTGCGCCGGCCGCTGCAAGTCAATGAAGGGCTCGAGTTGTACCTCGGCGGCTTGCGGGTGCCGGCGCTCCTCGCATTCATGCGCGACCATAACGTCCACCCCCCGCTGAACCCGCTGTTCGTGTGGGCACTGGAATCGGCGCACGTTTCCGATGCCCTGATCCGGGCGCTGTTCGTCCTCATCGCGACCGCCTGCGCGCTGCTGCTCATGTTCGTCGTCCGACGCTGGAGCGGCGAGCCGGCCGCATCGATTGCCGGGTTCTTCGCCGCCTGCATGCCGGTGTTGATCTTCAACGACACGATCATCAGGATGTACGCGACCTTCGATCTCTTCGCGCTGCTCTCGTTTTATTGCTTGAGCGTGCTGCTGACGGACGACCGGCTGCGGGCGCCGGCGCGCCGCGCGCTGTGGGTCGTCTGGTGGTTGACGATCGCCATCGCGCTCTATCTCATCTATTTGGCGTTTTTCGTGCTGCTCGCGCAGCTCGCGTATGCGGCGATCGTCCGGCGCGATGCGCTCGCGAAGGCGTCGATCGGAGCGGGCGCAGCGCTCGCCGCCTGGCTGCCGCAGTTGTCGACGTTCTTGGCGCAGCTGCCGCGCGGCGGCGAAGCATTCCCGGGATTCGCGGGCGGCGTGCCGACGCTGATCGCCACGCTGCCGGAACAAGCCTCGCTCCAGATTCCGTACGGCGGCGCATTTGGGATCGCGCTCGTCGCCGTCGTCTGGCTGTGGCTCATCGGCGCGCTGATCGCGACGGTTCGCCGGCGCTCCGATTCGCTGCTGCCGTGGGTCGCATTGCCGGCGCTGATCACCGTCGCATACAGTCTTGCCGCGCACAAGCTGCTCTACGTCGATCGCTACTACTTGCTGTTCGCGTACGCTCTGTGCGCGTGGACCGGCGTCGCGCTCGCCGGAAAGTCTTTGGTCGGTCGGCCGGATGCGGTTCGAGCACCGGCATCCGGCCGTGCCGTCACAATTGCCGCGGTTGCGTGCGCCCTCATCCTCGCCGCTGCCGTCCAGCACGTCACCGATCCGAAACACTCCACCGCCGAGCTCTACGGCGTGGGGACGCTGTTGCGGGAAGCGTCCGCGCCGCACGACCTGTTCGTCTTCGAGCAGGGCACGCCGGCGTACGTGCTCGCTCGGCTGGGCGTGCTGCAAGGACATCCGCTCGTGCTCATCTTCACGCCCGCGGAGGTGCGCGGCGCGTGGCGGAACATCGCCGGTCGCGATCGGGTTTGGTACGTGGGCTTCGAAGCGTGGCCCATCGATCGCGACGCGCTCGTTCTCACGCAGCTGCAGACCCGAGATCGCCTGATCCGGTACTGGCGTTTCTCGCGAGCGCTCGCGGCAGAAGAAGTGCTAGTCGCGGAGTTTGAGAGAAAAGGAGCGAACGCCGCGCGCGCGCGGACGCGCCGTCAAGGAGAAGAGGTGCGGCCGCACTGAAAAACCGCGGCATGGCGGATCAGACCGCAAAAAAAGAGGTCAAAGAGATTCCGCGCAAGGCGGACGATCTCTCCGACTGGTACACGCAGGTCTGCCTGCGCGCCGAGCTCGTCGACTACGCCCCGGTGCGCGGCTGTATCGTCCTGCGGCCCTACGGCTTCGCCGTTTGGGAGATGATTCAAGCGGCGCTCGACGCCCGCTTCAAAGCGACGGGCCACGTCAACGCGTATTTCCCGCTGCTCATCCCCGAGAGCTTGCTGACGCGCGAGGCCGAGCACGTCGAGGGATTCGCCCCAGAGGTCGCGTGGGTGACGCAAGGCGGCAGCGAACCCCTGGCCGAGCGCCTCGCGATCCGGCCGACGAGCGAAGCGATCATCGGCACGATGTACGCGAAGTGGATCCAGTCCCATCGCGACCTCCCGGTGCTCGTCAATCAATGGTGCAACGTCGTGCGCTGGGAAAAGGCGACGCGGCCGTTCCTCCGCACGCTTGAGTTTCTCTGGCAGGAGGGCCACACGGCGCACGCGACTCGCGCAGAGGCCGCCGCAGAAGTCCAGCAGATGCTCGAGATCTACGGCGAGGTGGCAGAGGACGTGCTGGCGCTGGCGGTCATCAAGGGCCGCAAGAGCGAGAATGAAAAATTCGCCGGCGCGGAGGCGACCTTCGCGATCGAAGCGCTCATGCCGGACGGCAAAGCGCTTCAAGCGGGAACATCCCACGAGTTCGGTCAGAACTTTTCGCAGGCGTACGGCATCACGTTTTCCGACGTGGACGAGCAGCGCAAGCACGCGTTCACGACGTCCTGGGGCGTGTCGTGGCGGATCCTCGGCGGCGTGATCATGATGCATGGTGACGATCGCGGCCTCGTCCTGCCGCCGCTGATCGCGCCGCATCAAGTCGTCGTCGTGCCCATACCGAAGAAGGGCGATGAAGCGGTCGTGCCCGCCGCGCGAGCGCTCGCGGCCGAGCTCCGTCCGGTCGCACGGACGCTGCTCGATGACCGCGCGAACGCGAGCGCACCGTGGAAATTCAACGAATGGGAGATGCGCGGCGTGCCGCTGCGCGTCGAGATCGGACCGCGCGACGTCGCCGCCGGCCAGGTGACGATTGCGCGGCGCGACACGCTTGAAAAGTTAACCGTGCCGCGTGCGGATGCGGCCGCGCGCGCTGCGGAACTGCTCCGCGAGATCCAAGCCGCCTTGCTCGCCAAGGCGCGCGCCTTTCGCGACGAGCACACGGTGGAGGTTTCGGATAAGGAAGTGTTGATCGCCGCACTGCGCAAGCAGCAGGGCTTCGTCCTCGCGCCGTGGTGCGAAGCTCCCGAATGCGAGCTGGAGATCAAAGCGGCGACCAGCGCCGTGTCGAGGATCGTGGGCGTCGCGCCGGCGCAAAACGGCTGCACGTTCTGCGATCGGCCCGCCAAATCCAAGGCCTATTTCGCGCGGTCGTATTGATGGTGACCTTCGCGATCGCGGCGATCTTCATGTTCCATCACGTCGCCGCCGTGGTCGAACCAGGTCCGTATGCACGCGCGCTGACGACGCCGCCCGCCGAATTCGGCGCAGAGCTCGCGTGGCTTCGCGACCGCGGCTGTGTGACGCGCACCGTCAGCGCGTTGGTCGCTGAGGCGCGGCGCAACGCGGTGCGGGGCTGCGAAGTCGCGCTGTCTTTCGACGACGGCTATGCCGATGCGGCAGGCGTGGCGGCGCCGCTCCTCGCGCGGGCGGACGACGAGGCGACGTTCTACATCACGACGGGAGAGGTCGGGCGCGCCGGGCATGTGACGGTCAGCGAACTCCGGGCGCTCGCACGGCGAGGTATGGAGATCGGCGCGCACACGGTATCGCACCGCGATCTCACGACGCTGGGGCCGGAGCAGGTGCGCTTCGAAATCGTCAAGTCGAAAGCGACGCTCTCGGCGTGGCTGAACCGGCCGGTCGCGTCGTTCGCGTATCCGTCCGGGCAGTGGAACCCGAATACCGAAGCGGCGGTTCGCGCTGGAGGATACGGCAACGCAGTCACCACGGCTCCGGGGACCCTGACCGCGAGGAGCGATCGATTCGCGCTGCCTCGCTACCGCATGCTGCGCGGGGGTGGGATCGCGCTGCTGCACGACGTGCTCGGCGCTGCTACGCGCTTGCCCTCCGGCGCCGGCGAAGCCGCGCTGCGCAGCATCGCACGCGCCCGCTCCCAGGGGAACGACCCTCGCGTGGCAGAACGGGTCGCTTTCGTCCTGTTGAAGGGCGCGTTTCCGGAACAGATCCTCAAGGTACGAGTGCTGAAAATCGCGCCGGCCGAAGTGGCCGGCATCATGCTGTCAGGGGTGAAATTTCATCAGCCGGTGAGCGCCGCGCAGTTCGCAGCGGATGCGGCGATCATGATCGACCGAGCGTTTGTCGCGGCGCCGGCGCTGTCGGAGGTGGACCTCTGGGCCGTCGTGCCGCGAAGCGTCGTGCAGGGTTCGACGGTGAGCGGGGACTTTGCCGTGCCGACGACGCGCACGGTTTTTTCGTCGGCGGTCACCCGCGCTGCCTGGTCCACGAGCTCAGGACCCGTATCGTCGCTTGGAGAAACCTATTGGGACAGCGTGTGGCGGACGTCTTTGGTGCGTGAATGAACGACGAACAGACCTATCGGAAGACCTCGCTGGCCAACGGCATTCGGGTCGTGACCGAACGCGTTCCGCACGTTCGGAGCGCGAGCATCGGACTATGGGTCGGGACCGGATCGTCGCACGAAGCGGCGGCGCAGCGCGGCATCAGCCACTGCATCGAACACATGCTGTTCAAGGGGACCCGCACGCGTTCCGATCGGAAGATCGCCGAAGAGATGGATTCGATCGGCGGCCACATGAACGCGTTCACCGACAAAGAGACGACGTGCTATCATGCGCGCGTCGTCGACGAACACGCGCGCTTTTCGTTGGAACTGATCGCAGACATGTTCCGCAACTCGACGTTCGATCCGGCCGAGCTGCGCAAAGAGCAACAGGTCATTCTCGAAGAGATCAGGATGTACGATGACGCGCCGGACGAATTGAGCCACGATCTCTTCATCCGGTCGGTCTGGGCGGGCAGCCCGCTCGGCGAACCGACGATCGGTTATGCGGAGACGGTGAGCACGATCACGCGAGATTCGATCCGCGACTTCCTCGAAGCCGCCTACACGCCCTCAAACGTCGTGGTCGCGGCGGCGGGTAACGTGTGGCATGATGAGTTCACCGGCTGGGTCCAGCAGCAGCTCGGCGATATGCCGGCCAGAGCGCCGGGCTCCGATCCCGCGCCGCCCGATTTCCGGGCGACGACGGTCATCAAGCATAAGGATTGCGAGCAGGTCTACCTGTTGTTGGGCGCCGAGGGCGTAAGCGCGCGGGACGAGCGGCGCTACGCGTACTCGGTGCTCGACACCATCGTCGGAGGCGGCATGGCATCGCGGCTCTTCCACGAGATCCGCTCGAAGCGCGGGTTGGCCTACAACGTCTATTCCGCACACCATTCGTATCGCGCCGGCGGGCTGTTGACGATCGCGGCGGGGACTGGTCCGAAGACCGCCGTCGAAGTCGTCGCCGTCATCCGCGAAGAAGTCGCCAAGCTCGTCGCCGACGGCGTGTCAGATGAAGAGGTCGTTCGTGCCAAGGAGCATCTCAAGGGCGGTCTGTTGCTTTCGCTCGAGAGCACGAGCACGCGAATGCTCCGGCTGGGCCACACGGAGCTCAACATCGGGCGCAACATCTCTGCTGCCGAAGCGATCGCGAGCATCGAAGCCGTGACCAAGCGGCAAGTGGACGAGCTCGCGCGTGCTGAGTTTCAACGCGGGCGCTTGGCGCTCACCGTGCTCGGTCCCGTCGACGAACGTTTCGGTGCGGACGCGGATGCGGCGCTCGCACGATCGGCGTAGATGCAATCGGTGCAAGGCGCCGCTCAGGATACATTTAGTCCCTACCTCGTTCTCGTCGCCGTCCTCTTCATGTTCGCCCAAGCGCTGCAGATGTGGAGCGGAGCGGCGCGCCTCGCGGGCGTCCGCACGCGGCGCGTGGCGACCGGACTCACGCTGTTCAATCTGTTTGCGACCACCGGCCGGCTGCTAGCGCTCGTTTACATGCTGTTCATCGGATCGCTGGCCGATCACGCCAGGGCGTCGCACGATCCGCATCTGTTCGAAGGCGAGATGCGCGTGGTCATGTTGGCGGCTGCGGTCGGTGCCGTGCTCGGCGGCGCGCTCCTGCCTTCGGCGACCCGCTTGCTGCAGCGCGGCATTCAATCGTTCGAGCGCACCGGCACGCTGGTCGGCAGCCTCGCGCGGTTGGGCCGGCCGGCGGTCATGATCTCCGCGTTCGGCGAATTCGTCGCGCCGACGCCGTCCATGTTGCGGCACAGCCCGGCGACGCTGCCGAAAGCGTTCTTATGGTGGAATATCGTCGTGATGGCCTTCTGGGTGACCGGGCCGCTCGCGGCGTACGACGCAGGCGTGCTCGTTCCAGCGTACTTCGGCACCGCCGTCGCGGCGTCCGGACTCATCACCGGCGTCGCCACGATCACGCTGACGCTCATCGTCGATCCGACCGCCGCGCTGATCACGGACCAAGCGGCCCACGGCCTGCGCCCGGAGAGCGACGTCAAGGCGATGCTCATCTACATCGTGATCACCGCGTTCGTGGGCATGCTGCTGGCGCAGTTGCTGCTCCACCCGGCAGCACTGGTGATCGCCGCGGTCGCGCAATTCCTGAATTCGCACGGAGTGCACCATGGTTAGGCGATCGATCGCGCTGTTTGCGGCGCTGGGACTGGCTATCGGCTTGGTGGGCTGCGCCGGTTCGTTGTCAGGATGGCTGATCAATCTGCGCAATTCGCAAGGCGACTCCGCGATGGAGAACAACAACCTCGTCGAGGCGCGTAAGGAGTACGAGCTCGCTTTGGCGCTCGCCCCGGGGGATCATCACGCGCGTGCCGGCTTGGCCCAAGTCCTCTATCTGACGGCGCGAGAGGATTTCATCAACAGCAAGCTCGACGACGCGGAGATCCAGGTCAAAGAGGCGCTGAAGTACGCGCCCCAAGATCCCAACACGCAGGCGCTTTCAAGCGAGATCGAGCAGGCCCGCATCCGGCGCGACATCGTCCTTGGGAACTATCCTTCGTACAAGTCGGTCGGCGCTGGGATCCTCACGTCGCTGAAGCTCGTCATCACGACTGACAAAGATATCCAAAAACAAGTAGCCGCATTCGCTTACGACTACGATCTGGCGCACCTCACGAAGGCGATCGAGGAATCGACCGTGATGCAGGACGACGTCGCCGGCATCACGCAGCGCATCACCGCGTATCGCGCCCTGGTTCAGGCCGGCGTGCCGCGAGCTCAGGCGCCGATCGAAACGGAAACGCCGAACCTGCTGCCGATTCCGTAACGTTGATGGAGCCGACCTACGGTCGGGCGATCATCGACCTTCGGTCGAACCACTGCACGGTCGAACCATTGCACAGGTCGAACCACTGCACGGTCGAACCACTGCACGGTCGAATTAGCGCGGCGCGAAATGGCGGGTGTCGTATACTTCCCAGCCCGAGGCCACCGGCACGCGACGGTAGCGCTGCATGAACGAATAAAGTGCGCGGTTGGCTTTGAACCGCGGCACCTCGACCGCGACGAAATAGCGCGCACCCTTATGGATGGCGCTCGTCATGTCGTGGACGTTCCAAAGCGCGACGTCCTCTTCCCAACCCTTCCGGTTGATGAGGTACAGCACGGACGGATCGTAGTGACCCATCACGATCAGCGCCCCGGACTGCAGCTTCCGATCGAGTTCGGTGGCCGCGGCGTATACCGGGCGGCTCCATGTGTAGTATGGATGGATCGCGAGCATGTTGCTGTAGATGATGACGAAACACGCGCCGCCGACCCCGGCCCACTGCGCGGGAGCGAGTCGGACCGGGCGCATGCGCTCGGAGATCGACGCCAGCCCTCCTCCCGCCACGAGCGCGGCGATCGGCAGCCAGGGAAGCAGGTAGTAGTCGACCCGCTCGACGTTCACGACGACAAACGCATACGCCGCCAGCGCTGCGAGCCACGACCACAGCATCCAAGCGCGCGCGCGGCCGATATCGCCGCCCGGCAGCCAGAAAGCGCCCACGAGCGCGAGACCGAAGAGCGCCGGGCCCAAGATCGTGTCTGCCAACATCCGAAGAAGGGCAAGCGCGCCGCCGAGCGCCGCCGCAAATGCACGCGGTCCGGAAAGCGCGTGTCGCAGCGCGGGCAAAACGTGTTTCACGGTGATGCCGGACGCCCAGCGCCACTCCGCGATGCCGTGGGCGTACGAAAGATATGCGAATAGCGGCGCGAGCGTCAGCACCAAAAACGCGTACAGCGACCAGTCCCCGAAAACGCGCGCGCCGCGTTTCGTCGAGGCGATCGCGACGATCGGGGCGAGGGCGACAAGCGCAGGCGGCTTCGCCAGCCATGCCAGCATACCGAAGATGACGGCCAGGACGAAGTCTGCAGGGGCCCGGCGCGATTGCCATCGCAACCAGAAAAGCAGCGTGCCGACCATGAAACACAGCATGACCATATCCGGCGTGAAGGTCCGCCCGTAGTAGACGCTGCCAGGCGCCACCGCGAACAGAAATGCCCCCAACAAACCCGCCAGCGGTCCGAACAGCTCCGTGCCCAAGAAACATACGAGCGCGATCGCGCCGAGGCCAAACGCCAAAACCGTCAGCCGGCCGAAGACCACATGCACGCCGAACGCGCGATCGAGCTGCGCCGCAACGAACGGCACAATCTGCAGTTCCAGCTCGATATAGTTAGGCGGCGGGCCGTCGTAATCGACCTGCGGGCGGAACAGGTTGTTCTCAAGCTGCGCGAAGTTCCGCGCGATGGCCGCCTGATCGCCTTGCCGCCACCCGGGATGATCCAGAATGGGATCGCGGAGGTGATAGAGGCGAAGCGCGAGTCCGAGAACGAGAATAGCCGCAAGCCACGCAGCCCCCGACCAGCCGCGCTTCACGTCGTCGAGTCGGCCGGCAGATGATGCGCGTGTCGAAACGTCCAGTATTTGTTGACGAAGAAGTTCACCCCCATGCCGCCGACGGTGCCGCACAGCCAGATGAAGGAATTGCGTAGGGTAAACGGCGGGAGGTCCCGGTCAAGCAAGCCGGTGATCACGATGCCCAACACGAGCGCGACCGCCGAGACGGCAAGAAATTGGGCCAGCTCCTTCCACGGATGGCCCTTGGATCGAAACGTCCAGTGACGGTTCCACCAATAGTTGTTGACGCCACCCAAGATGAAGCCGGCGCTGAACGCAACCTTCAAGTCGACGTGGAGATGCAGCAGCACGTGGAAGATCACGAAGCTGACGGCGGCGCCGCTCGCTCCGACGATCCCGAACTTCACGAATTGTTTGACGCCTCGCCGGGCTAGAAAGCGGGGCTGGTCGCTCATGCCAGCCAGTACCAGTCGGCATATAAGACCGTAAACAGGCCGAGGATCGGCAACGACAGCGAGACCATGGCCGAGTTGATGACTGGTCGCTGGCCCCACAGCGCCAGCAGCATGAACGCGGGAAAAACGACGAGTACGAAGCGCGGCATGCTCATCAGGCTGGCGGTGGACAGCGGCACGAGCAGCGAGACGGCGAAATACAGTGCGTAGGAAAAGCGCAAGCGGCGGAACGCGACGACGAGCAAGGCCACGAACATGACCGTGAATGCCAGCTCGATCAGATGGTTGACGGTCACGCTCGACGACATCGAGCGGTGCGCGATCTCCTTAAACGTGTTGTGGAAGGCCACCCACGGCGCGGCGAGGTGCCGGTTCCAGCTCGACTGGACGCGCGAGAAATACAGCGGGTCGCCGACGAGCGCGTATAGATAGCCCATGTAGGTCAGCAGCCCGAGCGGAACGATGCACAGCCCGATGACGCCGCGCAGCAGCGTCGTGCCTCGCCGCTGGCGCCACGCCTGCCAGATCTCATAGATGAGCGGCAGCGCGATGAGCACGCCTTCGACCCGCGTCAGCGATGCGAGCGCGCCGAACACGCCGCTGGTGATGAAGTTGCCGTGGCGTGCGTAATAGACCGACGCCACGGTGAGCGCCAAGAAGAGCGACTCGGTGTACACCGCGGAGAAGAAGATCGCGGTCGGGAAAATGGCGATGTAGAAGATCGCATGATAGGCGATGCTCTCATCGCCGTACTCCAGCTTGACGAGCGCATAGAAGTAGGCGAGCGCGACGAGAAATGCGAGGTTCGAGATGATGAGTCCGCCGACGAGGTGGTCGCCGAGCCATCCGCCGAGCAGGTGGATGAGAAACGGATACAGCGGAAAGAACGCCACATCGGTGCCGTGATAGCCCCGCGTCGCGATGCTGATGTAATGCTGCGCGTCCCAGCGCCCCCAGACGTCGAGCATGACGCCGCGCCCGGAGGTCCAATGGTGTCCTGCGCGCTGTCCGATGAAGATCGCCGCAAGCGGCGCGATGATCATCAGCGGGATGCGCGTCGCGAGGAAGACGGCGCCGACCGCGCGCACCGAACGCACGAACCAAGCGAGCACGCCCAGCTTGACCGCGACGACGCCGAGCAGCACGATCACCGCCAGCGCCGACGCCGACATCAGCGTCGCCGGCACCTGCAGTAGGTACAGCCACAACCCAAGCAGCGGCAGGAGACTGTAGCTGTCCGCGCGCAGCAATTCTTTGCGATCGATCCGGCACCAGCGCGCGATGAAATAGGCGTACAGGTGCCACTGCGCGAACGCAGCCGCAACGGCGCCGACAATGAACGCGAGGAAAGCGAACTCGGAAAGGCCGGCCGACAAGCCGCCGCGGCTCGCGAGTGCGTACCAGGAGAAAACGCCGACACTCACCCCGGCCGCCGCCGCGATCAATCCGCCGATGCGCGCGTGCGACGGCACGAGCAGATCGAACGGGCCCGGTTCGCCGATCGATCTGCGGTAAAAACTCGCGCGCGGCTGCGCGATGCCGGCGCTCTGCTGGACGTCGTGCGGTGAGGCTGAATCCACGGCTTGGTCCGGTTCGCCGTCTTGCCGTTTCGCCCTTGCCCGATGCGCGCAGCCGAGGTATTCGCGTGATGCTGGAAAAGTGGCGGGCATGATGCGTCGCATCGCGCTCTTCGCGTGCATTCTTCTGGCTGGCATGGCGTGCTCAAGCCGCGGCGCGAACGCTGCGGCACGCCACGATCTCCACGGCACGTTCGTGTCGGCGTCGATCGACGCGCGCGGCACGTCGCTGACGATCGAGGTCGACGACGGCAGACGCACGATCCTGCTTTCGCCGAACGTCGTGATCGACGAGCCATTCGCGGGCGCGCGGCGCGCGATTTCGATCGCGCAGCTCAAAGCGGCCGAGCCGCTGGACGTGACGCTCGCCGCGAACGGAGCGGCGACCCAGGTCCACGCGGCCTATGCCGCGCTGACGACGCGGCTCGTCATCGTGGACCAAGGCTACCTGATCGGAAGCGACGGCGATGCATACAAGCTCGCCGGCGCAGCGGTCTCCCAGGCCGCGCAGCTTTCGCTCGGCATGTACCTGGTCATCCGCGTCGATCCAAACACCAAAGCTGCGTTCGACATCGTCGCGTCGCGGTCGCCGTTGACCGCGGAAGGAACGCCGGCTCGCAAAGTGACGGTCACGTTCGTCGTCCAGGTCCCGCCGAATACGCCCGGCACCGACGCGGTTTATATGGCGACAAGCGCCGGCAACTGGACGCCGAACGCCGTCCGCATGTCGCCTCTGCCGGGTAATCGGTGGAGCGCGAGCCTGCAATTAACGGGAGGGACGAGGGTGACGTACAAATACACTCGCGGCTCGTGGCCGACCGACGAGCGCAACGCGGCCGGCACGGAGATCTCCAATCGCTCGCTCACCGTGACCTCGTCCGCCGCCGCCCAGACGGTCAACGACGTCGTCGCGCGCTGGGCGGACCTGCCGTCGTAGGAGTATCGGACTGTGGATACGCTCGATTTCGTGAAGGTGACGGAAGCCGCGGCGCTGGCGGCGTCGCGCTGGATGGGCAAAGGCGAGCGGGATCTCGCCGATCAGGCCGCGGTCGAGCGCATGCGGGAAACCCTCAACGACATGGAGATTCGCGGCAAGATCGTCATCGGCGAGGGAGAGCGCGACGAGGCGCCGATGCTCTTCATCGGAGAGGTCGTCGGCAAAGGCGGAGTCGAGGCGGACATCGCTGTGGATCCCGTGGAGGGCACGAATCTCGTGGCCAACGGGCTTCCAAACTCGATCGCGGTGCTGGCCGTGACCGCAAAGGGAGGTCTGCTGAACGCGCCCGATACGTACATGAACAAGATCGCGGTCGGCCCGAAGGCCGCCCCATACGTCCACATCGATGCCACGACGGCGGAAAATTTGCAGTGCGTCGCCAACGCGCTCGAGCGCCCGGTCAGCGACATCACCGTCGTCATCCTCGATCGGCCGCGCCACAAGCAGCTCATCGAAGAAGTGCGCGCTGCCGGCGCGAAAATCAAACTGATTTCGGACGGCGACGTCGACGCCGCGATCGCTACCGCGATCGACGGCACCGGCATCCATGTGGCGATGGGGGTCGGCGGAGCGCCTGAGGGCGTGCTCGCGGCAGCCGCGCTGCGCTGCTTGGGCGGCGGATTCATGGGTCGTCTGAAACCGCGCAACGAAGATGAGGTCCGGCGCGCCAAGGAGATGGGTTTCGACCACGTGGACAAATTGCTGACCATGGACGACCTGGTGAAGACTGACGACGTGACCTTCGTCGCCACCGGAATCACCGACGGCGACCTGTGCCGCGGCGTGCGCTTTTTTGGCAACGGCGCAAGGACGCACTCGATCATCATGAACAGCAATTCGAGAACCGTGCGGTTCGTCGAGACCGTGCACCGTTTGCGTGCGGAACCGTTCCGGGTCAGGCAGCACTGAGTCTCCTCCGCCTCGTTACTCCGGATGCCGTCGTCAAAACCGTGTCGGACATCGGCGTCGCACGCTTGCGGTCGTGGGGGATCGCGGGCATCGTCCTGGATCTGGACAACACGATCGTCCCCTGGCACACGGCGCAGCTCGCCGCCGACGTTGAGCCCTGGATCAGCACCGTGCGCGGCGAGCGGATCCGCCTGTGCCTCCTGACCAACAATCACGGCGCGCAGGCGGTTTCGGTGGCACAGCGGTTGAGCGCGCCGATCGTGCGCGCCGCCCTCAAGCCGAACCCGTTGGCGTTCCGGCGCGCTGCCGCGCTGTTGGAGGCGCCCCCATCTGCGTGCCTCGTCGTCGGCGACCAGCTTTTCACCGACGTGCTCGGCGCGAAACTCGTGGGGATGCGCGCGGTGCTGGTCGAGCCCATCGGCGGCCGCGAGTTTCCCACGACGAAGATCATGCGCGCGATGGAGCAACCGATCTTGCGGTACTTGAGGCGCCAAGGGCGACTCGCGTCGTGACGGCCTGCGTCAAGCGTTTCGCGCTGATCGGCGATCCTGTCGACCATTCGCTGTCGCCGCGTATGCAGCAAGCGGCGTTCGATGCGCTCGAGCTCGCGGCGTCGTACGAACCGCGCCAGGTCGGACGCGCGGCACTGCCGCAAGCGGTCGAGCGTTTGAGAAACGAGGGCTTCGCGGGCTGGAACGTCACGACGCCCCTCAAAGAAAACATCATCCCGCTGCTCGACGCCTGCACGCCCGAAGCAAAAGCCGCGCGATCCGTCAACACCGTGCGCTATGAAGGCGGCGGCCGATACGTCGGCTGCGACACGGATGGCGCCGGGTTCATCGCCGCACTGCGCGATATTTGGGATTTTGAAGTCGCCGGAAAATCCGTCGCGCTGCTGGGCAGCGGGCCTGCGAGCCGCGCGATCGCCGGAGCGTTAAGGGCGGCGGGCGCCGGCGATCTGCGCTGCTGGTCGCGAAACGCCGAAACGAGCGCCGCAATTGCGCCGCGGCCCGACGGAGTGGCAGACCTCATCGTGTGTGTGCTGCCGTCCGGCTCTTCGATCTCGCCGGGCGCTCTCTCATGCATCGGCCGAACCACGCGGATATTCGACGCGAATTACGGCGCTCGGCGTGAGACAATTCCGCCCGGTGTCGGCGGCGCTCGCAGCGACGGCCTCCCGCTTTTGCTGCATCAAGGCGCTTTAGCGTTTGAATGGTGGACCGGTCGCGATGCTCCGATCGATGCGATGAGATCGGCGCTGGGCCTGCGCCGCTAATGGCCAAACGGCAAACCGGCCGATGATGATAGTGTGGCAAGCGATTTGAGGTCCACCGAGAGCGCACCGCGTTGCCTCGCGGTGCTGCCGACGTATAACGAGCGGGGTAACGTGGAGACGCTGGTCGCGAGGCTCTTGGCCCTGCCGGCGAACGTCGAGGTGATGGTCGTCGACGATTCCTCGCCCGACGGCACCGCAAACATCGTAGAAGAGCTGGCGGCCCGCGAACCGCGCATCCACCTCCTTTGCCGCCCGGGCAAACTCGGGCTTGGTTCGGCCTACCTCGCCGGCTTCGAATACGCGCTGGCGCGCGATTTCGAGGCCGTCTGCACGATGGACGCGGACTGCTCGCACGACCCGGCACATCTTCCTGAAATGCTCGAGCGGTTCGCCGACGCCGACATCGTCATCGGCTCGAGGTACTGCTCCGGCGGCCGCGTCGAACGCTTCAGCGCAGCGCGAAAGCTCAACAGTTTCGTGGCGAATGCGCTCGCCCGCAGCGCTACCGGACTGCGCGTGCGCGATGCGACGTCGGGCTATCGGCTGTATCGAGCGCAGCTGCTTCGCCGGATGCCGCTGGCCGCGCTGCGATCGCACGGCTACTCGATGCTCGTGGAGCTGCTTTACGAGGCGAATCGCGCCGGCGCGCGCATCGTCGAGAGCCCGATCGTCTTCAAGAACCGGGCGAGCGGCGACTCGAAGATCACCTTCGGCGAGATCCTTGAATCGCTGAAGACATTCGGGCAGATCCGAACCCGCGCGCGCTCGACGCACCGGTTGTCGGCGTAGGCGACGCGCGGCATGATCCGCTCGGCAGCATGGATCGCCGCGATGGTGGCGCTGTCGGTGGCCGCGTCGGTCGTCGCGCGCTCCATGACCGGCCAGCTGCACGTCGTGCACGACCCGCGCTTCAGCTTCGACTACAGCAATGGCATGACGCTGCCGGTACGGATCGTCTATAATATAGCGCGCGGCTGGCCTTTCTTAGTGCTGGTCTGGTCGCTGGTGGGAGCGCTCGCCATTTGCGCCTGGCAGTGCGCGAAGTCGATCGCCGAACAGGGGCGGCACGCGACGGCCACGCTGATCGCCGGACAGATCGTCGTGCTCGCCGCGTTGAGCTTTTTCTCGATCAGTTTTTCTCCCGATCCGTACGCGTACGTCCTCTGGAGCCGGCTCTACGGCATCCACGGGGTGAATCCGTATCTCCTGACCGGTCCGATCGGCGCGCTGTCGGATCCGGCGATCGAAAAGCTGCTGCGCTATTACGGAAATCCCCCGCCCAGCGTCGACTATGGCCCGCTGTGGCTCCTGCTTGCGGGTCTTTTGGCGAAGATCGAAGCGGGAGCCGCGCTGTTTTGGCAGTTCTGGTCGCATCGAGCCATCGCCGCCGCGTCAGCGGTCGCAGCCACGGCCGGAATCCTCTATCTGCTGCGTGCGCTGCCTCCGGCCGAAAGAAACGAGCGAGCCGCTCTCTTCGCATTCGCGCCATTGGTGCTCTACGAGTCGGCCGTCGGCGGCCACAACGACATGCTGCTCGTCGCTCTGGGAGTGTGGGCGTTTGCACTGGCGCCCGAATTCCCGCTCTTCGCCGCGCTCCTGCTCGGCGCGGCGATCGCGGTGAAATTCGTCGCCGTCATCACGCTGCCGTTTCTCGTCATCGTGGCAGCACGCAAGCGCGCTGCCGCCGGTGGCTTGAGCGCGATCGTCTCGCTTTCAGTCGTGGTCATCTGCTTTGCGCCGTTTTGGCAGGGTGCAGCGACGCTGAGGGCGCTGCAAACCCAAAGCGGTGTGATGGTGATGTCGCTGGGCTGGCTGCTGGGCCTAGCGGCGTCGTCAGTCGCGGCGTTGCGCGGCCCGGAGCTGCAACACGTCGTCCAGGACGTGCTCGGCGGGTGCTTCTTGATCGCGGCGATCGTCGCGATCGTCCGCTACGCTTTTGGGCCGTGCGGCCGCTGGATCTGGTTGACCGTCACCGCGCTCTTGTGGGCGCTGCCGGCCCTGAATCCGTGGTATGCCCTCTGGCTATCGCCGGCGATCGCAGCGCGCGGACGCTGGGCGGCGTACGCGTGGTGGTTCGGCCTCGTCGTGTTCCTTCATTACACGCTCGACGTCATCGCCGTGCCGGCCACGGCGAACGGCCTTCGAACGATGGTCAACCTGCTGACGGCACTGACGATCGTCATTCTCGCGCTGCCTGCGACGATCGCGATGCTCGGGAAACCTCCGTGGCAGGGCGTCGACCTGGCATTGCACTACAAGAGCGCGCCGTCATGAGCTTGAATTCGAAAGACCCGGCCGTCGATACTCGGCTGCTTCGTCTGGGCGGATTCGCTTGCAGTGCTTGGCTGATATGGGCCGCCTATTACACGGTGCTCAACGGCCGCGCCTTCGACAACCTCCGGGGCACCGTGGTCGCGCTTGTCGTCTATCTGCTGTTTTTCCTGACCGCCTTCGAGACGTGCCAGCGCGACTTGCCAAAACGATATGTCGTCCACATGCTCGGCGCAGTCGTCGTCGGCTTCTTGGCGCTCACCTATGCGACGGTCGCGCTGCTCAATCTCGGCGTCAGAACTGACGCGCTGGCGCTGAGCCTCGCTTCCGGCACGATGATCCTTCACGGGCAAAATCCATACGGTGCCGATCTGTCGTGGGGATTCAATCTGTTTCCGGTGCCCATGTCGGAACACACGGCGTTCATCGGCGGAGGCGAGCTGAGCCAGATCAACTATCCCGCGCTCGCGATCCTCCTGTACCTGCCGGCGGTGGCGTTTCGCTTCGATCCTTTGTTCATCAGCGCTGCGGGGCTCGTCGGTGCTGTGCTCGTGCTCGCCGCGATCGCGCCCCGTTCGTTCAAAACGCTGGCGCCGATCCCGTTTCTCGTGGGGCCGGACTCGATCAAATTCGTGTTGGGATCCTTGCAGGACATCTGGTACGTTTTGTTCATGCTGCCGGCCGCGTTTCTGTGGACGGACGCTCCGCTAATCGCGGGGGTGTTCCTCGGCCTGGCCTGCGGCGTGAAACAACAACCCTGGCTTGCCGTACCGTTTTTTCTCGTCGGGTTCGTCGCCGGCAGCCGCGCTGCAGACGAGAACAAATGGCGGCGATTCGGTTGGGCGGCGCTCGGGCTGGCGCTCGGTTTCGGAGTGCCGAACGCGGTCTTCGCGCTGACGCGTCCTGCCGCGTGGTTTTCGGCCGTCATCCAACCGCTGACGGCCCCATTTTCCGCCATGGGAGTCGGCGTCGTGTCGCTGGCCTACAGCGGCGCCTTCGCGTTGCCCGACTGGACGTTGCACTGGCTGCCGCCGGTCGTACTCTTTGCGTTCTTCATCGTGGCGCTGCGGCGCTTCGAAGACGTGCGCAATGCGCTCTGGCTCGTCCCGGGGATCGCGCTGTTCTTCGCGCCACGGTCGCTCGACAACTATTTCGTCTACTTGCTGCCCGTGTGTCTCGCGTCGTGGTTCGGGCAACTGCCAGAAGCGCTGGCGCTCAAGGAGCAACTGCTGGGACGCTGTCGCGCATCGCGCGCGTGGCGGCTGCTCGCGGCGTAACATGCACCCGCTGGACGCCGCCGGGTTTTGGGTGCGGCTCCTAAGCGGATCGGCGGCCGGCCTTGTCACATGGGCGGCGTGCTGGTGCATAGGTGTGAGCTGGTTGGACAAATGCCTGCCGACGCAGGACCGGCTGACCAGACGAGCGCTCGGTGCGGCATTCGGCTTCGCGGTGGTCGCGTCGATGACGGCGATCCTCGGGCTCTTCGACGCGGAGCATTACGGCGCGTATGGCGTTGTGGCCGGTCTGCTCGTCGCGATCGCGGTTGGCATCAAGCGATCGATGACCTCGGCCGTCAAGACGTCGAAAATCGGCCTGCTCGATCCGCGTGCGCTGCGATTTTCGGACTGGTTGGCTCTCGCCGCGATCGGTCTCGCAGTTTTTACCGGCATCGTCGCGGCCGCATTACCCGCGGTATGGTGGGACCCGATAGCCTATCATCTTCCGATCGTGGAGCGCGCCCTTCGCGTCGGGGCTTTCGCTTTTGACCCGGCCATGACGCAATCCGGCTTCCCACTGCTCGGCGAAGCCGGCGCGCTGCCGGCGTACGCGATCGCGGGCAGCGCCGGCCCAGCCTTCGTCACGCTGGGGGCGGGCGTCGTGCTCGCTTTGCTCTGCGGCGCGGTCGCGAACAGATTCGAGCCGAAGGCGTCGCTGCTCGCCGTCGCGCTCGTCGCCGCCTCGCCTCTGTGGATGTGGTTGTCTCCCTCGTTTTACGTGGACGTGCCGTTTGCGATGTTCGCGGTCGGGGCGATCGCCGCGCCGCTGCTGTTCGACAAAGCTGGAGATCGGGGGCCCTGGGTCGGGCTGCTGTGCGGCGCGCTGGCGGGGGCGGCTGCGGCGGTCAAGATTCCTGGCATCGCGACGGCCTTCGTAGCCGCGATCGTGCTGCTCTCGGCAAACGGAGAAAGCCGCGGGCGCCGACTCGCCTGGTTCGCGCTTGCGTTCTGCCTTGTGGCGTTGCCCTGGTATGTCCGGTCGTACGTCTTGGCCGGCGATCCCATTTACCCGTTCTTGTCTCAATGGATCGGTCATGCGCAAAGCGTCCGCGATTTCGCCGTTCGATACGCGACGATGACGCGCAACTGGTGCGGCGGCGGCTATTCGCTGATCGACGCGGCGCTCGCGCCGTGGCGAATGCTGACCGACCCGCGCCGATACTGCGGAGATCCCGGCTATGCGCTGCGGCTTGGCACTGTTTTTTTCCTCGCCGGGTTCGCGGCGGTCAAACGCATCCGACCCATCGCTGCGATCGCCGCGGTGCTCGCGCTGCTGTGGTTCTTCGAAAGCCACCAAGACCGTTTCGTCCTGCCCGCGTTGTGTTTCTTCGCGATCGCCGTAGCGGTCGGCGCGGTCGGCATCGGCGATCGCCTCGGGAAAGCGGCTGCCTTCCTCTTAGCGTCATTGAGCATCGTCGCCGTGCTCGCGAATTGGCTGCCGGCCCTCGAGAGCGAAGCTTCCAACAGCATCGTCCCGGCGTTCTCGTACATCGCCGGATCTCAAAGCGGACCTCAATATCTCCACGATCGGCTCGAGACGTACGCGGCAGACCAGTGGCTCGGGTTTTCTCGGGGGCCCGTTCTCGCGCTCGACGACGTTCGAGATTACTACAGCGCCGCAAGCGTTTGGGGCAATCCGTACTACCAACCGGTTTGGAATCTCGACTGGACGGTCCCGTCTTCGGTTCGTTATTCGGCGGTCGCGCGAATCGGGATCCGGTACCTGATCGTCAACGCTAACCCCGCGTACGTTGGGCGCACGCCGACCGGGATCGACTGGCAGGTGCTGTCCTCTGATGTGCGCAGCGGCGCCCTTCGCGTCGTCTTCGAACACGAGCGAGTGATGGTCCTCGAGCTGAGCCGCATCTGATGCAGGCGCGTATTCGGCTCGCGGCCGGTGCGTGGCTCTTTGTCATGCTGTTTATCGCTCTCGGCGGTTCGGAGCTCGCGAGATTCGCCGCCGCTCACGTGGTGCCCGGCCCTAACTTCCACAACATCGACACCGCTTTCGGGTTCACGCTGCCGGTTCCGGTCGTGAACGGCGCATATGGCGGGTGGTGGGTCGTCGGCGCCGTTTGGGCGACGATCGCACTGCTCGGCGCTTCCGGCTGGCTAATGACGAGAGAGCTGGTGCGAAGCGGTGCGCCCTTTGGAGCGGTGGTCGCCGCGCAAGTCATCGTCGGCCTCACGCTCACGTTCTTCCCGATCCTGCTCTCGTCGGACGTTTACGTCTACGTGATCGACGGCCGCGAGTACGGGATCTTTCGCGACAATCCCTACGGCAGCCACGCGGTTGTTGCGCACGGCGATCCCATCCTCCGGCATCTGCTTCAGTATTTCGGCAATCCGCCGCCATTCGACAATTACGGGCCGCTCTGGAATCTTTTCGCCGGGCTCGTCGCGAAACTCGAAGCCGGTGCCTCGCTGTGGTGGCAGCTGTGGACACAGCGAGCGGTGGCGGTCTTGGCCGCCGTCGCCGCCACTTTCGGGATCGCGCGCATGCTTCGCCGGGCTCCCTCAGCGATGCGCGTCGGCAGGGCGGGGGCTTTCGCCTTGCATCCGACCGTTCTCTACGAAACTGCGGTCGGTGGTCACAACGACATCATCATGATCGCATTCGCGGTCTGGGCGTTCGCGGTCGCCGACGAGCTGCCGCTCGTGGCTGGTCTCTTGATGGGCGCGTCGATCGCCGTGAAGTACCTGTCGATCGTCGCTCTGCCGTTTCTCGCCGTCTATGCCGGACGCGCGCGCGCTCGCAACGGCATCGCTGCCGGTTTGATCGCGCTCGTCGCCGCCGGGCTTTTCCTCAAACCGTTTTGGACGGGACCGCAGATGCTCTACACGCTGATCGGCCACGGAGGTCAATTCGGGATGTCGATCGGTTGGCTGCTCAACTATTGGTCTTTCGACACGGGCACCGAAAACCGACCGGCGTTCCCTAGCGCACCGGCGCTGCCGTTTTTCGGCCAGCCATCGTGGCCCCGGATCGTGGAGCTCGGCCTCTTTGGAGCGTTCTTTCTCGTCGCGGCTTGGTCGCTTTGGCGTTACGCGCGGACGAGCGCCTGGTCGAACCTGTGGCGGACGATCGCCGCATTCTTGTGGGCTTCGCCGATCATCCATCCGTGGTACATGCTTTGGCTGTCGCCGGCGCTGGCCGCCGGGAAGCGCTGGGGGGTGTACGCTTGGTGGTTTTCGATCCTGTGCTTCTTGCCGTATATGTTGGATGCCACGGCACCGCGCGAAGTGCCGCTCGCGTTGATGTTCGCCGCTCCCGTCATCTTTTTGATAACGCCGGTCGCCATCTCGATGCTCGCCCGCCGTACCGCGCAACGGACCGGAGATTCGGTGTCATATTCCGAACCCTAACCGAGTCCGATAAATGCGGTACCGGCCTGCCACCTGCCGATAAAAAGAGTGAGCACTTTCATCTTCCCGTACGGGATAGTGGGTTAATTCATGGCAGCCAATATCAGCGATCTTCTCGGCCTGAGGATGGACGAACTGATGCGCGTCACCATCGAACGCGGCGCATCCGACCTCCATCTGTGCGTCGGCCTGCCCCCGGTACTGCGCATCGACGGGCGCCTCACACCGACCGAATTTCCAAAACTCACGCCCGATGATACCAAACGCCTGATCTACAGCATTTTGACCGACGCCCAAAAGGAACGCTTCGAGAAGAACCTCGAGCTGGATTTCTCCCACGGCCTCAAAGGTTTCGGGCGGTTTCGCATCAACACGTTTCGGCAGCGCGGCGTCATCGGCGCGGTGTTCCGCGCGATACCATCCCAAGTGCCGCCGCTCAACAGCCTCAACCTGCCGTCGGTGCTGGCAGATCTGGTCACTCGGCCTCACGGCCTCGTGCTGGTGACCGGTCCCACCGGCTCGGGCAAATCCACCTCTTTGGCGGCCATGGTGGACCTGATCAACTCGTCGATGTCGCGCCACATCCTGACGATGGAAGACCCGATCGAGTATCTGCACTTCCACAAGATGTCGATCGTGAACCAGCGCGAGATCGGCCAGGATTCGTACACGTTTTCCAACGCGCTGCGCGCGGCGCTGCGCGAAGATCCGGACGTCGTGCTCGTCGGCGAAATGCGCGATATGGACACGATCGCCACCACGCTCACGATTGCGGAAACCGGCCACCTCGCGTTTGCAACGCTGCACACGTCCGACGCTGCCCAGACCATCGACCGCATCATCGACGTGTTCCCGGCGCACCAGCAGCAGCAGATCCGCGTCCAGGTGTCGTCGGTCATCGAAGCCGTGGTCTGCATGCGGCTGCTATCGCATGCTTCGGGCGTGGGACGCGTGCCGGCGTGCGAGGTCATGATCGCAACGCCCGCCATCCGCAACCTGATCCGCGAAGGCAAGACGCATCAGATCCACAACTCGATCGTCACCAGCCGTGGAATGCACATGCAAACGTTTGACATGTCGCTGCGCGATCTGGTGCACAAGCACATGATCACGCCGGAGGAAGCGTTCAACGCTTCGATGCATCCGGACGAACTTCGCAAGCTGATCGAAGGATCATAAAAGGGGGTAGGACGCTCGTGGCATTCGGAAACCTGTCGCTGCTCTGGCTGCTCGTATTGCTCGTCATCATCTTGGTCGGCCAGAACACAAAACTATAAATGTGGTGGGACCGGCGCAGCCGGTCCCCTCAACGAAAGCTGCTGTTGAAATAGGAAACGCACATGCCTAGTTTTGCATATCAGGCTAAAGACTCGACGGGCCGCTCGGTGAACGGCATCATCGAGGCGGAGAACGAGCGCGTCTTGCGCGCCAAGCTGCGCGAGATGAATTACTTCGTCACGGGCATCACCGAGAAGAGTTCGAGCATGCTGCAGGCCGACCTCGGGGCGGTCTTCGGCAAGTTCCGGGGCGTCAGCGAGCAGGCGCTCGTCGTCTTTTCGCGCCAGTTCGCGACGATGATCAACGCCGGCCTCGCCATGGTGCGATGCCTCGACGTGTTGAGCGTCCAGACGGAAGACAAACAGCTCAAAAACGTCATCACCGCGGTGCGCAAAGACGTCGAGGGCGGCTCGACGCTCGCCAACTCACTCGCCAAGTACCCAAAAGTGTTCTCGGCGCTGTTCGTCAACATGGTGCGCGCCGGCGAACTCGGCGGTATCTTGGATGAAGTCCTCAACCGCCTGGCGACGTTTCTCGAAAAAGACTACAATTTGAGGAAGAAGGTCAAGTCGGCGATGACCTATCCGATGGTCATCTTGGTTATGGCCGTGCTCATCGTGCTGTTCCTCGTGACGTTCATCATGCCGACCTTCGTCTCGCTGTTCGAAGGCATGAACATGAAGCTGCCGTGGCCCACGAAGATCCTCATCGGCGTGACCACCGGCATCCGGCACTGGGAGGTCGATCTCATCATCTTGGTGGTGCTGGTCGTGGCGGTGATCCTCTTCCGGCGATACGTCGCAACGCCGGCCGGCCGCCTGCAATACGATAAGTTCAAACTGAAGCTGCCGGTGTTCGGACAGCTGATCCGCAAAGTGGCGATCTCGCGGTTTTGCCGGACGCTCGGCGCGCTGCTGCAATCCGGCGTCCCGATCATGCAAGCGCTGGAGATCGTCGGCAAGGCTTCGGGCAACGAAGTCGTGGCGCAAACGGTTACGCGCGTCCGCGAGTCGGTGCGCGAGGGCGAGTCGATCGCACTGCCGCTGCAGCTGTCGGGCCTGTTCCCGCCGCTGGTCACCCAAATGGTCGCGGTCGGCGAGGAGACCGGTAACCTCGACGGCATGCTCGCCAAGATCGCCGACTTCTACGACACCGAAGTGGAGTACATGCTGGCGTCGCTGACCGCGCTGTTGGAGCCGCTGCTCATCTTGGTGATGGGCTTCATCGTCGGCTTCATCGTGATCTCGGTGTTCTTGCCGCTGTACCAGATCATCGGGAACATCAAATAGCAAGTAAGGGATTCATGGCAGCTCACGTCGCGACGCTGGTGCCCAGCGTCCCATCGGTGGACTTCGAAGCGTACCTGCAGGACAGATCGCTCGAGCGCCGCGACGCCATCGTCATCAAGTATGCGCCGCTCGTCAAACGACTGGCGGCGCATTTCGCGCGCGACTTCAGCCAGCGCGAGGATCTCGAGCAAGTCGGCTACGTCGGATTGATCAAGGCGGTCGAGCGGTTCGATCCCCGCCACGGCGTGCCGTTCGGCGCGTACGCGCGCACCATCGTCTCGGGAGAGATATCGCACTACTTGCGCGATCTCGCGCCGCTGCTCCGCCCGCCGCGCTGGTATCGGACGCTCAAGCGGCGCATGCAGGACGCGAGCGACCGGCTCGTCGGGCGTCTGAGCCGCGCGCCGAGCGACGACGAGATCGCGGCCGAGATGAACATCCGCGTCGAAGGCGTGCGCGAGATCCGCAAACTCGAACATTCGCACAATCTCTTGTCGCTATCGCCCAAACCCGATCAGCCGGACACGCAGGTCAACGTCGAGGCGATCCGCAGCCAACGGCACGTCACGTTCCAACTGCCGATCGAAGACCGCATCGTGCTCGACGGCGCGCTGGAGCGGCTGGCCGAATTCGAGCGCAGCGTCGTGCACCTGTTCTTCTACATGGATCTCACCCAGACCGAGATCGCCCACCAGCTCGGTTCGACCCAGCGCCAGATCTCCCGCACGCTCGCCAAGACCATCCAGAAACTCAAAAAAGACATCAATTGATCCCGCGCCGCTGGCTATCGGTGCTCGCGCTGCTCGTTGCGCTCGCCGGCGGCGGAGCGCTCATTTTTTGGCGGCTCACCGACAAGAGCTTGTTCCTCGACGAAGCCTTCAGCCTGTCCTTGGCGCGGCTGCCCGCTCCGCAATTGCTGCAAGCTGCGGCGCATCGCGACGTCCATCCACCGCTGTTCTATCTGTTCGCGCGTGCCGCGTTCGTCTGGCTGCACTGGCCCGACCCGGAATACCGATGGCTGACCGCGCCGTTCGGACTGCTGACGATCGCTGCCACGTGGGGCATCGTGCGGCGGTCGTTCGGCGACGTCGCCGCGGCGTTCGCGGCGCTGTTCGCGGCAAGCACGCCCGCCCTGGTGGATTTCGACCGCATCTTCCGGATGTATGCGCCGCTGGCGGCGGCGGCGACGGGCTCGTGGTGGCTGTTGTGCGCCGCTTCGCAGGCGCGAGGCGCGCGCGCCAAGATCGCGTGGGCGGCCTACGTCTTGTCGGCGATCGCCCTTCCGTACATCCAGTATCTGGGTTGGTTCGTCGTCTTCTCGCAGGCGCTGTATGCTCTGACGCGGCGACCGATGCTGCGGCCTGCGCTGCTCGGCGCGGCCGCGGCGGTCGTCGCGTTCGTGCCGTGGGCGTGGGCGCTGCGCTTGCAGTATGCAGCCGGCGGCCGCGTTGCCATGGGACGCGGCGTGGGGTTCGATCTGCTCGGCGTCGTCCGCGGCGCTCTGACCGACAACGGGCTGCCGCTCGCCTGGCTTCACGGAGGCTGGCTCGACGTCGCATTCATCGTCGCGGCAGCCGCGATTCTGGCCGGCGCGGTTTGGCTCGGGCGCACGACGGTGCTGCCGTTTTGGCTGCTGCCGATCGCACTTCAACTGATCGCATCGTTCGCCGCCGGCAAGAACTTGCTCGTGCCTCGGTATTTCGTTTATCTGCTGCCGGCCTTCGCCGCATCGTTCGGCGTCGTGACGGCCGGGTTGCTGCGAACGCCGGCGCGGCTGGCCGCCGCGGCGATCGCCGCCGGGTGGCTGTTCGTGAACTGTGCGTCCCTCGCGAACGTGCTGCTGGTGCCCGCCTATCAAACGCCGGACTGGTACGCTGTCGATCTGCTCTTGGCGGAGAAGGAACGGCCGGATGACGTTTTCGTCTTCGATCAAGGCATGTCGCTGCTCGTCATGCGCGGCTACGCGACGGTTCGGGGCCACCGCGCGTACGCGATCGACGATCCGCGGCAACTGCCGGACGTCGAGCGGTGGTTGGAGCGCTTCTCCGGCCGCCGCGTCTGGTACGTGGAGAATCAGGCGTTCAACGTCGATCCGGATTCCACCGTCTTGAAGTCGTTGCACGATTCGCGGCCGCAGCTCGGTGCGTGGCTGCAGCCGCACGAGGCCGCCGAAGACGTCGTGTATCTCGCTCTGTTCGGATCGCGACGTCGGTGAGCCACAAGCCCTGGGCCTACCTTTGGCTCGGCATCGCGCTGCTGCTCGGCGCCTGCGCGATCTTTTGGAACCTCGGCGGCGCGAGTCTGTACCTCGACGAGGGGTGGACGGTGCATGTCGGCAGCCTGCCGCTGCCTCAGCTGCTGCACGCAGTGGCTCATAGTGACGACCACCCGCCGCTGTTCTACCTGTTCTCGCACGCGCTGCAGGCCGCGCTGCACTGGCAGCCTTGGTCCTATCGCTATGTGACCGCGCCGTTCGGTTTGTTGACGATCGTCGCCACCTGGGCGGTCGCGCGGCGTTCGTTCGGCGAAACGACGGCGGCGATAGCGGCGGTCGTCGTCGCTCTCGAGCCGACGCTGATCGTTTGGGACCGGCTGTTCCGCATGTACGTCGTGCTCGTCGCGCTGTCGGCCACCGGATGGTGGTTGCTGTCCGCCGCCCAGACGTCGCGCGGCAGATGGTCTTCGATCGTGTGGTTGCCGTACGGCGCGATTGCGATCGTGCTGCCGTACGTCCACTACCTCGGCGGCCTCATGGTGCTCTGCCAGGCGCTCTACGCATTGACGCACCGCCGGCGTCTGTGGCCGGCGCTCGCCTGCGCGGCGTTGAGCGCGATCGCGTTCGTTCCGTGGTCGTTGGTCTTCCGCGAGCAGTTCGCGTCCGGCGGTCTCGCGGTCGTCGGATCGCATCTGCGATTCGACTGGCTTGGCTTGGCGCGCATGACCTTGGCGGCTGGCACGCCGGCGGCATGGCTCCCGACGCGGGCATTCGACTGGGTCCTTTCCGCGGCGGCCGTCGCGCTGTGCGTCGCTGGAGCTTGGATCGGACGGCGAACGCTCTTGCCGTTTTGGCTGATCCCGGTGCTCGTGCAGCCCCTCGCCGGGTTCGCGCTGCACAAAAGCCTTTCGCTGCCGCACTATCTGCTGTACGTGGTGCCGGCGGTCGCGATCGCGGCGGGCGCGGCCGCGACGGCACTCCTGAAGACGCGCGCCCGGCTGGTGGGAGCGGCGCTGGTGGCGGGCGCGCTGGCACTGAACGTGGCCGCGCTGGTCGACGTGCTCTTCGTGCCGTACTACCAGTTTAGCGACTGGTATCAGGTGAATGCCCTGCTGCTGAGCCGGGAGAAGCCGGACGACCGCATCATCCTGGATCAGGGTTTCGAGCGCTTCGTCGTGGGCTCGTTTTCAGCGTTTCGAGGTCATCCGATGTTCTCGCTCGACACCCCTGTCGGCTTGGCCGCAGCCTTGCAATGGGTCGACGAGCGTCCGGCGCAGCGCGTTTGGTATGTCGAGAACCAATCGTTTTTCCCAGATCCGGAGCGTCGCGTCTTCGAACGGCTGGAGCATACGCGCCGGCGGATCGGAGCGTGGGAGCAGCGGCGCCAGTCCGCAGCCGACGCGGTCGTCGTCGTGCTCTATGGCGCGCGCCGTCCAGCCGGCCGCACGAACAGCGTGGTCACGACGACGTCGCCGTAGCCGGCCGTCGTGGACATCCACTCTCGGGTGATCGGATGGTTCCGCGCCAACTTCCGAAAGATCAGGTGGCGCGGGTCCGAGAACTGCCATTGATACTCGATCAACCAGACCCTCGGATAGCGAGCGATCTCGTCCGCCTGAGCGCGAGCGATCTTGAAGTTGCTGATCTCGTAGACCTTGCGTCCGCGCAACGGCGGCGTTCCCATGAGCGTGAAGAATGGCGCGCTGTCGTCGAAGACGATGACGTCGCCCGGTTTGAGCTTCGACTGAAGAAACCCGCCGTACACGTTCCAGTCGACCGGCATGTATTCGGACACGAACAGCTTGTCCGCAGTCCCCGCGACCATGAGCGCGAAAATCCCGGCGGCCAGCGCAAGGCCGAAGACCCGAAGTCTGGAGTTGAGGAGCGTGACGATGAGGACGCAGATCGCGATGAGCATGGCGAAGACGTCCTGCAGCAGGTAACGCTGCGTCATCAAGTATTTGCCGGCGGCGAATCCATAGGCCGCCTGCGGCAGTAGCGGCAGCAACAGCCACAAGGTGAAACGATAACGCGGCCGAGCGGCGCACAAACAAACCGCCGCGACGAGCAGCGCCCAGAGCAGCGCGAGATACGCCGGGTGGTATTCGAGCGCCGGCGGAAGCCCGTCGGTGAGCAGATAGCCCGGAATGAGGCGCATGTCGGCGTAGGACGCGCCGGACTGATTGAAGGCGGTGCCTCCGTTGGGCAGCTGATGGAGGAACGCCGGCAGCCACGGCAACCAAAGCGCAAGCGCGGCGCCCGCTGCGACGAAAAATCGCCACGATTTTGGGTGCGTGACGATGACGTAGAGCAGCTGAGCGCCGAACACGAAAAAAGCGAGATACTGCGTGTACAAGAAGAGCGCGATGCAAATCCCGTATGCGACCCAGCGCCGACCGCGAAGCGGATTTTCGAGCGCCCGAACGAGCAAAAGCCACGACAGGCTGGAGAGAGCCCACAGCGGCGCATACATGCGGTAGTAGCGATCGAAATAGACCAGCGCCGGGCAGACGGCCGTCAGCAGCCCTGCGAGCCACGCGGCGCCGTCGATGATGCGACGCGCCAAGAAGTACGTCGCCACGACGCCGACGATGCCGAACGCGACGGAGACGAGCCGGAACTCGTACGCTTTGCCCGTCACATGGAGCAGCAAACTCGCCAGTGCGTATGAAAGCGGCGGATGGAAATCGATGTTTCGCAGCAGCGACAGCAACTGTGGGAATGGGTGCGACGCCATCCAGATCGTGAACGCCTCGTCCGGAATGGTGGTTTGACCGAACAAGTGTACGATTCTTGGCACGAGGGCGACGAGTGCCAGAATTGCGGCGACGACCGCCGGGCGGGCGAGCGGGCGCAGCCGCGCTGCTTCGGATGAATGATGCAAGTCGGGGCTCGTGGTTTGCCGACGTCTATCGCAGGGCCTTTTGGGCATTGTCCTTACTGGAGAACCGCGGCGCGAACGGGACTTATGCGAAGAACGTGTTCGCAAAGCGCGCCGGCGAGCCCGTTAGGATCGGGCACTTTCATTCGAGCGCTCACATTCAAAGGAGTAACCCTAAGTGAAACAACTGCAAAAAGGCTTCACGCTCATCGAGCTGATGATCGTGATCGCCATCATCGCCATCCTCGCGGCGATCTTGATCCCGAACTTCCTGCACGCTCGCGCCGAATCGCAGACCGCGGCTTGTGAAGGCAACGAGAAGCAGGTTGCCACGGCGATGGAAGAGTACGCCGTGGACCACAGCGGCACGTATCCGAGCAGTTTCGGCGCGAACCAACTGACGACGCCATACTTGAACTTCACCCCCGTCGATCCGGCAGGCGGCAACTACACGATCACCAACACCACCGGTACGTACGGTTCGTACGAGATCACCGATGGCGACAACCACGATCCCACCACGACGACCGGCTTGCACCTTTCGGGAGTGTCCGGTACCCTGTGCTCGACCTGTAAAGGCGTCGGCTACTACCAGAGCGGCGGTATTGTCGGACTTCCGTAACCGGCACTCTGGAATCCATAGCGAGTAAGACAACGGATGAGAGCCGGTTCGTCAGGACCGGCTCTCCCCATGAAGAGGAGTGCTAGCGTGAGATCGTCGCCCCGGGCTTTCACCCTTATCGAATTGATGATCGTCATCGCGATCATCGCCATTCTCGCAGCGATTCTCATCCCGAATTTTCTCCACGCGCGCGCTCAATCCCAAACCGCGGCATGCGAAAGCAACGAGAAGAACATCGCCACGGCGATGGAGGAATACGCGGTCGACCATAACGGCAAGTATCCGGCAAACGTGCAGAACGTGACGCCGTATCTGAATTTTAGCCTCATCGATCCGGCAGGCGGCAACTACACGATCACCAACACCACCGGCACGTACGGTTCGTACGAGATCACCGACGGCGGCCAACACGATCCGACGACCACCGTCGGGTTGCACCTTACCGGAAGCAACACGCTTTGCACGACGTGCAGCGGCGTCGTCTATTATCAGAACAGCGGCATTAACGGCAAATAGCCGCGGACCGTCCCGACCGTTGCAGTGGTTCGACCGAAGGTCGATGACGGGTTCGAGCGAAGCTCGAACCGATGACCATCGCCGTCGCTGCGATCGCCGGGCTTGTAGTCGGCTCGTTTCTCAACGTCGTCATCTACCGTCTGCCGCGGGGCGAATCGCTCGTCCGGCCGGGATCACATTGCCCAGCCTGCGGCCATGCGCTCGGCGCCCTGGAAAATATTCCAATCTTCTCTTGGCTCGCGCTGCGCGGGAAATGCCGGAGCTGCGGCGCGCCGATTCCCATCCGCTATCCCCTCGTCGAGCTTTTGACGTCCGCGTTGTTCGCGCTCGCCATGCTCGAGTACGGCCTGAGTGTCGCGTCGGTCGCGATCTGCGTCCTAGGGGCGTTTCTCGTCGCGATGACGTTCATCGACCTGGACCATCTGCTGATACCGGATAGCTTGGCATACTCGGCGGGCGCGGTCGGCATCGTCTTCGCCGTCGCCGAGCGAACCGTCGTCCCCGCGATCGAGGGACTCGCGGTATTCGCGGCGCTGCTCGGCGCGATCTACCTCGCGACGCGCGGCGCCGGCCTGGGCTTGGGGGATGTAAAAATGGCCGGCGCTATCGGCCTGTTCATCGGCTTTCCGACAGCGCTGGCGGCCGCCATCGGATCGTTCGTCGTCGGCGCCCTGCTCGCGATCCCGGTCTTGGCGGCAGGTAGACGGGGGAGAAAAGAAGCGCTGCCGTTCGGGCCGTTCATGGTGCTCGCGACGCTCGTCGCCGCATACTCGCCCGCACTCCTGTACGAGCCGGGAGCGATCTACCAGCAATTCTTGCTGCGGCATTTTTTCGCCCGCTAATGCCGATATAGAAGACATGCAGGGGACGTCGGAACAAGCGCGCGACGCAGCCATGCTCGCTCGGATCCCGCTTTTCGCATCGTTCAACGAAAAGGATCGCGCGGCGGTGGCCGCTCGCATGCGGACGCGGCGCTTCGCCAAGCACGCGCTGCTCGTCCGCGAAAACGATTCGGGCGATGCGCTCTTCGTCGTCCTGCGCGGCAATGTCGCGGTTACCCGCGCGACAGGCGACGGCAAAGAGAACATCCTTTCCATCCTCAAAGAAGGCGATTTCTTCGGCGAGATGGCGGTGCTCGATGCCTCGCCCCGGTCCGCGACGATCAAAGCGTTGGAAGAGGTCGACGTTGCCATGCTCGCGCGGGACGATTTTCTCGACGTCCTCGGTTCGAATCCGCGGATGGCGGTCGGACTGGTGGTGACCCTTTCCGCAAGGCTGCGCGCGACTAACGAAAATATTCAAGCTGCTGCGTTTCTCGACGTCCCAACGCGGCTGGCCGCGCTGCTGCTGAACCTCAGCAACAATTTCGGTGAACATACGGCGGACGGCGTCCGCCTGACGTTGCGACTGACGAACCAAGAGATGGCGAATATGATCGGTACGACCCGCGAGAGCGTGAATCGGACCTTGAATCGCTTCTGGGATGAGCGCCTGATCGACATGCGTGACGCGCACCTGATCATCAAGAACCCGGCGGGTATCGGCGCGGTAGCCGGCAAAGCTCGCGGCTGACGGCAGAGCGGCCAATCGTCCCGCATCGTAAACTGCGCTGCGAAGCGAATGGATGTTCTAAGTATCCCGTCCCACTGTGCCGATAGATTTGATGTGAGGTCAGCCCCTTGACCCTCATTTTGTTGCATGTATCGCCCCGGCAGGAGGGAGCGTCAGCATCTATGGGTTTCGGTAGCATGTTTTCGCGCGGCTCCCAACGCTATCTCGGCATCGATTTCGGTTCGGCTGAATTGAAGGCGGTCCAACTCGCGCCTTCCTCGCACGGCCCGCTGCTCGAGCACGTCTACAGAGTCGCGACGCCGCTCAATGCGATCAAAGATGGCGTGATCGTCGACCCGCCGCTCGTCGGCGAAGCGTTGAGGCAACTCATCACCGATGGCGCGTTTTCCGTTCGCCGCACGGTGTCGGCCGTCGCCGGTCCGACGATCGTCGTCCGCCAGGTGACGATGCCGACGATGAGCGAGCGCGAATTGTACAGCTCGATCACGTACGAAGCCGAACGCTTCCTGCCGTACTCGGTTGACGAAGCGCAGATGGACGCGAAGATCTTGGGCAAAGCCGACGACGGCCAGAACATGGACGTGCTGATCGTCGCATCGCAAAAAGATTTGGTGCTGTCGCAGGTCAGCGCGCTGCAGATGGCGGGATTGACGCCCGCCGTGATCGAGGTCGAACCGTTCGCCATGGTCCGTGCGCTGCTGCAGCCCGACGATGCGCGCTACGACAAGAACGTTGCGATCATCAACGTCGGCGCCGCTTCGACCAGCATCAATATCAGCAAATCGGGTTTCGTGCCGTTCACGCGCAACGTGCCGATCGGAGGCGACTCGCTGACGAAGGCGATTGCGGCAGGCTTGAACGTCTCGATCGCCGAGGCGGAGAAGATGAAGCGCGAACAAGGCGCCGTCCTGTCGCAGCGCGACAGCGCGCCGGTTCCGCCGAACGTCACGCGGATCTTCAACGTGATCACGCCGCCGCTGACGGAGCTCGTAACGGAGATCCATAAATCGCTCGACTACTTCCGGACGCGTTTCCGCGGCGAAGTCATCGACTCGGTGATTTTGGGCGGCGGGTCGGCGCATCTCAAGAACATGGACAGTTTCTTGAGCCACGAGGTCGGCCTACCGGTGACGCTTGCGGACCCGCTGGCGCGCGCCAGCGCCAATGCTGCGGACTTCCCGACGGACTACCTCAAAGATCTGGGACCGACGCTGATCGTGGCCGCCGGCCTTGCGCGTCGCGACCTCAGTCCAGAACCAGCGCGCGTGGCGGTAAGCGCGTGACGGTTCTTTCGACTCACACGGATGGACACGAGGCATCCCGCACGTGATTAATATCAACCTCCTTCCATCAGCGCAGCGGCGACAAGTCGTCGTCTTCGATGCGGGCTTGCGAGGCCTGCTGACGGCTCTGATCATCGTCATCTTGTTGGTCGTGATCGGTCATATATGGCAGACGGTGCTGATCAATCGATACAACGACCAGGTTGCGACGTGGAACGACAAGATTGCGCAAGTGGAGCAGCAGGTCAAGGAAGTCGACGATCTGCGCGACCAGGTGGATCAGCTCAAGGCGAAAGCGGAGCTGCTCGAGCGCATCAAGCAGAGCCCGCTGCAGATGGCTGAATTGTTGGCGGACCTGAGCCACGTGACGCCGACCGGCGTGTGGCTAACGAACGTTCAAGTCAGCCATGAGGTGGGTTCGGCGGTGATCCAAGGCAAGACGTCCACCCTGCGCGAGGTCGCCGACCTCATGCTGAATCTCGACGGCTCGTCGATCTTCGGCGACGCGACGTTGAACTCGGCGAGCCAGCCGGGCGGCACCAACCCAGCGCCCGGCTCCGTGACCTTCAATGTGACTGGGCACTTGAATCCGGCGGTGAGCGGCCAATGATGCAAATGACGGCGACGCAGCGCAACTGGATCATCGTGATCGCGATCATCGTGATCGCAGCGCTTTACTACTTCATGGATTTCAAACCGAAGTACGACGAGATCGCAGAACAGAAAGCCACCATCGCGCAGCAGCAGCAGACCTACAGTGATCTCGAGCGAGTGGCGAGCGAGAAGCCGCAATATCTGGCGCTCACGAAACAGATCCAGCAGCGGCTGCATGGCGTTGAGCTCACCGCGGACCCGCGAGCGTATATCCCGTCGTACCTCAAGCAGATCGAAACCTTGGCCACGCGCGACGGCTTGACCGTGCTGTCGGTCGTGCCGGCGCCGCCGACCCCGACGCCCGCCCCGGTCGGCTCGCCCGCTGCATCGCCGAATGCGACGGCAATCGAAAACGCGCCGGTGGTCGGCGCGCCGCTGAAATCCGCGGCTCGAGTCGCCGGTGCTGAGAACGCGAACACCGCGCAGACCGCAGGCGTCGGACAGGCAGTAGGCGTGGCAGGGGCCACCGCGATTCCCGGCTTCTCGCCCGCACCCGTCAACGCGTCGGGAGCCGCCGGAGCGCCGACGCCGCCTCCGAATTCCGCTCGCGCTGCGGCGATATCGTATCTCAGCCAATCGTTCACGCAAGTTCCTGTGAACATGGATCTCGAGGGGACGTTCGCCGACTTCCAACGCTTCTTGCGCGACCTGAACAAGTTCCCGAAACTGATCGGCGTCGGAGACGTGGTCATGACCCCGACGGGCAGCACGGGCGTCGGGGAGACCCCACGCATCCACGTGTCGCTGCCGATCGTTGCCTATCGCTTGAGCTCGAACGCAGCGCCGGCCCGCACGCCGGCGCCGGTCGCGAAATAAGGAGGGTAATGCCGTGAATCACCGCATCGCGCTCGTTACCCTTACGCTGCTCGTGATAGCTGCAGGCTGCGGTCGCACGGAGACGACGCAAGCGACGGTTGTATCGAGTCAGGACCAAGTGCTGATCTCGGCGACCCCGCCGGCGGTCGTGACGACGCCCGTGCCGCTCGTGCGCGCCAAAGCCATCAGCGGCTCGGGCAGATCGGACCCGTTCGTGGCGCTGTACGGCCCGCCGCAAGCGCCGGCGGCGACGCCTTCAAAGAGCGTCGCTGTATCTTCTTTCCCGAACATCCCCACGCTGCCCGGGTTCGAAGGCGCACCGGGCGCGAGCGGCGGCCCGCGTTCGATCTGGGACGACGTCCACGTCACCGGCATCGTGAAGGACGGCGGCTACCAAGCGATCATCGAAGCCAACGGAAGATCGTACATCGTTCGGCCTGGAGACATGGTGGCCGACACTTTTCGCGTCGTGGCCATTGGCCCCGACTTCGTGGCGCTGGCAACGAATAAGGAACAGCGCCGCATCCTGCTAGGGGGTTAAGCAATGCATCGGCATTTTCGGTTGGTGACTGCGTGGCTCGTCGGCGCAAGCTTTGTGCTGCTCGCGTTCATGGGTCCCCAGGCGGGCCAAGCGGCCGGCAACCGGGTAACGGACGTGCACTACAGCGGAGGCAGCGGCTCGTTCAAAGTCACGGTCGTCGCCGACGGTGCGGTGACGACGCGCGTCGACCATTATTCGGTTGACGTGAAGAACAACGTTCAGGACGTCGTCGTCGACGTCTCGCCAGCGGCCTACGGCGGACGCACGCGCGTCATCGGCTTCACGGCCGGACCGCTGCGGCAAGTGCGCGTCGGCGAGCTTTCGCAATCGCCGGCCATCATGCGCATCGTGGTGGAATCCAAGGGCGCGGCGCAAGTGGACGTCCAGCGGCAAAACGGCAATAAAGAAGTCGCGTTGGACGTGCATACCTCCCAGACCGCATTTGGAGTTCCGACGGGCGGCGCGACGGCGAGCGGTAGCCCGGCCTCGAAAATGAAGCCGGTGGCTGTAACGCCGCTGGCCGCGAAGCCGGTAACGCATGCGGCCAGCCCGACGAAGGTTGTCGTGGCGAAGGTCGATGCCAAGCCGGCGACGCCGATCACCGTCGCGCGCGCCACGCCGAACCCGTGGCTGCCCGGTGGGAAATACTATTGCAAGATCCCCGGCATGCCCGGCTACCGTCCCCCCGGAGGAGCGGGTGCGTCTTCGAACGTTCCGGGGGCGGTAGGCGCATATGCCGGCGAGCGGACCATTTCGATCGACGTCAAGAACGCCGACATCCTCGACGTGCTGCGGCTGCTTGCGGAGCAAAGCGGTCAGAATATCATCGCGACGCAGAACGTCAAGGGTACGACGTCCGTCAGCCTGCACGACGTTCCGCTGACGACGGCGCTGGATCTCATCGTGCGGACCAACGGGCTCGAATATAGAAAGATCGGCAACGTCTACGTGGTCGGCACGCCTGACGATCTCGCCAAGCAATTCGGGTCGCAGGGCGCGTCCAATACGCAGACGGTCGCGTTTCCCATCAAGTACGCGAATCCGGCCGATCTGGGGAAGTCGCTCGCCACCGTCGTTCCTGCGACGGCCTTTTCGGTTGACGCGCGCACGGACACGCTGCTGGTGACGGGCACGCCCGACATCATCCAGTCGGTGCGCAACTACCTGGCACTCGCCGACGTGCCTGCGCCGCAGATTACCTTCGAGGTGAAGGTGCTCGACGTCACCCGAAACGACAACGCCAACGCCGGCATCAATTGGGCCGGCTCGTCGGCTATCTGCTTGTTCGAGCTGCCGGTCGGATCGACGACCTGTCCGCCGTCGACGCTCGGACTCAATAGCGGCGTCGCGCCAAATCCGTTCGTGCGCACGTCGTTCGCGGTGAACGGTACCATCAACTACCTCATCACCCACAACGAAGCGCAGCTGCTCGCAGACCCGCGCGTCGCGGCCCTGGACAATCAACAGGCGAGCCTGCTGATCGGCCAGACATATCCCATCGTGTACTTCAGCGCGCAAGCCGGCAACTACCAGGTTCAGTACATCGACATCGGCGTCAAGCTGATCATCACGCCGGTGATCAACGCGGACGGATTCATCACGACGACGCTGCACGTCGAGCGAAGCGTGATCGCCGGCTTCGTGCAGCAATATCCCATCCTCGACAATCGCAAAGTCGACAGCGTGCTGCGCGTGAAAGACGGCGATACGATCGTGCTCGGCGGACTCATCGACGACGAGACCACCAACACGATCAGCAAGGTGCCGCTGCTGGGCGACATCCCAATCTTCGGCGCGATCTTCAAGAACCGCCAGCAAGGCAAGATTCACAACGAGGTCATCTTCCTGATCACGCCGCACATGTTGGCAGGCAGCTAACGATCGTGCCGGTCGTCTGCGGACGACCGTTCCAGGAGTCGACCAAGGTCGACGCTAGGCAAGCGACGGGCGGCTCGAAGCCGCCCCTCACTTTTTTTAGGGAAAGCATCGCATGATTCGCTACCTCACCGCGGGCGAGTCGCATGGGCCCGCACTCGTCGGGATCCTCGACGGTCTGCCGGCCGGGATGCGCGTTGACATCGAGGCGATGAAGCACCAACTGCGAGCGCGTCAAGGCGGGTACGGGCGCGGGAAACGCATGAGCATAGAAGCCGACGAAGCGGAGTTCGTCGCCGGGCTGCGCGGCGGCGTTACGCTGGGATCCCCCATCGCTCTCATCATTCGCAATCGCGATTTCGAGAACGTCAAAGCCCTGATGGATCCGCTCACAGGCGCCGGAGACCCGATCACGAGGCCCCGTCCCGGACACGCGGACTATGCGGGAGCGCTGAAATACCGGCATCGCGACCTGCGCAACGTCCTGGAGCGCGCCAGCGCCAGAGAAACCGCCATGCGCGTCGCCCTAGGCGAGCTGGCGCGTCAATATCTGGGCTTGTTCGGCGTCGAAGTGGCCGGCTTCGTCAAGCAAATCGGAGACGTTGCGGCGAAGAACCCCCCGGGATTTCCCGATATAAAGGACATGGAGCCATCTCCGGTTCGCTGCCCGGATCCCGACGCTTCGCTGCGGATGGTGGAACGGATTGATCTTGCCAAGGCGCAGGGCGACACGCTCGGAGGGGAGTTCGAATTGCGGGTCGCGGGGATGCCCGTAGGCATCGGAAGCAATCGGCAGCCGACCGATCGACTCGATGCGGCGCTGTGCGGGGCCCTGATGAGCGTCCAAACGGTAAAGGCGGTCGAGGTGGGTGAGGGGATTTCGACGGGCGGATACGTCGGCAGCAGATCGCATGACACGTTTGAAGCTGACGACAAGAAAATCCGGCGGAGCTCGAATCGTGCCGGCGGCATCGAAGGAGGCATGTCCAACGGTGAAGACATCGTGGTACGGGTTCGAGTGAAGCCCATCGCGACGCTGATGAAGCCGCTCGCCTCGGTCGATTTGACGACGGGCGCCGCAGCGCCCGCTGCCATCGTGCGCAGTGATGTGTGCGCCGTGCCCGCCGCCAGTGTCATCGGAGAGGCGATGCTTTGCTTGACGCTCGCGACGGCGTTCTCCGAGAAATACGGCGGCGATTCGGTCGACGAAGTCCGCGAGCATTTCGAGGCTTCCGAAAGAGGCGCCGCGGGCGTCTTCGCTCCGGAAGGCGCGAAGCGATGAGCGAACGAGCCGATCCGTTTGCGCTCGTCGCGCGCGCGAAGGAGCTTCAGGTCCGGCGCGACGTGCCGGGCGCCGTGCGCGCCTTCATGGCGGCGGGCGTCGCGTACCTGTTCGATTATGCGGACATCCCGAGCGCGCGGCAAGCGCTTACCACCGCGTATCAACTCGATCCGCAGAATCTCGACGTGGTGTACAACATGGGGCGGGTCGACGTCGTCGACGGACGCGTCCAAGAGGGGTTAGCGAAATTTATCGACGTGCTGCGCAAGTCGAACGTGCAGCATCTTCCGGCGCTGTTCGAGGCCGGCTGCGTCTACCAGTCGATGAACCAATACGATCAGGCGATGCTGGCGTTCAAGCGGATCCTCGACCGCGATTCGAATCACATCGACGCGATGGTCCGCATGGCGCAATTGCACGAGGCGCGCGATATACAGCCGGACGCCATCGGGTATTATGTGCGAGCTGCCGAGATGGCATGGGACAGCAAGCAGTTCGCCACGGCGCGGCAACTGGCGAACCACGTGCTGGGCAAAGACCCCCGGAACGCGAAGGCGCGCTACCTCATCGCCGATCTCGACGAGAAGGGAGAGACGGAAAACCATCCGGTCGAGCCGGAGCCCCGCGCCGTGCCCGCGCCGGACGCCACGCGCGTCGTGGCACCGGTCGCGCGCCAACCGCTCGTCGGGGTTGCGAGCGAAAGAGTAGCAGCTGCGTCGCCGACTTCAGTGGAATCGTCGGCGAGCGGCGGCGTGGATGCCGCGCGCCAACGAACGGATGCAGACATCGCGGAGCTGACGCGCCAGCGGGCGGAGGTCGAAGCCCAGCTCGCCACGGAACGCGCGCTCATCGAGTCCGCGATTCGGCGCAAGTCCCAGCTGCATACCGAACTCGCGCAAGCGCAATCGGCGGTCGGGCGAGCGCAATCGGAGGCGCTGCTGGCCGCCGAGCGCCGCCGAGCCGAGTTGGAAGCGCAAGTCGAGGAACATGCTGCGGCGCTGCGCGACGTCCAACGCGAGGTGTCCGGAGCGCAAGCCGCGCTCGAATCGTTCCGCCTGGAGCACGACGCGCTGGAACGGTCGGTCGCGAAGCTCCGTGAAGAGGAGAACGAAACATCGGCGAGCCGCGACAAGGCGCGCGCCGAGATCGAAGATCTCAGTCGTCAGCTGGAGGAGCTCAAGGCGCAGGTCGAAATGCACGAGGCGCTCGGCCGGCAAGCGGTGAGCAGCGCGGGCGTTTGGGAAGAGCGCGTGCGCCGGTTGCACGACGAAGTGGACGAGCTCGAAGGCCGAGCCAAGTACCTGCGGCCGCGTGGCAGCGAGGCGACCAGGGAGAAGAAGACGGAGCTCAGTTCGCGCCGCACGGCTGAGGGCCGCTGACCGAGCTGAACATCATCCTCACCGGATTTATGGGCGCCGGCAAAACGACCACGGGCCGCAAGCTCGCTCGCATGCTTCGCCTGCCGTTCCTCGATGCCGACGCGGAGGTCGAACGGCTCCACGGTCCGATCGCGCAGATCTTCGCACGCGAAGGCGAAGCCCGGTTCCGCCGCATCGAATCGGACGTTCTCGAGTCGATTTGTCAGGGTAGCCCAAAGGTCATCGCCGTCGGAGGCGGCGCGGTACTGTCGGCGGCGAATCGCAGACTGCTCCGGCGTCGAGGCTGGATCGTCCACCTGCAAATATCTCCCGAAGCAGCGTTTGCGCGCGTCGCAAACCGGCGCCACAGGCCGCTGCTTGGCGACAAGCCCGACGTTGAGGTGATCCGCTCGCTTTTGGCACGCCGCCACGACGCATACCACGACAATGACTTTTCGCTTGCGGTCGGCACTCGGGATTCGCGCGTTTTGGCCGCCGCGATCGCGCGCTGGTACCGTGGGAAACTGCGTCGCGTGGCGAAACAGCGAGGCAATGGCAGATGACTCGATCGAGCTGACGGGCCTCGCCTATCCGGTATTCGTAGGAGTTGATGGTCCAAAGCGCGCGGCCGGCCTCGTGGACTCGACACGCTGCTCGCGCGCGCTGTTGATCTACGATCGTCGGGTCAGGCACCGGGCCTTAGCCTACGAGCGGGCATTGCGCCGGGCCGGCGTCGAGCTGCTCGCAAGCGTCGCGATTACCGCGGGCGAAGCGGCGAAGTCCTACGCGTGCATCGCGCGCCTGCATGGAATAATGGCGCGCCGCGGGGCTGACCGCCGCACCGTGATCGTAGCGATCGGGGGCGGCAGCCTGACCGATGCGGCAGGATTTGCCGCGGCGACGTATATGCGCGGGGTGCCTTGGCTCGCCGCGGCGACGACGCTTTTGGGAATGGTCGACGCGTCGATCGGCGGCAAGACCGCGATCAATCTCGACGAGTGGAAAAACCTCGTCGGAGCGTTTTGGGACCCGATCGCAGCCATCGCGGACCTGCCGTCGCTAGCGACGCTGGCAGCCGTGCATAGGCGCTGCGGCGTTGCGGAGATGGTGAAAGCCGCGATCGTCGGAGATCCGTCGCTCTTTGAAACTATGGAGAGGCTGTCGCCCTCATCGCGCGACGGCGCATGGCGGCCAGCGATCGTCGCTGCGGCGCGCGTGAAGATCGCCGTCGTGGAACGCGACCCGAAGGAGACTGGAGCACGCGCCGCCCTCAACCTCGGCCACTCCGTCGCACACGGGCTGGAAGCGGCTTCTCATCAGCGCTTGCCTCACGGCGATGCGGTGGCGATCGGCTTGCGTGCCGAGGGGCTCATCTCGTTGGGACGCGGCTGGTGGTCGATCGCCGAACAGAGTCGCATGACGCACATATTGAAGCGACATGGCCTGCCGGTTCTCACCGGCCGGATTGATGCCGGCGCGGCCATCGCCGCGATGCGCCGAGATAAAAAGCGGAGCGACGGGATCCACCGATTTGCATTGCCGCTGCGCGTCGGCGAAATCCGGATCGGCGTCGACGTAGCCGAAGCCGAGATCGAGCGCGCGCTCAAAGCGTGCGAGCGCGATCCCGCTGAGGACGCGAGCGACCTGTGAAGGAAGAGGTCCGCTGCGTCGACGTCGTGGTCGACGTGCCGACTGCGCGGCTGGACGGGTCGTTGACGTACGCGGTCGCAGGCGAAGCGCCGCCGATCGGAGCTCATGTCAAAATCCAACTCGGCCGCCGCATCGTCGGGGGATGGGTGATCAGCGAACCGCTGGCGGTCGTCGGGACGCCCGCTTTGAAGCCGATCGAAAGCGTGGAAGAAGAGCCTCCGAGATTCAGCGCGCGCGACGTGAGCCTGGCAGCGTGGCTGAGGCGCCGGTTCGCGTGCACGTTGCGGGAAGCCCTCGCCGCGGTGGCGCCGCGAGCCGGCGCCGGAGGCGGTCTGGGAAAGTACACCTTCGCCGCGCCGCCGCCGCCCGGCAATCGGATCTCCGACGCATTGCACAAGCGCTTCGGACGATCGGCATTTGCCCCGTCCGCGGCGCGCCGCGGGCTGCGCGCTCGAGGTCTGGCGCTTGGCGCCTCGGCGCTGCAAAAGGAGCTAGGCAGACTTGTGAGGCTCGGCGTTTTGCGCCGCTCGATGCCGCGACCTCGCAAGCCGGCCGCCGCACGGCCCAATGCCGTGCGCGTCGTGTTGCTGGATGCAGGGGCCGCGAGAACCGCGGCGCAGCGGCGGCTGGCGCGAGTCCTTGCCGAAGCCGGAGGCGAACTGCCAGTGGCCGATGCACGCCGCAAAGCCGAGGTGAGCGCGGACGTCATCCGCCGGGCTTCGGCTTCAGGATCGGTCGCTTTGGAGGCTCGCGCCCACGCGGGCGATCGAGCGGCGCCGCCGCCCGCGCAAACGTTCGTTCCGACCGACGAGCAACGGGCCGCCATCGAAGCCCTCGACCAAGGCTTGATCCGCAGGGCAGGCGTTGCGCTGCTGCATGGGATCACCGGTTCCGGCAAGACGTTCGTGTATGCGCGCGTCATCGACCGAGTACGATCGGGCGGCGGACGCTCGATCGTACTCGTACCCGAGATCTCTCTCACGCCGCAGACCGCCGCGCGGTTCGCGGCGGCGTTCGGTGCGAAGGTCGGCGTGCTGCACAGCGGGCTTTCCGACGGCGAGCGCACCCGAGTGTGGCAGTCTGCGGAAAAGGGCGACCTCGACGTCGTCGTCGGGGCACGCTCGGCGGTGTTCGCTCCGTTGCCGAACCTCAAGCTCATCGTCGTCGACGAAGAGCACGAGCCGTCATATAAACAGCATGCTGCTCCGCGCTACGATGCCGCTGCGGTCGCTCGCCAGCGGATGTCGCAAGCCGGGGGTTCGGTGCTGCTCGGCAGCGCGACGCCCAGCCTCGAATCGTATTGGGAAGCCAAAAGCGGTGGGATCGCTTACGTCCGGCTGGACAAACGCGCGACGGCCGCGCCGTTGCCGCCGGTCGAGATCGTTGACATGACCGCCGAGCGCGGTCCGCATGGCCGCCGACCGCTCGGTCCATCACTCGTCTCGGCGATCGACGGCGCGCTCGACCGTCGCGAAAAAGTCATGCTGTTCGTCAACAGACGGGGATATGCGGGTCTGCTCTTGTGCCGAGCATGCGGCTTCGTTTCCAAATGCCGGCGCTGCGCCGTTTCGCTCGTGCTGCACGCGACCGATCAATCGCTGCGCTGCCACGTCTGCGGCGCGGCCTTTCGCGCCCCCGAGCGCTGTCCGAAGTGCCGGTCGGAGGACCTGCGCCCGTTCGGATTCGGCACGCAGCGCGTGGAGCAGGAAGTGCGTGAGCTTTTTCCGTCCGCGAATATCGTGCGGATGGATTCGGACACTACCGCGACACGCGGCGCGCACGGCGCCTTGCTCGGCGCGTTCGCGGCCGACGGCGACGTGCTCGTCGGAACGCAGATGATCGCAAAAGGACTCGATTTTCCGACGGTGACGGTCGTCGGCGTCGTTTCGGCCGACGTCGATCTCCACCGGCCCGACTTCCGCGCCGCCGAACGGACGTTCCAGCTCCTGACGCAAGTTGCGGGCCGCGCCGGCCGGGCCTCGGCGGGCAGCCGCGTCGTCGTGCAGACGTATTCGTCGGGCCACTATGCGATCGAGCTCGCGGCAGCGCACGACTACCAGAGCTTCGCCGAGAAAGAACTCTCGCTGCGCAAGGACCTCAAGTATCCGCCTTTCGGACGCCTCGCATACCTCGGCGTTGCAGGGGTTTCGCTGGAAGAAGTATCGAGTGCGGCGGAATTTCTCGCCGAAAGCTTGAGGTCCGGGCCTGGCGATCTGCAGGTGCTCGGTCCGGCGCCGGATCCGGTGGCGAAGGCGCGCGGCGAGTTTCGGGCACGCATCGCGTTGAAAGCTGACGATGAGGGAAGGTTGATCGCGGCGTGTGAGGCGGCTCAGAGCGTAAAGCTGCCGCCGGCGCTGCGCCTCACCGTTGTCGTGGATCCTCGTTAAGAGTCTTACGTTCTCGCGGCGGCCTTGGCGAGCCGCGATTTCTTCCGATTGGCCTTATTCTTGTGGATGATGCCGCGAGCCGCAGCCTTGTCGAACGCCGACGACACCAATTTTGGGTCGGCGGATTTCGCTCCGCCTGCGACGGCCTTGCGATAGAGCGTTTTCAATTTCGTCTTTACGCTCAGGTTCCGCTCGCGGCGTTTTTCCGAAGCGCGAACCCATTTCGCGGCGGATTTCATGTTGGGCACGGAATGCGTTCCTCCAGCGGCGATCGAGATGCAGATCGAAATGATGATAACACGAGCCGATCGCGATAGACAAGCGATAGCTGAGGGACTTCGTTGCCGGATGGTGAAGCGTTTTCCGTGCCGCATCACTACCTGCGACTTACCGCGTGTCCGCCGCTGTCGTCGAACGGCCAAAGCGACGCATGCAGGCAGCTCGGAGCGTTCGGAACGATTGCATCCGACGCCAGAGATCCCGATCTGAGGGTGTCGATCGTCGCGGTCGATCTCGACGTGCCGAAATGGAAGGACGCGCTCGCTGCGGCCGGCCGACTGCTCGCGCCGTTCGCGCCAGACCGACTGCTGCGCATCGAAGGCATGAGCTCGGACGCGCCGGCGCTGCCCGTTGCCGAGGACGCAGCCAGCATGGGCCGTGCGCTGGAAAAGGCGTTGCAGGTACCCGTGATCGCGAGCATCCGGACCGTTCGCAGCGCGCAGTGGTCGAGACTGCGGGCTTTTTCGTGGGGCAGGCGCGGGATGGCCGCGAACGGCCCAGCCGGCCCGCAGCAGGCCGGAGCGCCCGATCGTCTCGGTGCGTCGCTCGAATTCGGAACGCCGACGCTCATCTATAAGATCAGACTCGAAGGCGTCCCCGGCGACGGCGTCGCGCGCGCCTGCCGAGCGGTCGGCGGGCCCGGCGGCGGATTTGCGGACGTCGGTGCGTATGCGTCGATCTCGGCGGTCGACGGCGAACCGATCATCGTGCTCGAAATGGAAGACGATTCCCGGGCGCCGCTCCATCGAGTGCTCGATGTCGTCGACATCGAATGCGCGCGCGCCGGCGGCCGACTCGGTCGCGCGGCGCTGCTCTCGCACCTTCCGTTGGACGTCGTGCTGGCGGCGATGCGGGCGAAAGCGGCGCTCGACGTTCGAGCTGGGCAAATCATCGAAACGCATCTGCCGGCCGGCCCAGGCGATCCGGTCCCGGTGAAAGGGCGGACGTGAGCCTTCGGGAGTTTGCGCTTTCCTGGAGCGACGCCGTCGACATCGTCATCACGGCCTACATAGCGTACGGCGTGCTGCTGCTCATCCGCGGCACTCGGGCCGTGCAGATCCTTCAGGGTCTGGCGCTGCTGATCGCGCTGCGCTTGTTCGCGCAGGCGCTGCACCTGTGGACGGTATTCTCGATCCTCAACGGCCTGCTCATCGCCTCTGGCGTCGCGATTCCGGTGGTTTTTCAGCCTGAGATCCGCCGAGCGCTGGCGCAATTGGGTCGCACCGGATCGTTCGGTCCAAGCGCGATCCGCGCCGACGCCGCGGCGCTCGATCCGGTGTGCCGCATCATAGGTCAGACGGCGGCGATGCTGGCCCGCAGCTCTATCGGCGCGATCTTCGTCTTCGAGCGGATAACCGGCTTGCTGGAATACGTGGAGAGCGGCACGCCGGTCGACGCGTCGATCTCGGCGGAGCTCTTGCTCTCCATCTTTTCGCCGCGCTCGCCGTTGCACGACGGCGCCGTCGTGATCCGGCGCGATCGTATCGTCGCGGCTGGTTGTTTTCTCCCGCTCTCCGAAGCGCCGCTGCTCGAGCGGCGCTTGGGGACGCGCCATCGAGCCGCGCTGGGGCTCAGCGAGCAGACCGATGCGGTCGTGCTCGTCGTTTCGGAGGAGACGAGCGGCATCGTGATCGCGCGCGATGGCCGGCTTTCGGAGAACCTCGATTCAGCAGAAGCGGTCTCGAAGTCGCTTGCGAACGCGCTCGGCAGCGCGCAGGCGCAGCCGATCGGCGGTATGATCAATTTCGTTCGCGCGCTCTTCACGCGCCACAACGGCACGAGCAATGGACTTCATACGACGGAACTTCGGTCTTAAAGTCTGGGCGGTCGTGATCGCCGTCGTGCTGTGGTTCTCATTCAACCACTTGGGGACGGCGCAACCGATCTATTCCAAAACGCTCGAATTACCGCTGAGCATGCGCGGCGTTGCGGCGGGCTACGTGCCGTCGGCGTCGGCGAAAACCGTGGCGGTCGAGTTCGCCGGTCCGCAATCGAAGCTGGATCAGGTCTCGTCCGAGGAGTTCTCGGCCTACGTGGATTGCAAAGGCAAAGCGGCGGGTGTGTTTTCGCTGCCGGTGGCGGTCGTCGGCCCGAACGAAGATGCGGTGCGATCGATCAACCCGGCGCAGACCGTGGTGACGATCGATCGCTACGCGTACCGTTCAGTTCCGGTCGTAGCGGCCGGCACGGCCGGCGCGGCGCCGGGTGCGGCACAACTCAGCTTCGACCCGAAAACGGTGACCGTCGCCGGGGCGCAGTCGCTCGTCGTTGCAGTCTTCGCCGCTGCGGTCTCGCCGCCGCCGCGCGGCGAATGGAAAAACGGCGCCGCGGACGCGAAGCCGGTGGCGGTCGATGCGAAACTGGCGCCGATAGCCGGGGTGACGGTTGCGCCGCCGTTCGTCAGGGTGTTCATCGCCGTTCACAAGCCGCCGAGAGCACATTGAACGAGCTCTTCGGAACCGACGGCGTGCGAGGCGTCGCGAACGAGTTTCTGACGCCCGAGCTCGTGTTCGCGCTCGGCCGTGCCGGAGGTCACGTGCTGGCGCGCCACGGCGCGCAGCGGCCGATCCTTGTGGGCAGAGACACGCGATTGTCCGGGCCCATGCTGCAAGACGCGCTGTGTGCGGGCATCGCATCGGTCGGCTTGGACGCGTGGAAGGTCGGTATCGTCAGCACGCCTGCGATCGCCTTTCTGACGCGGCACGTCGGCGCCGCCGCCGGCGTGATGATCTCGGCGTCGCATAATCCGGTTGAGGATAACGGCATCAAGTTCTTCGCCGGCAATGGCTGCAAGCTTGCGGACGTCCTTGAGGATGAGATCGCGGCGCAGGTGAACGCGCATCAGGACCTTCCGCGACCGACAGGCGCCGACGTCGGCGAAATCCTCTCTCGCCATCGGCTGGTGAGCGCATACCTTCGTCACTGCGTCGGGCTCGGCGATCGTCTGGACGGCGCCACAATCGTCGTCGACGCCGCGTACGGCGCGGCGTATGACCTCGCGCCCGCCGTGTTGGGAACGTTGGGCGCGACGGTGGTCAGGCTGCATTGCAAACCGAACGGAAAGAAGATCAACGTCGCATGCGGTTCGACGGATCTGACTGCATTGCGCGAGGCAGTCGCGGCGCATCCGGGTAGCGTCGGTGTCGCGTTCGACGGCGACGCGGATCGCGCGCTCTTCATCGATGAGAACTGCGAGGTCGTCGACGGCGACCGCGTGCTCGCGATGCTGGCACGCGACTTCAAGCACCGCGGCGACTTGCCGGGCAACGCCGTCGTCGCGACGGTGATGAGCAACCTTGGTCTCGAGCTCGCGCTTCGCCACATGGGGATCGAACTCGTGCGAACAAACGTCGGAGATCGCTACGTTCTCGAAGCGCTGCTGGCGCACGGCTACCGGCTTGGCGGCGAACAATCCGGTCACATCATCGATCTCGAAGCCAACTCAACGGGCGATGGCATCGCTACGGCGGTTCGCGTGTTCACCCTTGCGAAGCAAGCCGGCGGCTTGCGCTCGCTGCGCGACGTGATGCGCACGTACCCGCAAGTGCTGGTCAACGTGCGCGTGACCGATCGCGCGATCGTCGACGACCCGCGCGTGCGCACACTGGTGCGGGAGACCGAAGCGTCGTTGAGCGGCAAAGGACGCATCCTCGTTCGCGCGTCGGGGACGGAGCCTGTGATTCGCATCATGATGGAGGGTGCGGTCGAATCAGAAATCCGCAGTTACGCGGATCACATTGCGGCGAAGGTCGCAGCGCTGAGCGCCGAAAACGAAGGCGCTCGGCCGATGTAGAGAGTGAGCCGCCGGCGGGGGAAGGAATCGGGGCGATGCGACCGAATCCCGCAACGAGAGATCCGGGCTTATGGAGCCCGCGGCTCAATCATTGCACGAAAAGCCAGTCGCCGAGTTCGAAGGCCGTGAGCGTCTTCGAAGCGGGGGAGCCCCCAGAATCTTGGGGTGAATCTGCGGCGGAACGCAGAGGCGCTATCTTTCGGCGCTAACCCGTCAACTAACCCCGTAGGCGTCGAGAGAGGTAGCGTTTGCGTACTGGTGCCGCTATTTTTGCTGCGGTCGGCGCAGCAACCATCCTGACAGCGTCTCCTTCCTTCGCGTCAAGCACATACTCGGTCAGTCCCGGCGATAGTCTATGGACCATCGCCCAGGCGAAGCACGTATCGGTCAGCGCGCTTGAATCGGCGAATCATCTGACGGATACGAGCGTGTTGCAGATCGGACAGAGGATCCGCATTCCAGGTGCCGCTCATGCAGTTGTGGGGCGGCACGTCCGCGCCGCATCTGCCCGTGCAGAGGTTCGATGGCACCCCCACCGCGTCGCGTTCGGGCGTCGTGCAGCGGTTCGACCGCAAGTGAATCATGGATTGCGTCTTCGACGACATCACGTCGTCGCGTTCGGGCGTCGTGCAGCGGTTCGACCGCAAGTGAATCATGGATTGCGTCTTCGACGACATCACGTCGTCGCGTTCGGGCGTCGTGCAGCGGTTCGACCGCAGGTCGATGATCGGCGCGACCGAAGGTCGCGAGCGGTGGACGTCCAGGTCGCGAGCGTGCTCTGGGCGGCGACGCATGCGGGCAATCCAACCCCCATGATCCCTGGGGTCATGCCGTTCGAAATGGCGCGGCGAGCGCTTGCATTCGGAGCCCGCATCACACAGACGGCGATGCATTATCTCGGCGTACCGTATTCCTGGGGCGGCACGAGTTACGTCGGCGTCGATTGCTCAGGCTTCGTTTGGAGCGTGTTCCGCCACAACGGCATCGAATTGCCGCGCATGGCGGACGAACAGTACTCCGCCACGCGTCGCGTTGGCTGGAGAGCGATGCGCCCCGGCGATCTCGTCTTCTTCGAAACCTACGAGCCTGGCGTCTCGCACGTGGGGATATACCTAGGCAATGGGCGGTTCATCCACGCATCGTCGTCCGATGGCGTGCGGATCGACTCGCTCGGGATGTCCTATTATGCAGACCGCTTCGTCGGGGCTGGCCGTACTGGAGAATAACGGGACAGAAGCTTTGAGAAAATGAAAACCCGCGCCGCCAGGCGCGGGTTTTGCTGTGCTGTTGGGCCACGAGGTTGGTGGGTTCATGCGATGTCCCATCTTATCGAGTGTGGCGGCTTCAGCTGACCAAGCGCTCTGACGGAGCTCGTTTTTGCGCCCACTCTTTAAGCTTCATGATGACGACTCGCCCTCCTAATGAACGAAGACGGATGGCGCGGCGGGTTTCCTCGGCTGGGACGACCGGGCCTCTTTGGGGGGTTTCCCAGGAGAGTCGCCGACAAGGAATGCAATTCCGCATCGAGCGTTCTATCGATCGAAAGGAATGGTGGGTATGTCGCGCGTCCTGACCGCTTCATCTTACATGGCTCTCGTCGTCATCGTTTGTTTCGCGACGCTCTCCCCCTCGGCAGCCGCCGCCCCCGGCAAGATCAGCGGCACGGTCATCAACGTCACCTCGGGCGCCGCTGTCGCCGGCGCGAAGGTCGACCTGACCGGCAACGGAACCTCGTTTACGACGGCTTCGGATGCAAATGGGAAATTCGCGTTCGTCAACGTGCAAGCCGGCACGTGGGTCCTTCGCACGACGGCGCTGCAATACGTCGCGCAGGATTCCGGCGTCATTCCGCTGACGTCCGGACAGGTCATCGATCTCACGGTCGCGCTTCAGCCGGTCACGTCCACCGACATAACGTCGCTGGGCCGTGTCATCGTGCGCGGTCAGCGTGCTCTCAACACCTCATCGGCGGCGGTCATCTCGGTTACGAAAGACCAGTACGTCGATACGGGATCGCTGCAGATCCAAACGCTTTTGGAAAGCCAACCGGGAATAACGATCGAACATTTCGACAATGGTGCCCCGGGCAACGTCGCGACGTTCACGATTCGCGGTGCTGGCGGATTCGTGGGTTCAGGCAATACCGGCTACGAAGTGTTGGTGCTCCAGGACGGCGAGCCGATCCGCAATGGTCAGTACGGCGACGCAGACGTTTCTTCTCTCACGCCCGCGATCTACCAGCGAGTGGAAGTTGTCAAAGGAGTCGGTGGCACGTCGCTTTTTGGCGCCAACACGATCGGAGGAACGCTCAATCTCGTAACCATTGATCCGAGAAAAACTGAAGGCGGCGAAGTTTCGTTAACGGAAGGCGGCTTCCGTACCAGCGACTTCAATTTGTCGGAAACCAATACGTTTGGTCGGTTCGGGTACGTTATCGATCTTCATCGTTACGGAACTGACGGATTCATTCCGCCGCAATTCGCGGTGGATCTGCCGTCGTGCGTCACCGGTACGGAAACGGTTCCCCCGGTCTGCGACGTAGAACACCCGACGCTGCAATTCAACTTGAAGTCGAGCCTGGGCAAACTGCGCTACGATTTCTCGGATCGCACGTACGCGGTTTTCACGGTCACCGACGAAAGCGACTGGCGAGATCAGTTCGGCCTGCTCGCCAATCCGACCGTCGCGTTCATTTCGACCGGACCGGTGTCGTTTGATTCTGCGGGCTTGCCGTATTTCTTTGGCTTCCCTGACAACTTCGTGTGGAACACGAACCCGAAATACTCGCTTGACCTCCACACGACGCTCGCCGGCGGTTCGCTCGTCGTGCGCGCGTACAATAATTGGATCAATCGCTGGGTTGACGGCAACCAAGGGACGACGTGTTGCTTCTTGCAAAAATCGATCGATCACCTGACCGGCGATCTCGCCATCTGGGAAAAGCCGTTCGGCAATCACGATTTCACCTTTGCGATTGGCGGCAACGGCGACACGTTTGAATACGGCTCGACCGGCGGCGCGACGCCGATCCTGGCAGCGGCTATCCCAGTAACGGTCGGTACGCAGATCGAACGCACCGCGCTGGCGCGCGACGATTGGGCGATCAGCTCGCGGTTTAAAGGAACGCTGGCTCTCTATTACAGCAACTACAACGACCTCAACGTGAAGCGATTCGATCCCCGGATCGCGATCATCAATCGGCCGGATGAAAATACGACGATCCGCTTCTCGGCGGGTACAGGGTTCGCCGCGCCGCGCCTGTCGGACATCGTGTCACCGTTGAATCTGAGTCCCTTTGCGTCGACGACCGGTCCCGATTCGTGTCCCTCGAATCCCGACACGCCATTCTGCTACGCCAGTTCAGGCAATCCGAATGTCCAGGCCGAAACCGCAACCGGATTCGATATCGGTTACGAGCGCGTGTGGGGAACGCACGGCGACGCGAGCATCGATCTCTACCGAACCGACCTTCACAACCACATCCTCACCGTCATACTGCCGCCGACGCCGGGGCTCACCTTTACCGACGGCGCCCCAGTCGTCGGCATCTACACCCCGGTGAACATCGCCGGATCGGTCTATACCGGAATCGAGCTCGCGGCAGGAATACCGATCAGCGATGCCTTGACGTTTCGCGGCTACTACAATACGCAAGCAGCGTACCCGACCGGGCTCGACGTGGCCAGCCAAGCGCTCTTCGGCAACGTGATCAACAGTCAGCAGTTCATGGACGTGCCCGTGCACAAGTATGGCTGGTCCTTGAACTTGGACAACCGCGCGCACGTCAACGCGTTCTTCGGCGGCGATTATTTCGCGCAGAACAACAGCTACAACGTGCCGCCGTTCTGGCTCTACAATGCTGGGTTCAACACGCCGCTCGGCGACAACACGCTCCACATCACCTGGCGCAACATTTTCAACAAGAATGCGACGATCTTCTCGAACTACCACGGCGGCATTCCGTATCCGTCCATTCCCGGGTTCGGCAGCGGATGCTCGACGGCGCCGTGCACCTTTGCCACGACGGCGTTCAGCACGCAGCCGCATATCCTGAGCGTCACCATCGATCACCGCTGGGGTTCGTTGAAGTAACGCGAGCGGCGACGACGGCGAGGCGCTGCGTGAGCTACACGCCGCGCCTCTCGCCGCCGCTGAGCTTTCGGAGCGCTTCGGTTGTCTCATTGAAGAAGATGGCCTGAAAAGCGATCATATCCGGTACCTCGCGAAACTTCGGATGAACGCACGACGCGCACCGTTGAAACGCGCCGGGTTCGCGCGCGAGCCCGCCCAGACGGCGCAGCGAAGCGACCGCACGACCGACGAGGCCGGCCAAGTCGCCCTTGAAATCCGGATCGACGAACGCGTTCGAAGGCAGCGCCGCAAGGGACGACCTCACTCCGGCGATCGCTTCCGCGAGGGTGAACGAGCGCTTGGTTTCGACGAGCCACGCTGAAAGGAGCTGGCTGACATTGACAGGGCGCGCGGCGGTGAGTGAGGCCGCCAGATCATCGGGTCGGGCCGGTTTCATCACCCGGTACTGCATCGAAAGCCGCTCGCCGGCGAAGACATCGTAGCTGATCCCGATCACATACACATCGGCGAGCGCCGCCATTCGGCTGAGTGCGCCGCGCAAGCGGCCAAGACGCCCATCCCTCGATAACCGCCCTTCGGGGGTAAGATAGAGCGTCGCGCCTCCTTCTAAGAGCTTTTCGAGCCGCGCGCTATCCTGTTCGACGCTTGCGCGCGTCAAGGCAAGCACTTCAGACCGATACGGCTCGCGAAGCGCGCGCAAAGATACCGTTTTCTGGCCTACGAGGAAGGCGCGGTTCGTTCGTAGTTGAGAAAGTGGTTGGTCCCAAACGACGTCTTCGAGATCACCGACCGTCCGCTCGTCGAAAACCTCCCGGAACGGCAGATCGCCATCAAGACGTTCGACCGCCAGCGCCAAGCTCGCGATCGAGCGGGCGAACAGGTCGTCCTCGATCGGCAGCAGCGACAGCCGCCGGAACAGCGATCCCCAATTCGCCGAGCGCAGGGCCGGCGCCAACCGCGGGGCTCGAGCCGCCGTGAAGCCTGGCTCGAAGAGGCGACGCGATGCAACGCTGTAGATCGGCTTGCTTTGTGGTCCGTCGATCGCGAGCGCGACGACCACCGCAAGGGTGTCAAGATCGTGCACGTGGTTGGAGATGGCGAGCGTAGCGGCGCGTTGCCGCGGCAAGCGACCCCAACGCCGGATCTTGTACATCACGTTGAGAATCGGCCAGAGACACAGCGCGACGAAACACTGCAGCGTCATCGTCGCGTGACTACCCCGGGCCGAGCGCGCGTTCCCGCTCTAGAGGCTTGACCGGCATTGTGCCGGGCGCGAAAAAAGGCGGCCCGCACTTTGGACCGCCTCGCCCCATCAGACAGCGTTCGGAGTACCTACAACCAGACTGGTCGCTTACCCGACGAATTGCCGCAGAAATACATGTATTTCGACCGCGGGATATACCACGCGTGGATGTCGTAGTGCGGAATGGTATAGCCGGGATGCCCGTGGGCTTCGTACCAAATGTCGACGTGATCGATCGTATGACCGGGTAACGGTTTCAAGACTTCGTTCCAGTTCGTTCCCGCTTCGAAAAGCTTCTTATCGACCATGATTTCCGTGAATGTGAGCTGCCCATGATACCATCCATAGATCGGCCCAAACGGGAGGTTCTTCGGGTCGGCGTAGTGGTAGCCCATAGTTGGAATGCAGCCTAAATATGGCGCGACGCCTGCAGGCATTCCCGCCGGATGCTGCGGGCCGTTCGGCGTCATTATCATTTTCATTTGTTGTTGCGTCGGCCGCATCGCGTTCGCGTTGTCTGCGGCTGCTGCCGTACCCACCAAAAAGCACGCCGCAACAGTCGCGAGCGCCAATATACCCTGCTTCATAACGATAATCTCCTCCGAGTAAGGGCGAAGGGCAAATGGGGCGATGGGATTTGCAGCAGCGGGGGAGCTTCCCCTGCCGCCGGATGACCAGTCAATCGAAGTCGATCGTAGCCGAGATCTATTCCGCGTCACGCATCTTGTGCTTGTTCGTGAGGTACCGGCACCATGCCGGTTCTTGAAACGGCCGGGTGCTCGCTATCATCTCTCAATTGCGTAAGGCCTTCGAACATAATCGGCGGTCCGTGAATATCCGGATATGGCGGCAGCTTGGGCGGAGCTGCTTTCCGAAATGCGACGAACTCGAGTAGGAAGGAAAATACGAATGTGGCGGCTGCGATGGCGAGGACCACGGTCTTGATTGCCGCCCAGAATACCACACCTGGAACCAGTCCGAGCCATAGAATCAACACGACGAATAACACCGTAATCCACAGCGTCAAAAACGACCACGTTTTCATCCAAGCTACGATGCGATGAGCGTCCACGCACTCCGTCCCACCGGTGAAATACGATGAATAGAAGCGAGGATTAGGCCTTACTTTGTTGCGGTGAATTACCTTGTCAAGAGTCTTTCGGCGACGGTAGGTCTTTCGACCTGGACCATCGCGAAATGCGCATTTCTACCGCCCATAGCATCAAGAGCGACGTGGCGAACGCTCTTGCCCTCTGCCTTCTCCAACAAGTGAACAAGAAGCCGGGCGACCTGTGGACGGAGTTTTCGCGGGCCAGACGCTCGGCCCATCTTGGACAAGTTGTGGTCGTGGCTGGCGGGCCACCAAAATGGGGCATAGCTCGATCACGATCACAATTGACACGTATGGTCTCTTGTACGACGCTCGGATGCGCACCGACAGATATCTTGCGTCCAGGTACTGGGAATGCTGGAACTCCTAACCCTGAAATTTGTCGTCCGATGCTAAGCAGCGCATTGATTTTCGGCCCGCAACTGCTGCAGCTGCACCAGCGCGGCGATCGCGGCTGCAGCCACGATGACAACCGTTGTGACGGTGCCCAGGGTGGTGATACCGACTAGTCGAGTAATTTGGGTCGCCCGGGGGCGCTCCCTCGCCCTAGCCGACCGTAGGACAATCATGGCTTGCCTCAAACCTGTGCGCCAAGCATGGGAGGGATATCATGTCGCAAGATATCTTAGGCACCGCTGCAGCAATTGGAACCCTTGTCGTCATCGCCGCAACGGCAATAGCGGCGATTATCCAGCTCCGGCATCTTCGTCAGAGCAATCAGCTCAATGCACTTCTGACGATCCTCCGAATGCCGTACGATCCAGTGTTGCACGATGCGTTCGAGTTCATTCATGCCGAGCTTCCTGGCCGGTTGAACGATTCCGACTTCATGCAGCTGCTGGATGCCAGCCCAATCAATCGCAAGGTTCACAAGGAATTGTGGGTGCTCGATTATTACGAGCGTGTAGGCTCATATCTCAAAGCGAACCTCATCGATGCCGCTGTCTATCTTGATTCGAGCTCGCCGGAGCGGTATTGGAACGCGCTGAAACCGGTGATAAAATGGATCCGCGGTCGAAGCGGTCCCTGGGTCTACGAAAACTTCGAATACGTCGTTTACTTGGCGCGGCGCTGGAACGACCAGCATCCGCAGGGGAATTACCCACGCAGCGCGCCGCGACTCGGCCTAGATTAGCAATTTCCGTGAAAGCAGCTAGACAGCGCGCTTTGGGCAGTTGTTGCGGGCTCAGGAGACGCCAGCTAATTCCGAGCGATATCCTATGCTGCGAGAGAGAAAAAGGAGAGAATTGTCAGTCTACGGACCACCGGTCGTTACGGGAACCCCAAAAATCCCGATAGAATAACGGTTTGCGCACTTGATGGGGCGTCGCCAAGTTGGTAAGGCACCAGACTTTGGATCTGGCATTCGTAGGTTCGAATCCTACCGCCCCAGCGTTGCCCGACCTTCGGTCGGGAAGGTACGGCGAGCTTCGCTGGCAAGCTGCATTGAACCCGCGAGGAGCCGATAGGTACTCATAAGGAGGGGGAACCAGCGCACACGGGCTGCACATGAGAGCCGATCGGGAAGATACGTCGCCCGAACGTGAGACGCAATGGATCCGCGACATCGCAAAGGGCGATCGCGGAGCGTTCGAGTCGTTCTATCAAACCTATCAGAGCAGGCTTTTCCACTATTTGTACGTGATGGTGCGCGCGGTCGAGTTGGCAGAAGAACTCACCAACGACGTCATGCTCGAGGTCTGGAAAGGCGCGGGCAGGTTTCGCGGCCAGTCGAAGCCGTCCACTTGGCTATTCGGCATCGCGCACCACAAAGCGCTCAACGAGCTGCGCCGCCGTCGCCCACCGCTCGAATCGTTGCAGGCCTTGCACAAAACGCCCGATCCCGCCCTCGGCCCGGAGGCTCTGACGGTCCGCGACAGCGTGCGCGCCGGGATTTGGCGCGCGTTGTCGGCTTTGTCGCCGGAACACCGCGAAGTCGTTGAACTGACGTTCTACCACCAAGCGACATACCAGGAGATCGCCGCGATCGTGAGTTGTCCGGCGAACACCGTAAAGACGAGGGCATTCTACGCGAAACGGCACCTGCGCAAGTTGCTGGCAGAAGAAGGGTCGCAGATGGACGACCGAGAGCGCAGCTCGTGAGCAGCAAGAAGATGAACCATAAAGAGATCCTCGGGCTTTTGCCGTGGTACGTTAGCGGTACGCTTGGGCCCGACGACCGCCGCGCGGTAGAAGAAGAGCTCGCATCCTGCCACGAGTGCGCGGCGCATGCAGAAGAACTGACCGGCATGCGCGGGGCCATCGTCGGCTGCAACGAGCAGTTCCCCGAGCCATCCCCGTTCTTGCTCAGTCGGGCGCTGTCGCGCGTCGACGAGCACGAGCGCTACAGAGCGACGGAAAAAGAAGTCCTAACCGGCTGGTGGCGCAGGCAGATCCCGGTGGTCGCATCGATCATTTTGGCGGTGCCGCTGATCGTGATCGCCGCGGTCGCTGCCGTGATCGGCGCTCGGTCGTTTTACGCTCAAGACGTAGCCTCGACCAACGGCGTGCAGCCCGTTTCGGTGGAGTACTTGAACTCGAGTCTGCCGCGCCCGGCAGAACCGAGCCGGGTCGCGCAGTCCATCGCCGCCCCATCGGGGGCCCAAGCGACGCACGATGTGATCGCCCCGCTCGCGCCCCCTTCGCGGACGCAGAATCAGATCGCCCGTACGGGCCAAATCTCGCTGTTCGTGCGCGACGTCGAGCCCAGCGTCCGGTCGCTCTACCAGATCGCTCGACAGGCCGGCGGCGACGTCGTCGGTCTGCAGGACGACGTGCCGAGCGACCCGTCCGCCCGCCACACGGCGGAGGCGACGCTCAGCGTTCCGGTGACACGCTTCGACTCGACGATGCAAACACTCGCGGGTCTCGGCAAACTGACCTCGGAAACGGTTCAGGCTGAGAACGAAACCGGATCAATCGTCGACTACCGTGCGCGCCTCGAAAACGCGCGCCGCACGGAGGCCGACATCCGTCAGATCATGGATCGTTCGGGGAGCATCGAACAGGTGCTGGCGGCTGAAAGCCAGCTATCGTCGGCGCGCCAAGACATCGAACAGCTCAGCGCCGAACTCAATAACGCCGAGCACGCGGTCGCCGATTCGACGATCTCGGTCGATCTTTCCACCGAAGCCGCGGCCGCGGGCGGGCAACCGTCTTTCAGATCTCAGCTCGCCGATGCGTGGGCGGCCGCCCGTCGCGCGGTCACGGCGGTGTCGGTAGGGCTCGCCTCAATCGTCCTGTGGCTGCTCGCCTTCGCGCCGTATATCGTGCTGGTCGGGCTCATCGGCGGCTTTATCTGGCTCGCATACCGGCGTCGCGGCGTCACAGCCTGACGTCGTCCGTGCGGTCGGCGATGGGAACGTACGCGATGATGGCTCTGTGGAATTCGGCGCACGGCGAAGGCGCCTCTCCCAGGATAGCCCGAAATCCGCGCAGTAAAAGTCGCGCGTTTCGCGATTGAGGAGCGTCATGCGGAAAAAAGTGACCGTCGTCGGCGCCGGCAATGTGGGCGCGACGACCGCACACTGGCTCGCGGCGAAAGAGATCGCCGACATCGTCTTGGTCGACATCGTCGAAGGTGTGCCGCAAGGCAAGGCGCTGGATCTGCTCGAGTCGCTGCCGATCGAGCGAGTCGACGTCAGCGTCACCGGCAGCAACGGCTACGAGGCAACCGCCGGCTCGGACATCGCGGTGATCACCGCCGGATTTCCCCGCAAACCCGGCATGAGCCGCGACGACCTTGTGCGCGCGAATGCGGAGATCGTCGCCGCGGCGACCGAGCAGGTGGCAAAGCGTTCGCCGGACTGCATCTTGATCGTCGTCACGAACCCGCTCGACGCGATGTGCGAAGTAGCTCGCCGGACGAGCGGATTTCCCCGGCAACGGGTGGTCGGCATGGCAGGCGTGCTGGACTCGGCCCGCTTCTGCGCGTTCATCGCGCTCGAGCTCGGGGTGAGCGTCGACAACGTCCAAGCGTTCGTGCTCGGGGGCCACGGCGACCAGATGGTGCCCCTGCCGCGGTATTCGACCGTGGCGGGCATCCCGATCACCGAGCTGCTCGATTCCGCTGCCGTGGACCGCCTGGTGGAGCGCACGGCGAAGGGCGGCGGCGAGATCGTGAATCTGCTCAAGAGCGGCAGCGCGTACTACGCCCCGGCCCGGTCGATCGCCGAAATGGTCGACGCCATCCTGAAGGACAAACACAAGATTTTGCCCTGCGCAGCGTATCTGCAAGGCGAATACGGCATCAAGGACCTGTTCATCGGCGTTCCCTGTCAGCTTGGCGCCGCCGGGCTTGAGAAGGTCGTCGAGATCAAACTGACGGCAGAAGAGGATAAGGCGCTGCGCAAGAGCGCAGAGGCGGTGGCCGCTCTCGTAAAAGTCCTGCCGCAGCCGACGAAAGCGGCCGACGCGCCACGATAGGCCGCACCAGGTGCATTTTTCGGGACATCGAATAGTGCTTCCGTGCGCTATGGCCGCCGGGAAGCCGAAATAGTAGTTATATGGCCCTGAGCTAGCCGGAGCCGGGCGGCTCTCCCGAAAGACGGGAAGGACACCCCTTTGTGAAGCGTGCCCTCGCGCCTGACCGGACGCCTGCTGAGCGGCGTTTCCAACGTCGCTATATCCGTTTGGCGGTCTCGATCCGCACGGACGACGGCAAGAAACTGGCGCTGGGGGAGTCGACCGACGTCAGCGTCGGCGGCATGCGCGTTTCGACCCCGAGCGAGCTCTCGATCGGCGATTTCGGGACCGCGCAGATCACGATGCCCAGCGGCGAGACGGTCCGCGCGAACATCGACATCGTCTGGGCAGACCACGGCGCCGACGGCTCCTCCACCTATGGCGTGAATTTCCGAGAGCTGGGTTCAAGCGAGCGTTTCGCATTGCTCGAGGCGATCTACGCTCCCAGCGGCGGGGTGTTCGACGAAGACGCCGAGGCGATCGGTAGCGTCGGCCAATCGACCGAACCGGTGACGGTAGCGCATCACGCTTACTACATGCGGCTGATGCGGCGCATCGAAAAAGTGCACAACCTCCGGCCCGACATCACGGACCGCCTGCTGTACGCGCGGTTGCATCAGGGCCGGCCCCTGCGCGAGGCGCTGCTCGATTTCAAAGTCGTCGATCCGAACGACCTGACCGCATTTCTGAGCTCCGTCTACAAAGTTCCGTTCGTCGACCTAAGCCGCCAGCGCCCTGACCCGGCTGCGGCGGACGCGATCCCGGTGGGCGTCGCCACGAGCCAGATGATCGTGCCGATGAAGCGCACGTCGACCAAGCTGATCGTCGCGATGGCCGATCCCGAAGATCTCCCCACGCTCGACTTGCTCCAACTGAAGAAGAAGCATGATACGGAGATCCAGTTCGCGTTGATCGAGGACATCGAGAAAGCGATCAACTCGATCTACCATTCGACCACGCTGCAATCGGTGGATCGGCTCCTTGAGTCGATGCCCGACAGCGTGCAGATGGAGGCGTACACCGGCGCGCAGGAGGTCGAAGATCTCGAGACGCTGCGCCGGCTCTCGGACACCACGCCGATCGTCACGCTGGTGGACTCGATGCTGCGGTCAGCGGTGGACGACCGAGCCAGCGACGTGCACGTGGAACCGTTCGGCGAACGCGTTATCGTGCGATTCCGGCTTGACGGCGTTCTGCGCGAGGTCCGGACGCTGCCCACGCAAGTGTACTCGGCGGTGACGTCGCGTATCAAGATCATGGCGCGCATGGACATCACCATCCGCCACGTGCCGCAGGATGGCCGCGCGTCGATGCGCTACAACCGCAAAGATTTCGACTTGCGTGTGTCGTCGCTTCCCACTGTGTTCGGCGAAAAGATCGTCATCCGGCTGTTGGAGAAGAACCCTTCTTTCAAGCGCCTCAAAGCGGTCGGCTTCTCGGACAAGAATTACGAACTGTTGGCGCCGCTCATCCACATGCCGTACGGCATGCTGCTCGCCTGCGGCCCCACCGGCAGCGGCAAATCGACGACGCTCTTCGCCTGTCTTCAAGAGATCAACGACGGCGAGACGAATATCACGACTATCGAAGATCCGGTGGAATACCGGGTCGCCGGGGTCAATCAGGTCGAAGTCAGCGTCAAACGCGGGCTGACGTTCGCGTCGGTGCTGCGATCGCTGCTGCGTCAGGACCCGGACGTCATCTACGTCGGCGAGGTCCGCGATCGGGAGACCGCCGACCTGGCGGTGCGCGCCGCGTTGACCGGTCACTTGCTGCTGTCGACGCTGCACACGAATTCGGCGATCCAAGCAATCGCGCGGCTGGCGGATATCGGCGTCGATCCCGCGCTCGTTGCCTCGTCGTTGCTCGGCATCGTGGGCCAGCGGCTGATGCGGCGGAACTGCCCGCGTTGCTCCGAAGAGTACGAAACGCCCGTCGAAGAGGCGCTCGTGCTGCAGGAAATGGTGCCGGTGGCGCCGCCCCGCAAGCTCGTGCGCGGCCGCGGCTGCGAGTACTGCCACGAAACGGGCTTTTACGGCCGGATGGCGGTCCACGAAGTCGTCGTTATCGACGAGGCGCTGCGGCGGCTGATCGCCAAGGGCGCCGATTCCGGCCAGCTGCTGGAATACGTCTCGGCCCAGGGTTTCACGGAGCTGCGCGACGACGCGATCGGGCGCATGCTCGCGGGCGAAACGACACTGCGCGAGGTCATGCGCGTCACAGTCTAGGGCTCGAATGGAGAAGCGTGCGCGCATAGGACCCGAAGCCTGAAGGGATTCGCCGAATCGAAGCCAAATAGCACAAACCTATATTTGTGCTATTCCGTTAGAGTTAAGGAGGCTGGCATGTCTCGACGCAGGTCCGCGGCCGGCGCTCCAGACCCCGAAACCACGTTGATCAACCCAGATACCGGGCGGCCCGATGGGCGGCGCCGCGATTCGAAGCCCATCGATGGGCTCGTGATCGAATTCGCGCAGGAGCTCATGGGCCTGAAGCTCAGCGAGCGCACGGTTCGCGAATATACCCGCGACGTGGAAATTTTTGGGGCATTTCTGAACGGCAGAGGCATCACCGCGACGGATGGCGCCCCATATCGCGGTCCATTCGGAAATGTTTTTAGCGAAGCTACGCCATCTTCGGTGCGAAAGTTCATGATGCACCTTGGCCGGCTGAGATACCGGGAAGCAGCGATCCGCCGAAAGCTGGCCGTACTGCGGCGCTTTTTTAAGTACCTGAAGCGCGAGGGACACCGTCAAGACAACCCCGCAATCGAGATTTCGAACATTCGCCTGCCCAAGCGCCTGCCGAAAGCAATTCCGGTCAAAGACGTCATGAGGCTCATCGGCACTCGGCCGCCGGCTGGGCAGCCCGAACTACGCTGGCGGCGGGATGTTGCGATCTTGGAGCTTCTTTACGCGAGTGGGATGCGCCGCGCCGAGCTCGTTGGGATCAATGTGAGCGATGTGGAATTTTCGGATCGCACCATTCGCGTCATCGGGAAAGGCAACAAGCAGAGAATTGTGTTTTTCAATCATGCGACGTCCGATGCGCTGCAGAACTATCTTAACGTAAGACCGCGTTGCAAAGATGGGGCTCTTTTTGTGAGCCGCCAGGGCCGCCGGCTGAGCTATCAGCAGGTAGGGCGAATCTTCGCTGCTTACGTTGCGCTAAGCGGACTGGAAGGAAAGATCAGTCCGCACACGATGCGCCATTCCGTAGCGACCCATCTGCACAAAAGCGGGGTCGATCTGATGACAATCAAAGAATTTTTGGGTCACGAAAGCATTCAAACCACACAGATTTATGCTGAGATGACGCTGGAGCATGTGCGCCGCAGCTACGAAAAGCATCATCCGCGCGATCGCGTAGAATACCAAGCCATGAGTTTGCGCAAAGGGCGAAGGTGACACCGGCTGTCCGCATCGCCGTTGTCGGTGCGCAAGACGCATCGGCTGAGGTGCTCGCGGCGGCCGAAGCGGTGGGGCGGCTCGTCGCGGAGGGCGGCGGCATCGTCGTCTGCGGCGGGCTTGGCGGGGTGATGGAAGCCGCCGCGAAGGGCGCTTCTTCTGCCGGCGGCGCGGTGCTGGGCCTTCTGCCCGGGGAATCGGCGGCCGAAGCCAACCCGTACGTGACGATCGCAGTTCCGACCGGCATGGGGGAGGCGCGCAACGTCATCGTCGTCCGCGCGGCAAGCGCCGTCATCGCGATCGGCGGTTCATATGGAACCCTGTCCGAGATCGCCCTCGCGCTTCGCGCCGGCATTCCGGTGATCGGGCTCGGTACGTGGCGGTTGTCCAAGGATGGCGCCTTCTCCGACCCCATCATCCGGGTCGGATCTGCCGCGGAAGCCGTCGAGCGGGCCTGGCTGGAAGCAGGATGGCGCCGCGCATAATCGGCCGAGCCGCGGATGGCTTCGGCCGGGTGACGGCGAAACCAGCCCTCGAATACAGTGGACGCCGATAACTCTTTAGAAGCAGAGCGGTCTCTCCTACTGTCCACGCTGGAAGCGACCGCCGACGGCATCCTGGTGGTGGACACCGCGGGAAAGATCGTCCGTCATAACGAGCGCTTCAACCGCATGTGGCGGATACCCGAAGACGTGCTCGCCTCGCGCGACGATGAGCGAGCGCTCGGCCACGTTCTGGGGCAGCTGCGCGATCCCGACGCGTTCCTCGCCAAAGTGCGCGAACTCTACGCCAATCCCGAGGCCGACAGCTTCGACGTCCTGCATTTCACCGACGGGCGGGTCTTCGAGCGCTATTCGATCCCACAACGCGTCGGCGGCAATGCAGTCGGTCGCGTGTGGAGCTTTCGCGACGTTTCCGATCGCGTCGAAGCCGTGCGAGCGCTGCGCCGCAATGAAGCCATGCTCGCCGAAGCGCAGGAGCTGTCGCACATCGGCAGTTGGGAGCGCGACGTCGCGACCGGCGAGGTGATGTGGTCGGCGGAAGTCTATCGTATGTTCGGGCTGACGGCCGGAACGGACAATCCGACCCCCTTCGAAGAATTCGATCATCCGGACGACGCGGAGCTCGTTCAGCGAACGATCGACGAAGCGCGCGGCGCCTGCGGCTCCTACGACATCGACCACCGCATCGTGCGGCGCAACGGCGCGGTCCGCTGGGTCCACGAACGCGGCGCGTTTCAACCTGACGAATCGGGACGGGCGCACCGCTTGCTCGGCACCGTCCAGGACATCACCGATCGCAAAGAAGCCGAGCGGCGGCTGGCGCATCTCGCCCACTACGATTCGTTGACCGGACTTCCCAACCGCGCCCTGCTCGCGGACCGGCTGGTACAGGCCATCGCCTATGCGGACCGGCACGAACTGCTGTCCGCCGTTTTCTTCCTCGATCTGGACCGCTTCAAGAACATCAACGACACGATGGGCCACAGCACCGGCGACGCGCTGCTGATCGCGGTCGGGGAGCGGTTGCGGGCGACCGTGCGCGACACGGACTGCGTCGCGCGCTCGGGCGGCGATGAATTCGTCGTCGTACTGACCGACATGGCGGACGTCCGCAGCGTGGCGAAAATCGCGCAGACGATCGTGCGCCGGCTCGCCGATTCGTACGTCATCGACGGCAGGGAGATGTTCGCCACCGCGAGCATCGGCGTCAGCCTCTACCCCGATGACGGCCGCGATGTCGAGACCTTGGTCCGCAACGCCGATATCGCCATGTACCAAGCGAAGGAACGCGGCGGAAACGGCTTCCACTTCTACACCCCGTCGATGCACGCCGAGGCCGTCAAACGCCTGCTGCTTGAGAACGACCTGCGCGTGGCGCTCAACAAGGGCGCGTTCGTGCTGCATTACCAGCCGGTCGTCTCGATGAACGACCGCTCGATCGTGGGCGCGGAAGCGCTGCTGCGCTGGCCGCATCCGTCCGCGGGGCTCCTGCCGCCGAGCGACTTCATCCCGTTCGCCGAAGAAACCGGGCTAATCGTGCCGATCGGGATGTGGGCGCTGCGCGCCGCGTGCAAGCAATTGAAGGGGTGGCAATCGGCCGGCTGCGCGCCATCGCGGATGACGATCAATGTTTCCCCGCGGCAGATCACGGAGCCCGACTTCGTGGAATTCGTGGCGAGCGCACTCGACGAGGCGCACGTCCATCCGCGCTCGATCGAACTCGAGCTGACCGAGACCGCCGTCATGGCCGACGTCGAGCGAAGCGTCCGCGTCCTCGCGTGGCTCAAGGCGGCCGGGATCCGAACCTCGATCGACGACTTCGGCACCGGTTACAGCTCGCTCGGGGCGCTCAAGCGCTTTCCGATCGACACGCTCAAGATCGACCGCTCGTTCGTGCGGGAGATCCGGCGCGATTCGTTCGACGAGGCGATCGCATCGGCGATCATCGGCGTCGCGCGCAACCGCCGCCTCCGCGTAGTGGCCGAAGGGGTGGAGACCGACGAACAATTCGAGCTGCTGCAGCGGCTCGGCTGCGACGACGCGCAGGGCTACCTCATCAGCCCGCCGCTATCGGCCGACGAATTCGAACGATTCGTCGCGGCTCGTCGCTCCGCGGAGGCGGTTGGCTAGACCGAAGCCGCGTCGCGACGCGCCACGCTTCTCGTCTTGAACAGCCAGACCAGCGCCATCCCGGAGAGGAAACCGGCGACGTGCTCGAGGTAGCCAATGCCGCCGACGCTGCCGGTCTGCGAGCGCACCTGCCAGATCTGCAGCACGACCCAAATCCCGATAAAGACCAGCGCGGGGACCTGCAGCAACAGCGGAAAGCAGCCGATCGGCAGCAGCGCGTCGATCTTGTCGGTCGCGAAGAACAAGATGAACGCGCCGAGCACGCCGGCGATGGCTCCCGAAGCGCCGATCGCGACGACGTGGGAATCCGGGAAGAACAGCACCTGGGCGCAGCTCGACATCGCGCCGCAGAGCAGGTAGAAGATCAGAAAGCGGATGGGACCGGTGAGCCATTCGATCGCCGGCCCGAAGATATACAGGTAGAGCATGTTGCCGCCGACGTGCAGCAGACCTTCGTGGACGAACAACGCGGTGACGATCGTGAGCAAAGCCGGATGCGGCGCCGGCGGAGGCATGGCCACGCCGTGCGTGATGTCGTACGGCGTGACGCCGTACGCGTGCACGAATGCGCTGATCGCTTGTTGACCGTGACTTGCCAAACCCAGCTCTCGGAAGAAGACGAGCACGTTCACGACGATGATGGCGACCGTCATATACGGAAAACCGCCCACTCGGCGGTTTTCGTCGCGGTACGGAATCACCGGCTAATACTGGGCCTCGAATCCGAATGCCGGCGACGATGTGGTCGGCCCGAATCGGTTCGGCGCGTTGAAGATGTTGCGCTGGCCGTAGAACAACTGCAGCCGCTTGAAGAGCTTCACGTCGCCGTAAAGATCGAATTTCGGGTGGCGGGCGTCGTACAGTCGGGCGTCGATGCCCAGCGGCGCGATCGGCCGCAGCAGAGCGCGCACGCCGAGGTTCGAATAAAGGATCCCGCCCGAGACCTGAAGCTTCGGCGACAGACGCCGATCGAGCGTCAGGTTATACGAAGTGTTGTAGCCGAGGTCGTTTGCTCCTACGGTGACGTGCGTGCGGCCACCCGGCAGCAGCACGAAGTTGATGTCGCTTTGCGGGCCGGCACGCAAGCCGTTGCTGCTCCAGGTCTCGCGGATCTGCGTCTGCAGCAGCGGTGCGGTCGAAAACACTCTCAGGCCGGCGCGGGGCCGCGGCGCTGAACCAGACGGGTTCGGCGCCGCCGTGGCCGCCGGCGCAGGACCGTGCGCCGTCGCATCGGAGAATCCGCCGAGCATGTCGTTGGCCTTGGCGATCGCGGAACTCAAATCGTAGACGGCGCCCTTGAGATTCGACTGGACCTGCGGATCACCGGTGATCGACTCGATGTCGCCGGCGATCTTCTTCACCTTTTCGCTGGCGTCTTTGAGGTTCGCGGTCGTCTGAAGCAGGTTGCCCTTGAACTGCGGATCTTTGGCGACCGAGGCGAGCGTGCCCATCGTCTGATTGAGATTGGCGGCGGCGTCGGCGAGGTTCGACGTCAGGCGATCGATCTTGCCACGGTTTTCAGCGAGTGTCGCGTTCATCGTGCCGGTGAGCTGGTCGATGTTGCGGCTGCTCGACCCGACGACGCTGTTGAGCGAGGCGAGCGTGATGGAAAGCTGCGACGAGAGGTTGCGCAGCGTCGCATCCGAATCCGCCACGAGCTCGTCCGTATGGCCGGCAAGCACATTGAAGCGCGTCGCGAGCTTCGGCAACTGCTGGTCGACGACCGCCAGCGTCCTGTCGAGCTCCTTGATGCGCGGTTGGATCTCCGCGATGAGGTCGTTGAAGGATGGCGGTACGCCGCCCCACGGCTGCTGGCCCTCCGGCGGCACGCCGGAAGCGATCAGCGTCGCAGTCGACAAATCGCGCGGCGGCGTGACCGAGAGCGTGGCCGCGCCGGTCAGCGTGGAAGTGACGAGGAACTGCGACTGCCGGAAGATCTTGGTTTTCGGCTCGATCGAGCACACCGCCGTGACGGTCTGGTCCGGCAATAGCCTCAGCTCGTTGACGGTTCCGACGGTCACGCCTGCCAGCTGAACGTTGGAGCCCTCCTGCAATCCGGCCACATTGCGGAAGTGCACCGCGATCGTGTAGCTGTTGTGGCGCATTACGAAATGCGACAGCACGAGATAAACGGCGATGATCGCGGCCAGCGCCAGCATCGCGAACACGCCGGCGCGCATCTGCTGGCCAGCGGTGATCCTGCCTGCTTGAGCGGCGCGGCTAGAGAGGAATTGGTCCAAGTGCGCTCCCCTGCAAGAACTGTTGGACGAGCGGGTTGGGTGACTGGCGGAGGTCGCGCCCAGTCCCGGATTCGATGATCGAGCCTTCGAAGAGCAACGCGATGTAGTCCGCCACCGCGAACACGAACGGCAGGTCGTGCGTCACGACGATCGACGTGGCGTGCAGGCGATTTTGGATGTCCAAAATCGTGTTCGTAATGACGTGGGTCATGATAGGGTCCAACCCCGTCGTGGGTTCGTCGAACAAGATGATGCTCGGGTCATTCACGATTGCCCGGGCAAAACCCACCCGCTTCTGCATCCCGCCCGAAAGCTCTGCGGGCAGGCGGCTCTCCACGTCGTTGAGCCCAAGCGAGCTCAACGTGTCGATCACTTTCCTGTCGATCTCGGCCTTGGAAAGTTTGGTGTGCTCGTAAAGCGGAAACGCCACGTTTTCGGCGACCGTGAGCGAGTCGAAGAGCGCCGCGAACTGAAACGCGAACCCCATCTGCCGGCGCATCTCGATGAGGTCGCGTTCCGGGCTGTCGGTGATGTCCTCACCATCCACGAAGACGTGGCCGGCATCCGGCCGCCGCAGGCCGCTGACCAAGCGAAGGATCGTCGACTTGCCAGCGCCGGACGGCCCGATCACCGCGGTCACCTGGCCGGTCAAGCACTCGAGCGAACAGCGTTCGAGCACGATCTTCGGACCATAGCGGAGCGAGACTTCCTGCAAGCGGACGGCGACGTGAGGTTCGGCGGCCGTCACGCTGCGCGTCGCCGGCTGCGGCTGCATCATCCGAAGAGCACGAACGACAGAAAGAAGTTGAAGACGAAGATCAGGATGATGGAGACGACCACGGCCTTGGTGGTTGCGCGTCCGACGCCCTCCGCGCCGCCTTCCGTTCGCAGTCCTTCGTAACTGGATACGAGCGCGACGATCAGGCCGAACACCGCGGCTTTGAGCAAGCCCTTGAGGAAATCGCCCATAACGACCGTCGACTGCACCGAATGCCAGAAGACGTGCGGCGGGAGGTGGACGCGCCAGTAGGCCATGATGAAACCGCCGTAGACGCCGATGATATCGGCGAACACGGTCAGCAGCGGCACCATCATCACGGCGGCGATGACGCGCGGCACGACGAGCGCCTTGACCGGGCTCACGCCCATGGCTTCGAGCGCTTCGACTTGCTCGGTGACGACCATGGAGCCGATCTGCGCGGCGATCGCGGCGCCGCCGCGTCCGGCGAACACGATCCCACCGGCAAGCATGGGGCCGAGCTCGCGCAGCGTTCCGAACGCCACGCTGCCTCCTATGAAGTCCTGAAAGCCGTACTGCACGGCTTGTTCGACCGTTTCGAGCGAGATGACCATGCCGGTGAACGCCGCCGTGAGCGCAACGATGAGCCACGACTCGACGCCGAGGAAATACGCCTGCTGCAGCACCTCGCGCGGCCGGAACCGCAGCGTGAGCGAGTAACGCAGCGTGTCGCGCAAGAGAAACCACAGCCCGCCGACGTATTCGAAGAAGCGGATGAGGACGCCGCGTGTCATGCTTTCCGCGACCTCGAGCGTCTCCAGCGGGATGGGGGCCTTCGAACGAAGCGCGCTCATCGCTGCAGCGGTCGACGCATGTCGACCGTTTCAATCGAATGGAGTACTTCGCGCGCCGCTTCTCGCCGCCGCTGCGCCACACCGCGTTCAGCTTGCAAGTTGTATTGTCGCTGATAGAGATCGTCGAGCCGCTGGTCGATCGCTTCGAGCTGCCGGGCGGCGTCGCGCTCCATCGAACCGAAGTAACGCCGGGCGGCTTCGACAAACGCTGCCGTCGCGGCGCCGTCGCGAGACTCAACCGCGCGCTCGCGCGCACGCAGCAGCCCTCGATCGGTGATGTGAAAGGCGTCGACGAGGCCGATCAAGCGGTCGACCTCGCTCATGAGACCGCGACGCTTCTCGGTGCAGCGGGCCTCGCGCGGCCGAAATTCGGCAACTCCTCCGGCGCGAGCGCGTCGCGCATGCGGGCGAAGAGCGCATCGATGCCGCTGGCCGCGAGTGCCAGCAGCCGATCGAGATCGGGTTTGGAGAACGGCGCCCCTTCTGCCGTGCCTTGGACCTCGACGAATTTCCCATCGCCGGTCATCGCGACGTTGAAGTCTACTTCGGCGCCGGAGTCTTCCTGGTACGAAAGATCCAAGATCGGGCGCCCGCCGACGACGCCCACGGAGGTCGCTCCGAGCCAGTCGATGATGGGCCAGCCGCGCAGCGTTCCGCTCTTGCGAAGCCGAGCCAGCGCCAAACACAGCGCGACGAATGCGCCGCAGATCGCCGCCGTTCGGGTTCCGCCATCTGCTTGGATGACGTCGCAGTCCAGGACGATCGTGCGCTCGCCGAGGATGCGCGTGTCGACGACGGCGCGCAGCGCACGCCCCACGAGTCGTTGGATCTCTTGCGTGCGGCCGCTTGGGCGACCTTGGAGCGACTCGCGACTCGTCCGTTCCGACGTCGACCGCGGCAGCAGCGAATATTCCGCCGTCACCCAACCCAGCCCCTGACCCTTGAGGAAGTGGGGCGCGCGTTCGTCGACGGATGCGGCGCACAACACCTTCGTGTCGCCGAGCTCGAAGAGCGCCGAGCCCTCGGCGAACCGCAAGAAATGCGTCTGGATGGAAACGGCCCGCAGCTCATCGTCCGCCCGGCCGTCCGGCCTGCTCATCTATTCCACCGTGACCGTCTTCGCCAGGTTGCGCGGCTGGTCGACGTCGCAGCCCTTGCGGTCAGCAATGTGGTAGGCCAGCAGTTGCAACGGCACGACGTTGACGATGGGCGACAGCAGATGGTGGGTCTCGGGAACGGGCAGGATGACGTCGGCTACCTCGACGACAGCGTCGTCGTGCGTATTCGCCACCGCGATGATTTTGCTCTCCCGGGCGCGCGCTTCGGAGACGTTGCTGAGCACCTTCTCCTGCACCGGACCGCGGGTGGCGAGCGCCACGCACGGCACGGCTTCGTCGAGCAAGGCGATCGGCCCGTGCTTCATCTCGCCGGCAGCGTAGCCCTCGGCGTGGATGTACGAGATCTCCTTGAGCTTGAGCGCGCCTTCCAGTGCGATCGGAAAGTTGACGTGGCGGCCGAGGAACAACACGGATTTGGCCTTGGCGTATCTGCGCGCCACCGCGACGACGTCCTCGTTGACGTTGAGCGCCTGATCGACGAGCGACGGGAGTTCGCGCAACCCGCGGGTGAGCGCGGCGAGCGTCTGCGCGTCGGATGCGCGGCGTGCGCGCGCCAGATCGATCGCGAGCAACGCCATCGCCGCGCACTGAGCGACGAACGACTTGGTCGCTGCAACGCCGATCTCGGGGCCGGCGTGGGTGTAGAGCGTCGCATGAGCCATGCGGCCCATCGCGGAGCCGACGCGATTGCACACCCCGAGCACCGTCGCGCCGCCGGCCTTCGCGATGCGCAGCGCCTCCAGCGTGTCGGCCGTCTCGCCGCTTTGCGAAACCGCTACCGCGAGCGTCGAGTCGTCGACCACCGGATGAGAATACCGGAACTCGCTGGCGAGTTCGAGTTCGACGGGCAGCCTCGCGAGCTCGCGGATCAGGTACATGCCGTACATCGCCGCGTAATACGCGGTACCGCACGCGAACATGGAAACTTTTTCGATCGCTCGCAAGCGGTCGTCGCCGAGACCCGTTTCGCGGAGATCGACGACGCCGTCGTCCCGGATGCGGCCGGCCAACGTGTCTTTGACTGCCTTCGGCTGCTCGTAGATCTCCTTGAGCATGAAGTGCTTGAAACCGCCTTTTTCAGCGGCGCGCACGTCCCACGCGACGTGCGTGATCTCGCGGTCGACCTGTTCCCCGGTGAACGTCGTGATGGTGGCGCCATCCTTGGTAACGACGACGATCTCACCCTCGGCGATCACGAGCTGGGTCCGCGTGTAGTCGAGAATAGCCGGAATGTCCGAGGCGACAAACGTCTCACCCTTGCCCAGGCCGACGATGAGCGGCGAGGCGCCGTTGCGGGCGAAGACCAAGGTCTCGGGTGAATCCGCCGCGATGACGCCGAGCGCGTAGGCGCCTTTGACGAGCTTCAGCGTCTCTCGAACGGCTGCGACCACGTCGCCTTCGTATTGCTCTTCCAGAAGATGCGCGATGACTTCGGTGTCCGTATCGCTCGTGAAGCTATGCCCGCGTGCGAGCAATCCGGAGCGCAGCGCAGCGTAATTCTCTATGATGCCGTTGTGGATGACCGCGATGCGGCCGCGGCAGTCGAGGTGCGGATGAGCGTTGCTATCCGACGGCCGGCCGTGCGTAGCCCAGCGCGTGTGGCCGATGCCGGCCGTGCCTGAAAGGGGCTGTTCTTTGAGCGCGTTTTCCAGGTTCGCCAGCTTGCCGACCCGCTTCGTTCCGACGACCGCGCCGCCGTCGATGAGGGCGACGCCCGCAGAATCGTAGCCCCGGTATTCGAGCCGGCGCAACCCGTCCAAAAGCACTCCGACGACGTTTCGGGGTCCGATATACCCCACGATACCGCACATGACGGCCTTCTACGGCATCGGCGCCGATTCGCCCTGGACGAGTCGCGCGGTTTTGAGCCGTTCGGCGGACAAGATCGCATGCAGCTGCGCAGTCGCTTCTTCCAGCCTGTCGTTGACGATGAGGTAGTCGTATTGGTGGATGTGCGCTTCTTCGCCCTGGGCGATGGCCAGCCGTTGCTCGACGTCGGATCTTGAATCCGTCCGGCGTCCGGAAAGCCGGACCTTCAGCACCTCGTTGGAAGGGACCGTCAAGAAAACCAGAACCGCGTGCGGAAAGAGGCGTTTGATCGCCAGCGCGCCGTTGACTTCCGGTTTCATCACGAGATCGCGACCGGAACGCATGCAATCTTCGACGAATCGCTTCGGCGTGCCGTATAAGTTGCCGGCGTACTCGCGCGTCTCCAGAAATTCTCCGTCGAATGCGAGCTGCTCAAACTCCGGATGCCCGATGAAATGATAGTGGACGCCTTCCAGCTCGCCCGTTCGCGGCGGCCGCGTCGTCGTCGAGACGGAGTAGGCGAGGTCCGGCTCGTTTTTTCGGAGTTCGAACACCAGCGTGTCCTTGCCCGAACCAGAAGGTCCGGATACGATCAACAAGACCGGTTCGCGTCGGAGTCGCATCATGATCCTCGATAGCTGGTTAGTCGCGCGACTAGCTCTCGAACTTGACGATTTGCTGAGCGGCGCGCGCGTCCAAGCGGTTTCGTCCGATCGACTCGGCGTTTCGGCGGCGTGTCACCGCCGCGGCCGCAGCGTGAGGCTGCGCGCACTGCTCGATCCCAACGGCCCCGTCGTCGCCGTTGACGAAAGTGAAGGCGCCGGAAATGAAAACGTCGCCGGCGGTTGGGCCGGCGGCGTCGCGCCACTGCTGTGCGGCTCGGTCATCGACGCCGTTCGTGCCGTAGCGAACGACCGCATTCTCAACGTCGACGTGAGTTCTCGCTCGGCGTTCGGGGTGCCTGCCCGGCATCGCCTGACGATCGAGCTCGAGCCGCGCAGGGGCAACGTGTTGGTGTTGAGACCGGGGCCGAGCGGCGATCGGTTCGCCGTTCTTGCGGCGCTGAAGCAGTTCGACGGGGTCGAGGGCTCGCGAAGCATCCGCGTCGGCGCGGAGTACGAACCGCCGCCTGCTGTTGCTCGGTCTCTCGATGGAGCGCGATTCGCAGCGGCGGTTGCCGCGTGCGCCGCCGGCGACGTGCGCGACCTCACGCGCGCTTTGAGCCGCTTCGACCCGGCGTGCACGCCGGCGCTGGCTCGCGACGTCGTCGAACGCTGCTTGTCGGCCGACGATCCGGCGCCGCTGGAGGTACGGCTGGTCGCGGGCTGGCGGCGCCTGCGCTTGAAAGTCGCGGAAGCGGCCCAAGATCCGAAGCGGCCCGTCTTCGCGTATGTGCGCGGCGCCGACGTGGCTGCTTGCCACGTCGTGCCGCTCGCGTGGGCGCCCGGTGCTCCTTCGCGCATCGCTTCGCTCAATGAGGCGTGCTTGCGGCATTTGCGTTCCGCAGCGCGAGAACGCGGCGCTGGTGCCGGGTCGGCGTTGCGCAAGCGATTAGCGACGAAGCTTCAGCGCTGCGAGGCGGAATCCGCCGCATTGCACGCGGCCGTCGCGCGAGCGGAACGAAGCGACGAGCTGCGCCGCTCGGGAGATGCGATCTACGCAAATCTCACGGCGATCCCGGAGCGCGCGGTTGAATTCCGCGCTCCCGACGGCATCATCGTCAAGCTGGACCCCGGCCTGACCGCGAAGCAGAACGCCGCGCAGTATTTCCGCCACTATAAGAAAGCGCGCAGCGGGCTGAACCGCGTGCAGCACCGGCTGCAGGAGCTGGCGCGAAACAAAGAGTTCTGGGAACAGTCGTTGTGGGATTTGGACCGCGCCGACGCGCTCGACGATGCGGATCGAAATCTCGTCTATCGCGACGTGGCTTCGGCGCTTGAGCGGCCGGCTTCAGGCGGTCGGAGGATGCCGGGCAAGCAGCCGCGGCGCCGCGACGACGTTCCGATAGCGCTTCCGGACGGCGCCGTCGCGTTCGTTGGCCGGTCTCCAAAAGACAACGACCGGCTGACGTTCACGCTCGCCGGACCGGACGATTTCTGGTTCCACGCGCGCGGCGTTCCAGGCGCACACGTCATCGTCAAACCGGCCGACGCGCGCAAGGAACTGGCGAACCCGCAGATCGTCGCGGCGGCGCGACTCGCCGCCGAGCACAGTCGGGCAGCGGACGCCGCCAAAGTTGAAGTCGATTTCACAAGACGCAAGCACGTCCGGCGGCGATCGGGTGGCCGGCCCGGACTCGTCTGGTACACGGAATTTCGAACGGTGCGCGTGGACGTGCGATGAGTCGGATGTGGCCACCCGCCGCAGCCGGGATTCGCGCCAGGCCGAAAATGCCACATCGACCAGGGGCGCGACTCCTCAAAAAGCATCAGCGGAACGCGAACATGGCATCCCCGAACGAATAGAATCGGTAATCGAGCCGTACCGCGTCTTGGTAGGCGTCGAGAACGCGTTCGGTGCCTGCGAACGCGCACACCAGCATCAGCAACGTCGATCGAGGCAGGTGGAAGTTGGTGATCAGCGCATCAACCACGCGGAACTCAAATGGCGGATAGATAAAAATACGCGTCCATCGCGTGCCGGCTTCGACCGTTCCCCTGGTCGAATTGAGTGCGGCGTCTTCTAGAGCGCGTACGGTCGTCGTCCCGACGCCGACGATGCGGCCGCCGCGTTCGCGCGCTGCGCGGACGGCAGATGCTGCTTGTTCGCTGATCTCGTAAAATTCGGCGTGCATCGGATGCTCGCGGATATCGCTTGCGTGGACGGGCTGAAACGTCCCGGCACCGACGTGCAGCGTGATCGTCGTCCAGCCGATGCCGCGCGCCTCGAGCGCCGCGATAAGTTCGGACGTAAAATGCAGTCCGGCTGTCGGAGCCGCGGCCGAACCGTTCTTCGCCGCGTAAACGGTTTGATATCGCTCTTGCGCCTGCGGCGGTTCACCCTTGATGTACGGCGGCAGCGGAACGCACCCGAACCGCGCCATGGCAGCGTCCGCCTCGATGCCGTAAAAGCGCACGAGGCGAGTGCCCAGCGGGTTTCTGTCCAGGATCTCGATGCCGGCATCGGGACCCAAGCTCAAGCGGTCCCCGACGCGTATCCGCTGACCGGGCCGGACCATCGCCTCCCACGCGCCGGGTGCACCGCTGGGGTGCAGCAGCAGGACCTGCGCCGCGCCGCCGCCGCGCCGTTTGGGAAACAGGCGCGCCTTCAGCACGCGGGTGTCGTTGGCGACGAGCAGATCCCCCGGCCGCACGTGCTCGCCGACATCGCTGAAGATCGCGTGCTCGGCGGGTCCGTCGCGCGTCAGCACGAGCAATCGCGAGCGGTCCCGTCGCTCGCTCGGCCGCTGGGCGATGAGCGCATCGGGCAGTTCGTAGTCGAATTGCTCGAGTCGAAATTCCCTCGGAACGCCGTCCGGTTCGGGCTTCGGCGTCTCGTTCAACGCTCGACAAGACTCGTGAGTTCGGCGCCGGGATAGTAGAAGCGCACGATATCCGCGGCGCCGTAGCCGGCGATGGCCATGCCGCGGGCGCCGTACTGGCACAGTCCGACGCCGTGCCCGAATCCGGCGCCGTCGACCATCAACGAGTCGCCGGCGAGGATGATGGAAATGATCCGCAAGCTCTTGACGAGATGCTGACCGGCGAGCAAGCGGAAATCCGGACCCGAGATGATCTTCGGCCCGATGGTTCCGGTCACGACGATCGTCTTCGCCCTGCCGGACGCATCGGTCGTGCCGACCTGAACCGCCTTGATCTCACCGACGTTGCCGAACTTGGCGGCGAAGGCCGCTTCGAATCGCGCGAGCGGAACGCTTGCCGTCCATCGCATATACGGCGAAAGCGGGCAGTACGGGTCGGTCTTCACCTGGAGATAGGGCTCGGGATCCTCGAGGGGGCTGCCGTCGCTCGTGTAACCGCCATCGCACGCCGAATAATATGCGGTCGCGATCTGACCGCCTGACACTAAGACGATGCCGCGCGTGCCCTCGACGGCCGTGCTCGAAGCCGGCGTCTCCGCGGCGACGCCGCCGTAGACCTGATCTTGTTCGCCCGCCTGCACGTCGTACGTCGGATGCTGCGGATTGCCGAATTTCGCCAGCGCGTAGGACCGAGCGACGATCGCTTGCGCCTCCAACGCGGGCTGCGGCCAGCTCGCGGGCATCTCGGCGGCCACGACGCCGTCGAGGTATTGGTCGATGTCGACGATGTTCACGACGCTCAGCGATCCGTCGGGGCTGGGCTGCACGATCGCCGAGCCGCGATACTCTTTGCCGTTTACGGCGAGCTGCGAACCGGAGAGCGGTTCCACGACGATGGGTTGGCCGATCTCGACGGCATCCGCGAGCACGAGTCCGCCCGGTTGCGCCTGCACGTCGAGCACCGTCGTGATCTCCGGTTCGAGCATCGTTGCGGCGAGATCGAAGCCATACGGGCGGACCGCCAACCCGCCGTCGGATGAAAGCACGACGTCGAGCCGATCGTGCAAGAGCTGGACGCGCACATTCGGTGCTGCGGCCGACGGAAACGCGCACGCGACGGCGGCCGCGACGGCGGCGCAACCTGCCCAGAGCACGCTCGGTTTCACAAGAGGCGTGGTTGATCTCCGTCGCCCAGCCCCAAGTGGGCCCTCGCTTTTGCGGTGGCGCGCCTTCCGCCGGACGTTCGCTGCAAGAATCCGATCTGGATGAGATATGGCTCGACGACGTCCGTCAAGGTGCCTTCTTCTTCATTGACGCTCGCTGCGAGCGCCGCGATGCCGACCGGCCCGCCGCCGTACTGGACGATGAGCGCCCGAAGGAAGGCGCGGTCCAGCGAATCGAGACCAAGCAGGTCGATGCCTTCCAGCGCGAGCGCCGCCTGCGCGATCTCGCGATCGATGACGCCATGCGCTTTGACCTGGGCATAATCGCGCACGCGTCGCAGCAGGCGGTTGGCGATGCGCGGCGTGCCGCGCGCGCGGCTCGCGATCTCCGTTGCACCGTCGGACTTCAGCTGGACGTCCAACACTTGCGCGGAATGGGTTACGATGCGGGCCAGCTCTTCGACGTCGTAGTACTCGAGATGGTAGACGATGCCGAAGCGCTCGCGCAGCGGGGCGGTGAGGAGCCCGGCGCGCGTCGTGGCGCCCACGAGCGTGAATTGCTTGAGCGATATCTTGATGGATTTCGCATACGCTCCTTTGTCGACCATGAAGTCGATGGCAAAATCCTCCATCGCCGGATAGAGAAACTCTTCGACGACGCGGCTCAAGCGGTGCACTTCATCGATGAAGAGAATGTCGCCACGCTCGAGATTCGTCAGGATGCCGACCAGATCGCCGGCGCGCTCGAGCGTCGGTCCCGAAACCTGACGAAAGGTCGCGCCCATCTCGCGGGCGACGATGTTGGCGAGCGTGGTCTTTCCGAGCCCGGGCGGGCCGTGCAGCAAAATGTGGTCGAGCGGCTCGCCGCGTTGCTTCGCGGCTTCGATCGCGATCTTGACGTTGTCGACGACGCCGCGCTGGCCGACGTAATGATCGAAGCCAGTCGGCCGCAGCGTGACGGTGATGATGTCGTCTTGGACGGCGTCCGAGGTCGCGATGACCGAACGGCGACGAGGATCATCGCCGCCGGCGTTGTCCGTCGGGGGATCGTCGTCACCGGACGTCGGTTGTTCGCGCGCCATGCCCTACAGAGGTTCCGCCCGCCGAGCCGCACCTCCGCCCGTTAGCCGCCCGGGCCGCCTCGATCAATTCGCTTTGGCTATGGGTCGCCGTGCTTCTAGAGCTTCGAGCGTTGGCGGCGGTAGATCTCGGTCAGCAGACCTTCCGCGGACGTCACCGCGCCGTTCGATTCCAGCGCTTCCTTCACCATGCGTTCCGCCTCGGGGCGGCGATATTGCAGCTGCAGCAGAACCTCGATGGCTTCCGCGGAGAAATCCGGCACCGCTGGGCGTGCCCGGTCTTCTTCTCCCTGGATGAGGCCGAAGCGCGCGACCTTGCCCTGCAGTTTCGCGATGATGTCCTTTGCCTTTTGATCGCCGATGCCCGGCAGACGTCGAAGGCTCGCGCGATCGCTTTCATCAATGTAGCGGGCGATCTCCGCCATCGGACGGGAAAATGCGCGCACTGCGGTCTTCGGGCCCACGCTCGCGACCGTGAGCAGCGCCTCGAAGAATTCTCGCTCTACAGAGTTGGTGAATCCGATGTAGGCTGCGGTGCCACGGTTGCCGTCGATCTGCAAGTAGGAAAAGATCTCCAGCGAGATCGGCTGTCCGATCGCCAGGGCCGCGAGCTTGTCCTCGACGCAACCCGGCAGCATGATTTCGTAGGTCAGGCCGGCGGTCTCCACCAGCGCCTTCGCCGGCCGGCGATCGCGCAAGACGCCTTCGATGCGGGAGAACATTTAGCGAGCGCGACCTTCGGTCGCGCGGTCATCGACCTTCGGTCGAACCACTGCACGATCGGTCGCGCGGTCATCGACCTTCGGTCGAACCACTGCACGATCGGTCGCGCGGTCATCGACCTTCGGTCGAACCACTGCACGATCGGTCGCGCGGTCATCGACCTTCGGTCGAACCACTGCACGATCGGTCGCGCGGTCATCGACCTTCGGTCGAACCACTGCACGATCGGTCGCGCGGTCATCGACCTTCGGTCGAACCACTGCACGATCGGTCGCGCGGTCATCGACCTTCGGTCGAACCACTGCACGATCGGTCGCGCGGTCATCGACCTTCGGCCGAACCACTGCACGGTTCGGCAGCCGGTGGATGTGGGTTATCGCCAGCGCCAGAGCGTCCGTGACGTCGGGCGGCTGCGGCCGGCGGCGCAGGCCCAGCAGCTGCACGACCATTGCCGCCACTTGTTCTTTGCTCGCGCCTCCCCGGCCGACAAGCGCGCGCTTCACGGTCGTCGCGGCATAGTTGAAGACCGGCAATCGAGCGCGCGCTGCCGTGCTCACGAGCGCGCCGCGCGCGTGTGCCATCAGCAGCGCGGTTTTCGGATATCCCGAGCGTGAAAAGACCTCTTCGACGATCATCGCATCGGGTTGAAAGCCCTCGATGACGTCGGCAAGCCCGCGCGCTAATTCGGCCAGCCGCGATTCGAAGGGCGCACGGACGCGTGGCGCGATCACGCCGCCTTCGAGAAGCCGCAAACCGGCGCCGTTGCATTCGACGACGCCGTACCCCGTGCAGCGCAAGCTCGGATCGACGCCGAGGATTCGCATCGCTTAAGGACCCAGCTCGAGGTCGACGATGTTCGAACCGGGCGCGGCGGTCGCGCCGGGGATGGGCTGCGTGCCGACCACGTGCGCGTTCGGGGGGCTACCCGGCAGCATCGTCACTCGGCCAACGGCGTAACCCGCGCGCGACAGCAACGCGCGCGCTTGATCGACGCCCATGCCGATGACGTTCGGAATGGGCGGAAGAGAGGCTTGCGGCTGCGCGGGCGCGGGGGTCGCCTGCGGCGCCGCAGTGGCGGCGCCCGGTGCGGCCGCGACGACCAAGTCGATCGCCTGACCTTGGCCGACTTGCGTGCCTGCGGGCGGATTCTGGCTGACCACCGTGCCCGACGTCGTGTCGGACATCATCGCTTGAGCGATCGAGCCGACGGTGAGACCGGCCTGTCCGAGCGCGCCGCGCGCATCGTCGACTGTGCCGCCGACCACGTCCGGCACCGCGATGTTCGCCGCGCCGCCGCTTACATCGACCGTCACCGTTTGGCCGGGCGCAACCGGCGTACCGTCCGCGGGATCCTGGTCGATGATGGTGTGAGCGGGAATGCTCGCGTCTTGGACGACTTGATTGATACGCATCCCGAGCCCCATTCTCGCGAGTTGGGCGCGCGCGTCTTTGTCGGCCAGCGACACGACGTTGGGAACCGTGATCATGAGCGGTCCGGCGCTCGGCAGCAGCACGATTGTGCCGTGAACGGTTACCTTCGATCCAGGCGCGGGGCGCGTCTGCGCCACAGAACCGGCGCGCACGCTGCTCGAATGCAGCGACGAGCCGACCCTCACGTCAAAGCCGTTCGAGGTCAGGGCGTCCATGGCGGTTTTCAGGTCTTGGCCGACGACGTCCGGCACCGCGACCATCGGCGGCCCGCTGCTGACGTACAGCGTAACTTTTTCGCCGCGGCCCACGCGACTGTTGGCGGCGGGCTCGCTGCCGTCGACGAGGCCGGGATCGACGCCGCCGTCGGCCCGCAACTGCACGCGCGCGACGTCGAGGCCGAGCGTTAGGAGCTGGATGACGGCGTCGGGAACGGGCTTGCCGGAAAGGTCTGGCACGGCGAGGTTGCGAGAAACCGCCTTCGATTCGGCGAGCACGAGCGCGAGCACGACCGCAAGCGCCACGATCGCCCCGGCGACGAAAGTTGCGCGGCTGATGCGCCAGCGAGCCGCCGTTCTCTCGAATGCGTCGCCGGCGCGGTTGCGAGCGACAAGCGCGCTCGTGATGGAACGCCGCTTGAGCAGCACGGTCGGCGTGTCCGGACCGGCGGCGACGGCGTCGTCGGAACGGGACGATTCATCGGCCGCGCAGCGGCGCAAGGCGGCGAGCGCCTCGCCCGCGGTCTGGTAACGGTCTCGCGGAGCCTTCTGCAAGAGCCGCCGAGTGACGGCTCGCAATTCGGGGCTGACGGTGGCGCCCGGGATCGTCGCCGGGTCGGGCACCGGAGCGTTCAGATGAGCGGCCGCCACGCCGGCCGCGGTGTCCGCGTCGAACGGGCGCTTCCCGGTGACCATCTCGTAGAGGACGACGCCGACGCTGTAAAGATCGCTTGCCTCGGATGCGTCGCCGTTTGAGAGCTGTTCCGGAGAGCAGTAGGGCACGGAGCCGAGGACCTCGTCCGCATCGGCGCCGGCTTCACGACCGCTGAACTGCGCGATTCCGAAATCGGTTACGCGCACCACGTCTTCGGGAGTTATGAGGATATTCGTCGGCTTGACGTCGCGGTGCAAGAGCTCGGCGCGGTGCGCCGCGACGAGCGCCGAGCAGATCTGCCGCGCGTAGCGCACCGCGGCAGCCTCAGGCAATTGTTTTTCGCGCGCGATCAGCGTCGCGAGCGTCTCACCCTGCACGAACTCCTGCACGATGTATGGCTTGCCTTCGAATTCGCCGACGTCGTAGGTGTTGACGATGTTGGGGTGCGAGAGATTCGCGGCGGCCTCTGCTTCTCGATAAAAGCGGCGCACGAACGCCTGGTCTGACGCGAAGCGGTCGCGCAGCACTTTGACGGCGATTTGTCGGCGCAAGATGAGGTCGTATCCCCGATAGACGACCGCCATCCCGCCTTCGCCGACGACGGCATCGAGCCGGTAGCGGTTGTTGAAGATCGTCTGCTGCATCAGTGCGTATACGTCGCGAGGGCGCCGGAAAGGATCGATTTGGCGATGGGGGCGGCGTACGTGCCGCCATATCCTGCGTCTTCGACCACGACAGCGACGACCAGCCGCGGGCGATCGGCCGGGGCGAAGCACACGAACCATGCGTCCGGCGGACCGCCCGGATGCGTCGCAGTTCCGGTCTTGCCGGCGACCGCCACGCCTGGCAGCTGCGCGGCAGTGCCGGTGCCGTATCTGACGACGGCCTCCATCATATCGCGTACGTCGTTCGCCGTCGCGCCGGAAATGACTTGTTCCCACGGCACGGGCGGCACGTCGATCGCTCTGCGATCGGGCGCGCGCACTTGCTTGACGAGTTGCGGACGCATCAGCAGTCCGCCGTTTGCGATCGTGGCGCCGATCAGCGCCATGCGAAGCGGCGTCACTGCGAGCCCTCCCTGACCGAACGCCATCTGCGCGAGTTCGGACGGCGTGATCGTCGACTTCAGCGGCACGTCGTCTCGCGAATCGGAGACGAGCAGGCCGTCGTCATCGCCGACGTGGAAGCGGTGGAGGTAATCGTAAAAGGTGTCGACGCCCAAGCGCACGCCGATCTGTGCGAAGTCGACGTTGCTCGAGAGCGCAAACGCGCCGACGAGCGTCTGCGTGCCGGTCGCCTCGTGCTCGGCGTTATGGACGCGGAAGCCGCCGATGTCGAAGTATCCTGGGTCGGCCAGCGTGTCGGTCCTCACAAATGTGCCGCTGTCCAGCGCGGCGCCCGCCGTCAGCATCTTGAACGTCGAGCCCGGCGGATAAAGGCCGTCCAGCGCGCGATCGAGCAGCGGCGCGTCGGTCCGCGCGCGAAGGTCTTTCCATTTCGCAGCAAGATCGTTCGGATCGAACGTCGGGCGGTTGACGGCGGCGAGGATGGCGCCGTTGCGCGGATCCAACACGACGGCGGCGCCGTGCATGGTCGGCGGCAGCGCCGCATCGACGAGCGCGGAGATGTCTCTGCGCAGCGTCAGCACGGCTTGGCCGCCGCTGCCGGCGCTCGTGTTCTGGCTTCGACCGAAGAGACCCGCGACGTCGGCTAGCGGCGTCACCGGCGGCCCCTGCGGCGCTAGGATGGAATCGAGCGCGGCTTCGAGGCCGGATTCGCCATAGACCGGCGACGAATAGCCGACCAGTTGAGCGAGCGCACTGCCCGCCGGATAGATCCTTTTGCCGCCCTTGGTCTGCGCGACCGGCAAGCCTGCAGCGTCCAGCAGCATGCCGCGGTTTTCATTGGACATGGCGCGCCGAGGGTTGCCGGGTCGCTCGCTGATGTCTTGGCGCTGCAGTATCTGCACGCGCACGTCCCAGATCGCCAAGATGGCGAAGAGGATGACGAAGAGAACGCCGAGCCGCGAAAGCCGCCGCTTCATGTGGCTGCTGCCGTGCTCGGCCGGCGGCTTGCCCGACGCCCGCGGACGAACTCCTGCAGCGAGCGGACGTGAACTTTTTCAGCCACCGTCGATCCGGGCGGCGGCAGCGCTCCCGGCGCATTCTCTAGCGCCACCAGCAAGGCGCGGACCGTGTCGAGCGACGTGAGACAGGCGACACCCGCCTCCACCGCCGCGCGCCGTATGCGATAGCCGTCGCTGTGTGCGCTCGATTTAGAGCCGGCGTCGTTAATGACCATATCGACGCCCGCACCGGCGATCAGGTCCACGACGTGCGGCGAGCCTTCCGCGATCTTGTTCACGCGCGCCGCGTCGATGCCGGCGTCGCGGAGCAGTTCCCAAGTGCCCGCCGTCGACACGATCCCGAAGCCGAGTTCGCTGAACCTGCGCGCGACCGGAAGAGCGTCGCTCTTCTCTTCGTCGGCGACCGTTAGCAACACCCGGCCTCCGGGCGGCGGCGGCGAGATGCCGGCGCCCAGCATCGCGCGCATCAGCGCGCCGGCGTAGGTCGAATCGATGCCGAGCACTTCCCCGGTCGATTTCATCTCGGGGCCGAGCAGCGTCTCGACGCGGCGAAGCTTTTGAAACGAGAAGACGGGCATCTTGACCGCGACGAAATCCGGCCGATCGCCCAAACCGATCGGGATGCCGATGTCTTTGAGCCTCTCGCCGAGCGCGACGCGCGTCGCAGCTGCGACGAGGGGCACGGCGGTCAGTTTCGCGATAATGGGCACGGTGCGGCTGGCGCGCGGGTTCGCCTCGATAACGTACAGCTCGCCGTCAAACAAGATGTACTGAACGTTGATCAATCCGCGGATGCCCAGCTTGACAGCCAGCTTCGCCGTGACGTCGAAGATGCGAGCCTCGATCGCCTCCGGGATGTTCTGCGTCGGATAGACGGCGGTGGAGTCTCCGGAATGAATACCGGCTCGTTCGATATGCTCGAAGATGCCCGGGATACAAAGATCGCTGCCATCGAATACGGCATCAACTTCGATCTCGATCCCGGCGAGATACTTGTCGACCAGCAGCGGCGCATAAGGAAGGATCGGCGGCGCGCTCTCCGCGTACGACGCGAGCTGCGCTTCGTTGTAGACGATCTCCATGCCGCGTCCGCCGAGCACGTATGAAGGCCGCACCAGCACCGGAAAACCGATCTCGCGCGCGATCTCGCGAGCCTTCCGGAAAGACTGCGCGGCACGCCCTGGAGGGCGCGCGACGCCGAGTTCGCCGAGGATCGCGTCGAACTTCTCCCGGTCCTCGGCAAGGTCGAGCGCGCGTTGCCCGGTGCCCAGAACCGGCACCCCTCGCGCCGCTAGTTCGCGGGCGAGGTTGATCGGCGTCTGACCTCCGAAGGTCAAAAGCGTGCCGATGGCGCGCGTCGCGCGGACGGCGTCTTCTACTTCGTCGGCGCCGGGGGGCTCGAAGATGAGCACGTCGGACACGTCGAAATCGGTGCTGACCGTTTCAGGGTTGTTGTTGATCATCACCGACGCCACGCCGGCGGCGGTCAGCGCCCACGCTGCGTGCACGCAGGAGTAGTCGAACTCGATGCCCTGACCGATGCGGATGGGTCCGCTGCCCACCACGACCACGGCGGTTTTGGACGGCGCCTGCAACTCGTTCTCCTCGCCGGCGCTTTCGTAGTAGTAAGGCGAACGCGCGGGGAATTCGGCAGCCGCGGTATCCACGATCTTGTAGGCGGTCGGTGGTCCGTCGACTTCGTCGAGCGGCATGCCGGTCAGACGCGCGATCGTGCTTTTGGCGTATCCTTTGAGTCTGGCGTCTGCGATCGAATCGAGCGATCGCGCGCCAAGTGATCCCTCGAGCTCGACGAGCTCTTTCATCTCCCACAGCCAAAACGGATCGATGTCGGTTCGTCCCGCGATCTCCTTCGGCGTGCGGCCGCGGCGCAACGACTCTGCGACGACGAAGAGGCGTTCGTGCGTTGGGTGCGCGAGAACCGTATCGAGCTCGTCGTCGCTCCACTGCTCGTACGCGCCGCCGGTCAACGTGTCGCGCGCGATATCGAGCCCGCGGACGGCCTTGAGCAGTGCCTGACCGAAGGTGCGGCCGATCGCCATCACCTCGCCGGTGGATTTCATCTGCGTGCCGAGCCGCGCGTCGCCGAGCGGGAACTTGTCGAACGGCCAGCGCGGCACTTTCACCACGCAATAGTCGAGCGCCGGCTCGAATGCGGCCTTCGTCACGCCTGTGATCGGGTTGGGGATGTCTGCCAGGCGCCGGCCCAGCGCGATCTTCGCAGCGATCTTGGCGATGGGATAACCGGTGGCTTTGCTCGCCAGCGCCGAGGAGCGCGACACGCGCGGGTTCACTTCGACGACGTGATAGGCGTCGCTGCGCGGATCGACCGCGAATTGTATGTTGCAGCCGCCTTCGACACCGAGTTTTCTGATGATGTTGAGCGCCGCCGCGCGCAGCCGGTGATAGTCGCGGTCAGAGAGCGTCTGCGATGGAGCGACCACGATCGAATCGCCCGTATGGATCCCCATCGGATCGACGTTCTCCATGTTGCAAACGACGATGCAGTTGTCCGCGCCGTCGCGCAGCACTTCGTATTCGACTTCTTTCCAACCGAGCAGGGACGTTTCGAGGAGCACTTGGTGGATGATGCTGGCGGCCAGCCCGGAACGCAGCGTTTCGCGCAGTTCGTCATGGTCGTTAGCCAAGCCGCCGCCGGTTCCGCCCAGGGTATATGCCGGCCGCACGATGAGCGGGTAGCCCGAGGTTTGCGCGAACGCTTCGCCCTCTTCGATGCTGCGGACGATCGCCGACGGCGGCACCGGTTCGCCGATCGACTGCATCGCCGCCTTGAAGCGTTCGCGGTCTTCGGCAACCCGTATGGTCTCGAGCGGTGTGCCGAGCAGCCGTACGCCGAACCGGTCGAGCGTGCCGCGCTCGGCGAGCGCGACGGCGAGGTTGAGGCCGGTCTGTCCTCCCAGCGTCGCGAGGATGGCCTCCGGCCGCTCGCGCTCGATGATGGCTTCCACGTACGACGGCACGAGCGGCTCGAGGTAGACCGCGTCGGCGATCTCCGGGTCCGTCATGATCGTCGCCGGGTTCGAATTGACGAGCACGACGCGGCAGCCTTCTTCCCGCAGCGAACGGCACGCCTGAACGCCCGCGTAATCGAATTCCGCAGCTTGTCCGATGACGATCGGCCCTGATCCGATCACGAGAATGAGCCGCGCCGTCATGCGAGCGAGTCCACGAATTCGTCGATGAGCTTACGTGCGTCGGTCGGCCCCGGCGACGCCTCGGGATGAAACTGCACCGACCGAATCGGCAGCGTCAGGTGGCGCAAGCCCTCGTTCGTTCCGTCGTTGAGGTTGATCATCGTCTGTTCGACGTCGGGCGGAAGGCTGCTCGCATCGACCGCATAGCCGTGGTTCTGGGCGGTGATGATGACTTCGCCCGTGCGGGCGTCCTGCACGGGCTGATTTCCGCCGCGGTGCCCGTACTTCAATTTATACGTCTTCGCGCCGAGCGCGAGCGCGAGCAGCTGATGGCCGAGGCAAACGCCGAAAGTCGGCAGCTTGCCGTAGCCGACGACCTTTCGAAGCATGCCCACCACGCTTTCCAGTTCGGCTGGATCTCCGGGACCGTTGCTGACGATCAGTCCATCAACGTCGAGTGCCAGCAGCTCATCGAAGCCGGCATCGAATGGCACGTCGACGACCTCGGCGCCGGTCCGCGCGACGCAATCGGCGATGTTGGATTTCGCGCCGCAATCGAGCAGTGCCACCCGTGGACGACGGCCGGCTCGCCGCAGCGCTCCGCGCTTCTGCACGCTGCCCACGAGTTCGGCAGTGGCCAGCGGCTGTTGCAGATACGCGCGAAGGTCGGCGTCCGCGCTAACGATCGCCGGATCGCCGACCGCCAGTACCGCGCGCATCGTGCCGGATTCGCGCAGCCGCGTGACGAGCGCGCGCGTGTCAACGCCTTCGATCGCGCGCGTTCCGCTCTCATCCAGCCAGTGCGGCAGCGTCGCGCTGCTGCGATAGTGGCTCGGGTGGCGGCTCGCGCGTTTGAAAACCGCGCCGGCCGCGCAAATGTTCTTGTGCTGACGCACGCTTGGGTCGACGCCGTAGTTGCCGATCAGCGGGTAGCAAAAGACGAGGATTTGACCGGCGTATGACGGGTCGGTCAGCGCCTCTTCGTAGCCGGTCAGTCCGGTGAAGAAAACCGCCTCGCCGCACGACGTGCCGTCAGGACCGATGCCCATGCCTGGGTATCTCGCCCCGTCGGCCAGCAGCAGCACAGCATGGCTGGTCACGAGTGGCGGCTTCCCGGAGCGGCAATGCCGAGCCGGCGCGCCGCGTCGTCGGCCTTCCAGGCGACGGCGCCGCCGACGACCGTCATCGCGGGACGCACGGCGAAGGTCCGGCCCTCAAACGGCGTCACGCGGCCGAGCGATCGAAACGATTTTGGGTCGACGACCCAGGGGCGGTTGAAATACAGTCCGGTGATGTCCGCGGGCATCCCCGGCGCGAGCGAGCCGCCTGCCACGCCAAGCAGCTTCGCCACGTTGAACGAAAAGTTGGCGATGATGCGATCGCACGGCAGCGTTGCGAGCGCGTCGAAGGTGGCGCCGACAGCAGTCTCCATGCCTGAGAAACCGGCGCACGCATGGGAAAACGGGGGTTCTTTTTCGACGTCGGCGTGGGGCGCGTGGTCCGAAGCGAAAATGGTGATGGTTCCGTCTGCAACCGCGCGCCGCATCGCCGCGACGTCATCGGCGCCGCGCAACGGCGGGTTGACACGCATTCGCGCGTCGAAAGCGGCGAGCAGCTCGTCGCTGCACTGCAGGTGATGCGGCGTCACCTCGCCGGTGGCGTGAATTCCGCTCGCGCGCGCCCAGCGAAGGACGTCCGCGGTCTGCGCGGCGCTCACATGACAAAGGTGCCAAGCTTTGCCCGTCGCTTGCGCGACGAGCAGATCGCGCGCCGCGATCGAGGCTTCCGCAATCGACGGTTGACCCGGCACTCCGAGCTTCCCGCTGACGATGCCTTCATTCATGAGCGATCCGGCGAAGCTCGGGTCTTCGCAATGCGACAGAAACGGTTGCGGAAGATCGGCGATGAGGCGAGCCGCGTTGTAAAGCGCTTTGAGCGACGCGGTCGCGAACCCATCGTCCGAGAATGCAACCGCGCCCGCGGCCGCCATCGACCGCAATGGAGCGATTTCCGCTCCGTTTCTTCCGATGGTAACCGCGCCGATCACGTAACATCGCACGCTGCCGCGCCTGGCGGCGTCTGCCGTCAATTGTCGGATGCGACCGGGATCGTCAAGCGCCGGGCGCGTGTTGGGCATGGCGGCGATCGCCGTGAATCCGCCCGCCGCGGCTGCGGCAAGCGCGGTGCGGAGCGTTTCCTTGTGGGTATCGCCGGGTTCGCGGAGGTGGACGTGCGGATCGATGAATCCCGGGCACAGCACCATGCCGGCGCAGTCGATGCGCTCGACGTGCGCGTCGGGCGCCGGTGGCGGACCATCGAGCAGTGCAGCGACGACCCCCTTTCGGACGGCGATCGTGCGGATCGCGTCAAGATCCAGCGTCGGGTCGATGACGCGCGCGCCGACGAAATCGCGGTTCTGAGCGCTCTCAAAACCGATCATCGTCCCAACCCCCATTCAAGCACCGCCATCCTGACGAACACGCCGTTTTCGACCTGCCGGTCTATCCTGCTGCGCGAGCCCGCGACGATCGAATGCGCGATTTCGACCCCGCGGTTCACGGGACCCGGATGCATGACGATGCAGTGCTTCGGCAGCTTTTCGGCGCGCGACTCGGTCAACCCATATTCGCCGGCCAGGTCGGACGGCGGCGGCAGCTCGCTCGCGGCCGCACGTTCCTTTTGGATTCGAAGCAACATGACCGCATCGGCGGAGGGCAAGCAGGCATCCAAATCGTGCGCACGGCGAGCAGTACCCCAAATCGGATCGCCGCTCGGCAGGAGCATCGGTGGAGCGCATAGCGTTACTTGGGCGCCCAGCAGCGACAGGGCACGGGTGGTCGAGCGCGCGACCCTGCTGTGCACCACATCTCCGACGATGATGACGTGTCGGCCCGAAAGGTCGCCGAACTCTTCGAGGAGCGTCATCGCATCGAGTATGCCCTGGGTGGGATGCGCGTGCGAGCCGTCGCCCGCGTTGATGACGCATCCACCGAAATGGCGAGCGAGAGCGTGGGGGTAGCCGCTCTCCGGATGCCGCACGACGACCGCGTCGACGCCCGTTGCCTTCACCGTGCGCATCGTGTCTTCGAGGGACTCGCCTTTTTCCAGGGACGATCCGGCGGCATCGAAATTCAGCCATAGACCGCCGAGCCGGTGAGTCGCCACCGCGAAAGAGATGACCGTGCGCGTGCTCGGCTCGAAGAACATGCCGAGGACGATTCTGCCGACGAGCGCTCGATCGGCGCCGGCCACGCCTTTCTTCAACTCGCCCGCGCGCGCGATGAGCGCCTCGACGTCGGTCCGGTCCATGCCGTCGAGGTCCAGAAGCTGCCGCTGCGCGATCACGCCGGCTCGAAGATGGCGACCCGATCGTCGTCGCTCGCTTCAGGCCGCAGCGACACGTCGACGTGCTCGGATTTTGACGTCGGTACCACGCGGCCCACATAATCCGCTTGGATGGGAAGCTCCCGGCAGCCGCGATCGATGAGCACGCAGAGCCGCGCTGCTTCAGGCCGCCCCAGGTCGGTGATCGCGTCGAGGGCGCTGCGCACCGTCCGACCAGTGAACAACACGTCGTCGACGATCACGACCTCCTTGCCGGCGAGATCCTCGGTAATCTGGCTTTCCGGCATCTGCGGCGCGGCGGCGTCGTCGCGGTACAGCGTGATGTTAAGAAAACCCATCGGCACGTCGACGTTCGACTGGCGCTTGATGGCGTCGTGGATCCGCCGCGCGAGGTTCTCGCCGCCCTTGCGGATGCCGATGAGGACCAGGCCGGTGCTGGCGCCGTTTGTCTCGACGATCTGATGCGCGAGCCGATCGATGGTACGCTGCAGCGCGGCAGCGGAAAGCACGACGCGCCTCTGCCGCAGCGTGTCAGTTTTGGTCGTGCTCAACGTGAGGTGGTCCTCCGGCTGGCGCGTTCGTGGGCCGGGCTTACTCGTTCTCGACGATCGGAAGAGACGCCTCCCTCAGGCTTCCAGCGAGGCAAGCCGGTCGCGGCTCGATTCGAGCGCTGCGCGAAGATCCGCGAGCCGCGCACGCTCTTTTTCGACGACGGCCGGCGGGGCTTTGGCGACGAATCCCGTCGAGCCGAGCTTTCGCTCGAGCGACGAGATCTCAAGCGCCGCGCGTTCGATCGACTTGCGAAGTGCCGCGCGCTCCTTCACCAAGTACGATTCATCGACGGCCAGCAGCACTTCGGCCGAATCGAACCGTTTGGACAGAGCGTGCGCGGGCCGGCCGTCGGCGCCCGTCAGAGCGTGCACCCGCTCCGCCCGCGCGAGCGTTCGCACGACGACGGATTCGCGCTCGAGAAGCTCGATCAGTCCGCGGTCGGCGCCGACCACGTACGCATCGCGCAGCTCGCGATACGGCAGTCGGGGCACGGCGCGCAAGGCTCGCACGGCTTCGCTGAAATCCAGCAGGCGGCGCATGTCGGCTGCCGCCTGAGGGTCAAGTCGGCCGGCCTCTTCACCCGGCCACGGTCCCTCACCGACGAATCGGCCGGCGTGCGGCAACCGCTGCCAGATGGCCTCGGTAACGAAGGGCATGATGGGGTGCAAGAGCGCCATCGCAGCGGAAAGCGTTCGCCCGAGAATGGCGCTCCGCGTCGGCGCGCGATCCTTCGCGATCTCGATATAGACGTCGCACGCCGCATTCCAGATGAACGAATACAGCGCGCGCGCGGCTTCCGAAAAATCGAACGAATCGTACGCCGTCCGTACGGTTCGCGCGGTCAGCTTTAGCTCGTGCATGATCCATCGATCGGGAAGTGTCCATGTCGCGGGATCTGGCAGATCCGCGAGCGTGTTGCTGGCTTCCAACTCGGGAAACGTCTGCAGCGCAAATCGGGCGGCCTGCCACATCTTGTTGCAGAACTTGCGCGCCTCATCGCACTTGGCGACGGAGAAGCGAACGTCTTGGCCTTCGTGCATCTGGCCGGCGATGCCGAAACGCGTGGCGTCGGCGCCGTAGTCGCGAACGAGCTCCATTGGATCAAGCGAATTACCTAGCGATTTGCTCATCTTGCGGCCTAGCTCGTCCTGGATCTGCGGCGTGATGAGCACGACCGAGAACGGGACGTTGCCTGCGAAGTGCAGACCCATCATCGCCATGCGTGCGACCCACAGGAAAATGATCTCGCGGCCGGTCGCCATGACCTGGGTCGGATACCACGCGTCGAACTCGGGCGTGCGGTCGGGCCAACCGAGGATCGAGAACGGCCACAGCGCGCTTGAGAACCACGTGTCGAGCGTGTCTGCATCCCGTTGCAGTTCGGCTTTGGCGCAGGTCGCGCACGCGCTTGGCGCCGTCTCGCTGACGGTCGCGTGGTCATCCGCGCAATACCAAACGGGCAGTCGATGGCCCCACCAGATCTGGCGCGAGACGCACCAGTCGCGGATGTGCTCGAGCCAATCGTCGTACGTGCGCCGAAAGCGCTCGGGCACGAAGCGAATGCGGCCGTCGCGCGTGGCGGCAAGCGCCGGTTCGGCCAAGCCTCGCATCTTCACGAACCATTGCAGCGACAGCAGCGGCTCGACGACGGTATCGCAGCGATAGCACAGCCCGACGCTGACGACGTGCGGTTCTGCTTTGACGAGCGAGCCTCGTTCGCGCAGCCGCTGCACCGCGAGATCGCGCGCTCTGAAGCGATCTAGTCCGCGGAACTCCTCCTCGACTTCGTCGGTCATACGAGCGGAGCAGTCGATCACGGAGATGGCCGGCAGATGGTGGCGCTCGCCGATCCCAGCATCGATGAAATCGTGACCGGGCGTGATCTTGAGCGCGCCCGTGCCGAAAGCTTTTTCAACGCCGTCATCGGCGATCACGGGGATAGGCTTGGGTGCGAGCGGCCGCACGACAGACGTTCCAATGAAGCAGGCGTATCGTTCGTCTTGCGGGTGAACTGCGACCGCCGCGTCCGCGAAGATCGTTTCGGGTCGAGTGGTTGCGACGTTGATGCCGCTCGCGCCGTCCGGCGACGCGTAGCGCAGGTAGTACAGCGTGCCTGCCCGGTCTTCTCGTTCGACCTCACTGTCCGAGAGCGTCGACGCGCAGCGCGGGCACCAGTTGACGAGTCGCGTGCCACGGTAGACCAGCCCCTCGCGATACAACTCGACGAAAACCTTGATGACGGCCCGGCTCAAACCTTCATCCATGGTGTAGCGATCTCTGGACCAGTCCGGCCCGAAGCCGAGCGCGCGGAACTGCCGGTAGATGATGTCGCCGTAGAGGGCGCGCCAGGCTCTGGCGCGTTCGAGGAATTTCTCGCGGCCGATGTCGTGGCGCGTGAGCCCTTCCTTAGCGAGCTCTTTTTCGATGACGTTCTGCGTCGCGATGGCCGCGTGGTCTTGACCGGGCAGCCACACCGCATTGAAGCCGCGCATCCGATGATAGCGCGTGAGGAGGTCCATCGGCGTATACGTCGAGCCGTGGCCCATGTGCGCGCGCCCGGTGATGTTCGGCGGGGGCATGGCGATGACGAACGGCGGTTTCGTCCGGTCGGGCTCCGCGTGAAAGGCGTTCGCCGCTTCCCAGCGCGCGTACCATTGCGGCTCGATCGCCGCCGGGTCGTAGCGTTCGAGCATGGGTTCCTGCATGCTATCGCCCGTTCGGGCGAGTTGGCATGCGCCCTTCGGTCAGATCCGCAAAAGCTTGAGGATCGACGTTTCCCCCGCTGATGACGACGCCCACGCGAGCACCCTGAACATCAAGGCTCTGCGAAAGCGCGGCGGCGGGCGCAGCAGCGCCGCTCGGTTCGGCCCGCACGCGGGCGTGGACGAGCAACGCACGCATCGCCGAGACGATCTCTTCGTCTGAAACGGTGAGGATACCGTCGGCGTGGGCGCGCACGATCGGCCAGGTCAGCTTTCCCGGCGCGGTCGGGCGCAGGCCATCGGCTATCGTCTTCGCCTCTGCGATGGCGATCCGCTCGCCGCGTTGCCAAGATTGCCGCCAGTCGTCCGCGCCGGACGGCTCGATCCCGAAGACCTTGGCCTCCGGGCGCATCGCTCGGAGCGTGACGGCGCAGCCGGCCAGCAAGCCGCCGCCGCCAACTGGAACCAGCAACACGTCAAGATCGGGCACCTCTTCGATCAGCTCGAGCGCGACGGTTCCCTGCCCTGCCATGATGCGCAAGTCGTCGAACGGCGGCACCAAAAGCGCGCCGCGCTCGGCGGCTAGCGAGCGCGCGACCGACTCGCGATCCTGGCTGGCTGGGTCGTAAAGGACGATTTCCGCACCGTGTCTGCGGGTAGCGTCGAGCTTGACGGCCGGCGCGCCGCGCGGCATGATTACCGCAGCGCGCATGCGGAGCATGGATGCGGCGAGGGCGATGCCTTGCCCGTGATTGCCCGACGAAAAGGTGACGACGCCGCGCTCGCGATCCGCCTCGCTGAGCTGCGCCAGCGCGTTGTAAGCGCCTCGGAATTTGAACGCGCCCGCCAACTGCGCGTTCTCGCACTTGAAAAAGATGGAGGTACCCGCGATCGCGTCGAGCGCCGCGGAACGCACGACCGGCGTGCGCCGTGCGACGCCCGCCAAACGGCGCGCGGCAGTGCGGATATCGTCGATGGTCAGCATGCTGGGGAGAGCGCCGCGAGCCGGCGCTCGCAAGCTACGATTACGCGGGCACGTCCTTCGGAGTCGTGGTGGGGATCAAAAGCGGCGTCTCGGCGCCTTCGATGACTTCCTTGCTGACGATGCACTTCTTGACGTTCGTCAGACTCGGCAGATCGTACATGACATCGAGCATGACCTCTTCGATGATCGAGCGCAAGCCGCGGGCCCCGGTCTTGCGGGTCTGCGCTCTGGCGGCGATCGCGATCAGCGCTTCTTTGGTGAGCGACAGTTCGATGCCGTCCATCGCGAAGATCTTCTGATATTGACGCACCAACGCGTTCCGCGGTTCGGTCAGGATGCGGCGCAGCGCCAGCTCGTCGAGCGCGTCGAGGGTGACGACGATCGGCAGCCGGCCGATGAATTCCGGGATCAGGCCGTAGCGCAACAGATCCTCGGGCAGCAGCTGCAGCAGCAGCCGGCTGTGCTTCTTCTCCGATTTGGCCTCGGGCGCCGCGCGGAAGCCGAGGCTTTGGCTCGACACGCGGCCTTCGATGATCCGTTCCAGACCGTCGAACGCGCCGCCGCAGATAAAGAGCACGTTCGTGGTGTCGATCTGGATGAATTCTTGGTGCGGATGCTTGCGGCCGCCCTGCGGCGGCACGTTCGCCGTCGTGCCCTCCAAAATCTTGAGCAGCGCCTGCTGAACGCCTTCGCCCGATACGTCACGCGTGATCGAAGGATTCTCGCTCTTGCGGGCGATCTTGTCGATCTCGTCGATGTAGACGATGCCCTTTTCGGCTCGCTTGACGTCGTAGTCTGCGGCTTGGATCAGTTTGAGTAAGATGTTCTCGACGTCTTCACCGACGTAGCCCGCTTCGGTGAGCGAGGTCGCGTCGGCCATGGCGAGCGGCACGTCGAGGATCTTGGCGAGCGTCTGCGCGAGATACGTCTTGCCCGAACCGGTTGGGCCGATGAGCAGGATGTTGCTCTTGTGCAGCTCGACGTCGTCGTTTCCGGCCGGCGCCGAGTTGATGCGCTTGTAGTGGTTGTAGACGGCCACCGCCAAGCTCTTCTTCGCCCGCTCTTGACCGATCACGTACTGATTGAGGATGTGATTGATCTCTTTCGGTTTGGGGATGTTGCGCAGGCGCAGCGACTCATCGACGTTCTTGTACAGTTCTTCTTCGATGATCTCGTTACAGAGCTCGATGCACTCGTCGCAGATGTAGACGCCGGGGCCCGCGATCAACTTGCGCACCTGTTCCTGCGACTTGCCGCAGAAGCTGCACTTCAGCTGACCTTTCTCGTCCCCGAATCGAAACATGCGGGCGTTATGCTGCCGGCGCCGTCGGCGGCGCGGGGCTGCGCGTTTCCTTGCTGATCACAGCGTCCACGAGTCCGTATGCGACGGCTTCTTGTGCGGTCATGTGATAGTCGCGCTCCATGTCGCGCTCGATCTTCTCGACCGGCTGGCCGGTCGCTTCGACGTAGATGTGGGCGAGCGTCTTTCGCATATTGATGAGATCTCGAGCATAGATTTCTAGGTCGGTGGCCTGACCGCCCACCTGGGCAACCCACGGTTGATGGATCAAAATCTTCGAAAACGGCAGCGCGAAGCGCTTGCCTCTTGCGCCGCCGGCCAGCAGGAACGAGGCTGCGCTCGCCGCCATACCCGCGCAGGTCGTGGCCACGTCGGGCTTGACAAGACGCATGGTGTCATAGATGGCGAGCCCGGCCGTCAAACTGCCGCCCGGGCTGTTGATGTACATCTCAATGTCTTTATCGGCATCTTCCTTTTCTAGGAAAAGCAGCTGCGCGATGACGAGATTGGCCAGATTGTCGTCGATAGGTCCGCCCACGAAGACGATCCGCTCCTTCAAGAGGCGCGAAAAAATATCGAACGCGCGCTCTCCGCGAGCGGTTTGTTCGACGACCATCGGCACCAGGTGTCCCATGTATTCCTCTCGCTCCTATTCGCGGTGCGCGGTCACGTTGCCGCGCTTTCCGGCTGTCCCGCTGGGCTGTCCGAGTCGTTTGCAGACGCGGTCGCGCGGGTCACCAACACGTCGATCGTCTTTTCGCGGCGAATCGAATCGATCAGCCGGGCCAGTCCACCGCCTTCGCGCAACCAACCCAAAACTCGTTCCGGCGGCTGATTCATCGACCTGGCCATCCGTCCGATTTCACGATCGACATCGCTTCCGCCGGCTTCAATTCGCTCCGCTTTGGCGATCTCGTCGACCAGTAGCGTCGACTTCACCCGCTGTTCCGCGCGCGGCCGCATGTCTTTGCGCAGCTTCGCTTCGTCCGCGCCTTCATCGCGCTCCCACGACCTGCCCGAACGCTCGATAGACTCCTTCACGTCGGATAGCATCCGTTCGACTTCTCGTTCCACGAGCACCTCCGGCAGCGGGAAGTCGTGAGCCGAAAGGAGCGATTGCATGAATTCCTGCTCGGCGGACTCGCGCGCCCGCTGACCCGCGACGAGCTCGAGCCGCTTGCGGATATCCGTCCGCAGACTCTCGACGGTTTCGTTGTCCGAAACGCTCTTCGCGAACGCCGCGTCGAGTTCGGGGAGCACGGGTACTTTGATGTCGTGAACGACGACATCAAAAGCGGCCGACTTGCCTGCCAATGCGGCGGTATGATACTCGGCAGGAAACGTGACGCGCACCTCGCGCCGTTCGCCCGGCATCGCTCCATACAGCTGCTGGGCGAAACCCGGCACGAATTGTTCGTCGCTGACCTCCGTGGTGTGATTCACCGCGGAACCGCCCTCGAACAGGTTGCCGTCGATCCTTCCCGCATAATCCAAAGTGATGACGTCGCCGCTTTTCACGCCCCGGTCCGTGACGGGGGTCAGCGTCGCGGCGCGCTTGCGCAAAGCCTGAAGGCTACGCTCGACTTCATCGTCGCTGACGTCGACCGGCGGCAGTTTGGTTTTGATCTCCTTGTACGCGCCGAGGGCGATTTCGGGGCGCACGTCGACTAACGCTTTGATCCGCAGCGATTTGCCTTCATCGACACGCTCCAGATCGATCTTCGGCTGGGCGACCGGTTCTAGGCTGTGCTCGCGCAACGCGCCGGCGTAGGCCGCCGGAACGACGTCCTCCATCGCTTCTTCTTCGATGCGAGCCGCTCCGACGTACTGTTCGAAGATGCGTCGAGGCACGTGACCCGGCCGAAAACCGGGAATGCGGAACTGCTTGACGAGTTTTCGATAGGCTCGTTCGCGCGCCAAATCCAGGTCCGACGAAGATACCTGGATGTCGAGCTCGACTTGCGTCGGGCCGAGCTTCTGGAAACTGGCAGTCACCGGCGAGTGTTGAATTCCTCGAAGTCGTCGTGCGGGAGCGAAAGCTCGCCATTCGCGCGCTGGAGCGGAAGACGAGATTCGAACTCGCGACCCTCGCCTTGGCAAGGCGATGCTCTACCGCTGAGCTACTTCCGCAATCCGACGGATGCGACAACTTAATGTGGCCAGCGGTGATTTCCTTGCGGGGGAACTGAGGCATGCAACGAACACGGGCCGCGTGAGCGGTGCTGGCGTCGTTGCGATCGTCTTGGTGCTTGGCGGCGCGCTCTATCTCACCATTTTCTTATGGATTACGGTCACGCGCGTGCGCGAAGAAGCGCCGAACATGTGGCCCCCCGACGACGGCAGGCACGATTCGCATCACTAAAACCGCCGTCTGGGCAAGAAAGGACTCGAACCTTCACGGGTCGCCCCACCGGATTCTAAGTCCGGCGCGTCTGCCGATTCCGCCACTTGCCCACGCTGATGATGTAAGAGTTCGCGCTCCGTCGACATCGTTCATGGCCATTTTCGAGCATATCGGCCGCCGCCTAGCGCGCGGTCAGAGATAGCTCTGTCCGGGAAGGTCTTTCCGGCATGAATGGATGGTACTCATCGTTCTCCTCACGGCACGGCAAAATTGACGTTAAAAATCACTGCTCAAGCGAACATATAAATCCGTCGAAGCGTTTCTCTGCCGCCCGAATGGAAGGCCGCCCTAAGGCGCCAGCCAAAAGCTCTCGTCATGACTGCGCAGACCGCCCTGCGGCTCGCCGAACTGGTGCTCGCCGTTCACCTCGGCGTTATCCTATTCATCGTTTTCGGATTGATCGCCATCCCGATAGGCGCCCGGCTCGGGCTTGAGTTCGTGCGCGCATTCTGGTGGCGCAGCACGCATCTTTTCCTCATGGGCGTCGTGGCGCTCCAAAAGCTCCTCGGCCGATCGTGCTTCCTCACCAATTGGGAAGACCGGCTGATGCAGCGCGCGGCCCCAATCGCGCGCGTCCCAGTCCACTTGTGGGCAGAGCGGCTGATCTACATCGATCTACCGCTTTGGGTGTTCACGGTCGCATACGCCGTCTTGTTCGCCTACGTGCTCGTGCTCTGGTTTGCGGTTCCGCCGCGTCGCGTGCCGATCGCGGGCAGTGCTATTTCAAAAGCACGAACGTGACTCTGAGCGTGACGCGCGATCGCTGCGGTTAGCGTAGCAATTCCAATCCAGCGGGTACGGCAGTTTCGAGCCGACGCGCGGCTCAGATTCTCAGTCCGGCGCGTCTGCCAATTCCGCCATTTGCCCTCGATGCGACGTTCGGCGCTCACGCGTCTGCGCGATGCCGGACTTGCAATAGGTTGCGCACGGATCCGTCGGGAGAGACGAGCCGAGCGAGCGTATCCGCGCTGTGCCATTCTTCATCGTCCTCGACGACGCCGTGCAAAAGTATCGTGTCGGCGTAGGCGTCGACCCAGATGGAGCGCTTGCCGAGAACGGGATTTTCAGAAAGCGACTTCTTGAGCCGCGCGACCGGCGTCCGCAGCATGAACGCGCTTTTGCGCAACGACTCAACCGACGACGTCGTGAGATCGGACAGAATCGTGGAGGTCTCCGCGGTGACCTCAAGCGCCCGCTCGTACACCGCCCGCGCGATGTTGCGAAGCCTGGGAGTGCCAGCTTCGACTCGACGCACGAAACGCCGACGGGCGAGCGGAGGCGCTAGCGCGATGCCGACGATTGCGCCGAAAGTGACCGCAGCGATCAGTCCGTATGCTTGGTTTCTCTTCATCAGTTCCTTCGGGTCTACGATCGGATGGTGCTTGCGTCGTGAGGGACTTGAACCCACAACCAACGGATTAAGAGTCCGCTGCTCTACCAATTGAGCTAACGACGCGCCTTTTTCCAGTTAAGCGGTGCCCGGCGGGTTTTCCTTCGCGACGTTCTCGCGGTATTCGTCGAGCATTTCCAACTCGCCCGCGTTGGCGAGCACGCGTTCATGGTGACGCACCCAGTCGCGGTCGACGCTGCCGAAGACCGGCCGCTTGGAGCGTCGCCGGTAGAGCATGAAGATGATGATCCCCAGGATCACCCACGCGGGTCCGGCGATGCGTCCGACGGGATGCGTCATCAGCGTGAAGATGAGGATGGTCATGATGCCGAGCAGGCCGGCGACCGCGAAGACCGAGATGTCGCCTCGCCGTCCGGCGATCGTCATCGGAACGCTCCACGGCATCTTGAACCGTCGCGGCGCCGCGCGATCGGTGAAGCGCAGCGTGATCGCGGCGCAGAACACGAGCGTGTACGACAGCGAGGCGCCGAACGCATACAGGTCAGCCAAAAAATTCAGCGCTTGCCCTTGGAGCGAGGCGGTGACGAGTTCGATCACCGCCACGCCGGAAAAAACGAGCAGCGTGCCGACCGGCGTGCGCGTCTTGCGGCTGACGTTTTGGAACCACCCCGGCAACAGTTGATTTTGACCCATGGAGTACGCGATGCGCGAAGCGCCGTACACACCCGCGTTGCTCGAGATGATGACGAGCAATGCGCCGAGGATGGGGACGTACATGGCGAAGAGCGTGCCGAAAAACGGGATCGTGGCTGCGAGCGCCGCGATGGCGTGATCGTTGTTCGCCTCGCTTCCCACGTATTGGAACATGGGTATCGCGCCGCTGGGCGTCGACTGCTGCATGCCCAGAACGAGGTTGGAATACGCGAGGGCGAAGATCAGAATCGTGAGGATCAGACCAATGGACGTGCGCGGTATGATGCTGGACGGGCGCTGCGTCTCCTCCGCCGCCTGCGAGATGCTTTCGAGCCCGACGAACGAGATGATCGCCAGCGACACGCCGAGCAGCAATTTCTCGGGAGACGGCCAGTGCGCGCTCATCGTGTGCACCAAGGTCAACGGATGCCACGCGAACAGGAAGCCGCAGAAGATGATGAGGGTTTCGTTGACGACGTCGATCATCGCGACGATCTCGTTGAAGCGCGAGGACTCGCGCACGCCTCTGATGTTGAGGTACGTGAGCAGCGCGATGATGAGGAACGCCAACAGGAAGTAGACGACCTTGTGGTTCGGTGCGCCGAGCCAAGGCACGAGGGCGCTGACGTAGCCGATGGCGATGACGGCGAAGAGCGTGATGTCGATGGTGAAATCGAGCAGCACGGCCCAGCCCGCCACGAAACCCACGAAATCGCCGAGCGCCCGGGTCACAAAGAACTGGCCGCCGCCGGCTACCGGGTAAGCGGAAGCGAGTTCCGTGTACGCTAGCCCGATGCAGACGTAGACGAGGCCTGCGAACGCGAACACAATGTTGGCCGCCCCCATCGCCGCGCCGACGACGAGGCCCAACGCCACGTAGATGTCGGCGCCGATGTCGGCATAGCCCCACGCGTAGGAGCCCCACGGTGTCACCGATCGCCGAAGATTCGCGCCCGAAAGCGACATCGGCGTTGCCCGGGAGGGAGTCATCTCGGCTCTCTACGCACCTCGATAAGCCGGCACTCGACAAGCAAAAATGCCCCGCCCGAGATTCGAACTCGGAACCACCCGGTTAAAAGCCGGATGCTCTACCTTTGAGCTAACGGGGCAAAGACTCGCGCCTGGACGGACTCGAACCGTCAACCATTGGATTCGAAGTCCAGTGCTCTATCCAATTGAGCTACAGGCGCGCACTCGCACCGCGGTGTCCTCCACACGATGGGGTGAATGACGGGATTTGAACCCGCGGCCTTCGGTGCCACAGACCGACGCTCTAACCAGCTGAGCTACATTCACCATGAAAAACGCAGCGGACCTGATTCTCGCAGGCTCGCAGGCGTTCCCGTCACCAGCCGGCCGGGTGCCAGACCGTTTTGATCTCCATGAACGACTCGATCCAACGCGGGCTCATGCTCGTATCGCCGAACCAAAACGCGCTCGATCTTGGATCCGACCGACGCACTCTCTTGACGGAAGCGCACGCCAGATCGGCAGCGCGCTCCTCGAGCTCGTCATCTTCGACCCACAGGTCGAGGCCGTGGACGTCCATATGGCGCGCGAGGTGCGGGGTGAGTTCGGATCGTTCGCCGGTCAGGATATTGACGACGCCTGCAGGCAGGTCAGAGGTCGCCAAGGCCTCCGCGAACGCGATCGCCGAAAGCGGGTTCACGTCAGACGCGATGGCGACGACGGCGTCCGCCGCGCAGAGCGGTGGAACGATCGTCGAGACGAGGCCCAGGAGGCTCGGCCGCTGCGGGGCGACGATGCCGACGACGCCCGTCGGTTCCGGACTGCTGACGTTGAAATGCGGGCCTGCAACGGGGTTCTTGGTGGACAACCACTGTTCGATCTTGTCGCACCAGCCCGCGTACCACACCACGCGGTCGACCGAGGCGTCGACCTCCTTCTCTGCGGTAGCGGCAGCGACGCCGCTGCGGGCGATCGACTCGATGAGTTCGCCGCGGCGGTCCTCCATGATCTCGCCGAGGCGGTAGAGGATCTGGCCGCGATTGTAGGCAGTGCGGTCGCGCCATGCACGCAGCGCGGCGCGAGCCGCGCGGACGGCATCGCGCAGATCCTTGCGCGTCGCGCGGGCGACGTGCGTGATGCCGCCGCGATGCTCGAATGGAAACGTGCGGCCGGATTCGGATCGCGCGAATGCGCCGTCGATGAAAAGCTTATAGGTCTTGCGGACGGCGAGCCGGGAGTTAGCGGGCATCGCCTAGATCTCCACGTACGGCAACAGCCCGTGAACGCCGCCCTCGCGGCCGAAGCCGCTCTCTTTGTAACCCCCGAACGGCGACGATGGATCGAACTTGTTGAACGTGTTCGCCCACACGACACCGGCTTCGAGCCGGCGGACGATTTCGAAATTCTTGCTGCCCTTATCGGTCCACACGCCGGCGGACAGGCCGTACGGGGTGTTGTTCGCTTTCTCCACCGCTTCTTCCGGCGTGCGGAACGTGAGGACCGATAGGACGGGTCCGAAGATCTCCTCCTGCGCGATGCGGTGCGACAGCGCGACCCCGGTGAAAAATGTCGGCCGGAACCAGTAGCCTCGTGACGGCAACCGACATTCCGTTTGGAAGCGGGTGCAGCCGTCGGCGTCGCCCGTCGCGGCGAGCATCTCGATTTTCTCGAGCTGCGCCTTAGAATTGATCGCGCCCACGTCGGTGTTCTTGTCGAGCGGATCGCCGAGGCGCAGCGTCTGCATGCGGCGGTGCAGCTTGGTCACGACAAGTTCGTGGATGGATTCCTGCACGAGCAGCCGCGAGCCGGCGCAGCAGACGTGGCCTTGATTGAAAAAGATGCCGTTGATGATCCCCTCGATCGCCTGATCCATCGGCGCATCCTCGAAGATGATGTTCGCTGCCTTGCCGCCGAGTTCGAGCGTCAGGCGGCGTTTGGTTTTGGCGCAGGCGCGCGCGATCTGCTTGCCGACCTCCGTCGACCCCGTGAACGCGACCTTGTCAAGCCCGTCGGCGTTCACGAGCGCCGCGCCGGTCGCTGCCCCGCCGGTGATGATGTTGACGACGCCCGGCGGGAGATCCGCCTGCTCTACGATCTCGGCGAGCAGCAATGCCGTGAGCGGAGTCGTCTCGGCCGGTTTGAGCACGACCGCATTGCCGCACGCGATCGCAGGCGCGACCTTCCATGCGGCCATCAGGATCGGAAAATTCCACGGGATGATCTGCCCCGCGACGCCGACGGGGCGCGGGTCCGCGTTCGGGAACGCCCACTCGAGTTTATCGGCCCAGCCGGCGTAGTAGAAAAAATGCGCCGCCGCGAGTGGGACGTCGACGTCACGGGATTCTTTGATCGGCTTGCCGCCATCCACCGTCTCCAGGACTGCGATCTCGCGGCTGCGCTCGGTGATGGCGCGGGCAATGCGATAGGCATATTTCGCGCGCGACGCGCCAGGCATCTTGCGCCAGTATTTTTCGTAGGCGGTCCGCGCAGCGGCGACTGCCCCGGCGACGTCCGCCTCGTTCGCATCGGCCACCTCGCAAAGCGTCTCTTCGGTAGCCGGGTTGATGGAAGCGAAGTAACGACCCGATTTTGGCTTGCGCCATTTCCCGCCGACGAACAGATCGTAGCGAGAGCGGAGTTTGATGTAGTCGTGGGCTTCGGGCGCGGGGGCGTACTGCCACTTGTTGGAAGCGGCCGACGGCGGCGCGGCGACGCTGACCCGGTCCCTCGCCCGCTCGTTGATGCCGTTACCGCGGGTCTTTGGGTCGACCTTCATGCTGGCACATCAATCCTTCGTGAAATAGTCTTCGCCCTGGTACGCGCCGGTCCGTTCTTTCGCGATCTGCATGAGGACGTCGTTCAAGAGCGAGCTTGCGCCGATCCGGAAGAATTGTGGCGAAAGCCACGCGTCGCCGAGCGTCTCATTCACGAGAACGAGATATTGCAGCGCGTTTTTCGCCGTGCGGATGCCGCCAGCGACTTTGACGCCGACCCGTCTGCCGTGCAGGGTTTCAAAATCGCGAACCGCTTCCAGCATTGCGAGGGCGACCGGCAGGGTCGCCGCCGGCGACACTTTTCCGGTCGACGTCTTGATGAAATCGGCCCCCGCTTCCATGGCGAGCCAACTCGCGCGGCGTACGTTGTCGTAGGTCACCAGTTCGCCGGTTTCGAGGATGACCTTGAGACGTGCGGAGCCGCATGCTTGCTTGACCGCTGCGATCTCGCGCGCGACCTCATCGCGTTTGCCGGCCAGGAACGCTCCACGATTGATGACCATGTCGATCTCATCGGCTCCGGTTTCGACCGCTTCTTGGGTCTCGCGAAGCTTCACGTCGAGCGGAGCAAGGCCGCTGGGGAATGCCGTCGCAACGGACGCGATCTTGACGCCGCTGCCGCGCAACGCGCTCTTCGCAGCGGCCACGAGCGAAGAGTACACGCACACCGCCGCGACGGAAGGAATGCTCGGATCGGCCGGATTCGGATTGATGGCTTTTCGGCAGAGCTGAGCGACGCGCCCGGGCGAATCTTTTCCTTCGAGCGTGGTGAGGTCCATGCACGAGATCGCCAGGCGCAAACCCTCGATCTTCGACTGCTTTTTGATGCTGCGTTTGGCGAGCGAGGCCGCGCGCTCTTCGAGACCCACGGCGTCCACGGTCGCCCGCTCGAGAACCGCGACCGACCCGGGTCCGAAAACTGGATCGCCCCGGCCGTTTCCACTCATGCGCGGAATATTCGACGCCGCAGGCGAGGATGCTTCCGGCGCAGATGCCGGCAAAATGGCGCGCCCGGTGAGAGTCGAACTCACGCGCTTCCGCTTAGAAGGCGGATGCTCTATCCGGCTGAGCTACGGGCGCACGCTGTAAGCCAAGTGATTGAGGAATCTAAATCGGGCGGACAGGACTTGAACCTGCGAACCTTCCGGTCCCAAACCGGACGCTCTACCAAGCTGAGCTACCGCCCGAATCGCGCTCTTCTGAAGGGGCGCGCGATGACGCCCGGCCGTATTGTCTCGCTTTTTTTCGGCGGTGACAATTTGCGCACCTCACCTCGCATTTCGCCATTTCTTCCTCTATTCTTTTCCACGAGGCGGCACCGTGGGCGGCGTTTCCAAAAAGACATCGGCCGCATGGGGCGTGTATGAGGCGCAACCGCGGAGCCGTCGATCGCTAACGTGTGATGAGCGGCGCGATCCTCTCCCGCAGCAGGCGGATTGCGTTGCCGCGATGGGAGACCGCGTTCTTCGCTTCCTGGCCGGCTTCCGCGAACGTCATGCCGAACGGCTCGTAATAAAAAATCGGATCGTAGCCGAATCCCGCGCTGCCAAGCGGTGCGGCGGCGATGAATCCTTCGACCTCACCGCGTGCGATGATCGGCTCTTCATCCGGCAGCACCAGCGCGCACACGCACACGAATCGAGCGTGGCGTTCCTCGCCCGCGATGCCTGCGAGCTCGGACAAAAGATACGCGTTGCGCTCCACCGACGAGGACTCCGGCGACGGCGTTCGCGCCGAGCGCACGCCGGGCTTCCAGTCCAGCGCTTTCACTTCGATCCCCGAATCGTCGGCCAGCGCCGGCGCGTACAGCGACTTCATCAGCGCGGTGGCTTTTGCGAGCGCGTTCTGCTCGTAGCTGTCGAAACGCTCGTCGACGTCGGGAACCGAAGCCGGCGCGACGAGGCGCGGCGGCATCGGACCCCACAGCGCGCGCAGCTCCCGGAGTTTGTCGGCGTTGCGCGTGGCCGCATAGATCGGCTTGCCGGCGGATATCCGGATGGCGCTCACGGATTGCGCTCCAGCTGCAGGACGGCCATGAAGGCCTCCTGCGGAAGCTCGACGTTGCCCACCTGCTTCATGCGTTTCTTGCCTTCTTTTTGCTTTTCAAGCAGCTTGCGCTTGCGCGTGATGTCGCCGCCGTAACATTTCGCGAGAACGTTTTTCCGCATTGCCTTGACCGTCTCGCGCGCGACGATTTTGTTGCCGATCGCCGCTTGGATCGGCACGTCGAACAGCTGTCGCGGGATCACGTCTTTGAGCCGCTCCGCCAGCAGCCGGCCCCAAAGCGGCGCCTTCTCGCGATGGATGATGAACGACAGCGCGTCCACCGACTCGGCGTTCAAAAGGATATCCAGTCTCACGAGATCGCCCTGACGATAGCCGATCGGCTCGTAGTCCATGCTGGCGTAGCCCTTGGTGCGCGATTTCAGCTGGTCGAAGAAGTCGATGATGACCTCGGCCAGCGGCATCTCGTAGTTGAAGATGACGCGTTGCGGCGACAGGTAATCCATCGATGCCAGCGTGCCGCGCCGCGTCTGGCACAGGTCCATGATCTGGCCGATGTATTCCGAAGGCGTGATGATCGTGCACTTGACGTACGGCTCATCGATCGCCGCGATCTCAGGCGGCGGCGGCAGCTCCGCGGGGTTGTCGATGATCAGTTGGGCTCCCGCCGTCGTGCGGACGTGGTAGACGACCGATGGCGACGTCGCGATCAGCGATAGCCCGTACTCGCGTTCCAGCCGCTCCTGGACGATCTCCATGTGCAGCAATCCCAAGAAGCCGCACCGGAACCCGAACCCGAGCGCAATGGACGACTCCGGCTCGTAGACGAGCGACGCGTCGTTGAGCTTGAGCTTTTCTAGTGCGTCCCGCAAGTCTTCGTAATGCACCCCCTCGTTGGGATAGAGGCCGCAAAAGACCATCGGCGTCACTTTGCGATAACCTGGCAGCGGCACGTGCGCCGGTGAATCCGCATCCGTCAGCGTATCGCCAACGGTGATCTCCGACAGCGATTTGATGTTCGCGATCACATAGCCCACATCGCCGACCGACAGCTCGTCCGCGCCGCGCATCGCCGGCCGAAACGTGCCGACCTCTTCGACTTCGAACACCTTGTCGGCGGCCATGCTGACGATCCTCGTGCCGTTTCGCAGCGCCGCATCGACCACCCGCACGTAACAGATGACGCCTCGGTAGGCGTCATACTGAGAGTCGAATACCAACGCGCGCAGATGCTCGACGTTGCCTTTCGGCGGCGGCACCCACCGCACGATCGCATCCAGTATCTCCTTCGTGCCGATGCCTTCCTTGGCGGACGCCTTGATGCAGCGGTCGGCTTCGATGACCAGCATCTCTTCGACGTCGCGGATCACGGCGTCGGGGTTCGCCGACGGCAGATCGATCTTATTGATCACCGGGATGATCTCAAGCCCCGACTCCAGCGCCAGATGATAGTTGGCGAGCGTCTGCGCCTCGATGCCTTGCGCGGCATCGATGACGAGCAGCGCACCTTCGCATGCCGACATCGAGCGCGACACCTCGTAGGTGAAATCGACGTGCCCCGGCGTGTCGATCAGGTTGAGTTCGTACGTCGCTCCATCGTCGGCGCAGTACGCCAGGGTCACCGGGTGTGCTTTGATCGTGATCCCGCGTTCGCGCTCGAGTTCCATCGAATCGAGCACCTGGTCGCTCATATCGCGCGCCGCCATCGCACCGGTGAACTCGAGCAGGCGGTCCGACAGCGTGGTCTTACCGTGGTCGATGTGCGCGATGATGCAAAAATTTCGCGTCGTCGAATTGACGCGCTGTGCGGGCTGGCGATGGGTCATGGACGGAAGATTACGCGAGCCGGACGAGTCGGCCTTCGCTCGCACCAAGCCGTCTGCCGCAAACGCGGCTAGTAGGGATCGGCGTTCGCCAACTCCGTCGGGATGCCGTTGAGGTACGGGGTGGGATCCACCGGCTGGCCGTAGCGGATGACTTCGTAGTGCACGTGCGGTCCGGTCGCGAAGCCGGTGGCGCCGATCAGCGCGATCTGCTGGCCTTTGTGCACGTACTGACCCTCGCCGACCAAGAGCCTGGAATTGTGGCCGTACATCGTCACGTAGCCGTTGCCGTGATCGACCTTGATCTCGTAGCCGTAACCGCCGTCCCAACCGGACGTCGTGACGATCCCCGCTGCCGTCGCATACACGGAAGCGCCGTAGTCGTTGACGATATCGAGCCCCGGGTGGAACTCCGCATCGGGATACGACCGGTAGCCGAAGCCCGACGAGACGTAACCGTCGGTCGGCCAGATCGACGGGATCTCGTCGAGGTATCGTGCATGCGCAACCTCCCGCGCGCGGACTGCGTCCGCCACCTGCCGCGCTTGCGCTTCGATTATCCGTGACTGCGCCAGCGCCCGATTCAATTCCACGTCGAGCATGGTCAGCTGGGTCGCTTCGCTCGCGAACGAAACGCTGCCGCTTTGCTGCGCCGAGACCCACGTCGCGATCCGCTGCCACAACGACGGCGCCTGGCTCACGGTCGCCACCGGGCGCGCGGCCGGCGCTTTGAGGCGCGCCGACTGCGGCCTCGGCGCGAGGTGTTTGCGGACGACCTCGGAGGTCAGCCGCCTGATCTCCTGATTCTCTTTTTGCAGCTCGTGCAGACGGTGCATCATCACCGTCGTCTGTTTGGAGAACTTCACGAGCTGCAGCCGCTCGCTGGAATTCACGGTCTGGAGCACTTTGACTTGCGACTGCGCGGCGCGGACCGCCGCGATGTGGTCGATGAAGAAGGCCGCCAGCAGGATCGCGCTGCAAAACGCGGCGAGCGCCAGATGCAGATGCGAAAGCTCGAACTTGTAGATCGATTCGTTGTGATGCGGGATGATCTTGATGAGCACCCGCTTGTGCGCTGCGAAGAACGTCTTCTTCACCCGATCCCCCTCTTCGACTGCTCCCGCGCCAGCCCCAGCGCGCGAGCCTCTTCCGAACTTACGTCCTTGTCGGCGGCAAAAGCGCGAATCGCTTTCGCGTAGGTTCGTACTTCTTCGCGCGAGTAGATGCTCGTCACGAGAAATCCGTTGCCAGCGCCGTCCACGACGGCAAGCGCGAACGAGAGCTGCGATCCAACGTCGGGAAACGCGTTGAAACGCACGAATCCGACGTATTGCAAGGCTTGTTGTGCCGTCGATTCGACGGCGGCTACGCGTGCTTGGAGTTCCGCGACGTCCGGCGATCCGGTCCTCGTCGATCGCATTGCGCGCGGATCGCTCGTCGTCCGTCTCAGCCCGCGCACGAAGAGCCAATGATAAATGATGATAGCCGCAACGGTCACTATGGCCGAGATCAAGATCGCTTGCGGCGATGCGGCATGTTCGAAGACCGACACCCCAGTCCTCCAAAATCGAAGGAGCGTGTGCGGCATCGCACACGTGTATGGTCCCAGCGTCCCGAACGCCGCGCACGCCCGACCTTCATTTTCGGGGGAGGCTCGAGCCGGAGCGTTCCGCGGCACCCGAGAGGTCCCACATGCCGCTGCTACCTTCCGGTCCTGACGGGGTTAGCGGGTTCTCGTCGCACGGTCTCCAGCCGTCAGCGCCTCCCATGCTTTGTCGGGCCTTGCGCGGCAGCGGCCTGGTTCGGAGAGGGTGGGATTCGAACCCACGAGACGGTTTTAGCGCCTACACGATTTCCAGTCGTGCCTGATCGACCACTCCAGCACCTCTCCCGCGCCGGAACGTTTTGTTCTTTCGATCGAATCTACGGAGAGGGTGGGATTCGAACCCACGAACGGGTTTTAACCGTTACTCGCTTTCGAGGCGAGCGCGATCAACCAACTCTGCCACCTCTCCACGCCGTTTTTGAAAGAACTCTTTGAGGAGCGAGGACGCTTCTTCTTCCAGCACGCCTTTCTTCACATCGATGCGATGGTTCAGACCCGGATTGTCGGCGACGTTCAACACCGATCCAGCGCCGCCGCCCTTCGGATCGGCGCAGCCGTACACGATGCGCTCGATGCGCGCCGCCACGCACGCGGCCGCACACATCACGCACGGCTCCTTCGTGACGTACAGCGTGGCGCCGCTCAGCCGCCAGCCGCCCAGCCGGGCTGCGGCTTGGCGAAGCGCGACGATTTCGGCGTGCGCGGTCGGGTCGTGGTTGGCCTCCTTCTGATTGAAGCCAACGGCCGCGACCTCACCGCCGACGACGAGCACCGCGCCGACCGGCACGTCTCCCCAGCGCTGCGCCGTCCTCGCAAGGCCGAGCGCGCGGCTCATGAACTCGGCGTCGAGCGCCGTCGTTTCGTTTGTCTGCATTTTTTCCGCGCCCGAGTGGGCTCGAACCACCAACCTTCGGCTTCGGAGGCCGACACTCTATCCAGTTGAGCTACGGGCGCGCTCATAGCGGATGGATATGCCACGGGCAAGACTCGAACTTGCGACCAAGGGCTTATGAGTCCCCTGCTCTACCACTGAGCTACCGTGGCGTCATATTTCCGGCGTCGCCCCGACGGTAGGCTTCCCGCGCTCGGAGGGACTCGAACCCCCGACACCCAGATTCGTAGTCTGGTGCTCTAATCCAACTGAGCTACGAGCGCGCGCTCGGGGCGACGTTCGTTACGATTCGGAGAGAGAGGGATTCGAACCCTCGATAGCGCCTTTACAGCACTATAACGGTTTAGCAAACCGCCGCCTTCAGCCAGCTCGGCCATCTCTCCCGGCCCGTACTATTTTACGCTCGGCTGTGTTGGCCTGCCCGCAGCGCGGTTGCCTCGATCAGCTCCGCCACGTCCGCCGCGGCGTCCGGTTTCGCGAGATGCACCGCGGCACGCCGCATCCGATCGAGCAGATGCGCGTCCCCGAGCAGGCGGTCGAGCGCCTGCGTCAACTCACGCGAATTTTCCACGCGGATCCCCACGCCGCGATCCTCCAGATAACGGGTGTTGCGCTCTTCTTGACCGGGCAGCGGTCGCAGCATGATCATGGGCAGCCCGGCGGCAAGCGCCTCGGAGCTCGTCATCCCGCCCGGCTTGCTGACCAAAACGTCCGCGGCGCGCATATAATCGTACACGTCTGACACGAATCCGACGACGCGCGCGGGCCGGTGCAGCGATGCCGCGGCGTCGCGCAAGCGGTGTTCTAACGCAGCGTTTTTCCCGACGACGACGACCGTTTGGATGTCGCGGCTAAGCCGGTCGATCGCGAAGATCGCCTTTTCCAGCGGACCGATTCCGAGGCCGCCGCCCATCAGGAGCACCGTTGTCTTTTCCGGCGCGACGCCGAGCGAACGCCGCAACATCCGCGTTGCCGTCGTTTGTCCAAAGCGCGAATCGATCGGGATGCCCGTGATCCGCACACGATCGCTCGGCACGCCTCGCGCGACCAGCGCGTGGCGCATCTCGGGAGTAGCGACTGCGTAACCATCGATATTGCGGTGGATCCAAAACGGGTGGACGACGAAATCCGTGACGATGCCGATCACGGGCGGCGTTGGGGAGTATTGCCTTTTGAACTCAGCCATCACGCCGCATGGGAACGCGTGCGTGCAGACGACGACGTCCGGTGACACCGTTTCAACGTAGTTGCGTAGATTCGAAGCAGTGTAGCGATGCAGCCAAGTCTTGAATCCGGAGACGCGCGTGGCTCGCTCCGCTTGCTCGTAGATGTGCGCATACAGCGAGGGCAGCATCTTCACCATGCCGATGTACCCGTTGCTGGCGACGCGATGGAACACTTGGGACGCATAGCGGTACGAGTCGATGACTACGCATTCACTGTCGGCGGAGCGCTGATGGATGGCCTTGCAGACGGCCTGCGCCGCGGCGGTATGGCCCTCGCCGACGCTTGCCGAGAGAAAAAGGATCGTGCGGGAGCGCGCTCCGCGACCCAGACGCGCATGCGTCTGCTGCGCCAGAGCTAGTTCTCCTCGTCCGGTTCGCCGGCTTGCGCCAGAAAATCGTTCAGGACGTTCTGCGCCAAGTCGTCGCCGGTGAGCAGCTGCCCGCCGGCGTCGGTCACGATGAATTCATCCGCCTTTTCATTGTAGCAAACGGCGTAGCATTCCGCATCGTCGGCATCTTCGACGATGCCGACGACTTCGAACTCCAGCTCTTGACCGCCGGCGGCTTCCGGGCCACCGGCCGCCGTTCCGACCACGACGCGATCGCCGAGTTCGACGCGCTCGGCTTCGGCATGCTTGCCATTCTGCACGAATCGGAGTTCGCTCCGCGCGCGCGAAGTCTTGCCTTTTGCTCGCTTCCGGCTTATGCGGAACGATGCTGCGCCACTGGATAGGCCGGTCTGCGCGCATCTCCGGGTCGAGGCGCCGCGAGCGCAGATTCGCGATCGGCGAACGTACCGAACAGGTCATCGAGGCCAGTCACTGAGAGTACCTTACGCGTGTGCGCGTGCGGAACCACGACATCGATATAGCCGCGGCGCGCCGCGATCAATTTTTTCGCGCGCAATATCGCCCGCAGCCCGGATGAATCGATGTACGTCAAATCCAACAAGTCGATGATGAGGTGTTGGTTGTGCCCGATCAGCGTGCGGTTCAAGCAACGCTCGAAAACAGCGACTCCAAGCGCGTCGAATTCCCCGGCAAGCCGGATGATCAGCGCGTCAGATCGGATGTGCAGCTCGGCCGACAAGCCGCCAACCCGCATTCTTCTTTCCTCCAAAGTGTCGACGAGCTCGCGCTTTTATTTTAGGCTCGCCGAGGCTTGGGTGTCAACGGAAAAACGGGGCCGCCATCTGCCGAGGCGCGCACGCGTGTTCGGAGGCCGTTTGTTCTGCGGCGCATCTCCGTCCCGGCGCTCGCTTGGTCGGCTCTTGACGCCGAAGGCGCCGTCGCGTCAATGAAGATAGAGGCGCTCGGCGCGCTGCTGTTCTTCGAGCGTCTTTGAGAACTTGTGGCGGCCGTCACCCATGTAGACGTAGTAGAGAAAATCAGTCTTGCGCGGATGGAAGGCGGCGTCGAGCGACGCCTTGCCGGGATTCGCGATCGGCGTCGGAGGCAGTCCGGCATGCACGTACGTGTTGTACGGACTGTCGATCGCCAGATCGCCGTAGCTGAGCGCCGACTTGTGCTGCGGCAGCGCGTATTCGATCGTCGCATCGACCTGCAGTGGCATGCCGCGGCGTAGCCGGTTATAATACACGCCAGCCATCAGCGGCCGTTCGCGATCCACCTTCGCTTCGCGTTCGATAAGCGACGCAATCGTGACGATTTGCGGCACGCTGAATCGCAAACGCTGCGCCGCCTTGCGATAGTCGCGCGGCAATTCGCGCACGAACTGGCGGGTCATCATCGCGGCTACTGACGCCGGCGAGGCGTCGCGCGGGATCGAATACGTGTCGGGGAACAAATAGCCTTCGAGATTCTTCGTGCGCACGCCGTCGATCTGGATGGACGTTCCGAAAGCGACGTGCAAAAAGTCGGCGGCGGGGAAGACTCCCGCGTCCTCCAGCCGGTGCGCGATCTGCCGCGCGGTGAAGCCCTCGGGAACCGTCAGCCAGACGACGACCGGACGGCCGCCTGCAGCGAGCGCCGCTACGACTTCGCCCATCGTCTCGTGCGCAGGAAAGTTGTACTCGGCCGCTTCCACCGACAGATCGGGGCGTTCGGCTCTCACGAATAACCTGAACAACCGCGCCGAGCGGATCACGCCGCGCCTGCGCAGCAGGTCCGTCACCTCGGCGAAGCTGGCGCCCTTATCGACCGTCACGGCGGTCGTCGCGACCGGCAGCGCTCGGTCGGCGAACGAAAGCCATACGAGAGCCGCGCAGATCATCGCGCAGACCGCGATGACGGTCGCTACGGCGATGGAAATGTTCCTTCCGAAGCGGCGCATAGTTTATTCGCAGCGGTCAAAAGACGCGCGTCGTCGAGCCAAGTAGGACTCCAAGATCTCTACGGCGGCGACGCGGTCGACGAGCGCGCGCCGTCGGCTTGGCCGAAGACCGCCTTGCAGCAATCGCTTGCTCGCCGCGCCGGTCGTCATGCGCTCGTCCACTGCGACGACGTCGCCGGAGAATGCGGCGCGCAGTTCTTCGATGAAGCGATCCATCGAACGAGCCGCCGGGCCGCGCGACCCATCGAGCGCCAACGGATAGCCGACGACGATCGTCGCGGCGCTGCGTTCGCTTGCGAGTTCGGCGATCCGGCGCACGTCTTTGTCCCGGGATTCGTGGCGGATCGTGGCGAGCGGCATCGCCGGCAGCAGAACATGCTCCGCGATCGCCAGTCCGATCCGCTTCGAGCCGACGTCGACCCCGATGATCGACGCGTTCATTGCCGGCCGGACGCGGCTTTGAGCGCTCGAGATGATCGCCCCATGTGGAACTCGACGAACGCGTGCGTCGCCCGCGCGAGGGCGATAAGCATCGATTCGGGCAGTGTCGCGGCGGCGCGCAATGCGCTGGCGCGCAATCCGCGGAGGACCACCAACTCGCGAGCGGAGATGCCGATGATGCCCGACGGCGCGGCTTGGGCCGCCTCGCTCTCGTAGCAGCGGGCGCAGACGAGTCCGCCGGCATCCGGCGACAACCTCGCTCGGCCACGCGCGAGCGGGCGGCTGCCAAGCTGGCTGCCGCAGCGGGCGCACGCGTCGAGTTCGGGAGAGAAGCCGAGCGCAGCGAGCGCGCGCAGATCGAAGGCGGGCAGCAACGCTTGCGGCGGCGCGCCTGAGATAAGAGCGTCCTGGAGGTCGGCGAGCGATTCGAATAATTCCGGCACGGGCAATTCCGGCTCGCACAGCGCATCCACGATCTCCGCCGCATACGAGAATGCGGCGAAGGCATCAGGCTCGACCAGCCGTTCCCACGTGCTGCCGACCTGACGCGCTGCGGTGACGATCGGCAGCGATCGCGCGGCGTGCAGCGTCAGCTTGGCCCTGCTGAAAAGATCGAGGCGCGCGCCGAACTTGCTCCGCGGTCGTCGCACGCCTTTGGCGACGACGTGCAGCTTGCCGCGTTCGACCGAGAACAGGTGCAGGATGCGATCTGCTTCACCGAGCGGCCGCAGCCGAAGCACGAAAGCTTCGACCTGATAGGTTTTCATTGAGGACGAGGACAGGCCGTCTGCTTAGATGACCGGCGGGTTAGGGCAGCGCAAAATCCATCTTGTTGCGCGGGTCGCCTTGCGCGAGCGTTCGGCCCGTAAACGCGTCGGGCAACAGATCTTTCGTGGTCGTCAGCTCGTAGGAGCCGTCGGGCAGGCAGCGGATGATGGCCGAGTGCTGGGAGAACTCCGCGATGACTTGCCGGCAGGCGCCGCACGGCGCGACGCCGTGTTCGCCCTCGCCGGCTACCGCGATCGCCACGAACGAGCGCGCTCCGGCCGATGCCGCTGCGCCGATTGCGACGCGCTCGGCGCAGATCGAAAGGCCGTACGACGCGTTTTCGACGTTCGCACCCGTGAAGATCCGTCCGTCAGCGGTCAGCACGGCGGCCCCAACGCGGAATTGCGAGTACGGCGCATACGCATACATGCGCGACTCCCAGGCTTTGCTGACGAGGTTGTCGATCTGGCGATCGTCGATCTTAGGCATCGATCACTGTTCCGCCCTATTCTCTTCCAGTTCAGGAGCGGCCGTCTTCAGGCTGCTGTCCGACCGCGGACGACCATTTTCATCCTGGGGCACCTTCTTGATGCGAACCGAGAGCAACCTTCTGCCCGCCGTTTTTTCGACGACGAGCTCGACGCCGTCGTTGATCGCGACCTGTTCCCCAGCCAGCGGGACGCGTCCGAACTGACCGAACGTATACCCGCCGATGCTTTCGAAGTCTTCGGTCGGCAGATGCAGGCCGAGCTGTTCGTTCACTTCGTCGATGCTCATCCGGGCGTCGACGATGACGTCGCCGTCGGGCAGTCGCGTCATGTCTGGCGCCTTTTCTTGCAGCTCGGCGTCGGATTCGTCCATGATCTCGCCGACGATCTCCTCAAGGATATCCTCCATCGTCACGAGGCCGGCAGTCCCGCCGTATTCATCCACGACGATCGCCACAGAGACTTTTTCCGCCTGCATCTCCCGCAGCAGTTCGTCGACCTTTTTGTTTTCCGGAATCGCCTTGATCGGTCGAGCCAGCGACCGCAGCGGCTTTTGCAGCTCGGCGCGCGAGACGGCGATGAGCAGCTCTCGGTCGTGCACGACGCCCACGATGTGATCGATGTTCTCCTCGAACACCGGCAGCTTCGAGTAACCCTCGCGGATGACGAGATCGACCGCCTTGCCGACCGGATCTTCGACGTTGGCGCAGACGATATCGGTCCGCGGCGTCATGACTTCCCGGACAACGGTGTCGGAAAGTTCGAAGACGGAGTGGATCATGTCCGTCTCCTCCTCTTCCAGCACGCCGTGCTGCTCGCCGGCGGTGACCAAAGCCCGGATCTCGTCTTCCGTCACGTATGGCCCGAGCCGCTGCGGCTTCCCGCCGAACAGCTTGATCAAGCCGTTGGTCAAGTGGATGAGCGACCAAGTCACGGGACGCAAAACGAAGCGCATGAACCTCAGGAACGGCGTGAGCCGGGTGGCCCAGCGCGTGGCATCCTGCACCGCGATCATCTTCGGCACGACTTCGCCGAAGACGAGCATGATGACGGTCAAAATGACCGTCGCCAGCAACACCGGCCGCCAGACGTTCAGGTGGATCGCAAGCCACGTCGCGATCGAGTCGGCCGCCAGCAACACGATCGTATTGCCGACGAGGATCGTCGTCAAGAAGTCGTTGTGCTGATCGTGGATGCGATTGAGGGCCGCGGCCACCTTCTCGGATCGCACCTGACTGATTTTCAGACGCGAGAGCGCGAGGATCGAGGCTTCCGACGCGGCAAAGATAGCGGCCGTCGCGATCAACAGGCAGACGAGCAGCAGTGCGGCGAGATCAGCTCCGGATGTCATGGCGCAAACGGTGCGCGGGCCGCTCGTGCGGCCCGTCTACTGCCTGATGCGTCGTCCAAGTTTGTTCTTGACTCCCTGCTTTTCGCGAGCGCGCACGCGTCTTTCGTGAGTTTGGGGATTCGGCGACGCCCGCTCCCATTCCACCTCCCGGCCTGGTGCGGCCGTCCCGCGGCGTCTGCTGCACGCTAGAAGAGGCCGAGCGCAGAGCCGAAAAGCCAGATGCCCGCAGCAAGCGAGGCCAGCGCCGCGACGAGAACGCCAGCCGCTGCGGCATGCTTTACCGCGCGCGCCAGATCGTGTTGTTCCGCTTGGACCAGATCGACGAGATGTTCCAGCGCGGTGTTCGAGAGCTCGGCGCTCAAGACGAAACCGATGGCGAGCATGAGGACCGCCCATTGGAGCGGGTGGAAGCGCAAGATCGCCGCCAAGACGACCGCCATTGCCCCGAGCACGAGCTGAACGCGGAAATTGCCTTCGGTACGAAAGGACGACAGCACGCCGTCGGCGGCTTCCTTCACCGCGTCGCCAAACGTACGCTCAGGCACGTCGTCGCTTCGCGCGCCGCAGGAGCCCGCGTGTCAACGCGTGCATGCGCGCAGCCGCGCGGCGCTCGCGGTGATCGTAGCCGCACACGTGGAGCGTGCCGTGGACGAGCAACCGCAGCACCTCGTCTTCAAGGCGACCTCGATACGCGCGCGCTTGCCGGGCCGCCGTCTCGAGTGAGATGATGACGTCGCCGAACGGCTCGCCAGCGTCGCCGCCGTCGCTGAACCGGAACGACAAAACGTCGGTCGGCGCATCTTTCCCTCGGAACCGACGATTCAGCCTTCGGATCTCCGCGTCGCCGGTGAGCACGATCGTGAGCTCTCCCAACGCCGCCGGCGCCGCGCGCAGCAGCACGAGCTGCGCGGCTTGACGGAGCGCGCGTTTTGAAACGGCGGGCCGCAGTTTTGCCACGACGGCCACCGAAGGTCTCTTAGCTGCGATTTGCGGCATAAGCTGCGATGATGCGGCGGATGAGACTGTGGCGGACGACGTCTGCATCGGTCAGGTTGACGACCGCGACGTCTTCGACGCCCTGAAAGATGCGCGCGGCGTGCACCAGGCCCGATTGCGACCCCGCCGGCAGATCGATCTGGGTCACGTCGCCGCAGGCGATCATCCGCGAGCCGGCGCCGATCCGCGTCAGGAACATCTTCATCTGCTCGACGGTCGCGTTTTGCGCCTCGTCCAAGACGATGAACGATTCGGCCAACGTGCGGCCTCGCATGTAGGCGAGCGGCGCGACTTCGATCTGGCCGCGCTCTATGGCCCTCTCGACGGCTTGAGGATCCATCAATTCGCTCAAGCCGTCGAAGAGCGGGCGCAGATAGGGGTCGACTTTTTCCGCGAGCCCGCCGGGCAGGAAACCGAGCTTCTCACCCGCTTCGACGGCCGGTCGAGACAAAACGATACGCCGAACGTGCTCGGCGCGCATTGCGCCGACCGCCATCACCACGGCCAGGAAGGTCTTGCCCGTGCCCGCAGGGCCGGTGCACAGCGTCAGGGTGTGCTCTCGCGCTGCTTTTACGTAATCGCTTTGGCCGCCGCTGCGCGGTCGCACGGGGCGCCCGCGCGCGGTGGTCGCAAGCGTCCAACCTTCGTCGAATGCCGTCACGGCGTCCGCAGAACCGGCGCGCTCCGACCGAATGGCGAGCGTCACGTCGTCCTCCGTGACCTGATGGCCGCAAGAGGCCGCGGCCGCCAAACGATCCAGCGCGGCGCGTGCGACGGCGACGTTTCGCGCGTCGCCGCTGATGACGACGGCCTCGTCGCGCACCAGCAGTTCCACTTTGGCGGCGCGCTCGATCTCCCGCAGGTTTCGGTCGAGTTCTCCGAAGAGCCGGAGGCGGTCGACGACATCCCGGATCGATATGTGAGTCTCCGAATGCGTCCGCGCCACGGCCCGTCGATCACCAGCCGATGAGGTCGTGGTCGTGCGCGCGATAAGCGACGCACGGCCCGATAACGGCGGCGGCGATCACGGCGGACGCGATCGCGGACGGCGTCAAGATCGGATACAGCAGCTGTGTCGGTTGTTTGTTCGGGACTTGCTCGACGGCCTGTGTGGGCCGGCGATCGACGGTTCCGAAGACGGCAGCCGGACCGGCGCTGAGCTTGACGCCGAATGGCGCCTGCGCTTGCGCGACGGACTTCAATGGAGCCGCCGGCTGACCGCGTTGGAGCAGGGACAACCGCGACTGAGCGGCAGCGACGCCGCCCGAATTGGGACCGGCGTCCGCCGGTCCCACCGCACTTGCCGGCCGACTCGCGCGAGAGCGCTGCTGCGCGCGGCGCGCGAGGCCGCGGATCATCGATATCAGCCAGATCGCGATGATGATGACGATGTACCCGATCGCCACCGGGTCCACCGCGAAATAGTGGATCGTCGCGAACGCGGTCACGTGCCCGAAGACGGAGGCGGCGCTGCCGGCCCGGGCGGCGCCATGCCGCCGGATTGCGGGCTGCCGGTCGCCTGGGCGATGCCCTCGCGCATGCCCGTGTCGGCCAAGACGTTGCGCATCCGGTAGTAATCCATGATGCCCAGATTGCCGTTGCGAAACGACTCGGCGATAGCCGCGGGAACCAGCGCCTCGGCCTCCACCACCTTCGCTCGCATGGCCTGCGTCCGCGCTTTCATCTCCTGCTCTTGGGCTTGCGCCGCATATTGGCGCTCGGCCGCCTTGGCTTGCGCGACTCGGCGGTCCGCTTCCGCTTGCGCGGTCTGCAGGTCAGCGCCGACGTTGCGCCCGACGTCGACGTCGGCGATGTCGATCGAAACGATCTCGAAGGCCGTCCCCGCATCGAGCCCCTTGTTGAGTACGGTCTTGCTGATGTGATCCGGATTTTCGAGCACCTCTTTGTAGTCGGCGCTGCCGCCAATGGCCGCCACGACGCCCTCACCCACGCGCGCGATGATGGTCGGCTCTGAAGCGCCCCCGACGTAGCGATCGATGTTGGTGCGCACGGTGACGCGCGCTTTGACGTTCAGTTGGATGCCGTCTTTGGCGACGCCCTGGAAGATCGGCGTCTCGATGACCTTTGGATTGACCGATGCCTGCACCGCTTCGAGCGGGTTGCGGCCCGCCAAGTCCACCGCGCACGCTCGCTGCCACTCCATCGGGATCTGCGCGCGCTGCGCGGCGACGAGCGCCAGCACCACGGTGTCGATATGGCCGCCCGCCAAGTACTGCGCTTGGAGCTGCGCGTCGGTGACGTTGAGTCCCGCCTTGTTGGCCATGATCAGTGCGTCGACGATGATCGCCGGAGGGATGCCGATCAAGCGCATGCGGAACAAACTGAAGATGCCCATTTTCACGCCGGCGGCGCGAGCGCGGACCCATAGCGGGATCGGAACGTAGTGCAGAAACACGAAAAACGCGATGATCGCGATGACGATGATGGCGATGACCAGGCCGACGCCGAGTGAACCCATGTCTCTCTTCTCCTATGCGCGAGTGACGAAGATCGTCGCGCCCTCGACCCGCTGGACGCGGATGCGGGTTTGCGGCGGAATGAAGTCGCCGACGGATTGCACTTGGTATCGGGCCCCGTCGATGAGCGCGACGCCGGCCGGCCGCAGCAGCGACTCCGCCGTGCCTTCGCGACCGAGCAAATCCGAGAACGGCCTCGATGACACGTAGCCTTCGGCGGTCGACTGTGCTCCCGCAAACGCGAGCCGCCGGCCGAACGCGCTCTCGGGCAGCCAGCGAAGCAGGACGACGAAGATGGCGAGGGCGACCACCAGCGCGACGAGCGTCGCCAGCACACTCGTCAGCGATACCGCGCCGAACGCGAGCACGATGCTCGAAAGAATGAGCAAGGCACCGATGACCCCCGAAATCCCATGGCCCGGGAGGACGTGCAGCTCGAAGAGCAGCGCCAGTACGCCGAGCGCGAACAAAACGATGATGAGCCAGGTTGAGGCGCCGGCGATGATGTGTCCGCCGAAGAAGAGCGCCAAGGCGAGCACGCCGACGACGCCGGCGATGAGATGCGCGGTCTGCAGCTCGATGAGCAGGCCGAGGAATCCGATAGTCAGCAGCAGGCCCGACACGACGGGCTCGGTGACGAACTGCGCAATGCGCTCGCCAAGCGTCGGCTCGTAAACCTGCAATCGCGGGTTGCGGATGCCGACCGCCGCGAGCGCTTCCTCATCCGTGCTCGCGACCGCATCAATGAAACGCAATTTCAGCGCGTCCTGCGCCGACAGCGACAGGATCTGCCCCTTCGTCTTGATGCCCGGGATCACGATTTGGGGATCCGCCATGGCGGCGGCGATCCGCGGATCGCGGTGATGGGCCTCGGCCAGTGATTCCATCTCAGATCGGAACGCGGCGATGATTTTTTGGTCGACGGGGTTCTCGCCGCCTGGGCCGATCGTTACGGGCAGCGCCGCGCCCATGCTCGAGCCCGGCGCCATGACGATCTTGTCGCACGAGAGCGAGATCAGCGCGCCCGCCGACCATGCGCGGTCGTAGACGTAGGCGATCGTCTGAATGCCGGGATCCTGCAATGCGTCGCGGATCGAGTTCGCATCGTCGACGAGACCCCCATTGGTCGCGACGCGCAGCATGATCGCTTTGGCGCCGGCGCGGCGCGCTTCGCCGACTGCTCGCTCGATGCGATGGGCCATGCCGGCGTTGATCGTCCCGTCGACGTTGACGATTTCGACGAGTGGGCCGGCGTCCGCCGACGCTCGCGCCGCAAATCCCGCGAACCCGACGCCCAGCGCAGCAACCAAAAACAGCATCTGCAGCAGCCGGAGTCCTTGAGCGGTATTTCGACTCACCGTGCACCTCGCGCGTCGAGCGCTTCTCTGACCGCCGCTTGGATTGCCTTGCCGCCGGCGCGGTCCTTCAGAACCGCCATCGCCGCCTTCATGGCGTCGCCCATTTTCGCTTCGCTTGGCAGGCGTGAGACGATCTCCGACACCGCGGTCCGCAGCTCCGCCTCGTTAAGCTCGGCCGGCAGGTATTCGACGAGCATCGCTCGCTCGCGCTCTTCCTTCTCGGCAAGCTCATCGCGGCCGGCCTTGCGATAGGCGTCGATCGAGTCCTCTCGCTGCCGCACCTGTTTGCGCAGCACATCTGCCATCTCCGCATCGGTCAATGATGCGCTGCGTTCGATCCGGCGATAATTCATCGCTGAGATCGCCATGCGAAGCGCCATCATGCGCTCGGACTGTCGCGCTTTCATCGCCGATCGCAGATCTGCGTTGAGACGCTCGAGGATGTTCGTCTGGGCACCTCCGGCCAGAAAGAGTTAGGGGCGAACCGTTCGTCGCCCCACTGTTACGATTTACGCTCGACGCTTGCGGGCTGCAGCGGATTTTTTCTTGCGGCGTACGCTGGGTTTCTCGAAATGCTCGTGCCGTCGGGCTTCGGCGAGCACCCCCGATTTCTGACACATCTTCTTGAAACGACGAAGCGCGCTGTCGATCGATTCGTTCGTGCCGACTCTCGTTTCCATGCTTGGGACACCCCCTTCGCGTGCGATATTTGCGGCGTCCTCAAGTGCGGCGGTTGGAACCGCTTCCAGACGCGACGTGCGGGCCGCGGCCCGCACATTGTGGTTCTAGCCTTCATTCGGCACCGCCCCAAAATCGCCCTTGGCAGTCGCGCCAACGAGTGCTTTTCGGCGTCCCGAAACCGCGGAAAACAGGTACAGCGTAGCCGCTCGCGCCGAACGCCGCGTCAAGCTCAGCCGGGCGGCCAGGCGAAATGGCGGCCCGACAAGACGTGCAGGTGCAAGTGGAAAACCGTCTGGCCCGCCGACGCCCCCGCGTTGATCACGACGCGATAGCCGCCGTGTTCCTCGCCGCGCGCGGCGCCGATGCGCGCTGCGGCTTGGAGCAGTCGGCCAAGCAGCGCGGGGCCGACGTCGCCGGTGGCCGCATCCGTCAGCGAGGCATGGTGCTCTTTCGGAACGACGAGCAAGTGGACCGGCGCGATCGGCCGAGCGTCCTCGAAGGCGACCAGCGCGTCGTCCTCATCGACGAACTGGGTTCCACATTTGCCCGCGACGATCTCACAGAAGATGCACGGCTCCGTCACGCGACGCTACTTCCCGCTCGAATCGTCGAGCCACATGTACTGGAACAGCTCGGCGCTGTCGGGATTCGGTACGTAGCCCTTGACGCGCCTGTTGAACGCGATCGGCGGTGAGGTGTGCGCGATCGGCACGCACGGCGCTTCGTCGCGAAAGCGCGCAAGCGCTTGGCGATAGAGCGCCGCGCGCTTCGCGCGATCGACGATCGTCTGGGCGGCGGTCACCAAGCGATGGAATTCGTCGTCCTTCCAAAAGCACACGTTCTGGGCGCCAGGAGGGATGGCGCTGTCTTTATCGAGGATGGTGTACAAGTAGTTGTCCGGATCGCCGTTGTCGCCCGTCCAGCCGAACAGCGCCATGTTCGCTTCGCCGTTCTGCACGCGCTGGAGATACTGCCCCCATTCGAAGCCCTCGAGTTTCGCGCTGATCCCGACGGTGCGCAGGTCCGCTTGGATCGCTTCCGCCACGCGCTGCGGCTCGGGAAGGTACGGCCGAGCGAGCGTCATGTACCAGAGCGTGGTCGAGAAGCCGCGCGGATACCCGGCTGCAGAAAGAAGCTTGCGCGCGTCTGCCGGATCGAACGGGTAGGTCACGTTCACGCCGTGCGGCCACACCGCCACGGGCAGGAACTCGGTGGCGACCGTCGCCGACGGATCGTAGAAGTTCTTTACGAGGGAGCTCGCGTCGATAGCTTCGTCGATCGCGCGACGAACCCGCAAGTCCGTGAAGGGAGATTTGGTGTTGTTCATCGCCAGGTACATCGTGTTGTTGGCCGGCTGGTGATAGATCACGAGGTTCGGATCCCTATGAATCGTCGGCAGGTCGTTCGGCCTGACGTATTCCCAGCCGTCGATGTCTCCGTGCTGCAAGGACAGCAGACCCGTCGCCGGATCGGGGATGTCGCGCAGTATCACGCGTTGGATCTTCGGCTTCGGCCCCCAGTAGCCGGCAAACGCGTCGAGCGTGATGTGGTCGTCCTTCACCCACTCGCTGACCTTGTAAGGTCCGGTGCCGACCGGCTGCGTGAAGTAGTTCTCGCCTTCGTCCTTCAGGGCAGTGGGCGAAGAGATGGAGAACGCTGGCATCGCCAAGTCCGCGAGGAATGGCGCGATCGATTTGGTGAGGTCGAACTCTACCGCGTCCGGTGCGAGCGCCTTCACGCTTGCGATCGTGCCCGGAAATCCGCCGAACTGGCTCTCGTAATACGAAAAATCCCCGCCTTTGTGGTAGGGATTGTCTCGCAGCCGCCAGCGATCGAAATTGAACTTGACGGCGGCCGCATCGAAAGGCGTGCCGTCTTGGAACTTCACGCCATGCCGGAGCTTGAACGTCCAAACACGGCCGGCGGATCCGGTTTTCCACGAGGTCGCGAGCGACGGTTCGATCTCGAACGAACCGAGCCTGAAGCGCGTGAGGCCCTCCATGGAGACGCGGGCGACGTTGAGCGAATTGCCGTCCGTCACGAGCGCAGGATCAAGTTTGACGGCGTCTTTATTGCGCCCGAACACCAAGACTTGGCCGTTGCCGGATCGGCCGCCGCCGCACGCGGCGACGAGCAGGCATACGATCAGCACGAGAACTCGTGCGGCCGTTCGACGGCAGCCGGTGAGGTGGAGCATCGAAAAGTCTTTCATTCCGCGCCGATCGTGAACGCCCAGCGGTAGTCGAGCGCGTTGCCGGCAACGTCATCGCCCTTCACCTCGACGGTAGTCTGGCCCTCGGGCAGGTCGTTCGCCGGATAAAAAGAGACGAACGCGGCCGTCCTGGTAGCTTGATCGCTGACGTCTTTGCCGTCGACGAACAAACGTATGCTGGCGGTCTGCATCCCCTTGCCGCCCAACGTCACGAATGTCGCGTAGATGCTGGGCCGCGCTGTATTGATCCGCGCTCCGTCTGCCGGTGCGGTGTCCTTGATTTGCGGCGGCTGCGTGATGACCGTCAGCGGATCCTGGCTTGCGGTCACGACGGCGTCGGCGCCACGCCGCAGCCGTACGAGGATCGGCGCATCGATGAGATTCGTCCCCACCGAGACGGTGAACGAGCCTTCGTACCTGCCGGGATCCACCTCGCGCATGGGGTTGTCGACATACACGTCGCTGAGGTCGAAGGAAGCCGAAGCGCCGGGCGAACCGACCGCCATCACCCGCAGCGTCTCGCCCTCACGCAGTGCCGATTGCGCGTTGTCGCTCACCTGGTCGATGCGCAACCCGCCGGCAGCAGGGGCGCTCGGTGCTGCGCCCTTGGCAAACGAGGCCGGGGTAAGGGCGACGATCTCGCGCACCTTTCCGGTCCTCGGGTTCGAGCGCGCGGTGATGAGGTCGCCCGGCTTCAGGTCCGCGATCGCGGCGCTGTTGCCGTCGAGGTTCACGTTCGTGGATTCGGCATCGGCGATCACGACCCGGCCGTTCGTCAAGACCATGTTGTTGCCGGAAATCGCGGCGATCGTCCCGCTTTCGCCGGCGAAGATATCGGCGACCGATGCGAGCCGGCCGGAGGCGTCGAGCGTTGCGATCAGCGTGTCGCCCGGTTTCACCTGCGCGATGCTCCCGCTGCCGGCGACGGCGCCGCGCGTATCGCGGAATTGTATCGGCGTACCAGACGGGACCGTGATCGTGTAGTAGAGGCCATTCGACTCGATTCGCACCGCAGCGGGCTCGGTCCGCGTAACAACGTCGGCGACCGTCCCCTCGATCGTGTTCGACCTCCCGGCTGACGGCGGCGTCGGAATGCCGGCCGGCGGCCCGCCGAGGTTTTCGGTGGAGATGCGAACCGTATGCCGCTTACCGTCGTACGCGACGCCCACGCCGAGCGAACCAGCTAGAACGCGCAGCGGCAACATCAATCTTCCCCGAATGATGCGGGCGCCGCCGCGCGGATCGTCGAGCCGGAGAACGGACTGCCGGAGCAGCGTCGTGACGGTCACCTGCTTCTTGCGGGCGCTGTACGTCACGTCGGCCCCAAGCGAATCACCCAGCGCGCGCAGGGCGATGTATACTTTCTCGTTGAGAATCGCGACGGCGGTTTGCGGCAGTTTTTGATCTCCGACGTACACCGTCGGCACGATATGCGATTGTTCGCCAAGCGCGCCGCTCGCGCTCAAACAGCCGAGCCCGATCGTCACGCTCAGCACGGCGGCCGTGAGCCGTGTCAGCGCGCCACGCATTCCCGATATATCGCCGCGGTCCGACGAGCCGTCTCGTCCCACGTAAACGAAGCCGCACGCTTTTGTCCGCGGACGCGAAGCTCGTTTGCCGCCTGCCGATCGCGCAAGAGGGTCCGCAAGACCGCGGTCAGTGCAGCCGGGTCCTGTGGTGGAAATGAAAGCGCTGCAGTGCCGGCGACTTCTTCCAGCGTCGGCGTCTGAGCGATCGCGACCGGAGCGCCTGCGCTCATCGCCTCGAGCACCGACAAACCGAATCCCTCAAAGAGCGACGGTTGCACCGCGCCGGCGCATGCCGCGTAGAGATCGATGAGCTCGTCGCGGCCGACGCGCCCGGTGCGCACGATCCTGCCGTTCGATTTCACAGTCTTATCCATGTCGATATGCAGCGGTCCGTCTTCGGTGATGACGAGGTCGCACTCCTCGGCCAGCGCATGCCAGGCGGCGGCGAGGGTCTGAAGGTTTTTGTGCGGCCGGTGATTGCCGGCGTATAGAAAAAACGGGCGCGCGACGCCGAATGTGCGGCGGGCGCGGGCGGCTCGCTCGGCGCGGCTTGCATCGTCGAGCACAAAGGCTTCCGATACGCCGAGCGGCACGACGCGGACGTCTTTCGGATGGATGCCAAGGAAGCGCTCGAGATCCGGAATCGTCGCCTCGGCGTCGGTGATCACCGCCGCAGCGCCGCGCGCGACCGGCCCCGCCACAAAGCGGTAGTACGGCGGGATCTTCCATGAGAAATATTCGGGAAAGCGCCGGTGGATGAGATCGTGGATGGTGTAGACGTACGGCATGTTCGGCCAGCGCGGAGCGTAGACCGACATGAAATGCGCCAGCGCCGCACCGCTGCCGCGCAAGCGCGACGGCAGCCATGCTTGCTCGCGCCATGACGCGTTCGCAATGGGCGCATCGATCACGGCGAACTCGAGATCGGGTGCGACGCGGGGCAGTCGGCGAACGAGCTCCTCCACGTAGGTTTTCATGCCGACCGACATCTGCTTCGTCTGTCGCGCATCGAGCGCGATCGTCGCGGAGCGCGGCGCGTCGCTCATCTTCTCATGCGTCTCCACGCCTTCGTCTCGACGACCGCTGGATAGATGGCGCTGCCCGCCGAGACGTAGAGACCCTGCCAACCGTCGAAGATCCCGCCGCGCGCGAAATACAGCCAGGCGAACCTCGCGGCGGCCGGGATCCAGCTCGATGCCGCTCGGATGAACGAAGCGCGCCGTCCGCTCGCCTCCACGTCGGTATAGCGGGCGAATTTCTCGCGATATGCCGCGGTCGACAGGTAAGAACGATGCTCGAGCGGCGCGTTCAATTCAAGCGTTGCCGCTTCGACGATCCATTGCTCGTGGAGGACCGCCGAGCCCATGCCGGCGCGCGGGCGGACGACTCCGCGTCCGGTACGGAACAGACGCGCCAAGCGGTCCGGCCACCAGCCGGCGCCGCGTATCCAGCGGCCGCAAAAAATATTCTTGCGAGCGATCGAGAACGCGTCGACCCCCGGCGGCGGCTCGAGGCGAACGAGCTCGTCCGCCAGCTGTTGTGTCAATCGCTCGTCGGCGTCGAGCATGAACGTCCATGGCGTCTGCACGAGCGCGGCTGCTGCCGTCCGCGCGGCGACGAACCCTTGCCACGGCGCAGTCGTTACGCACGCGCCGCACTCGCGCGCGATCTCTCGCGTGGCGTCTTTGGATTCGGCGTCATACAGCAGCTTGTGGGACCCGGGCAGCGTCGACCCGAGGCAGCCTGCGATGTTCGCCGCTTCGTCTTTCGCGAGCACGACGAACGTTATATCATCGCTTCGCACGGTGTTGGACCGCGCGCCTTCTCGGCGCCTTAGGCGCCGATGCGCGAGAGCGTGGCGGTCGCCGGCTCTTGGCTTGAGTTGGCGTGCGCGTATTCGATGCAGGCGCTGATGAAGCCGGCGTAGAGCGGAGCGGGCCGCGTCGGGCGCGATTTGTATTCCGGATGAGCTTGAGTGCCCAAGAACCACGGGTGCGCGGGCAGTTCGATGATCTCGACGAGATCGGCCGCGACGTAGTGACCGGAGAACACCATGCCGTGCTTTTCGAACGCTTCGCGGAACTTGTTGTTGAACTCGAATCGATGGCGGTGGCGCTCCGAGATCTCGAGCGTTCCGTAACAGCGCGCCGCAAGCGTGCCCGGCGTCAGGGAACATGGATACGAGCCCAGCCGCATCGTTCCGCCCATTACCTGGAGATTGCGCTGATTCTCCATGAAGTCGATGATCGGGTTCGGCGTTTCGGGCTCGACTTCTCGGGTGCTCGCGTGATCGACGCCGCACACGTTGCGCGCGAACTCGACGCACGCCAGCTGCATGCCGTAGCAAATGCCGAGGAACGGCACGCCGCGTTCGCGCGCGTGACGGATCGCGAGCAGCTTTCCCTTGATGCCGCGCGCGCCGAAACCCGGCGCGACGAGGATGCCGCTCACGCCCACCAGCGCTTCGACGCCCTTCTCCTCGAGCGTCTCCGAATCGGTGCGGACGACTTCCACCGCGACGTTGTGTCCGACGCCCGCGTGGTAGAGCGCTTCATTGATCGAGATGTAGGCGTCCTTCAGTTCCACGTACTTGCCGACGAGCGCCACCTTGATCGACTCTTTCGGCCGCTGGATCGTCCGCACGATCGCGCGCCACTCGTCGAGCTGCAGCTTCGGTTCGCCGAGCCGAAGTTTGGCGCACGCCAGCTCGGCGAGTCCTTCGGCCTCGAGATTCAGCGGCACTTGATAGATGCTCTGCGCGTCGCGCGCTTGGACGACCGCGTTCGGCTTCACGTCGCAGAAAAGCGCGATCTTCTCCTTGATCTCGGGGGTCAGCGAATACTCGGTGCGGCAGACGATTGCGTCGGGCGAGATGCCGATGGCGCGCAGTTCGCGCACGGAGTGCTGGGTCGGCTTGGTCTTGAGTTCGTCGGCCGCTCCGAGGTGCGGGATCAGCGTCAGGTGGATGTACATCACGTTGTCGTCGCCGATGTCCTGCTTGAATTGCCGGATGGCCTCGAGGAACGGCAGCGACTCGATGTCGCCGACCGTCCCGCCGACTTCGACGATGCACACGTCTGCGCCGCTCGCGGCTGCGACGCGCTTAATGCGGTCCTTGATCTCGTTGGTGATGTGCGGGATGACTTGCACCGTGGCGCCCAGGTAGTCGCCGCGTCGTTCCTTTTCGATGACCGACGCGAAGATCTGGCCGGTGGTGACGTTGTGCAGCCGCGACAGATTCTCGTCGATGAACCGCTCGTAGTGGCCGAGATCGAGATCGGTCTCGGCGCCGTCGTCGGTCACGAAAACCTCTCCGTGCTGATACGGATTCATCGTGCCCGCATCGACGTTGATGTACGGATCGAGCTTTTGAATGCTGACGTTGAGCCCGCGGCTCTTCAACAGCCGCCCTAATGAAGAGGCGGCGATGCCCTTCCCGAGTGAAGAGGCCACGCCGCCCGTGAAAAAGATGTATTTGCTCATCTTATGGCCGCCCGTCGCGGCATAAGGCACAATTCATGTACTTCGAGATTCCGTTTTTTCGAGTCGGCCTCCTGCCCTGACGCGCCGCTGCCTAGATCCAGGCCCGCGGCTGAAAGAACGCCGACGCCGCGGCTTCGGGGCTGCCGGCTTCAGGCCGCCAGTCGTACTCCCAGCGCGCGAGCGGCGGCAAGGACATGAGGACCGATTCCGCGCGACCAGACGTGGCCAGGCCGAATGCCGTGCCGCGATCGTAGACCAGATTGAATTCGACATACCGGCCGCGGCGATACAGCTGCCAGGCTCGCTCGCGTTCGCCGCTGCGCTCGTGACGACGGCGCTCCATGATCGGCTCGCATGCCGGCATGACGGCGTCGCCGCATTCGCGGACGTACGCGAACGTCTTTTCCAGGTCGCCGCGAAGATCGTCGAAGAAAACGCCTCCCACGCCGCGCATCTCCTTCCGATGGGGAATGTAGAAATACTCGTCGCACCACTGTTTGAAGCGCGGGTAGTAGGCGGAGTCGTGGCGGTCGCAGACCGCTTTCCAGGTCCCGTGAAAGTGCCTGACGTCCTCTTCGTACGGATAGAACGGCGTGAGGTCGCTGCCCCCGCCGAACCACGCATCGACGCCGCGCTCGAAGTAACGAAAGTTCGCGTGCACGGTGGGCAGCATCGGACTGCGCGGATGCAGCACCATGGAAAAGCCGGTAGCGAAAAAGTTCCGGCTGGCCCCGCCGAGCGCTTTGAGCGCGGCGTCGTCGAAGTCGCCCCACACCGCCGAGAAGTTGACGCCGGCTTTTTCGAAGAGCGCGCCCTCGGTCATGACGTTGGTCGAGCCGCCGCCGCCGCCGGGCCGCTCCCACAGATCGTTGCGGAACTTGCCGCGTCCGTCGAACGCTTCGAGCTGCGCGCACGTGCGGCGCGCAAGCTGCGCAAAGTGCGATTGTGCGCGGTCTCGCAGCGGTGAGGCGGCGATCGGGTCGCAGGGGGCCGCGCCGGTCACGAAAAGCGCAGCGCCGCTTTGACGTCGCTCGGGGCTGGAGCGGTCGTAAGCAGCTTCGGCATGTCGTCGAGCGCGACGGGCTGTGAGACGATCTCGTCGACCTTGACCGCTCCGCTCGCCAAAAGCGCGATCGCCTTTTCCATTGAGAACGGGTTGATGTTGGAAGCGACCAAGCGCAGCTCTTTTCTATAGAGCTCGTATGGCTCGAGAATCGACGTCGCGCCCTTTGGTGCGACCCCGAAGAGCAAGACGTCGGCACCGCGCCGCGCCAGCCGCATGGCGTCTTTGAGGACGCCGACCGCCCCCGTGCAGTCGACGACGAGATCGTACGCGTCATCGTGACTGCCGTGGTCGAGCATCTGCGGCGCGTACACCTCGTCGGCGCCGAGCGCTTCCGCGAGTTCCCGTTTGACGGCGGAGGGCTCCGAAACCGTGACGTTTGCCATCCCGGCGGAGCGCAAAGCTTGCAGCATCATCAGGCCGATGCTGCCTGCGCCCAGCACGACGGCGTGGCCGCCGAGCTGCAATCGCGCTCGCTCCAAACCGTGGACGATGCACGACAGCGGCTCGGAAAACGCGGCGCTCTCGAGCGGCAGCGCATCAGGCACGAGGTGCGCCTGCGCGGCGGGGACCGAGACGAACGGCGCCATGCCGCCCGGCAGCGTGACCCCGACGGCCTGGAGTTGCTCGCACAGGTGAACGTCACCGCGGCGGCACGCCGGACACGTGCCGTCGAAGATATTCGGGTCGATCGCTACGCGGTCGCCGACCGTCAAGCGGCCGACGCCTTGTCCGACAGCGGAGATCGTGCCGGAGATCTCGTGCCCCAAGACGTTCGGATATCGCGCCGGGTAAGAACCGTCGACGATGTGACGGTCGGTTCCGCAGACGCCACAGGACGCGACGCGGACGACCACGTGGCCCGCCGCCGACGACGGATCTTCCCAGTCGTCGACCGCGACCGCTCGCGGCTTCGCGATGACGCAGGCTTTCATGGGTTTGTTTTGGCAGTGCGGATCACGACGATGCGCTGCCGGCCGGCCGCATCGCAATCGATGGACGGCGCAGTGTCTGGAAATGCCTCCTCGGCGATCGCCGCCAGCGCGATCGCGTTGAATGGCGCGCATTCGAGATAGATCGAACCGCCGGCTCGGAGGTAGCGGGCCGTGGCGGGTAGCATCCGGCGATAGACGGCGAGGCCATCGGCGCCGGCCCACAGCGCGATCCGGGGTTCGTTGCGGCGCACCGGTTCTTCCAGCGCGTCGGCGTGGTCGTCGCCGACGTACGGCAGGTTTGCCACGATGACGTCGAATTCGCGCAGCGGCACGACGGCCGCGAAAAGATCGCCCAGCGACAGCGTCACGCGCTCGCCGAGTTGCAATCTCTCAACGTTAGCCTGCGCCAGCTCGAAGGCTTCGGCGCTGATCTCGGTCGCCAGGATTCGGGCATCGGGCATGGACACGGCCAAAGCGCACGCGATGGCGCCGCTCCCGGTTCCGAGCTCCAATATCTGCGCGCGGCGGCCTCGCCAGTCGTCTCGAACCGCCGCCACGAGGCCTTCGGTTTCCGGTCGAGGCACGAGCGCACGCCGGTCGACCGCGATCGTGAGACCGCAGAATTGTTTCGCGCCGGTGAGGTAGGCCACGGGTTCGCCCGCGGCGCGGCGCTCCACCAGCGCGAAGAGCTGCTCACGGCGATCACGGCTGATGGCGTTGTCGCCATAAGCCACGATGGCGGAGGCATCGAGTCCGGTCACGTAGCTCGCCAGCATGCGGGCCTCGAGCCATGGGACGTCGGAAACCGAACGCAGCCGCAAGCGGCACGCCTCGATCGCGTTGGCGATGGTCATGGATTCACGCGACGTCATCGGGTTGCAACCGTTTGTGCTCTTCGTCGGCGAGCAAGGCGTCCACGAGATCCTCGATATGGCCGTCGAGGACGCTTTTCAGATTGCCCGTCGAGTAGCCGATCCGGTGATCGGTGACGCGGTCTTGAGAGAAATTGTACGTGCGGATCTTTTCGCTGCGATCGCCTGTCCCCACCTGACTGCGTCTGGCGCTCGCCGTCGCCGCCTCTTGTTCGCGCAGTTTCAACTCGTAGAGATGGGCGCGAAGCAGCTGCATGGCGCGGTCGCGGTTTTGCAGCTGCGACCGCTCTTCCTGACAGGCCACGACGACGCCGCTGGGCTTGTGGGTGATGCGCACGGCCGATTCGGTTTTGTTGACGTGCTGACCGCCGGCGCCTTGCGCCCGGTAGGTATCGATCTGCAGATCCGACGGGTTAATGTCGATCTCCACGGCGTCGACCTCCGGCAGCACTGCGACGGTCGCGGTCGAGGTATGGATGCGGCCGCTCGCTTCGGTCGCGGGGACGCGCTGCACGCGGTGGACGCCGCTTTCGAATTTAAAGAGCCGATACGCGCCCTTGCCTCGGATCGACACGATCGCTTCTTTGAAGCCGCCCGCTTGCGACTCGGCCGCGCTGACGATCTCGGCTTTGTGGCCGCGCGACTCAGCGAACTTCAGGTACATGCGCAGCAGATCGCCCGCGAACAAACCTGCTTCGTCGCCGCCGGTGCCCGCCCGGACCTCGATGAAGATGTTCTTGTCGTCGTTGGGGTCTTTGGGGACGAGCAGCGAGCGGAGCTCCACGATGCGGTTTTCCATGCCGGCGCGCAGCGACTGGATCTCCGAACGAGCGAGCGCGGCGATGTCGGGGTCGCGGTCGCGCGCCATCGCCTCTGCAGCATCGAGCTCGGTGCGGAGTCGACGGTATTCCGCGCTCGACTCGACGATGCGCTCGAGGGCTGCCAGCTCCTTCGCAACGCGCGCCACCTCGGCGTGATGCGATCCCGTCGCGAGTTCTTCCAGGCGACGACGAAGGGCGGCGTGATGCCCTTCGACGGCATTCAACCGAGCTTGCAGCGTTGCTGGCAGTTCCATAAGTCGTCGCGATGGTGTGCGGTCGGGCGCGCAGCGGCTCGCCCCTTACGGTTTCGCCGCAGTCTTTGCGGATTTGGGTTCGCTCGTTTTCGAAGCTTTGCTCTTGGCTTTCGCGCGGGGCTTTTTGACTTTCGCGACCGTTTGCTCGGGTTGCGGCTGCTGCGTGGCGCTTGTGGTTGCCGCGCCGGCCGGCGCGCTCGCAGCGACCGGCGACGGCTGTTCGACCTGAGCAGTTTCCGGCGCTTGCGCTTGCACAGCTTCGGCTTTGGCAGCTTTTTCTTGCGCGGCCTCGGCGGCGGCTTTTTCTTGCGCGGCCTTCTGTTCGGCGGCGTGCGCCTCGGCTTTCGCCCTTTTCGTGCGCTTGCTTTCGACCGCGCCGTACTTGGTCAAGAACTTTTCTACGCGGCCTTCGGTGTCGACGAACTTCTGTTTGCCCGTGAAAAACGGATGGCATGCCGAGCAGATCTCGACGTGCAGTTTTTCAATGGTAGAACCGGTCGTGAACGTGTTGCCGCACGCGCAAACGACAGTTGCTTCAAACCACTTCGGGTGGATTTTCTCTTTCACGATAAGGCCTCTCTCGCGCTGCCCGGTCGCGCATGTCCCGCATACGACCACGTGCGCCAAGCGGAATTGTACCATAGAATGGCCCGCTTGACTACGCGCGGCAACGCGGGAAGTATCGACCGACGCGCTCCGCCTGCATCCGCGCGATCAGGAGGGTCCGAAATGGGTTGGCTCAACATTGCGGCTGCTGTGTTACCGCTGCTCACACAACACGCAAACAATGCGGCTCAAGCCGCGATGCTCGGCATGGATGAAACGGAACAACTCATGCTGCAAGCGCAGCAGCTGCAGCATCAAGAGATCCTGGATGCGCGAAGCGAACGCTTCAATGAAGCGGTTCAGGACCGCTCCGAGCGCATGCGCGAACGTGGTCTTTTGGAAGATCTCGACCTGACCGACCGCAAGCTGGACGACAAAATCACCAAGGAATGGATCGGTCTCGTCCGCGGGACCTAAACGCGGCTTTAGCGCGACGTCACCTATCATCCGACAGCCGCGGCTCAACCGCCGCGGCCGTCGGCTATGGTGGGCGATGGACGATTCGAACGTCCGACCTCGTCCTTATCAGGGACGCGCTCTAACCAACTGAGCTAATCGCCCTCAAACCGATGCTAATTTTTCACGCCGCGCAGCGGGGCCTCCCGCGCGATAGGTACGGTTCGTGGTGTCGCGAACTCAACCGGCCGGGCTGATGACGCCCGTCCAGCGGGGGATTAGCTCAGCTGGTAGAGCGCGTGCTTTGCAAGCATGAGGTCAGCGGTTCGAATCCGCTATCCTCCAGAGTCATCCGTTCGGGCGAGTCGTTCGTTCATTAACTGTTTCACTTCGATCAAAATCAGAGGAGCATAGAGGAATGATTTCTGGACGAATTCTCGCCGCTTTGGCGAGCGGGGTACTCTTGACGAGCGGCGTCGCAGCGTTCGCGGCCGGCTCGACACCCCACGGGCCGGCGATGACCGCCGACGCCATGATGGGCGGTTCGGCGGAAAAAGGCCGTTATGGCGGCCCCGTGTACAACGGCGCGCCGGCGCTGCCGGTGACCGTCGCGTTAGTCATGGCCGGCGGCGGTCCGGGCAAGTTCTCCACAGCGACGGCGCTGACGTCGATGGTCGGTTCGGATCTCGTCAACGCCGAAGTCGGGAAGCTCACAAAGCAATACGGGAAAGACCGCGTGACGCTGTGGTTGAAGACGTTCGATTTCGCCGTGAATGATGCGGTGAAGGTTGCGACGGACGCGGGCGTCAAACTGCCGGCTCCGGCCAACCTGTCGGGCAAAAAGCTCGCAGTGACGCTCGTGCAAGCGGGCACGTACACTGACGGCACGTTCTACATCGAGTATCTGCTCGACAAGGCCGTCTCGCATAAGATCCACAGCCAGGTGATGGACAACATCGACAAGCAGCCAGGGCTCGGTCCGAAAGCCGATCTCGACTATCACCGGATCAGCAATCAAGCGTTCTACGATCTCGCTCAGGCGTTGGGCGCCACGAGCGTCAAGCTCGCCGATCTGCACTAGACCGAATAACTGTCTCCAAGCACGAAACGCCGGGAATGAGACTCACCATTCCCGGCATTTGCCTTCTCTTGGCGCCGACCGCTTAAGTGGTGTCTTTATCGATCCAGACGGTCTTCGCGTTGACGAACTCCATGATCCCTTGACGCGCCAGCTCACGTCCGTATCCCGATTGCTTGATGCCACCGAACGGCATGCGAGGATCCGATCTCACCATGCCGTTGACGAAGACGGCTCCTGCCTGGAGCTCGTCGATCGCTCGGGTTTGTTCCCCCGGATCGCGCGTCCAAACCGATGCGCCTAATCCGAAAGGCGTGTCGTTTGCCATTCGCATAGCGTCATCGAACGAACGGGCGCGATGGAGCAGCGCAACGGGACCAAAGATCTCCTCGCGCGCCGCGGCGACGTCGGTCCGCACGTTCGTCAACACGGTCGGTGAATAGAAGTAACCCGCTCCTTCCATGCGCTTCCCGCCGATGAGAGCCTTCGCGCCGTCGGCGAGCAACGCGTCTACCTGGTCCGCGACGGTTTCCAGAACCGCCTGCGTGGCGAGCGGCCCGACGTCCGTCCGCTCGTCGGCGGGATCTCCGACCACGAGCTCTCCGAATCGCTGCACGAACTCGCGCTCGAACGCCTGCGCGACGTCATCGTGGACGATGAAACGTTTGGCCGCAATGCACGATTGCCCGTTGTTGATGGTGCGCGCGGTTACGGCGGCCGCCGCCGCCGCCGAGACGTCGGCACTCGGCAGCACGACGAACGGATCGCTGCCGCCGAGCTCGAGCACCGTCTTCTTCACGTTCTTGCCGGCCTGCGCGGCGACGGATCGCCCGGCCGCGTCGCTGCCGGTGAGCGTCACCGCCCTGACGCGCTCGTCGGTGATGATCCCGGAGACCGCGGCGGCACCGACGAGCAGCGCTTGAAAGGCGCCTTGCGCGAACCCGGCGCGAGCCAGGATATCTTCGATCGCGAGCGCGCACTGAGGCACGTTGGATGCGTGCTTGAGCAAACCGCAGTTGCCGGCTGCCAGCGCCGGTGCGGCGAATCGGAACACCTGCCAGAAGGGGAAGTTCCACGGCATGATTGCGAGTACCGGACCAAGCGGTTCGTAGCGGATAAAGCTAGCCGCAGCGTCGGTCGACACGCGCTCGTCCGCAAGAAATCCCGCCGCCTTATCGGCATAGTAGTCGCATGCCGATGCGCATTTCTCGATCTCGGCTACGGATTGCGCGATCGGCTTTCCCATCTCGGAGGTCATCAACTTTGCGTGCCGTCGTTGCTCGTCGCGGAGGACCGCGGCCGCGCGGCGCAGACACTGCGCGCGAACCTCGATCGGCACGGCGCGCTGTGCGCGAAACGCTGCGATCGAGCGGGTCAAACGGTCATCGATCTCGGCCGCGGCGAGCGGTACAAAGGACCGGATCAGTTGGCCGGTCGTGGGGTCGAGTGTAGAGATCGCCATGATACTGTGAGTATTCCCTGGTTTGGGCGCGCGCCCCGGCCGATCGATCGTCCGCGGCGCGCCGCAGGCCGGTAAGCCGCCGTAGCGGAAGGTATTCTTGTGCGGCGTCGGCCGTCTGAGGGGAGGTCCGCTTGACGCGCACCTCGCATTGGAGGACGGATGAATCGATTCGGCGCTGCCTTGGTCGTCGGAGCCTGCGCGCTAGCGACGCTGACCGGATGCAGCCCAAAGTCCTCGGGGACTTCCGCAACTCGCGTTTCGCAGCGCGCAGAGCATCTGACGCTGCCGAAGGGCAAGCTTCCGGTGAAGCTCGGAATCACCGATGTGAAAATATCGACAGCTGCGCAACCGGTTCTGCAGATCAGTTTCAGCGTTCTCAATGGCCTGAAGACGATGCAACTGTGCGACCCCACGTACTTCGAAATAAAACTCGCCGATGGGTCGACGATCCAAGCTGATCAAGCAGCCGACAACGCGTGCAATCCCGATTCACTCGACCCCAAAGCATCGGGAACTGCGAGAATGTATTTCGACTTGACCGCACCCTATACGGGTCAGCTCGCGTTGATCATGCTCTCTCGCGAGAGCAAGGCGGTCGGAGTCACGACGACTACGTTGCACTAGAACCGGTATGGGGGATTAGCTCAGTTGGTAGAGCGCTTGCATGGCATGCAAGAGGTCAGCGGTTCGACCCCGCTATCCTCCAAGAGCCGCAAACCAGCGTAGCATAAAGGCTTGCGGGTTTTTGTTGTCGGTCGTTCGACTAGATATTCCGGCTATGCACCCATTGATGCGCGGAAAACATCGACCCCCACGTGAAAACGCGGGGGTCTGATGGCTAACTGAAGCGGAGAGTTTCAGGCGCCAGCGTCCTTCAAGACCGTGCGGGATGAGCTGTCACCATTCGCACGAAATCCTTGACCGACAACAAGCTGATCGAAAAACTCTTGAGCGTCTCGCGCATGTCGATCGGATCACCCTGGGCATTGGCTAACATCAGGCCGGCGAACGACTGTTGAACGGGGTTCTGCGCTCCGGCACGTTGAGCTCTTAACGCGTCGTCCGCGACATGCTGAATCTCAAACCCGCGCCCGGAAGCTGCCTCGAAGATCTTTACCGCTTCAAGCGGTGACACCTGATCCGGACCGCCGAGCAAGATTTCTTTGTTGCGCGCCGCCGAGTTCTCGAGCGACTGGGCCGCGAATTCTGCGACGTCGCGGAACGAAATAAATGAGATTTTCTGATTGCCCGAGCCGTAGATCGTCACCTTGCCGGCCTCGTGATCGAAACCAACGTTGGGCCCTAGCCAGAACTCGGTGAAAAACGAAGGCTGCAGTATTGTGTACACCAGTCCGCTGCGCTTAAGATGTGCTTCGACGGCCCGTTTTGCCCCCTCCAACGGGAAATCGCCGTGGACCGAAAACGAAATATAGACGAACCGCCCAGCGCCGCTTGCGCGCGCCGCGTCGATGAGATTTTTCTGCCCGTTGAGATCGACACTTTGCAAATTATCGTCCGGTCGGTCGGAGAGGATAGCGGTCACGCTCGATATGACGCCATCCATGCCGACGCAGGCCTGGTCGAGCGATTGCCGGTCTTTTAAGTCGGCCTGGATGAATTCGACACCTGCTGCCTCGAGCGCGGCGACTCGTTTTGGGTCAGATGCAGAGCGTTTGATCGCGCGAACTGCGTGGCCTTTGCTCTTAAGACGGCGGACGATCTCTCCCCCGAGCATACCGGTTGCGCCTGCTACCAGAACCTTCATGATAGTCTCCCCCTTAAAAATTTACCGCCTTTTGGACGGGCGTAATTATAGCACACGTTGCGTCGAACAGATGGTCGAAACAAAATATGACGCATTTCGAATCGCAAACGCACAAGCATCATTTTTGATGGATCGTCCAAATTAGCAGCAAGAGCGAACGTGCGAATGAGTCGCTTGCCTCGCGTTTGGTTATCGCTGGCTGTCATCTGCGCGGTCCTTGTTGCACTGCTCGCTGGGGCAAAGCTCACGCTGCTACCAACACTTTGATGCCGAAGCTGGGAGTTCAGGACTACGAGGTTGCCGGCGTGCAGGTCGTGCTGCTATCCGCCAAGAGAACGTCAGATGGTTTCCTTACTGTGCGATGGGCGTATAACAATACGACCAACTCGCCGCAGAAGATCGGTCAGAACACGGGCGCAATGTCAGGCGCATGGAGCGCGCCATTCAGCCTCGCGTCTATGTGACCGCTGCGGGAAAACAATACAAGGTGGCTACCGGTCCGGGCGGCTTACTGGCCGGAACCCATGGCAGCAATAACAAAGCCATCGTCATCCGGGCCAAGCAAGCCTACTATAACGTGGGCGAAAATCACGGCGCCGCCGAGAGACGTGACAACGGTGAGCGTGTCCATCCAAGGAACTTCGCCGTTCGACGATATCCCGATCAGCTGAAGCGGGTTTCTTAGTACCGGCGGACGGAGGCGTTCGTCGGTGGTCCATGAAAGGTATCGCCATGATACCCCACATCTTCAGGTATCGTTTGTTGCGATTTCATGCCTTGAGGAATGAGGTAACGTGATGCAACGCATTTTAGGAAACCTGTTGGCGCTGGCCGCCGGAGGAACGGCGCTTTTAGTGACCGCCTGCAGCGGTAGCACCGGCGCGATACCGGGCGGACCGAATCCCGCGGAGTTGAATGGCGGCGGCGCTCGGACGGCGCAGACGGCAGCTTTTGCGCGCAATTGGCCGTGGCCGGGTCCCGCCGAGCGCGTTTGCGCCGACGTCGGATTGGGATTTGCCCGCTGCGTCTCATGGATCAGGACCGATATCGCTGGGCACCTCGCGTCTCCCGGATTCACGCCTTCGGGCTATGGCCCACGCGATTTACAGACCGCGTATACTCTTACTACCGCGAGCGCGAGCAACGGAAAAGGCGTTACCGTCGCGATCGTCGACGCGTTCGACGATCCAAATGCGGAATCGGATCTCGGCGTGTACCGTTCGCAATTCGGTCTGTCGGCGTGCACCACGGCCAACGGCTGCTTCACCAAAGTCAAGATGGGAAGGCACACGAATACGGGCTGGGCGGAAGAGGAATCGCTCGACGTGGACATGGCGTCGGCGATTTGTCCGAATTGCCATATTCTGCTCGTTGAAGCGTCCTCCAACAGCACCCTCAACCTCTCGACTGCCGAGCAGTATGCAACGTCGCACGCGAAGTTCGTAAGCAACAGCTGGAGCGGCAACGAAGGCAGCACGAGTTCCGACGGCAGCTACAACGTGCCGGGCGTGGCCATTACCGCCGCAACCGGCGATAGCGGCTTCAACTCGACGGCGCAATGGCCGGCAATTCTTCCGTCGGTGGTCGGTGTCGGCGGCACGAGCCTTACGTCAGTGAGTCCGCGGGTCGAAAGCGCTTGGAGCGGCGCCGGCAGCGGGTGCAGCAAGGTGTACCCAAAGCCCAGCTTCCAAACCGGCATCAGCACTGGCTGCGCAATGCGCGCACAGGCCGATGTGTCCGCGGACGCCGACCCGAACACCGGCGTCGCCGTGTACGATACGTTCCGTCAGCGCGGCTGGCTGGTATTCGGCGGCACGAGTGTCGCGACGCCGATCATCGCGTCGGTTTTCGCGCTCGTCGACAATACGTCGACCAACAACGACTCGTACGTCTACGGCCACGCGCGAGGCTTGAATGACGTCACGAGCGGCAGCAACGGCAGTTGCGGCGCCCCGCTCTGTACCGCCGGTACCGGCTGGGACGGCCCGACCGGTCTGGGTACGCCAAACGGCACGGGCGCGTTCTAGCGGGTTTGCTCGAAATAGATTTCGGGCACTACAGAGCGGCCGTCTTTAGGCGGCCGCTTTTGTTTTCACCCTGGAAGGTTTATCGTCACTCAACCGTCGTCCCGTACGGCCAAGTCGCAGCAGCAGATTCATCAGATCTCCCAGCGTTAGCGCGCCAGGGCGCTCTCGTAAAATCGATCGAGATCGCGGTGGAAAGCGGCAAGCGCCGGAACGTGCAGATACACCATGTGTCCGGAATCATAGAAACCGTATGCGATGTGGTCCTGCAGCCGCGGATCGAGACTCATGTGCTGGAGGAGATAGACGGTCGCAAAGTACGGCGTCGCCATGTCGTAGTAGCCGTTCGCCGAGAAAACGCGTAGGTGCGGGTTTTCCGTCATTGCATCGCGCAGATCAGGCAAAACATCCGGGTAGTCGTACGTCTGTCCTTCGATTTTGTGCTTGTCATCCCAGTCCCGGTCAACCACCGAGTAATTCGTCGGCTTGTAGACATCGTCCGTGCGATAGCGCAATTCGTTGCGCACGTAGTCGTTGAAGACCGCCGTGAAGGCCGCATTCACCCCCGTGTCCGATGGATCGTACTGCGGCGCTTCACCGACCGGGTGCGTGTCGATGCCGGTGAAGCGCGCGTCGAGCCGTCCGGTCATCATCGCCTCACCGCGCAGCAGCTGTTTCTCGAATTGCTCGGGTTCGATGCGCAGGTTCACGTCGCGCAAATAATCCTCGCTGATCCCCGTGTATTCGTGGAGCTTGCGCAAGACCTCCGCCTTCGTGTTCGCATCGAGCGCCGCACCCCGCATCAACGCGCCGGCGTACTCCCCGGTCGCGAATTGCTGCACTTGCTGCAGCAGCGAATCCAGGTTCGACGGCGACCCGGGCAGCTTGTGATGATACCATGCGACGGCGGCCTCGGTCGGCAAGTACAACTCGTACGTGAGATCGTTGCCGTCGCCCCCGTAAAACTCCAGAAAATTCAGCGCGGACGACAGCAAGATGACGCCGTTGAACGCCATGCCGCGGTTTTGCAGATAGTTTACCAGCGCCGACGAGCGTGTGGTGCCGTAGCTTTCGCCCAGCAAGAATTTCGGCGACGCCCAACGATCATTTTGACCGACCCATCGCTGGATGAACTGGCCGAACGCCGCAACGTCGGGGTCGGTTCCAAAGAAATCTTTGCCGGTTCCGGTCCCGACGACTTGACTGAAACCTGTCGCAACGGCATCGACGAAGATGAGGTCCGATTTATCGAGCAGCGTGTAGTCGTTGTCGGTCAAACGATATGGCGCCGGAGGCGTGGCCTCGGCGTCGCTCGTCACGATCCTTTTTGGACCGAACGAGCCCATGTGCAGCCAGATCGTCGACGAACCTGGGCCGCCGTTGTACAAGAACGTGACCGGCCGCGTGCTGCGGTTCGCACCATTCTCGGTGTATGCGACGTAGAACATGCTGGCGATGGGCTGATGCTTGTCGTTGCGCAGCAATATCGTGCCCGCAGTCGCCGTGTAGTCGATCCGCCTGCCCGCTGCTTCGACGCTGTGCCGCGTGATGGCGTTCGGGATCTGCGCTGGGAACGCAGCGGCGTGGGCTGCCCGAGGATGCGGCGCAGCCTTCGCGGCGGCGGGAGCGGCTGGCGCCAAAATCGCGGCCAGTGCAAGAACGACGACTGCGAGCGCCTTCATAATCTCTCCAGTCCCCGCTGCGACGCCTTATGGATGACCTCGAAGACCTGCAGCGCAGGCTCGACGCCAGCCGATCGGAACATTCGGATCGCGGGCGGCCCGTTCGCCGATAGGCGCACGGCCTCGAAGTCCTCTCGGCTCCGCCAAACCGTGACGATTCGCCACACGTCGTCGGCATTGCGCAGCAGATACGTCTGGACGACCCCTTCGGGCAGCCCGTCGTCGATCTGCGCACGATACGCTTTCTCGAGCGCATCCTGACGCTCGGGCGGCACTTTGCCTTCTACCATAGATATGATCATGCGGCCCTCACGTTATGGTCGAGCGTCCGAGCGACCTGCCGCGCTTCCGTCAGTCGTAGCGCAGATTGAATGCCGGCCGGACGAAGCGCCACGGGCGGCGCAGATCGCCGATGAAACCGTCGACGCCCAGCGTATCTCGCAACAGCAGCCGGGGCTGAACCACGCCGGTGGGCAAGTCGAAGACGATCGTCTCGCGTTCGGACGCGCCGAGAATCTCGTGGCAGCGCGACCTTGTC
>Ga0207416_1000034_pt1 | contig 262175 bp, 260 predicted proteins | sample PaiPotPPM11metaG_FD_184107 | JGI IMG/M metagenome (GOLD analysis project Ga0207416, IMG submission 184107) | Iron sulfur acid spring bacterial and archeal communities from Banff, Canada, to study Microbial Dark Matter (Phase II) - Paint Pots PPM... ... | reverse complement strand
ATACCAACGGCATTAGAGAGTAACCGATGCCCAGTGGCGTGTTGCTATTGATTGGATGCGGCCTGGTTCGGCAGTGAGTGCATTCCAAGCATCGCAGCAGGCATTGACGATGGCTTCGTAGCTGTCGAAGACTCGGTTGCTGAGTTGATTTTGACGCAAATATTGCCAGATGTTCTCGACCGGGTTGAGTTCTGGCGAATAGGCGGGCAGTTTGAGGAGACTGATGTTGCCCGGCAGAGTGAGCTTGCCGCCGGTCTGATGCCAACCGGCGCCGTCGAGGAGTACGACGGCATGGCTGCCGAGCGTGACATTGCGACTGATCTCGGCGAGATGCAGATTCATCGTCTCGCCGTCGGCGACCGGCAGGACGAGAGCGGCGCCGACATCGCGCGCGGGGCAGACGGCACCGAACAGATAGGCCCAATCGTAACGCTGGTCGCGCGGTGCGCGTGGCCTGCTGCCGCGCTCGGCCCAAATCCTGGTCAGCGTGCCCTGCTGGCCGACGCGGGCTTCGTCCTGCCACCAAAGCTCGATCGGCTTGCCGCGCGCATGCGCGGGGATAGCGGCGGCGACCAGATCGGCAAAGTTTTTTTATGCGCCTCCTGGGTCGCGGCGTCCTGCTGGGGACAACGTGGCCGCACCGATATCCGCCGAAAGCCGAGACGACGAAGCAAATCGCCGACCGAACGTTCGGCCAGCTTCACCCCATAGTGTTGCTTAATCACGTGCGCGAGGTCGATCCGCCGCCACCGCACCACGCCATGCTCGGCCACATCCGGCCCGTTGCGAACCAGCTCGGCCACCTCTCGTTCCTGCTCGCGGGATAGCCGCGGCTTCGCTCCCGGCGCAGTTCGATTTTGCAGACCCTCCAGCCCTGCCGCATTGTAACGGTGCACCCAGTCGCACAGGATCTGCCGGTCCATGCCACAGGATGTCGCCGCCTCAGTGCGCGACTTGCCGTCCAAAACCAGCGCCAAGGCCAACATCCGTCGTGCCGCGTCCGCATGATCCGTCCGTTTCGCCGCCTCCCGAAGCTCCTGCGCCGTATAGTCTGCGCGCCTGATTGCAACCGCCGCCACCATGCCAGCCTCCTCCGCGAATCAAGAAGGCTAGAGAATCACGCCAATCAAATCCCCGAAAGCCCCTCTACGAGTCAGAATTCAACGCCGCTGGTATAAATACGCTCACGCGCACTTTATTCGCCCCTCGGCACGCGAAAAAATGCCCCCGGCGGGGGAAGTCGCCGGGGGCTGAACCCGCAGGGGGAAGCTGAAGATGGCGGAAGCCTTCCCGCCGCGGATCGCCGGCCATCAACCATGCAATTGCGGCGATAAATTGTGACGCGCCGGCCTTTGCTGGCGCACGCTCGCGCACGGCGGCGGTGGAGCCGACGCGAGCCGCAATCGATTCCGGCATCGCGTTCCAAGCGAGGAACAGTAACGACACGCGACGACAAGCGAAAGCGTCGTGGGAACCGCGCTCGAAACCGCCGATCCCAGGCGGGCTCTGGCAAAAGATGGCTTCGAATTGAATTTCAGTTACGCCTCTAAGTCATTCATTTAATAGCGTATTTTTACCGCATCGCCGGCAATAGTGGCGGCTTTTCGGCAATTTAATGACGATTATCAACGGGATTTGAACTTTTGTTGCTTAGAACACTTTCATAGTTCGACACGACTAACCGGATGAGAGCGCAGGCGCCATCCGCCAGCTCCGTCGGATTAACCAAATGCGCGGGAATTTCATCCCGCCAGCTAACAGGGACCGCAGCCATGATCAACCTTTCCAGAAGGAGAGCACTGTTCGCCTTTGTCGCCGTCGCCGTCACCGTCACTTTGACGTCGACGACGAGCTTTGCCATGCCGCGCTATGACGGGCTGTGGAGCGTTTCGATCGTCACCCAGAAGGGCGATTGCGATCCCGGCTATCGCTATCCGATCCGCATTTCCAAAGGCGCGCTGGTCAATGCCGGCGATTCGTCGTTCAACATCACCGGCAAGGTTGCGCAAACCGGCGCCATCACCGTGACGGTCAGCGCTGCCGGCAAGAGCGCCACCGGCTCGGGCCGGCTCGCCGGCAACGGTGGCGGCGGTTTGTGGACCGGCGGCGCCTGCTCAGGCTGGTGGACCGCGGAGCGCCGCGGCTCGTAATACATGTTTCCCGGGCGTAGCGCAGCACGCCGTGGTGCGCTGCAGACCCGGAATCGTCACACGCCGTATCCTCTTCTGGGTTTGTGAAGTTTCCGGATCAGCGGTGCACCGCTCACGCGCTGCACCGCGTCCGAGAAACGTCGTTAGCAATCACCCTTCTGCGGCGTCGTCACCATCAGTGGCGGCTTCGCGTTCTTCACCGACAAGAATCTTTTCCGCGATGATGCCGGCATTCTGCCGGACCGCCGTCTCGATTTTTCCGGCAATATCGGGATTGGCCTTGAGGAAGGTCTTGGCGTTCTCGCGACCCTGGCCGATGCGCTGGCTGTCGTAGGAGAACCAGGCACCGGATTTTTCCACAACACCGGCCTTGACGCCGAGATCGACCAGTTCGCCCATCTTGGAAATGCCTTCGCCGTACATGATGTCGAACTCGACCTGCTTGAACGGCGGCGCCAGCTTGTTTTTCACCACCTTCACGCGCGTTTGATTGCCGACCACCTCCTCGCGCTCCTTGATCGCGCCGATGCGGCGGATATCGAGCCGGACGGAGGCGTAGAATTTGAGCGCATGGCCGCCGGTGGTGGTTTCCGGCGAGCCGTACATGACGCCGATCTTCATGCGGATCTGGTTGATGAAGATCACCATCGTGTTGGAGCGGTTGATCGAGGCGGTGAGCTTGCGCAGCGCCTGGCTCATCAGGCGGGCCTGCAGGCCGGGCTGGCTGTCGCCCATCTCGCCTTCGAGTTCGGCGCGCGGCACCAAGGCCGCGACCGAATCGATGACCAGAACGTCGATGGCGCCGGAGCGCACCAGCGTGTCGGCGATTTCCAGCGCCTGTTCGCCGGCGTCGGGCTGCGAGATCAAAAGATCGTCGACATTGACGCCGAGTTTGCGCGCATAGATCGGGTCGAGCGCATGCTCGGCATCGATGAAGGCGCAGATGCCGCCGTTTTTCTGCGCCTCGGCGAGGCAATGCAGCGCGAGCGTGGTTTTGCCCGAGGATTCCGGGCCGTAGATTTCGACCACGCGGCCGCGCGGCAGGCCGCCGATGCCAAGCGCGATGTCGAGGCCGAGCGAGCCGGTGGACACGGTTTCCACGTCCATCGACCGGTTATTCTTGCCGAGCCGCATGATTGAGCCCTTGCCGAATGAGCGCTCGATCTGCGCGAGCGCGGCATCAAGGGCTTTCGATTTGTCCATGGACGTTCCTTCGACGAGACGAAGCGCTGCACTCATTGGTCGTGCTCCTTATGGCCGGGATTCGGGAGACACGGAAGCGCCGCGCCCTCTGTCCCATCGGCCCGCTGGCGAATGGCGATAATGGGCACTGTACACGATCTGTTCTCTGTTCGCAATATGTTCCACGGCTTAAAGTATCTCAGATTGAGAATCCGCCGTAAGTTCAATGGCTTGTTTGAGAGATTCCGACCAAATCCTGCGGCGCCGGGCACTTTCCATCGGTTTTTCGCACTGGCTGGCTTTTGCTTTGAGAGCAACCCGTTTCGGTGGCAGGATACCTTGATGGACTATGGGAGGCTGATTCGCATTGGCAAATATTCGGGCGATCCGAAGGCAGTCGCCTACATCGTCGCCATCCCTGAATCGGCCCAAGCGATCGAACTCATCCGCGCCAAGCTCGGCGAGAGCGGCGACCATGTCGAAGACCTCGGCCGCGTCAGCGACGCCCTCATCAATGCCATGAAATTGGAATCCGGCGACTTCGTGCGGGCGTGACATTCCGCACAAACGGTCTCTTGAAGCACATCAAGGACACGATCGAGGCAAGCGCGCGGCGCTTCGTGCCGGTTCACTCTGCCAACGCAATCCCCGACCGTATTTGATCCAGCTCAACTTTCGGTGTTGCCCCGTGGGTTAGGTAAATTTACGTAATTGATGTTCGAGGCCCGATCGCTGATGAAAATCCATGGTCGCCTTCCTCTATCGCTGTCCCGCGACTGGTTATGACGTGCAAGGCTACGTCGCCGACGATGCTTCCGAAGACGAGGCGGATTTCCATCCTATGATCTGCCCGGCCTGCACGCGGACGCACTTGGTCAACCCGAAGACCGGAAAAGTGTTGGGCGCCGCCGACGGCTAGACCGACATAGGCAGTGAGCGGCGGCGAGAGAACGTGCCGCCGGCCCGTCTTCAGCATCTCGGCGTGCTCGGGCGGGCGCTCCACTGAGCCAAATCAATGCCTGCGCCAAGCGACCTCGTGATGATACCGTTATGAGCTATCCGAGCCGCGAACCGACCTGCCCGACCTGCCTGCCCGACTTGCCCGATCTGCCCGATCTGCCCGACTTGCGGCAAGCCGCTGCTTCTGGTGCGGACGGTTCCCGGAATCGGCGGTCTTGCGGAATTGCGCGTCTATAGCTGCCGGCAATGCGGCGTCTCACTGACCGAGGCCGCTGAGCCGGCCGAGCCGGCGGGCGGCCATCAAGTCGCAATGAAGTGACCGCGGCGGCACGGTCGCGCAACCGGAGAGGACGGATCGGCGTTGTTTTGCGCAAAGTGATTCTGCGTGACGCAAAGGGGCCGTGGCATGCGGAGCTCGCTGAAGACTGCCATCGCGCTTGGCTGTTGCGGTACAGCGATCCTCGCCGGCATTATCCCCGCCGCGGCCGAGCAGTCCTCGCTCTATCCCCCGGAGGTTCGCGGCCGCCCTGTCGTCGTGGTGAACGACCCCTCCTCGCAACGCCGCTATTGGGATTCCCGCTTTTGCGAATCCTATGGACCCAAATCCTGTCCCGCGGCGGTGCGCGGCGGGATTTGTCCGTCGCGCGGCTTCATCCGGTGAGGCGATTGCAACTGCGGTGGCTGAAGCCCGCCGCGCCGGTTATCAAGCGGTCATGTCCACCAATTCGCCGCCGGCATTTTTGAGCGATGCCGCCGTTTCCCGGATTTCACTTCGTTCAATTCGGGCTACGGCCTTTCAGGCCTCGATGACGATCTTCGGCGCGGTGCGGCTTGCGCCGGCCAAGCCGTCGCGCACCCGCGCGGCGATGTCGCGATAGATTTGCGCCAGCGGGCTGTCCGGTGCATTCGCCACCACCGGCAGGCCGGCGTCGGACATTTCCCGGATCGCCATATCGAGCGGCACCTCGCCGAGAAACGGCACGCCGAGCCGTTCGGCCTCGGCGCGGGCACCGCCATGGCCGAAAATATTCGAGGCGGTGCCGCAATGCGGGCAGACGAAGGTCGACATGTTCTCGACGATGCCGAGCACCGGAACGTTGACGCGGCGAAACATGGCGATGCCGCGCCGGGCGTCGATCAGAGCAAGATCCTGCGGCGTCGACACGATGACCGCGCCCTTGAGCGGCACCTGCTGCGCCATGGTGAGCTGCGCGTCGCCGGTGCCCGGCGGCATATCGACCACCATGACGTCGAGGGTGCCCCACTCCACTTCGCGCAGCATCTGCGTCAACGCCGACATCACCATCGGGCCGCGCCAGATCATCGGCGTCTCCTCTTCGATGAGGAAGCCGATCGACATCACCGGCATGCCGTGACGCTCGATGGGTTTGAGCCGCGTGCCGCCGATCGTCTGCGGCCGCTCGCGGATGGCGAGAAGCTTCGGCATTGACGGACCATAAATATCGGCATCGAGAATGCCGACTTTCAGGCCGAGGTCGCGCAAGCCCAGCGCCAAGTTGACGGCAGTGGTGGATTTGCCGACGCCGCCTTTGCCGGAGGCGACCGCGATGATCGCCGCCACGCCCGGGATGCCGGACGGCGACGGCGCCGACGGCGCGCCGGGAGCTGGGCCAGGTCTTGCGCCATGGGCATGGGCTGCGCGCGGCGCCGCCTGCGGCGGCTGCGATGGGCGCCCGGCGGCGCGCTCGGCGGTCAGCGCCACCATCACCGACTTTACGCCCGGCACGGCGCGGATCGCAGCCTCGGCGCGCTCGCGCACCGCTTCCCAGGCTTTGACGGCGCCGGCATCGACGGTGATCGACAAAAACACCTTGCCCGCCGTGGCGACGATGTCGGACAGTTTGCCGGTCGCCGGCAGGGGGGCCGAGCCGTCGGGACTCCGAACCTTGCCGAGCGCTACGAGAACGTCGTCTTTGAGGTCGGTCATGCGACCTACATAGGCCCACTGTCGCAGCGGTCAACGTCCCCCGTTGACGGGGCGCCGCCGGGCGGGCCATGACCAAGGCTAAATTGAAGGAGGACACAAATGGCGAAGGTCGCATTCGTAGGCCTCGGCGTGATGGGCTACCCGATGGCAGGGCATCTCAAGGCCAAGGGCGGTCACGAGGTCACGGTCTACAACCGCACCGCCGCCAAAGCCGAAAAATGGGTCGGCCAGCACGGCGGCAGGAGCGCGCCAACGCCGAAGCAGGCGGCCGACGGTCAGGACTTCGTCATGGCCTGCGTCGGCAACGACAACGATCTGCGCGAGGTGATGCTGGGCAAGGACGGCGTTTTTGCCGGCGTCGCCAAGGACGCAATCGTGGTCGACCACACCACCGCGTCGGCCGAGATCGCCCGCGAGCTTCATGCCGAGGCGAAAAAACGCGGCTTCGAATTTATCGATGCGCCGGTCTCAGGCGGCCAGGCCGGCGCCGACAACGGCGTGCTCACCGTGATGTGCGGCGGCGACGCCGCGCCGTTTGCGCGCGCCGAAAAGGTCATCGCGGCTTACGCCCGCGCCTGCACTCTGTTGGGCGCGCCGGGCTGCGGACAGCTTGCCAAGATGGTCAATCAGATCTGCATCGCCGGGCTGGTTCAAGGGCTCGCCGAAGGCCTGCACTTCGCCATGAAGGCCGGCCTCGATATCGAAAAGCTGATCGCGACCATTTCCAAGGGCGCGGCGCAGTCCTGGCAGATGGAGAACCGCTACAAAACCATGGTCGCCGGCAAATTCGATTTCGGCTTCGCGGTGGACTGGATGCGCAAAGACCTCGGCATCTGCCTGTCCGAGGCGCGAAGGAACGGCGCGCATTTGCCGGCCGCGGCGCTGATCGACCAATTCTATGCCGAAATACAGACGATGGGCGGCAAGCGCTGGGACACGTCGAGCCTGATCGCGGTGTTGAACCGGTAGCGCGCGCTCCGCTCGCAATAACGCGAGCGGCTCAATCCACCGGCTTGATACCGGCGTCCTTGGCGAGCTGCACGGTGGCGTCGAGGTCGTCTTTGAAGAACTTGCCGAATTGCGCGCCGCTCATCAGTTCGGGGTCGACGCCGAGGTTGGCCAATTTGGTCTTCACCGCCGGCACTTGCAGCGCCTTCTCGGTCGCGTCGTGCAGTCTATCGACGATGGCGGTTGGGGTTTTCGCCGGCGCCGACAAGCCGACCCAGAAGTCGGACTCGGCGCCCGGATAGCCGGCTTCCGCCACCGTCGGCGTCTCCGGCAATAATGCCGCGCGCTTGTTGGTGCTCACGGCAAGGACCGAAAGCCTTCCGCTTTTCAGCGCCGAGGCGGCCGCGGCCAGCGGAATGAAATAGTAGTCGATGCGCCCCGCCATCACTTCGGCCAGGCCGTTTTCCTTGAACGGTATGTGCCGAACGTCGATCTTGGCGGCGAGGCGGAACTTCTCGCCGGCCATATGCGAGGTGGAGCCGATGCCGGCGGAGGCAAAGGTCAGCGTGCCGGGCTTGGCTTTGGCGGCAGCGACGAGATCGGCCACCGTCTTAAAGCCGCTCTGTTTCGAAGCCAGCAGCACATTCGGCTGCGTGCCGAGCATGACCACCGGAATGAAATCGCGCAGCGGATCGTAAGGCAAATGCGCATGCAGCACCAAGCCGGTGGCCATCGAGGACGAGCTGGTAACGAGCGTGTAACCGTCAGGCGCCGCCTTGGCCACATCGGCGAAGCCCAAGACCCCGCCGGCGCCGGCCCGGTTTTCGACCACCATGGGCTGACCCAATAGCTGCGATAATTGGTCGAGTACGACGCGGCCGGTGGTATCGGAGGCGCTCCCCGGCGGAAACGGACTGACCACCCTGATCGGTCGGGTCGGATAGGCGTCGGCGGCGGATGCCGACCTGGTGGTGACGATAGCCGTGCCCAAAATGGCGCCGGCGAATGCGCGGCGTGACAACACGTGAACCTCCCTGCATTTCAATCGGCGGCGTTGATCGCGTTGGACGGAAGTATCCCGGCCCCGCCGTTAGGGAGAAGTGATAGCAGTTTTCGGCGCTTTCTTAACAGGGCGACCAATCCGCGCAGCGGCCCCCAAGGGCAACCGGAAGCCGGGCGGGCGGAACAGATGGAACTCTTGCGCCCGCGCCGAATTCCTAATCTCGGGCCGAGGGACATTTCATCGCGTATAGTGGCCCGGCAATTTCATCCGGATCAGCACGATGCATGACGTCAAATTCCGGCTGGTGAATCCCGGCCTCAATCCGCGACGGACCAAGATCGAAATGCCCGGTTGGGCAGGCCTGCCCGCACCGCGTGCCGACGGTTCGCAGGAATATGCCTGGCATTGCGCGCCGTTCACCGAAGGCGCCCAATACGGCATCGAGATTTTCTATCCGTACGGCAACGAGCTTCGCGTCACGAAAAAGGACGGCAAGCTCGTCTTCGACGGCGATTTTGGAGCGCCGCCCGACGGCAGCGACCTGATGTGGCCGCCGTTTCGCAGCTTTGGCCAGGACTTTTACAGCCACCAGTTGCTGCTCGATCTCAAAGTCGGAAAGGACTGGGCGGTGCGCACCGAGCCGCATCCGCGGTTTTACACCGATCCGACCGGCACCGTCCCCATCGCCGTTCCGGCGCTGTTGCGGACCGAATGGTGGCCGATGATCTCGTTTGTGATCTTCAAGGCCCCGACCGAAGGGACCACGCATATTTTCCGGCCCGGCGAGCCGATGCTGCAGATTCTGGTTCTGCCGGTGACGGCCGACTTCGCGCTGGTTGTCATGGACGAGGAAGAAGCCGCCGAGCGCGAGCTGCGCGGCCGACGCATTCACGGCAGCCGCCCGACGCTTGCCGCCGACTCGACCTGGACCTCGAGCACCGACACCGTGTTCGACGGCACCTATCGGCATCTGCTGCGCGCAGCGAAAGCCAGAGCACGCGAGAAATAGGCAAGGCATAGGCAGGAAAACAGCAAGCCGGCGCCCGAGAGGGACGCCGGCTTGCTGTGGTTTTAGTGATGATGGTGATGATGGTGGTGGTGATGATGGTGCCGCCGCCGGTGGTGGTGATGATGGTGATGGTGATGGTGGTGACCGAGCTGCACCGAGATCTGGGCGACCTCGTTGGCCGACCGCTCGGCCCGCCGGGCCTCTTCCGCCTTTAGCACCGGCACCGCGTTCGCAATAGGATCAAGAAGATCCCGGTAACTCATCGCCGGAGCGAGTTCTGGCGATTGCGCCGGTGTCGCCTGAGCGGCCGTCACTGCCGTCAAGGCAGCGGCTGCTCCCAACAATCCGGCTATTCTCTTGTCCATGATTCCTCCAATGGAAGTGAACGCCCCGATAGCCCCAGGCGACTAATCCGCGTGCCGGGCATTGGTTCCTTCAAGCGCCTGTCCTGGGTTCTGCAGACTGGTAATTTTCCCAGCCGAATCGGTAGCGTAGCACGTTTTCCAGAACCGTCATGACAACCGGCGTTACGGACATCGATGCCCAGAGCGCGCGATGGACCGCGCGACGACGGAACGCCTGACGATCGACATGGGCAAAGATCGGCAAAGACAGACAAAAGCGAGAAGGCCGAGCAGTGAGGAATCGCACACGCTTTGGTTTCTGGGCCTGCGCCACGGTCTATGCCGCGATCGGCGTCATCGGCCTGTTCTTCCTCAGCACCCAATCGAACTTCGCAGGCTCGACGGACGGTTACGGCACGATCATGCTCGTCGCGCAAAAGTAATGCCGCTGCCGCGCCCGTCGGCCGCTCGCCACTTCAGGCGGCGGCGCTCGGGCGGGCCGAGACCGCCTGGTGCCAGCGCCGCACATGGCCGAGTTCGTCCGGCACCGTAAGCCTCGACACTCGCATGAAATCGACCGCCACCAACGCGGTGATATCGGCGACGGTATAGTTCGCGCCGGCGACGAAGGGGCGGTCTTTCAACTCACCGTCGAGGAATTGCAGGAACGACGCGACGCGCGGTTTGTTCGCCTCGCCCCAATCCGGCACCTGCGGCTGGACCATCTGCTTCATGGCCGGATGCTGATGCTGAAAGACGCTGGCGACGGGGAACAGCAGATGCAGCTCCGCCCGCCTGTTCCACATTTCGACCAGCGCACTGTCGAGCGCGCCGCGCCCGAATAGCGGCGGGTCCTGGTTGAGTGCTTCAAAGTAGCGGCATATGGCAATCGATTCCGCGATCACGGTGCCGTCGTCGAGGACCAGCGCCGGCACCCGTTGCATCGGATTAATGGCGGTATAGGCTTCCGAGCGTTGTTGCAGCGCCCCGAGATCGATCTGGTCGGTCGGAACTTCGATCCCCTTCTCGGCCAGGAAAATGCGGACCCGGCGCGGATTGGGGGCGCGACCGCCATCGTAGAGCTTCATTGCGCTTGCCTCCCTGTCCCGGTGCGGCACATGAGCTTATCGGGCCAAACTATCGCGCAATATGCGGCTTCGCCAGCACGCCGACGAAAGCGCGGGTGCCGCAGCGAAGCCCATCAATTCGGCGAAAACCGGGTACGTCGGCAGCGTAAACGAATGCTTGCCGGAGCCACGCCAGAGCGTCCGCTTAAGCCTGGTCTTAAGGAATTTGGGCCACTTTTGTCGAAATAGCGTCAGCTTCGGACTGCGATGCCCAATACAATCAGCGAAACGCACGAGCTTGCTTCGCCGGCTGCCGCTCCCTCGACGAGGCGGCGGCTGGCGTCCCAGCACGTGCGCGAGGCGCGCGACCGGCTCACCTCGACCAGCGGCACCCGGTCGGTGTTCGACTACGAATTGCTGCGCCAGTTCGCGCAGAACCGCATTTCGGCGTCGCCCGTCATTCTGGTCCTGGTCATCACCATCGGCGTGCTGTCGGGCCTGTGGACCGGTGCGCTGATCTGCGGGGTGTGGACCGCCGGCGCGCTGCTTATCCATCTCGTTGTCATTCGCGCCTGCCGTCAGTTTCTCGACGAGCCGCCCTCGACCGCGCAGCTGCGCCAATGGCGGATGCGGTTCATTTTGCTCGATCTGTTTTTCGGCATGGCGTGGACGTTTATCCTGATCAATCCAATCGGCATGGACGATCAAGCCGCAACTTTCATGTTGTTCGTCATGCTCCTGGTAGTGGCGATCTCGAGCATGCTGGCGTCGAGCCTGCCGATCGCGGTGTTCGCGCTGACGTTGCCGGTCACCATCGCGATCGCGCTCGACTTTGCCATCAAGGGCACGCTGCACGATTCTATCCTCGCCATCATGGCGTTGACCGCGGAAGGCTACTTCTCGCTGCTCGCCTACCGGCTGTACTCCACCACGCTCGCCACCCTCGAAGCGCGCGCCGAAAAGGACGCGCTGATCGGCGAGCTTGAGCAATCGAAGTCGGTGTCCGATGAGGCACGGCGGCGCGCCGAAACCGCCAATATCGCCAAATCGCGCTTCCTCGCCCAGATGAGTCACGAGCTGCGCACGCCGCTCAACGCCATTCTCGGGTTCTCTGAAGTGATGAAAAGCGAGATTTTCGGGGCGCATGGCGTGCCGATGTACAAGGACTACGCCGCCGACATTCATAGTTCAGGCGTGCATCTGCTCAATCTCATCAACGAGATCCTCGATCTGTCGCGCATCGAGGCCGGCCGCTATGAGCTCAACGAGGAAGCGGTGTCGCTCAATCGCGTGGTCGAGGACTGCCACCACCTGCTGAAATTGCGCGCCACCAATCGCGGCATCACCATCCACGAAATGTTCGAGCCCGACCTGCCGCGGCTATGGGGCGACGAACGTGCAATGCGGCAAATCTGCCTGAACCTCTTGTCGAATGCGATCAAGTTTACGCCGCAAGGCGGTGAAATCTGGCTCAAGGTCGGCTGGACCGCGTCGGGCGGCCAATACATGAGCGTGAAGGACACCGGGCCGGGCATCCCGGAAGAGGAGATACCGATCGTGCTCGCCTCGTTCGGCCAGGGCTCGAACTCGATCAAGTCGGCCGAACAGGGCGCCGGGTTGGGCCTGCCGATCGCCAAAAATCTCATTGATCTGCACGGCGGCACCTTTACGCTAAAATCGAAGCTGCGCATCGGCACCGAGGTCATCGTCACCTTTCCGCCCGAGCGCGTGATGTCGGCACTGGCGCCGATGGCCGAGAACGCGCCGCCGATTCAGCCGCAGGGCGACATGTCTTCCTCCTCAGCCTTGCCCGAAGACTCGACCAGCCGCGCCAAGCGCGCGCTGTTCGGCACCGGCTGATGAGCTAACCTTTCGCGCATGGTCTTATCCGCAAGCCGGTGGCCACCCCGGATCGTGGTCCGCGGGCAGGCATTTCCGGGATCGTGCGCCAGCACCTTGCCTTCGCCGGCTTCGCGTCTATGGTGCCTGCCGATTTGCCGAGGACAATAGACGTGCGCCGGCGCCTGCTGTGGTTTCTGCTGATCGGGATCGTGATCGCAATCCTGATTCTTGTCGCGCAAAACGGCCGGGGCACGGTCGGACCGTTGTCCGCCGATGAGTTCGGCTCGTTTGCCTACAAGATTGCGCTCTTGGTGTTCCTTACCGCGGCCGTGCTGACGCTTTTCCGCGAGCGCTTCACGCAAGCGATCACCGCGGCGCTGCTTTGGGTCGTGGTCGGGCTCCTCTTGGTCATCGGCTATTCGTACCGTTACGAATTGACCCAAGTCGCCGACCGGGTGGTGGCCGAACTGGTTCCCGGCCATGTCATTTCGCACGGCCGCAACGTCGAGGTGGCGCGCACCAGCGCCGGCGATTTTGCCATTGCCGCCCAAATCAACGGTGCGCGCGTTCACATGGTGCTCGATACCGGGGCAAGCTCGGTCGTGCTCACCCAGGATGACGCCAGGGCCGCCGGCCTGCCGCTCGCGCTATTCGACTATTCGGTGAGCATCGACACCGCCAACGGCCGCACCCGCGCCGCGCCGGTAACGCTCGACCGCATCGCCATCGGCAGCCTCGAGGAGAAATCGGTCGATGCGCTGGTGGTGCAACCCGGCCAGCTCAAGATGAGCCTGCTCGGCATGAGCTTCCTCAATCGGCTGCAAAGCTGGCAAGTGAGCGGCGACCGGCTGGTGCTGAAGGGCTATCCCTAAAGCATGATCCCGAAAAAGCCTGCCCTCGGACTTGATCCGAGGGTGGAACCCGGTTTTCGGAAAAGATCATGCGCAATCGAAAGGCAAGAGCGCGATAATGATTCAGGGAAATCGCATCCCGCTCAAGTCGTTGCCGCCGCGCCAATGGCTTATCAGTGCGCGAGCGCCTGCTGCCCGTTCGGCGGAAACGCAGCATTGACTTCGGTGCCCCGCAGCAAGGCCAGCGCCGTTTGCAAGGCCTTGTCGTCGCTCGGATTGGCGGGAACGTAGGACTGGGAGCCCTTCTTTTCCTGCCCTTGCGCCTTGAGATGGCCGGGCAGAGTTGCTTCGCTGACGTTCAACTCTTGCGCCTTCACAGCGTCCGGCACCTGCTGGAGAACCTCGATCTCGGGGGTGATGCCTTGTGCCTGAATCGAGCGTCCCGACGGCGTGTAGTAGCGCGCCGTGGTGAGGCGTAGCGCACCTTCGCCCAGCCCCATGGGAATGATGGTCTGCACCGATGCTTTGCCGAACGATCGCGAGCCGACAATGGTCGCGCGTTTCTGATCCTGTAAGGCGCCGGCCACGATTTCCGAGGCGGACGCCGACCCGCCATTGATCAGCACGATTAACGGCTTGCCGTTGGTGAGGTCGCCGGGCTTCGCATCGAAACGTTGATTTTCGTCAGGATCGCGGCCTCGGGTCGATACGATCTCGCCGTGCGTTAGAAAGTCATCCGACACGGCGATGGCCTGATCGAGCAAGCCGCCCGGATTGTTGCGCAGATCGAGGATATAGCCTTTGAGCTGGTCGGCGGGAAGCTTTGCCGACAGGCGCGCGATCGCCTCTTTCAGCTCATCGGCTGCCAGATTATTGAACTGCGTGATCCGCAGATAGCCGACATTGCCGCCTTCGTCGCGATAGCTGACCGAGCGCTCCTTGATGATTTCACGGGTCATGGTGATTTCGATCGGCTTTGGATTGCTCTGACGCGCAATGGCAAGCGTGACCTTGGTTCCGACCTGCCCGCGCAGTTTGGCGACAACCTGTTCGAGTGGAAGACCTTTAATCGATGCGCCATCGACCTCGGAGATGACGTCTCCGGCGAGGATGCCGGCCTTGGCCGCGGGCGAACCGTCGATCGGCGAAACCACCTTGACGAGATCGTTTTCCATGGTGACTTCCATGCCAAGACCGGCGAATTCGCCGCTCGTCTCGACCTGCATGTCACGATAGTCGTTCGCATTCATATAGTTCGAATGGGGATCGAGCCCGCTCACCATGCCGTTGATGGCCGATGCCATCAGCTTGGTATCGTCAGGCTGGTCGACATAGGCCTTGCGCACGATGTCGAACACCTCTCCGAACAAGTGGAGTTCCCGATAGGTTTTGCCGGCGTTGGTCGAGGGCGAGGCCATGGCGCCGGAGAAGACCGGCACGAAGTTCGGGATGGTCGCGAGCAAAGCGAGAGCTGCGCCGGCCGCCGCGCCGGCGAATACATAAGCAACCTTTTGGACGGCCTTTTGCATCGGACTTGCCATCTCTCCTGCCGACCTCAAGCGGGCATGATACCCGCGGTCGCTGCCAAAATCATGCCGCACGAATAGACCCGCCGCGCCCTCGCGACCACTCATTCGTGCCAACCGGCAGCCGAGCAAATTGCCGCATGCCTCGCGGCAAAGGCGCACGAGCCGGCAAGGCCCCAATGCACGGCTCGCGCCGCCGGATGACGCCACGATTCCTGCTCAAAGCAAGCTGACCAGAAACCGCGCCGACACCAGCAACAGGAAACTCGAGAACGCCAGTTCCAGCGTCCGGCGCGACAGGCGATGAGCAAGCCGCGCGCCGTATGGCGCGGCGAGGCTCGACACCGGCGCCATCACCGCCACGCCGATCAGCGATACGAAACCGAGCGACAGCGGCGGCAGCAGTGCCCGATGCGGCAGGCCGGCGAGTATATAGCCGAGCGTGCCGACGATGGTGATTGGCACCCCAAGACCCGCCGAGGTGGCAACCGCTTGATGGATCGACTTGCCATAAAGCGTGAGCACGATGTTCGACAGCGAGCCGCCGCTCACGCCCATCAACGAGCCCGCCAGACCGATGCCAAAGCCGTAGGCCGTCATCGGCAGCGGGCCGGGGAGTTCGGTGCCGAGATTCCAGCGGTCGCCGGCGAACAGGAATTTGATCGCGATGAATCCGGCAATCACCACGAACGCGATCTTGAACACCGCCGGCGGCGCAAACGCCGCGATCGCCGCGCCGCAGACCACGCCGAGCACGGCGGGGACCGCCCATAGCCGGATCACCCGCGGGATCACCATGCCCTTCTCCCGGTGCGTCAGATAGGAGCGCACCGTCGTCGGCAGGATGATAGCGATCGAGCTGCCGACGCACAGCTGCATGCGCACTTCGTCCGCCACGCCGAGCAGCTGAAAAACCTCGTAGAGCACGGGGACGATGACGGCGCCGCCGCCGATGCCGAAACTGCCGGCGAGAACCCCGGTGATGACGCCGGCGATGACGACGGCCACGGCGAGCCAGACGATCTCGCTCGGTGGAATGCCGAAGATCATGGTGCTGAAGTTACTTTCGAGAGGCGCAGGTTACGCGGCGATGTGCGCCAATTCGCGGTCACTGTCCAGCGGCCGGTCCTCGACCAATGCAAGCGCCGCTGCGAGGTATTCCGCGCTCGCATGCGGCGCGGCCGCGGCGCCGGCGAGATGACGCCGGTAGGCGCGTGCGCCGGGCACTGCGCGAAACAGGCCGTGCAGATGCCGAGTGATACTGTGCAGTCGCGTGCCGTGGGCCAATTCGCGCTCGACATAGGGCATCAGCGCTGCCGCTGCGGCCTTCGGCGACGGGTATTGCGCGGCCTCGCCAAAGACCGACGGATCGACGGCGATCAGCCGCCACGGTTCCTGATAGGCGGCGCGGCCCATCATCACGCCGTCGACATGTTGCAGATGCGCAAGCGCCGCTTCAACTCTGCCGATGCCGCCATTGAGAATGACAGGCAGCCGCGGATGCGCGCGTTTGAGCCGATAGACGCGCTCGTAATCGAGCGGCGGAATTTCGCGGTTCTCTTTCGGCGAAAGCCCCTTCAGCCACGCTTTGCGCGCGTGCACGATGAGCGCGTCGACCCCTGCCCGCTCGACCGCTTGCGCAAAAATTTCGAGCGCCTCTTCCGGGTCCTGCTCGTCAACGCCGATGCGGCATTTGACCGTGACCGGAATGGAGACGGCCACCTTCATCGCCGCGACACAGTCGCCGACCAGAGCCGGCTCCGCCATCAAGCAGGCGCCGAAGCGGCCGTCCTGCACGCGATCGGACGGGCAGCCGATATTGAGATTGATTTCGTCGAAACCCAGATCACCGCCGATCCGCGCGCAAGCGGCAAGCGCCCGCGGCGCCGAGCCGCCGAGCTGCAGCGCCAGCGGATGCTCGGCCGGATCGTAACGCAAGAGCCGCGTCCGATCGCCGCGCAGCACCGCGCCGGTGGTGAGCATTTCGGTATAGAGCAAGGCGCGGCGCGTCAGCAGTCGATGGAAGAACCGGCAATGCCGGTCGGTCCATTCCATCATCGGCGCGACGGCGAAATGGCGATTTAGCTGCAATGCTGTGCTCCAACTCGTTTGCGCGTCTATCTAGCGCTTCAGCAGCGAAAAATCGACCGCATCATGATTGACCTCAGACCCGCATTGACGGCCCGCCGAGCTGCCGTTACCCCCTCCATCGCTAGGGGCCGCAGATGAACGCCAAGGAAAAGGCCGCGCTCGGATCAATCGCGGCGTCGGCGGGGCTGGCGACGGCGAAGGCCGTGATCGGGCTTCTCACCGGCTCGCTCGCGATCCTGTCCGAGGCCGGCCATTCTGTGATCGATCTGTCGGCGACACTGCTCACTTATTTTGCGGTGCGCGTATCCGGCAAACCGGCCGACGCCGAGCATCAATATGGCCACGGCAAGATCGAAAGCGTGACCGCGCTCGCCGAGACGGCATTGCTCTTCCTGCTCACCGGTGCCGTGATCTTCGAAGCCGTGCAGCGGCTCATCGGCGCGCAAGCGCATGCGGTCGAAGCGACTGCCGCGGCTTTCGTCATCATCGGCGGCTCGATCGCGGTCGATTTTTTCCGCGCGCGTGCGCTGAGCCGCGTCGCCAAGGCGACGTCGAGCGAAGCGTTGCAGGCCGATGCGCTGCATTTTTCCTCGGATATGTGGTCGTCGGTCGCGGTGCTGATCGGGCTCGCCGGCGTGGCGGCAGGCTATCCTTTCGCCGATGCCGCGGCCGCGATCGTGGTTGCGGTCTTCATCTGCATCGCCGGCTGGCGGCTCGGTCGGCGCACCATCGGCACATTGACCGACGCGGCGCCGGCCGGCGTGAGCGAACGCGTCGCAACGATTGCGCGCCAGATCTCGGGTGTGGTCGCGGTGGAGCGGGTGCGGGCGCGACCGGCCGGCGCGGCGTTGTTCGTCGAGCTTGGCGTCGGGGTGAGCCGCACGCTGCCGCTCGACCGCGTCACCACCATCAAGCAGCAGCTGACCGATGCCATTCGTGCCGAGCTGCCTGCCGCCGAAATCACCATCACCACCGAACCGCGCGCGCTCGACGATGAAACCGTGCGCGAACAGGTGATGGTGATAGCGCGCGACCTTGGACTTGCCATTCACCATGTCGCCGTCCAGACGGTCTCGGGGCGCCTATCGGTCTCGACCGATCTCGAAATCGAAGGCAGCCAGTCGCTCGGCGCCGCGCACGACATCGCCGACCGGCTCGAACAGGCGGTGCGCGACGAGCTTGGACCAGACGTCGAGGTCGAAACCCACATCGAACCGCTGCTCGCCGATGTGCTGTCCGGTCGCGACGCCGCGCCGGCGCGGATTGCCGAAGTGCGCGAAGTCCTGACATCGCTTGCCGTCGACATCCCCGACCTTGCCGAGGTGCATGACGTTCGGGTACGCGAAACGCCCGGCGGCGAGATCGTCAATTTTCATTGTCGCGTCGATCCGGCGCTCTCGGTGGCCGCGGTGCATGACTTGGTGGACGCGCTCGAACGCCGGCTGCGCCGGCGCTTCCCGGCCATCCACCGCGTCATCGGCCACGCCGAGCCGGGGAGAAATCAACCGTAGGCGCGGCGCTTTCAATCGGCGCGCAAAGCCTCTACATCACTGCCCATCATGCGCACCGAAGAACCCCGCCCCGTCCGCCTGCAGGATTATCGCCCACCCGATTGGCTCATCGAAACTGTCGATCTCGACGTGTCGCTGCACCCCACGGCGACGACAGTCCGCGCCAAGCTCAGGATCAAGCCCAATGCGGCCGGAACGCCGGCGCCGCTGGTGCTTGACGGCGAGGAATTGAAGCTTCGCTCGCTCGCGCTCGACGGCAAGCCGCTGGCCACGGAGAATTTCGTCGCCACGCCGGACCGGCTGACCATCGCGCAAGTGCCGAACCGGCCGTTCGAGCTTGCGATCGAAACCGTTGTCGATCCGACCGGCAATACACGGCTGATGGGGCTTTACCGCGCCGGCGCGACCTATTGCACGCAGTGCGAGGCCGAAGGGTTTAGACGCATCACCTACTTTCCCGACCGGCCGGATGTGATGGCGGTCTATACGACGCGGATCGAGGCCGACAAGAAAGAGGCCCCGGTTCTCCTCTCCAACGGCAATCTCGTCAGCCACGGCGACCTGCCCGGTACGTCGCGGCATTTCGCCGTGTGGCACGACCCGTTCCCCAAGCCGTCCTATCTGTTCGCGCTGGTCGGCGGCAATCTCGGCTGCGTCGAGAACAGTTTCACCACCATGTCGGGACGCCAGGTGAAACTCGCCATCTATGTCGAGCCCGGCAAGGAGGACCGCTGCGCCTACGCCATGGACAGTCTCAAGCGCGCCATGCGCTGGGACGAGACCGCGTTCGGACGCGAATACGATCTCGATATTTTCATGATCGTGGCCGTCTCCGCCTTCAACATGGGCGCGATGGAGAACAAGGGGCTCAACGTCTTCAACGACAAATACGTGCTCGCCTCGCCGTCGAGCGCCACCGACGGCGACTATGCCGGCATTGAGGCGGTGATCGCGCATGAATATTTTCACAATTGGACCGGCGACCGCATTACCTGCCGTGACTGGTTTCAGCTCTGCCTCAAGGAAGGGCTCACTGTATTCCGCGACCAGGAATTCACCGCCGACCAGCGCTCGCGCGCGGTGGAGCGCATCAGCGACGTGCGCGGATTGCGCGCGCATCAGTTCGTCGAAGATGCCGGTCCCCTCGCCCATCCGGTGCGACCGGATGTGTACCGCGAGATCAACAACTTCTACACCTCGACCGTCTATGAAAAAGGCGCCGAAGTGGTGCGCATGCTCAGGACGCTGCTTGGCCCCGCCACCTTCCGCAAAGGCATGGATCTCTATTTCACGCGCCACGACGGACAGGCGGCGACGGTCGAGCAATTCGTGCAATGCTTCGCCGACGTGAGCCGGCGCGATTTTTTTCCGCAGTTCATGCGCTGGTATTCGCAAGCCGGCACGCCGGACCTCAAGGTCGCGCCACATTACGACGCGCGCGGCAAAACCTACCGGCTCGATATCACCCAGACGGTGCCGCCGACGCCCGGCCAGCCCAACAAGGAGCCGATGGTGATCCCGCTCGCGCTCGGGCTGGTCGGCAAGAGCGGCGGCGATCTGCCGCTCGTGCTCAACGGCGAGCCGCTCGACCGCGGCGTCATCGAATTGACGCAGCCGAGCCAGAGTTTTTTGTTTACCGACGTCACTGAACGGCCGGTGCCGTCGCTCAACCGCGGCTTCGCCGCGCCGGTGAAACTGGCGCTGCCGATCGAACCGGAGGATTTGCGCTTCCTCGCCGCGCACGATTGCGACCCGTTCAATCGCTGGCAGGCGGCGCAGACTTTGGCGATGACTTTACTCAAAGCCAATGTCACGGCGGTGCGCGCCGGCAATCCGGCGCGCGACGACGACGGCTTGATGGCCGCGCTCGGCGCCATTCTCAACGACACCGAGCTCGAGCCGGCCTTCATCGCGTTGACGCTGTCGCCGCCAAGCGAGGCCGACATCGCCCGCGAAATCGGCGGCGACGTCGATCCGGATGCGATCTTTACCGCGCGCCGCAAGCTGCGGGCCGTAATTGGAACGCGCCACGGCACGGCGCTGGCCGACATTTATCAGCGCATGATTACGCCCGGACCCTACCGGCCGGATGCGCAAAGCACCGGCAGGCGCACACTCAAAAACATCTGCCTCGATCTTTTGGCGATGACGGAAACCAAGGAAGCGACCGCGCGTGCGTTCGCGCAATACCAGAGCGCCGACAATATGACCGACCGCATGGCCGCGCTGGAAACGCTGGCGCTGCACGACCGGCCGGAGCGCACCGCCGCGCTCGATGATTTCTATAAGCGTTATGCCGACGATCCCCTGATCATCGACAAATGGCTGGCGCTGCAGGCCGCAATACCGGAGCCGGCGACGCTCGATCGCGTCCGCGCGCTGACCAGGCACCCGGCGTTCTCGATCGGCAATCCCAACCGCATCAGGGCGCTGATCGGCTCGTTCGCGCAAGCCAACCACACTCAATTCAACCGCAGCGACGGCAAGGGCTTCGATTTCGTCGCCGACTTCGTGCTCGCGCTCGACCCGAAGAACCCGCAGGTCGCGGCGCGATTGATGGGCGCCTTCCGCTCCTGGCGCGCGCTCGAAGCCAAGCGCCGCGCCCAAGCCGAGGCGGCGCTGCGCCGCGTCGCGGCAGCGCCGGCGCTGTCGCGCGACGTCAATGACATCGTCGCGCGCACGCTTGCCGAGAGCTGAAATGAAACGTCGTTGCCAGCCAGCGAGACCGGCCCGAAGCGGCCGGTGCCGAACTTGCAATGACGGCGGCCAGCCACGTCTTTGATCTGACTCCGCTTTTAGGCTGCGGATGCTCGCGTCAAGCGCGGCCATGACGTATCGAGACGAAGCGCGTCGCGATTTTGCACTGCAAAAACCGTGGGATAATTCTTAATAAAATATTGACTCCGGACTCTCGACAAATCAGCGCGCATCGATTCTATTGACGGCGATTCGGAGAGATGCGGTACACCTCTTCGATCGCGGGTGGACGGAATAATCCGAACGGAGGCAGGCGATGGCGCGCGCCGATGCGGCGAGTGCGTCTCTACGTTCCGATTCGATCAAGGGGCTGGCGCAATCGATCGCCAATCCCGCTTATCGGCGGCTGTTGACCGCCGAGCCGCTGTTACGGCGCGCCGTCCCCGTTCTCATCGTCGCTTTCATGGTGACGATCTGCATCGGCGCCGCGGTGCAAGTGCTCGAACACCGCCGCCAGGTGGTATTCGACGCGACGCAGACCCTCGAAGCGGTTGCCGATCATTTCGTCGCCGCGCTCGATCGGCCGCCGCACGACGGCGCGCATCTGCCGCGCACCTCCGTAGCGCTGCAACAGGCGCTGCCGGTCTGGGCTGCCGGTGCCGGCCGGCGCGTGCTGATCGCCGACGGCGACGGCACCATCGTCGCCGCTGTGCCGAGCGAGCCGCAACTTTTGGGACGCCAAATCCTCGACGTGCTGGGCCCATCGCAACCGCTGACCACATTCGGCGCCGCGGCGGGCACCATGGAGATCGCGCTCGCCGACGGCGAAACCACCTTCGCGACGGTGCGGGCGTTGAAGAACCCGGTCGGCCTCCTCGCCGTCGTCCAAGGCCGCAAAGACGCGCTGGCCGATTGGCGCTCGACCACCGCGCTCACGGTGACGCTGTCGGCAACGACCGGCTTTGTGGTGCTGATCCTCGGTTTTGCCTTCCACTGGCAGGCGACCCGCGCGCGCGAAGCCGATATCATCCACGACACCGTGAGGAGCCGCGTCGACACCGCGCTCAATCGCGGCCGTTGCGGCCTGTGGGATTGGGATCTGGCGCGCGGCCGGGTGTTCTGGTCGCATTCGATGTACGACATTCTCGGCCTGCCGCAGAAGGACGACCTCCTCAGCTTCGGCGAGGTCAACGCGCTGGTTCATCGGGACGACATCGATCTTTACGACCTGGCGGCGCAGCTCGCCGACGCCAAGGTGCAGTCGATCGACCACGCGTTTCGCATGCGCCATGCCGACGGCAAATGGCTGTGGTTGCGGGTGCGCTGCGAATTGGTGCGCCAGGACGGCGAAGCCGGCCCGCATCTCATCGGCATCGCGGTCGATACCACCGAGCAGAAGAGTCTGGTCGAGCGGACCGTAGAGGCCGATTTGCGGCTGCGCGATGCCATCGAGACCATTCCCGAAGCCTTCGTGCTGTGGGACGCCGACAATCGCCTGGTGTTGTGCAACTCGAATTTCCAGGAACTGCATCACCTGCCCGATGACGCCGTGGCGGCGGGGACCAGCTACGAGGCGATCGTGGCCGCCGGGAAGACGCCCATCATCCGCACCACCGCCGTCAATGACGGCGGCCAGCCGCGCGGCGCACGCACCTTCGAGGCGCAACTCGACAATGGGCGCTGGATGCATATCAGCGAACGCCGCACCAAAGACGGCGGCTACGTCTCGGTGGGAACGGATATCACCAAGATCAAGCAGCACGAGCAGAAGCTTATCGAGGGCGAGAAACGCCAGATCGCCACCATCGTCGACTTACGCAAATCCCGCCAGACGCTCGAACTGCAGACCGCGGAGCTTGCCGATCTCGCGGAAAAATACGCCGAAGAAAAAACCCGTGCCGAGGACGCCAACGCGGCGAAGTCGAAGTTTTTGGCCAATATGAGCCACGAGCTGCGCACGCCGCTCAACGCCATCATCGGTTTCTCCGAGATCATGGAATCCGGGATGTTCGGGCCGCTCGGCGCCGAGAAATACACCGAATATTCCCGCGACATCCGCGAAAGCGGCGAGTATCTGCTCGATGTCATCAACGACATTCTCGACATGTCGAAGATCGAAGCCGGCGGCATCCGGCTCACGCCGGAAGCCGTGGCGCTCGAACCCGTGCTCGGCGACTGCCTGCGCGTGGTGTCGACGCGCGCCGGCGAAAAGCAACTGAAGCTTAACGCCAAGGTCGACCCCCACATCCATCTCAGCGCGGATCGCCGCGCCATAAAGCAGATCGCGCTCAATCTCCTCTCCAATGCGGTGAAGTTCACCCCCGACGGCGGCGCGGTAACGGTGCGCGGCCATTGCCGCGGCGGCATGGTCACCATTGCCATCGCCGACAACGGCATCGGCATCCCGAAAGATGCGCTGCGCAAGCTCGGCCGGCCGTTCGAGCAGGTCGAGAGCCAGCTCACCAAGCGCCACCAGGGCTCCGGCCTCGGCCTCGCCATCGCCAAGTCGCTCGTCGAAATGCACGGCGGCGTCATGCGCATCCGCTCCAAGCTCGGCAAGGGCACCATGGTCGTGGTCCGCCTGCCGCCGGAGATGAAACCTCCGGCGCGAGCGGAACGGGGGGAAACCGCTACGCCTCTCCAGCCCGAATTGCTTGGCGCGTAACTTAAGCCCGCTGCCCCAAAATCCGCACAAAGGATTCGCGCACCTGGCGCTGAGTCTCTTCGACATGCGCATGCAGCGCCGGAAAATCCGGCAGGTCGGCGGCACGGGCGAGAAGTTCGAGCACGCCGGCGCTCGCGGTCTTCGGATCGAACGCCGTGGGCAGGCAGAGCCGCAGGATTTGCGTCAAATCGTGGAACAGGCGCACCGCCGGCCGCAGCACCTCGGCGTCTTCGGGCTTGAGCACTCCGAGCCGCGTAGCCTTTTCCAACGTGCGCGCCGTTGAGGTGTCGAGAATTTCCGGCATCGTCGCGGCGTGGATCAGTTGCAGATATTGCGCGATGAATTCGATATCGACCAATGCGCCCGCGGCATATTTGAGATCCCAAACGTCGGCATCGCCCTTTTCCTTGGCAATGGCGCCGCGCATTTCGACGACGTCATCGGCAACGGTGCGTGCATTACGTCGGCGGCACAGCAAATCGCGGATCGTCGCCTGGATTTTTTCCGAGAAATCGGGCGACCCAGAAACCACCCGCGCCCGGGTCAGCGCCATATGCTCCCAGGTCCAGGCCTCGCGTTCCTGGTAGTTTTTAAAGCCGTCGATCTGAGTGGCGACCGGCCCGGACCGGCCCGAAGGCCGCAGCCGCATGTCGACCTGATAGAGGCGCCCATAATTGGTCTGCACGGTCAAGGCGCTGATAAGGCGCTGGGTAAGACGAGCGAAATATTGGGCGCCATAGAGCGAGCGCTTGCCGTCCGAATTCGGATGTGCGGCGTCAAAATCGTAGATCACCATGAGATCGAGGTCGGAATTCGCGGTCATTTCCCAGGCGCCGAGCCGGCCGAGCGCGACGATCGCGCTGCCGCCGCCGCGGATGCGGCCGTGCGTCGCGGCAAAAACCTCCTCGACTTTTTTGTGCACGGCGCGCAACAGCACGTCGGCGAGCCGCGCAAAAGCCTCGCCTGCCTGTTCGGCGGACATCGACCCGGAGAGCACGCGGGCGCCGATCAGAAACATATGCTCCTGGCCAAACAGCCGAATGGCGTCGAGGATGGCCTCGTAGCCGGGCGTATCTTGGAAGGTGCGGGCCAGCGCCGCTTCGAGTTGCGTCGCGTCGGGCAGCGAGCCGAAGAAGCGCGGCTCGACCAAGGGATCGATGAAGTGCGGATGTTGCGACAGGATATCGGCGAGCCGCGGAGCGGTGCCGAGGATGAGCGCGACAAAGCGGATTAATTCCGGATTCTGCCGTAACAGCGAAAAAAAACGCCCGCCGGCGCGCAGTCCGGCGAGAAAGCGGTCGAATGCCGCAAATGCCGCGTCCGGACTTTCCGCCCGCGAAAATTGATCGAAAACGACCGGAATGAGCGCGGTGAGATTGTCGCGCGTCTGCTCGCCGCGCAGCGCCCGGTAACGTCCGATCCGCCAGGTCTGTACCGCGGCCGCGATCTCTTGCGGCCGACGAAAGCCCATCTGCGCCAGCCGTTCGAGCGTCTCGCCTGCGGCCGCCCCATCGCCAAACGACAGCTGCTGGCGGCTGGCCAGGACTTCCGGCGCACGCTCGAATAGCCGTACATAGTGTCGCTCGACATTACGCAAGTGGAAAACCAGCGCGGCGGCAAAATCGGCACGGCCGCCAAAGCCGAGAAAGCGGGCAAAAATATCGAGCGCAGCGGCGTCGGCCGGCAGCGTATGGATCTGCTCGTCGGCCATCATTTGCAATCGATGCTCGGCGCGGCGCAGAAAATCGTAAGCCGCGGTCAGCTCATCGCGCGCCAAAGCATCGATCCAGCCGTCGGCGGCGAGGACCGCAAGCGTTGCGACCGTGCTGCGGCCGCGTAATTCGTCATGACGCCCGCCGGCGATGAGCTGCTGGGTCTGAGCGAAAAACTCGATTTCGCGGATGCCGCCGCGGCCGAGCTTGATGTTATGACCCTCGACCGCGATTTCGCCGTGGCCGCGATAGGCGTGGATCTGCCGCTTCATTTCATGAACGTCGGCGATGGTCGCGTAATCGAGATATTTGCGCCAGACAAACGGCGCCAGATCGTGCAGCAATCGCTCGCCGGCGGCGACATCGCCGGCGCAGGCGCGCGCCTTGATCAGCGCCGCACGTTCCCAATTCTGGCCGCGGCTTTCATAGTAATCGAGCGCTGCGTCAATCGAAATCGCGATCTGCGTCGAGGACGGGTCGGGGCGCAGCCGCAGATCGACCCGAAAGACGTAACCGTCCGCAGTGCGCTCCTGCAGGAGCTTTACGAGATCGCGTGTGAGATTCACGTAAAACGGAGCCGGCTCGACACCGCGGCCGAGCCTGGCGACGGCGGCATCGAAGAAAACCATAAGGTCGATGTCGCTTGAGAAATTAAGCTCGCAGCCGCCCATTTTGCCCATCGCCAACACGATATAGCCGCTGGCCTCTTCGGGCTTTTTGCGGTCCGGCGCCGCGAGCTTTTGGCGCTTGACCGCCTCGCTTAGGAGAAAATGCACCGCGGCGGCAAGCGCGGTATCGGCGACATCGGTCAGCGCGCCGGTGACGCGGGCGACCGGCCAGACACCGCCGATATCGGCAAGCGCGATCAAGAGCGCGGCCTCCGCCTTCATGCAGCGCAGCAAGCGCATCAGGTCGGCCTGCATCTGCGTCGCGGCGGCGGCAGTCTCAGTCTCAGCCAGCAACGCGGCGAGCATCGCATCGGGGTTGCTGTCGAGCAGGCGAACAAAGCGCGCCGGATCGGCCCACACGAGCTCCCAGAGATAAGGCGCCGCTTCGGCAATACCGCCGAGGAGTTTCGCCACAGGCGGATGCGCGCGAACGAGGGATTTAAGTGCTCTACCGGCGGGATTGACCTTGACGCTTGCGAGGAAGTCCGCGACGCGCGCAATGGCTTGCGCCGACGGCAACGGCAACGCGCCGCCTAGCCTCCGGATCAATGCCGCGTCGTGGCGTTTCTGGCGTTGCTGCTTCGGCCGCGTCGCGCGTGCAGGCCGCCTCATCCCACCCCCGCCGGCCCGGCGCGCGGCAGCGCGATCGTGCTGCGCAGGCCGGGGTGATTGTCCTGGAGCTTCAATTCGCCGCCGTGAAGGCGCGCCACCGCGGAAGCGAGACTCAAGCCCAAGCCCGAGCCCGGCTCCGACCGGCTCTGTTCGAGGCGCACGAAGCGCTCCACCACGCGGCCGCGATCGGCGTCGGGAATGCCCGGTCCGCAGTCCGCAACGCTGAGCGTGATGCGCTCGCCTTCGGCGCCGGCCCTGACCAAGACTTCGGTCGGCGCGCCCTTCACCTTGCCCTCGGGACGCGCATATTTGATGGCATTGTCGACCAGATTGGCGAGCGCCTGGCTGACCAATTCGCGATTGCCGCGCACCGGCGCCGCGCCGTTGGTCTCGACTTTCAGCGCGATCCCCTTCTCTTCGGCCAGCGGCTCGTAGAGCTCGCCAACGTCGCGGGCGATTTCGGCGGCATCGAATTCGACCATATTGTCGCGCGCCTGACCGGATTCGGCGCGCGCGATCATGAGCAGCGCGTCGAAGGTGCGAATGAGATCGTCGGACTCGGCGATGGTGGATTCCAGCGCCGCGCGATAGGCGACGTCGCCGGCCGGATGGCGCAGCGTCTGCTCGCAGCGATTGCGCAGCCGGGTCAGCGGCGTTTTCAGGTCATGGGCGATGTTGTCGGACACTTCCTTCAAGCCCCGCATCAGGGCCTCGATGCGCTCGAGCATGGCATTGAGGTGATCGGCGAGGCGGTCGAGTTCGTCGCCGGTGCCGGCGACCGGCAGGCGACCGGCGAGATCGCCGCGCATGATGGTTTGCGCCGTATCGGTCATGGCGTCGATGCGCTTGAGCACGCGGCGGCTGACGAAAAATCCGCCGACCAAGCCCAGCACGATGACAAGCGCAAGCGACCATTGTCCGGCATGGGCGATGATGCCGAACAGGCGCTCGCGCTCCTCGAGGTCGCGGCCGACCAGAAGGTGGAAGCCGCCGGGCAACAGCACGACCCGGACCAAGGCGCGGTGGTCGCTGCCTTCCGGCGATTCGAGCCGGCGGTATTTGGTTTCGAGCCAGCCCGGATGATCGAGAACTCCGGGTTCCAGCGAGCCGACATTGCCGGCAAGCCCCTCCCCGGTCGGCGTCGTCACCAGATAAAGGCTCGAGCCCGGGCGGCGCGAGCGCAGATCGACGACGATGACGAGCCGCCGGATGCCGCCCTGCTCGTATTGTTCGGACAGTCCATTGACTTCGCCATTGACGGTCGAGGTGATCTGCTCGTCGATCAGGCGTCGCGTGTTCAGCGCGAAATAACCCAGCAGCGACGCCGCAAACAGGACGAAAATCGCCAGGTAAACCAGCGTCAGCTTGAACGCGGTGGTGCGAAGAAGTTTGCCGAGTGCTGTCACGTTGTTTTCTCAGCCCGCAGGCCTAATTCGGCATCGGAAAAATCCTCTTCCCAGAATTCGAGCGCAGTGCGCTTACCGGCTTCGAGGTTTTGCGCCTCGGCCCGCCGCAGCTCGACGCGGCGGATTTTTCCCGAGATCGTTTTCGGCAGTTCGGCGAATTCGAGCCGCCGCACCCGCTTGAAGGGAGCAAGCGCGGTACGGCAATGGCGAAAGATCGATAACGCCGTGTCGCGATCCGGCTTGTGGCCGGGCGCCAGCGCCAAAAAGGCCTTCGGCACGGCCAGCCGGAGCGGATCGGGCGACGGCACGACGGCCGCCTCGGCCACTGCCGGATGCTCAATCAGAATGCTCTCAAGCTCGAACGGGCTGATCCGATAATCGGAGGATTTGAATACGTCGTCGGCGCGGCCCACATAGGTCAAATAGCCGTCATCGTCGAGCGCGGCGACGTCGCCGGTGCGATAGACGCTGTCGCGTTGCGCGCGCACGCCGCCATCGTCGCCCTGGTAGCCCTGCATCAGCCCGGTCGGCCGCGGCTCCAGCAGGAGGCAGATTTCGCCCTCCTTGGCCGGCCTGCCGTTCGCGTCGAGCAGCGCCACACGGTAGCCCGGCAGCGGCCGACCCATTGAGCCGGGTTTGAGCTTCTGGCCGGGCGTATTGCCGACCAGCGCCGTCGTTTCGGTCTGGCCGTAACCGTCGCGGATCGTGATGCCCCAAGCTGCCTTGACCCGCTCGATCACTTCGGGATTGAGCGGCTCGCCGGCGCCGATCAGCTCCTTGATGCGGACCGGCCAGTCGGCAAGATCCTGCTGGATCAGCATCCGCCACACGGTCGGCGGGGCGCAGAACGTGGTGACGCCGCAGCGCACGATGGTGTCGAGCAGGCCGCGCGCATCGAAGCGACGCTGATTGACGATGAAGACGGCGGCTTGCGCATTCCACGGCGAGAAGAAGCAGCTCCAGGCGTGCTTGGCCCAGCCCGGCGACGAGATGTTGAGGTGTACATCGCCCGGCCGCAGGCCGAGCCAATACATCGTCGACAGATGGCCGACCGGATAGCTCTGATGGCTGTGCAGGACGAGTTTCGGCGTCGCCGTGGTGCCGGACGTGAAATAGAGCAGTACCGGATCGTCCGGGCGCGTGTCACCGTCCGGGACGAATTCCGCGGCCGATCCATAGGCCATCTCGTACGGCGCCCAGCCCGACACGTCTTTGCCGACGACCATGCGGGTGTAATCGCCGGGCAAATCGGCGAATTTGGCAGCGGCGTCGGCAGCGGCGATGACGTGGCGGACGCGCCCGCGGGCGAAGCGATCGGCAAGATCGTTACGGGTGAGCAGCGTCGTCGCCGGCACGATGACGGCGCCGAGCTTCATCGCCGCCAGCATGCATTCCCACAGCGCAACGACATTGCCGAGCATGACCAGAATGCGGTCGCCGCGACGGACGCCGCGCCCGCGCAGCGCATTGGCGACCTGATTGGAGCGTTGGCTCAAGGCGGCGAAGGAAAGCTTGGTCTCGCCGGCATCCTCGTCGACGAGCCAAAGCGCGGGATCCGGATTGTCGCGCGCCATGACGTCGAAATAATCGAGCGCCCAATTGAAGCGGTCGAGTTTCGGCCATTGGAAGTCGCGATAGGCGGCCGCGTAGTCCTGGCGATGACGCAGCAGGAAATCACGGGCCGCGAGGAACGGCGCGGCGTTGCTCAACGTCATGGCGATCTCCCGTTCAGTGTCCACCCGGCCGGCGCGTATCCGAAATTACCGCGCGCCATCCCGGATCATGTAGCCCGCCCCGCGTACGGTGTGCAGCAGCGGCTGGGCAAAGCCCTTGTCGATTTTAGATCGCAATCGCGAAATGTGCACGTCGATCACGTTGGTCTGCGGATCGAAATGATAGTCCCAGACGTTCTCCAACAGCATGGTGCGGGTAACGACCTGGCCGGCGTGCCGCATCAGATATTCGAGCAGGCGAAATTCCCGCGGCTGCAGCTGCACTTCCTGCCCGGCGCGGCTGACCTCGTGCGACAGCCGGTTGAGCTCAAGATCGCCGACCCGATATACTGTTTCCTCGCCGCGGCTGCCGCGCCGCCGCGCCAGCGCCTCGACGCGCGCCAGAAGCTCCGAGAAGGCATACGGTTTGGCAAGATAGTCGTCGCCGCCCGTGCGCAGACCTTTGACCCGGTCGTCGACCTGGCCGAGCGCCGACAGAATCAAGACCGGCGTTTCCACGGCTTTGGCGCGCAAGGCGCCGATGACCGACAGCCCGTCACGCTTCGGCAGCATGCGATCGACGATCAGGACATCGTATTCGCCGTCGAGAGCGAGCTGCAAGCCGTCCTCGCCGTCGCCGGCCTGATCGGCCACGTGGCCGACCTCGCGGAACGCCTTGACCAGATATTCGGCCGCGTCGCGGTCGTCCTCAATGATGAGAAGGCGCATGTTCTATCGCCGCACTCAAATTATCGCGTGTCCCCACCGGATATTTAATAATCCCGCGCCAATGCCGGGGGCTCAAGCCATACCATTCGAGCCGTGGAGTCGCCACGCCGGGCTCGCGGCCGGGCGAATAAAGTGAGGGGGTGGCGAGCGGCCGCCCGCCACCCCCTCTACCTGCCCCATCCCGGCGGGGGCGACGGATGCCGGGAGGCAGAGTTGGCATTCGGCGGGGACGGGTCTTGCGACCCGTCCCCAAGGAACGCCCGCCAGCGGGGGCGACGGATGCCGGCGGATCGCCCCTTTTCATCGAAACCCGCTGATTTAATCAGAACCGGGCTCCATGATTTCGTTTGCGCATGATCGGTTCCGAATGGCGCCGACCGCTTTTTCGGAATCATGCGCTAGGCATTGTCGAGCGGCAGCGCCACGAACTTGGTGCCGTCGCTCGATTTCACCCGGAACAACACAGAGTGCTTGCCCGACGAACGCGCATCGGCGAGCCCCTTGCGGACATCGGCCGGCGTCGCCACCGGCTTGCCGCCGACATCGAGAATGACGTCGCCGACCTGGAGACCGTGGTCCGCAGCAACGCCGCCTTGCGCGACCGCAGTAACCACCACACCGTTGCCGCCCGCGCCGGAAACCTTGCCGCTCGGCGCCAGCGTGAGGCCGAGCTTCGGCATTTCGCTTGCGGAATCCTCGTGAGCGGGCGCGCTTGCCGCCACCTTCTCCGCCGGCAAGGTGCCGAGCGTAAGCGTCACGGTTTTGTCCGCATCCTGATGGATGATGCCGAGCTTCACCGTCGTGCCCGGCGACATGGTGCCGATCTTGCGCGCCAATTCGCGCGCATCCTTGATCGGCGCGTCATCGACCGAGGTGATGACGTCGCCGCTCGCGATGCCGGCTTTGGCCGCGGGGCTGTCCTTTTGCGGTTCCGAAACCAGCGCGCCGGTCGGCTGCTTGAGGCCCATGCTGTCGGCGATGTCGGGCGTGACCGACTGGATCTGCACGCCGATCCAGCCGCGCGTGACGCTGCCCTTGTCGCGAAGCTGCGCGATCACGCTTTTGACGGTGTCGGCGGGAATGGCAAACGCGATGCCGACCGAGCCGCCGGACGGCGAAAAGATCGCCGTGTTGACGCCGATGACGTTGCCGTCGACGTCGAAAGTCGGTCCGCCGGAATTGCCCTTGTTCACCGGGGCGTCGATCTGGATGAAATCGTCATAGGGGCCGGCGCCGATATCGCGGCCGCGGGCCGAGACGATGCCGGCGGTAACCGTGCCGCCGAGTCCGAACGGATTGCCTACCGCGAGCACCCAATCGCCGACGCGCGGCGTCGTATCGGACAGCTTCACATAGGGGAAGTCCTTGCCGTCGATCTTAATCAAGGCGAGATCGGTTCGCGGGTCGGCGCCGATGACCTTGGCCTTGTAGGTCTTGCCGTCGTCGGTGGTGACCTGGACGTTCTCGGCGTTCTGGACCACGTGATTGTTGGTCACCGCATAGCCGTCGCTGGATATGAAGAATCCGGAACCCTGACCGGTGATGATTTCATGGCCGTTCGGCATGCTGGGCATGCCGAATTGTCGGAAGAACTTCTCGAACGGCGATCCCGGAGGGAACGGAAGACCATCGCTGGCGTCGCTCGAATTCGCCGGCTGATCGATCTTGACGCGCACCGAGATCACCGCCGGTTTCACTTTCTCGACGATGTCGGCGAAGCCTACCGGTCGCTGCGGTAGCTGCTGAACCTTTTCAGACAAATTCTGTGCTTGCGCCGCGGTCGCGAAGGAACTCGGTGCGTGCGGCGCCAGCGCGAGCGCCGCCACGCCGATGCCGGCGATCGTCGTCGCCAGAAGCGCAACGCGCCGCGCCGAGAGAATGCGGCGCGATTGCCGGGAAATGCCGTCCATTACACGTCTCCAAAAATCGACCGTTCCGTCGTGCCACGAAGGGCTCGTTTGCGCGGAACATGGGACTGCGAGCCTTACCGCGCCCTGTCGGCGGGATTAAAAGTTGGTAATGTCATGTTTCGATAAAAATCCGACACGAAAACAATGACTTAAGGAATCGACAAGTCCCCCTCGGCGTCGATCGCCGAGACGCCGCAAGCGACCCCGCAAAGCACTCCCTCACTCGCCGGTAAAAACCCCGTCGTCGCGCAGCAGCTCGGCAAGGCGGGCTTCCTCGGCCGCGGTGAGGTTCGCGGTCGCGGCGGAGGCCGCCGCGCCTTTGCGGCGGCGGGCGGCGATGAGGAGCATGACGATCCCGATCAACAATAGGCCGGGAGGCGTGCCCCATAGCAGCGCGGTGCGCCATTCCAGGCGCGGTTTGAGCAGCACGAATTCGCCGTAGCGCGCGACGATAAAATTCATGACCTGCGCATCGCTGTCGCCGGCCACGATCCGTTGGCGCACCAGAACGCGCAGGTCGTGGGCGAGCGGCGCCTCCGACTGGTCGATCGACTCGTTCTGACAGACCAGGCAGCGCAATTCCTTGGAGATGGCGCGGGCGCGCGCTTCGAGCTTCGGATCCGACAGCATTTCGTCGGGCTGTACGGCGTGGACCGGAAACGACCAGGCGAGCGCGAGGAGCAGCATGAGAGCGTGCAGGGATTTCACCGCCGTCACTCCGCCGGTTGCGGCATGGCGTGGGCTTTGGCCTTCGCCTTAGCCCTCGCCGGCCGCGGCGCGCCGACGCGCAGCCGCCGATCCGACAGCGACAGCGCGCCGCCGAGGAACATGATGCCGGCGCCGAGCCAGATCATGAGCACGTACGGCTTGAAATACAGCCGCACCGGCACGCTGCCATCCTTATTTGGATCGCCGATCGAAATGTAAAGCTGGTTGAACCCGCGCGACATCAGGGCCGCTTCGGTGGTCGCCATGTTGCGGTCCGGGAAGGCGCGCCGGCTCGGTTGCATATTGCCAATCAATTCGCCGTTCAGCCGGTGCACGGTGAAGCGGCCGACGACGTCGTGATAATTGGACCCGGCGCGGTTGAACGTACCGTCGAAAGTGACCCGATAATGCGCGATGTCGACGCTGGCGCCGGGTTTTATCTCGGCGATGTGCTCGCTGCCCCAGGCGGTGACACCGACGATGCCCATCAGCGTCACGCCGATGCCGAAATGCGCAAACGACGTGCCCCAGGCCGAACGCGGCAGGCCCAAGGCGCGCCGCAGCGCCGCGCGCAACGGTACGCGCAGGAACAGCGTGCGCTCGATAATATCGGTCGCCGCGCCGGCCATCACGAAGATCGCGATGCCGACGCCAAACGGCGCCAGCGCCGGACCGCCGTGCTCGAGCGCAAACGCCGCCGCGGTCGCCAGCGCCGCCAGCATCGCCGCCGCCAACAGTCGCTGCGCGGCGCCTAACAGATCGCCGCGTTTCCAGCCCATCAGCGGCCCGAACGGCATGACCGCCATCAGCGGAATGAACAGCGGGCCGAACGTCAAATCGAAGAACGGCGGGCCGACGGAAATCTTGGCGCCGGTGAGGGCTTCGAGCGCGAGCGGATAAAGCGTGCCGACCAGCACGGTGGCGCAAGCGGTGGTCAGGAACAGATTGTTGAAAACCAGCGCGCCCTCGCGCGAGATCGGCGCGAACAGGCCGCCCTGCTTGAGCAGCGGCGCCCGCCAGGCGTAGAGCGCCAGCGCGCCGCCGATGAAAATGATGAGGATGCCGAGGATGAAAATCCCGCGCCTGGGATCGACCGCGAAGGCGTGCACCGAGGTGAGCACGCCCGAGCGCACCAGGAAGGTCCCGATCAGCGACAGCGAAAAGGTCAGGATCGCAAGCAGAATGGTCCAAACTTTGAGCGCGCCGCGCTTTTCCATGACCACGGCGGAATGCAACAGCGCGGTGCCGGCCAGCCAAGGCATCAAGGAAGCATTTTCGACCGGGTCCCAGAACCAGAAGCCGCCCCAGCCGAGTTCGTAATAGGCCCAATACGAGCCGCCGGCGATGCCGAGCGTCAGGCACATCCAGGCGCCGAGCACCCAGGGCCGCACCCAGCGCGCCCAGGCGGCGTCGATGCGGCCTTCGATCAAAGCGGCGATGGCGAAGGAAAATGCGATCGAGAAGCCGACATAGCCGAGATAAAGCATTGGCGGATGGAAGGCGAGACCGGGGTCTTGCAGGATCGGATTGAGGTCCTGGCCCTCGAACGGCGCGTTGGCAATGCGCACGAACGGATTCGACGTCAAGAGAATGAATAGCTCGAACGCCGCGGCCATCCAGGCCTGCGCCGCCAGCGCATTGGCTTTCAACGCCGCCGGCAGATTCGTTCCGAACGCCGCCACCAAGGCGCCGAAGAACGTCAGGATCGAAACCCACAGCATCATCGAGCCTTCGTGATTGCCCCAGATGCTGGTGAGCCGATAGATCAGCGGCATTTGCGTATTCGAATTCTCGTAGACATTGAGTACCGAGAAGTCGGAGGTGACGTAGCTGATGGCGAGCGCGATAAACGCCGTCGCGACGAAGGCAAATTGCGCCAGTGCCGCCGGCGCGGCGATGCTCATGAGCACCGGGTCGTTGGTGCGCGTGCCGACGATCGGCATGATGCCCTGAATGAGCGCCAGGCCGAGCGCCAGCATCAATGCGTAGTGGCCGAGTTCGGGAATCATTTGCTGCCACCGCCGATCGGCATTGCCGCCCGCTGCGCGTAGTCGTCCTTCCAATGCCCCGACCTCTTCAAAGCGTCGACGACCTCTTTCGGCATATAGGTCTCGTCGTGCTTGGCAAGGATGGTGTCGGCGTTGAACACGCCGGCGCCATCGATCTCGCCTTCGGCGACGACGCCTTGGCCTTCGCGAAACAGATCGGGCAATACGCCGCGATAGCTCACGGGAATCTCGGTCTTGCCGTCGGTCACTTCGAAGCGGACGGTGAGATTATTGCCGCGCACCAGGCTGCCGTCTTTGACCAGGCCGCCGAGCCGGATGCGCGTGCCGGGCTCGACGTGCTTCTCCACCACGTCGCTGGGCGAATTGAAGAACACGATCGAGTCACGGAACGCATTGAGCATGAGCGCGACCGCGATCGCCAGCACGGCAAGGCCGCCGCCGATCAGAGTGAGGCGTCGCTGCTTGCGGGTCATGATTGCGGCCTCCGCCTCATCTTTAGCTAGCCAGACCGAGGTCTTTGACGAGATCGTCGATCCGCTTGACCTCGTCGGGGTGATCCGACAGCGCCCGCCGGGCGTCGGCTGCGGCATCCTTCGCCTTGTCGCGATCGCCGAGCACGGCGTAGGAACGCACCAGGCGCAGCCAGCCGTCCGCATCGCTGCCGTCGGCATGCAGCCGATCGGCCAGCCGCTGCACCATGCCGCGGACCATTTCGGTGCGCCGCGCCTCATTCTTCATAGCGGCGGCCGCGACATCGCCCGCGGTCGGACCTGGGCCAGCGGCCGGCGCGGCGCTGACGCGCGCCAGAGCCGCGCGCACAAATCCCGCCCACGGCGCATCCGGCAGCGCTTGCGCCAACAGCGCGCGCCATCTGGCGGCGGCGGCCGCCGCGTTGCCGTCCTGCTCGTCGGCGAGCCCGAGATAATAACCGGCCTTGGCGTCGTGCGGATCGCCGGCAGCAGCCTTCTGGAATGCCGCTTTGGCCTCGGCGGTCACGACGCCATCGGCAGCCGCCGCCAGCGCCTCGCCGAGCGCGGATTCGCGCGCCGGACTATCGCCGTTGAGCACAATCGCCTTGCGCCAGGCCGCAACCGCGTCGTCGAACCGGCCGATCCGCAGATAGACCGGGGCCAAAACTTCCCAGCCCGCGCCGTCATTCGGATTGCCCGCCAGATGCGCCTCGACCTGACTGACGAGACTGTCGATGGATTGATGGCCCGGCGCCGTGTCGTTGCGCGCGAAAGCCGATTGGTCGGGAACGTCCGGCGATCCGAGCCGCAGATAAAATCCGAGCGCCACAGCCGGGATGACAACGATCACGGCAAGCGTCGCAATACGGCGATGGCGGCGGAGATGCGATGATTCGGGCACGTCCGCATGTAGGGTCTCGACATCCGCTGCGGCCAACAGCCGGCGCGAAATCTCGATGCGAGCGGCTTCCGCTTCCGCCTCCCCGATCAGGCCGGCGGCGCGATCGCGGCCGATCTCCGCCAACTGATCCTGATAAACCAGCCGGTCGCTGCCGCCACGCGCGGCGCCGGGCTTGCGCGCCAGCGGCCATAGCACGGCCAACACCGCCGCGGCGGTCAGCACTGCGAAAATGAGCCAAAGCACCATTGAATCAAAGCATCATGTGAGGCCGTCGCTTCAAGCCGTCTTTCCGGTGCAGTCCAAGCGCTGTTCTGTCCATCGGATTGAGCCTTCACGGCTAGCGCGGTCTGGAGCCACCGACGCGCCGCGCGGTTACAACACGGCGCGAATGCGGCTGCAATGGGAACTGCAGCGCGGCAATTTCGCACTCCACCGCCCCGATTTTACGCCCGCGCCACGTCGCCCGACGCGGCCGGCTCACGCCCGAGCCGGCCGGCGTTCGGCGGTCCCCGTCTGCACTGCAACCTCGGCAGCTTTGGCGAGAAGGCCCGCATATTCCGAGCCGAACACGGTCCGGCAAAACCGGATCGCAGCGTCGAGCTGCGATTGCCGGAATGGCCGGTCGACATCGCCGGCATGGCGCAGCGTATCGAGCAGCGCTTTGGTGCTCGTCTCCAGGTAAAGCGTCAGTTCCGAATGGGCGCGCATCGTTACTTCGTTGACCGCAAGCTCGCTCGCATATTGCCGGCAGGCCCCGACAAACTCGACCCGCATTTCGGCTTCATTGACGTCAATGGAGTCGAGCAGCGAGCCCGGAACGATGTCCTTGGCCGGGCGCGGCCGCAACAGCCGCCGCACGAAACCCGGCGTCGCCTCAATCTCGGCTTTCAGCAAATTCGAAACTTCGGCGCGGATCGCCGCCAGTTGGCGGCTCCAGGCCGATTCGACCGACAGGTCCATTTCCGAGCGCAAGCCGCGCGCCGCGTCATGAATGGCTTTGAGTATCGATACGATCGGCCGTCCGGCCCGCAATTCGGAGCGCAGTTCGTCGACCATGTTCTCGGCCTCGCCCAGCACCAGGGTGACCGCGACGGCATAGGGGGTTTCGGCGACGCGCGCAGTCTCGTCGCTCTCGGCGGCCCGGGTAGCGATGCGGATGAGCTGCCACGGCGCGGCAAGCCGGTTCATCACCAGGATGAAGCCGTAAAGATAGACGTCCGATTGACGTACTGTCGCGGTCTCCGGCGACGCCTTCGCCGCTGCGCTGTCGATTTGCTTGGTGACCGTATCGATCTCGTCGCGATCGAAGGCGCGGATGTGATTGGGCAGGCGCCGGGAAAAATTCGCCAGAACATCGCGCAGCGAGATGACGGCGATCATCATGACAAGGTCTGCCATCGCCCGCGGCGTGCCGACTTGGACCCCGAGCCGGCGCCGCGCCTTTTCGTCCGAGCCGATTGCGGCGACGGTGTCCCGCATGCGCTCAATGGCGCGCTCATGCAGCGCGCGCACCAGCTGATCGGCTTTGGTACGATCGTTGGCGAGCAATGCGCGATTGATGTCCTCGCTCAGCGCCTTGGCTTCGGCGGGCATGAGATCGCGCCCGATCCAGGACCAGATCGGTTCCAGCGATATGCGCGCGATGCGCGCGATCCGCTTGTGATCGGCGCGAGCATCGATCAGGAACGGCTCGATCGGCGCGAAGAACAACCGCGCCGCGTCGCCGATCCGCGGCACCGGCTGGGCGTCGGCGCGGATGGCGTGACGCAATTCCTGAAGCACCATTTCGTGGTCGGCGGCGCTGTCGTCGCCGCGCAACAGGCTGCGCTCAAGCTCCGAAACGAGCATCGAGCGGGCCGACGGCTTGAGCGTCCGTAGATATTCCCGCAGCCGTTCGACGGATTGACCATCGCTCGTCATGGGCAAATGACCGTTGCACTGGACCTTGTCGTTAACGTTTTAATAGGACGGCGCTTAAGAAGGCGTTACGCAAAACATCAGGAATTCAATGCGATAAAGCAAACGCCGCAGTGCGCAAGTCACCGCTGGCCCCGCCCTTGGGGCAGCGGCAATAGGCGAAGCGACACTAGCGGCCGGTCCGCCGCCACCACTGGATCATGATCCCGACAAGTGGATCCCGAAAGATAACAGTGGATCCCGAAAGATAACAGTGGATCCCGAAAGATCGTGCTCGAACAAACCGCTAGAGCTGCCTTCTGATCCAATCAGAACGCATAAAGCCGCAGCGGATGGCCGTTATTTCGGCGACCCGACGCAGACCGCGACCAGCGGGCCGATGGACGCCGAGCCTGCAGGACCGCAGGACGCGCCTCTTTCGCCCAAGAACTGCGCCTGATTTCGGGTCGGTCCGCAATAGGCCGTTACCAGGACTTCATCGTCTTGGCACTGCACCGTGCAACCCGATACGCAATCCGATTTCACCACCCGAACGCTTGAACCGGATGGACCTGCCGCTCCCTGGGGCCCGGCCGGGCCGGGAGGCCCGGGAGGACCCGCCGGACCCGCGGCACCGGCATCGCCTTTGGGACCCTGCGGGCCCGCCGGACCCGGATCGCCTTGCGGGCCTTTGCCGCAACCGGCCAACGAACCGGACACGGCCACAAGCAATGCCACCGTAACTGCCAAATGCCGCGCACGCATTTTCACATCCTCCCCAGTTCGTCTTGAAGGAAAGCGCTCCCATTTCCCGGCGTTAGAAGATCAAACTCGGCTTATCCGCGCAAGGACGATGCGCAAGGACGATGCGCAAGTGCCGGCGCCGCCAGCGCGAACTGGCACCATGGCGCTAGTCCGATTCTATTGCCGGACGGTGACGCCCGGTTTGGCAGGCTGGCGGCTCGTTTGAGCATTGGCTAAGGTCTGCGCCGACTTCGCATCTATTGCAGGCTGCCCACGGTCCGCGCATGCGAAGTTGGATTGAAGTGTCATGAAGCACAGCACCGATCGGATTCTCACCACTCATGCCGGCAGCCTGCCGCGACCGCCCGATCTCCTCGATCTCGTCCAGAGCGGCGGCGGCGAGGCCCTCGAACAAGCCGGCAATGCGGCGCGCTTGCGCAATGCCGTTGGCGAAATCGTGCGGCGGCAGGCCGAACTCGGCATCGACATCATCGACGACGGCGAATACGGCAAGCCGAGCTTCGTAAGCTATATCAACGAGCGGCTCGGCGGCTATGCGATCGACACGAAGGCCGGCCCGCGCAATCAATGGATGACGTCTCGCGAGGGCCGGTCATTTCCGGAGTTCTATGCGCAAACCCATCCCGCATCGACACACACTCACATGGTCTGCACCGGCCCGATCACTTATAAAGGCCACGCCCAGCTCAAGCGCGACATCGATAATCTCAAGGCCGCGATCAATGGCGTGAAAGCCGAGGAAGTCTTCATGCCGGCCATTTCGCCGTCCAATATCGAGGACTGGCAGAAGAACGCCTATTACAAATCGCAGGAGGAGTACGTCTTTGCCATCGCCGACGCGATGCGCGAAGAATACCAGGCGATCGTCGACGCCGGCTTTCTGGTACAGATCGACGATCCGCGGCTCGTCACTTATTACATCATCCATCCCGAGGCGAGCATCGCCGATTGCCGCAAATGGGCGGAAATCCGCGTCGAGGCGCTCAATCACGCGCTGCGAGACATTCCGCCGGAGAAAATCCGTTTCCACACCTGTTACGGCATCAATATGGGCCCGCGCATCCACGACATGGAGCTGAAAGACATCGTCGATATCATTTTGAAGATCCGCGCCGGCGCCTATTCCTTCGAGGCCGCCAATCCGCGCCATGAGCACGAATGGAAAGTGTGGAAGAACGTCAAGCTGCCGGACGGCAAGATTTTGATCCCCGGCGTGATCTCGCATTCGACCATCCTGGTCGAGCATGCCGAACTCGTCGCCGAGCGCATCGTCCGCTATGCCGGCGTGGTCGGGCGGGAGAACGTGATCGCCGGCTCCGATTGCGGCTTCGCCACCTTCGCCGGCTCGAAAGAGGTTCATCCCTCGATCGTCTGGGCGAAGTTCAAAGCGCTAAGCGACGGTGCAAGGATTGCTTCGAAGGAATTGTGGGGCTAACTCAAACGTCGAGCCCAATCGAGATTGGCGGGAAATATTGCTGAAGTGCCACGAAAGCATGCAGTTTTGCATGAGCCAGGGATAGCCATGGCGTGACGGACTTGGCCCTCGATCTCGCCGTTCAGTGCCGGAGCATAATCAAGACCTATGGCGCCGGCGCCGTGAAAATGCAGGCGCTCCGAGGCGTCGATCTTGACGTTCGGCGCGGCGAGTTGCTGATGCTGGTCGGTCCGTCAGGTTGCGGGAAAACCTCTCTGATCTCGATAATGGCCGCGATTCTCGATCCGGACTCCGGCACTTGCAAGGTACTCGGCCGCGACCTGCAAACCATGGACCCAGCCGAGCGCGTTCGATTTCGCGGTGCGACGATTGGCTTCGTATTTCAGGTCTTCAACCTATTGCCAGCACTGACCAGTCTTGAAAATATTTCGGTTCCGTCGCTGATCAATGGATTTAGCCGGAGGCAGGCCGAAGCTCGGGCCGACGAGCTACTGGAGATGGTCGGGCTTCGGGATCGTAGGGCCGCGCTACCGGCGCAGCTCAGCGGCGGACAGCAGCAACGCGTGGCGATCGCGCGCGCCATCGCGATCGACCCGAAGCTGATCCTTTGCGATGAGCCGACCAGCAACCTCGATCACGAGACCGGTCACGAAATGATGGAGATCTTACGAAGGACGGCAAAGCGCGCCGATCGAGCGGTTATCGTCGTCACTCATGATATGCGAATTATCGATTTTGCGGATCGCGTCGCTCGCATGGACGATGGCAGGGTCGTCGAGGTAACTGGTGGAGGACCGGTTTGATCGGCGGTAGGTATTTGCTCCCGATATTGGCCGCTGCAGGGCTGGCGATCGCCGTCGCGGCGGTCATCAAGGGAAATGCGACCCAAGCGGTTGTGTCGTCGGGAGCGGCTTCGCCCGAACCGCCGTTCGTATCCTATGTCGCAGGTACCGGCATCACCGAAACCAGCACCGGAAACATTGCGATCGGCACGCCGGTTTCCGGCATCGTGAGCGCAATCGACGTCACATGGGGCCAAAAAGTGGCTGCCGGCGCGCCGTTGTTTAAGATCGACGATCGCGCCGTCGAAGCGCAACTGTTGCCGGCAATGGCGGCGGTAAAGCAAGCCGAAGCCGATCTGGCGAAGACGAAATATCTCCTCAAAGAGGCGCAAGGCCTAAGCGTCGGCAGGTCCATTAGCGAACTCGATTTGGCCAACCGGCGATTTGACGTCGACATCAAGCAAGCCGCGCTAGAGACCGCGATCGCGCGGGTGCAGCGACTCAAAGATGAAGTCGACCGTCACACGGTTCTCGCGCCCGTCGCGGGCGCCGTACTGCAAATCAATATTCGCGTCGGCGAATTTGCTCAAAGCGGCGTCGTCGCGCCGCCGTTGATGCTGTTCGGCGACGATACGCTCATGTACTTGCGTGTAAATATCGACGAGAACGATGCTTGGCGGGTACGGCCCGGCGCGCCCGCCGTCGCCTTCCTGCGCGGCAATCCAAGCCTGAAGACGCCACTCAAATTCGTTCGGTTCGAGCCTTACGTGATTCCGAAGGCGACGCTTACCGGCGGCAGCACCGAACGGACCGATATGCGGGTCCTCCAAGTGATCTACAGCTTCGATCACGCCGCCTTGCCGGTCTATGTCGGACAGGAGATGGATGCCTTCGTGGAAGCACCGCCGGCCGGAACCGATATTGCCGGAGGCCGCAAGTGAACGTCCCATTGTAGCCGATGTGCACAACGGGCCTTCCTGAGGTTTGGAGCGAGTTCCCATGCTGCGAATAGCCCTCAAAATGCTCATGGGCGACCGCGCCAAATACACGGGCTTGCTTTTTGGCATCTCCTTCACCTCGTTTCTCGTGGCCTTCGCCGGCTCCTACTTTGCCGGCTTCATGACGCGCGGTTTTGCGCTGATATCGGACAATCCGGGGATAAGCGTTTGGGTCATGGACCCCGCTGTCGATTCAACCGAGCACCTGACAAACATGCCGTCATCGGTCTTGGACCGCGTCCGCAGCATTGAGGGCGTCCAATCCGCCGTGCCGCTGGCGGTCGGATCCGCCCAGGTTCATTTCCCGAACGGAGAATTCCACAGCTTTCAGGTGATCGGGGTCGACGATGCGACCCTCTCCGGCGCGCCGGCGCTGCGCAACAAAGCATCGGCCGAAGTCTTGCGCACTCCCGACGCGGCAGTTGTGGGTTCCGGCGGAACGTCAGGCAAACTGCAGACGCCGTCGTTGGCCGCCGACCAATGGCCGCGGTCACCTCGTCTTGACGTGCCGACACGCCGGCTTGCCGTCGGCGACATCGTCCTCGTCAACGACAAGCGGGTGAGGATCGCGGGATTGGCCGCAGCTTTGCCGCGCTACCCGCCGCGGCCTCTGCTTTACACCACCTATTCGAATGCCGCCCGCATCATGCCCCCGGAACGGCATTTGCTGACCTTCGTGCTGGTCCGCGCCCAGCGCGGCGTTGCGCCAGAAGCGCTGGCGAGGCGGATTGCGGCGCGGACCGGGCTGAAGGCGCGGACAACGGAAGAATTCAAAGACGACACCGTGCGTTGGTTGCTTGTCAATTCGGAAGACGTCGGCGACATCGCGTCGATGATCTCGATCGCCATGCTGGTCGGCTTAGGAGTGACCGGCGTGATGCTCTACATGTTTACCGAGGATAATCTCAAGCAATACGCAGTACTCAAGACCATGGGCGCCAGCACGCGCCTGTTGTTGACGATGATCCTGGCGCAGGCCGGCTTGTGCGCTGTTCTGGGAACCGGCCTCGGTTTGGGTCTCTGCGCGCTGGTGGGCCAGCTTGCGACGAGCGAGGCGGACTATCCGTTTCGCATGATGTGGTTCACGCCGGTGCTCGGCGGCGCCACGGTCGTAGTCGTGAGCCTAGTCGCCGCCGCCGTCAGCGCCCGGCCCGTAATCAGGTTGCAGCCGGCAATCGTCTTTGCCGGACGTTGATTCAAAAACGGAACGCGCTCGTGCCGAAGCGAGCCGAGTCCGATCCTTCAGGCGCGCCCGTCAAAAACCGCGCGCCGCATCTCTTGCGAAACGACGAGCAACGCCCTCACCCGCCGGGCAGCGCCAGCTCGGCGCGCAGGCCGCCGATCGGCGCGGTGCCGAGCGTAAGCACGCCGCCGTAGAGCCCGGCGAGCTCGACGACGATCGACAGGCCGAGGCCGGAGCCGGGCTTGGTTTCGTCGAGCCGCTGGCCGCGCAGCGCCACCTGCTCGCGCTCGGCGGGAGAAAGCCCCGGCCCGTCGTCGTCGACGATGATGCGCACCCGCGGCTTGGCGCCGTCGGACGGCGGCTGATCGGCCATCACTTCGATCGCCACCCGCGACTGCGCCCATTTGCAGCCGTTGTCGACCAGATTGCCGACCATCTCTTCGAGGTCCTGCTGCTCGCCGCGAAAACGGGCGTGCTCGGGCACGTCGAGATCGATGGCGATGTCGCGCGCGCGATAGAGCTTTTCCATGGTGCGGGCGAGCGCGGTGACGACGGGCGGCACCTCGACCGACGTGCCGACGACGCTCGAGCGCGCCGCGAGCCGCGCGCGCTCGAGTTGACGCGCCACTTGATCGCGCATGATATCGGTCTGCTCCAAGACTTTATGCGCGAGCGGATCGTTGCCGCGCGCCGCCGCCTCGTTAACGAGGACCGACAGCGGCGTTTTCAAAGCATGGGCCAGATTGCCGACATGCGTTCGCGCGCGCTCGACGATTTCGCGGTTGGCGTCGATCAAGGCGTTGGTCTCACGGGCGAGCGGCGCGATCTCGACCGGGAACGTTCCCTGCAACCGCTCGGCACGGCCGGAGCGGATCGCGGCAAGGCTCTCCGAAATGCGTGCCAGCGGCGCCAAGCCGAAACGCACCTGCAGCGCCGTGGTCAACAGCAAGGCCAGCGCCAGCGCCGTAAAGGTAATGACGATGGTGCGCTCGAAGCTGCCGGTTTCGTCGTCGATCTCCGAAGCGTCGCCGGCCACTGCGATCAAATAACGGCCGTCGGTGCCGAGGTCGATATCGCGCTCGACCAGACGCAGTTCCTGATCCTCGGGGCCTTTCGCATAGCCCTGGCGATATTCGGCGTCGGTGGACGATTTTTCGTCGGCCAGACGCGGCAGGCTGCTGTCCCACAGCGAGCGCGAGGAATGCAGTTCCGGCGTTTTGGTGTCGAGCCGTGTGACCTGCCAGTACCAGCCCGACAGCGGCAGTTCGAACAACGGCTCGCCGATCGATTGCGGATATTTGTCGGCGCCTTCCTCCGGCGAGGCGACGTCGGCGACCAAGGTGCGCAGATAGACATCGAGCCGCCGGTCGAAGGCGCGCTCGACGGCATGGCGATAGAGCGTGGACAGCGCCACGCCGGCGATGATGAGAATGACCACCGTCCAGGCGGTGGCCCAGATGAACAGACGCAGCGCCAGCGAGTTAGCGCGCATCGGGGGGCGTGAGCAGATAGCCGAGGCCGCGCACCGTCTGGATCACATCGACACCGAGTTTTTTGCGGATGCGGCCGACGAACACTTCGATAGTGTTGGAATCGCGGTCGAAATCCTGATCGTAAAGATGCTCGACGAGTTCGGTGCGCGATACCACACGGCCGGTGTGATGCATGAGGTACGACAACAGCCTATATTCGTGCGACGTGAGCTTGACCGGATTGCCATCGACCGCGACGCGGCCGGTGCGGGTATCGAGGCGAACCGGCCCGCAGGTGAATTCGCTCTTGGCGTGGCCGGCCGAGCGGCGCAAAAGTGCGCGCATCCGCGCCAGCACCTCTTCGAGGTGGAACGGCTTGGCGACGTAATCGTCGGCGCCGGCGTCAAAGCCTTGCACCTTGTCGCTCCAGCGGTCGCGTGCCGTAAGAATGAGCACGGGCATGGCGCGGCCGGCGCGGCGCCAGGCTTCCAGCACCGAGATGCCGTCCATTTTCGGCAGGCCGATGTCGAGGATAACGGCGTCGTAGGGCTCGCTCTCGCCGAGATAGTGGCCCTCCTCGCCGTCGAAAGCGCGGTCGACGACATAACCGGCGTCCGTCAACGCGGTCGCCAGTTGCCGATTGAGATCGGGATCGTCCTCGACAACAAGAAGGCGCAAATCAAGCTCCGCTTAGCGGTCGCCGGCGAAAGTGCCTTTCTCGGCGTCGACGGCGATCCGGGCTACTTTGCCATCGTGCGCAAGAACTGTCAGCACATAGACGAGGCCGTCGCGGCCGTAGCACAACCGCGCCCGCACCACCGTACCCGGCATCCGGTGCTTGGCCGCGCGCATGGCTGCGGAGAGCCGGATGAGCCTGCCGCTTTCGATTTCGGCCCGCCGCTCTTTCTGGTTGAGGCAACCGTGCTCGGACTGGGCATGTGCCGGATGGACCGCGTCAGGATGCCCCGGGTGGACGGCATCGGAATGCGCCGGATGGACGGCGTCCGAATGCGGATGCGCCTGGCCATGCGCCGGCAAGCCGGCATCGTCGGCGCGCACGGGCGCGCGCGCAAGCAAAAACGCAAGCGCGAGCAAGGCAGCAAGGGCGAATCGCTCCGCGGCAACCATTGGTGGGATTCTAAGCGTTGTGCAGTGAACCTCGCCTGAACGGCAGTTTTAGGGCGAACCGGTGCAAAAGCATTAAAAACCTAAAGTATTCTGGTAGTTGAGGGGGCAAGGGACCTGGCGATGACAAAGCCGATGCCGGCGCGATTTGGCCGGTTGTCCGTAATCGCGGTCGTGGGCGCTATCGGCGTTGCCGCCGCGCCGGGTCTCGTGCCGGGTTTCGTGCCGGGTTCCGCGCCGGCGTCAGCCATGGTCGGCGGCGCGCCCGCCGTGGCGGACGGCGTCGGACGATCCGTCGTCATGATCCTAGGCTCGTTCGGCACCGCCTGCACCGCGACCGCGATCGCGCGCGACCTGCTGCTGACCGCGGCGCATTGCGTGCAGCCCGGCGCCGACTACAAGCTCGTTGCTAGCGCGCCCGGCCGGGAGCCGGTTCTGAAAGATGTCGCGCGCATCGAGCGCGATCCGCAATTCGCGCTGAAACGGCTTTTCGCGCATCTGGCGACGGCGGACGTGGCGCTGGTCAAGCTCCCCGAGCCGCTGCCGTCGCGCATCCCGCCGGTGCCGATCGCCAGCGCCGACGCCAGCGTTGCCGTCGGCGACCCGCTGGTGGTTGCAGGCTACGGCGTCACCGTGCGCGGCGACGGCCGCAGCGGCGGCACGGTTCGTGCGGCAACGCTCGTCGTCACGGGAATCCCCGGCACCCTGCAAATCCGCTTGTTCGATCCCAGCACCAAAGGGCAGATGCCCGGTCTCGGCGCTTGCGCCGGCGATTCCGGCGCGCCAGCGTTTCGCGATACCGACGGTCACCTCGCGGTCATCGGCGTCGTCAGCTGGTCGACCGGCCCAAAATTTTCCGCCGGCTGCGGCGGCCTTACCGGCATCACGCCGCTGGTTCGCTACCGCGCCTGGATCGTCGATACGGCGCGAGCGCTCGGCTCGCCGCTTGCGCCGTGACAGCGATGCTTTACTCAGTCGCGCTCTCGGCCAAGCGAACCGGACCATGCAGCGGCTGCTCTTCGATGACGAACAGACAGCAGAAGGAAATCGACAGAAACACCGCGGCGGCCAGAAAGACCCAGTGAAAGGCTGGCGCCAGATCGCCGTGCGCCGCTGCGAGTTTTTCCAGCGTCATCACCCCCGAATGGCTGTCGACACCGCCGAGCACGATGGCGCCAAATACCGCGACGATGATCGCGCCGCCGAGCGTACGGAAAAAGTTCAACGTACCGGTCGCAGTGCCCATCTGATGCGGTGTGACTGCGTTCTGCATAAGGATAGTGCTCATCGGATACATCGGTCCGAGACCGCAGCCGAGTGCAAACAGCAACAGCACGAATTTTCTAATCGACTGACCCGCCGGATCTGCTGCAAGCATGCCAAGCACGATGACGGCGATCGCCAGCCCCACCATTGGCACCCGTAAATACCGCGTCATCCGCACCATCAGTCGCGCCGTGACCTGCGAGCCGCACACCGTACCAACCATGAAGGCGATGAGCGCCAGCCCCGACGAACTCGCCGACAAGCCAAGCACGGTCTGACAGTAGAGCGGCGTATAGATGGTGACGCCGACGATGGTGCCGATCGAGAAGAAGGCGGCGCAAGTGATCGTTGAGGTAACGCGGCCGTGCAGGATGGAGAGCGGAATAAACGGCTCGCGCGCCGTCAAAAGCCTGATTGCGAACAATGCCCATAGCGCGACGGAGCACCCGATCAACGTAACGATTCGCCACGAAGTCCATGGGTAATGCGTGCCGCCCCAGGCGAGCGCCAACAGCAACACGATGGCGGCGCCGACCATCAAGACGGCACCGATGACGTCGAGCTCGTGCGGCCGGTCGTGGCGCGGCAGCCGGCGCAGCGCGCGCTCGGTCATGAGCAGCGCCACGGCGCCGAGCGGTAGATTGATCCAGAAAATCAGCGACCAGTGCAAGTGATCGGTAAGCAATCCGCCGAGCACCGGACCGAGAATGCTCGCGCTCATGAACATGACCGAGGTGCGGCCCATGACAACCGGCCGCTCGCGTGGCGACAGCAGGTCGGCGATAATGGTTTGCGCCGTCGGCAGTAAGCCGCCGCCGCCGACGCCTTGCAGGGCGCGTGACAGAATGAGCATCCAGATATTTTGCGCTAGCGCGCAGGCGACCGAGCCGGCGATGAAAATACCGATGGCCCATAGAAGAATGCGCCGTCGGCCGTAAATATCCGAGAGTTTCCCGAACAGCGGTGTCGTCGCCGTCACGGCAAGGAGATAGGCGGTGACCACCCACGACAGATCGTCGATGCCGCCCAGGCTCTTGCCGATCGCAGGCAAAGCCGGCGCGACGATGGTCTGTTCCAGCGCGGATAGGAACATCGCCAGCATGATGCCGGCGACAATGGCGCGGACGGTGGCATGATCGAGCGGCGCCGTGCGCTGCTGCGGCGCCGGCGCAAATTCCGGCAGTGCCCCCACTTCGGGGCCGACAGCGCGAGCGGGTTCGGAGGCGATTTCGCTGGTCATGTCGCGAGGTGAGTCGGTCGATCCTGACTTGGCTGGCACAGCGTGCCTTGGCAACCGTCGTCGGTGCAGACCAGGGGTGCGTCCGGCCTGATCGGCATTACGGAACTCACCGCAGCCTGGCCCGTTTCGGCAATTTGAGCGGCCAGTTGACGATGTGGTCTTCAAGATCCTCGTCAGGAACGTCGACCTCCGACGCGCCGACACGACCACGCACCGAGACGCCGGCGGCGTGAACCGTCTCCGCATCGCCGGAGACCAACGGATGCCACCAATAGAGGTCCTTGCCTTCGGCAAGCAGCACATAGGCGCAAGATGGCGGGAGCCAGTTGATGGTCTTAAGGGTTTCAGGCGTCAAGCGCACGCAATCGTCGACCAGTTCCAGCCGGTGCGGATAATCGCGGCAGCGGCAGGTTTGCCCGTCCAGGAGCCGGCAGCCAACGTCGGTATAGTAGGTGTCGGCCGCCCCCTCCTCTTCTTCGAGCTTATTGAGGCAGCATTTGCCGCAGCCGTCGCACAGGCTTTCCCACTCTGAATCCGTCATTTCTTCCAATGACTTGCGCTGCCAGAATGGAACGTCCGCCGAGCCGGCATCGTTGGTTGCCATGGTGTTCTCCGCCGGCGCGACCCTAGGCCCAAATTACCCCCAATTTCCATTCACCTTGTCGACGCGTCCGAATTGGCCGCCGTCTCGGGGTCCATTAAATCAAGTGTGACTAAGCTGGCGGCTTTAACTAAAGCTTGGCTGGTAAAATGCCCGACGGCTAAAGGGTCATCTCTTGTGAAACCAAACCTAGCCGTCGATACCGGAGCGCGCTGAAGTGACCGACATGTTCCCCGATCCGGGCGACGATTGGCGGCCGAAATTCAAACGGCTCCTGCTGGATATCGATGCCCGCATCGATTTCGCGGTGTTCCAGGCCGGCAAATGGAGCCGCGAAATCTACGAGCGGTTCACCGCCTTCATGGACCGCGCCCATGTCTCCGGCTGGCGACGGTGGCTGCTTATCGAGCCGCTGTCGGAAATGGCGACGCTCGGCACCGCCGGCCTGTTTCTCATGCTGGCGCTCGCGCTGCCCGCCTTCCATCAGACCTCCGACGACGATTGGCTGAAAAAGTCCGAGCTCGCAGTCACCTTTCTCGACCGCTATGGCAATGTGATCGGCAGCCGCGGCATCAAGCACACCGAGTCGGTGCCGCTCGACGAAATGCCCGACAACCTGATCAAAGCCACGCTGGCGACCGAAGATCGCCGCTTCTACGACCATTACGGCATCGACGTGCAGGGCATTTTCCGCGCGTTCGTCACCAACACCGAGGCCGGCGGCGTCGTGCAGGGCGGCTCGACCATTACGCAGCAACTTGCCAAGAACCTCTTCCTGTCCAACGAGCGGACTTATCAGCGCAAGATCAAAGAGGCGTTTCTGGCCATCTGGCTCGAGGCACATTTGAGCAAGAACGAAATTCTGAAACTGTATCTCGACCGCGCCTATCTCGGCGGCGGCGCCTTCGGCGTGGACGCCGCGGCGCGGTATTATTTCGGCAAGTCGGTCCGCGACGTGACGCTGGCCGAGGCGGCGATGATCGCCGGCCTGTTCAAGGCGCCGACCAAATTCTCGCCACTCGTCAATCTGCCGGCCGCCCGCGCGCGCGCCAATGTGGTGCTCGACAATCTGGTCGACAACGGCTTTATGACCGAGGGCCAAGTCTACGGCGCGCGGCGCAACCCGGCGACGCCGATCGATCGCGCCGCCGAAGACGCGCCGAACTATTACCTCGATTGGGCGTTCGACGAGATGCGAAGGCTGGTTGAAACGTTTCCGAAATCGGTCACCGCCCGTTCCTTCGTGGTGCGAACGGCGCTCGACAGCAACTTGCAGCGCTACGCCGAGCATGAGGTCGAATCCGAATTGCGCCAGTACGGGCGCGATTACGGCGCCGGCCAGGTCGCGGCGGTGATCGCCGATCTCGATGGCGGGGTCCGCGCCATGATCGGCGGGCGCGATTACGGCGCTAGCCAGTTCAACCGTGCGACCGACGCGTTGCGTCAACCCGGCTCATCGTTCAAGCCATACGTCTACGCCACCGCACTGGCCAACGGCTTCACGCCGTCGTCGGTCGTCGACGATTCACCGGTCTGCATCGGCAACTGGTGCCCGCACAATTATTCGGGCGGCTTTTCCGGACCGGTGACGCTGCTCGAGGCGATCACGCATTCGATCAATGTCATTCCGATCAAGCTCTCGATCATGCTCGGCAAGGGCAATGCCAAGCTCGGTCGCGCCATGATCGTACAGACCGCGCGCAATTTCGGCATAACCACGCCGCTGCCGGATACGCCGTCGCTGCCGATCGGCGCCGACGGAATTACCGTCGTCGAGCACGCCGTCGCCGATGCCACTTTTCCCAATCTCGGCCGCGCCGTGGCGCCGCACGCCGCGCTCGAAGTCCGCACCGATTCCGGCCAGTTGGTGTGGCGCTTCGACCGCGACGGTCCGAAGCCGAGGCAGGTGATCGCCCCGCAAGTCGCGATCGATATGATCAAGATGCAAAATTCGGTAGTCGAGAACGGCACCGGCCGCCGCGCCCAGCTCGACGGCGTGCCGACCTGCGGCAAGACCGGCACCACCAACGATTGGCGCGATGGCTGGTTCGTCGGCTACACCGGAAATTTCGTCGGCGCGGTGTGGATGGGCAACGACGACTATTCGCCGACCAAGCGCATGACCGGCGGCACGCTGCCGGCAATGACATGGCACAATATCATGGCTTACGCGCATCAGGGCATTGAATTGCGGCCGCTGCCGGGCTTGCCGCCGCCCACCCATGCGCCGACTGTGGCCGCTGCGTCGTTCAAAGGCGACGAGCTGCCGCACCCGGTGCTGCTGACGCGCAAGGGGACCGACGCTCTCATTCGGGTCGAACATATGCTGGATGACGCCGATCGCGCGCGCACCGCTGGACGCGGCCCCGCCGGATCGCTCGGCGCACTCGCGGGCAGCGGTCAAGATGGCGCCAACCGAGCCGATACTTTCGCGACGGCAGCGGATCGCCACGCCGCCGGTTCGCCGCGCGGCGATTGAATCTGAAGCCGTAACCGACTTCGCTGGATAGTCTTCGATCTGGTTTTTGCCATGCGCCTGCTGTTCGGTTCGTGTTTTACCCTGTTGATCGCGGCCGCACTCGGCCTCGGCGCAACCTGGTTCACCATGACCCGCGGCGTCGCCTTCGGTGCGCTGACCATCGGCGCCTGGACGGCATGGCCGAAAAGCGGGTCGGTCGATATCGATCCCTATGCACGCGCCAGCATTGCCCGCAGCGGCGAATTGCCGACCGGCATGGGCGACGGCATCGCGTTCTATGCCCATACCGACGACGCCGGCGAGAATTTGGACGGCCGCTGCACCTTCACCATCAGCGGCATGACTCCGCCGGCGCGCTATTGGACGGTCGCACTGTACGACCCCGAAGGCCGGCTGGTCGCCAATACGATCGACCGCCAGGGTTTCACCAGCGAGGAGATCGTGCGCGACATCGACGGCAGGTTCACGATCACGGTGGCGCCGCTGGCGCGCCCGGGCAATTGGCTGCCGAGCGGCGGTATTGAACGATTCGTGCTGGTGTGGCGGCTTTACGACACCCCGATTGGCGTCGCCACGCGGACGACCAAGGAAGGTCCGATGCCGGCAATCGTGCGAAAGGGCTGCTCATGATCCGCGGCCTGTTATGGATCCTGGCCGCTATCCTGCTTGGCGGCATCGTCCATCTGTCAACGGTGCTGGCAATGCCTGATACCGCCACGCAGGACGCCTATTCCCGGCTCGCGCCGCTGACCCCGGTCAATGCCGTGGTGCCGCTGACGCCGCCGACCGCCAAGGGCGCGATTATGCCGTTCATGGATCCGACTTTCGCCGCGGCGGTGTGCCGCTACGACCTGACCGGAGGCTCGCTCAAGCTCATTGCGCCGGTGAGCCAAGCCTATACGTCGGTCACCTTCTATACGCGCAAGAGTATCGCCTACTACGCGATCAACGACCGCGCCGCCGGCCGGCATTCCATCGAGCTCGATCTGATGACGCCGGAGCAGCATGCGGCGCTTCCCGAAGACGAGGATGTCACCGCCGCCGACCGGCTGATCATCGAGTCGCCGTCGACGATGGGTCTGATCGTGTTGCGCGCCTTGGCGCCGGAACCCGGCCTTATGCCCATGGCGCGCCAAGCGCTGGCCGGCGCGACGTGCGACATCCAGCCGGTGCAGTAAATTAAATCGCTTGAAATTGCTTGAAATTACTTGAAATTATTTGGCAATCGCCACTGCGGCCGGGACAGCGGCGATGCGCGGCCCGACGACCACCACCTGGTTCGCAGCGATCTGTTGCTGCAATTCGGTGAGCACCCGATCCGCATCCGCCGCCACAGTCTGCGGCTCGGCCACCGCAAGATGTTCGAGCGCATAGCGATAGCTGGCACAGCGCTCGCTCAGCGATTTGTCGACCCAGGCGACCGTCAAGCCGTTCTCGCCGATGCGCGCCTGCGCGTTGACGCGCTCGGCCGGCGTCAGATCGCCGATCTGCGCCATGCTCGCCTCGCGCCGCCGGTCGAGGTCGATCACGCGGCGGGCGACCACGAAGAACGGTGCGACACGCACGATGTCATCGCGGATGTCGTCGATCAGCTGATTATAGCGCGCAGCGCTCGAGCGCAGCATTTCCGCCTGCAGGTGCCGGTAATAGGCCGTGCGATCGAATGTCCACAATTTGCGCTGGAACGATGGCTTGGTGCCGTATTCGTAGACCACGGCATCCCAGCGGATGCGATCGTAGGGCGGCTCGATGAGCGGAAAGGCAAGATCGCGCAGCGTTTGTTCGTCGCCGGTGAGATTGTCGGCGGAAATCGGTGCGCCGATGCTGGCGGCGGCTTCCTCGCCGACCCAGGCATGAATATCGTCGGTGGCCAAGGGATCGGCGAGCCTGCCGAAATCGCCGATGCTGGTGCAGCCGGGAAGGACGAGCAGCGCCAGGACGGCAAGCAACGGCGCCCTTCTATCGCATCGGCAACGGGCGCGCGGCGACATAGCCAAAGCCGTTCAGCGGCGCCTCACCCGTCGGCGGCCGCCGTTGTCCGTCGGCGGATGCGTATGGGGTTCGGCCTCCTCGGCGCGCAGATCGGCATAGCGCTCGATCCGGATCACCGGCAGAATGATGATCGTCGCGGATTCGTCTTCCGCATCGCGGCCGAAGCGCACGACGCGCCCCTCCTCCGGAAATTTAATGACGTTGCCCACCAGCCGCTTTCCTCTGCCGCCGGCAAGGAGGCGTTCTGCCCCGCTGCGCAGAAATCGGCATCGCTATGATTAAGCGGCATGCAAGGTTAACGCTCCGCTAACGCCCACAACTTAGGCTGACGACGGAATTCGCCCTCCGGAAACTGTTGCGATCGAGTCACGCGTTATGGAAAGCGCCAGCCTATCGAGCCTCGACAACCTCACCCATCTCGGAATGCGCACCGGAGTCGATATGCGGCCCACGCTGCTGCGCGTTCTCACCGACCTCTATGTGCAGAAGCTCACCCACACTCCGGAGGAGGAGCGGCATTATACCGAGCTCGCGCTGCGCCTGCTCGACGCCGTGGACGTGGCGACGCGCACGGTGGTGGCGGGCCGACTGGCGCGCCATCTGTCGCCGCCGGTGCGGATCATCCAGCAACTCGCGGCGGATTTGCCTGAAGTCGCCGCGCATCTGCGCGCGCATCCCGTGCTGGTGCGCAAACTTCAATCAAGCAACTCGCAGGCAAGCGGACCGACGGCGCCGATCGCGTCGGCTGGGCAGGCTCCGGCAACCGGGTCCCCCGAACCTATCGGACGGGACCAACAGACTTTGCCCCACGCGCCGGCGCCCGGGCTGATCGCCGCCGATATCGCGAGCGAACTCAATGAGATGTTTTTCGCCGCCAGCGCCGACGAGCGGCGTCTCATTCTGCTCAATCTCAAAATCGCAGCGCCGATGCCGGCCGGCCGCATTCAAGTCGCGCGCGACGCCAGCGTCGGCCGGCGGCTGGAAACCGCCGCGCTCGCCCGCAACCGCGAGGATTTTGTGCAACAGCTCGCCCATGCGCTGCAGATATCACATTCGCAATCGCGCCGCATCATAAGCGATATGCTCGGCGAGCCGATCATGGTGGCCGCCAAGGCGATCGCCATGCCGCGCGACGTCGTCTATCGGATTCTTTTGTTCGTCAACACGACCGTCGGCCATTCAGTGGAACGCGTCCACGCGCTCGCCGCGCTCCACGACGAAATGCCGATGCAAGCCGCCGAGCATATGGTCGGGATCTGGCAGGCGCTGCATCGGCACGAGCACGCAAAACTTCGGCCCCTGGTCTGGAACGATGAGGCGCGCTCGCGCGCTCGAACCGCAACTGCCGCGGTGCGCCGCGCGCCAGCCCCGCACCGATCGAACGACCGTCGCGAGGTTTCTTAACTTGCGATATCGAGAAAGTTTCGGCCAGAGGGGTCCTCGACCTCTACAATCCACAGGTCGGAATCGAATTTCATCTCGCGTTCGAGCTTGGCCTCGACCGCCGCATCCGGCACCGGCTGCCGGGCAAAACTGGGCGTAAAGGTGCGGTCGGCGCCGCGGCTGGTGTCGAGCGCGCTCTGCGGGGCCGGCCCGAACAGGTCTGAGGTGCCGTCAAGCCGGCAAATGCGCACAAAAACCGCGCCGGCTTCCTCCGCACCGCGCCGGCGCACGACGGCGAATTCGCCCTCGACCTGACAGCGGCGCAAATAAGCGGCAACCCATAATGCGGATTTGAGACGCATCGTTCGGCTCACGTGGGTCGGGCAGAGCAGATATGACTCCAACCGCGTAAAGCCGCAAACTGAACGGCCGCGTTATTGCAGCGGGTGGCCCGCCATGATGGAAAGCGCGCGCACCAGGCGGTCGGAGACTTCTCCGCTGACAGGAAGCTTGCGCTCGCGCTCGAACTTCTCGATCGCCGTGCTCGTTGCGTCGTCGAGAATGCCGGACGGCCCGATCTGGCCATAGCCATAGTCGGACAGCGTGCGCTGCACCGCGGCTATCCGTGGCGACGGACCGATCAAATCGGCGATCGGATCGTCGCGGCGCAGGGCGACCGGTTGCGGCGTGACTGCGGTTGTGGCCGGTCCGGCGCGCTGTGCCGGCGCGTCATGTCCTGCAACCTGCGGCGCCTTCGGATTGGCGAAGAAGGGCGACGGATGCGAGCTCGACTGCAAGAAAACCGCATTGACGATGATGACGATGCTCGCCGCAGCCGCAGCCAGAATGGCGAATGAATCCACCGGACGCCGGGTCGCTATGGCCGACAATCGAAGGGCCAATGCTACGCCGGCGGCGGCTGCGCGAGCATAGAAGGGGCGATCGGGGCGGCGGCGGTTACGCACTTTTCTTCACCGGAATGTCATGAATGATTTCGCGCACAGTTGCTTCGTGCGCAGCCTTGGCGCTCGGCAGCGACGTTACGCGGGCCGGCAGATAGCTCATTACTTCGCCAGTCTCAACCGCAACGATCTTTCTCGCGGCACGGACCCGTTCGCAATCGAGCGGCAGCCGCACCGTGACGCGCGTGCCCTCGCCAATACGGCTGCGGATGCTGATTTCGCCGCCATGCAGTTGCACCAGCCCCTTGACGATGGAGAGACCGAGCCCGGTGCCGCCATGGCGGCGGTCATAGCAACTGCCCGCCTGGAAATACGGCTCGCCGACCCGCGCCAAATCCTCGTCGTTGATGCCGACGCCGTCGTCCTCGACGGCAAAGGTGATGTGCGCCGCCTCGGCGCGGGCGCCGATCGTGACCATACCGCCGCGATCGGTGAAGCGGATGGCGTTGGACAATAGATTGAGCAGTATCTGATTGAGGGCGCGCTTGTCGGCGACCAGCTCCGGCAAATCGGCGGGCATTGCTCTTTCGAGCCGCACGCCGGCCTCGCGCGCTCGCAACGCCAGGATGCCGCAGCAGGCGGCAACGACCTGTGCCGGCGCGAACGGCTCCGCCGTAATCTCGAAATTGCCGGTCTCGATCTTCGACATGTCGAGGATGCCGTTGACCACCGCCAGCAGGTGATGACCGGAGCCGTTGATGAGTCCGGCATATTCGCCGCGGCGACCGGCATCGAGCGCCAGCGTCTCCTCCTTCATCAGCATGTCGGAAAAGCCGATGATGGCGTTGAGCGGCGTGCGCAGCTCGTGACTCATGGTGGCGAGGAAGCGGCCCTTGGCCGCATTGGCGCGCTCCGCCTCGGCGTGCGCGTCCAAAAGCGCCTGCTGATGCAGCTTGCGCTCGGTCACGTCGCGCAATACCGCGACCACCTCGCGGCGATCCTGCCCGCTCGAATAGCCGCTCGTCTGCTCCAGCGGCCGGCAGCGCATTTCGATCCAGACGAATTCCGGAATAAGTCGGCCTTCGGCATCGACGTTTTCGCGACGGACGCGGAACTCGACCGAGCGCGATTCGCCGAGCGCCGCGGCGTCGCCCAGCGCAGTCAGATAGGCCGGCCGGTCGGCGACGTGGACCCGCTCGAACAGGCCATGGCCGTGTAATTGCGCGGAGTGCGATCCGAACAGAGGTTCCGCTGCTGGCGACACGAATAACACCGCACCGTCACAGCCGTGCCTCGTGATGACGTCGGCAATGTTACGCGCCAACAGCCGGTAGCGGTCCTCTTCCGCGTAGAGCAGCCAGAAGCTTGTCCGCGCCAAGGCTTCGGCGCCCAGCGCCAGGCCGGTCGCGTAGAGCCCGGCCGAAACGATGCCCAGCGCCGCCAGCACCTCGGGCGCCCCCGTATTGGGCTGCGGCAACAGGTGTTCCGCGCCGAACAGCGTCAAGAGGCCGGCGGCGCCAAGCGCGAAGGTCGAGGCGGTGGCGACGACGCGGCGCGACGCTGACAGCGACGCTTCGAGCGGCACAACCAAAAGCCAGATGGCGGCAAACGACGCGATGCCGCCGGTGGCCGCAGCCAGCGCCGTCACCAATCCGGTCAGTGCCAGCGAGGACAAGACGTGCGCGCTCTCATAGCGGCCGGTGCTGGACAGGAAATAAGCGCTCAAAATCGGCGCGACGAGCCACGCGAAAATCAGAAGTTCGGTGACGCTCGGCGCGCCGCGAACCGAGAGGTAGACCGGGAACGACGCCAGCGCGACAATGCTGCCGAGCAGACGCGGTGCGATGAATGCGCGATGGCGCGCCGCCGTAAGCGCATCCTGTTGCGCCGACGGATGCACCAGCGTCTCGACATAACTACGTATCGGCGCGAGCAGGCCCACGTTCCCAACGCACGCCCGGCTTTGCGAGACGCGCTCCCCTTTTTCTGTGACGCGGATCGTGTCAGAGGCCGCTTAAGCGAAAGCTAAGGGATGAGACGAGGTACGAGCGCGACGACACATTGGCGCAGCGGTAAATCCCCATCATGGTGAATCTCTCGTTGCCGCAAACGGTTGCTAAATGTTTGCGGTATTTGCGGAAGGCGAATTCGGCCCGGAGTTGCTGCATTTTTGCGGTTCCGAAATCGCGGCGAGACCCGAGGTCTCGTGCGTTCGCTCAAATTTTAGGTAGATTATATTTTTTCCAATTGTTCGAAAATTTGCGGCGTATTCTGTTCGATTATGGGCAAAAACGTACCGGGGGAGCGAACGCCGCCTTCAATGCTGCCTGCTAGCTTTCCGACACGTGCGGCAACCGTTGCCGCGGGGGATATGGGTTTCATGTTCTTTCTGTTGCGCATGGCGTTCTGGCTCGGCCTGGTGCTGATCCTGTTGCCGAGCGGCTCCTCGGAGCAAGCCGCGCCGGCGACCGAGGTCAATGCATCGCAAGCCATTTCGGCCGCCACCGCGACCGTCGGCGATCTGCGGCAATTCTGCGCGCGCCAGCCGGATGCCTGCACCGTCGGCTCGCATGTAGCGACGGAGCTGGGCTACAAGGCCAAGGCCGGCGCCAAGATGCTTTACGATTTCCTCAGCGAGACGCTGGCGTCCAAGCAGACTTCCAAGGATTCGCCAAAGGTGACCGGCTCGCTGGCACGCAGCGCGGACAAAGCCTCGGAGAATACGCTGACCCCGGCCGACCTGGCTCCCGCCTGGCGCGCTCCGCTGCCGCGCAAGAACCCCCGGCACCAAGCCTAACCTTTCCCTTTCCCTTTCCCTTTCCCTTTCCCTTTCCCTTTCCCTTTCCCTTTCCCTTTCCCTTTCCCTTTCCCTTTCCCTTTCCCTTTCCCTTTCCCTCTCCCGCTTCGATCCGATGCGACGTCAGCCGGCGCGCATATCGCCGTGGCCCGATCCGTCGACCTGTTGCGCGAGACGCCCTATATAGAGGGCGAACGATCCGGCGCTGGAGTCGGATCGGGGGATACACCGGCGCGATGGCTAACCTCGAAGACATCATCGGCAATTTCTCCGTCCTCGACGATTGGGACGATCGCTATCGTTATTTGATCGAGCTCGGGCGCGAACTGCCGGCGCTGTCGCGAGCCGCACGCAGCGACGCCAATAAGGTTCAGGGCTGCGCCAGTCAGGTCTGGCTCGACACCAGCGTGCGTCCGAATGGCGCAGCCGGGCCGGTCCTGGTCTTCTCAGGCGACAGCGATGCGCACATCGTGCGCGGGCTGATCGCGATCCTGTTCGCGACGTATTCAGGCAAGAGCGCGAGCGACATTCTCAAGCTCGATGCAGTCAAGTTGTTCGAAGAATTAGGCCTTCGGGAACACCTCACGCCGCAACGCTCGAACGGCTTCCGCTCCATGGTCGAGCGCATCCGCTCGGATGCGCGCGCGGCGCTGGCGACGGCCGCATAACCTCGCGGCTTTGCCGGGTCCGTAACCGGTATCCAAGCCGCGCCGGCAATCGTATTGTCGGTCGCATCGGGCGTAGGGGCTTCCCGTTGAGCAACCACACATTCCGCGCAAGTCTGACGGACGTGTTCGCCGGCACGGTCTGCAGCATTTTGTCCATCGCCTATTGCCTGTCTTATGCGGCGCTCATCTTCACGGGTCCGCTCGAACGCCTGTTGTCCTACGGCATCGCGGTGACGTTTTTGTCGGCCGCCGTCGGCGGCACGATGGTGGCGCTGCGCAGCTCGCTGCCCTTCGCCGTAGCCGGACCCGACAGTTCCATCTCGGTGGTCCTGGCGGCACTGGTGGCAACGCTGGTGCAGCGGCTGGCGGCCGGCGGCGGCACCGATCTGCTCGAGCCGGCACTGATCGCGATGGCGCTGGCGACCGCGCTGACCGGACTGCTGCTTTGCGTGCTCGGCTTCACCCATGCCGGGCGCGCCATCCGGTTCGTGCCCTATCCGGTCATTGGCGGATTCCTCGGCGCCACCGGATGGCTGTTGATCACCGGCGCGGTCCAGGTCGTCTCCGGTCAGCGGCCGACGCTGGCCAATATCGGGGCATTCGGCGATCTGGCGATCATGACCAAGATCGGGCCCGGCGTGCTGGTCGCGATCATCCTCGCTGTTTTGCTGCGCCGCTCCAAAAGCCCGTTCATCATGCCCGGCGTGCTGCTGACCGCGCTGCTGGTGACGCATCTGGTTCTGCTGTCGACCGGCACGCCGATCGCCGCCGCGCAAGAGAACGGCTGGTTATTCGAGCTGCGGCCGGCGGCCGGACTGACGCTGCCGTGGAAATTAGCGCCGCTGCAAAGCTTTCCGTGGTCGTCCTTGCCATCGCTCGCCGGCGATATGCTCGCCGTCATATTCGTGACCGTTACGAATTTTCTGCTCAACACGACGGGACTCGAAATCGCGACCCGCAGCGAAGCCAATATCGAGCGCGACCTCAAAGTGCTCGGGCTCGCCAATGTCGCGATCGCGGCGCTAGGCGGCTATGTGAGCTGCACCTCGTTCAGCCGCTCCATGCTGGTGCGCACCGCCGGCGCCACCGGCCGGATCGCCGGCCTGACGGTGGCGGCGATTTCCGCGGCAGTGTTGTTCGCCGGTCCGTCGTTTCTCGGCTATGTGCCGAAATATATTCTCGGCGGGCTCCTGTTCTATCTCGGCGCCGATCTCGTCTATCAATGGTTGATCCTGTCGTCGCGGCGCTTGTTGCTGCTCGAATATCTGTCGCTGATCGCCATCGCAATGCTGATCATCTATTCGGGCTTTATCGCCGGCGTATTGATCGGGATCGTCATTGGCTGCGCCACCTTTGCGCTGAGCGCGAGCCGGGTGAACGCGATCAAATTCAATTTCGACGGCTCGGAATACCGTTCGTCTCTCGATCGCGGCCCCTACGAAATGTCGCTGTTGGCCGATCACGGCCGGCAGATTCAGGGCATGACGCTGCAGAGCTATCTGTTCTTCGGTTCGGCCAATCAGCTTTTTCAGCACGTCAAGGCGCTGTTGGCGGCGCGGCCGGATTGCCGTTTTTTGATTTTCGATTTTCGCCTCGTCACCGGCATCGATTCCTCGGCGACGCACAGTTTTGCGCAGATCAAGCAGGCGGCGACTGCATGCGGCACGCGGATCGTGCTGGTCAATCTCACGCCGGAACTACAACGCGCCTTTCGCACCGCCCGCTTCGTGTCCGATGACGTTATCGTGGCGTCCAATCTCGATCGCGCACTGGAATTCTGCGAGCAGAATATCATCGAAGCCCATCGCACCGCAGCCGACGACGAACGATCGTTGCGGACGTGGTGGTTGGACGCACTGGGCGGCGGCGCCAATGCCGACCGGTTGGCCGGATATTGCCGCCGCCTCGAAGTGCCGGCCGGCCAAATCATCGCCCGCGAAGGCGATCCGGCCGTTTCGATGCATTTCATCCTCGAGGGTCGCGTCGGCATCCTCGTCGATATGGGCAACGGCCGGACGATGCGCGTCCGCAGCCTGGGACCGCACACCACAATCGGCGAAATGGGGCTGATTACCGGGCGGCCGCGCAGCGCCACCATCGCCGCGGAAACTGACAGCATGCTCTACGAGCTTACGGCCGAAGACTACGAACGCATCAAGCGCGACGAGCCCGCGCTCAGTCAGGCGCTGCTCGGCTATATCGTTTCAGTCATGTCGGAACGGCTCAGCTTCGCCAACCGCGCGGTCGGCGTGCTACAGCGATGATTGAGGCGCGGCGAACGCGTTCAGCCGCGCTCTCGGCGCCGGCGGCGCTGCTGTCCGAGCCCCATATCCTTGGCGAGCTTCGAACGCGCGGCCGCATAATTGGGTGCGACCATGGGATAGTCGGGCGGTAAGCCGAATTTCTCGCGGTATTGGTCGGGCGTCAGCTTGTAGCGCGCGCGTAGATGGCGCTTGAGCGACTTGAATTTCAGCCCGTCTTCCAGGCAAACGATATATTCCGGCGTCACCGAACGCTTGATCGGAATTGCCGGCTTGGGCGCTTCCGCGGCCGCCGCCGACTGGCTGGCCGCGACGCGCTTGAGAGCCGAATAGACCTGGCTGATGAGGTTTGGGATTTCGCCGCTGGGAACCAAATTATGGCTCACATAGGCGGACACGATGTTCGCGGCGAGCGCGATAAAGTCGCCGTCACCCGAATTCTCCGCCATGGCCGAATCTCATGCTGGGATTGCCGTTGAATGAGCGGCATCAACTTAAGATATACTAGGCTCCCGGAATGAAGGCAATAAAACACCGATATATCAAAGCCGATTGCTAATAGTCGAAAATATATACTGCCTGGCTATTCGGGAGCGGATGCGGGCGCCCCGGTCGAGACGTCCGGCCGGTCAAATATTCGCCGGCAGACGCCTACGCGCTCTGCTCGATGTGATTGCGCAATTCGGTGATCGAACCGAAACGGAGCGTACCCTGCGGCAGCTGCGCTTCGATAGAGCCGTCGGAATAGAGCGTGTAGGCCATGCCATCGACCACACCGGATTTGAGGACCGACACCGGCTCCGTCGCCGTGTCCAGTGTTTGCGGCTCATCCTCGGCCGGTGTGATGTCGTGCTCCGATTCGACCGCGGGCGCTGCGGCCGCAGACGCAACAGCCGGCGGTGCAGGCCGCATCGGCCGTGGGCCTTTCGGCCAAAGAGTATCGAAAGAGCGGCCTGCAGGCCGCTCAGATGGCAGCGGCGGCCGCGCACCGGTGTCGAGCCAGGGCGTATGCCTTGCCGGCGCCGAGCCGTTTTTACGATTTGCGCTGCGCGTTTTGTCCAACGCGGAGGTGGCAAGGTCCACACCGGTCGGAAGCGGCGGCGCGGCGTCTGGCGACGACGAAAGCTCGGTGTCTTCGGCGACCCGCGCAGCCTCGAGCCGGGCAATAACAGGAATTGTTTCGGGCTCGTCCTCAACCGGCTTTTTTCTAGCTGACGCGGCCGGCGTGACTGGCGCGGCCGCCGCGGCGGCAAGCGGGCGTAGCGCCGGTTTCTGCGGCAAGGGAAATTGTGTCGGCTCGCCCGGGCCCTTCGCCGTTGCGACTTGCCGCTGCGCCAGCGCGTGTTCGATCCGCTGCAAGACCCGCAACGCCAAGCCGAGACCGATCAGGAGGAACCCGCCCACGGCCGCAACCACGCCGGGCGTCATGATCGTGGTGTCGAAGCTATGGTCGTGGACCGACACGCCGGAGGCCGCCAAGAGCATTCCAGCCGCGCTCAATACTCCGCCAAACGCCAATAAAAGCAAATACATACGCCGAATCCGAAAGACACGCAAAACACCACTTCAAGGCAGTATTGTGACGGCAGTGCCGTGGCCGTGCAAGGATTATTATCCGGCGAGCAATGATCCGGATCGACCGACCGGAGCCGAACGAAGGGTCGGATTGCTTGATGCCGCAGAGCCGTTGCCGAAACCCCTGCGAAGGCCCTATCTAGAGGAACTATTCGCTTCCGCTGACGGTTGCACCTGCACTTTATACCGCCGTTTCGGCTTCACATTAAGGAGTAGACCAATGGCATTCACTCTGCCCGAGCTTCCCTATCCGTACGATGCGCTGGCGCCGCACATGTCGCGCGAAACGCTCGAATTCCATCACGACAAGCATCACCAGGCCTATGTGACCGCCGGCAATAATCTGGCCAAGGGCACCGAATGGGAAAACAAGCCGGTCGAGGAAGTCGTCAAAGGCACCTTCGGCAAGATCCCGGGTCTGTTCAACAATGCCGCGCAGCATTTCAATCACATCCATTTCTGGAAGTGGATGAAGAAGGGCGGCGGCGGCGACAAGCTGCCGGGGAAGCTGGAAAAACAGCTGACCTCGGACATCGGGCCGCTCGCCAAAGTAAAGGAAGACCTGGTTCAGGCGGGCGTCACGCAATTCGGCTCCGGTTGGTGCTGGCTCGCGGTCAAGGACGGCAAGGTCGCGATTATGAAAACGCCTAACGGCGAAAACCCGCTGGTGCACGGCGCCAAGCCGATCCTCGGCTGCGACGTCTGGGAGCATTCCTACTACATCGACTATCGCAATCGCCGCCCGGATTATCTCAAGGCGTTTTTTGATAATCTGGTCAATTGGGATTATGTGGCCGAGATGTACGAAGCGGCGATGAAGTAGCCGCTTGGCATCGCGCGTAGCGCCTGTCGGCGGGGCCTCCGGCCCCGCTTCTTGCTTTTCTGCTGCACATTTGACGCATTGTCCGGATCGGATTCGCCATTCATGACATGGCGGTGTTGAAAAGCGCCGATCAAAAGCCGGGCTGATCGTGCAAGTTGCGGTGGATTCCCTCACCTTTCGCGCGGCAGCACTGTTCCGCGCGCGTTGGCTCGATGCGCTGGCAATCTGCGTATTGGCGCTGATCGCGGCGATCGCCGCCGTGACCTTTCGCGATTACGGCCTCGGCTGGGACGACTACACGCAATCCCAATATGGCGATCTCTTGATGTCGCTCTACTCGTCCGGCTTTGCCGATAAGCGCGCGCTGTCGTTCGTCAATGTCTACATGTACGGGGGCGGCTTCGATCTCCTCGCCGCGCTTACGGCAAAAGTCTTGCCGTTCGGCCTGTTCGCCACGCGCCGGCTGGTCGGCGCCGCAGTCGGTCTGATCGGGCTGTTTGTGACGTGGCGGCTGGGCCGGCGCCTCGGCGGCCGGCTGGCCGGATTGGCGTCGCTCCTCCTCCTGGCCAGCTGCCCGCTCTACTACGGCCACATGTTCATCAACTGCAAGGATGGACCTTTCGCGGCGGTCATGGCGGTCACCTTGCTCGGGATGGTGCGCGCGTTTGACGAATATCCGCGGGCAACCCCCGCAACGGTAGCGCTTTGCGGCGCCGGCATAGGTCTCGCGATCGGCTCGCGCATCCTCGGCGGCTTCGCCGTCGTCGACGTAGTGCTGGCCCTGGTGTTTATCCTTGTGGCGCGCTCGCGCCAGCGCGCGCTCAAGCCTGCGCTGGCCGAATGCGGTTCCTTTCTGGGCCCTTTCATTCCCGGCGCGATCCTCGCTTATCTCGTCATGGGCTTGGTGTGGCCGTGGAGCGTGCTCTCTCCGCTCAATCCCATTCGCGCCGCTGCGTATTTTTCTCACGACTTCGAAAAGCCGTGGCGCGAGCTGTTCGACGGCCGGTTGATCCCGATTACCCAAATGCCGCGGAGTTACGTGCCGACGCTGTTTGCGCTGACGGTGCCGGAATTGATGCTTGCGCTCGGCATCTGCGCAATCGCGGGTGGCATCGTTGCAGTGGCGCAATACAATCGCGACACGGTCGGCCGCCGGGCCGCGCTTGTTGCCGTCACGCTCGCCGCGATACTTCCGCTTTTGGTCACGATCGTGGCGCGGCCGTACCTCTATAATGGCATTCGTCATTTGCTCTTCGTGCTGCCGCCGTTCGCCGTACTCGGCGGCCTCGCCGCGGCGTGGATCGCCCGTCGGCTGCAGGCCTACGGTCCCACCGCCATCGCCGCCGGCAGCCTGGCCTTCGTTGCCGGAATTGCTTCTCCGGTCGTCGACATGGTGCGGCTGCATCCTTACGAATATACCGATTACAACCACATCGTCGGCGGCGTGCGCGGCGCGCAGACCCACTTCATGCTCGATTATTGGGGGCTATCGCTGACGCAGGCGTCGCAGCGATTGCTGGCTTACATCGCGGATCATCGGCTGACGCCGGTCAACGGCAAATGGACCGTCGCGGTATGCGGCCCGCATCCGCCGGTGGCCGTCGCGCTCGGACCGCAATTCTCCACAACCTGGAATCCCAAAGGCGCCGACTTCGCCATGCAGCTCGGCGTCTTCTACTGCGCCAAGCTCGACGCGCCGCTATTGTTCGAGATCGTGCGCGACGGCGTCGCTTACGCGCGGGTGTACGACATTCGCGGCCGGTCGATTGCTTCGCTGCTCACAGTGCCGGGAATCGATAAAACGCACTACTAACAAACGTTGCCCGTAGCCGCATGCGTGAAACGACTGGCGAACGGAGATTGGCCAATGATTAACGTTACGCCGCGCGCCTTTGTTTTCGACGCCTATGGCACGCTGTTCAACGTGCATGCCGCGATTGCCCGCCACCGCGCAGCGGCCGGCCCGGACGCGGACCGATTTTCGGAACTGTGGCGGCTCAAGCAGATCGAATACAGCTGGACCTTGACGCTCGCCGGTCAATACGTCGATTTCTGGACATTGACGCAACGCGCGCTCGATTACGCATTCGCACGCGTACCCTCGGTCGACCGCGCCTTGCGGCCGCAACTTCTGCAAGCCTACCAGGAGCTCGATGCCTATCCGGACGCGCGCGAGGCTGTCGCCGGGCTCAAGATCCGGGGCATTACCACCGCGATCCTGTCCAATGGGTCGCCCCCCATGCTGACGTCCGCCGTCGCGGCGTCCGGCATGGCGGAACTGCTCGACGCCGTGCTCTCGGTCGACGCCGTGCGCATGTATAAGCCGCGACCGGAAGTCTATGCGCTCGTCACCGCGCGCTTTGTACTGCGTCCGGAGCAGATCGTGTTCGTATCGTCGAACCGCTGGGACGTGATGGGCGCGGCAGCGTTCGGCTTTCGCCCGCTCTGGGTCAACCGCACCGGCATGCCGGACGAATATACCGATCGGCCGCCGCTGCGCGTCGTGCCTGATCTATCGGCGCTGGCATCGCTGGAGGGTTAGGCGTTCACCGCGACCTTTTCCGGCTCGACCGCCGGCAACAATTTCGGCGCGACGAAGCGGCCGGCTTCGAGATCTTCGATCTGGCGATCGATCTGCTTCATGACGTAGCGCGAGTAAGGCCCGACATGGAGGTAGAACGCCATCAGCGTGACGATGGCGCGGACCGACTGCGGATTCTTCGACATGCAGGTGGTGAACGCTTTCCAGAACCGCTCGCGACCTTCCGGCAGCCGCGACAGCAGTTCGTGCACCATGTTGATGGTTGAGAGCCGGCGACGGATATCGCCCTCGGGCAGTTCCTTGCGCCGGCCCGAGCAATCGAGCATGGCGGAGAGCCGTTCCAACCGGCCGCAGAACGCGTCTGGATCGTAGATCCGTTCGAGAATCTGGCGGTAATCGCGCAGTATCTCCAGCCGGGACCGTTTGGTCGCGTAATTGACGCCGGCGGTACACTGGTCGCCCTTGCCGGCGGGCGCGGAGTCATGATCGACATGGAGCCGGCCTTCGCGCGCCAGCCGGCGCGTGAGCTGCGTGTTCGGCAACGCGTAAAGCAGGCCGACCATGGCGATCGGGATCGCGGATTCCTCGATCAGTCCGACCATCGGCTCGGCGACCGAGCCGCGCTCGCTGTCGAAGCCGACTATGAAGCCCGCGGTCACGAACATGCCGGCGTGATAGATTCTATGCACGCTTTCGGGAATGCTGCGGCGCGTATTCTGCTTCTTGCGCATCGCGATCAGCGTTTCGGTATCCGGGCTTTCGATGCCGACGAAAATGGCAAAGAAATTCGAACGCTTGAGCATCGCCAGCAGATCGCCGTCGTCGGCCAGATTGAGCGAGGCCTCGGTAGTGAATTCGAACGGATAATCGTGCTGGTCGATCCATTTTTCCAGCACCGGCAGGAACGCCTTGATCGCTTTCTTGTTGCCGATGAGATTATCGTCGACGAAATCGACGTGGCCGCGATAGCCCAACCGATAGAGCGCTTCGAGCTCGGCCAGCATCTGGTCGTGCGTCTTGGTCCGCGGCGACCGGCCGTAAAGCTCGATGATATCGCAGAACTCGCAGGTGAAGGGGCAGCCGCGTGAGAACTGCACCCCGATGTAGAGGTACTGTTCGAACTTCAGCAGATCGAAGCGCGGCACCGGCGTCTTGGTGACGTCGACCTGGAACTTCTCGGCCACGAACATGCCCTCGCGGCTGCCTTGCTCCCAGGCCGCGACGAACTGCCCGATGATGTCCTCGACTTCGCCAAGGACGCGGAAATTTGCGCCCTCGTAGCGGTGCGGACTCGATGTTGCATCGGGGCCCCCGACCACAACCGGCAGGCTGCGGGCGCGGCACATGTCGATAAGTTCCAGCGTATCCGACTGCTGGAACAGCATGCCGCCCGTCATCACCATATCGGCCCAGTCGAGATCGCTCTCGGCCAGCTCCTCGGTATTGCGGTTGACGAGCCTTACGTTCCAGGACTTCGGCAACAGCGCCGCAACCGTGATCAGACCAAGCGGGATTGCGGGATAGCGCGCGCCCACCAGTTCGCAGGCTTCCGAAAAGTTCCAGAACGAATCCGCCATAAAGCGCGGATAGATCATGAGGACGTTGCACGGGCTCGCTGCCAACGCGCTTGCGACGATATTCTGCTGCTGTTCCAAGGAACCCCACCCCGTGCGGTCAACGCACAATCCGCGCAGTATGGCCGTATTGGCCGATAATACAAGGACAAAGCCGGTTCCAACCGCCGCCGTCGAGAAGCCGAAAATTAGCGAGGGATCATGGCGTTATCGCGGCTTGCTGAGATCGGATGTGACCGCCGACAACGCTTCCGGTAACCTTCGCGCCAATCGCAATCCGGCCCTAAGGGCGGACAGCAACGGGAGAGAAGCAAAATGCGCGCCGCCTTCTATGAGCGCAACGGCCCCGCCGGCGAAGTACTGAAGCTCGGCGAGGTCGATACGCCGCGCCCCGGACCGGGCGAGGTCCGCGTCAAACTCGCGACCTCCGGCGTCAATCCGTCCGACGTCAAGGCACGCTCCGGCGCGACACGCAAGATCGCCTATCCGCGCGTGATCCCGCACAGCGACGGCGCCGGCGAAATCGACATGGTGGGTGACGGCGTATCGTCCTCGCGCGTGGGCGAGCGGGTGTGGTTGTGGAATGCGCAATGGGCGCGCGCTTTCGGCAGCTGCGCCGAATATGTCGCGCTGCCGTCGCAAGAGGCGGTGCGGCTACCGGCAAATGCCAACTTCGAGGTCGGCGCCTGCCTCGGCATCCCGGCGATGACGGCCTATCACGCCATCGCGGTCTCCGGCGCGGCACCCGGCATGACGCTTTTGATCGCCGGCGGCGCCGGCGCCGTCGGGCATTATGCGGTGCAATTCGCCAAGTCTGCCGGCGCCACCGTCATCGCCACCGTCAGCTCGCCGGAAAAGGCCGCTATCGCGCGCGCTGCCGGCGCCGATCATGCGATCGACTATAAGCGCGAAAACGTCGGCGCGCGCGTGACGGACATCACCGGCAATCGGGGCGTCGACGCCATCGTCGAACTGGACGTTGCCGCCAACGCCAAGCTCATCCCCGCCGTGCTGCGCCCGCGCGGCCTGGTCGTGGTCTACGGCACCGGCGCCGCCGAGGCGGCGATGCCGTTGATGTTCTTGCTGCGCAACGCCATCGCGCTGAAATTCATCTATGTGTATGAACTCGACGGCGCCGAGCGCGCCGCGGCGCTCGCCGGCATCGAACGCGCCCTCGCGGCCGGCACGCTGATTACCGCTATCGGCGCTACCTTTCCGCTCTCCGCCATTGTCGCGGCGCACGAAGCGGTGGAGCGGGGCGACGTTTTGGGCAACGTCGTGGTAACGATCCGCTAAATTGCCGTTATGCGGCATTTTCCGCCGACGGTTCCGAGTCGGGATTCTTCAGGGCGGCCACGATCTGTTGCTTGGTGAGCCGCGTGCCGTCGTCGCCTTCGACCAGCAAGGCGACACGCCCGCCATGATTGAGGTGGCGTGCCCAGCTCATTGCTTCGTCAAGTGTATTGAATTCCTTGAACAGGTGGCGATCCTTTTCCAACGGCGAGATGGATTGCGAGCCGCGCGGACCGGAATAAACGCGATAGGTCATCACTGCATCTCCTGTTTTTCCGCCTGTGCCGAGGTGCATATGGGAGGCAAATGTGCCGAGCGTGTGTCGCCGGCGTGCGCCGTGCGGCGGGTTGACGCGGCCAAAAAATTGCGGCGATGCCGAGATTATTTTTGCGGCACGAAATTTTGATCGCCGTAGGGCAACTCGGTCGGGCGCGCGATGGCGATGAAGGCGTGATCGAGGGCGTGGTGACAGGCGTTGCAGCCGGCGCTCAGACCGTCATAGGCGGCGGCGAAGGCCGCACTGTTTTTGCCGTCGACCGCCTTTTGCAACGCGGCAAGCGGCGCGCCGACGTGCTGCTTGACGATATCGCCGCCAAGCATCTTGCCGACATCGTCGAAGCCGTCGTGCAATTCGCCGATCTCGTAATCGGCGAGCGGCCAGTTCCCGGCGTGGCCGGCAAACCAAAGCTTGATGTGACGCTCCTGCTGGTGCGCCATGATATCGCTGAGGCTCGGCTGATAGGGCTCATCTGGCGGCGCAGCCGCCGGCTGTTGCGCCCCGGAGTTCTCCTGAGCGCCCGCCGCAACCGCGCCAAGCAGTACCGCACTCACCGCCGCCACCACGACTTTCACGGAGAATTTCATTGCACGGCCTCAACTGATCGGCGTCAGCGCCCCGCTGCATTCCTTGGGATGCGCCTGCTGGCAAGCCGCGTAGAGCGCCGGGCAGGACCGCGCCGCGGCCACAGCTTCATCGATGGTCTTGACCCGGTCGCCCGCCGCGCGCGACTGCCCGTCGTAGATAAGAACCGCATCGTCGCGTTCGATGTTGCGGTCGGTCATCAGGAACTGATTCGCGCTATCGAAGTACACGGTCGCGGTATTGATCGCGTCGTTGAGCTTCTTGGTGTACTCGGCGTTGATCCTGGGATCCGGCTTGACGACGCGGGCGTGCACGGCAATGTCGGTGTCGAGCACGTTGAGCTTGAAATAGATGCCGCCGCATTGTGCCAGCGCCAGCCAATAGGGCTTGGCGGTAAAGGGACCCGCCGCGGTGACGACCCGGTCGCGCTTGTCGACCGGCACCGCGGGCGCCGGGCGCTCGATTTGCCTGGGCTCGCGTTGGCGCGAATATCTGTGCCGGTATTGCGCCTGGGCGTTCGTCGTTGCGACGGCGAGCGCAAGGACCGGCAGAACGAGCTTGGTGAGCGCTCTCGACATGGCGCCGATTAGAATATTTCCAGCCATTAGAACTTCTCGATCCATTAAAACTTTTCCAGCCATGGCCGCAGCTCGATCTCCCAGGCCCAGGCGCTGCGCGGCTGCTGCAGGAGATGTAGATAGCTCTGCGCAATAGCGTCGGGATCGAGCATGCTGTCGGGCTTGTCCGGCGGATCGGGCCGGCGTTCGCTCTTGATGCCGCCATCGATCACCACATGGCCGACATGAATGCCATGCGGCGAGAGTTCGCGGGCCATGCTCTGGGCGAGACCGCGCAGCGCGAACTTGCCCATGGCGAACGGCGCCGACTGGGCATAGCCTTTCACGCTCGCCGAAGCGCCGGTGAAGAAGATCGCGCCGTGCGCTTTCGGTAGCATGCGCTTGGCCGCCTCCTGCGCCACCAGGAAACCGCCGAACGCCGTGACTATCAGCGATTTCTGGACCTCCTCGGGAATAAGATCGACCAACGGGCCGCGCGTGCGGTAGCTCGCGTTATAAACGACGACGTCGGGCGCGCCGAGGGCGGCTTCGACGTCGGAAAAAAGCTTTGCCACTTCAGCTCGGGTGGTGGCGTCACAGGCAAAACTTTTTGCGCCGGTCTCCTGCGCCAGCGTCGCCAGGTTGGCGGCGCGGCGCGCGGCAAGCGCGACCTTCAGTCCGGACTTGGCGAATGTCCGCGCCAGCGAGGCGGAAAGCCCAGAGCCGACGCCGACGATGAGTGCAGTTTTATAGGATGTTTCGGGCATCGGCTCCTCCGCCATCGCGCCGGCTTTATATCTTGCGCCGCCTTGATGTGGCGGTTTGGCCGGCGATCGTCAATCGATCACCGCGATGGCATTGATCTCGACCAGGCAGCGCGGATCGGTGGCAAGCCGCACCACCTGGACCGTCGTCGTGGTCGGTTTGGCGTCGCCAAAATATGCGCCCCAGACGCGGTTGAGGCCGTCCTGGTCGCTTAGATCGGTCACGAAACGATCGGCGGTGACGATATCGGCGAAAGTCGCGCCGGCGGCTTGCAGTCCGCGCTTGAGATTCTCCAGCGCCGCCCGCGCCTGCCCCGCCATGTCGCGCGGCATCGAGTCGAATTCCTCCGGCCGGTGCGGATGATGATGATAAACCGGCGCCGCGGTGACCCCGGCGAGATAAACGGTGGTGCCGCCCGTGACCTTGATCGCCGGCGCATAGGGCATCCAGAGGTCGGGGGCGTCGGGCCAGTGGATGTGTTCGATGGTTTTGGGCATTTTTGACTGGCTCCCCAGCATTTTCTGACGAATGAGCTTATAATAACCTGACGAACCCGTCATGCCCGCACTCGTTGCGGGCATCCACGACTTGTCGCGTTGCGGTTACATAGACGTGGATGGCCGGAACAAGTCCGGCCATGACGATTGACCCGCGAACCTTGAAGAAGCGCAGATGATTCCGAAGAAAGAAACCTTGGTGCCTAAGGTAAAATCGGCACTTCTGCGTATCGATATTGCCAGCGCGGACGCTCGCCCCCTCAAGCCGGAGGACTACGAGGAGATCCCTGAACTGACCGACGAATGGTTCCGTGGCGCGGATTTGTATGAAGGGGATAAGCTCATACGCCGCGGCCGGCCGCCCTCTTCCAGTCGAAAGCGTCCGGTGAGCTTGCGGCTCGATCCCGACGTGCTCGCACACTTCCGCCGCGGCGGCCGCGGCTGGCAGAGCCGCGTCAACGCGGTGCTGCGTAAGGCGGCGAAGTTGCCGGCTGAGACGCGGAAAAAGGCGTGACGACCCCGATTATGAGTCAGGGGCCGTTTCCGTCTGCCGGCGAAAAGCAGAATTAAATTGGTAGCCGTGCTACCCGCGTGCAACAGCGACCTTCGGTTCGCAGGCGACGGGAAAGTTCACCGAATTAGCGATGAAACACTTCTCGTGCGCGGCGTGGTGAAGGGCCGTAGCGCGCTCCCTATCCGAGCCGCTGGCCACGGTCACGATTGGACGGAGCACAACTTGCGTGAACCGGCCCGCGCCGTCGGCCCGTTCTTCCATTACGCCATCTGCGCTGTCGCTGTACGCGGTCACGATGACTCCCGCTTCGGCCGCGAGATGCAAATACCAGAGCTTATGGCAAGCCGAGAGCGATGCCACGAGCAACTCTTCGGGATTCCAGCGCGACGGATCCCCTCGGAATGCAGGGTCGGACGAACCGTCAATATGCGGCTTGCCCTTCGCCTGGATATCGTAGTCGCGAGAATAAGCACGGTAACTTGAAGTGCCGCTTCCCAGATTTCCGCTCCAATCGATCGTGATCGAATAGCGGTGCTCGCGGGTGCCCGACATTATGCTCGCTCCCAATGGCGCTACATCCTAAACACCCCGAACCGCGTCTGCGGAATCGGCGCATTGAGCGCCGCGGAGAAGCAAAGCGCCAGCACGCGCCGCGTCTCGCCCGGCGTGATAATGCCGTCGTCCCATAGCCGCGCGGTGGCGTAATAGGGATTGCCCTCGGCCTCGTATTGCTCGCGGATCGGCTGCTTGAATTCCTCCTCCTCGACCTCGGACCATTTCTTGCCCTCGGCCTCGATATTGTCGCGCCGCACGGTGGCGAGCACGCTCGCCGCCTGCTCGCCGCCCATCACCGAGATGCGCGCGTTCGGCCAGGTGAACAGAAAGCGCGGGCCAAAGCCGCGGCCGCACATGCCGTAATTGCCGGCGCCGTAGGAGCCGCCGATGACGACGGTGATTTTCGGCACCTGCGCGCAGGCGACTGCGGTCACCATCTTGGCGCCGTCCTTGGCAATGCCGCCGGCCTCGTAATCACGCCCGACCATGAAGCCGGCAATATTTTGCAAGAACAACAGCGGCACGCGGCGCTGGCAGCACAGTTCGATGAAATGCGCGGCCTTGAGCGCGCTCTCAGAAAATAAAATTCCGTTATTGCCGAGAATGCCAACCGGGATGCCGTGGATATGCGCGAAGCCCGTAACCAGCGTCGTGCCGTAAAGCGCCTTGAACTCGTCGAACTCGGAACCGTCGACCAGCCGCGCAATCACCTCGCGCACGTCGTATTGCTTCTTCAGATCCACCGGCACGATGCCGTCGAGCTCGCTTATGTCGTAGTTCGGCTCGCGCGGCTTGGCGAGCGGAATGTCGATCGCCTTCTTGGTGTTCAGATTGCCGACAATGCGGCGGCACAGTTCCAGCGCGTGGCGGTCGTTCTCGGCGAAATAGTCGGCGACGCCGGATTTTCTGGCATGCACATCGGCGCCGCCGAGGTCTTCGGCACTGACCACTTCGCCGGTTGCCGCCTTCACCAGCGGCGGCCCGCCGAGAAAGATGGTGCCCTGGTTGCGCACGATGATCGTCTCGTCCGACATCGCCGGCACATAGGCGCCGCCAGCGGTGCACGAGCCCATCACCACGGCGATCTGGGCGATGCCGGCAGCCGACAGCGTCGCCTGATTGTAGAAGATGCGGCCAAAGTGCTCGCGGTCGGGAAATACTTCGGTCTGATGCGGCAGGTTGGCGCCGCCGGAATCGACCAGATAAACGCACGGCACCCGGTTCTCGCGCGCGATCTCCTGGGCCCGCAGATGCTTCTTCACCGTGAGCGGGTAATAGGTGCCGCCCTTGATCGTGGAATCGTTGCAGATGATCATGCATTCGCGACCGGACACGCGACCGATGCCGGTGATGATGCCGGCCGCATAGATCGCATCGTCGTACATGTCGGCAGCGGCAAGCGGCGACAATTCGAGGAACGGCGTGCCGGGATCGACGAGCGTCATCACCCGTTGCCGCGGCAACAGCTTGCCGCGCGCGAGGTGGCGCTCGCGCGCCCGAGGCGGCCCGCCTTCGGCGGCCTTGGCGCGACGCGTTTCGAGTTCCGCGATCAGCGCGCGCATTGCCGCCTGGTTAGCGCGGAATTCCTTCGACGCGGTGTCGACGCTGCTGACGATGGCGGTCACGAATCCCCCTTGGGCTGAGGGGGATTTCACTATGCCCGGCGGCCCGGCGCAACGCCCCGCTTGTCCCGCATGCGGCGCAGCGCAAGCCGCTGCACCACTGCTCTGGGACCTTCGGAGGCTCTGAGCCTGGCACGATCCCGGTTTTGCAGCGCACCACTTGGTGCCGCGCTACGCGCGGGATACGCGCTCAGGCGCGGACCTCCTGGCGCTGAAAGATCACGTAGCCGATGACAAACAGCAGGATCTCGGTCGCCACCATGCCGACGATCTGCGGCCAGGCGATCAAGACGCTGGCGCCGAGCGGCAGCGGCGCGCCGAGCACGGCGCCCTGAAGCTGGCTGAGATAGATCGGTCCGAGCGCGCGCGTGGTCGGATCAAGCAGCGCCACTACCACTTCGGCGTAAAGCGTCGATGGCGAGAGCCGCGCCAGGATTTGCTCCAGTTCGGCAGTGCCCGGGGTCTGCAGTCCGAGCGCCATATAGCGCGGGTCTGGAGGAATTATCATTTGCGCGAATGCGCCGGCCAGCACAGGCCATATGAAGGTGACAAGGAGCCACAGGCCGAGCGTGACCAGCGCCGCGGTCGCCGCGGACCGGAAAACGATCGAGAACAGTAAAGCCAGCGCCAGCCAGACGCCGGCGTAGACGATCGTCACCAGGAGAAACACGAAGCTGCGGGCGATCTCCTCGCCGCCCGGCGGAATGCCGATCATGAGCAGTCCGAGCCCGATGACGAGAAGCCACAGCGTGACCATGCTGATCGAAAGCGTCATCAGGCCGGCGAGGAATTTGCCGAACAGCAGAGCGTCGCGATAGATCGGCTGCGACAGGATGCGCGACAGCGTGCGCCGATTATGCTCGCCGTTGATGGAATCAAAGCCGAGCCCGATCGCCATCAGCGGCACCAGGAACGACAGGAACGAGACGAATGACGGCAATGGGTCGCGCGAGGTCGTGAACAGCCGCAGGAACAGGAACGGATCCTCCGCGGTGGTGTCCTTGATCTGCTGGATCGCGCCGTAAAGCGCCGCCAGCGCCACCAGCACCACAAGCCATTCCAAGACGCGCATGCGCACCGAGGTCAGGTGGTCCGACAGCTCCTTGAGCATGACCACGCCGAGCCCGGAAAATGCCGAGCCTTCACGCTGCATCGCGCGCTCCCTCCTTTACGGCCTCCTCGGGCTGGGCCTCGAAATAGCGGGTATAGATCGCATCGAGGCTCGGCTCCTCGACACCGAGGAATTTCAAGCGGCCGTGCATCGCCACCACTTCGACCGCGGCTTCCGGGCGCACGTCGCGATCGGCGGAAAGCCGCAGCCTGCCGAGGCCGGTTTTCTCGACGCCGCTGACGCCCGGAATGAGCGCGAGCCGTTCGGCCAGGCCGGCGCCGTCGGCTTCGATATCCACAACATAGCCGCCGCCGAGCACGGCGCGACCGAGTTCCGGCACCGTGCCCATCAACGCGATGCGGCCGGCCGAAAACAGCGCGACGCGGTCGCACACGCTCTGCACCCGCTCCAGCAGATGCGACGACAGCAGGACCGATACGCCCTCGTTCTTGAAGCCGCGGATAATGCCCAGCAGCTCCGCGGTGGCGTGCGGATCCAGGCCCGACGTCGGTTCGTCGAGGATCGCGATCTGCGCGCCCTTCATCAGGATTTCGGCCAGCCCCAGCCGCTGCCGCATGCCGCGCGAAAAAGTGGCGACGCGTTTTTCGGCGACGTCGGAAAGACCGACGCGCTCGATCGCGTCCGCGATCCGCTTCTCGCGTTCGGCGAAGCGGAAACCGATCAGCCGCGCAGTGTAGCGCAGATTGTCGGCCGCGGTGAGATTGTCATAAAAGCCAACGGTGTCCGGCAGATAGCCGACGCGCCGTTTGACCGAAAGCGGCTCGCGCGCCGGATCAAAGCCGAGCACGCTCACTTTACCCTCGGAAATGTCGGTAAGCCCGAGCAACATCAGGATGGTCGTCGTCTTCCCCGCGCCGTTCGGCCCGAGCAGGCCGAAAATCTCGCCGCGGCCGACCGAGAACGAGATGTGGTCGACGGCGACCGCCGGCCCATAGCTCTTGGTGAGGCCTTCGGCCTCGATGACGTTGTCCTGGTTCATCGGCGGCCGAACCTTGCGACCGCGCCGACCATGACCAACAGCGCAACGCCGATGATGCCGACGCCGGCGATGCCCCACATGGTCGACGTCGTCACGGTGACGCGGAAGTTGGTCGAGGCCGACTCGCCGCGCGCCGCGGCTCTGATCGTGGTGACGTAATCGCCGGCGATCGCCTTGTCTGTCGGCGTGATCAACGCCTGCACTTCCTTGTTGTCGTTCGGCGCAATGCGATCGATGGTCTTCGGATCGAAGTTGATCTTCCAGCCGCTCGGCGCCGAGCCCGACAGCTCGACATCGTCGGCCGGTGCCGTGCCGATATTGGTGATGACGACCGGGACCGACGCTTGCTGTCCGGCCGACGCGCGCGTCGACACCAGACCCTCGCGGCCGCTGACATCGAGCCGCGGCTGACCGGTAATAGTGAGGCCAAGATCCGTGCTCGCCGAGGCGTCTTCCGCCGCCACCCGCGCCGTGACCTTGTAGTCCCCGGCCGAGGCGGTGTTCGGCGGGGTGACTTTGAGCTTCACGTCCTTGGTCTGGCCGGCGTCGATTGGAACCGCATTAAGCTCCTGCGTGCCGTACTGCTCGGTGAACGAGGCATCGAAATTCTGCGGCGCCTGGGCGGACAGGCTCACGGTGAGCTTCTTGCCGCTGTCATTTTTGATATTGAGCTGGAATTCGAAGCTCGACTTCGAGGTGCCGCGCAGTTCGGGAAGTTGCGGCGTGACCGACAGCTTGGCCGGCAGGTCCTTGGCGAGCGTCACCGCGATCGGCAGCTGCAAATTCGTCGAGCTTCCGGTGGCGGCGACGGTGAGCGTTTGCGTGCCGATCGGCGCGTTCTTCGGCACATCGAGCCGCAACGAGAGCGAGACGCTCGAGCCGGTCGCCGGCATCGCCGCAGCAACCGGCTGGCCGCCGCCCAACAGCGTCGCCGTCCACCCCGTCGGCACACCCGACACCGACAGCGCCAAGCGCTCCGGCGCCATGTCGTAATTCTGCAATCGCAGCGTGACGGTCGAGGTTTCGCCCGGCCGCACCGTCACGGCGGGATAATCGCTCATCAGATAGAGGCCCTTCACGTCCTTGGGCGCGTCGTCGGCCTTGACGGCCGGCGCAGAAGCGACCGCGACGGCGGCCAGCAAAGCGGCGACAAAAGCGGCATGAGCGGCGACAAATCGATATCGCATTGGTGTTGGCTCCCGTACAGGCAATTGGATCGGTGTACCCCTTCCCACAACGCGCTTGAAAAAGCACGCGCGAGCGACGGACATTGTCGGCTTAATCGTGACAAAATCATGCAGATAGGGGCCTATTTCGCCAGGGCTGCGGTAGAGAGCCGCAGTTAGCATGGGGGCTGCGCGGATGCGCCGCACCAAAGAGATCAGCGCCGGGATAGCGGCGTTCCGGCGTAACAACGGACTCGAAGTCCTGCTCGGCCATCCCGGCGGACCGTTCTGGGCGAACAAGGACGACGGCGTTTGGACCATACCCAAGGGCCGCGCCGAACCCGGCGACGAGATCGTCGCCGCGGCGCGACGCGAATTCACCGAAGAGACCAACTTGACCGCCGACGGCGAACTGATCGCGCTTGCTTCGGTTAACCAAAACAGCGGAAAGACCGTGCACGCCTTCGCCTTCGAAGCCGATTTCGATCTCGCGCGTTTTGCCAGCAATGAATTCGAGATCGAGTGGCCGCCGCGATCGGGCCGCCGGCAAAGCTTCCCGGAGATCGACCGCATCGCCTATTTCACGCTGCCGGTCGCGATGGTGAAAATTCTCGCCTATCAGCGCCCGCTGCTGGACGAGATCAAGCGGCGTTTTGGCTGACCGGCATCGTTCGCACGTCATAATTCGCGGGGTACTTGCGGCCAATCGACTTCGTCGTGCGGCAGCACCCAGGGCTCGCGGCGGGCGGCGGCGCGCCACTCGGCCCAGGCCGGCAGGCTCATCACCACCCGCATGTAGTCGCGCGCGGCGGCGCCGACCTCGACTGCATAGGTGTGAAAGCGCCAGACCACCGGGGCATACATGGCGTCCGCCGCGCCGAACGGACCAAACAAAAACGGCCCGCCGAATTTGGCGCGGCATTCGCTCCAGATCGCATCGATACGCGCCACGTCGCGCGCCGCGCCGTCATCGAGCGCGCGCGATTTGACCGGCCGCGCCGCGTTCATCGGCAGATGCCGCCGCAGCGCCAGAAAACCGGCATGCATTTCACAAGCAATGGCGCGGGCATGACCTCGCGCGCCTAGGTCTTTCGGCCACAGGCCGGCGGTGGGAAATTTTTCCGCGAGATATTCGAGGATCGCCAGCGATTCCCAGATCCGCACCTCGCCGTCGAGGAGAACGGGCACCCGGCCGGCGCCGCTCACAGCGGTGACGCGCGGCTTGAAGTCCTTCGCCTCCAGCGAGATTACCGTCTCCCCGAAAGCGATGCCGGCGACTTTTAGCCCCAGCCACGGCCGCAACGACCACGACGAGTAGTTTTTGTTGCCGATGATGAGATGCAATGCCATGGCGGTTTGTAACCCGGATTTCGCCGCCGCGAAATCCGCTGATCGGCCCGGTTTTGAATCCATCAAAACCGATAAGGCTTTAGACCAGCCCGCTCACCACCGCGACAAACGAGATGAAGAGAATGGCGGCGGCGGTAAACAGCACCGTCAGCGCGGTCTCGGCCCAATCGGTCCTGGCGGCTTGAACCTGCACAATGGCTTGTGCCGGCTGCGCGACCGGCGCGGCAGGCATATCGGTCGAGGTCATGCCCTTCCCCAAAGGATGCTGCACAGGAACAAAGTATCGAGCCGCAGCAATGAAGGATCGGTAAATCAAAGCTTACGCCGGACCCCCGCATTACGGCGCGGGAAACAATTCCGCGGTTCGCCCGGTCAGCCGGTAGACCGCCAAGCCCAGCCATTCGTGCATGGCGTAGTCGGTCATCGACAATCCGGCCGGCAATGAGGAGAACGGCGTTGTCGCGTCGATCGGTCCGCGGGTGCGCCAATCGACCGGATAGGGCTCGACGGGGAATCCGGCGGCGCGAAACGCCGCGATGGCGCGCGGCATATGAAAGGCCGACGTCACCAAGAGCCAACGCTCGCCGGGCTTCGGCTGGGCAATCAGCCGCGAGAACACGGCATTCTCGATCGTATCGCGCGACTGCTCTTCGGCGGTGATGCGGTCATGCGCCACGCCAAGCGCCTCCAACTCCTTTACCGCAATTGGGGCTTCAAGCGGAGCATTAAAGTGCAGCGAACCGGTGCCGCCGGAGAAGATGATGCGGGCATTCGGATAGCGCCGCGCCAGCTCGGCGGTGACGGTGATGCGCTCGGCCGAGCCGTTGAGCGCCACCGCACCGCGCGCAAGCGATATCCCCGGCGCGATCGCGCCGCCGAGAACGACGATGCCGTCCGGCGGTCCCTGCGCGGGATTCCAGGGCGGAAAGCGCTGCTCCAGCGGCAGGATCAGCATGTGGCCGAGCGGCGAATAACCGACAATGGCGATCAGCACGACACTGGTCACCACCAGCCAGCTGGCGAGCCGCCGCAACCGCGTGCACAACAGGACCAGGCCGACGAGCCCGACCGCCATCGAGAAATTGGACGGCAGCACCAATAAGCCAAGCGTTTTGGAGAGGGTGAAAAACATGGCGCGATCCTACTTCATCCGCACCCGCACCGCGGTGTCGGATGTTCAATCGCGCGACTTGCGCCAAGCCGCGTAGCGCGCTTTGGCCTCGTCGTTCGGCGGATAGAGACCGGGCAGCTTGACGCCTTTCTCGACCTCGGTGAACACCCAGCTTTCGTAAAGCTCATGCTCGGCGCCCTCATGGGCGACGAAGGCCACCAACGCCTGCGGGATGACCACCGCGCCGTCGTCGTCCGCCACGATCACGTCGCCGGGAAAGATCGCGCAGCCGCCGCAGGCGATCGGCTCCTGCCAGCCGACGAAGGTTAAGCCGTTGACCGAAGCCGGCGCCGCGACGCCTGCGCACCACACCGGTAGCTTGCTGGTGAGCACGCCTGAGAGGTCGCGCATCACCCCGTCGGTGACCAGCGCCGTGACGTCGCGCTTTTTCATACGCGCGCAAAGGATGTCGCCGAATATGCCGGCGCTCGGCACGGCCATGGCGTCGGCGACCGCAATGACGCCTTCCGGCATTGCCTCGATCGCGGCGCGGGTCGAGATCGGACTGGCCCAGCTTTCCGGCGTCGCCAAATCCTCGCGCACCGGCACGAAACGCAAGGTAAAGGCCGGGCCGACCAGCCGCTCGCCCCCGGTAGCCAGCGGTTTCGGGCCGTTCATCCAGCAGCGCCGGATGCCTTTCTTCAATAGCATCGTGGTGATCGTCGCGGTGGTCACCTTGCGCAGAATATCGAATAAAGCATCGCTCATCGTTCGCCTCGTATCGGAAAATGAATCATGCCGGCACGATGCCGAGCCGCGCATCGCGGCGGCGCAGCCAAGCCACGAAAGGGATCGACAACAGCACCATCCAGATTTTGCCCACGACTTGCCCGGCCAGGAAATCGAGCGAGCCGAAGGCGAGCCAGAGAAAGACCATCGAATCCACGACCAGGCCGACCAGGCTCGATGCCACGACGGCGGCGACGAGCCGGTCGCGCGCCAGCGGCGTATAGACGGCGAGATCGGCAAATTCGGAAAGCAGAAAGGCGACCGCGGAGGCGAACACCAGCGCGGCCGGGGCCAGCATCGCCGCTAGCGCGCTGCCGAACAGGATCGCCAGTGCCGACATGACCGTGCCCAGCCGCCGCTGCACGAGATCGCGCAAAACCAGCGCGACGCCGACCATCATCACTCCCGACGGCGCCATCAGACCGGGGGCGACCGGCAGGACACACGGGCCATGCGGGATACAGGTGGTCCCGACATGGCCGATCATCCAATTGGCGGCGGGAATCGTAAGCGCAAACAAGACGAGGAATGTCACGCCCTCGCGCTCGCGCCGTTGTTCGGTCGTCATGATGCAGCCTGCCATTTCGCATAGCCGTCAGCCCGCAACCGGCAGGCCGGGCACTCGCCGCAGCCGAAACCCCAGGCGTGACGGTGCTCGCGGTCGCCGAGATAGCAGGTGTGGGTCTCGGCGAGAAGCAGATCGATCAGCGCGTCACCGCCGATTTCGCGCGCCAGCGCAAATGTGCCGGCCTTGTCGATCCACATCAGCGGCGTATGGATGACGAAACGCCGGTCCATGCCGAGCGTCAGCGCCAGCTGCATCGCCTTGATCGTGTCATCGCGGCAATCGGGATAGCCGGAAAAGTCGGTCTCGCACATGCCGGCGACGATGTGCTTGATGCCGCGCCGATAGGCGACCGCGCCGGCGAACGAAAAAAACGCGAGATTGCGGCCCGGCACAAATGTCGTCGGCAGTCCCGATTCCGAAATTTCGATCGCCACCTCGCGCGTCAGCGCCGTCTCCGAAACCTCCGCCAGCGCGTCGATGCGGACAATGTGATCGTCGCCAAGCCGGGCGCGCCATCGCCCCGACTGCGCCGCGAGAGCCGTGCGGATGCCCGGGCGCACTTCGAGCTCTACGGCATGGCGCTGACCATAGGCGAACCCGATCGTCTCGACGCGATCGAATCGTTCGAGCGCCCAAGCCAGGCACACTGTCGAATCCTGCCCTCCGGAGAACAGGACGAGAGCGCTATCCAATTGACTCACCGCTCGTCATCGCCTGCGCCTGCTCTATCCCTCAAGCCAGTTGCCGATCCGTTCGACCGCCTCGCGCATGTCTTCGCGCGTCCCTGCGTAGCACAACCGCAGGAATTTCCGCCCCTGGAGCGGATCGAAATCGACGCCCGGCGTCGCCGCCACGCCGGCTTCCTTGAGCATGCGCGTGGCAAAGTCGAAACTGTCGGACGAGAAGCGCGATATGTCGGCGTACAGATAAAACGCCCCGTCGACCGGCAGGAATGAATCGAGGCCGGCGCGCGGCAGCCCTTCGACCAGGATGCGGCGATTGTCCTCGTAGCCGTGCTTTATCCGTTCCAATTCCGCGCGCCCGTCGAAAGCGGCTTCGGCGGCGATCTGCGACAATGTCGGGACCGAGATCGCGAAGTTCTGCTGCAGGCGCTCGATCGCGCGCAGCAATGAGGGCGGCGCCACCATCCAGCCAATGCGCCACCCGGTCATGCAAAAATATTTGGAAAACGAGTTGATGACGATCGTCTCGGCCGACAGCTTCGCCGCGGTCTCCGCCGCAAATGCATAATCGAGGCCGTGATAGATCTCGTCCGAGATGACGGCGATGCCGGCGGCTTCGGCGCTGCGGATCAATTCGGCAAGCGCCGGCGCCGGCATCATCGTTCCGGTCGGATTGGCGGGCGAGCCGACCACTACGCCCTGCAACGGCCGCAGCCGGTGCCGCGCCAGCACGCTCTCGCTGGTGAGGGACCAGCGGTCGGCGGCGCTGGTCTCGATCAAGACCGGCTCGCAGCCCAAGGCGGTCAAGATGTGGCGATAGGGCGGATAGCCGGGCACTGCCACCGCAACGCGATCGCCCGGCTCGAAAGCGGCAAGAAAAGCCAGCATGAAGCCGGCCGAGGAGCCGGTGGTGACGACCACGCGTTCGGGATCGACGTCGAGGTCGTGCCATTCGGAATACGCGCGCGCAATACGCCGGCGTAGCGACGCAATGCCCAAAGTCGCGGTATAGCCGTGCGGGCCGCCTGCCAATGCCGCGCGCACGGCGTCGATCGCGCTCTCCGGCGCGCCGGCGGCCGGCTGCCCGACTTCCATATGGACGATCCGGCGGCCTTTGGCCTCGAGCCGCGCGGCCGCCGCCATGACGTCCATGACCATGAACGGCGGCACGGCGCTGCGTGCCGACGGCTGCAGGAGGCGTTTTGACTTTTCCAGCATCACAGCGCCCTTAAATCGCGCTCCCGGGCATCGACCTCACCCCCGCGCCCCGCTGATGCCGCATTCGGCGGGCTTGGTAGCGCGTAGTTGTGATCTCGCAACGTGCCGGCCTCGTGTTGACCCTAACCCGTTCCATCCATAATTTGCGGCGCGGAACCGCGGGGACCGAAACCTTAGCTGCCATGCATGTCGCTCGATCTCCTAGCAAGGTAGGGCCGACGAAGCCAGCTTCGCGCGCGGTCGCCGTTGCCACTGCCGCCGCGGTCGCCCTGGCAAGCTTTCCGGCAAGTACTCCGGTACGCGCGCAGACCGGCTCGAGTGCCGGCATCCCGATGATTCGCGACGCCGAAATCGAGCAACTATTGCGCGATTACACGGCGCCGATCTTCAAGGCCGCGGGCCTGACGACGCAGAACGTCCAGGTCGTCATCATCAACGATCCCGACTTCAACGCCTTTGTCATGGACGCGCACCGCATTTTCGTGAATTCCGGCGCGCTGATGCAATCGACCACGCCCAATCAGCTGATCGGCGTGTTCGCCCACGAATGCGGTCACATCGTCGGCGGCCACCTGTCCAAGATGCGCCAGGAACTGGCGAATGTGCAGACCGCGATGATCGTCGGTATGCTGCTCGGCGCCGGCGCGCTGGTGGCCGGCGCGCGTTCCAACAACACCGACATCGGCAATATCGGGGGCGCGCTCATCAACGCCCCGCAGGCGCTCGGCATGAATACGCTGCTTGCCTACCAGCGCGCCCAGGAAGAATCGGCCGATCGCGCGGGCGTTCGCTTCTTGACCATGACCCACCAGTCGGCGAAGGGCATGTACGATACGTTCAAGCGCTTCGCCGACGAATCTCTGTTCGCAGCGCACGGCTCCAACCCCTATTTGCAGAACCATCCGGCGCCCGAAGAACGCATGGCGGCGCTGGAGGAATTGGCGAAATCCTCGCCTTACTGGAACAAGAAGGATCCACCCGAGCTGCAATTCCGCCACGACATGATGCGGGCAAAGCTTTATGGCTTCACCAAGCGCCCGGCAGAAGTCCTGCGCCGCTACCCGGCGACCGACACCAGCATGCCCGCCCGCTACGCGCGGGCTATTTCGACCTATCGCTTCGGCGACCTGCGCGGCGCAATCGCGCAAATCGACGGTTTGATTGCGTCGATGCCCAACGATCCCTATTTTTACGAACTCAAGGGCCAGGCGCTGTTGGAAGGCGGCCAACCGATGGAGGCGATCCCGCCGCTGCGCCGCGCCGTGGCGCTTGCACCGGCGCCGACGCTCATTCAGATCCTGCTCGCACAGGCGCTGGTCGCCAGTCATGACCCCAAGCTGTCCGACGAATCGATCCCGCTGTTGCGCACTGCGCTTATTACCGAGCCGGAGGACGGCGATGCCTATACCACGCTGGCGATGGCCTATGGCCGCAAGAACGATTTCGCCGACGCCGATCTCGCCTCGGCACAAGCGGCCTTCGCCCGCGGCGACAACAGGACCGCGCGCGAACTCGCCGAACGCGCCAAGCAGAGATTTGCCGTTGGTTCTCCCGGCTGGGTGCGCGCCGACGATATCGTCGCCTTCAACAAGAACGTGAAAACCAACCCGCTGCACATAGGCAATTGAACTTAAAGGCAATTGAACTTAAAAAGGACGATCGACATGAATTCGACTCTGCGCCTAGCAATCCCGCTCGCGGCCATGGTGCTGCTGTCGCCGCTCGCCGCGGCGCAGACGCCGTCGGCGCAAACTTCCGCGGCGGCGCCCGCCCCCGCGGCACCGTCCTTCTCGCCCAGCCAGCGCCGAGAAATCGAAGGCATCGTCAAGAGCTACCTCGTCGCTCATCCCGAGGTCTTGCAGGAGGCGACGGACGCATTGGACAAACAACAGAAGCAGGCGGACGCCGCCAAGGCGCGCGAGACGATCAAAAAAGATAACGCCACTCTCTTCGATTCGCCGCACCAGGTGGTGCTCGGCAATCCGCAGGGCAACGAGACGGTGGTCGAGTTCTTCGATTATAACTGCGCCTTCTGCAAGCGCGCGCTGCCCGACATGCTCACGCTGCTGAAGACCAACCCCAATCTCAAATTCGTGCTCAAGGAATTCCCGGTTCTGGGCCCCGGCTCGGTCGAAGCCGCCCATGTCGCCGTCGCCGCGCGCATGCAGGACCCGACCGGAAAGAAATACATCGAGTTTCACCAGAAACTCCTCGGCGGCCGCGGCCCGGCCGACAAGGCGCGCGCGCTCGCCGTCGCCAAGGAGGTCGGCTTCGATATGCCCCGCCTCGAGAAGGACATGAACAGCGACGAGGTGAAGACCACGATCGACGAGGACATGAAGCTCGCCGATGCGCTCGGCGTCAGCGGCACGCCGACTTATGTGGTCGGCGATCAAGTGGTGGTGGGCGCCGTCGGACTCGATGAGCTCAAAGCCACGCTCAAGGCGAAAGCCGAGTAGCCCGCGGCTTTCGTTACGTCCGGCGCTAGCGGACGGCGCGGAACCCGGCGGATTCGGCAATCGTGGCGGCATCACTGCCGCCACCCCGGCTTCCCCTTTGCGGGGGGCTTCCCTATAAACGGACCTGCGCGGGAGGTTTGACCGCGCCAATGAGAGCCGGCTCAGCGCGTACCAATGGCGAAAACGATCTACGTCCTCAATGGACCAAATCTCAATCTGCTCGGCACGCGCGAGCCGAAAATCTACGGCCGCGCCAGCCTTGCCGATGTCGAGAAACTTTGCAAAACGACGGCACAGCGACTCGGGTTTGACATCGTGTTCCGCCAATCGAACCACGAGGGCGACCTCGTCGATTGGATCAACGAGGCCCGCAGCGAGAAGGCTGCCGGGCTCGTGATCAATCCGGCCGGCCTTACGAGCACATCCATCGCCATCCTCGACGCGCTCCTGGTCATCGAGGCGCCCGTAATCGAAGTGCACATCAGCAACATTCATGCCCGCGAAGAATTCCGCCGGCACTCTTACGTATCGAAGGCCGCGCGCGCGGTGATCTGCGGTTTCGGCATCAACGGCTACGGGCTCGCCGTTACCGGCCTTGCCGCGATGCTCGACGCCAAGGAGTGATCGTGGCGCGCAAACCCGGAGAGCCGCCGACAGCGAAGGCGCCAGAAGTCGATCACGACGTGATCCGCGCGCTGGCGAAGCTGCTCGATGAGACCGGCCTCACCGAAATCGAGTTCGGACGGAACGGCGTGTCGATCCGCGTTGCCCGGCACGGCGGTGGGCCCGCAATGCGCGCACGGGTCGCGGAGGCGCCGCTCGGCGCCGCAGCGGCCACCCTTACAGTCGATCCGACGCAGCATCCCGGTCTAGTCGCTTCGCCGATGGTCGGGACCGCCTATCTCGGTGCGTCGCCGGGCGCACGGCCCTTCGTCGAAGTCGGCAGCGCGGTGAAGGCCGGCGAAACGCTCATCATCATCGAAGCGATGAAGACGATGAATCAGATTCCCGCGCCGCGTTCCGGTACCGTGCTGCAGATTCTCGTCGAAGACGGCCAACCGGTGGAATACGGCGAGCCGCTGATGATCGTCGAATGATGCGAATAGCAAGTGGCGAATAGCGAGTGGGGATGATGTCACGGTTTCGTTCTAATCCCTATCCGCCACTCACTATTCGCCATTCGCCGAATTGAGTCGCCTCGATGTTCGAGAAGATTCTCATCGCCAACCGCGGAGAGATCGCACTGCGGGTGTTGCGGGCTTGCAAGGAGCTCGGGATTGCCACCGTCGCGGTGCACTCGACGGCGGACGAGGACGCCATGCATGTGCGGCTCGCCGACGAGAGCGTCTGCATCGGACCGCCCGCGGCCAAGGACAGCTATCTCAACGTTCCGGCGCTGCTGGCGGCTTGCGAAATCACCGGCGCCGATGCCGTGCATCCTGGTTACGGCTTTCTCTCCGAAAATGCGCGGTTCGCCGAAATTCTCGCCGAGCACAATTTGCACTTCATCGGACCGCGCCCCGAGCACATCCGCCTGATGGGCGACAAGATCGCGGCCAAACGCACCGCCAAGGGGCTCGGCATTCCCGTCGTTCCCGGCGCCGACGGCGGCATCGGCACGGATGCGGACGCCCACAGTCTCGCCCGCGATGTCGGCTACCCGCTGATGCTCAAGGCGGCGGCCGGCGGCGGCGGCCGCGGTATGAGGGTCGTCCGCGAGGAAAGCGAACTTACCGGCGCACTGATGTCGGCGCGCGCCGAGGCGAAAGCCGCATTTGGCGACGATACGCTCTACCTCGAGAAATATCTGGAGCGACCGCGCCACATCGAGATCCAGGTGCTGGGCGACGGCAAGGGGCGCGCCATCCATCTCGGCGAGCGCGATTGCTCGTTGCAACGCCGTCATCAGAAAGTCTGGGAAGAGGGTCCCTCCCCGGCGCTGAACGCCGGCGCCCGCGACGAGATCGGCGAGACCGTCGCCAAGGCCATGCGCAAGATCAAATATCTCGGCGTCGGCACGGTCGAGTTTTTGCACGAGGACGGCAAATTCTATTTCATCGAGATGAATACGCGCATCCAGGTCGAGCATCCGGTGACGGAAATGATCACCGACATCGATCTGATCCTCGAGCAGATCCGCGTCGCCGCTGGCAGCGATCTCGAACTGACGCAAGAAAACGTCAAATTCCACGGCCACGCCATCGAGTGCCGCATCAATGCCGAGAACCCGGTCTCGTTCCGGCCTTCGCCGGGCAAGATCGTGCATTACCATCCGCCCGGCGGGCTCGGCGTGCGCGTCGATTCCGCAGTCTATCACGGCTATACGATTCCGCCGTATTACGATTCGCTGGTCGGCAAGCTGATCGTCCACGGCAAGACGCGCAGCGAATGCCTCATGCGATTGAAGCGGGCGCTCGACGAATTCGTCATCGACGGCATCGAGACGACGCTGCCTTTGTTCCGCGCACTGGCGCGCGACAAGGACATCATCGACGGCGACTATCACATCCACTGGCTGGAGGACTTTCTCGCCCGCGGCGGGATCGAGGAATAACGGCGATTCAAACCGGGAGGGCCGCGGCGGCCGCTTTGGTCGCAGCGGCCAAGAGCCGTCCGACCAGCGCCGGCTCGTAGGGCTTCGGCACCACGATCGAGCCCGGCACGCGCGCATCCTGTTTCAGCAGCGTGGCGCGCGCCGAGGCGTACACCACCGGCAACTGCGGCCGCAACTCGCGGGCGCGACGCGCCAGCGCCGCCCCGTCCATGCCGCCCGGCAAATTGATATCGGTGAACAGAACGTCCACCGGCAGCGCGGCGAGATACACCAGGGCATCGGCGGCGTTCGTCACCGTCTGCACGTCAAATCCCTGCTCCGACAAAGATTGCGAAACAAATTCGCTGATGAGGAACTCGTCCTCAACAAAAAGAACGTGGATCGGCTCGCTGTCGCTAAAACTCGCTACCATGGCTCTCCACCCAATCCCATTGCGTCCATGGAAGCGTAACGCCGGCCGCGTGGAAGTGTTCAAGCTGGATAAAATCGTAGGCAATTATGCTTTGCGGTCCGTTAACGGAGTTCGCGCCAATGCCGCCGTTGCGGCGCACGCGGCAGTTCCATATTGCGTTCGAGCACGGCTTTATCGACGTCGCCGATGCGGATTTCGACCCGCAGTCATCAAACGCCGACAGTCGCGTTGCACCTGCGCTTCCATGACGCCGCCTCTTGAACCGGGAGGCTCGAGCCGGTTAAACGAACCGCATGGCGAGCCGCGAATCCGCGTTCATCGACATCACGCCTGAAGTGCTGCTGAAGGCCTATTCCTGCGGCATCTTTCCCATGGCCGAAAGCGCCGAGGACCCGGCGCTGTACTGGATAGAACCGGAAAAGCGCGGAATTATTCCGCTGGATCGATTTCATGTGCCGGGCCGGCTGGCGCGCACGGTGCGGTCCACGCGTTATGAAGTTGCCGTCAATCGCGATTTCGACGCTGTCATCGACGCCTGCGCAGAGCCAATGACGGGACGGACACGAACCTGGATCAACGCCCGCATCCGCAATCTTTACCGCAAGCTGTACGAGCGCGGCGATTGCCATTCCGTCGAGGTCTACGACGGCGACAGTTTGGTCGGCGGCCTCTATGGCGTCACTCTCGGCCGCGCCTTCTTCGGCGAGAGCATGTTCCACCGCGCGCGCGACGCCTCCAAAATCGCGCTTGTGCATCTGGTGGCCCGGCTCAAGGCCGGTCACTACCGGCTGCTCGACACCCAATTCGTCACCGAACATTTGCGCACTTTCGGCGCCGTCGAAGTGTCGCGGCCCGTCTATCACAAGCTGCTCGATGCGGCGCTGGTCGGTGAGGGCGATTTCGGCGCGCTCGCGCGTGATCGGCCGGTTTCCGGCGCGGCTGCGCTGGAGCGGCTTGCCCGGGAATGATCGGCCTAATCGTGCGTTGAGGGTGCCCGCTGCGCTACCGGCGGTTTGGCAGGCCGCCGTGGCGGCTGCGCTTGGCGCGGGGATGCCGGCGGCGGCACCGGTGCGGCTACGACGGGCTCCGGTCCAGGCGTGCCCGGCGGAGGCGGCATCGGCGTTGATTCCGCGACCGGGCCGGTCAGCGGTTGCTCACAACCGGTGAGCCAGACATCGTAAATTGGATGCTCCACGGCGTTGAGACCCGGGCTCGAAGCGAACATCCAGCCGGTAAAGATGCGCTTGATCTCGCCCTGCAGCGTCACTTCGTCGACTTCGACAAAGGCGTCGGTATTTGTGGGCTCGGTCGGCGGTCGCGTGTAACAGGCCCGGGCGGTGACCTGCAGCGCCCCGAACTGCACCGTTTCGCCGATCGCCGAGTCGAATTTGATGGTGCGGCCGGTAATTTTATCGAGACCGGCAAACACCGCGCGGCCGTTCTCGATCTTCTCAGTCGGCGTTTCGATGACTGTCGTATCGTCCTCCTGACCCGGCGAACTGGGTGCAGCCGACGTATCTGATTGTTGCGGAGCCGCCGGATTGGCCGGCGCCGGCGAGGTCGCGGCGCCCTGAGCCGGCGCGGGCGCGTTCCCGCGGTTTGCACCTGCGGGGGCAAGCGCCGCACCGGGCGGCGGCGGTAACGGCTGCGCCTGGATGCCGGAGGGTCCACGCGCCACCGGAGTTTGTGCAGGTGGGGCTTGCCGCTGCGCAGGGTATTGCGGCGGTGGCGGATATTGCTGTTGCGCGGGATATTGCCGCTGCGCCGGATATTGCCCCGGATATTGCACGGGGGGCGGCTGCGGGGGGAACGGTCCGTTTGGCACGTCGGCCGGCGGGCGCGGCGGCGAATCGCTGAAATCGTTGCCGAACTGGGCCGCAGCCGGCGACGCGGCAAGCATTGCGCCGATCACGACGATGAGTGCGGCGATTCGGACCATGAATTCTTTGTACGGTCTGCAGGGGGCGATTGCCGCCTCGCCCCGTTAACATGTCGAATAAGGCGAAAACAGGGATCGGGAGCAAGCCTGCCAAGAATCGGAGATCGGCGATCAAGGATCAAGCTCGGCGGCAGATTTATTTTTTGCCGCCCGAGACCTGCCGACTAGCCGCCCGGATTCCACGCCTTGTAATCGCCGGTCGCCTTGGGGCGCCGACCCTGCGCCAGCGTCGATCCGCTCGGCCGATGCGCCGCCGGCGTTCCGGTCAGATTGGGCAGATGCGGTTTCTCCCAGCGATATGTCCTCACGCTTTCGAGCGTCGGCGGCACATCCACCGTGTGATGCAGCCAACCGTGCCAACTCGGCGGCACCGTGGATGCCTCGGCGATGCCGCGATAGATCACCCAGCGGCGCTCGAGAAGAAGCGTCGGATCGATTTTGCCGCCCTTCGTGCGGAAGTAGCGATTGCCGAATTCGTCCTCGCCGACAATCTCGCCGTAAAGCCACGTCCACCATTGCGTGCCGAAGGTTTGGCTGTTCCACCAAGTGAACAGTCGCAATAGAAACGTTTTCATGGCTGGCTGCCCGTTCGCCGATCGATCGCAGCTTGATGACATCTGCCGGCAGCGCTGTCCAGGCGGAACCGGCTGAAACCCATATGAAACCGACCGGTTTCTCAGGCGTTTTCAGGTATATTCGGCGGCTGGGCCAAGTTCATGCGGCAAGGTTTATGCGGCAAGATTTATGTGGCAACAGCTCTCGCAAAACATTGAAACGAAGTTGAATGAATTGGGCGGCGTACTGTCCTTCGCGCCGCCATGGGCGGTGTCGCTCGTTCTATTGTTTGTTGCCGGCGCAGTCGCCTGGCTCGTTTATGCCGCAATGCTTGCGGTGTCGCACCGGCTGCTGCGGGGACGGCGGCCGTACCTGCAGACGATTATCGACGCGACCAAAAAACCGGCACGACTGGCGCTGTTGCTCATAGCCCTCGCCATTGCCGTGCCGGCCGCGCCGCTCGATCCCACCACCCGGTCGGTGCTGATTCGGCTGTTGGCGCTGGCGACCATCTGCATGTTCGGCTGGGGCGCGCTCACCGCGCTTGGCATCGCCGCCGACTTTTATCTGCTCAAGTTCAGAATCGATGTCGAGGACAACCTGCTGGCGCGCAAGCACATCACCCAAGTGCGGGTTCTGGTGCGCGTGCTCGGCACAGTCATCATGCTCGTCACCGCCGGGTTCGCCTTGATGACCTTTGCGGCGGTGCGGCAATACGGCGTAAGCCTGTTCGCCTCGGCGGGCGTTGCCGGAATCGTCGCCGGGCTGGCGGCGCGACCGGTGCTGAGCAACCTGTTCGCCGGCGTCCAACTCGCGGTAACGCAGCCGATCCGGCTGGAAGACGCGGTAACCGTCGAGAACGAATACGGCTGGATCGAGGAGATCACCTCGACCTATGTGGTGATCCGCTTATGGGACTTGCGGCGGCTGATCGTGCCGCTGAGCTATTTTATCGAAAAGCCGTTCTACAATTGGACCCGGCACGCAGCCGCCAATATGGGCTATGTGCTGCTCTATCTCGACTACACCGCTCCGATCGATCTCATTCGCCAGAAGGCGAGCGATCTCGTCGCCCGGTCGGAGCAATGGAGCGGCAAGGTCGTCAACGTTCAAGTCACCAATACCAGTGCCGAAGCCATCGAAGTGCGCGTTCTCTTGAGCGCGGACAATGCGGCGAACACCTCCAACTTGTGCGCCGAGTTGCGCGAAAAACTTATCGGCTTCCTGCAGCGCGAGCGTCCGGACGTGCTGCCGCGACGGCGCAACGAGATCATCGAGCAGCCGCTCCGTAAGGATCGGCCCGGCGCCTAAATCTAAATCCACCACCGCTCGGGCTTAAAACTTCCCGCCGCCTGCTCGATAACCGTGCCGAGCGCGAACAACGTTTCTTCTTCGAACGGCCGTCCGATCAGTTGCAGGCCGAGCGGCAGGCCCTGGGCATCGAGCCCGCTCGGCACCGAAATTCCCGGCAGCCCGGCCATGTTCACCGTCACCGTGAATACGTCGTTGAGATACATTTCGATCGGATCGGCGCGGCCTTTTTCACCGATGGCAAAGGCGGCCGACGGCGTCGCCGGCGTCAGGATGGCGTGAATGCCATCGGCAAAGCTCTTTTCGAAATCGCGTTTGATCAGCGTGCGCACCTTCTGCGCCTGCAGGTAATAGGCGTCGTAATAGCCGGCAGACAGCACATAGGTGCCGATCATGATGCGCCGTCGTACCTCCTTGCCGAAGCCGGCGGCGCGGGTGTGCTCATACATGTCGATAATGTCACGGCCGGGAACGCGCAGGCCGTAGCGGACGCCGTCATAGCGGGCGAGATTGGACGACGCCTCGGCCGGCGCCACGATGTAGTAGGCCGGCAGCGCGTATTTGGTCATCGGCAAGGAAATATCGACCAGTTCGGCGCCGGCATCCTTGAGCCACTGCGCGCCCTGCTGCCACAGCGTCTCGATTTCGGTTGCCATTCCAGGCAAGCGGTATTCCCTAGGGATACCGATGCGCATGCCTTTGACCGAGCCGCCGACGGCTTTTTCGTAGTCCGGCACCGGCAGTTCAACGCTGGTCGTATCCTTCGGATCGTGGCCCGCCATCGAACGCAACAGAATTGCGCAGTCGCGCACCGCACGCGCAAACGGGCCGGCCTGATCGAGCGAGGATGCAAAGGCGACGATGCCCCAACGCGAGCAGCGGCCGTAGGTCGGCTTTAAGCCGACGATGCCGCAGAATGCCGCCGGCTGGCGGATCGAGCCGCCGGTATCCGTCCCGGTGGCGCCAACGCACAATCCGGCAGCGATGGCCGCCGCCGAGCCGCCGGACGAGCCGCCGGGCACCAGCTTCGCATCCGAGCCGCGCCGGCGCCAGGGCGCCACGACGGGACCGAAATACGAGGTCTCGTTCGACGAGCCCATGGCGAATTCGTCGTTGTTGGTCTTGCCCAGCAGCACCGCGCCGTCTCGCCACAGATTTGCGGTGACGGTCGACTCATAGGTGGGAATGAAGTTGTCCAGGATATGCGAGCAGGCCGTGGTGCGCGCGCCCGCGGTACAGAACAAATCCTTGATGCCGAGCGGCAGGCCTTCGAGCGGACCGCCCTCGCCTTTCGCCAATCGCGCATCCGATGCGCGCGCCATGTCGCGCGCGCGCTCCGGCGTTTCCAGAACGAATGCGTTGAGCGCGCGCGCCTTGTCCATAGCGGCGACGTGTGCGTCGGCAAGTTCGAGCGCGGAAAATTCTCTTCTGCGCAGTGCGTCGCGCGCCTGCGCCAACGTGAGCGCGGTCAATTCGGTCATTCAGATGACGGATCGTCACACGAAAATGGATTTTCACCGGCAGTCTTCGGCGCCGGCTTGTTTGGAGCGGCCTTGGCGGGCGCTTCGGGCGTCGGCTTGTCCCAATCGGCCTGCACCGGCAGCGGTTGCACCGGGAATGCCGAAAACAGCGCGTCAACGGCCGCCGGATCGTCGGGCTTCAACAAGCCCTGACCGTCCAGATAGGCAAACCAGATCGCGTCCTGTTCGCAGGCGAGGCACATCGTCTAGGCCCCCGACTTTCGACACGATATCCCCGGATCTCGCGGCGCTCGCCCGGGGATGGTGGAATGCTGTGCTGCGCACATCATTCCACCACTTTCGGTACGACGAAGAAGTGATGCTCATGCGCCGGCGCATTGGCGATGATGTCATCGGCAATGCCGCCGTCGGTGACCTTATCGTCGCGCATCTTGATCGCCATCGGAGTGACCGACGTCATCGGCTCGACACCGTCGACATCCACCTCGGTAAGCTGCTCGACGAAGGCGAGGATGGCGTTGAGTTCGCCCTGAAGGCTTGCCACCTCGTCGTCCACGACCGCAATCCGCGCCAAATGCGCAACGCGGCGAACGGTATCGGCGTCAACGGACATTCACGGCTCGCCTGACTTGGCCTCGATATAGGCGCGATTACAGCACCGCCTATAGCAGACGGGCATTTTTGAGCCAACAGGGCCCATCGGCGACCGAGCCTCACGTGCTGCGCCGGTCGAAGACCGCCGCCGCAAGCGCCGTGTTTTCCGCGGAAATACGGATGGCGAGCACCGCGGCATTGAGAATGGAGAATATGAGGGCATAGATCGGCAACCCGAGTGCCAGCGGCACGATAGCAATCTCAAGAGTGACGACCGCATAGTTGGGATGGCGCAGAAAACGATAGGGGCCGCACGCAACCAGCCGCTCGCCGGGGACAACGATGATGCGGATGGTCCAGCGCCGCCCCAGCGCGATCAAGACCCAAAACCGGGCAACCTGTACGATGACGAACAGCGCCAAGAAGATCGGCTGAACGGAGCGGTCGTAGGCGAGCCCCCACAACCCCGCCACCCACGCCGCATGCAGCAAGACAAGCAGAACAAGATGGCGCCGGCCAAATTCAATACCGCCGGATTTGAACAGGCGCCGCTCGTTCTGCGTCGCCCACCGCAGCTCGCCCACGCGCTGCACCGTGATATAGGCCAACAACAGTGCGCCCCAGCCGAAGTCGATCATAGGTCGGCCACGGCGAAATAGGCGGAAAAGCCCGGGCCGAAAGCCACAAGCAAGTGCGGGCCGCGCGCGCCGGCTTTCAGCGCCCGATCGAGCACGAACAGCACCGTCGCCGAGGACATGTTGCCATAGCGGCGCAACACCTCCCACGAATGGTCGAGTTGGTGGCGCGTCAGGCCAAGCGCCTGCTGCATCGTCTCCAGGAGCTTGCGGCCGCCCGGATGAAACACGAAGCCGTTGAAATCCGAGAGACGAAAATCGTGACGCTTGAGAAATTCGTCGAGCGCCGGCGCCAGCGCGCCTGCCATAAGCGCGGGCAATTCGGAACTGAGGACGATACCGAAGCCGTCATCCTTGATGTCCCATCCCATGATGTGCTCGGTGTCGCGCCAGCACCATTCGCCGCTGGCGATCATGCGGGAGCCGGCGCGAGCCCCGTTTCTCGTATTGTGCAGCAGCACGGCGGCCGCTCCGTCGCCAAACAGAGCGGTGGAGACGAACATTGCCGGACTTGGATCGCCGACCCGGAAGCACAGGCTACAGAGATCGACCGTCACGAACAGCACATGCGCGCCATCGGTTGAGTGCGCGAGACGGGCGGCGCGAGACAGGCCGGCCACGCCAGCGCCGCAGCCGAGCCCGAACATCGGCAGCCGCTCGATGCTCGGCGCGAGCCTCAACCTGTTGAGGAGCATCGCGTCGAGGCTTGGAATGGCAAGCCCGGTCACCGTGTTGGTCACGATCATGTCGATCGCGCCAAGCTCGATGCCCGCGGCGTGGGCCGCTTCCAGCGTCACCCGCTCCAGCAGATCGAGCGCGTGCTTGTGAAATGAGGCAGTGCGTTCTGCCCAGCTATGCGCCTTGAGATACCATTCGATCGGCTCGCAATTGTAGCGAAGCTCGATGCCGGTATTGTCGTAGAGCGGCCAAAGCCTTTTGAGGTGCGGAAACAGCTCTCTGGCGCGCGCGGCCGCTTCAACCTGAGGCAATTGGAAACAAGGATTGGCCGTCGCCAGCGAGAGAATCTCGACATCGAGCCTTGCCGCGGCCGCGTTTTGACGTGCGCCGGACCTCACCACGTCCAACATGCAAAAAACTCCTTGCTTTTGGCCGATGGGTACTAACACCGCACCGCTTGTGCTTCGTCCGAACGTGTTGTCCCTTGGCCGCGAGGAGCTTAATTTGGGCGTCATGACTCGTTCTCTGCGGCCGGTTCATGTTATTGGCGGCGGGCTCTCGGGTTCCGAGGCCGCGTGGCAGCTTGCGCGCCGTGGCGTGCCGGCGGTGCTTCACGAAATGCGCCCATCCCGCGCGACGGCCGTACACAAGACCGGGCAATTCGCCGAACTGGTCTGTTCCAATTCGTTCCGCTCCGACGACGCCGACGGCAGCGCGATAGGCCTTCTCCACGCCGAAATGCGTCAGCTCGATTCGCTGGTGCTGCGCTCTGCCGACGCCAACAAGCTGCCGGCCGGCAGCGCGCTCGCGGTCGACCGCGACGGTTTCGCCGACGCGGTCACCGCGGCGCTTGAAGCCGAACCGCTGATCGCGATCGACCGCAACGAAATCGTCGCGACTGATGCGCAATGGGACAGCGTCGTCGTCGCCACCGGCCCGCTGACCTCGGCGGCGCTCGCCGACACCATACGCGGCTTCACCGGCGAGGCGGCACTGTCGTTCTTCGATGCCATCGCGCCGATCGTGCATCGCGACACGATCGATTTCGATGTCGCGTGGTTTCAGTCGCGCTACGACAAGGCCGGCCCCGGCGGCTCCGGCGCCGATTACATCAATTGTCCGCTGGACCGCGAACAATACGACGCGTTTGTTGACGCGCTCAATGCCGGCGATAAAGTTGAGTTCCACGAATTCGAGGCCGCGACGCCGTATTTCGACGGTTGCCTGCCGATCGAAGTGATGGCCGAGCGCGGCCGCGAAACGCTGCGTCACGGACCGATGAAGCCATTCGGCCTGACCAATCCGCATCAGCCGCAAACCAAAGCCTATGCCGTGGTGCAACTGCGCCAGGACAACAAGCTCGGTAGCCTATTCAACATGGTGGGTTTCCAGACCAAGCTGAAGCACGCCGAGCAGGTGCGCATCTTCCGCGCCATTCCCGGCCTCGGCAAGGCCGAATTCGCCCGTCTCGGCGGTCTGCACCGCAATACCTTCCTCAATTCGCCGAAACTGCTCGACCCGACGCTGCGGCTCAAAGCGGTGCCGCGGCTGCGATTTGCCGGCCAGATCACCGGCTGCGAGGGCTATGTCGAGTCGGCAGCGATCGGCCTTCTTGCCGGCCGCTTCGCGGCGGCCGAACGGCGCGGCGAGCGCATTCTGTTGCCGCCGCCCACGACCGCCCATGGCGCGTTGCTCGGCCACATTACCGGCGGCCATATCGAGACCATCGACGAAGGCCCAAGCTCGTTTCAGCCGATGAACGTCAATTTCGGCTTGTTCCCGCCGCTGTTGCGGATGCCGACCAAGGACGTCGGCGGCAACCGCTTGCGCGGTCCGGACAAAAGCGTCGCCAAAAAGCGCGAACTTTGCGCCCGCGCGCTCGACGACCTCGAGGCTTGGCTTGCCGGCGCCCTGCCCGCGGCGGCGGAGTAATCGGCTCCGTGTTAGAAACGTGCATGAACGATGTTCCTGCCGAACTCGGCGGCCGCTGGCATTCCGGCGTCGTGCTCAAGCGCGACGTGTTTTCCACCATCGAGCGCGGCCGCTTTCGCACCGACACCGGCGAGGTCGACGCCGTACTGCGGCGGCTCGATGGCGTGCCGTGGTGGAGCCGTCCGCTGGCCGCGGCCCTGTTCCGGCGCGAGCGCAAAGCGCTTGCGTCGGCTCAGCCGCTCGGCGTCGCGCCGCCGCTTCTTTTTGCCGGACGGCGCGTGCTGGTGCGCGGCTGGATCGACGGGGTGCCACTGCACATCGCCAAACCCTACGGCGATGCCGCCTATTTCCGCTCGGCGAAGGCGGCCTTGCGCAAGCTTCATCGCGCCGGCATCGCGCACAACGATCTCGCCAAGGAGCAGAACTGGCTTTACGGCAATGGGCAGGCTTTTCTCACGGATTTCCAGCTCGCCGCTTGCTTTGGCCGCCGCAGTTCCCTCTTCCGCCTCGCGCGCTACGAAGACCTACGGCATCTCCTCAAGCACAAACGACGCTACGCGTCCGACGCACTCACCACGGCCGAACGCCGGGTGCTGGCGCGGAAAAGCTTTATCACCCGCGCTTGGATGGCGACGGGAAAGAAGGTCTATTACGCCATCACGCGCGGCTTGAATTTCACCGACCGCGAGGGCCGCGGCGTGCGCTTCGTGCAGGAGGCGCCCATCATCGCGGCGCGGCTCCGCGCGCAGCCGCAAGTGCGCGACGTCGTCATCGTCCCCTACCCCGACCGGCGCGCCGGCACCGGGCTGTACGCCTTTGTCGAGGGCAGTGTAAGCGAGCGCGAGCTCAACGATTTTCTCGGCGATGCAAGGCCCGAACATCTGCAAGTCGTCGAAGCGCTGCCGCGCAACGCGCAAGGCGAAGTGCGCAGCGAGATTCTCGAACTGGTGGCGATGAACCAGCTCGATCTCATTGATCCGCTGCTCAGGACCGATGCCGAGCGCGCGATTGTCGGGCGCATCGTGTCGGAACGCCGCAATCTGCGCGACCGTTTTGCGTTTTAGCCCGCAATCCGCTCAGGCTTGCGCGCCGCGCGCCAGATCAGCCATTGCCGCCGCCACGGTGAAATCTCCACAGGCGCGAAGGCATCGGCACGGTCCAGGCGATCGAGCGACGGCCGCACCAGGGCAACAGGCAGGAATGCCGGGCGTGCTTCGCGCGACACGGCCAATATCCCTTCATGGCCCGCTGCAAGGTGACGTCGCGCGAGCTTTCGTAATTCGGCCAATGCCACATTGAGTCCGGCGGACGATTGGCCGGCGAAAATCTCGTGCGGATCGACGTCGTGGCGCTCGAGCAGGTCCGTCGGCACGTAGAGCCGATGACGCGCGGCGTGAACCGGAAAGGCGCGGATGAGACCGGCGATGCCATAGGCTATTCCGGCGGGGACTGCGGCAGGCGCCGCATCGACACCGAGAATTTGCGCCGCGATAGCAATCACCGCTGACGATGTCTTCGCGAGGTAGGCTTCGAGATCGGAAATCCCGACCATCGGCTCGTCGTAGAGGTCGAAGCGGCGCGCTTCGATCAGATCGAGGAACTTGCTCGTCGGAAGCCGATACCGCTCGATGGCGCGAAGAAGCGCCGCCGCAATCGGATTGGCGCTCGCCTCCCCGGCTCGCTCGCCGCTGAGGACGTCGCGCCACCATTGCAAGCGAATTTCGCCCGGCAGCGGCTCGCGCGCCGCCTCGCGCACCCGCCCGATCTCAACATTGAATGCATAGAGCGCAAACAGCGCGTAGCGATGCGGAGCCGGCGCGAACAACGCGGCGAGATAGCGGTCGCGATCGGCCGTTCGGACCAGCTCTGCGCAAAGGACGAACGTATCCCGCATGCAAGGAGTGTAGCATCACGCGATGGCAATGAGGCCCGCGCCGACGCGGCGGCCTTCCATCATCATCACGTTGTACGTCCGCACCGCAGGTCCGGTCGTCATGGCGTCGAGCGAAATACGAGCCTCGCGAAAGCGCGACCGCAACGGTTCCGGCACGATCCACGGCGCCGCTCCGGTGCCCAGGATGAAAAAATCCAAATCCTCGGCACGGGCAAAGATTAGACCGAGCAAATCGTCATTTAGCGCCGCCGGCGTGACAATCGGCCAGGCCCAGATGCCGTCCGGCAGGCATAGCAACGAGCCGCGGTGCGACACGCCGGCAAAGCGGAAGCCGCCGCCGCCATGCGCATCGATCGGCGCCTGGCGTGGCAAATGCGGCCGTTCCATGTAAGAGCGCTAGCGGCGCGCTCGGGTGCGCCGCGACGACGGCGCCGCCGGCTTCGACGCCGCAGGCGGACTGGCCGCTGCCACGGCAGGCGGTTCGGGCTGTTCCGCCCCGCCCATGCGCCCTGCCCCGACGCCGAGATAAATCAGGATCGGCGAGGCGATGAACACCGACGTGTAGGTACCGACCAGCACGACGCCGAACATCATGGTCGCCGTGAAACTGTGGATCGCCTGACCGCCGAACAACAGCAAGGCGAGCAGCGACATCGCCACGGTAACGTGGGTGACGATCGAGCGCGACAGCGTCGCGTTCACCGAGGCATTGAGCAAATCCGGCATCGGCAGCCGCTTATAGCGCCGCAGCATTTCGCGGATGCGGTCGTAGATCACCACCGTGTCGTTGAGCGAATAGCCGAGAATGGTGAGCAGCGCCGCAATACTGGTGAGATCGAAATCGATATGCGTGAGTGACATGAAGCCGACGGTGAGCACCAGATCGTGCACGTTGGCGATCATGGCGCCGAGCGCGAACTGCCACTCGAAGCGAAACCATAGATAGATCAGGATCGCCACGATCGCCAGCACCAGGCCGATCGTGCCGTACGACAACAGCTCCGTGGACACGCTCGGTCCGACCACTTCGACGCGGCGGTAATCCACGCTGTCGCCGAGCACGTCGCGGACCTTCTGGATCGCCGCCTGCTGCCCCTGGTCGCCGCCCGGCTGCTCGGAAATACGGATCAACACGTCGTTCGGCGCACCGAACAGCTGCAGCTGAAAATCGCCGAGCTTGAGTGAGCCGATGGTCGAGCGCATCTTGGCGAGATCGGCCGGTCCCGCTTTGGTCTGCACTTCGACGAGCGTGCCGCCGACGAAATCGATGCCGAAATTCAGCCCGTGATAAAAATATAGCAGGATCGCCACGATCGACAGCATCGCGGAAATCGGAAAGCTGATGCGCCGAAAGCGCATGAAATCAAATTTGGTATTGTCGGGAACGATGCGAAGGAGGCGCACTGGATTTCTTTCAAACGAGGTTTTTCAGTTTGCGCATGGTCTTTCGGTTAGATCGGCACCGTGCGCGGCCGCCACAAGCGGACCCAGTAGGCCACGATCAGCCGGGTCAAGGTGAAGGCCGTGAACAGCGTAGTGAGAATGCCGACGCCAAGCGTCACCGCGAAGCCGCGCACCGGTCCGGCGCCGATATAGAACAGGACCGCCGCGGCGATGAAGGTGGTGATATTGGAGTCGAGGATGGTGGCGAGCGCGCGGGTGAAGCCGGCGTCGATGGCGTTGATCGCGCTGCGCCCGCCGCGCACCTCCTCGCGGATGCGCTCGTAGATCAGGACGTTGGAATCCACGGCGATACCGACCGTGAGCACGATGCCGGCGATTCCCGGCAGCGTCAGCGTCGCGCCGAGAAACGACAGCACACCGAAGATCATGGCGACATTGATGGCGACGGCCACGTTCGCGAACAGCCCGAACAGGCCGTAGGTCGCAAACATAAAGACAATAACGAGCGCGGCGCCGGCATAGGCGGCATGCTCGCCGGCATTGATCGAATCCTGACCCAATCCCGGCCCGACGGTGCGCTCTTCGACGATCGTCAGCGGCGCCGGCAAAGCGCCGGCGCGCAGCAGAATGGCAAGATCGTTCGCCGACTGGACCGTGAAATTTCCGGAAATCTGTCCCTGTCCGCCGAGGATCGGCTCTCGGATCACGGGCGCCGAGATGACCTTGTTGTCGAGTACGATGGCAAAAGGCTTGCCGACATTAGCGCGCGTCGCCTCGGCGAATTTCTGCGCGCCGGACGAATTGAAGCGGAAGTTGACGACGGGCTGGCTGGTCTGCTGGTCGAAGCCGGCCTGCGCGTCGACGAGATCGGCGCCCGAAACCAGCACGCGCTTCTCGATGAGGTATTTCTGGCCCGGCTGCTGGCCGTCGAGAATTTCCGAATCCTCCGGCGAGTGCGTAGCCGCCGCCTGTTCCGGCGTCATCGACAGATCGACCATGCGGAAATCGAGCTTGGCGGTCTTGCCGAGAATCTCCTTCAGCCGCGTCGGATCCTGCAGTCCGGGCACTTGCACCAGGATACGGTCGGTGCCTTCGCGCTGGATGCTCGGCTCGACCAGGCCAAGCTCGTTGACGCGGCGCTGGATGATCTCGATCGATTGATCGACGGCTTGGCGGATGCGCCCGACGATCGCCGGCTCGGTCGGCGTGAGCGTGACGAGCCCGGCGTTTTCGCCAACGTCGACGTCACGCTGGCCCGTGCTGCCGAGGAAACCGGACATCGGCTGCGACAAAGCGCGCAGTTTGCTCAGCGCGTTATCGACGTCGGTCGCGCGCGTGATGTGCACTTCCACGTGGTCGCCGCGGACGGCGCGGCCGGTGAACGGGATGCGCGCCTCCCGCAAAACGCGCAGCACGTCTTCATCGAGCGCCTGTAGCCGCTCCTTGCGCACGGAATTGGTATCGACTTGCAGGAGCAGGCTCGAACCCCCCTGCAGATCGAGACCGAGCACGATGTGGCGCTGCGCCCAGCTTGGCCAATGCTGAACCGTGCTTTCGGGAAAGAAATTCGGCACGGCAAACAGGCACACGACCAGTGCCGTGAGCAGGATAGCCGCCGCCTTCCACCGCGTGAAAAACAACATGGACTTCGAATTTCCTCGTTACCAGCGCGCCTTCCCCCTTTGTTCCCTGCCCCCGCCGGCGCGGGAGCTCGGGAGGGGGCGCGATCAGCTTGCGCCGTCGTCCTTCACCGGCTCGCCCTTGGCGCGCACCTCGTTCACCATGGAGCGCATCTGCCGCACCCGCACGCCGTCGGAGATTTCGACCTCGATCTGGTCGTCGTCCACTACCTTGGTCACCTTGCCGACGAGACCGCCATTGGTAATCACGGTGTCGCCGCGGCGCACCGCCTTGATCATCTCCTGATGCAGCTTCACCTTGCGTTGCTGCGGCCGCAGGATCAGGAAGTACATAATCACGATGATCAGAATTAGCGGCATGAACGACGTGATCATGCTGGCCGAGTCGCCGCCGCCGAACAGGCCGCTTAACGGGTTACTTTGCGCAAATGCGGGCGTAATAAACATTGTTCCTCCGAGGGGGCGGCAGTAAAGCGCGCCGCCCGGGATGAAGGGCCGCTGTTGCGCGCAAAATCGCGCGGACTATAGCTGCCGTTGGCCCAATTGCAATGTTGCGAGCGGTGCTGGGCGAACTTGCGGGCAAGCTTGCGAGCGCGCTGCCGCCCCGCTAAGGGGATGGCCGCAACCCGGTGCAAATATGGCCAAATCTCCCCCACGCGCGAGGAAAAAAGCAGCGAAAAAGGCAACCGGCGCAGCCGCCGGCGCGCGGCTTTCCGGAACTGAGGCTACCGCGCTCCTTATGCGCATCGCCGGCGCGCTGGAACGACTTGCCCCGGCGGCGCCGGCCGCGCTCGATTTTGCCGCGGCCGAAGCCTTCGTCTGGCACCCTGAAGGCCGCAAGCTCGCGGCGGTCCGCCGCGTCAACCGTGTCGACATGTCGCTGCTCAAGGGCATCGATCGCGTGCGCGATCTTTTGGTCGAAAATACCGAGCGATTTGCCCGCGGTCTGCCGGCCAACAACGCCCTGTTATGGGGCGCGCGCGGCATGGGAAAATCCTCGCTGGTCAAGGCCGCGCATGCCGCGATCGGCGCCGCGCATCCCGAAGCCGGGCTAAAGCTTATCGAGATTCACCGCGAGGACATCGAGTCGCTGCCGGAACTGATGACGCTGCTGCGCAATGCGCGCCAACGTTTCATCGTGTTCTGCGACGACCTGTCGTTCGACGCCGAAGACACATCGTACAAATCGCTCAAGACCATGCTCGAAGGCGGCATCGAGGGCCGGCCGGAGAACGTCATCTTCTACGCCACCTCGAACCGGCGGCATCTCATGGCGCGCGATATGATGGAGAACGAGCGCGCCACCGCGATCAATCCCGGCGAGGCGGTCGAGGAAAAAGTGTCGCTGTCGGACCGCTTCGGGCTGTGGCTCGGCTTCCATCGCTGCAGCCAGGACGAATATCTTGCCATGGTCGACAGCTACGTCGCCTATTATCGCATGCCGGTCGGCGGCGCCGAGCTGCGCCGCGAAGCGCTGGAATGGGCCACCACCCGCGGTGCGCGCTCCGGCCGCGTAGCGTGGCAATATGTGCAGGATCTTGCAGGCAGGCTCGGCGTGAAGATCGGGAACTGACGTCCCGTTACGCGCCGCTCAAATATCGCGCCGGATCGACCGGCGTCGCGCCCTTGCGGATTTCGAAGTGAAGTTGCGGCGAGGTGACGTTGCCGGTTTCGCCGGACTTGGCGATCACCTGGCCGCGTTTGACGGTCTCACCGCGCTTGACAAGAATATCGCTGGCATTGGCGTAGGCGGTGACGAAGCCGTTGGCGTGGCGCACCAGGACCAAATTGCCGTAGCCCTTGAGCTCGTTGCCGGCATAGGCGACTACGCCGTCCTCGGCCGCCTTGATCGGCGTGCCTTCCGGCACCGCCAGATTGATGCCGTCGTTCTGCAAGCCGTTCGGCTTGGGTCCGAAGGCGGCGATGATACGGCCGCGCACCGGCCAGCGGAAGCTCGGCATGGCGCTCGCGGCTTCGGCCGCCTTGACCGGATTATCCTCTGCCACCGGCGCGCTGGGTGTGGCGATCCGTGCGCTGTGCGGCGACTCGATCGTGGCAACCGTATTGGGCGGCGGCGCCGGAGCCTCGGCGCGCGGCGCGACCGGCGCCGGACGCTCGCCCATCTCCGGAATGACGATGTGCTCGCCGACCCGCACCATGGTGTCCGGCGGAATATTATTGGCCCGGGCAATGACCATGACCGGCTTGTGATAGAGCCGCGCGATGCTGTTGAGCGTTTCGCCTGGCGCCACGACGTGGCTGCCCGCGGGCGCGACCAATCCGCCGCGCGGCGGCATATAGGGCGCGGTCACCGCCGGTGCGGTCGTCGCCATCCGCGTCTGCGGCGGCGCTGCGGCGATGGCGGCGGCGCGGTAACGCGGAATGACGAGGTGCTCGCCCGGATGGACTGCGGCGCCGCCGCTGATGTGATTGGCTTCCATCAGGGCGGCGACCGGCACGCCATGCTCGCGCGCAATGCCGTCGATGGTTTGCCCCGGGCGGACCGTGACCGCCGTGCCGCCGTCCCACGTCCAGGCCGGCGGCGGGGGTGGCGCCGGGATCGAGCCGGTGACTTCGCTGCCGGACTGGTAGGAACCCATGCCGCGGCCGCCGCCGGAATAGCCGTTGTCCGCACTGGCGAGATTCGGCAGTGGGCGGCTGTCGATGTGGCTTGCCGGCGCAGTCTGCGAGATCGAGCCGGTCACGTCGCCGCGCGATGAAGCTGAACCGGAAGGGCCGAAGCCTTCGCCGAAACGGCCGGAATCGGCGCTACAGCTCGCGACGCCAATTCCGATTAACCAAATGGCAACCAGTTGCGGCCAAGGGGCCGACCGACGCGATGCGCACATGGATACTCACTTGAACGCAATACAAGGACAAGCGAATAAACAACCTTGCGGTAAACAGGGCTTTAAGCGCCGCGCCAATTTTGTTCTATAGTCCGTTATGTGTTTTTGCGGTCACAATTCGCGCGCTTGACCCGGCAACAGCGGCACGAAGCGCACGGCAATCAGATTTTCCCGCTTTAATGCGCCGTCCGGCTCTTTGCTCAACTTGACGATATATTGCGCGTCGTGGCGCGGGCCGATCGGCAGGACCATTTTGCCGCCTGCGGCCAACTGGGCGGCAAGCGCTTCGGGCATCTCCTCCGCGGCAGCCGTGACCATGATGCGGTCGAACGGCGCCAAATCCGGCGCGCCGGCCATGCCGTCGCCGCAGCGGATCGTCACATTGGCGTAGCCCAGAGTCTTGAGCCGTACGATCGCCGCATCGGCGAGCGTCCGGTAGCGTTCGACGCTCACCACCTCGCGCGCCAGACGCGCCAGGATCGCCGCCTGGTAGCCCGATCCGGTGCCGACTTCGAGCACGCGGTGGTGCGGTTCGACTTCGAGCTGCTCGGTCATATAGGCGACGACGAACGGCTGGCTGATCGTCTGCCCGCAGGCGATCGGCAGGGCCTGGTCGGCATAAGCGCTCTCGGCAAAACCCGGAGCGACGAAATATTCGCGCGGCACCTCGTCCATCGCGCGCAGTACGGCCTGATCGCTGATGCCGCGCCGACGCAGCGCGAGTTGAAATTCCATCCGCTGGACGTCGTCCGCTGCGGGAACTGCGGCCACCGTGACCTCGCTCTATGTGCGTTGCATCGCGTCTTTTACCACTGCGTCTGGAGCCCTTATAGTGACTTCACAGCCGCCGGGTTAGAGTCGATCGGGCCGCGATTGAGAGGTGTAAAAGCCCTTTCGACCGTGGAACCGAGCGCGCCGCCGGGCGTTGGGGCGCAGGACGGGGTGGAAATGACATCTGCGCCAAGCACGGCCGGCGGCAAACGGGTCCTCGTGGTCGAGGACGAGTTGATGATTCGCATGCTGCTCGAAGGCATGCTGACCGATCTCGGCCATACCGTCGCGGCGGAAGCCGGCGGTATCGAGGAGGCTCTGTCGCTCGCCAAACAGGGCGAGTTCGACGTCGCCGTTCTCGACGTCAATCTCAACGACAAGCCGATCACGCCAGTGGTCGAAGTGCTGGTGCAGCGCGGCGTGCCGTTCGTCTTCGCCAGCGGCTACGGCCTGCGCGGCGTGCCGGAAGCCTATCGGCAGAATCCCACGCTGCAGAAGCCGTTCCAGGTCGAGGCGCTGGCGCAAGCGATCGACGAGGCGACGGCGAAGCCCGCGGGCTAGAGCCTCATCCGTTCTGATCGCATCAGAACGGGGCTCTGGCATTTTGTTTGAGCATGATCTTTTCGGAAAACCGGCTTCCACTTTTGCGGATCATGCTAAATGCCCTTTTCGAAAATCTGGGCGAGCCCGGTCATGGTCGGCTCGTCGGTGATGTCGATCCGCAGCGGGGTGATCGCGATGCAATTTTCTTCCAGCGCGGCCATGTCGGTGCCGTGCTCGAACTTGAACGCATTCTGCCGGGTATAGGCGATCCAGTAATAGGGATTGCCGCGGCCGTCCTTGCGCTCGTCGATGTGCAGCCGCTCCTGCCGCCGCCGTCCCAATGCCGCCACCGCAACGCCTTTGACCTCCTCCGGCCGGCAGTCGGGAAAATTGACATTGATCAGCACGTCGCGGCGCACGCCTTCATTGAGTATCCGGCGGACGATGTCCGGGCCAAAGCGCAGGCTCGTGTCCCAGAACGGCGGCTGGGCGCTGCGCGATTTATAAGCTTGCGACAGCGCAATCGCGGGAATGCCGAGCACGGCGCCCTCCATCGCGCCGGCGACCGTGCCGGAATAGATCACGTCCTCGCCGACATTGCGGCCGCGATTGACGCCCGAGAGCACCAGGTCGATTTGCTTGCCGTCGAGCACGTGGCGCGCGCCCATGATGACGCAATCGGTCGGCGTGCCGCGCACCGCGAAACGGCGCACGTCGACCTCGCGCAGCCGCAGCGGATCGTTCAACGACAGCGAATGCGCGACGCCGGACTGATCGTGCTCCGGCGCCACCACCCAGACGTCGTCCGACAGCGTGCGCGCAATCTCGGCGCAGACGTCGAGCCCTTCCGAGTGAATGCCGTCGTCGTTGGTGACGAGAATGCGCATGCGCTATTTCTCAATCACTTTCATCCCGCCCATATAGGGCTGCAACGCCTCCGGCACCGCAATCGACCCGTCGGCCTGCTGATAGGTTTCCATCACCGCGATCAAGGCGCGGCCGACGGCGACGCCGGAGCCATTGAGCGTATGCACGTGGCGCACGTTGCGGCCCTCCTTGGTGCGGTAGCGCGCATTCATGCGCCGCGCCTGAAATTCGCCGCACACCGAGCACGACGAAATCTCGCGATACATGTTTTGGCCCGGCAGCCATACTTCGATGTCGTAAGTCTTTTGTGACGCAAAGCCCATGTCGCCGGCGCACAAGGTCATCACCCGGTAGTGCAGATCGAGCCGGCGCAGGATTTCCTCGGCGCAAGACAGCATGCGCTCATGCTCGTCTTTCGATTGCTCCGGCGTGGTGATGGAGACAAGCTCCACCTTGGTGAACTGGTGCTGCCGGATCATGCCGCGGGTATCCTTGCCCGCAGCGCCCGCCTCGGCGCGGAAGCACGGCGTGCAAGCGGTGAGCCGTATCGGCAATTGCGCTTCGTCGAGGATGGATTCGCGGACGAGATTGGTCAGCGGGACTTCGGCAGTGGGGATGAGCCACCTTTTTATTCGCTGCGGCTCTGTCTCCGAACTTCTGATGGCATTCGCTATAATCCTTGGAATTTGAGACTCGTTGAGTTTCCCCTCAGATCTTAAATCTGAAAGGGCCTTTAAGGTCTCTTGAATCACGCGTTCCCGAAAATCGCTTTCGGCAACTACCGTAGTCGCGGCGAATTGGTCTTCTGCAAACTTCGGCAATTGCGCCGTTCCAAACATCACTTCGTCACGCACCAGCAGCGGCGGCGAAACTTCAGTGTAATTATGCGGCTCGCTGGTGTGCACATCGAGCATGAATTGGCCGAGCGCGCGTTCGAGCCGCGCCAGGCCTTTCTTCAGAACCACAAACCGCGCGCCCGACAATTTGGCCGCGGTCTCGAAATCCATCTGGCCGAGAGCTTCGCCGAGATCGAAATGCTGCTTCGGCGCGAAGGCGTAATCGCGCCTGGCGCCGAAGCGGTGATGCTCGACATTGTCGTCGGCGTTGTTGCCGTCGGGCACTTCGGGCAGCGGCAGATTGGGAATTTGCGCCAGCGCGTCGTCCAGCGTCTTGGAGGCGGCTTTTTCGTCCGCCTCCATTTTCGGAATGGACTCTTTTAGTTGCGCGACTTCGGCCATCAGGACCGCGGCTTTCGCCTCGTCCTTGGTTCGCTTTGCCTCGCCGATGTCCTTCGACGCCGCATTGCGGCGCGCCTGGGCAGTTTCGAGTGCGAGAATCTTTTCCCGACGCGTTTCATCGCGCGCGACAAGCCGTTTCGCCTCCGGCTCAAGCCCGCGCCGCGCCAACGCGGCGTCAAATGCGTCGGGATTGTCGCGAATAAAGCGGATGTCGTGCATGCCGACGCAGCCTCTTCCACGTCATGGCCTGACTCGTTCCGGCCATCCACGTTTTTGTCGCTTGGGCGCTTAAGACGTGGATGCCCGGGCCAAGCCCGGGCATGACGAATCAATAGTTAACAATACCTTGTTTCACTCCGCGGGCTTGGTCGCCGCAGCCGCGGCGCGTTCGGCTGCCATGCGCTTTTCGACCATCCGCACCGACCACACCGAGCCCTCGTAGAGGGCGAGCAGCGGCAGCGCCAGCGACATCTGGCTGAACACGTCGGGCGGCGTCAGCACGGCGGCGATGACGAAGGCGATCACGATGAAATAGCGGCGCTTCGCCTTGAGCTGGTCCGAGGTGATGATGCCGACGCGGCCGAGCAGCGTCAGGATCACCGGCAGCTGAAAGGCGACGCCGAAGGCGAGCATCAGCTTCATCATCAGCGACAGGTAGTCCTCGACTTTCGGCAACAGCTCGATGGTCGCTTCGCCGGGCGTGCCCATTTGCTGCATGCTCAGCGAGAACCGCGTCACCAAAGGCCAGACCACGAAATAGACGACCAGCGCGCCGATCAGAAAGAAGATGGGCGTAGCGATGAGATAGGGCAGGAACGCCTGCCGCTCGTTGCGGTAGAGGCCCGGCGCCACGAACATGTAGATTTGCGACGCGATCACCGGGAACGCGATGAAGACCCCGCCGAACATGGCGATCTTCAGCTGGACGATGAAATATTCGAGCAGGCCGGTATAGATGAATTTGGCATTTTCCGGCCCGGCGACCCAGACATAGGGCCAGGTAAGGATGTTGTAGATGTCGCGGGCGAAGAAGAAGCAGACCACCATCGCCAGCACGAAGGCGGCGGCCGCCTTGATCAGCCGCGAACGCAGCTCGATCAGATGGTCCATCAAGGGCGCCTTGGTGGCCTCGATCTCCTTCTCTTCGTCTTCGCGGCTGATTTGATTCATCCGGTCCGCTCGGCGCTTTCCGGCTCGGCGGCGGCCGTGGCGGGCTCAGTCGTCGGCGCCGCAGCCGCGGGCGCGTCGGGCTCCGGCAAGGCCGGTGCGGCGACGGTCGCCGCTTCCGGCGTCAGCTCCACCGGCTTCGGCTCGGCAGGAATCGCCGCCGCGGTCGTTTGCTCCGCCGGCGGGCTGAGCGAGTTTTCGAAATCCTTGCCGATCGATTCGACGTTCTCGCGCACGTTCTTGACCGGATCGAACTTGCTGAAATCCTCCGCCACGCCTTGCGCCATGTCGTCGACCTGCTTTTTCAGGTCGAGCATTTCGGCTTCGCGCATGGCCTCGTGGAACTGGTTCTGGAAATCCGACGCCATGCTGCGGATTTTGCGCGTGTACTGGCCCAGCGTGCGCATGACCGTGGGCAGCTCTTTCGGCCCGATCACGATCAGCGCGACAACGCCGATGAGCAGGAATTCGGTCCAGCTGATATCGAACATGAAAGACTCTCCGCCGCCTCACCAGCCTGCCGGGGCGGTCGCGATCGGCGCGAGAGCAGGCGAGCGCTAGACCTTGCTCTCGGATTCGGCGCGCTGCTTGATATCGGCGGGCGCCGCGTGGTCGATGGTCTTGATCGGCGCGTCGGATTTTGCCGCGGTTTCGGCCGTGTCGTCGTCGGCCATGCCCTTCTTGAAAGCTTTGATGCCCTTGGCGACATCGCCCATCATGTCGGAAATCTTGCCGCGGCCGCCAAAGACCAAGAGCAGGACGGCGCCGACCACCAACCAGTGCCAGATGCTCAAAGAACCCATAAAATCCTCCGTCCGCCATACACTTACAGTGGCGCTCGCCTGCGGCGAGATGCCGATTTTAGCCAGAAACTAGGCGTCGCGACCGGCAAAAACAAGCACAACGGCGATGCCGTCACGCCGCAGGGTGAATTCCCTCATCCTGCCTCGCTATCGAGCATGTGAGGGAAATGGGGCAGGATGTTTTATTCCTCGGTGCGCCCGGTCCGCGGCGCAAGGCCGAGGTCGAGGTCCTCCGGTTCGAGCGGCTCTTCGTCGTCGCGCAGCGCCGGATCGTCGGAGGGAACCGGCACGGAGAAATCGGCCGGCAGCGTGGCATCGACCAGCCCGGCGCCCTTGAGCTCGTCGAGGCCGGGCAGATCGGTCAGCACATCGAGGCCGAAATGCGACAGGAATGCCTCGCTGGTCCCGTAGGTCACCGGGCGACCGGGTGCCTTGCGCCGGCCGCGCAGCCTGACCCACCCGGTTTCGAGCAAGACGTCGAGCGTGCCTTTGGAGGTGCTGACGCCGCGGATGTCCTCGACCTCGGCGCGCGTCACCGGCTGGTGATAGGCGACGATGGCGAGCGTCTCGATCGCGGCACGCGACAGTTTTCGCGTGACCACGGATTCATGCGTCAGCAGCCAAGCCAGATCGTTGGCGGTGCGCAGCGTCCACTTGCCGCCGACGCGAACCAGGTTGACGCCGCGCGGGGCATATTCCCGCTGCAATTGCGTCAGCAGCGCGCGCACGTCGGTGCCGGCGGGCAGACGCGCGGCCAAGGCCTTCTCGTCGAGAGGCGCCTCGGCGGCGAATAACAGCGCTTCGAGAATGCGCAGTTCCTCCGCGCGCTCATGCTGTTGCTGCTCGTCGTCTTTGTCGCCGACAATCACGCGCATTTCCGCAACTTTCCCCATATGCTTCGGCCTCCTCTCCTACCGATTCCCCGATTCGGCTGCCATTCCCTCGGCAACCTTGTCTTGCGTAGCCGTACCGCCGTCCGTGCTCTGCCGCTTGCGCAGGTAAAGCGGTGTAAACGCGCCCTGCTGATGCACTTCGATGTGACCTTCGCGTACCAATTCGAGCACCGCGGCGAAGCTCGAAGCGAGCACCGTCGCCCGATGCGACGGATCGACCAGATAGGCGACGAGATATTGGTCGAGCGGACTCCAGTCCAGCGCTTGGCCGACCAGCCGTTCCAGCGCCTCGCGCGCCTCGGCAAGCGACCACACCGTGCGTTTGGGCAGCCGCACAAAGGACCGCGCCTTAGTCTGCCGCCGGCCGGCATAGGCCGACAGCAGGTCGTAAAGCGTCGCCGACCATCGCGGCCGCTTGATCTCGGCGATCGGCTCCGGCTGGCCACGCCGGAAAACGTCGCGGCCGAGCTGCGGCCGGTTGATCATCTGCTCGGCGAATTTCCGGATCGCCTCCAAGCGGCGCAGCCGCTGCGCCAGCGCATTCGCCATATCCTCGGCGCTGACGCCCTCGGCCGGATGCGCTTCCGGCAGCAACAGCCGTGATTTCAGGTAGGCGAGCCAGGCCGCCATCACCAGGTAATCGGCGGCGAGTTCCAGTCGCATTTTGCGTGCCGCCTCGATAAAGGCGAGGTACTGATCGGCGAGCGCCAGAATGGAGATTTTGGCGAGATCGACCTTTTGCTGGCGCGCCAGCGTCAGCAACAAATCGAGCGGGCCTTCGAAGCCTTCGACGTCGACGACGAGCGCCGGCTCGTCACTGGCGCGCTCGGATAGCTCGGCTGCGAATTGATCCTCGGCGTTCATGGGGATCCCGGTGTAGGCGCTACGCCCGCCATGAGCTTGAAAAATTCGGCACGACGCGCGGCGATATCGATCGGCGCGGCCGGCTTGCGCAATGCCAGCGCGGCCGCGGCGCGGCGCTGCGCATCCCCCGCCAGTTGGGGCGCCGCGTCGGCCACTGCAAGCATTTCATCCATCTTGCCGTTGCAGTGCAGGATCATATCGCAACCCGCTGCAAGCGCTGCCTTTGTGCGCTCGCCGAGCGAGCCCGACAGCGCCCCCATGGAAACATCGTCGCTCATCAAGAGTCCCGAAAAGCCGATCGAATCACGAATCACCTCCCGCACTATAGTGGCCGAAGTCGTGGCCGGCGCGACCGGGTCGATGGCGGTAAAGACGACATGTGCGGTCATGCCAAGGGGCAGGCCCGCCAACGACCGGAAAACCGCGAAATCGGTCACTTCGAGCGTAGCGCGGTCGGTGCCGACCACAGGAAGCTTTTGATGGCTGTCGGCGGTGGCGCGGCCATGGCCGGGCATGTGCTTGAGCACGGGCAGGACGCCGCCTTCCATCAGGCCCGCCGCGACTGCGCCAGCAATGGCCGCGACCTTGTCCGGCGACGCACCATAGGCGCGGTCGCCGATGATCGGATCGGCGCCGGCGACCGGCACGTCGGCAATCGGCGCGCAATCGACGTCGATGCCCAAAGTAGCCAGATCGGCGGCAATCAAGGCAGCGCCTAATCTGGCGGCGGCGAGGCCGGTGTCGCGATCGCGGTCGTAGAGCGCGCCATAGGCGGCGCCCGGCGGGTAGCTCGGCCAATGGGGCGGCCCCAACCGCTGCACTCGCCCACCTTCCTGATCGATCAGGACCGGCGCCTGGCGGCCCACCAGAGTGCGAAAATCGTCAATCAGCCGGCGCAACGAGCCCGGGTCCGCAACATTGCGCTTGAAGACGATAAAACCCCAGGGCTGTGCGTCTTTGAGGAATTGCCGTTCCTGCCCCGTCAACTCAGGTCCCGCGACACCGGTGATGAACGACTTCATTGCGGCCGGTTAGCTTGCCCCACGCCTGAGGGTCAAGCAGCAAAAGCCTGAAATCCCCGCCCTAATTCCGTCCCACGATACAATTGCCGCCAGCGGCTTTGAGGCTCGAGCACATACCGGCGGCCTGCTCCGCCGAGGCAAAGGGGCCGACCAGTGCGCGGTAATAGACGCCCTTGGCGCCCAGATCGGCGCGGCGCACGATCGGCTGGCGGCCGCCAAGCTGGTTGGGGAACTTGGCGCGCAGCGTTCGGAATTCGGCCAGCGCATCCGCCTCACTGCGCTGGGAGGTGACCTGAACCGCGTAGCCGCCGCCAGCGGATGGCGCCGGCTCGGCTCGTTCCGCCGAACCGGGCTCGGTCGGACGCGCCAGCGCGGTGCGCAGGCGGGCCGGGGCCGGTTCGGTGCCCTGGTTCGGAACAATCGAGAGGGGGCCGCTTGCCTCAGCCCGCGACGCGGGCATCGGCCTCGGCTGGGGCGGCATCGCGGCGCGCGGCGCGAGAGTGCGCACCGGCGCCGGTGCCGCCGCTGGCAGTGCCGCCTGAGCGGGTGCGGCCGACGCATCCGGTAGCGCTCCCGGCCGGTCGGACCTGATGATGACGGTGTGAACCTTTCGCGGCGCGGTCGCCAAGCCAGCCGGCCCTGCGGCGGCGCCCGGCGCCATGGCTGGGGCCGGCGCCATGGCTGGGGCCGGCGCCATGGCTGGGGCCGGCGGCCAAATCGAGCCCGCCGGCGCCATCGGCATGGCATTGCCTTGAGCCGCCGCGGCAGTTGCGGGCGCGGAGGACGCCGGGAAAGCCGCGTCCCCCGACGCCAAAGCCGTGCCTTGCGCAGAACTCGGAACACCAGATTGAGCGGAATTCGGATCGGGGAAAATCGGAATGGTCGACACGACCCGCGGGGCCGGATTGACCGGCGCCGGCATGTCGACCGGCTGTTCCTCGCGCGAAACCAGCTTCTCGCCCGAATCCGTGTTTGCGTCCGCCTGATCGGATGCGTTCGATTTAGGCTTGGCGGGCACGATCTTGTTTGGCCCACTGTCCGCCTTGATGATCGGCGGCAGCGACGGCAGCATCGAGCTTCCGAACATGGCGCGATAGGCGAACGCACCGGCGGTTCCGAGCACCGCTAAGCCCAATACCGCCGCCACCACGACGATGCCGCTGCTTCGCCGCCGTCCGGCGGGAGCTTCCTCGGCGTAGTCCTCCAGTGCGTAAGCTTGCTCTGCGGGACCGTCCTGCGCCTGCTCATCCTGCGCGTATTCTTCGGCTGGCAGCCGCGGCAAAAACGCCGGCAGCTGAAGGCCGGAAGCTTGCGGCGGCGCCGGCTCATCTTGCAAACGAGGCTGTTGCGTTAACGCGGTACCGCGGGCGTATTCGCCGGTGCCGTTGAGCCGCGGCGCCGGAGCGGAAAATTGCCCGGTGGACTGCGGCTTGTAGGCACGCTCGCGGTCAAGATCGTAGGACGATGCACCGGTACGGTACGACGGGACGGCTTCGGCCCGCGGCTCAGGCTCGAAGCGTTCGTCGTAGCGCGCGTCGTAATTTTCCTCGGCCGGCTCGACTTGATCGGCATAACGGTCGTCGGCTTGAGAATCGCCGGCCGCCCAATCGAGGCCATCGGCAGGTTCATCGAGTGCGGGACCCGGGCCACGCCGTGCATCGCGGTCGAAATCGCTCGCCGGCTCGCTCTGGCCGATAAGCCGCGCCAGTTCGGCAAGCGGATCGTCGACCTGCCCGCGCGCCGGCGCGCCAGCGCTTCGCGGCGCCATCGCGGCGCGGCCGCGGAAAGAACGGAAATTATCGTCGGCCATGGATTTCGCCCCCGATTCAGGCGTTACGCGGTACTGAATTTGTCCCGAAACACTTGTCCCGATACTGCGCTCACTCACTTCGGACGCCGCGCGGCGAAAGACGCAAAGAGCTACCGCATCTCGTTTGGCGCCTCGACCCCAAGCAGCGCCAAGCCCGACGCGAGCACAGTGGCCACGCCTTGTACGAGCACGAACCGGGCCTCGGTCAGTTGTCGATCATCTTGGATAATGAAGCGTAAATGAGGCGCGGCACTGCCTTGCGTGTAAAGCGCATGAAATTCGCTGGCTAAGTCATACAAATAAAAGGCAATCCGGTGCGGTTCGTGGGCCGTCGAGGCGGCCTCGACGATGCGCGGATAAAGCGCAATCCGGCGCATCAGCGCGAGTTCCGCAGCATCCGACAGCGATTCCAGATTGGCTTGCTCGATCAAGCGCGTCATGTCCGACGGAAGGTCGGGAAAGGCCAAGCGGGCATTGCGGAACACCGACTGTGCGCGGGCATGACCGTACTGGACATAGAACACCGGATTATCGCGCGACTGTTCCAGCACTTTGGCAAGATCGAAGTCGAGCACCGCATCGTTCTTGCGAAACAGCATCATGAAACGGACGGCGTCGCGGCCGACTTCATCGACGACTTCGCGCAAGGTGACGAACTCCCCCGCCCGCTTCGACATTTTGACCGGCGCGCCGGCGCGCAGAAGCTTCACCAGCTGCACGACCTTGATGTCGAGTTCGACCTTGCGGTCGCTCAATGCGGCGACGGCCGCCTGCAGCCGCTTGATGTAGCCGGCATGGTCGGCGCCCCAGACATCGATCAGCATGCGAAACCCGCGCCCTATCTTGTTGGCGTGATAGGCGATATCGGACGCGAAATAGGTATAGGAGCCGTCCGACTTCAGCAGCGGGCGATCGACGTCGTCGCCGAACTGTGTCGAGCGGAACAGCGTCTGTTCGCGATCCTCCCAGTCTTCGATCGGCGCACCCTTCGGCGGCGGCAGGCGGCCCTGATAGACGAAGCCGCGCTGGCGCAGCCATTCGACGGTTCGAGCGATGAAATCGATCGAGTTGGCGCCAAGCCGATCCTGGAAAATCAGTGTCCGCTCGTAAAAGAAATGCTCTTGGCTCACGCCCAATGCGGCGAGATCCTCGCGGATCGATATCATCATCTGTTCGAGCACGATGGCGCGAACGACCGACAGTCTTTCGACCTCCGGACTGTCCTTGAGAGCCGCGCCGAACGCCTTGGCGATCAGCGCGCCGACCGGCTTGAGGTACTCGCCGGGATAAAGCCCCTCGGCAATGGCGCCGATATTTTCGCCCAGGGCCTCGCGGTAGCGCAGATAGGCCGAGCGGGCGAGTGCATCGACCTGCGCGCCGGCATCGTTGACGTAATATTCGCGCGTGACCGCAAAACCGGTGAAGGCAAGCAGACTGGCCAGCGCATCGCCGAACACGGCGCCGCGGCCATGGCCGACATGCATCGGCCCGGTCGGGTTGGCCGAGACATATTCGACGTTGACCGGCACGCCTGCGCCCAGCTCGCTTCGGCCGTAGTCGGAACCGAGCCGGACCGCGGTGCGCAAGGCGTCGATCCAGGCAGCTGCTTTCAGCGTGAGATTGATGAAGCCCGGCCCGGCCACGTCGACGCGCTCGACGAGATCGTCCGCACGCAGCCGCTCCGCGATCGCCTCGGCAAGCTCGCGCGGCTTCTTGGCGGCGTCCTTGGCGAGCACCATCGCCGCATTGGTCGAGATATCGCCATGCGCCGGATCGCGCGGCGGTTCGACGGTGACGCGCGACTGGTCGATGCCGGCCGGCAAGGCACCGGCGGCGATCAGCGCATCGTTGGCGCCGCGAACGCGTGTCAGAATCTCGGCGAAGATATTTTTTGTCAGCATGTCGAACAGCTTTTGGCGCGCCGCGCGCCTAACGCAATTCGGGGGTCGAGTCAAAGAGCCGGGCGTGCTCGGCAAGCGCGAAGCGGTCGGTCATGCCGGCGATGAAATCGGCGATGCGGCGCGCCCGTGACGCCTCATCGCCGGCGGCGAGCCCCCCCTGCCATTCCGCCGGCAGGTCGCCGGGATGGGCGCTGTAGCGCGCGAACAGCGCGCGCACCACGCCGGCGGCCTGGTCCATCACCTGCATGACCCGCGGGTGGCGATACATTCGCGGCTTGAGGAAAGCCTTGATGGCGGCGTCGCCTTGGCGCATGTCGGCGGAGAAACCCACGACCGGCGACCGCGCCTGGCGCACCTCATCGGCCGAGCGGGGCTTCACCGCGGCGAGCCGGCGTTCGGTTTCCGCGACCACGTCATCGATGAGCAGACCGATCAGCCGCCGAATCAGCTCATGCACCAGCCGATGGCGGTCGAGATCGGGGTAAGCCGTGCGAATTTCGCCGATGATTTCGCCGGCCAGCGGCACGGCTGTGATGTCATCGAGACCGAATAGCTCGGCGCGCAAGCCGTCGTCGATATCGTGGGCGTCGTAGGCGATGTCGTCGGCGAACGCGGCGATTTGCGCTTCGGCGCTGGCGAAACTCCACAATTGCAGATCGTGCCGACGCGAATAATCCAGGATCGTCTCCGGCACGCCGTGCGTGCGGTAGCCGCCGAGCGGCGCTCCGGCGGGATCGGTCAGCGGCCCATTGTGCTTGACCAGGCCTTCCAACGTTTCCCAGGTGAGGTTCAAGCCGTCGAAGCTCGGATAGCGGCGCTCCAGCGCGGTCACGATTCGCAGCGTTTGCGCGTTATGATCGAAGCCGCCAAACGCAGCGAGGCAGGCATCGAGCGCGCGCTCGCCGGCATGGCCAAACGGCGGATGGCCGAGATCGTGGGCGAGCGCGAGCGCCTCGGCGAGATCCTCGTCGAGGGCGAGCCGTCGCGCCAGCGCGCGGGCCACCTGGGTGACTTCGAGCGTATGGGTGAGCCTGGTGCGGTAATGATCGCCTTCGTCGAACACAAACACCTGGGTCTTGTGCTTGAGCCGGCGGAATGCGGTCGAGTGAATGATACGGTCGCAGTCGCGGCGAAAGGCGCTGCGGCTTTGGCTTGCGGGCTCGGCATGGAGCCGGCCGCGGCTGTGGTCGGGATCGCACGCATAGGGCGCGCGCCTTAATGCAGCTTCCATCGCTCAAACTCTGCCCGGCCGATGACGCAGCTTCGCCGATTGACCTTGGCCGTCGCCGCACTTAACTATCGTGGTGAGAGCGTTGCAATCGGCGCATAGCGATTTCGGAGCCAATATGGCTGAAAACGTCATCGTCACCGAACGGGCGGCACAAAAAATCGGCGAGATTCTCAAGCGCGAGCCCGCCGGCACCATGCTGCGGGTTTCCGTCGAGGGCGGCGGCTGCTCCGGCTTCCAGTACAAATTCGACACCGAGAAGAGCCAGGCCGACGACGACATCGTGATCGAACAGGCCGGCGCCACGGTGCTGATCGATCCGGTCTCGCTCAATTACATGGCCGGATCGGAGATCGATTTCGTCGACGACCTGATCGGCTCGTCGTTTAAGGTCAATAATCCGAAGGCGACCGCGTCGTGCGGCTGCGGGACAAGTTTCGCGCTCTAACTCTTAGACCTTGCCTTGCGCATCGCCACCTGGAACGTCAATTCGATCAAGCAGCGCATCGATTCCGCGGTCGCTTGGCTTGCCGAGCGCAGACCCGATATCGTCTGCCTGCAGGAAACCAAATGCGTCGACGACGCCTTCCCGCGAATGGAATTCGAGGCGCTCGGCTATAACGTGGCGGTGCATGGGCAGAAGACATTCAACGGCGTCGCGCTGTTATCGAAGTTTCCATTCGATGAAGTGAAAAACGGCCTGCCCGGCGACGATCGCGACGATCACGCCCGCTTCATCGAGGGCGTGGTCTCGACGGCGCAGGGCGCGCTGCGGGTCGCCAGCATCTATCTGCCCAACGGCAATCCGCCGGACACCGAAAAATACACCTACAAGCTCGGCTGGATGAAACGGCTGGCCGCCTACGCGCGCGACCGGCTGCCGCTCGAAGAGCCGCTGATCATGGCCGGCGACTACAACGTCATCCCGACCGCAGCCGACGCCAAGAATCCGCAAGCCTGGACCGGCGACGCGCTGTTTCTGCCAAAGACGCGCGACGAATTCCGCACCCTGGTCAATCTCGGCCTGACCGACGCGGTGCGCGCCACCAGCGACGATCCCGGGCTATTCACGTTCTGGGATTACCAAGCCGGCGCCTGGCAAAAGAACAACGGCATCCGCATCGACCATCTGCTGCTGTCGCCCGCGGCCGCCGACCGGCTCCGCGACGCCGGCATCGACCGCCACGTGCGGACCTGGGAAAAGCCGTCAGACCATGTGCCGGTGTGGATCGATCTGGATATCGAAGCGAAATAGGGATTGGCGAGAAGCGGATAGCGATTACGAGGCGCTACGCCAACGATTCATCCGCTTACCATTTCCGTAGTCGCGCGGGTCTGCGCGCCGGATTCCTTTAGCACTATCCCGCCAGAGATCCCGACACCGATGACATAGGCCCAGCCATGAGTAAAATCGAATAGGTGTGAGTTGAACAGAGAACCGACGATATTCTGGACGACCACGACAAGCCCTACCCAGGCCGCGAAGCTCTCCGATCTAAACAGCTCCAAGTGCGCGAGCCACATAGCCAGCAGCACTGCTATGCCAACAAGGCCGATCTGGATTCCGACCGCCAACATCTGATTATGTGGATTGGCCGATATTTCGCCCGCCATGCCAGATTGACCGACGGATGAGCGAAGAAATTCTTCGCGAATCGAACCCGTGCCGTGACCGATAACCGGCGCCCGCCATATAAATCCGACTGACTTCCTCCAAAACTCCAGACGTTCACCCGCCGAAGTCGGTTTCGCGCCGGACTGATACAAACGAATCTCCTGAAAGAAAGGAACGACTCGCAGCTGCAAGAAGGCCGCCGACGGCCACGCCAACGCGGCCAACACGATAAATCCAGCAACCGAGCCGATCGCTCCTTTCCAGCCCGATAACCGGTAACCGAACACGACAAGCAAAACCAAAATTTCAATGAGGGACGTTCGGCTCGTTGCGACGTAAAATATATTCGCGAGAAAGATCAACCCAAGCGCGACCAGCGCGAGGCAAAATCGATAGCGGCCATTTCTCCAGTTATTATATGCAAGCCGCAGAATGACAAAGATGCAGATTGTAAACAGACTGCTTTGCGCAAGATAGTCTTTGACTGGAACGCCGATGGTCTTGACGGTGCCGAGCCACGGCATGCCGGGCCACACCAACAGCGCCCACGAAACCCCCAGCAGTAAAACGCATGAAACGAGAAAGCCGAGCAGCACTCCCCGTCCGCCATCACACCGGCAGTATTGGTGCAAAAATAGCGGTATGAACATCAGCTTGAGAAACGAGCTAAAGCCGCCGAAGCGGTCGAGCCACGACACATCGGCCCACAGCATCCCCAGGGCGCCGAGTAGCGCCAGCACCAACGGCAATCCCGCAGCGGGAATTAAAACTGTACGCCGCAGCGAGGAGAGATCGAGTGTCGGTATTAAGGCCAACAGCCACAATCCGGCAAGAATGCCGGTAGCCGAGGTGGACCACGGCAGCGATACGACGAGTGCCACGGCAAGACCATCGAGGGCCCGCGCGACGTTTTGGCGATCGAACGCCAGGAATTGCAGCGGCCGGCTCATATTCTCGAACATGCTGCCGCGAACATGTGTGCCTGATGAACTGAGCGCGGCAACCGGCGCATACTATACGATGAACTACGCACGACCGACGTCATTCGCCAAGTCTCCAGTCACCCCTTCTGCGAACGCCGTCCTCGATCCCAAAGCCGCAACACGCATGAGTCGATCACGACATAGCGCAGTACAATGAGCAGACACAAAAGAGAGCCGAGCACAAGTCGAATGACGATGACATGCGGACGATATCCGATCCGCGGCGGACTGCACTGTCGTGTGTAAAGGCTCGCAAGATCATCGACAGTTCTTCGCAGCGTAAACCTCGCAAGCATCCTTTGCCTTCCGGCAACTCCAAATTTTCCGGCAGCGATCGGATCGCGTAGAATCCGAAGGATACCCTCAGCAAGCGATCTCGGATTGGAAGGATCGACCAAAATACCGGTCTCGCCGTCCACTATGCTGTCAGTCATGCCGCCGACGCGCGTCGCAACCGTCGGACATTGCATCAGCAACGATTCAATCGTACCGCCGAGGTTCTCACTTAGGGACGGCTGTGCCGCAACATCGAGCGCAAGGAGAATGGCTACAACGTCGGTCCTGAAGCCAGTGAATATCACGCTCTGCTCTAGTCCAAGTTCGGTTACCAGCCTTTGCATGCGCGTCAGGTAGGCTCGCCCACCCTCTTCCCAGCCGGAACCGACCATAAGAAATTTCGCTTGCGGATATTCGCGCAAAACAAATGATGCTGCCCGAATCAGGTCTTCCTGGCTTTTGACAGAGCGGTTCTGAACGGACCGCGGTATCCAACGACTGCGAGGAAGCTCGGGGTAAAAGTAAGCGACCATCCCAATAAGTGGCGTGTCGGGCGGCCATCCATATTCGGCCCGGAGGTCTGCCGGAACAGTTGTCGAGGGATCGAATTTTGCTTCATCAGGTCCGTAATAGACGAGAGCAAGCCGCTCGGCCGGAACGCCCATCCGCAGATACAATGTTCGCGTATATTCACAGGAAGCGATCGTCGTCGTATCGATCCAGCAGGTGTAGCGGTCGATCCATCGCGGCGTATACGCCTCGAGATGGAACGGCCCCGCAATCATCGAAAACCGCACTGGCACATCGGCAAACCATGCGGCAACCCGGCCAAGGACCATCGAATGGAAGAGATGGGTTTGGATTACGTCGAATCGCTCGCGTCTCAAAAGGCGCGCCAATTCGCCAACCTTCCGCGGAAGCGATAGCAAGTCGGAGTTCGATGTGAAGTCGAAGTTTATTGCATGCGTCGGTATGGCGGCGGCGCGAAACTGATCGACGAGCGTCCCCTTTTCGCCGCTTAGGATCACCGACACGTCGTAGCCGTATCGATCACGCAATCCTCGTAATTGCGCGAACACCCAGGCGGCTCCCTCGGTGGTGGCGACGATATGACAAACCTTCAGGAGAGGCCGGGGAGACGGCAATTCGTCGATCATTTTGCAGAGCCCTCAGGGCTCGTGCGCCCGACGCAAAGGCGAATTCGCCTCCCGAGCGTCGGGGCCCCGGAAGCAGACAGGCGATTTGGCATCGGCTTTCTCCGATCGCGACCGGATTTTTCACTAACGGGAACTTAGTATGGCGCTTTCGAAAACTCCGAATTGTATCGTGATGCAAAACCGTTTAGTGGTCAATTTCACCGGTTTGGTGATAGGGCGGCTAAGCAATGCGAATTGCCATTATTGGCGCCGGCGGACATGCAAAGGTCATCGCCGACGCTATTCTTGCCGTCGGACGCTGTCAGATCTTCGGATTTTTCGACGACGATACATCGCTGTGGCGAAATGAAATCTTGGGCTTCCCCGTCATGGGACCGATCGATAGTTGGCGAAGCCATTCGATGGACGCGTTCGTAATCGGCATTGGCGACAATGCCAACCGCAAAAGGATGTTCGATCAACTGAAGACGGCCGGCGCAACGTTCGCGACCATCGCTCATCCACGGGCCGTTCTCGGGAGGGGTGTTGCGCTTGGCGAGGGGACCGTCGTGCTTGCAAATGTTGTGGTCAATTCTGACACGACGATCGGTCCTGACAGTATTCTCAATACATCCTGTACCGTCGATCATGACTGTATCGTCGGGGCACATGCCCATCTTTCGCCCGGAGTTAACATCGCCGGTGAGGTACGAATCGGCGAAGGGGTCTTCGCCGGCACCGGTGCGAACGTTATCCCGAGAGTTCGTATCGGAGACTGGGCCATCATCGGCGCCGGAGCGGTCGTCATCGCCGATATCGAGGAAGCGGCGACTGCCGTCGGCGTTCCCGCACGAACAATATGAAGGGTCATGAAATGTCCCGGCAAATTTCAATGTCCCAACCCGACATTCGCGCCGAGGATATAGCCCTGGTCCTACAGGTTCTTAAGAGTAACCGCTTGAGCTTGGGCCCATTTCTTGAGCGGCTCGAACGTGCCTTTGCGGCCTATATCGGTACCGAGCACGCCGTCGCGGTATCGAGCGGGACCGCCGGATTGCATTTGTGCATTTGCGCGGCCGAGATCGGTCCCGGTGACGAGGTCATCACGACGCCATTCAGTTTCGTCGCCTCGACAAATTGCATTCTCTACGAGCGCGCCAAGCCGGTTTTCGTCGATATCGACGAAAGCTCTCTGAACGTCGATCCGTGCTTGATAGACGCCGCCGTGACGGACCACACCCGCGCGATACTTCCCGTTCATGTGTTTGGTCAACCCTGCGCCATGAACGAGCTAACCACGCTTTCCAACAAGCATAATTTGGTGTTGATCGAAGACGCCTGCGAGGCCATAGGCGCCGAATTTTGCGGTCGCCGGGTCGGCACTTTCGGCAAGGCCGCCGTCTTCGGATTCTACCCCAACAAGCAGATGACGATGGGCGAAGGCGGCATTATTACAACCAATGACGCGGATTGGGCGACCACGCTCTTGAGCCTACGCAATCAAGGCCGCAATGAAATGGGAACATGGCTTTGTCACGAGCGCCTCGGCTTCAATTACAGGCTCGACGAGATGAGCGCGGCTTTAGGATTCTCCCAACTCGCGCGCATCGACGAATTGCTCGACCGCCGCAGCAAGGTTGCTTCAATCTACGATGCGCTCTTGCGAAAGATTCCGGGAGTTGCGTTATTGTCGCCATCGGACACGACGACCCGATTGAGCTGGTTCGTTCTGATTGTACGTCTCGACGAGAATATTTCCCGAGATAGCGTAATAAGCCATCTTCAGAGTCGCGGAATACCGACGCGAACATACTTTTCGCCTATCCATTTGCAGCCATATTTCAAGGAAAAATTCGGCTACCGGGAGGGAGATTACCCAATTGCCGAACGCGTCGCGAATAGCACGCTCGCGCTCCCGTTCCATTCCAATCTCTCGGATGCAGATATTGAGTACGTGGCGGCCAACCTGAACGACGCTGTCGAGATTGCCACCGCCTGAGCGTGCACCTGCCTGACACCGGATCGAGGTTTGTTGATGAAGCAAACGCGCAGTTACGAACAGGCTATGCTTGGAAGAAAAGATTCGGAAATTACCGTTTTCGGCGGACCCCAAGCGACGAGTTTCGCCGGTGCGTTACGCGACTTTACCGAGGGGATCGAGCGCTATAGCTACTGGCATAGCTTGGCCTGGAACGACATCAAGACGCGCTACCGCCGTTCCTGGCTTGGCGAATTCTGGATGGCCATAAATCTGGCAATCTTCGTGCTGTCGGTCGGCACGGTCTACGGCGTGCTATTGAACATGCGGCTGTCGAACTATCTGCCACAACTGACCGTCGGATACGCGTTCTGGCTGCTGTTTTCGTCGCTGATGATCGAAGGCTGTCAAACCTTCATCTTGGGAACCGCCGTCCTACATCAGCAACGAGTGCCCTTGACGGCATTCGTTCTTCGCAATGTAGATCGAGCGTTCATCTCATTTGCGCATAACCTCGCTGTTGTCGGCATCGTTCTTTTTGTATTCGGCATTCGGCCGAATTGGAGCATCCTGCTTTTTATCCCCGGACTTTTGCTTTGGTGGTTGAATGGAATGTGGCTGTCATTCATCGTCGGCATCCTGTCTGCCCGCTTTCGTGACGTGCCTCAGATCGTTACTAATTTCGTTCAAATACTATTTCTTGTTTCGCCGGTGCTGTGGCGCGAGGAGAGCGTGCCCTATTCGCTTCGGCTCGTTTCGCGATTTAATCCGTTATCGCACTTCCTCGCGATCGTCCGAAATCCGCTACTGGGCGCCGAAGTCCCGATACTCTCCTGGAGCGTCGCCGGCGTGATAACGATTGCGGGGTGGATTGCGGCCGCATTTCTGATCCGCGCATATCGGACTCGCGTCTCCTATTGGATTTGAACGTCATGACTTGGGTCGCGGTCGAAAACGTCACGATCGATATTCCGGTGATCGATAGTCATTCCGTGTCGCTGAAAGCGCGCGTAATTTCGGCATTCCGGCCTCGCGGCAGAGCCGTCGGGACCAAGCCGGCGCAGGGGGTCGTGCGAGCGCTGGACGGCGTCAGCTTGTTCCTCGCGGACGGCGACCGGGTCGGATTGATCGGCAAGAACGGCAGCGGCAAGACGACATTGCTTCGTATTCTTGCTGGCATTTACGAGCCGATGCGCGGACAGGTCCGCTTGTGCGGGCGTACAAGCGCCGTCTTGGATCTCACGTTCGGCATCGATATGGAGGCGACCGGAATAGAGAACATCTATCTGCGCGGTTACGCTCTCGGCATGACCAGAAAGACGATCAAGAGCGTGGAATCTAAGATTGTCGAATTTACCGAGCTTGGCCGGCGTCTTCAGCACCCCGTTAGGACATATTCGGCCGGCATGATCCTGCGTCTCGCATTTTCGATTTCCTTGATGTCACCCCACGAAATTATGCTGATTGACGAGGTTATTGGCATCGGCGACGCAGGCTTCATCGGCAAGGCTCGGGCGTTGTTGGAAGGCACACTCGCTCAATCCGGCATTGTGGTGATGGCGTCGCATGCGATCAATCTGATCGAAGAGATGTGCGATAAGGCCATCTATCTGCGCGAAGGCCGAATTATCGATTTCGGGCCGGTATCCGATGTCGTCGCGATGTTTAAACGCGACATCGCCGCCGAGTCGCATTGAGCATCGAAGGCCCGAGCCCGACGCATTTTGTCCGCCAGGGACTTTCCATATGTTCGGCTTGGCAATTCGACCGACAGATGAACCAAAGTCGCCAGGGTTAGAACCGCGGCAAATGCGATCACAACGGCCGCCCAGGCAGGGACGCCCACCTCGATTGCGTGCACAACAATCGTGTAGCCGAGAATGGCGTGAACGACGTAAAGCGGATAGCTAATGTCAGCCAACCAATAGAACGGGCGGCACGCCCAGTACGGCAGGGCCGACACTCGCTCGCGCGCGGCATAGCCGAGCGTGAATACGCCGTAAGCGATCAAAAAACAGATCGGCGCCGTCCAACCTTGCTCCGCAAGAACGCCGACCCGCATGCCCGTTACAAACACCACCAACAACAACGTCTGTGCCGCAAACAGGCCGATACGACTGAACCGGTCGTGATAATGGTAATAAAGCGCCACGCCGCAGAACATGAAGCAAATATAGACGGGAACCGTCGCAACCCAACTTACCACTGCATAGATCGGCATCCCGATGCGGATCAGGGCCCCGCCTCGCCATCCGACCACGAGAGCAAGCGGAGCGACCAGCACAGCCAGCAGGAAAATGCGGCGGTCGAATTTCCTGATGCGATGCATCAAGACCGCGCAGGTTACGTAGAAGAATATTTCGATTTCGAGGGTCCAGATAATTCCGTCAATCGAGCGGGTTGAAGTCGGCCAGCGCAGTACGATTAGGGCGTTGATCAAGACCTCCATTGGCGAATAAGGGAAGGAGGCCTTGGCAAGCAGCGAATTAAACGCGATGCACGCCAATGCGACGGCGAGACCGACAAGGTAAGTGGGCCAGATGCGAAATAGCCGCGCTATCGCGAATCCGGATCGCGATAAAGATGACACCGAAAACGGAATGACAAAACCGCTGATAAGAAAGAACAGCGCTACGCCAAAATAACCCCAAAAATACGGCAAACCAAAATCCGGTATTGTCGCGAACTCCGTATCCTGAATAATTCTCGAAACCGGCGGATAGGCGATCAACTGACCGACGACCTCCGGCTTGCGCCAAACCAAATACGTCAGATGCGAGAGAACGACGGTGCCGGCAGCGACCCCGCGCAGAATATGGGCAAATTCGATGCGCGTGCCTGCCATGACGATCTCAAGGACGGTCCGGAAACATTCCCGCGGGAGTATTATTATTACGCGGTGGCGCCGCTCGGGACAAGGAAGTCGCCGCTGCAATGCCTGCGAAATACTCGCGATTTCGGTCACAAACGGATTTGACAGCGGCCAATCCTGATATCCGCTCTCCCTGGAAAGCGAACATCCCTACGCTTTGCTTATTGTCCGCTAATCCCGCCGGCTCTTCAGCCAGTCTTCCAGATAGACCAGCGCCATGGCGCGCTCGTCGTCGCTGGCGTGCTGGAAGTCGGTGTCGTAGAGCGGCTTGACCCAGCTTTCGTCGTTGCCGGCGCAGTCCTTGCCGAGCGTGAGCCACATCAGGCCGCGTGCGGCTTGCCGCGGCACCGCTTGGCCACGGAACAGCATATCGCCGAGCGCGATTTCGGAACGGCAATGGCCCTTGGTCGCGGCCAACAGGAACCAGCGCGCCGCTTGATGCGGATCGCTCGGCTTGCCGCTGAGGTAAAGCCGGCCCAGCTCATATTGCGCGTCGGCGTCGCCGAAATAAGTGGCGGCATAATCGAACATTTCGCGTGCGCGGTCCGGATCCGCCTCGATTCGCGAATTCGGAATGCCGGTCAGATAGTAATGCCCGAGCGCGACGAAAGCATTGGCGACAAAGCTCGCCCGCGGTGTGCCCGGCACTTCGTCCGGATGCGCATTGGCGATCTCGCTGAAATAGTTGAAGGCGCGCAATTCGTCGCGCGGCACGCCGTCGCCCTCGGCATACATGCGGCCGAGCTTCCATTGCGCCACCGGCTCGCCCTGCTCGGCTGCATATTGTAGCGCGGTCAAAGCGTTCGGCTTCGCACCGACCTCCGGCGCCTGCGCGCCGGCGCGCAGGCCGTCGCTCGGCGACAGCGACGCGGTTGCCGGCGACGTGGTGCCGTCGAAGGCAAGCGCCGGCTGCGGCGCCAGGCCGAGGCGGAAGAGCGCCAGCACGAGGCAAAGCGCCCCGGCAACGGTGGCCGCGGTTCGACCCGCATCGATGCGTGCGCTAGATATCCGCATAGCACGCTTTCTCGGCCGCCGCGCCCGGATGGGTGACCGCGCCGTCGCGGGCCGGTCCCACCTGCTGGGTGTATTTCCACAAATAGCCGGAGGCGTATTCGCCTTGCCGCGGCTTCCACTCTTTTGCCCGCCGCGCGAGCTCGCTCTCGCTCAGCTCGACGTCGAGCGTTCCCTTCTCGCCATCGAGCTTGATGATGTCGCCGTCGCGAATGAGCGCGATCGGGCCGCCGACCGCTGCTTCCGGGCCGATATGGCCGACGCAGAAGCCGCGCGTGGCGCCGGAGAAGCGTCCGTCGGTGATCAGCGCGACCTTGCCGCCCATGCCCTGGCCGTAGAGCGCCGCGGTGGTCGACAGCATTTCCCGCATGCCCGGACCGCCCTTCGGACCTTCGTAGCGGATCACCAACACGTCGCCTTCCTTGTACTTCTTGCTCTTGACCGCCTCGAAGCAAGCCTCCTCGCCGTCGAAGCAGCGCGCCGGACCGGAGAACTGCAAGCGCTCCATCCCGGCAACCTTCACGATGGCGCCCTCGGGTGCGAGGTTGCCTCTAAGGCCAATGACGCCGCCGGTCGGCAGAATTGGCTTGTTGGCCGGATAGACGACGGCCTGATCGGAGTTCCACTTCACCGATTTCAAATTCTCGGCGATGGTGCGGCCGGTGACGGTGAGGCAGTCGCCATGGAGATAGCCATGGTCGAGCAGCGTCTTCATCAGCAGCGGAACGCCGCCAGCTTCGAACATGTCTTTGGCGACATAGCGGCCGGATGGTTTTAAATCCGCGATATAAGGTGTCTTTTTCAGGACTTCGGCGACGTCGAACAGATCGAACTTGATGCCGCACTCATTGGCAATGGCCGGCAGATGCAGCGCGGCATTGGTCGAGCCGCCGGTCGCCGCAACAACCGCCGCCGCATTTTCCAGCGCCTTGCGGGTGACGATGTCGCGCGGACGGATATTCTTGGCGATCAGATCCACGATCATCTCTCCGGCCAGCGTGCAGAATTTGTCGCGAATCTGGTACGGCGCTGGCGCACCGGCCGAATAGGGCAAGGCTAGTCCGATCGCTTCCGACACCGTCGCCATGGTGTTGGCGGTGAATTGCGCGCCGCAAGCGCCGGCCGACGGACAGGCGTTCTGCTCCAGCGTCTCCAGATCGGCGTCGTTCATGGCGCCGATCGAATGCTTGCCGACCGCTTCGTAGACGTCCTGGATGGTGACGGGCTGACCCTTGAACGTGCCGGGCAGGATCGAGCCGCCGTAGATATAGATCGACGGCACGTTGAGCCGGCACATCGCCATCATCATGCCGGGCTGCGACTTGTCGCAGCCGGCGACCCCGATCAGGGCGTCGTAGGAATGGCCGCGCACCGTCAATTCCACCGAGTCGGCAATAACTTCGCGCGACGGCAGCGACGCCTTCATGCCGGCATGGCCCATGGCGATGCCGTCGGTCACGGTGATGGTGCAGAATTCGCGGGCGGTGGCGCCGGCGGCGGCGACGCCGAGCTTCACCGCCTGGGCTTGGCGCATCAGCGCGATATTGCACGGCGCCGCCTCGTTCCAGCAGGTGGCGACGCCGACGAATGGCTGATGAATCTGCTCCCGCGACAGCCCCATCGCGTAATAGAACGCGCGGTGCGGCGCCCGGTCGGGGCCTTCGGTGGCGTGCCTGCTGGGCAGGCGCGACTTCAGATCGGTTTTGGCGTCCATAGTTCGGCGGGCCAAACAAAAGCCCCTTCGCCCCTTTCCTCCGGCCAAACTACGCAAGGCCGGAAGTACGCAACGACCTGAAATCCAAGTGGACCGGTCGTCGGCGCTCGATGTCGAGAAATCCTATGGCTAAAAAGCGGCGTTTCGCGTGGGTGCAGTGCGGTACGATCAAATGTTCCCAAGCTGTTGCCGCGAAGCCACAGATTCACGGCGCGGAACGCATCCGGGTAACCGGCGATTTACCAAACGTTGCCGGGGCTGCGATCATCGGCGGGTGCCGAAACGCCTGACCAAGAGCTTCTTCAAGCGCAGCGTCCACGAGGTGGCGCCCGATCTGATCGGCGCTACGCTGTTCGTTAACGGCGCCGGCGGGCGGCTCGTCGAGGTCGAGGCCTACCATCATACCGATCCGGCGGCGCACAGCTTTCGCGGCCCGACCGAGCGCAATGCGGTCATGTTCGGCCCGCCCGGCTACGCCTATGTCTATCGCTCCTACGGCATTCACTGGTGCCTGAACTTGGTCTGCGAGCCCAAGGGCTCGGCCAGCGCCGTCCTGATCCGCGCCATCGAGCCGACGGCCGGCCTCCCGGCCATGCGCCGGCGGCGCGGCATGGCTGACGAGCGGCTCCTGTGCTCGGGACCCGGCCGGCTCTGCGAGGCGCTGGGGATTACGGGGGCGCATAACGGCCTGCCACTCGACCGGCCGCCGTTCGAGCTGTTCGCGCGGGAGGACGAAATAGAGGTCGTAGCCGGCCCCCGTATCGGCATCACCAAGGCGGCGGAGAAGCCCTGGCGTTTCGGCGAAAAAGGCTCGCGATTTTTGAGCAAGCCGTTTTCGACTGCCACAACCGTGATATACCGGTAGTTGTAGGACCTTCGCCGGGTTGCGATAACCACAATTTGTAGCTACATTGCAATGGCATTTGAATGGGATGACGCGAAGGACGCAGCCAACAAGCGCAAACACGGCATAGGATTTCGTGAAGCCGCCGAAATATTCCGTGGCTATGTGTTGACTGCCGAGGACAGCCGACGCGATTACGGCGAGAGACGAGTGATTGCACTCGGAGAATACGATGGTGAAGTGATCCGCGTCGTTTTCACCGACCGAGACGGTAACGTCCGGATTATCACGGCTTGGAAGGCGAGCAGGTATGACCGCAAAAACTACCAAAAAGCACGGGCGCATCGTCAGGTATAAAAGCCTCGACGATATGCCGCCGCCAAAGCCTCTGAGCAAGGCGTTTCGCGACATGAGCGACGAGGAGGTCGAGCGGCGCGCCGCCGCTGATCCGGACGCCGGCGTGATTCCACCCGGCTTCTGGGACAAGGCGACGGTGCACATGCCGCTCGCGAAACAGCAGATCACGCTGCGTCTCGATCCCGACGTCATCGGCTGGTTCAAACACACCGGCAAGGGCTATCAGTCGCGCATGGGCGCGGTGCTGCGGAGCTATGTGGAAGCCAAGCGTAAGCGCAGTGCGTAGGTTGAATTTCACTTCAGTCTGAATGCCGGATCGAAGCCCAGTTCCTTGCGGGCCTTGTCGATCGTCACCGCGCCATCGTCCTCGGCGATATTGTATACCCCCGGCGCGCCGCGCGTGACCGCCAGCAACGCTGCCTGCGCCGCCGCATCGACATGGAGCGGCCCCCGGCCCTGGGCGACTGCAAACCAAGTGCCGGGACCATATAGCCGCCCGTAGCGCAGCACGATGCCGTCGCTGCCGGGCGCGTTGAGAGCCGCGGCTTCGAGCGCGCGGACGCCGCGCGAGGTGAGTGCATTGAGATCGTCGCCGTCGGCGGCGGCGAGTGGATCGCCTTCGGCATACGGCTCGGGACCGTCAGCGTAGATGAATGCGATGCTTTGGGCGATCAGCCGGCGCGCGCCCGCAGCCCGCGCCGCCGCAACAAGGTTCGCGGTGCCTTCGATCCGTAGCCTGGCATTGCGGCGAAGCGCATCGCCGCGGCGCTCGGGGTCGAACACTTGCGGCAGATCGGTCAATTGATGGATGACGAGTTCGGGACGCGCCTGCATGACGGCATCGTGCAAGGCGCCGCGGTCGAACACATCGACGACGACGGCTTGCGCGCCCTGCTCGCGCAGCGCCGCGGCCTTTTCGGCCGACCGCGTCATACCGGTCACTTCATGTCCGGCCGCAACGAGTAGCGGAGTCAATCGACGCCCGATAACACCGGTCGCGCCGGCAAGGAAGATCCTCACCGCGACGCCCTTCACGCCGCGCCCTTCAGCCGCTCCAGCGCCTCGGCGATCTTGGCCTTGCGGGCCGCCGCCTCCTCGCGCTTTTCTTTTTCTTCCTCGACCACCTCCTCCGGCGCGCGCGCGACGAAATTGGCATTGCCGAGCTTGGCGTCGACGCGGGCGATGTCGGCATCGGCCTTGGCCATTTCCTTGGCAAGCCGCGCCCGCTCGGCGGCAAGATCGATGACGCCCGCAAGCGGCAGTGCTGCAATTTCGCTGCCCACCACGATTTGAACAGAACCGGGCTTCACCTCCCGAGCAAATGCACTGCTTGAAATCCTAGCGACCCTATTTAACGTCGAATCCCAAAGCTCCGCTCTTCGCTTTGTCCTATCAGAAGGATTTATAAATTCGATCGGGATCAGCGACGAACCGGGAACATTCATTTCGGTACGCACCGAGCGCACGGCTGTCACGAGCTCAATAAGCCAACCAACTTCCTCATACGCCTCTGCAAAATGAGGCTGCTGGGTCGGCCACAAAGCAAGAGCAAGCATCAGTTCTTTGCGATTGCTTTCTGAAACTCTCCAAAGCTCTTCAGTGATAAAGGGCATAAACGGATGCAGAACCTTCAATATTTGATCACGAACATAGGCGACGGTTGCCCGCGTCTCGCGTATTGCGGCATCGCTTGGCTGAGGTGTGACAAAGATTGGCTTTGTAAGCTCCAAATACCAATCGCAGTAGAAGTCCCACACAAAATGATAAATTGCGTTGGCCGCATCATTGAAACGATAATCGCTGAGCGCCAATTCGATTTTGCCTAGCGTGTCGCCAAGCTGCGAGACGATCCATTGATTGATCAGCTCTTTTACTGACGCAGGGTCAAAGTCCGACACTGTGAAACACTCATTCATCTCGGCAAAGCGCGCGGCATTCCACAACTTGGTCGCAAAATTGCGGTTGCTCTCGACGTCCTGCGGACCAAGCCGGATGTCATGACCTTGCGCGGCGCCGCGCGCCAACGTGAAGCGCAAGGCGTCAGCGCCAAACTCGTCGATGACGCCGAGCGGGTCGACCACGTTGCCCTTCGACTTCGACATTTTGGCGCCGGAGGCGTCGCGCACGAGGCGGTGGATGTAGACGTCGTGGAATGGCACCTGTTTCATAAAGTGCAGCCCCATCATCATCATCCGCGCCACCCAGAAGAAGATGATGTCGAAGCCGGTGACGAGCGTTGAGGTCGGATAAAAGCGTTTCAGTTCCGGCGTCTCGTCAGGCCAGCCCAGCGTCGAGAACGGCCACAGCGCGGATGAGAACCAGGTGTCGAGGACGTCCTCGTCGCGGTAAAGTTCTTGGCGTCCCTCACGAAGACCTGCCGCGTACTTAATGCCGCTAATCGGCATGTCGAAATGAGCGTCCTTTTCATAATGTGCGATGGCGTCGGCAATAGCTTCGGGTTCCGATAGCGCAACGAATATTTTTCCGTCCGGCCCGTACCATGCCGGAATTTGATGACCCCACCAGATTTGCCGGGAAATGCACCACGGCTGGATATTTTCCATCCAGTTGAAAAAGGTCGCTTCCCATTGCGCAGGCACGAACACGGTCTTGCGCTCGCGCACCGCCGCAATCGCAGGTTCGGCGAGTGTCTTGGCGTCGACGTACCACTGATCGGTGAGAAACGGTTCGAGTACGGCACCTGAACGATCGCCGTGCGGCACGACATGCGTCATCGGCTCGATCTTGTCGATGAGTCCCGCGGCTTCGAGGCGCTCAACGACAAGCTTGCGCGCCTTGAAACGATCTAGTCCATCCAGTTCCTCGGGAATCGCTCTTAACGCGGCAAGTTCCGGCCAATCTATTTCCGCCGTCATGGTGGGCGTGCCGATTGGGCGGGACTTAACATCGTCGAGCGATCGTCTGATTTTCCCTTCCACGTCGAAAATATTGATGGGCTTGTAGTCCTTCAACTCAGCGTTCTGGTGCCTCTGCCAGACCTCGAAATCGCTAAAATCGTGCGCCGGCGTGATCTTCACCGCGCCTGAGCCTTTTTCCGGATCGGCGTAGTCGTCGGCGATGATCGGAATGCGGCGGCCGACCAGCGGCAGGATCGCGATCTTGCCGATCAGATGCTTCAACCGTTCGTTCTGCGGATGCACCGCGACCGCGACGTCGCCGAGCATGGTTTCCGGCCGCGTCGTCGCCACCACGATGAATTCGTCGCCGCCTTCGATCGGATATTTGATGTACCAAAGCTGTCCTTTGGTCTCGACCTGCTGCACTTCAAGGTCGGAGATCGCGGTCTTCAGCTTCGGGTCCCAATTGACCAGCCGCTTGTCCTTGTAGATGAGGCCCTCGCGGTACAGCGTCACGAACACCTTCATCACCGCGCGCGACAGGCCTTCGTCCATGGTGAAGCGCTCGCGCGACCAGTCGCACGAGGCGCCGAGCCGCTTGAGCTGGCTGGTGATGGTGCCGCCGGATTCCGCCTTCCATTCCCAGACCCGCTTGATGAAGGCCTCGCGGCCCATGGCGCGGCTATTCGGTTCCTGCCGCTCCATGAGCTGGCGCTCCACCACCGCCTGGGTGGCGATGCCGGCGTGGTCGGTGCCCGGCTGCCACAGCACGTCACGCCCGCGCATGCGCTCGAAGCGGCAGAGTATGTCTTGCAGCGTGTTGTTGAGCGCATGGCCCATATGCAGCGAACCGGTGACATTGGGCGGCGGAATGACGATGCAATAGGGCTCGGCCTGGGCGCGCTCCGGCCGGCCGGCACGGAAGGCGCCGGCTGCCTCCCAGGCGGCGTAGATGCGGGGTTCGACCGCGCGGGGCTGGTATCTGTTTTCGATCATTTCGCGTTCGCCGTTTCGCGGGGTAGAAAGCCCGGCCTGCCCGGACTGTCAACGCCACACCCTCTCACCGGCTTCTCAATTCGACGTGCCAGCTTCGCTCACATCCGCCGCAGCGCTGCCGCGCAAAACGCCGACGCGCGCGATCATGCTGCTGGCGGTCGCCGGCTTCGCCAGCCAGGCGCAGGTGCGGGTGACGGATTCGCTGTTGCCGCAGATCGCCGGCGATTTCCACACCACCGTGGGCGCCGCCGCCATGGTGGTGACGACCTACGCCGTCGCCCATGGCTCGATCCAGCTCGTGATCGGGCCGGTCGGCGATCGCTTCGGCAAATACCGCACCGTCGCCTTGATGTGCGGGATCGGCACGGTCTTGGTGGCGCTGTGCGGTCTTGCGGCGTCGCTGCCGCAGCTTGCATTGGCGCGGTTCGCGACCGGTGCGGCGGCCGGCGGCTGGATCATCCCGATTTCGATGGCCTATGTCGGCGACGTAACGCCCTACGCGCAGCGCCAGCCGATCCTGGGGCGCTATCTGACGGGACAGATTCTCGGCCAGCTGTTCGGCCAGGCTGCCGGCGGCGTGCTCGGCGATCTGGTCGGCTGGCGCAACGTATTCTTCGTGCTGTCCGGCATTTTCGCGTTGGCGACGGCCGGTCTCGTCTTTGAGCTTTTGACCAATCCGCTGACCCGCGAACCGAGCCACCCGAACGAGACCAGCCGCGGCTTCGCCGCCGACTATGCCGCGGTGCTGACGACGCCGTTCGCCCGCATCGTCATCGTCGCGGCCTTCGTCGAGAATGCGCTCCTTTGGGGCGCCTTCGCCTATATCGGCGCTTACCTGCGCTCGCAGTTCGGCGTCAGCTTCACGTTGATCGGCTTGAGCATCGGCTGCTTCGGCATCGGCGGACTGATCTATGCGGGCTTGGTCAAAACATTCGTTTACCGGCTCGGCCAAGCCCGGCTCGCAGTCGCCGGCGGCTTTGCCATCGCGGCAGGCTATGTCGCGCTCTCGACCGCGCCGGCCTGGTGGCTGGCGCCCGTCGCAACCACCGCGATCGGATTGGGCTTCTACATGCTGCACAACACCTTGCAGACCAACGCCACGCAGATGACGCCGCAAGCCCGCGGCACCGCCGTCGCGCTGTTCTCCTCGGCGATCTTTATCGGGCAGACCGCAGGCGTTGCCACCGGCGCGCTGGTGATCGACCGGCTCGGCGCGGTGCCACTCTTTCTCGGTGCCGCGGCGGCGCTGCCGATGCTGGCGATCTGGTTTGCCCGGGAGCTAAATCGGCATCGGCGCGCTTAAGGCCGGCTAAAGCCCAAATTTCGGGCCCGCATCAATTTTTAGACACAGTGCCGTGCAAGTATGGCCTCATCTCGCCGGGAGGCGAACATGCGGCACTTTTCCGTATGGATCGTTGAGTTCCTCAAGTTCCTTGGCGTCAAGCTCCTTGGCGGAAGGCGGCTTCATCCTCTGCGAACGCCATGTCCGATCTGCGGACAAATGATTCGCCTCCATGTCAACAAAGCCGGGCGCCGGCACGTATTCGCGCACGCTCGCGTCCTCTACGAAGGGTCGCGCTACCGCGTGCACTATGCCGCGAAAATCAGATGTCTCGGTTCGGGCGTTCCGGCGAAATTCGATCCGCGCCCGAACGAAGGTCAGCACTTCAAGCTGCCGCGTTCCTTGCTCGAGGATTAGACTTTCCGTTTAAGCATAGCGGCTGGCCGCTCACGTGCGTGAGCGTTTCGCACGCGCGACCGCGCTGTTAATCTTACTTACGCGCCCTCAGACCTTGACCAGCGGCACCTTCGGCACCGTGCCGCGGCGCGGCGGTTCGTCACCGCCGGGGCCACCGGAGCCCGGCGGCTTCCTTCGCGGCGACGAGCGGCGCTTGGCCTTGGCGCGGCGCGGCTCGGGCAGCTTCTCCGGCCGCGGCTTTATCGGGCCGTCCGGATATTCGAAGGATAGCTTGCTGTTGCCGGCCTCGTCGGTGACGACGACGACGCGGACATGGCCGCCGGACTTGAGCCGGCCGAACAGCACCTCGTCGGCGAGCGCCTTTTTGATGTGCTCTTGGATCACCCGCGCCATCGGCCGCGCGCCCATCAGTTCGTCATAGCCGTTCGCGATCAGCCATTTGGTCGCCTCGTCGGTCAGCTCGATGGTGACATCGCGATCGGCGAGCTGCGCTTCGAGCTGCAGCACGAATTTTTCGACCACCATCGCGATCACTTCGGGCGACAGATGCGCAAACGTGATGATGGAATCGAGCCGGTTGCGGAATTCCGGCGCGAACAGCCGCGTGATTGCCTCCAGGTCGTCGCCCTCGCGCTTCGATCGCGTGAAGCCGAAGGCAGCCTTCGCCATGTCGGCGGCGCCGGCATTGGTGGTCATGATCAGGATCACGTTGCGAAAGTCGACCTGCTTGCCGTTGTGGTCGGTGAGCTTGCCGTGGTCCATGATCTGCAAGAGCACGTTGAACAGGTCCGGATGCGCCTTCTCGATCTCGTCGAGGAGGAGCACGCAATGCGGATGCTGATCGACGCTGTCGGTAAGCAGCCCGCCCTGGTCGAAGCCGACATAGCCTGGCGGTGCGCCGATCAGCCGCGATATGGTGTGGCGCTCCATATATTCCGACATGTCGAAGCGGATCAGCTCGACGCCGAGCGTCGCGGCAAGCTGCTTTGCCACCTCGGTCTTGCCGACGCCGGTCGGGCCGGAGAACAAGTAGCAGCCGATCGGCTTTTCCGGCTCGCGTAAGCCGGCGCGGGCAAGCTTGATCGAGGCGGACAGCGCTTCGATCGCCTTGTCCTGGCCGTACACCACGCGCTTGAGCGTCGCCTGCAGGTGCTGCAGCACCTCGGCGTCGTCCTTCGACACCGCTTTCGGCGGAATGCGGGCCATGGTGGCGATCGTGGTCTCGATCTCCTTGAGCCCGATGGTGCGCTTGCGCTTGCCCTCCGGCAGCAGCATCTGTGCCGCGCCGGATTCGTCGATCACGTCGATCGCCTTGTCCGGCAGCTTGCGGTCGTGGATGTAGCGCGACGACAGTTCGACCGCCGCCTTGATCGCGTCGTTGGTGTATTTGAGCTTGTGATAATCCTCGAAATACGGCTTTAGGCCTTTGAGGATTTCGATGGCGTCCGGAATGGTCGGCTCGTTGACGTCGATCTTCTGGAAGCGGCGCACCAGCGCGCGATCCTTCTCGAAATACTGCCGGTATTCCTTGTAGGTGGTCGAGCCGATGCAGCGCACCGTGCCCGAGGCCAGCGCCGGCTTGAGCAGATTCGAGGCGTCCATGGCGCCGCCGGAGGTGGCGCCGGCGCCGATCACAGTGTGGATCTCGTCGATGAACAGGATGGCGCCCGGATAGGCTTCGAGCTCCTTGATGACCTGCTTGAGGCGCTCCTCGAAGTCGCCGCGATAGCGCGTGCCGGCCAAGAGCGTGCCCATGTCGAGCGCGAACACCGTCGCATTGCGCAACACGTCGGGCACTTCGCCGTGGACGATGCGCCGCGCCAAGCCTTCGGCGATCGCGGTCTTGCCGACGCCGGCTTCGCCGACGAACAGCGGATTGTTCTTCTGCCGCCGGCACAGCACCTGTATGGTGCGGTTGATCTCGGACTCGCGGCCGATCAGCGGATCGATCTTGCCGTCGCGCGCCTTCTTGTTGAGATTGACGCAATAGGCGTCGAGCGCATCGCCCTTCTTCTTCGGCTCGTCGCCGGATTTGCCGTCGCTCTCCTCGTCGGAGCCGCGCACCGGACGCGCTTCCGTCATGCCGGGGCGCTTGGCGATGCCGTGGCTGATGTAATTGACCGCGTCGTAGCGGGTCATGTCCTGCTCCTGCAGGAAATAGGCGGCATGGCTCTCGCGCTCGGCGAAAATTGCGACCAGCACGTTGGCCCCGGTCACCTCTTCGCGGCCGGACGACTGCACGTGGATGACAGCGCGCTGAATGACGCGCTGGAAGCCGGCGGTGGGCTTGGAATCCTCCGCCCCGTCGGTGACCAGGTTGTCGAGCTCGGATTCGAGATAGGCAATGAGGCTGCGGCGCAGCTTTTCCAAATCGACGTTGCACGCGCGCATTACCGCCGCCGCATCCTGATCTTCGATCAGCGCCAGCAGCAGATGCTCCAGCGTCGCGTATTCGTGGTGGCGCTCGTTGGCGAGCGCCAGCGCCCGGTGAAGCGACTGTTCGAGGCTGCGCGAGAACGTGGGCATTTCAACTTCTCTTCATTTGTATTGGAAGCTTCCCCCCGGAATCACTTCTTCTCCATGATGCATTGCAAAGGATGCTGATGTTTGCGGGCAAAGTCCATAACCTGCGTCACTTTTGTCTCGGCGACCTCATAGGTGAAGATACCGCATTCGCCGATGCCGTGCTGGTGCACATGCATCATGATCCGGTGCGCCGATTCGTGATCCTTGTTGAAGAACCGCTCCAGGACGTGGACCACGAATTCCATCGGCGTGTAGTCGTCGTTAAGCAGGAGAACGCGATAGAGGTTCGGCCGCTTGGTCTGCGGCTTCGTCTTGGTAATGACCGCAGTGCCGGGACCGCCATCGCCTTTGCGCTTGCGATCGTCGTCGGCCATGCGGGCCGGCAATACAGTCAGGGTAACGTCAAGCGGCGGCATTGGTTCGTTCGGCTTCCGGACCTTGGGTTGGCGCGTTTTGCGCGCGCGCCGGCTCACGGGACTCCCGGCGCAGCACGACGAAACTAGCGCGCTTTTCGTGCCAAATCGATAGCGCGTTGGCAGCGTGCGTGTTGGGCAGCATAAGGTGGCGCGAATTCTGCCGCTTGGATGGCTTTACGGCGTTGACGCGGGCGTCAGATATGCCGCTCGCCGCCACGCGCAAGGCGAACCGGGCAAATGTCCCGGGCAGGCCGCTGACGATTCGCAGCCCAACCGGCGCCCGGACCCGCACCAAGACCAGCGCGCGGGCCGGCCCCGGCGACCGCGCTACCGCACGATCCACCTAGCCGCGTCCCTGACCCGCGTCCCGATTGGTGCGGACCGCCGACTCGGCTATTGATCGCGCAAAGTTGTGCCAGCAGAAGTGCGACTGGAGATGGCTATGGTCGACCTCACCCGACGATCGAAACTCGTCCGCGAACTGGAGCAGGAGTTCGTGCCGGATTACGACGCGCAGAGCATGCCCGCAGCCGACAAGCGCGCGGCCTATGCGCTCGAACACATCGCCTTCCGCATGGGCCGGATCGAGCAGCTATTGGCTCGCATCGCCACCGCGATCGAGTCGGCACTACCGCCCAACGACTGAGCGCCGGCAAGGCCGCGCCAGCGGCGCGGCGTTACTTCATCGAGGCCTTCGTCAGCGCGCCCTCGAACGGCTTGTAGGCTTCCTTGGCAAAATCGGCATAGAGCTCGCCAAGCTTGGTCGCCTCGGCGACGAAATCCTCGTACGAGGATTTCAAATATTCGCTTTGCACTTCCATCGCCTTTTCCAAGGATTTTACGCCCATCAGGCGCTCCCAGGCGGCGGCCGATTCCTCGATCGACTTCTTCGAATAGTCGGTGAGCTCGACCGCGATGGCCTGCGCGTTTTTGGTCCACGCGCCGAACGACGACATCATCGTCTCCATGCTGTCCTTGCCAAACTTCTGCATCTCTTCGGTTGTCATGATGGCTCCTCGGGCGACCGGCCTGTTGACCATGATTAAGCTCGCTTCGACCCGTTGCCTTGAAAAGGCCGTCTGCGGCATCGATGATATAATAGTGCGCTGCACAAAAATCTGCAACGGGTATCGACATATGCACAAAATAGCGGCCAATTGCGGATTTGACGGTTGGGGGACTTAACCCTTTCGCAACGGCGTTCGCCTAACGTGCTTGACCGTGTTGTTCGGGTAACGATTGCGTCGGGGAATTGCCTCTCTCATGGCATGAAGCAGCCGCCAGCCGGCTCCTTCGCGGCGGGAGAAGCACACGCCCAAAGGTGCAAAAAGGGCGGCCTTTCGGGGGCTAGGCGCGTTCAGGGACGGGGTGCGCAATGGCATGGCTGAATTCCGGGGCCCGCAGCGGGCTTCGTTATTGCCTGTTTAGCTTTGCCGCGGTCGCCGCGGCTCTCACCATCAACAGCGATGCCGCTGTTGCGCGACATCATCATCGCATCTCCATTCATCATCATCATCACGCCCGCGCCGAGGGCTACGACCCGCCGTTTGCTTCGATCGTAGTCGACGGCAATAGCGGCGCTGCGCTGCAGGCGACCAATCCCGACGCCTTGCGCCACCCAGCTTCGCTGACCAAGGTGATGACGCTTTATCTGCTGTTCGAGCGCCTCGACGCCGGCAAGTTCCGGCTCGATACGCCGCTTACGGTGTCCGAACACGCCTCCGAGCAGGATCCGACCAAACTCGGGCTCAAGCCTGGACAGACCATCACGGTCGAAGACGCGATCAAGGGCATCGTCACCAGATCCGCCAACGATGCCGCTGTCGTCATTGCCGAAAACCTCGGCGGCAGCGAGCAGGCCTTCGCCAAGCTGATGACGGCAAAGGCCCACGCGCTCGGCATGGCCCACACCACTTATGTCAACGCCTCGGGTCTGCCGGACGACGATCAGGTCACCACCGCGCGCGATCAAGCGCTGCTCGGTCGCGCCATCCAAGAGCGCTTCCCGCGCTATTACAAATACTTTTCGACGCAGGCGTTCGAATTTCGCGGCGAGACCATCCGCGGCCACGACCACCTGCTCAGCGAAGTCGAGGGCGTCGACGGCATCAAAACCGGATTTACCCGCGCCTCAGGCTTCAATCTTTTGACCTCGCTGCATCGCGACGGCCGTTACCTGGTCGCCGTGGTCATGGGCGGCCCGAGCGCGTCCGAACGCGACGCCCGCATGCGCGAACTGATCGCCGACCACATCAAGGAAGCCGCGCTGCGCCGGACGGCGCCGCCGATCGCCGACGCGACCATCCATCGCAACGAGCCGATCGCTTTCGCCAAATCTCCTCTCACTTCTACCAAGCTGACATCGACATCCTTTATATCGCGTGCCGATACCTCGCCGACGGCAAGCATCAATAGCCAAACCGCCGGCTCCGACGCTCCGATCAAGCCGGTTTTGGTGAAGACCATTTCCTACCGCACCGTCCCGGTGCAGACGGCCTCGCTGGCGCCGATGCCGATGCTGGTGCCGGTCGCGCCCGCAGCCCCGGTGCCGGCTGCGCCTCATCCGAGCGCTCAACCCAGCGTCGAACCGAGCGTCCAGCCCAGCGTCCAGTCCAGCGTCCATGCGCAAGCTGCCGCCGCGGCAATCGATCGGCGGCCGATAGTGGTCGCGTCGGCAGCGCCGACGATCGATCTCAAGGGTCCGGCGCCGCAAGCCGCGCCGCCCGCGCCTTCGCCCGCCAAGCCGACCGCCGTTGCCCTCGCGCCGGCTGCGGCTGATCAAGCCGAAGCGGCCGCCGTCGCGACCGAACGGGACGAGATGGCCGAGGCCGAGCGGATCGATGCCGCCATCCCATCGGCGCCGATTCACGCGCGCGGCGGCTGGCTCATTCAAATCGGCGCGTTCGACGACGAGAACGACGCCAAGCAGCATTTGAGCGCCGCGCAGATCAAACTGCATGACGCGCTCGCCGCCAAGGATCCGTTCACCGAGCGCATTCAGAAGGGCGACAAAGCAATGTATCGCGCCCGCTTTGCCGGCTTCGACAAGGCGACTGCCGAAGCCGCCTGCCGCGAGCTCAAGCGCAGCGACTTCCAGTGCATGGCGCTGAAGGATTGATCGCGCAGCCCCGTTCTGGATTGCAGAATGTTCTCAAGCAGGGCGGTCGCGGAAAGGCACTATCAACCTTTTCGCATCATGCTCAAAGCCCCGATCAACGGGGCGCGGGCGGACGGTCGGTTGGACGGGAGGCCACGCGAGGTGAGTACGGAGTACCTCAGCGATGGCGGCGAAGCAGCACGTCCTTGGCCTCATTGACGCGGGCCGCAAGATACGTCGTCCCCCCCTGGTCGGGATGCAGTTTCTTCATGAGGGACCGGTGGGCGCGACCGATGTCCTGCGCGCTCGCCCCGGGCTGAATGCCAAGGACCTGATAAGCTTCCTCTTCAGTCATTTTGCCGCCGGACGACGGCCGCGGCCCGCCGCCCGCTGCCGCATCGCCTTGCGCGTGCTCACGCCAGCCGGGCGCCCGGCGGTCAAGATAAGCTGCAAGTAATTTCTGGCTGTCGTCGTCGATCTCGCCGAATAGATCGATGAGCGCCGCGCGGTCGAGCCGATCGAGGGCTGCGCCGGCAAACTTTCCTTTGACAACGCGGCCGTACATGGCGCCGCTGTCGTGGTCGAGCTCCATTTCGAGATAGGCCGTGCGCACTCGCGAGGCCTGGCCGGTGCTTTTCTGTGTGCGCGCGCCAAACGTCGCGGGCCACAGCGACACCCATCCGAGCATGCCGAGGCCGAACAGCCCGACCGGCACGGCAACCCCGATCTCGCCGCGCAGCAACAAAAACCCGGCGAAGATCAGCGCCGCGGCGCCGCCGATCGCGCGCAACAGCCGCGCCGCCTGTTTCGGATCGGCCTTGGAGAAGGAATTGACCGCCCACAGACCGAGCACCAGGACGACGACGCCAAGGAGAATTTCCGGCATGGTTGGTTATGGCGCTGGCTATTTCAGCTGATCGAGGAGCTTGACGGCGCCTGGGCTTTGCCGCGCCTTAAGCTCCGTCAGCGCTTTCATGCCGCCGGCGGCATAGGCGGCCGCCGCGCGCAACAGTTCGGAGAGTTCATTCGCGGCGCCCGGCGCAAAGCGGCAAAAGGCGCCGCCGGTGAGCCGGGCGATTTCGCGAAATGCGCGTTCGCAGACCGGATCGTAGCCTTCCTGAAACATGAATGCCTTGACGTTGCGCAAGCCGAGCTCGCCGGCGGCAGTGCATAAATTGTCGAGCGTTTCCTCCATGGCATCGCCGATGAAGACCAGCACCGCGACCTTGCCGCGGTCGTTTTCGCGCCGCGCATGGGCCAGCACTTTGCCGATCTGGGTATGGCCGCCGCGGCAATCGATGCGCGCCATCAGCGCGCCGAGCCGGCCGGCTTCGGCGACCCAAAGCGAGGCGCGGCATTCCGCCAAGCCGCGATAATAGACGAGCTGGATGTCGAGCCCGCCAGTGGCGGCGGCTTCGCGGAACATGTCGGCCTGCAGCCGGCAGGCGCTGTCCCAGGTCGGCTGCCGGCTCATCGTGGCATCGAGCGCAAAAATCAGCCGGCCGCGCTCGCCGGGCGCGACGGCCGGGCCGAGCGCTTCGACGCGCTGCAAAAATTGCTCGATTTCGGCGCGCCCGGACGCCGCCGGCGCCTCGGCAGGCTCGTTGGCCGGGTGGCGCGCGGGTGCCGGCGCGCGGTCGGATCGGTCTTGGCTCATCGCCGGATAAGGTGGCGCTGCCCGGCAATGGACGCAATGGCGGGAAGGGCCTTCTCATACCAACGGCGCCAACTCTGACCCGTCATGGCCGGGCTCAGCAACATGGCCGGGCTCAGCAACATGGCCGGGCTCAGCAACATGGCCGGGCTCAGCAACGTGGCCGGGCATGACGGCGTCGATAAGCAACGAGCAATTGCGCCAATCTTAGTCGGCCAGCAGATCGTGGGTCTCAATCGGCTTGCCGGCGGCGGCGATCCATTCGGCGCGGGCGGCGGCGCGGCGCTTGCCGCGTTCGTCGATTGGTAGCCGTAGCGCGTCGATCAGGGCTTTCACCTCGTCGCGGGCGATCACGTGCGAGGTTGACGGCCGCGCGCCGAGCGTATCCTCGCTCAATTCGTCGAGCGCAGTGAGCCCGCGCGGGAAAAACTCGCGATAGACGACGCGTTCGGCAAAGCCGTCGATGGCGCGAAAGCCGAGCTGCCTGGCCAGGCCCTCCACCCCCTCCCCGACCAGCCGCCGGTTGCGCGAGCCGAGCGTGGAAAGCCGGTTGCGCACCACGATCCAGTCGGTCAGCCCGCCGTCGACCAGGCGGCGCTGGCGCCGCGCCTCGCGCACCATCTCGGCATAGTGGCTCACCCCCGCCACTTCGAACGTGCCCTGGTCGATGGTGCCGAGCACGTCGAAATCGACGAAGCTGTCGTTCAAAGGCGTGATCAACGTATCCGCCATCGAATGGGCGAGCCGCATCAGGTAGGAATCGCTGCCCGGCGTGTCGATGACGACGAAATCGTGGGTTTGCTCGACCGCGCTGATGGCCTCGGCGAAAGCGGCGAATTCCTGCGCCTCGATTTCGTCGAGCCGCACCCCAAAGCCGCGAGCGACGCAATAATGCGCCGGCATTTCCAGCTTGATGCCCGAGCGCGCCACCCAGTCGCGGCGATTTTCGACGTAATGGGTGAAGCTTTTCTGCCGCGAATCGAGATCGATGGTGGCGACGCGCTGGCCGGCCTGCAACAGCGCGACGGCGACATGCATGGCCGTGGTCGACTTGCCGGAGCCGCCTTTTTCGTTACCAAGAACGATGACATGCGCCGAGAACGGCCTGCCGACATCCGCCTGCATCAACATGGGAGCCGCGACCCTTGCGTTACCTTGACTTCTCCGGGTTGCAACGCGTGCGGTCAAGATACAGCATCGGCTTGCCGAAGTTAACCATTAATGGCGCGCGCACCGCCCGAAAGGTAACGGGTGTGCCCGCGCGGCAACGCGACGAAGATGAATCCGCAGCTGCCATCCGCGCGTCCCCGCGAAAGCGGGGACCCAGTCGGTTCACCGCAATCGGCGAGGCTTAATCTGGATTCCCGCTTGCGCGGGAATGAGCGGAAAACTGCGTTACGCCAATGAACACAATTCAGAAAACATCGAAGCGGCAAAGCTCGAAGCGTCATCCGCGCGTCATGCGAACATCGCCGGCGCTCAACCGCGCGATTGCGCAAATGCGCGCGCGGCGGCGCACGATTGCGCTGGTTCCGACCATGGGCGCGCTCCATGCCGGCCATTTTTCGCTGGTGAGGATCGCGAAAAGCCGCGCCGACCAAGTCATCGTCTCGATCTTCGTCAACCCGACGCAGTTTGCGCCGAGCGAAGACTTGAGCACCTATCCGCGGACCTGGTCCGCCGATCTTGCAGCGTTAGACAAGCTCAACGCCGACCTGGTCTGGGCGCCGTCGGTCGAAACCATGTACCCGGACGGCTTTGCCACCCGCATCGTGCCCGAAGGCCCGGCCAAAGCCGGCCTCGAAGACGCCTTCCGGCCGCACTTCTTTGCCGGCGTGGCGACCGTGGTGGCAAAGCTCCTGATCCAATGCGAGCCCGACTTCGCGCTGTTCGGCGAGAAGGATTACCAGCAGCTCAAAGTGGTCACCCGGCTTGCCAGCGATCTCGGACTAAAAACCCGCATCGTCGGCGCGCCGGTCGTGCGCGAGAGCGACGGCCTGGCGCTGTCTTCGCGCAACCGCTACCTCGCGCCGGCCGAGCGCGCGACGGCGCCGGCGCTCTACAGCGTGCTCAAAGGCTGCGCCGAGCGCCTCGCCGCCGGCGGGCCGCTCGAAGCCGTGCTCGACGACGGCCGCGTCGCGATCAAGCGCGCCGGCTTCGCGCTGGATTATCTCGAAGCGCGCAACGCCGAGACGCTGGCGCCGCTGGCCGCGGCGCCCGCAGTGGAGCCGATCCGGCTTCTGGTCGCGGCGCGGATCGGGGGGACGCGGTTGATTGATAATGTTGGAGTGTAGATTGATAACAAACAAGGAATCCCCTCCGATGTTGCCATCGGAGGGTCAAAGGCCGGTTATTTCCGGCATCCTTCAGTGGTAAACCACTTTGCCGTGGCTTTCCAACCGATTTCCCCTAACGCATCAGCGTTGCGCATCCGTGCATAAACGTCAATAATCTTCTTTCGGTTGTGTACAGCGTGAGGGCATCGCCATGGGGGAACGGCTGCGCATATTGGGCATCGATCTCGGCATTGCATCGTGCGGGTGGGGGGTGATCGAGGCCGGGGATGATAAGGATGGCAGCATCGTCGGCGCCGGCGTGCGATGCTTCGATGCGCCACTGGTGGACAAGACCGGCGAACCTAAAAGCGCGCAGCGGCGGGCGGCTCGGGGCGCGCGACGTGTGATCCGGCGGCGGCGGCAGCGGATGAACAAAGTCCGCAAGCTGCTTCACGCAAACGGATTGCTTCCGGATTCCACCACCGAGGCGTTGCAAGAGGCGCTGCGGCGCGTTTCGCCGAAAGGCACGCATCCGCCCATCACGCCGTGGACCTTGCGCGCCATCGCACACGATCGCCTGCTAACGATCGACGAGCTTGCCGTGGTGCTCGGACACATCACGCGACATCGAGGCTTCCGTTCGAATTCCAAGAGCGAGGCCGGCGCCAACGCCGCCGACGAAACTTCGAAAATGAAAAAGGCGATGGAGACCACGCGCGAGGGGCTGGCAAAATATCATTCGTTCGGCGACATGCTGGCGAACGATCCAAAATTTACCGACCGCAAACGCAACCGCGACAAGGACTACTCGCACACGGCCAAACGCTCCGATCTTGAAGATGAAGTTCGCGCAATCTTCACAGCGCAACGGCACTTTGGAAACGCGACGGCCACGGACGATCTGGCAAAAACATTTTCCGAGACGGCTTTCACCCAACGCCCGCTGCAAGACAGCGAAAAGCTCGTCGGCAAATGCCCGTTCGAGCCCGATCAATCGCGCACCGCTCGGCGCGCGCCGTCGTTTGAGCTGTTTCGCTTTCTTCAACGTCTTGCGCATTTGCGGATTTCAATCGGCCGGGTTGAGCGACCGTTAACGCAGGAAGAAATCGCGCTAGCCTCGAATGGATTCGGGGAAACCAAGAAGACCGTCACTTTCGGTTCGTTGCGCGAGACGCTCGATCTCGACCCCAACGCGCGCTTCGCCGGCATCCCGAAGGACAAGGAAAGCAAGCTCGATGTCGCCGCGCGCACCGGCGGCGCGGCCTATGGCACCAAGACGCTGAAAGACGCGCTTGGCGACGCGCCGTGGCAATCATTGGCCAAGACTCCGGAAAAGCTCGACCGCATCGCGGAAGTGCTGTCGTTCCGGGAGGACATGGACTCGATCCGCAAGGGCCTCGACGAAATCGGTCTCGACGCCGTGATCGTGCAATGCCTGCTCGACGCGGCGGCCAAGGGCGAGTTCAAGGATTTCACCAGAGCGGCGCATATCTCCGCGCTTGCCTGCCGGAACATCATCCCCGGACTGCGCGAGGGTCTGGTCTACTCGGACGCTTGCGCGCGGGTCGGTTATGACCATGCCGCAAGACCGTCCGTTCAACTCACGGAAATTGGCAGCCCGGTGACGCGCAAGGCCTTCGGCGAGGCGATCAAGCAAATCCGCGTGGTGGCGCGCGAATATGGTCCCATTGACCTTGTCCATATCGAGCTTGCCCGCGATGTCGGCAAGAGCGCCGAGGAACGCCGGGAGATTCAGGATGGAATTGAAAAACGCACCGCCGAAAAGGAAAAACGACGGGGTGAAGCAGCCGAACATCTAGGTCGCCCGCCGAGCGACGACGAGTTGCTGCGCTACGAACTCGCCAAGGAACAGAATTTCAAGTGCATCTATTCCGGCGACCCCATCGAGCCCAAGGGCGTCGCCGCCAACGACACCCGCTATCAGGTCGATCATATCCTGCCGTGGAGCCGGTTCGGCGACGATTCCTACATCAACAAGACGCTGTGCACGATCCAGGCCAATCAGGACAAACGCGGGCGCACGCCGTTTGAATGGTTCGGTGCGGAAAAGACCGAGTCGGAATGGATGGAATATGTCGCGCGCGTGGAGGCGTTGAAGGAGGTCAAGGGCCGCAAGAAGCGCAACTACACGCTCAAGGATGCCGCCAGCGTCGAGGAAAAATTCAAGGCGCGCAACTTGACCGACACGCAATGGGCGACACGGCTACTCGCCGACGAACTCACGCGGATGTTTCCCGCGCCGGAAGGCGAACGCCGGGTGTTCACCCGCCCTGGCGCGATCACGTCGAAACTTCGGCGCGCATGGGGGCTGGAAGGTTTGAAAAAGGAAAATGGCGAGCGCGTGCCGGACGACCGCCATCATGCCGTCGATGCGCTGGTGCTGGCGGCGACGACGGAAAGTTTGTTGCAACTTCTTACGAAGGAAGTCCAGAAACGGGAGAAAGAGGGGCGACAGGACGACATTTTTCATTGCAAGCAGCCGTGGCCCAGCTTTCGACTCGACGTGGAGCGCGCGGTGCGAGGCGAGAACGGGACCGGCGGCCTGTTTGTTTCTCGCGCCGAGCGCCACCGCGCGCGCGGCAAGGCGCACGACGCGACGGTGAGGCAAGTTCGTGGGGCTGACGGAAAAAAGCTGGTCAATAAGACGCCGAGTGAAATCAACGGCGAAAAAATTGTCTATGAACGAAAACTAATCACAGACAAAGGCTTCAAGGAGAGCGACGTCGACAAAATTCCCATTCCCGCTCCCTACGGCAATATCGCCGACCCAAAGAGGTTGCGCGACGAAATGGTGGAATCCTTGCGCACATGGATCCTGAGAGGAAAACCGAAGGACGATCTGCCGCGCTCTTCCAAGGGTGACATTATCCGCAAGGTGCGGATCGCTACCGATAAGAAGGTCGCGATCGAAATAAATGGCGGCGCAGTGGATCGCGGCGACATGGCGCGGGTAGATGTGTTTCGGAAGAAGAACAAAAAAGGCAAGTGGGAATTCTACGTCGTCCCGATTTACCCGCATCAGATCGCTGACGAAGAAGATTGGCCTAAACCACCCACGCAAGCGGTGCAGGCACATGTCGACGAAGCAAAATGGCCGTCGATGGACGACTCTTTTGAGTTCAAATTCTCACTGAACCCAATGTGTTATCTCGAATTGATCACTTCAAAAGGAGAAATTATCGAGGGTTATTATCGCGAGATGAATCGTGACGACGCGGGGATTACGCTTTCAGCGCACTTGTCCAACGACGCCCGCAGTCCAAAAACTGGCTCCCGAACGCTTCGGGATTTTCGCAAATTCACCGTCGACCGTCTCGGCCGCAAGTTCGAAGTATCGCGTGAGGCGCGGACATGGCGTGGAAAGGCCTGCACCTGACGCAAAGCGCGCGACTGTCGCTCGCTGACAATCAGGTGTGCGTGAAGCAGGACGCTGGCGAAGTCCGCCTCGCGCTGGAAGATATTGCCTGGATCGTCATCGACACACCCCAGGCCTCGCTCACCAGCGCGCTGATGACGGCGTGCATGGAGGCGGGCATCGCGCTGGTGTTCACCGATGAGCGCCACACGCCGTCCGGTCTCGCCCTGCCCTTTCACCGCCACCACCGGCAGGGCGCGGTGGCGAAGCTCCAGATCGAAGCGAAGGACAGCGTCAAGAAGCGCCTGTGGCAGGCGCTGGTGCGCGCGAAAATTTCCAATCAGGCCGGAGCACTGGCGGCGCTCGACCACGGCGATGCGGCGGCGCTCAGGGAAATCGCCCGACACGTCGAGCCGGACGATCCCGACAATGTGGAAGCGCGCGCGGCGCGGTTCTATTGGGGGCGGTTGTTCGACGATTTCATCCGCGACGACGCCGGCGACCGCCGCAACAAGCTCTTGAACTACGGCTATGCCGTGGTGCGCGCCGGCGTCGCCCGCGCACTGGTGGCCTCGGGCTTTCTCCCCGCGTTCGGCCTCAAGCACGACGGCGCAGCCAATGCCTTCAATCTCGCCGACGATGTCGTCGAGCCGTTCCGTCCCTTCGTCGATCTGTTGGCGCGCAAAACCTGCGGCGACGGCGCAGACAAGAACGCCGAGCTTTCGCTCGACGACCGCCGCGCCATGGCAGGCGTGCTGCTTGTCGATGGCAAGGTCGGCGACGGTGAAGTGTCGCTGCTGGTCGCTGCGGAGATGGCCGCGGCAAGTCTCGTGCGCGCGTTGGAGCACGAGAAAGCGTCGCTGCTCGAACTGCCGGTGCTGGAGCGGGCGCCATGAAAAGCGAGGAGGTGCGTTTCGTGTGGATGTTTGTGTTTTTCGATCTTCCTGTCGGCACCAAGGCCGACCGCCGCTGGGCCACGAAATTTCGCAACTTTCTGAAGGACGACGGATTTATGATGCTGCAATGGTCGGTCTACGCGCGCGTCTGCCGCGGCGACGACGCCGCCGACAAGCACGGCCAGCGCGTGACGAAAAACTTGCCGCCGCGCGGCAGCGTGCGTACGCTTCAGGTGACCGACAAGCAGTACGCGCGCATGAAGCTCATGCTCGGCGAGGCCACGTTCAGTGAGAAAAAAGCGCCCCAGCAATTGGTTTTGCTCTGATACCCGCCCGATGTTTCAGGCGGGTATCAGAGCTATTCCAGGGACTTGCGCCGCTCGTAGCCTACCACGGGGAAATCGGTAGGGAAGCCACGGCCGCTCTGGTGCAGCAGCACAGCAGGCGTACAGCCTACCACGGGGAAATCGGTAGGGAAGCCACGGCCGCGGCGCCCACACCAAGATCATCGGCATTAGCCTACCACGGGGAAATCGGTAGGGAAGCCACGGCGGCATTGGGCATTATATGCTATCCGCGCTCAGCCTACCACGGGGAAATCGGTAGGGAAGCCACGGCTCGCTCAATGGCGCTGCCGCAGTGAGCGTGAGCCTACCACGGGGAAATCGGTAGGGAAGCCACGGCCGTTTGCGCGTGCTTGCTCTCGCTCATGACAGCCTACCACGGGGAAATCGGTAGGGAAGCCACGGCCCATTGCCGTTTGTGCCATCGGTTGCATTGAGCCTACCACGGGGAAATCGGTAGGGAAGCCACGGCGAGCCACCGTTTGGCCGTGCGCTCGTCACGAGCCTACCACGGGGAAATCGGTAGGGAAGCCACGGCGTCAAGCGCTCTTTCCGGGCCCGCAAGGGGCACGGAAAGAGCGCTGCGCTTCGCGCCATTGGCGGCCGAAATAATTCAGGCACTCAAATGTGTGGATCGCCCCCGAATATCCGCTCGGCTTTGTTGCCGCGCTTCGTCATGGACCATCGGGTCAAGCCCGGTGGTGACAAAGCGCTACCCGCCGCCGCGAAGGTAAGGAAATTTAGCGTCACACCGCTTCGAGATGCGGAATCTCCGGCCGCTCGCCTTCCGCCTTGCCGGTGATCGGCGGCCGCGGCAGACGCGCCGTGCCGCTCTCCATGACGAAGCTGTGCTCGATCGAATACCACGGCGCCTTGACGTCCGGCGCTCGCGCACACGGCTCGGCGTGCTTGACGTAATTGCCGATCAGATGCCGCGTGACGCCGAATTGCACGTCGGTTTCGATGTTGTCGTCCGCCGGATCGTAGATCTGCGAGATCAGCGTCTTGAAGCCCGCCTTGCAGGCGAGAAAATGCAGATGCGCCGGGCGCATATTGTGCCGGCCCGCGGCGCGCAACAGTTCGCCGACCGGGCCGTCGATCGGGATCGGATAGCCGGCCGGCTTGACGCTGCGGAAGCCGATATGGCCGTCCTTGTCGGTGGTGAACTTGCCGCGCAGGTTCATGTCGGCCTGCACCGGATCCTGGTTCTCGTAAAACCCTTCGGTCGAGGAATGCCAGACGTCGACCTCGGCGCCCGCGATCGGCTTGCCGCTCGTGTCGCGGAACCGGGCGTCGACGAACAGCGCCGGCCCCGGCGTCGGCGAGCGCACGATGCTGTCGCCGTTTTTGGTCGGCGGCGAATCCATGCGCCAGAACGGCCCGAGCAAATTGGCGTCGGTCTCGGTCTGGCCGCGATTGCCGTTGTTGAGGAGGCAGATCAGCGTCGAGAAGCCGAGCGAGCCGGACATCAGGACGGCTTCGTTATGCGTCTCGGTGGTGCGCCTGCCGAGCGCGACGATATAGGCGATGGCGGCCTGGAATTCCTCTTCGGTCAGCTTCACCTCGCGGGCGAATTCGTGCAGATGGCGAATGAGCGCCGCCACGATTTCGCGCAGCCGCGGATTTTTGATGCGCTCGTATTCCTTGAGCACGACCTTGGTGACGTCCTTCTCGCTGCCGATGATCATTCTTCTTGCTCCAAACCACGTAATCTCGCGTGGTTGCGGATTTTACGTGATCGCCTTGGCGAGCGCCATGGCGGAGCCGGCACGGCAGCGCCGCGTCCGGCTCACATCAGGCCGAGCTCGCGCAGTTCGCGGCGCAGCGTTTCCGGCATTGCGGCAGCGCCCTTCACCGCTTTGTCGAGGTCGCGCGGGGCGTCCTTCGCGGCCAGGTAGCGCCAGCCCTGGAATGCGCGATAAGGCCGCGGCTCGACCAGGACCACTTTGGCGTCGAGCACCAGGCCGCAACGGCCGATGCCGTCCTTGTCGCGGAACGGCCGCACGTCGCGAATGCGCTGCCGGCACATGACCTCGCCGCGGATGACCCAATAGAGCGAGCCGCCGTCGGTGAGCTCGGCGGCGCGCTTAGGCACCATGCGGGTGCGATGGATGTGCTCCGGCTTTGCGCCGGCTTTGCGCTTGGCTTGGAGCTTTTGCTTGATCCAGTCTTCGAGGTCGGAAACCGAATCGGCGCCGACGCAAAGCTTGATGAGGTGAAGCGGCATGACTCTATTCTATCGTTGGCTCGGCCTGCTCTAGCACCATGATCGGCGCGCTTTCCACGACCTGGGCGCCGCTGCGCACAGGAACCTGCGTCACGACGGCGGCGAACGGCGCGCGCAGCGTATGTTCCATCTTCATCGCCTCGATCACGGCAAGACGTTGGCCGAGCGCGACGCGATCGCCCACGGCGGCGAGCAGTTCCAGCACCTTGCCGTGCATCGGCGCCCTGATGATGCCGTCACTGGCGCTCGCCGCCGTCGTCGCGGCGGTGAAATCCTGCAGGCGCACGCGGGTTTGGCGGCCGGCACGCACGACATAGGCATCGTTGCCGCTTGCGAAAACCTGCGCATCGTCCGCGGGCGCCGCGCCATCCACCGCAACCCGCGCGCCCGCCTTTGCATAAGTGACCGTGGCGCCGGCGCTCTCGCCGTCGATCGCGATCGGAACGGCGATCGCGCGCGTGCCGCCGAGCTGAAAACCGTCGCGCAGGTCCCACGGCGATTGCGTTTCCGGCGCGTCATCCTCGCCCGGCGCTTGGTTCGCGGCCGCGGCGTCGAGGAGATGCGCGACCCCGAGCGCGGCCGCCGCACTGTCGCGCGGCTGCGGCACCGCGCCGAGCGCTGCCGGATTGCGGTCGATAAAGCCGGTATCGACGCCGCCCTGCCGAAAGTCGTCGGCGCGGCATAAATTCGCAAGAAAAGCGACGTTGCTGCGCACGCCGGCGATCACCGTGCGCTCGAGCGCCTGCGTGAGCCGGTCGAGGGCCGCCTGCCGCGTCGGCGCGTGCGCGATAAGCTTGGCAATCATCGCATCGTAATACGGCGTCACTTCGCCGCCCGCTTCGACGCCAGAGTCGATGCGGATATCGCCCGGCAATTGCAGCGCCACGATCCGGCCGGTCGACGGCAGAAAATCGTGCTCGGGATCCTCGGCATAGACGCGCGCTTCGATGGCGTGGCCGTCGATGCGCACCCGGCTCTGCGCCAGCGGCAGCTTTTCGCCGGCGGCGACGCGCAATTGCCATTCGACGAGATCGAGGCCGGTGACCGCTTCCGTGACCGGATGCTCGACTTGCAGCCGGGTGTTCATTTCGATGAACCAGAAGGCGTCGACGCGCAGCCCCTTGCCGGCGGCGGCGACAAATTCCACGGTGCCGGCGCCGCAATAATCCACCGCCTGCGCCGCCGCGACCGCCACCGCGCCGAGCCGCGCGCGCAGATCCGCCGTCACGCCCGGCGCCGGCGCTTCCTCGATCAGCTTCTGATGCCGGCGCTGCAGCGAGCAGTCGCGCTCGCCGAGATGGACGGCGTTGCCGTGCCGGTCGGCAAAGATCTGGACTTCGATGTGCCGCGGCGCGGCAATGTATTTCTCGATCAGAACCCGGCCCGAGCCGAACGCCGACCGGCTCTCGCGGATCGCGCCGTCGAGCGCGGTCTCGAAATCCGCGTGCTTGTCGACCCGGCGCATGCCGCGGCCGCCGCCGCCCGCCGCCGGCTTGATCAGCACCGGATAGCCGATCTCGTAGGCCTTTTCCTTGAGGAACTTGGCGTCCTGGCGTTCGCCGTGGAAGCCCGGAACGACCGGCACCCCCGCCTGCTCCATCAGCGTCTTGGCGCGGTCCTTAAGTCCCATCGCGCGGATGGCGGCCGCGGGAGGCCCGACAAAGACGATGCCGGCCTCCGCGCAGGCTTCGGCAAAATCGGCATTTTCCGACAGGAAACCGTAGCCCGGGTGAATGCATTCGGCACCGGCCCGCCGTGCGGTCGCGATAACGTTTTCGATCGAAAGATAGCTCTCGCGCGGCGCGGCGCCACCGATGCCATAGGCCTCGTCACACGACCGCACGTGAAGCGCGTCCGCATCCGCGGTCGAATACACCGCGATGGTGCGCAAGCCGAGACGCTTGGCGGTGCGCGCGATACGGCAGGCGATTTCGCCACGGTTGGCGATCAGGACGGAGCGGAACATGGGAGCATCAGACCGGTTAATGCCGGCGCTTTCAACTCATTGCGCGTGCGCTGTTCCGGCGTTTGCCTGCGGCTGCTGCTGATATGGACTGAGCTGCACCGGCCCCGCGGCCGCAGGACTGGCGCTCGCCGCCGGCGTGGCCGCCGTAGCGGCCGGTGCGCCGGGTCCGGACCGCGGCAGCCAGACCGGGTCGACGTTCGGCGACGGCGGCGTTGCGGCGACAGCTTGCGCCGGCGAATTGGTCGCCTGCTTGCGGGTCCGCCGTGCCGGTGTCGTCGCCGCGCGGACCGGCGCGTTATGCCTCGGCGCCTCGTGCGCTTTCGGTTCCCCGGCAGTTGCGGCGGCGACGGCGGCGGCGGCCGGCGGTCCCGGCGGCTCGGGGTTCATAATGCTGATCGCCGGAATCGAAGCGGCGCTGGGGAAATCGATATCGACGAATTTATGCGGCGGCGGCGTGCCCGGCTGGCCGGAGGTTGCGGATGTCGCGTCGGCGACCGGAACGTCGGGCGCCTTCGCCCAGAGCGTCAGGTACCGATCGAGATAGCGCTCCAGCGTTTGACCGTTCAAGTTCGCACGCACCTGGCCCGGATTGTCCAAAAGCGCAAGCGCGTCGCAATGATCGCTGCTGCAATGGTCGGCGACGGCAAGCGTATGCGCGACGAATCCGAAGCGATCGGCCTCGAGCGAGCGGCGTAGCGGCAGCAGCACGCTATTGATGTTGCCGCCGCCGCCGCGCCTGGTATAGGCGACCATATCGGCCAGCAGCGCAAACCGCGCGGCGACATAGGATGTGGCGCTCGCCACCGTCGCCGGCGTAGCAAACAGCGCCTTTTCGCAAGCGGTCTCGACGTCGCCGCCCGCCACGCCATTCAGACACGACAGCGGCGAGCCGGGTGCGAGACTTTCCGCGTTGAGCTCGGCCGCGCGCGCCTCGAGTGCGCGGCGCTCGGCGCTGCGGTCGTGGACGGATGCGGCATCGAGGAAAGCCCAGGCCAGCGTCGCCCCCAGCACCGCGCCGAGAACCACAACACCGACCCGCGCCACCGTGCGCGTGCGGGTCCAATCGAATGCCAGCGCGCAGACGAAAACGAGCAGCGCCGCCGATCCGGCCGCGACCCACAAACGCACTGCCGAGTCTCCGATGTCGGGATCAATGCCGAACATCAAGCACCCCAAAAACCCAATTATGCCGTCGTGTCTGCCGTCTTGCCGCGGCTGGAGTATGGCGCAGCGGCGCTATCGGCACCAGCCGCGCAAGGGATCGTCAATGCTCGACGTCGAGCTGGCTTTCCTTGGCGACGCGCTCGAACGCCTCGCCGGGATTCTTGATGCGGTATTGGTAATCCTCGCCGTCGGACGGCAACAACCGGACGACCTGGTAGCTGCCGCTGGCGCCGGGCCGGCTGATCGGGCTCGAGGTGTAAAACACAGTCTGCCCAACGCGATATCTATGCGTCTTGAACGACGGCGCCAACGCCGCCACCTGCGCGACCGTAATTCTCGTCCGCTCAACAGCAGTAAGTTTCACGGCGCTGAGCGATTCCGGCTTTAGCGCCGACTGCCGGGTGGCGGAGGATTTGCGGGCTGCCGCGACGGCGCGCGAAGGCGCCTTGCGAACCACTGCACTCCGGCTCGTTTTGGTGCTCGCTTTGGCGGGCCGTTTCTTTTTCACTGAATGTTTGTTCATGGAACCGACTATAGCATCCAAATTAGCGACCGAGCAAAAAATATAGTGTCGAAAACGCGCGTTTAAACCGCCCGCAGAGACTTATGATTAAGGCTTGGAAAATCATCTAAAATCAATCAGATATGAAGCTTTCTTATGTTGGATTTGAAGCTTACCGGGATTAGCCCTGACGGCGCCAGCGGCCCTGTTCGTCGGCCTGCCAATAAGTCGCCTCGGCGCCCGCGGCTTTGGCCGCGCTCCAGCGCGCCCGCGCCGCATCGACCGCGTCCGGATCCTCGCCATCAAACAACAGCACGATGCGCTCATAGCCGGCCGTATTGGCAGCCATGACCGCGCCATCGACGAGAAAGCGGACCGTCGCGCCATTGGGGTTTTCCTCATTGACGGTGAGCACGATCGGCTGCTCGGCAGCCTCGGCGTCGCGCCAAGTCCCGTGCGGCAGGAAGGCGTCGTCGCGCCAGGTCCACAAATGAGCGTCGAGCGCATCGACGCGTTCATCCGACGATGCCTGCACCACGACGCGCCAGCCGCGTTCGAGCGATTTCGCAAGCAGCGCCGGCAACACCTGTTCCAGCGTCTGACCTTTGAGGTGATAGAACAGAATCTCGGTCATCGAGCGCCCTCACCGCTCGTAGTAATCTTCCACGAGCCGTTCGAGAAGCCGCACGCCCCAGCCGGAGCTCCAGCTCTTGTTGATATCGGTTTGCGGCGATCCCAACGCCGTCCCCGCGATGTCGAGATGCGCCCACGGCGTCTTGTCGACAAACCGCTGCAGCAGTTGCGCCGCAGTGATCGCGCCGCCCCACCGGCCGCCGGTATTTTTCATGTCGGCGAACTTCGAGTCGATCATTTTGTCGTATTCGGGCCCAAGCGGCATTCGCCACACCCGTTCTCCGATCGTTTCGCCCGCCTTGGCCAAGCGCTCGGCCAACTTATCGTCATTGCAGAACAGGCCGGCATATTCCTGGCCCAGGGCCACGATGATGGCGCCGGTCAGCGTCGCCAAGTCGATCATGAATTTCGGCTTGAAGCGCTTGTTGACGTAATGCAACACGTCGGCGAGGACGAGGCGGCCTTCGGCATCGGTATTGATAATCTCGATCGTCTGCCCGGACATCGTCTTGACGATGTCGCCCGGCCGTTGCGCTTTGCCGTCGGGCATGTTCTCGACGAGCCCGATGGCGCCGACCGCGTTGATCTTGGCCTTGCGCGCCGCGAGCGCATGCATCAAGCCGACGACGCAGGCGGCTCCGGCCATGTCGCCCTTCATGTCCTCCATGCCTTGCGCCGGCTTGATCGAAATGCCGCCGGTATCGAAGCAGACGCCCTTGCCGATGAATGCGACCGGATCGACCCCGCGCTTGCCGCCATTCCAGCGCATGACGACAAGCCTCGATTCATGCGCCGAGCCCTGGCCGACGCCGAGCAGCGCACCCATGCCGAGCTTGCGCATCGCGGCAACGTCGAGCACTTCGACACCGACCCCGAGCTTTGTCAGGCTTGAAGCGCGGCGCGCGAACTCGCCCGGATAGAGCACATTGGCCGGTTCGTTGATGAGGTCGCGGGCGAGCACGACGCCGTCGGCAATCGCTGTCTGGCGCGCCCAGGCCTTGTCCGCCGATGCCGGGTTGGAACAGCCGAAGTTCAGCTCGATTTTGCCGGGCCGCGCTTCATCGTCCTTGCGCTTGGTCTTGTAGAGGTCGAATGTATAGGCGCGCAGCCGCGCACCGAGCGCCAGATCTGCGATCTGGTTGGCCTTGAGTGCGCCCGAACCGAATTCCGCAAAGATTGTCGCACTGGCGGCCGCGGTCGGCACTTTTCCCATTGCGATGCCACCCAGCTTGACGATATCGCGCGATTCCAGCTCGCTCTCCTTGCCGATGCCCACCACCGCCAGTCGAGCTGCGTTCAGTCCCGAAGGGGCAACGATATCGAGGCTCGAGCCGTTCTTGCCGGTAAAGCGATCCGCCGCAGCCGCCCGGCGAACGAGATCCCCAAGCGGCGCCAGCGCGCGCTGCGTTGCCGGGCCGAATCTCAGATTTTCTTCGCAGAACACAACAAGAACACCGCGTAGGCGACTGAACGGCGTGAAGCCGACTTTGAGCGCGGCGGCCATGGAGCGTTCCTTTGGCTCGGATTTACGCGGCCGCGGGACGGCCGGCGGAGTTATGGTAGCCAACTTATGAACCGGACCGGGCGGCCGTGCAAAGCGGCCTTTTGCGGCAAAACCCGCAACGCGCGGCGCTGCCTTTATCAAACGCTCGTATTAACGCTTTAGTGTGCATGTTCAATAGCTTTGCCTTGGCGAAGCCACTTTGTGAAAGCATGAAAATAACCGCGTTGGGGAGATCGGCTCTCGGGAAGCAGCATCGGCGGGCCGATGCGGCCACCGGCTGGGCCGTGAGCGGGGAAGTTCAGTCCGATGGGGTCGATCGGCCGCTACATATTTCGCGCCACGATGAGCGCGTTCCTGATCGTTCTCGTCAGCCTGACTGTGGTGATTTGGTTCACCCAGGCGATGCGCGACTTCGACCTGATCACGAGCCAACGCCAAACGCTGTTCGTCTTCGTCGGCATTACCGGGATGATCGTCCCGCTCCTGATCATGATCCTGGCGCCGATCGCGCTGGTCATGGCGGCGGCGCATGTCCTCAACAAGCTGTCTTCGGATTCCGAGATCATCGTGATGAATGCCGCCGGTGTCTCGCCGTGGCGGCTGTTGCGGCCGTTTCTTGCGGCGGCGCTGGTCGTCTCCCTTCTGACCGCCGTCATCGCCGCCTACGTCTCGCCGCGTTCGCTGCGCGAATTGCGCGACTGGGGCGCGCAGGTGCGCGCCGACATCCTCACCAATATCGTGCAGCCGGGCCGTTTCACGACGGTCGGCGGCAATCTCACCTTTCATATCGCCGACCGGCGGCCGAACGGCCTCCTGGTCGGCATTTTCGTCGACGACCGCCGCGACCCCAATGTGCATTCCACCTATCTCGCCGAGCAGGGCGAGATCGTAAAGAACGACAAGGCGTCGTTCCTCGTCCTGCAAGGCGGCAGCATTCAACGGCTCGAAGCCGGTCAGCGCGATCCGCGCATCGTGACCTTCGATCGCTATCCTTTCGATTTGTCGCAATTCGCCGGCGCCGCGCAAAACGTCGTCTATACCGTGCGGGAGAAATATCTGTGGGAGCTTTTGTGGCCGCGGGCCGACGATGCGCTCTATGCCTCACAGCCCGGCCAATATCGGTCGGAACTGCACGACCGACTGGCGACTCCGCTCTATCCGTTCGCCTTCGTCATCCTCGCCTTTGCCTTCCTCGGCCCGCCACAGACTACGCGGCAAAGTCGTACGCTGGCGCTGTTGGGAATGATCGGGACCGTCTCGCTATTGCGGCTCGTCGGCTTCGTCAGCGTGATTGTCGGCGTGCGGGTGCCGGGCGCGCTGGCAGTGCAATATGTTGCGATATTCGGCTCGATCGCCGCCGGCTTGTGGCAAATCTCGCGCGGACAAGCCGTCGAGCCCGCCGCCGCGGTGACAAAGCTCGCGACCGCGATCGGCGACCGTATCGCGCGGGCGACGGGCTGAGGGCCGCACCATGATCACCGGCACGCTCTCGCGCTATTTCGGAATGCGGTTTCTCACCTCCGTCGTCGGCTCTTTCGTCGGCGTCGTCGTCCTGGCGGCGATGATGGACTACGTCGAACTGATGCGCCGCGGCGCCGACTGGCCCAACGCCACGGCGTGGGTGCTCGCCAAGATCTCGATGTACCGCGTGCCGCAGCTCACCGAGCGCATCTTGCCGTTCTCGGTCCTGGTCGGTGCGATGTCGTGTTACCTCGGGCTGTCGCGCCGGCTCGAGCTCGTGGTGGCGCGATCGGCCGGGGTTTCCGCCTGGCAGTTCGTGGCGCCCGCTATGATCGCGGCCTTCATCTTCGGCACGATCGCCACCACTGTCTACAACCCCGTCGCCGCGATGTTGCACGAGCGCTCGAAGCGTCTCGAGGCCGACATGTTGGGGGAAAACATGTCGGCGCTGCAGCAGAGCACCAGCGGCTTCTGGGTTCGCCAGAAAAGCGCCGACGGCGCGGCCATCATCAATGCCAGCACCAGCCGTGAGCAGGGCGCCCAGCTCGGCGGCGTCACCATCTACACGTTCGATAGCGCCGGCCATTTCCAACGGCGGATCGAGGCGCAAAGCGCCACTTTGGAGCAAGGCTATTGGCAGCTCCGAGAAGCCCGTATCTACGCCAGCGGCAAGGCGCCGGATGTCGAAGACAGCTATCGCCTTGCCACCAATCTCACGCTCGAACAGGTGCGGGAAAGCTTTGCCACGCCCGAAACCGTGCCGTTTTGGGAATTACCGAGCTACATCGAATTGGCGGATCGCGCCGGCCTGGGCGCCGCCGGTTATCGCCTGCAATATCAGGAACTCCTGGCGCGACCGTTCCTGCTCGCCGCAATGGTCTTGCTCGCGACTTCGGTAAGCCTGCGCTTCTTCCGCTTCGGCGGGGTGCAGAAAATGGTGCTGAGCGGCATCACCGCCGGATTTCTCTTATTCGTTCTGCAGAAGATCACCGACGACATGAGCCGGGCGGAACTCATGCCGCCGGTGGCCGCGGCATGGATTCCGGTCGTCATCGGAGGCCTGACGGGATTCGTCGCGTTACTGTTCCAGGAGGACGGATAGTGGCGAGTTCGCGTAGCCCTCTTCGTCCCGGCATGCGTAGTAGCGTTGGCGTTGGTGCAACGGCGCTCGCTGCGCTGCTGGCGTTTGTCATCGGGTTGACCGTCTTGCCGAAGCCGTCGTTGGCCCAACAGGCCGGCAACCTTTTGCATTTCCCGCCGCGGCCGCCGTCGCCACCGAAGAAACCCGCACCGCCATCCAACGCGCCGATGCTCGTACAGGCGACCGAGATCCGGTACGACTACACCAACAATACAGTCGCCGCGGTCGGCAACGTGCAGATCTATTACGGCGGCGCCACCATCGAAGCCGATCAGGTCATCTATGACCAGAAGACCAAACGTCTGCGCGCCCAGGGCAACGTCAGGCTGACCGAACCGGACGGCAAGATCACCTACGGCCAGACCATCGATCTGAGCGACGATTTCCGCGACGGCTTTGTCGATTCGCTGCGGCTCGAAACACCCGACGACACCCGCTTCGCCGCGGCGCGCGCCGATCGCGCCAAAGGCAATTACACGGTGCTGCAAAACGGCGTCTATACGGCCTGCGAACCTTGCCGTGACGATCCTAAAAAACCGCCGCTCTGGCAGGTCCAGGCGGCGCGGATCATCCACGACGAGGGCGAGAAGATGCTGTACTTCGAGGATGCCCGCATCGAATTTTTCGGCGTGCCGCTGGCTTACGTGCCGTTCATGTCGGCGCCCGATCCGACTGTGAAACGCAAAAGCGGATTTCTGTTTCCGAACCTCTCGGAATCCACGCAATACGGTTTTGGCGCCGAGCCGAAATATTTCTGGGCGCTCGCACCCAATTACGACCTCACCTTCGGTACGCTCTTGACGACGAGGCAGGGTGCGCTGGCCGAGGCCGAATGGCGGCATCGCCTGCTCGACGGTTCGTACTCGATCAGAGCGGCCGGCATTTTCCAGCAGGACCCGGGATACTTCGCCGGCCGCGACGGCCCGAACAGCCCCACCGCGAAGACATTTCGCGGCGCTATCCAGACCGCAGGCCAGTTCGCGCTGAACGACAAATGGGTGTGGGGCTGGACCGGGTTATTGGTGACCGACACCCAATTCATGTTCGACTATCAGCTACGGCAATTCAGCGGCGCATTCGATCCATTTCAGACCGGAGTCGCGTCCCAAGGGGTTTCGCAGCTCTACCTGAGCGGCGCCGGCGAACGCAGTTACTTCGACGTCCGCTCGATCTACTACTACGGCTTTTCGCAACAGGATAACCAAGCCCAGATTCCGATCATCCATCCGGTGCTCGATTATTCCAACGTGCTGGCGCAGCCGGTGCTCGGCGGAGAATTCAGCTACAAGTTCAATATCACCAGTTTGAGCCGCCAGTCCGCCGAATTCGATTCGATCACGCAGAGCGCGCAGGCGACCGGCGCATGTGCAACGTCAACCGCCGATACCGCCAATTGCCTGCTGCGCGCCATTCCCGGCGATTACTCGCGCGCATCCGGCGAAATGGACTGGCGCCGCACCGTCGTTACCGACAACGGCCAGATGATCATGCCATTCTTTCAGCTGCGCGGCGACGTGGCCTCGCTCAATGTCGAAAACCTGCCCGCTGTCTCGAATTTCATCGCCCCCGGCCAAAGCGAGTTCGCGCGGGCGATGCCGGCCGCGGGCGTCGAATATCGCTATCCCTTCGTTGACGTGGAGCCGTGGGGCACGCAAACCATCGAGCCGATCGCCCAGCTCATCCTGCGCCCGAATGAGACCGGCATCGGCCGATTTCCGAATGAGGATTCGCAAAGCCTGGTGTTCGACGCTTCGAACCTGTTCGCGATCGATAAATTCTCCGGCTGGGACCGCGTCGAGGGCGGCAGCCGGGTGAACGCCGGCCTGCAGTACACCGCCCAGGTCAACCGGGCGGGATCGCTGAACGTCCTGTTCGGACAGTCCTATCAGCTGTTCGGCCAGAACTCGTTCGCGGTTCCCGATATGACCAATACCGGACTGGAAAGCGGCCTCGACAAGCAGGTTTCGGATTACGTCGGCCGGGTAACGTATCAACCCAACCAGGTTTATTCGTTCACCGCGCGAGGGCGCTTCGACCAGGCGACATTCACCCCGCAGCGCCTGGAGTTCGAAAGCCGAGCCAGCTTCGATCGCTGGACGCTGCAAGTGTTGTACGGCGACTATGCGGCACAGCCCCTGCTCGGCCTGCTGACGCGCCGCGAGGGCATCCTCGCCGGCGCATCGGTCAAGCTGACCGAGAACTGGATCGCCCTTGGTTCCGCCCGGTACGATATCGCCAGCGATCAAATCGACCAATCGCGCCTTGGTATCGGCTATGTCGACGACTGCTTCATGTTGTCGGTAAACTGGCTCACCGGATACACTTATACCGCCGTTGCGAATTCGACGCCGGTCAAGGACAGCACCGTCATGCTGCAATTCAGCCTGCGCACGCTCGGGCCCGATGTGTTAGCGCCGGTCGGCGCCTCGTTCTAAATTCCGCCGTGACTTTATGTGTTGTAATGGCCAAGATTTTGGGCGCCGATCGGTCAAGCCGGCAGGCGCCCTGCCATGGAGGGAGAGGGAACAGTGACGTCGCAGATTGCAGTCCGCGCCCGGCGCCGGGCTTTTGCGGCGGCGGTGCTCACCGCGGTCAGCGCGCTCGGCTTCGCCTCGATCGCCTGCGCCCAGGAGGAGGTGGTCCTGCTCGTCAATGGCGAGCCGATCACCTCGCTCGACATTCAGCAACGCACGAAATTCATGGCACTGAGCACCCACAAGACGCCGACGCGGCAGGAGGCGATCGACAGTCTCATCGACCAGATCCTCGAATTGCGCGAGGCCAAGCGCTACGGCATCGTGCCCAAGGATGCGGACGTGAACAGCGCATTCGACAATATTGCAAGCCATATGGGAGTGGATGCGCAAAAGCTCTCGCAGATCCTCGCCAACGGCGGCGCCAGCGCGGCTACTCTCAAGCTACAGCTCAGCGCCCAGATTGCCTGGACCAGTCTGGTACGCGGACGCTACAAGGCCAGTCTGGAAATTCCGGACACCGATATCGAGGCGGAGCTTAAGCTGCACCAGCCGGGCCAGAACAGCGAAGTGGGCTACGAGTACATCATGCGCCCGATCATCATGGTGGTGCCGCACGGCTCGCCCGATACCGCCTACGAGGCCCGCAAACGCGACGCCGAGGCTTTGCGCGCTCGCTTTTCGAACTGCACCGACGGTGTTGCTTTTGCTCAAGGACTGCCCGAAGTCGCGGTGCGCGACCCCGTGTACAAGTCCTCCGCCGACCTGCAGCAGCAGCTTCGCGACATCCTCGACAGCACCGAGGTCGGTCATCTGACGCCCCCCGAACAGACCGACGAAGGCATCCAGATGTTTGCCGTCTGCTCCAAAAAGGAGTCAAAGACCGATACGCCGGAGGCGCGGAAATTGCGCGACGCGATATTCGAGAAGAAGTTCGGCGCCAAGGCCAAGCGCTACCTTGCCGATTTGCGGCGCCAAGCCATGATCGAGTACAAATAGAGTTGCTTAGTGAGACACGATTTTTTGGCAAAGCCGTTTACCGCTCCGGATCAGTTCCGGACCCGACCTGTTGCCGATCGTGTCATGGATGGCCGCCCGTGCAACCTTTGGCATTGACGCTCGGCGAACCCGCCGGGATCGGGCCCGATCTCGCACTCGCGATCTGGCGGCGGCGCGTCGAACTCGAGCTGCCGCCGTTCTACGTCGTCGCCGACCCCGGATTTCTCCGCCGCCGCGCCGCCAAGCTCGGACTCGACGTGCCGATCGCCGATGTGACGGCGACGTCGGCGGTAGCGACATTTCGTTCGGCGCTGCCGGTGCTGCCTCTCGATATCGCCGTCACCGCCGAACCGGGCTACCCGGATCGATCGAGCGCCCCTGCGGCGGTGGCTTCGATCCGCCGCGCCGTCGCCGACGTCATGGCGGGTGCGGCGGCGGCCGTCGTGACCAATCCCGTCGCCAAGAACGTGCTTTACAATTGGGGCTTTGCCGAGCCCGGCCATACCGAGTTCTTGGCCACCTTGGTCCAGGAGGCGACCGGCGCATCGCTGCGCCCGGTGATGATGCTGTGGTCGCCGGAGCTCGCGGTGGTGCCGGTTACCATCCATCTGCCGCTCCGCGAAATCTTCCGGCACCTTTCGAGCGAGCTTGTGGTCGAAACCGGACGCATCGTCGCGCGCGACCTCGTCGCACGCTTTAAACTCCCGCATCCGCGGCTGGCGATTGCCGGGCTCAACCCGCATGCCGGCGAAGCCGGGACGCTGGGCGAGGAGGACCGCGCCATCGTCGCCCCCGCGGTGGCGCGCCTTGTCGCCGAGGGGATCGACGCCAAAGGGCCGCTGCCGGCCGATTCGATGTTTCACGAGCGCGCACGCGCGAGCTATGACGTGGCGCTGTGCATGTATCACGATCAGGCGCTGATCCCGATCAAGACGCTGGCCTTCGATCACGCCGTCAATGTCACGCTCGGCCTGCCCTTCGTGCGCACCTCGCCGGATCACGGCACTGCCTTCGACATTGCCGGAACCGGCAGCGCCGATCCGACCAGTCTGGTTGCCGCGCTGCGGCTGGCCGCGCGGCTCGCCGGATCGCCGGCAACGGCCGCGCGAGCGGTCCCGCTCGCCGCATGGTGAGCGACGCCGCCGACCGCCTGCCGCCATTGCGCGAAGTGATCCGCCGGCACGGTCTCGTCGCGAAGAAATCGCTGGGCCAGAATTTCCTGTTCGACCTCAACCTTGCGTCGCGCATCGCCCGCGCGGCGGGACCGCTTGCCGGAGTGACGGTTGTCGAAATCGGCCCCGGGCCGGGCGGGCTGACGCGCGCGCTGCTGGCGCTTGGCGCCGCGCAGGTCATTGCTGTCGAGCGGGACCAACGGGCGATTGCCGCATTGCAGGAGATCGCAACGCTCTATCCGAACCGGCTGGACATTATCGCGGCGGATGCTCTCGACTTCGATCCGAGGCCGCGGCTTCCTGCCGGCCCGGTGCGTATCGTCGCCAATCTGCCCTACAACATCGCGACGGCGCTGCTCGTCAACTGGCTCTGCATCGAGCCGTGGCCGCCGTGGTTCGATTCCGCCGCATTGATGTTCCAGCGTGAGGTCGCCGAACGTATCGTTGCGGCGCCAGGGACGAAGAGCTACGGGCGACTTTCCGTCCTGGTGCAGTGGCGCTGCGAAGCACGCATTCTGTTCGACGTAAACGCCGCCGCCTTCGTGCCGCCGCCAAAGGTCACATCCTCGCTTATCCGTATCGTGCCGCGCCCGGCGCCGCTTCCCTGCGAGCGCAAGCAGCTCGAACGCGTAAGCCAGGCCGCCTTCGGTCAGCGGCGCAAAATGCTGCGCCAGAGCTTGCGAACGCTCGGCGTCGATGCGCCGGGCCTGATCGCGGCGGCTGGTCTCGACCCGACGGCGCGGGCCGAGGATATTTCCGTCGCCGGTTTTGTCGCACTGGCGCGGGCTCTCGCCGCGCCCCCCCATCATCGGGCATGATGGCGGTCTTCGTTCCCGGGAGGCACGAACCGCAATGACCAAATTCCACCGCCAATCGCTGGTCGCCTACGGCCAGCCGTTGTGTGAGACCGTCGCCGACCTCCCCACCCCGCGCGGCACCGAAGTTCTGCTCCGCGTGGCGTGCTGCGGCGTCTGCCACTCCGACCTGCATCTACAGGACGGCTATTTCGCGCTGGGCGGCGACAAGCGGCTCGACATCACCAAGGACCGTACCCTGCCCTTCACCCTTGGCCACGAGATCGCCGGCGTCGTCGCCGCCGCAGGCGAAGCGGCCGAAGGTGCCGCGATCGACCGGCCGGTCGCGGTCTATCCGTGGATCGGTTGCGGCAGCTGCGTGGCGTGCCGCGCCGGCGAAGAAAATCTGTGCTCCACGCACCGCCATCTCGGCATTGCCGTCGACGGCGGCTACGCCACCCACGTCATGGTCCCGCATCCGCGCTACCTCCTCGACTACGCGCCGCTGTCGCCGGATTTTGCCGGGCTGCTGATGTGCTCCGGCCTCACCGCCTTTTCGGCGCTCAGCCATCTCGGCGAACGAGCCGAGCGCGGCCCGGTGCTGCTCATCGGATTGGGCGGAGTGGGCATGATGGGCCTCGCCATCGCGCGTGCGCTGTTTCACGAGCCGCCGTTGGTCGCCGACATCGATGCCGACAAGCGCACTGCGGCGCTCGCGGCCGGCGCGGCGCAGGCGATCGACCCGTCCGATCCGCAGTCCCGCCGCGCCGTGATGGCGGCCACCGGCGGCGTGTTTGCGGTTTGCGATTTCGTCGGCTCGGAAAAGTCGTTGCAATTTGCGACCGGCGTGCTCGCCCGCGGCGGCAAGGTCGTGGTGACTGGACTGCTCGGCGGTAATTTCTCGACAGCGGCGGCCATGATCGTGATCAAGGCCATGACCATCGAGGGCACGCTGACCGGCACGCTCGCCGAGGCGCGCGAACTTATCGACCTCGCCCGCAGCGGCAAGCTCGCCACAATCCCGACGCATGAGCGTCCGCTCGCTCGGGCACAGGCCGCGCTCGACGATCTGCGCGCGGGACGCGTGGTCGGGCGCACGGTGCTGTCGACGGAGGATAGGGCTTAAAGTTTGGCCTGCAGCGCACGGACAAAATCGGAAAGCCCGATCTGCCGCTCGCGTTTGAGCCGCTCGGCCGCCAGGATTGCCCGCACTTCGGCAAAAGCCTCGGCCTTGTCGCGATTGACGATGACGTAATCGTATTCCGGCCAATGGCTCATCTCGCCGGCGGCCTTTGCCATGCGCGAGCCAATGATCGATTTGCTGTCCTGCGCCCGGCGCTTGAGCCGACGCTCCAGTTCAACAACGGTCGGCGGCAGGATGAACACGCTGACGAGATCGTCGCGCGCCTTTTCGCGCAGCTGCTGCGTGCCTTGCCAATCGATATCGAACAGAACATCGCGGCCGGCCCGCAGCGCTTCGATCACCGGCCGCCGCGGCGTGCCATAGCAGTGGCCGAACACCTCGGCCCATTCCAACAGCTCGCCCTTGCGCACCATGGCATCGAAGCGATGGCGATCGATGAAATGATAGTCGCATCCATCGACCTCGCCGCGCCGTTTCGGGCGCGTGGTCACCGACACCGATAATTCGACCCTGCGATCGGCGCGCAGCAGCAGCCGTGACAGCGTCGTTTTGCCGGCGCCGGACGGCGACGACAGCACGAGCATCAAGCCGCACCGCGCAATTCGCTTCAGATTTTTCCGCGCGCCCGCCATCTGTTGTTCCATCGGGCCGGTCTATTCGACGTTCTGCACTTGCTCGCGGAATTGCTCGACCGCGGCCTTGAGCTCGAGCCCGATATTGGTGAGTTCGACGTCGTTGGCCTTGGCGCACAGCGTGTTGGCCTCGCGGTTGAGCTCCTGGGCGAGGAAGTCGAGGCGGCGGCCAATCGGCCCGCCCTGCCCGATCAGATGTTCCGCCTGGGCGAGGTGGGCGGCGAGGCGATCGAGCTCCTCACGAACGTCGGCCTTGGTCGCAATCATGATCGCCTCCTGATGCAGCCGGTCCGGATCGAAACGCTCGGACTGCGCCAGCAGTGTCGCGATTTGCTCGGCCAGCCGGGCGCGTATCGCTTCGGGCCGGCGCCCGGGGGCGCGCTCGGCGCGCTGCGCCAGCGCGGCGATTTCGCCCAGGCGCGCTGCGAGCACGCGACCGAGCGCTGCGCCCTCATGGCGGCGCATTTCGCCGAGCGCGGCGATCGCCTCGGCAAATCCGGCCGTGACCGCGGCTTCGGCGCTGCGCCTTTCCTCCTCCCGCTCCTCGGAATCGCTGACTTCGATCACGCCTTTGAGCCCGAGCAACCCATCGAGCGATGGCGGCGCCGCTTCGATCTTCGGCGCGATCTGTTTCATCGTCGCCAAAATCGCGTCGAGCACCGCCGCATTGACGCGAACGACCGGCAACGCGCCGCTGCGCTCGACCGTGAGGTTGGCTTGAACCGAGCCGCGTGTCAGCGCCGCGGCGGCCTGCGCGCGCACCGGCGGTTCGATGGCGTCCCAGCCCGGCGGCATGCGCAGCCGCAGATCGAGGCCTTTGCCGTTGACCGATTTGACTTCCCACGCCCAGCTATAAGGTCCGGACACCCCATGGCCGCGAGCGAAACCGGTCATGCTCGAAAGCGCCATGGACTGCGATCCCCCGACCAAAAGAGCGAAAAAGAATTGCGCCGAACTTAACGGCGACAAGCTGTTCGAACAAGTCGCGGCGGGAAACCGGGGCAGCCCTCGATCACGCCGGCGGCCGCAATCAGTGGCCGACCGGACGGTGAGCTTTCGATGTCCCGCGCATCGGCGGCGGTGCCGGCGCGGCGGTGGTCGCCGTTGCGCCCTGCGCCGGCGGCGGCGAATTCATCTGGTCATCGATCGGGACCTGATCCTTCTGATCGGTTTCGATCGACCGCAGCCGCGCGACGTTCTTTTCCTGCTGTTCGTAGGTTTCGGCAAAGACGTGACCGCCGGTGCCGTCGGCAACGAAATAGAGTTCGCGGGTCCGCGCCGGATTGGCGGCCGCTTCAAGCGAGGCGCGGCCGGGATTGGTGATCGGACCGGGCGGCAGTCCGTTGATGACGTAGGTATTGTACGGCGTAGGCTGAGCGATCTCGCTCTTGTTGATCGGCCGCCCCAGCGTGCCCTTGCCCCCGACCAGCCCATAGATGATCGTCGGATCGGACTGCAGCCGCATGTTCTGCTTCAACCGGTTGACGAACACGGCGGCGACGCGCGAGCGCTCGTCCGATTTGCCGGTTTCCTTCTCGACCAGGGACGCCAGAATAACGAGCTGTTCCGGCGTCTTGAGCGGCAGGTCGGGAGAGCGATGCTGCCAGATTTCCTGGACCACGCGCTGCTGCGCCTGCTGCATGCGCTGGATCATCTGCTCGCGGGTCACCCCGCGCGTGAAATTGTAGGTGTCGGGCAGCAGCGCGCCCTCCGGCGGTATTTCCTTGATATCGCCGGTCAGGACGTCGTCGGCCAGCAGCCGGGCGACGATCTGCTGCGACGTCAGACCTTCCGGAATGCCGACCTGGTGCGGCACGACTTTTCCCTCGACGATGGTCGCCACGACATCGCGCAGGCTTGAATGGGCCTTGAATTCGTATTCACCGGCCTTAAGACCCTCGCGCGCCTTCAGCACGAGCACACCGCCGATGAACACCCACGGCTGATCGATGACGCCGTCGCGCGTCAGCACGTCGGCAATGTCGCGAATGCCGGAACCGTGCGGAATAACGACGATGCGGTCCTGCCGCAGCGGACCTGGCACCTCGAAACGCTCTTTGCCGACGAACAGCGCGACGCCCGCGACGATCGCCAACAGCACGAAAATGCTAATGATGGCATTGCCGATGACGACGAGAGGATGCCGCGCGCTCGCCGAGCGGCGGGTCGGCACTTCGACCGTGTCGGGTTCGATTGCCGTTCGCGGGCTGCGCGGCACGAGGCGCTTGGGATCGCTGTGATTCGCATCCATCGACGTCATGCCAATTCCATTCGCGGGTCGCTCCGTCATGGCTGGATGAGGATCGGCAGCGCCCGACGACGCTCGTCTTTGCTCGCGCGAGTATGGCACGGATGTGCGGCTTGGCGAGGATCCCGGCGGAGACCCTGCCGTGGCGAGGTCGTGACCGAGCAGTGCTTCGCCAACTGACCGCGGGCGCGGCGTCGAACCGCTCGGCGGAGCTGCGGCAGGTGCAATAGCCGGGCTTACGGGTGCGGGCTTGGATGGATTCGGCGCCGTGGGCGGTGTCGACCGCAGCGGTTGGACCGCCGGTTTGTCCGCCGCGCGCCCGGCGGTCGTCGTCGAATTTGGCGCAGGTTTGTCACCGCCGCCGGGAGGCACATTGGAATCAGTCACGGCCGCGTCCCCGCATTAACCAGCTGCATGATCAACTTTGAAAAGATGTTCGGGCCGACGGAAACGAAAGCTCGAGTTTCTGCTGCGTCCACCGATAGCTGCGACCACGGGCGGGATCGCCAGTGGATCGCAGGCGAGTGCGGAGCAAATATGGCGGAATGGCGTCAGATCGCACTATTACGCCACCCGGCGGAACACCAGCGACGCGTTGGTGCCGCCAAATCCGAATGAATTCGACAACGCGATATCGACCCGCCGCTTTTGCGCCTTGTGCGGCACCAGATCAATCGCCGTCGCGACCGAGGGATTGTCGAGATTGATGGTGGGCGGCAGCATCTGGTCGCGCATCGCCAATAGGCAGAAAATCGCTTCCACTGCGCCGGCTGCGCCGAGCATATGGCCGATCGAGGACTTCGTCGAGGACATCGCGATGTGGCCGGCGGCGTTGCCGACGAGGCGCTCGACCGCCTTGAGCTCGATCTCGTCGCCGAGTTGTGTCGAAGTGCCATGGGCATTGATGTAGTCGATATCGTCGGCCGAAATGCCGGCGCGGCGGGTGGCGGCCGTCATGCAGCGAAACGCGCCGTCGCCATCCTCGGCCGGCGCGGTGATGTGAAAGGCGTCGCCGGACAGTCCGTAGCCGATCAGCTCGGCATAGATGCGCGCGCCACGCCGCTTGGCGTGATCGTATTCTTCGAGCACCACGGCGCCCGCGCCCTCGCCCATGACAAATCCGTCGCGATCGCGGTCGTAGGGGCGCGACGCGCGTTCCGGCGTGTCGTTGAAACTGGTCGACAGCGCCCGGCATGCGGCGAAGCCGGCGAGCGAGATGCGGTTGACCGGCGATTCGGTGCCGCCCGCCACCATTACGTCAGCGTCGCCAAGCGCGATCAGTCTGCCGGCATCGCCGATGGCGTGAGCGCCGGTCGAGCAGGCGGTGACCACGGCATGATTGGGCCCCTTGAGCGAATGCGCGATCGACACATAGCCCGACGCGAGATTGATGAGCCTGCCGGGGATGAAGAACGGCGAAACCCGCCGCGGACCGCGATCGCGCAGCACAAGCGCGGTCTCCGCGATACCTTCGACGCCGCCTATTCCGGAGCCGATCAGAACCCCGCTGACGATCTGGTCGTCATAGTCGTGCGGGTGCCAGTTCGCATCGTTGAGCGCTTGCGCCGCCGCGGACATCGCGAACAAGATAAAGTCGTCGACCTTACGCTGCTCTTTGGGCTCCATCCACGCATCGGCGTTGAAGCTGCCGTCCGAGCCGTCGCCGCGCGGAACCTGCCCGGCGATCTTGCAGGCGATATCGGAGACATCGAATTTTTCGATGCCTTTGATCCCGCTCTCACCGGCCAGCAAACGCCGCCATGTTTCCTCGATCCCGCAAGCGAGCGGCGTCACCAATCCAAGACCTGTGACGACGACCCGTCGCATCAAAAACACTCCCGGCAAAGGCAGGAACCAAGGCTAACATCCACGCTCGACCGCAAGAATCCGCTCAAACACAGCAGCGCCGCACACGATGATGTGCAGTTCTTGCAGCGCGCGCAATACATGCAGTAGCGATCGGGCCGCGCCGACGGTCAGCTCTTCGCGTTCTTCTCGAGAAATTTGATCGCGTCGCCGACCGTCAGAATGGTTTCGGCCGCATCATCGGGAATTTCGCAACCGAATTCTTCCTCGAAGGCCATGACGAGCTCGACGGTATCGAGACTGTCGGCGCCGAGATCGTCGATGAAGCTGGCGTTTTCAGTCACCTTGTCGGGCTCGACGCCAAGATGCTCCACGACGATTTTTTTCACCCGTTCGCCAATGTCACTCATCGTTCCGACCTCTTCTTTCAACGCGACCCAATCGACCTAGCATTGAACCCGTCCGAGTTCTTCATTGAACCTGATTGAACTTGCCAACGGGGGCCGACATGGTTCAGCCGACAAGATTCAATTGGGTCGACACCGATCAGAGGCGGAAGCATCGCCCGGCGCTCCGGCATTCCGACTCCCCTAAGCCCGATTTCGGTTCGGTTACCACACTTCAAATCAGTTGACCAGCGCGGCCGCAGGCCGCCGCCACCGATCCTATCGTCTTCAAATCATGACCATTCCGCCGTTCACATGCAACGTCTGGCCGGTGACATAGGCGGCTTCATTCGAGGCGAGAAACACCACCGCGGCGGCCACCTCTTCGGGGGTTCCGGCACGGCTTGCCGGAATTTTCGCGACAATCGTCTCCCGCTGCTTGTCGTTGAGCTTCTCCGTCATCGGCGTGACAACGAAGCCCGGCGCAACGCAATTGGCGGTCACGCCGCGTTTGGCATATTCCTGCGCCATTGCCTTTATCATGCCGGTAACTCCGGCTTTGGCGGCGACATAATTGGCCTGCCCGGGATTGCCGGTGGTCCCGACCACCGAGGTGATCGCGATGACGCGCCCAAAGCGCCGCCGCATCATGCCGCGCACCGCGGCGCGCGCGAGACGGAACGTTGCGGACAAGTTAATGGCGATGACCTGCTCCCAGTCCTCATCGCGCAATTGCACCAGAAGATTGTCCCTGGTCACGCCCGCATTGGCGACGAGAATATCGAGCTGGCCCATCGCCTCCTCGGCCCGAGGCACCAGAGCCTCGGTTTCGACCGGATCGGCGAGATTGCACGGGATGACGTGGACGCGTTCGCCGAGCTCGCCGGCGAGGCGATCGAGGATTTCTCGCCGCGTTCCGGAAACGACAATCGTCGCACCCTGGCCATGAAGAACCCGCGCGATGGCGCCGCCGATCGGGCCGGTCGCCCCGGTCACCAGCGCAGTCTTTCCGGTAAGCTCGAACATTCGCTCTCCTGGCCTGCCAAGCACCAATAGCTCAGCCGCGCGCGGCGGTGAACCGGGTCAGGTCGTCCGGCGTGCCGATCGCCGCGGCGGCGGCGGTCTCCGCGATGCGTTTGATCAATCCGGTCAGCACTTTGCCGGCGCCGATTTCATAGAAATCGGTCACGCCGGACCGTGCCATAAAGAGAATGGACTCCCGCCACCGCACCGTGCCGGTGACCTGTTCGACCAGACAACGCACGATTTCCGCAGGTTCGGTGATCGGCCATGCCAGCACATTCGCGACGAGCGGAACGATGGGCGGCTTGACCGAAACTTTTGCCAGCGCCTCCGCCATGACCTCGGCGGCGGGCTGCATCAGCGGGCAATGGAACGGCGCGGAGACAGTGAGCATCATCGCCCGCTTCGCGCCGCGAAGTTTTGCCAGTTCCACGGCCTGTTCGACTGCCGCTTTGGCGCCCGACAGGACAACCTGACCGCCGCCATTATCATTGGCGGCAGCACAGACGCCGATGCTCTTCACTTCCGCCGCGATCGCTTTGACGTCGTCCAGTTCGAGGCCGATCAGCGCCGCCATCGCGCCGGCGCCAACGGCGACGGCTTTCTGCATGGCGCGGCCACGGGTGCGCAACAGCCGCGCCGCATCGGCTATTGAGAACGATCGAGCGGCAGCAAGCGCCGAATATTCGCCCAGCGAGTGTCCGGCAACGAACGCCGCGTCGCGCTTAAGATCGATGCCCGCCTCCTCCTCGAGCGCGCGCAACGCTGCAAGCGAGACCGCCATGAGGGCCGGCTGTGCATTTTCGGTCAGCGTCAATCGATCGGCCGGCCCATTCCAAATGAGGTCGCTGAGCCGTTCGCCCAATGCGGCATCGACTTCCTCAAAGACCAGCCGGGCTGCCGGAAATGCCTCGGCCAGACCCTTGCCCATGCCGACGACCTGACTGCCCTGCCCGGGAAAAACGAACGCCGCCGCCATATCCTCAAAACCCGTCTGGAAACTCGAATTCGCCCGCACTGGGAAGGGGCGAAAGATACCGGGAAGACAGATGTGTCAAGGACGCACACGGCGTAATAAAACGACAACGGCAGAGCGGTATACTGGTAAATTCCGGGATATTGCCCCCGGATTGGCCGCGAGCGTACATTATGAGCAATTTCTCACCGGTCAGCGATACAGACCTTGCTCGCGCGCGCTCGGACCCGGCATTTCGCCAACGGCTCCTCGAGCAAAATCTCGAGACCCTGCTGGCAGGAATGAAGAAACTACGCGGGTCGGCAACACCCAATGGCGCCGGAGCCAAGCAATTGCGTGAAGGAGTCGAACTCGCGGTGCGGCTCGCCGAGCTCATTCAGAATGCGGACGGCCGCGGTCGCATTTTGTGATCTATTGCCTTTTTAGCCCTGCCGCGTATAACGCCCGCTTCCGCTCGACCCCGGCCGGGGGCTGAACGGACGGCCGCGTTCATATCCCAACGCGCGGTACGACCCCCCGAATACCGGGTGGTCCGGCGTCCGGTGTTCCCGCCTTCAGAGCATTCGAGCCTTTCCCGAAGGGTTCGAGGGGCTTCGCGCCTGGGCGAGCATGGCAAGTGAGGAAAGGGCATCTATGCCACTGTATGAGCACGTTTATCTTGCGCGCCAGGACGCCAGCGCGCAGCAGGTCGAGGAATTGACCGCACAATTGAAGGGCGTCATCGAAGGCCTCGGCGGAGCGGTCAAAAAGACCGAATATTGGGGCGTGAAATCGCTCTCCTATCGGTTGCGCAAAAACCGCAAGGCGCATTTCACGCTGATGGATGTCGAGGCGCCGCCGCCGGCGATCAACGAGATCGAGCGGCTCGAACGTCTCAACGAGGATGTACTGCGCTATCTCACGATCAGGGTCGACGCGCTCGAGGAAGGACCGTCCGCCATGATGCGCCGCGTCGATCGCGATCGCGACCGCGACGAGCGCCGCGGCGATCGATTTGATCGAGGCGACCGATTCGATCGAGGCGACCGATTCGATCGGGGCGACCGTCCGCGCGATCGCGACCGGCGGCCGCGCGAGGCCGCCGAAGCGTCCGATAGCCCGGTGGAGGTTTGAGCATGGCGATGTCTCCGCAAGGCGCCGGCGGCCGCCGTCCGTTTTTCCGCCGCCGCAAAAGCTGCCCGTTCTCGGGCGCCAATGCGCCCAAGATCGACTACAAGGACGTCAAGCTGTTGCAGCGTTTCGTTTCGGAGCGCGGCAAGATCGTGCCAAGCCGCATCACCGCAGTGTCGGCGAAAAAGCAGCGCGAGCTCGCTCAAGCGATCAAGCGCGCACGGTTTCTGGGCCTCCTGCCCTACGTGATCCGCTGAGGAGGCCAACATGGAAGTAATCCTGCTCGAACGCGTCTCCCGACTCGGCCAGATGGGCGACGTCGTGCGCGTGAAGGACGGCTTTGCCCGCAATTTCCTGCTGCCGCGCGGCAAGGCATTGCGCGCCACGGCCGAAAACCGCACGCGCTTCGAAACTATGAAGAGCGAACTTGAAGCACGCTCGCTTACCCTGAAGAGCGAGGCAGGCCAGGTCGCTGACAAGCTCGACGGCAAGAGTTTCACCGTGCTGCGCCAAGCTTCAGAGGCCGGACAGCTGTTCGGCTCGGTCTCGCCGCGCGACCTCGTCAGTCTGTTCGGCGAGGCCGGCTTTCGCGTAAACCGCAGCCAAATCGCGCTCAACACACCAATCAAAGCGATCGGCCAGCACAAAGTGCCGATTACACTGCACCCGGAGGTCGAGACGTCAGTTACCGTCATCGTCGCCCGCAACGCAGACGAGGCAGCGCGCATTGCACGCGGCGAGGATGTGACGCATCTGCGCGAGGCGACTGAGGCGGAGGCCGCGATCATCGCGGCGGAGGAATTCTTCGAGCCCGGGGCCGGGGCAGCTTCGCCCCAGGAAGAAACCACCGCAGCGGCCGAAGCGCCGTCTGCGACCTCAAAGAGTTGACCGCATCGGCCGGACAACTCTCAGTCCGGAATGTCTCAGTCCGGGATATTGTCCCGCGGCACGGTCGCGCCCGCGCTCGACCCCTCCGCCGCCGGGGTGGCAGCCATTGTGGTTGAGCCGAGCTCCAGATTTGGCACAGGGTTCGGCGTTTCGGCGGTGTTCGGCGTCTCGCCAACGGCAGGTGTCGCGACAACCGGCGCAGGCTGGCGAGCGGCGGGCGCAGTTTCTTCGGGCCCATTCTTCTCGCCCCGGCTGGCCGTCTCCGGGTGGACTTCATCCCTCTCCACATTTGCCGGACCGGGACGTTCCTCGCGCTTTGCTTCTTCCTGCTTCGGTCGCTTCGCCTCCGCGGGCTTTGCTGCTTCCTGTCCCGGCCGCTTCGGCTCCTTGGGCCTTGCCGCTTCCCGTGTCGGATGGGTCGCAGCTTTGGGCTCGCCCTTGGTCCCCACGGACTTGGATGCCTCGGACTTGGATGCCCCGGACTTGGATGCCTCGGACTTGGATGCCTCGGATTTGGGCGGCTCGGATTTGGGCGCCTCGGCCCTGGCGTGTTCGACTTCAGGCTTTTGCCGCGGGGCCGGCTCGGCGCCGCCGGCGCCGAGGACGTAAGCGGCAATAGCCGAAGCCTGGTCGCGGCTTGCGGTATAATGCTCGCGCAAAAAGGCCGATAGCGTCAGGACATTCTTGCCGGCCGCTAGGCCGCGCGGGGTTTTGTGGCAGGTCGCGCAATCGCTTGAATAGATCTCGGCGGGTGACTTGCCCTGGTCGATATTGACCTGGGCTCGCGCCTTGGCCGGAAACATGGCGACCGCCAAAGCGGCCAGCCCGATGGCAGGGGCAATTGCGCGGAACACGCTGACCTCCTCAAGTCTTTTCGGCCTGGCGATCATAGTGACCCCGAAAGCAGTCGGATGCGAGTGCAACGCCCCCCAAGGGCGATTCCGCAGCATTGCTGGTTGCGGAGGATTTTGTTTAAATGACGGCAGCGAAGAAGACCCTGCCGGGCAGCCGGCTGGTGGAGCGGCCGAAATGGCCGTGAAAGCGAAAGAAGCGCCAATCGCCGCAGGCTGCACAAGGGCCCTTCTTGTAAAGCGTGGAGGCGGCCGTGGAACGGTTGCTGTTCATATTTTTACGTCGGTATATCCGCCGCGGGTCTTTTACGGTCACGACGGCGGCAGGGCGCACATATACTTTCGGGGACGGCAGGGGACCGTTGGTCGCGGTTCGCTTCACCACAACGAGAGCCCAGCGCGCGGTCTTGGTGGATCCTGAGTTGAAGCTCGGAGAAGCCTATATGGATGGCACGTTGGTCGTCGAACAAGGCTCAATTGCGGACGTGCTTGCGGTGCTGCTGCGTCAGGAGCAGATCGCGGCGCCGAACTGGGCGATCACGCGGCTCGTGCGCTACCTGTTTCGCCGGTTGCAGCAATTCAATTGGCGCTCGCGTGCACGCAACAATGTCGCACATCATTACGATCTCGACGGCCGGCTCTATTCGCTGTTCCTCGATGGCGACCAGCAATATAGCTGCGGCTATTTCGATTCGCCGGAGCTGTCGCTTGACGATGCGCAACTCGCCAAGAAGCGGCATCTCGCGGCCAAGCTGCGGCTCAAGCCCGGCGCCACGGTGCTGGATATCGGCTGCGGCTGGGGCGGGCTTGCGCTCTATCTTGCCGACATTGCCGGGGCGCGCGTGACCGGCATCACGCTGTCGCAGGAGCAATTCCAGCGGTCGCAGAGCCGGGCCATCGAGCGCGGCCGCACGCATGAGACGACCTTCCAGCTCCTGGATTATCGCGACGTCGACGGCCGCTTCGATCGCATCGTATCGGTCGGCATGTTCGAGCACGTCGGCGTCGGCTTTTACGACACCTATTTCGGCAAATGCGCCGATCTTCTCGCCGACGACGGCATCATGTTGTTGCATACGATCGGACGCAGCAGCCCGCCGGGCATTACCAATCCCTGGATCGCCAAATACGTCTTCCCCGGCGGTTATATTCCGGCGCTCTCGGAAGTGCTGCCGGCGATCGAACGCGCGCAACTCATCGTCACCGACGTCGAGATTTTGCAGCTGCACTATGCCGAGACGCTCAAGGCGTGGCGCGAGCGCTTCCTCGCTCACCGTGACGAGGTGGTGCGGCTCTACCACCAGCGCTTCGTGCGAATGTGGGAATTCTATCTGGCCTGCTCGGAGATGGCGTTCCGCGAGGGCGATATGGTGGTGTTCCAGATCCAGGTGGCCAAGCGCAAGGGTCTTACGCCGGCAACGCGCGATTACATCGCGCGCGAAGAAGCGCGTCTGCGCGGCCTCGAAGCCGGCTATTCCGCGCCGCTGCGACTCGCCGGCGAGTGATCGCGCGTCACCCGCAGCCGCGGCGCGGCGTCAAGAGCCGATTGCGTCGTCCCGTCGTCGCGGTGGGTAGCGGGGAAAGCCGCAATGAGGATTTCCCATTGCGCCGGCGCTCGCCTATTCGACAGGACGTTCGTCAATACGGAACGGCTGTCGATGCGCAATGCGCCGCCCTGTTGAGTGATCCACGATGTTGAGTAACCCCGCAAATGCTTCCCTCGCCGCATTTCGGCCATACGCCGCAAATCGGCCACAGCTCGCGATTGTCTTGATCGACCATGCCGGTATTCGATTCGACCGCACGCAAGCAGGCGCCGCCGGAACCGACGTTCCGCGCCGCGCCGCACAATATCGAGGCCGAGCAGGCGCTGCTGGGCGCCATTCTCGTCAATAACGAGGCGTTCTATCGCGTCTCCGACTTTCTCGAGCCAAAGCACTTCTTCGAGCCGATCCATCAGCGCATTTTCGAGCTTGCCGGCGGGCTGGTCCGCGCCAATAAGCTGGCGACGCCGGTGACTCTGAAGACGTTCTTGCCGGCCGACGCCGACATTGCCGGGCTTTCGGTCAACCAATATCTGGCGCGGCTCGCCGCCGAGGCGACGACCATCATCAATGCCGAGGATTATGGCCGTACCGTCTACGATCTTTCGATCCGCCGCGATCTGATCGCGATCGGCGAGGACATGGTCAATCTGGCCTATGACGCGCCGGTGGACTCGACGCCGATCAGCCATATCGAGGACGCCGAGCGCAGACTTTATGAAATCGCCGAGACCGGACGCTACGATACCGGCTTCCAGCGTTTCGCCCAGGCGCTGACCACGGCCGTCGACATGGCGGCGCGCGCCTATCAGCGCGACGGCAGCCTGTCCGGATTGGCGACCGGCCTGACCGACCTCGATGGCAGGATGGGCGGGCTGCAGCCGTCCGATCTGATCATACTTGCCGGCCGGCCCGGCATGGGTAAAACCGCGCTCGCCACCAACATCGCCTACAACGTCGCCAAGGCCTGGGCCGGCGAGCTGCGCGCCGATGGGCATACAGCGACGGTCAACGGCGGCATCGTCGGCTTCTTCTCGCTCGAAATGTCGGCCGAACAGCTCGCCACCCGCATCATTTCCGAGCAGACCGGCATACCGTCGAACAAGATCCGCCGCGGCGGCATCGATGAGGGCGACTTCGAGAAGATCAAGGACGTGTCAATCGAGCTGCAAAACCTGCCGTTCTACGTGGACGAGACCGGCGGTCTTTCGATCGGCCAATTGGCAGCGCGCGCGCGGCGCTTGAAGCGGCAGCGCGGGCTCGATCTGCTGGTCGTCGATTACGTCCAGCTTCTGCAGGGCTCCAGCCGCCGCTCCAGCGAAAACCGCGTGCAGGAGATCACGGAAATCACCACCCGGCTCAAAGCGCTGGCCAAGGAACTCAACATTCCGATACTCGCCCTGTCGCAGTTGTCACGACAAGTCGAACAGCGCGACGACAAACACCCGCAACTCTCCGACTTGCGTGAGTCGGGCTCGATCGAGCAGGACGCCGACGTGGTGCTTTTCGTGTTCCGCGAGGAGTATTATCACCAGATGCGCAAGCCTCTGGAATCGAACCGCGAGAAATTCGAGGAATGGCAGGCTGAAGGCAACCGGGTCGACGGCAAGGCCGAGGTGATCATCGCCAAACAGCGCCACGGCCCCACCGGCACGGTGGAATTGCAATTCGACGCCGCTGTGACGCGCTTTGCCAATCTCGATTCGAAGCACCGGCCGGATTTTTAGGCGGCGCGCGGTCGGACGTCGCGCTCAATCACGCCACCGCTTTCCATGCGGGCTTTGGTCAAATCGTGCATGGCCTGAAGATTCATCCAGAATTCGGCGCTGGTGCCGAAAAAGCGGGATAGCCGCAACGCGGTATCGGCAGTCACCGATCGCTCGCTCTTGACGATTGCGCCAATACGCGTGGCAGGAACTCGCAAAGCGAGCGCCAACGCGTTGACCGAAATTCCAAGCGGACTAAGAAACTCCTCGCTCAACACTTCGCCCGGATGCGTCGTCACACGATTGGGAAGAACCACTTCCTTGGTGGTAGTCGACGATTTCGACATTGGCCGGACCCTCCTTGGTCCAGATGAAGCAGATGCGCCACTGATCGTTGACTCGTATTGAATGCTGCCCTCGCCGATCTCCGGCAAGGCCTTCTAGACGATTTGCCGGCGGCACTCGAAGATCGTTCAAGTCCCGCGCCTGATGCAGCATGTCGAGTTTCCGTAGTGCTTGCTTCTCGATCCCGCTCAAGCGCTTTACGAACGCGCCCATCCAAAGGGATTCCGTGGCGCGATCGCAAAACGACCGGATCATATGACGACGATATATCTGACAGCGTTATACGTCAAACGTAATACGTGTGGGGTAAGAAACGCGCATGGTAAGGACTGGCGAACCTGCCGCTTTACCGCCGCCGCCGCGCCGGCCATAACGCGGTCATGGATATGGCTATGATACGCGCAACGCCGCTTTCGCCTCCGGTCCCTAGCGCGACGACGCCGGAGACCGGCGGCACGCTGACCATCGATCTCGCCGCCATCGAGGCGAACTGGCGCACGCTGGCGCACCGGCTGCTCACTGCTGAGTGCGGGGCGGTGGTGAAAGCCGATGCCTATGGGCTCGGCCTGCCCGAGGTCGCGACGACTTTGGCGCAAGCGGGCTGCAAGACATTCTTTGTCGCCGATCTTGCCGAAGCGCGAGTGGTGCGGTCGCGCGCCCGCGACGCCGCGATCTACGTACTCGACGGCTTCACGCCCGATTGGGGCGACGGCTTCATCGACATCGATGCGCGGCCGGTGATCAATTCGACAACCGAGCTTGCGGAATGGGATACTTTCGTCGGCGCCCACGGCTGGCGCGGCGGCGCCGCGCTCCAGGTCGACACCGGCATGCATCGGCTCGGCATTGCGCCGGACGAAGCCGCGGCGCTTGCCCCGCGTGCGCAGACCGAAAATCACGGCATTGCGCTTCTGCTGAGCCACCTCGCCTGCGCCGAGATTCCCGATCATCCGCTCAACACCGAGCAGATCCGGCTGTTTCGCGAACTCCACTTGCTCTACCCTGGCATCCCGGCTTCGCTGTGCAATTCATCGGGCATTTTCCTTGCTGATTCGGCGCATTTCGACCTGGCGCGTCCGGGCGCCGCGCTCTACGGCGTCAATCCGACACCGGGGCGGCCCAATCCGATGAAGAGCGTCGTCGAACTCACCGGACGCATCTTGCAGCTGCGCAACGTCGCCCGCGACGAAACGGTCGGCTATGACGCCACCTGGACGGCAAAACGCGGCTCGCGGATCGCCATCGTGGCGCTCGGCTATGCCGACGGGCTTTTGCGCGCCGGCAGCGGCACCGACGATCGGCTGGGAGGCGCCGCGATCCTCGCCGCAACGCGTTGTCCTATCGTCGGCCGCATTTCCATGGACCTGATTTGTATCGACGTGACCGATGTTCCGGCCGGCGCGGTGCATCGCGGCGACCAAGCCATGCTCATCGGCGCCGAAATCACCGTCGACGATGTCGCCGCGGCGGCCGGCACGATCGGCTACGAAATTCTCACCCGTCTCGGCGCGCGGTCTCACCTCGTCTATCGCGAGACATGAGATGGCGGTACGCGCGCAAAACTTCATCTGCCAAAATTGCGGCGCGTCATTCCCGCGCTGGGCTGGCAAATGCGAAGCCTGCGGCGAATGGAATACGCTGATCGAGGAAGGCGCCGAGGGACCTCGGCGTTCGTCCCGCAAGGGCCGGCTGTTCGCCATCGAACCACTGAAGGGCGAGTCCCACGACGCGCCGCGGCTCGCCTCCGGCGTCGCCGAGTTCGACCGCGTGACTGGCGGCGGCCTGGTACGCGGATCGGTCCTGTTGCTTGGCGGCGATCCCGGAATCGGCAAATCGACGTTGCTGCTGGAAGTTGCCGCCGCCTTCGCGCGCGGCCGTCATCGCGCCGTCTATATCTCCGGGGAAGAGGCGGTGGCGCAGGTCCGGCTGCGCGCCGAGCGGCTCGGGCTTGCCGACGCGAGCGTCGAGGTCGCGGCGGAGACATCGGTCGAGGACATCGTGGCGACGCTGTCGCAAGGCGCAACGCCGCGACTTCTCGTCATCGATTCGATCCAGACGATGTGGACGCAGGCCCTTGAAGCGGCGCCGGGCACCGTGACCCAGGTCCGCGGCTCGGCCGCGGAGCTAATCCGTTTCGCCAAGCGCACCGGCGCGGCCGTGATCCTGGTCGGCCACGTTACCAAGGACGGTCAGATTGCCGGTCCGCGCGTCGTCGAGCACATGGTCGACGCGGTCCTGTCTTTCGAAGGCGAAGGTTCGCAGCAATTCCGCATTTTGCGCGCGATCAAGAACCGATTCGGGCCGACCGATGAAATCGGCGTGTTCGAAATGACAGGAGCGGGCCTGCAGGAAGTTGCGAACCCGTCCGAGCTGTTCCTGTCCGAGCGCGATCTCGGCAGCCCCGGCACGGCCGTCTTCGCCGGGATCGAGGGAACACGGCCGCTCCTGGTCGAAATTCAAGCGCTGGTCGCCCCGACGGCGCTCGGCACGCCGCGTCGCGCCGTGGTCGGCTGGGATCCGAGCCGGCTGTCGATGGTGCTGGCGGTGCTTGAGGCGCATTGCGGCGTCCGGCTGTCAGGGCATGACGTCTATCTCAATGTTGCCGGGGGCTTGCGCATTCAGGAACCGGCGGCCGACGTCGCCGCCGCCGCGGCTTTGGTTTCTTCGCTCGTGCGCGCACCTCTCCCGTCCGATGCCGTCTATTTCGGCGAGGTGTCCTTGTCCGGCGCGGTGCGCCCGGTGGCGCAAACCGCGGCGCGGCTCAAAGAGGCGCAGAAACTCGGTTTCACCAAGGCAATCGTCCCGGAGGCGGCGCGCAATGAAGCCCCCGACGGCTTCGCGCTGTCCGCCATCGCCATGCTTGCCAATCTTGTCGCCGATATCGCCCGCGATGGGGTGCCGGCGCTGCGCCGTGTCGGCCGCCAGGATGTCTCATGATGATCGCGTGCCCGTTTGTCGGGCACCGCGGCATTCGATACCTTACTCCCTGCCATCGGTACTCCCTGCCATCGGTTTGTGGCGGCAAAGGCCACAACCGTGACCGATCCTGTTGAGCGTCTGAGAAGACGGGTGACGGCGTGCCGGAGCCCGGCTATACAGCCGACGGAACTGGGCGGGGCGGGCGCAGTGCGCTGGCGAGCGGGCTGGTAACCAATGCCGATTACGCTTTTGGATATCGTTTTGATCGTCGTGATGCTGATTTCCGGGCTGCTTGCCATGGTGCGCGGCTTCATGCGGGAGGTACTCTCCATCACCGCTTGGATTTTGGCGGCGGCAGCGACGCTTTACTCGTACGGCAAGCTGCTGCCTTACGCCAAGGAGTACTTCAACAACGACATTGTCGCCGCCGCAGCCGTCGTCGGCGGCGTATTTCTGATCACGCTCCTGATTGTGTCGGTCTTAACCATAAAAGTCTCCGATATGGTGCTCGACAGCCGCGTCGGTGCGCTGGATCGCACCCTCGGCTTCCTGTTCGGGCTCGGCCGCGGGCTGATCATCGTCGTCGTCGCCTTCCAGTTCTTTACCTGGCTGGTTCCCGACCGCAGTCAGCCGGAATGGGTCAAAAGCGCCAAATCGCGCGTCGTCTTGGCGGGCACCGGACAATGGCTGATCTCGATGTTGCCGGAAGACCCGGAAAGCACCATTTTAAACAAGCTGAAGAAGCCGCAGCCGGGCAGCGAGACGCCGGATGCGACCCCCGATCAGCAGCACAGCGAACTCTACAGGCTGGAGGCCCGGAACTCATGACCGAACCAGACCTCCTCGATCTTGACGCGGACCGGCTCCGCGAAGAATGCGGAGTATTCGGCATTTTCGGCCATCCCGATGCCGCCGCGATCACCGCGCTCGGCCTGCATGCGCTCCAACATCGCGGCCAGGAAGCCGCCGGCATCGTCTCGTTCGACGGCAAGCGCTTCCACTCCGAGCGCCGGCTCGGCCTGGTCGGCGACGCCTTCTCCCGCCGCGAGGTGATCGACCGGCTGCCCGGCAACGCCGCGGTCGGCCATGTGCGCTATTCCACCACCGGCGAAACCATTCTGCGCAACGTGCAGCCGCTGTTCGCTGAATTGAATGCCGGCGGCTTCGCAGTCGGCCATAACGGCAATCTCACCAACGGCCTGACGCTGCGCCGCCAGCTGGTGCGCGAAGGCGCCATGATGCAATCGACCACCGACACCGAGGTGATCCTTCACCTGGTGGCGCGCTCGCACCGCAACCGCTTCGTCGACCGCTTCGTCGAGGGACTGCGCATGCTCGAAGGCTCTTATGCCTTCGTCGGCCTGACCAACAAGAAGCTCGTCGGCGCGCGCGATCCGCTGGGCATCCGGCCCTTGGTGCTGGGCAAGCTCGACGGCTGCCCGATCCTCGCGTCGGAGACCTGCGCGCTCGACATCATCGGCGCGCACTACGTGCGCGACGTGGAGAACGGCGAGGTTTTGATCTTCGACGAGGAAGGCGCCCATTCGCACAAGCCGTTCCCGGCCATGCAGCCGCGGCCGTGCATTTTCGAATACATTTATTTCTCGCGGCCGGACTCGATGGTCGGCGGCCGCAGCGTCTACGACGTGCGCAAGGCCTGCGGCGCCGAGCTCGCCCGCGAAGCGCCCGCTACCGCCGATGTCGTCGTCCCGGTGCCCGATTCCGGCGTGCCGGCCGCCATCGGTTACGCCCAAAAATCCGGAATTCCCTACGAGCTCGGCATCATCCGCAATCACTATGTCGGCCGCACCTTCATCGAGCCGACCCAGCACATCCGACAGCTTGGCGTGCGGCTCAAGCATAGCGCCAACCGTGCCGTGGTGTCCGGCAAGCGGGTCGTGCTGATCGACGATTCGATCGTGCGCGGCACCACCTCGGTGAAGATCGTGCAGATGATGCGCGACGCCGGCGCCCGCGAAGTGCATTTCCGCATCGCCTCGCCGCCAATCGCGCACCCGGATTATTACGGCATCGATACGCCGGAGCAGGACAAGCTATTGGCGGCGACGCACGATCTCGAAGGCATGCGCAAATTCATCGGCGCGGATTCGCTTGCCTTCCTTTCGGTCGACGGCATCTACCGCGCCATGGGCGAGCAAGGCCGCGATCCGGTGCGGCCGCAATTCACCGATCATTGCTTCACCGGCGAATATCCGACGCCGCTGACCGATCGCACAGCGCAAGATGCGGCGCCGCGGCAGTTGTCGTTGCTGGCGGAGGCGAGCTGAGGACGGCTAGCGCAGCGACGCCCACATAAATGCCAGCGTCGCCGCGAATCCGAGGGCGGTGCGAACAGCGTGCAGCCGCGCCCACTTCTCGATGAGCTTACGGCTATCTGCTCCCGCAGCGAGGGGATCGGTCGCCATGAGGGCATTGTTGGTGGGCATGATGCCGAGGAGCGTATATGGCCAATTCGCAATCAAGATGAAAGCTCCGGCGAGCCACAGCGCAATTCCCGTCTGCCACCAAGCCAATATGCCGAGAAGAAAGCCGGCGATCGCGAGCGGAGCCTGCATTGCAAATCCGCGCTTATAGGCCGGCTTCCATTCGCCGAGCAGAGACTGGTCATCGAGTCTGAGCCGCGCCGGCTGCTCGGCGACATTGACGTAGAGCGCCGCACCGGCAAAAACAGCGGCGATGATCAGTGCGAGCTGCCCGGCCAACATAACCGTCCTCCACAAACGCCAGTTTGATAGATAATATGGTGATCGGATCCTGCCACTCGGATGTCAAAACCTCTGACTGACCGTATCGCGCTCGTCACCGGCGCCTCGCGGGGCATTGGCCGGGCAACGGCGCTGCTGTTGGCCCGCGCCGGCGCGCACGTCGTCGCGGTGGGGCGAACGCAAGGCGCGCTCGAAGAGCTTGACGACGCGGTGCGCGCGGCCGGCGCTACGGCGACGCTCGTCCCGTTCGACATGCGCGATTATCCCGGCATCTACCGGCTCGCCGCCTCGCTGAACGAACGCTATCAGCGCCTCGACGTACTGGTCGGCAATGCCGCGGTGGCCGGCCAGCGCTCGCCGCTCGATCATGTCGATGCGCAGAACTGGGATGAGGCCCTGGCGGTCAATGTCACCGCCAATTGGCACCTGATCCGCGCCATGGATCCGCTGCTCAAGCGCTCGACCGCCGGCCGCGCCGTGTTCGTCACCTCCGGCGCCGCCACCAGCGCCCGCGCCTATGCCGGTCCCTATTCGGTGTCGAAAGCAGCGCTGAACGCACTGGCGCGGACCTATGCCGACGAAACAACCGCGACGCCGGTGCGGGTCAATCTGTTCAATCCCGGGCCGACGCGCACCCGGATGCGGGCGCTGGTCATGCCGGGCGAAGACCCGATGACGCTGCCGACGCCGGAACAAGTGGCGGCGAAGATCGTCGATCTGTGCCTGCCGAGCTTCGCCGCAACCGGCAAACTGTACGATTATCGCGCCGGTAGGCTTTTGGAATTTCCGCCGCCGGCGTGACGCGATTTCAGCGCCGGCGCTTTTTCCCCGCGTAAGGATTAGCCTTCGCCCGCATGGTCAGACGGATCGGCGTGCCCGGCAGCGCAAATTGTTCGCGCAGGCCGTTGATCAGATAGCGACGGTAAGTTTCGGGCAACGCATTGGGGCGCGCTGAGAACAGCACAAATGTCGGCGGCCGCGATTTTGGCTGGGTGATGTAATCGAGCCGCAGCCGGCGGCCACGCAGCGCGGGCGGCGGGTTCGTCGCGATCGCCTCTGCCAGGAAACGGTTGAGCGCCGCCGTCGGGGCGCGGCGGTTCCACACCGCGTGCGCCGCCATGACCGCGTCCATCAGCTTATCGACGCCCTGACCGTTCTTTGCCGACAAAACGACGACCGGGGCGCCCTTGATCTGCGGCAGCATCCGATCGACCGCCCCGCGCAACCGCGACAGCGCGCCCGTTTCCGGCTCGATCAGGTCCCATTTGTTGACCGCGATGACGACCGCGCGCCCTTCCCGCTCGACCAGGTCGGCAATGCGCACGTCCTGTTCTTCGAACGGCGTCAACGCGTCGACGAGTACGATGACCACTTCGGCGAAGCGGATGGCGTTGAGCGCGTCCGCCACCGAAAGCTTTTCCAGCTTCTCCTCGATCCGCGAGCGACGCCGCAGGCCCGCCGTGTCGTGAATGCGCAAACGGCAGTTCTGCCAGTCGAGATCGACGGCAATCGCATCGCGGGTGATGCCTGCCTCGGGTCCGGTCAAAAGCCGATCCTCGCCGAGCAGGCGGTTGATCAGCGTGGATTTGCCGGTATTCGGCCGCCCGACGATGGCAATGCGGATGGCCGGCTGCTCCGGAGTCGCAACCGCGGTGTCGTTGGGCTCGCGTTCCGCCGTCGCCTCGGGCAAGGCGGCGCGCAATGCGTCGTAGAGGTCCGCCAAACCCTCGCCATGCTCGGCGCTGATCGTGACCGGTTCGCCGAGGCCGAGCGCATAGGCCTCAAGCGCGCCCGCCGCGCCGGCGCGTCCCTCGCTCTTGTTTGCGACCAGGATGGCGGGCTTGCCCGACTTGCGCACGACATTGGCAAAGGCGCGATCCTCCGCTGTTGCACCGGCACGCGCATCGAAAAGAAAAAGCACCGCATCCGCCTGCGTTACAGCCGCCGCCGTCTGCGCCTGCATTCGCGCCGACAGGCTCTCGCGCTCGGCGTCTTCGAGGCCGGCGGTGTCGATCACCTTGAAGTCGAGATCGCCGAGCCTGGCGTTACCTTCGCGGCGGTCGCGCGTCACACCGGGTTGATCGTCGACCAGGGCAAGGCGGCGGCCGACGAGCCGGTTGAACAGCGTCGATTTTCCGACGTTCGGCCGGCCGACAATGGCGACGGTGAAGGACATGTTCAGGACTTCAGAAAGAGGAGCTATATATCATTCTATCGCCGCCGTGCGGCGAACGCCGGCCGCCCGGCACAAAGGAAATTGAGAGAGTTGCAGACGGCTGCACCGGTTTCCCAGCCGCCACATCGAAGAGTTATTGCGTGGACGTGCCGGTCGCCGGAGGGTTCGGCCAGATCGATTGCGACGGCTGCGCGGCTTGCTGCGCGGGGGCCGTCGGCGGCGGCGCCGGCCAAGCATACTGTCCGCCCTGCTGCGATGCTGCGGCCGGAGGCGGCGAATTCGGCCAAGACGCCTGCGCGGGCTGTTGTGGAGGAGCACCCTTCGCTCCGATGTCGATCCGCGTCGGTGTCGACGCCGGCGGTTTTTGGACCCGCGCCGCCCGCGCGCGCGGCCGTCCAACTGCGACTTTCGGCTTAGGTTTCGGTTGCTCCACCGGCTTTGCCGCTGGCGCCGGAGCCGTTGCCGCAGCCGGCGCGTTTTGCGCGTCGGCATTGGCGTCGGAGTGATCGGGCGGCGGTTGATAGCCCTTGACCAGATCCGCCGGCACGCCGGTGGTGGTGCCGGGCACGCCATTGGGAAACAGCGGTTCGCGCTGACCTTTCAGCTTCGTCTTGCTGTCGAAAACGTCGGAATTGAAAAGCTCCGTCGGATCGAACTGGCCGCCCGGCGTGCAGGCGGCGAGTACAAGCAGGAACGCGAGCGCACAAGCGACGCGAAACACCGGGGAATTGTACCGGATCGGCATCCGCTCAGCCCTTGTTGCTCGCCGCGATGAGTTCGCTCAAAACCTCGGCGCGGCTGCGCACTCCCGTCGGCGTCTGCGGATCGGCCATGATCATGTCGGTCCACTTCCGCGCCGCAGCCATGTCCCCGGCCTTCCAGGCGGACAGCGCCAAAATCTCGCGCGCGGTGTGACGGAACGTCCGGTCATTCGCCGTCAAAGGTTCCAGCCGGGCAAGAAGCTCGGAGTAAGGCGCCGTGTCGACGAGCAGATAACCGCTACGCACCGCCGCCAGATCCTGGATGACCTGTCCGGCGCTCCTATCGGCGGCGATCTCGTCATAAGCCTTGACGGCGGCCTTGCGATCGGTCGGTGCGAGTTCGGCCGCCTCGCGCAGCCGCGCCAGCACGCGATAACCGGCGGTGCCGTCGTCGGCGAGCTTGACGAAGGCCGCTTCGGACTCCTTATGCTTGCCGGCCTGCGCAAGCGCGACGGCCTGTTCGAAGGCGGCGCCCGATCGCGCCGCCTGCTTGCTTTGCCACCACTCATAGCCGCGCCAGCCGCCGACGCCGACGACAATGAGAACGCAGAGGGCGACGAAGTAAATGCCGTAGCGCTCCCACAGCTTCTTAAGCTGTTCGCGACGGACTTCCTCATCGACTTCATTGAATATGTCGGCCACGCAACTCGTCCTCGTCCCCAGCCCCAGCCCCAGCCTTAAGCCCAAGCAGCCATTCATTTACCCGGCCGATTTGGGCCCGCAACGCCGGCGCCGACGCTGACCCGGTGGCAAACTCCTTTATGCGCTGAACCTGGACGAAATCAAAAATGCGTTCGTCCGACACCTCTAAGGCCTTGTCGCACCTAGTTTAATGATGTGGCGCGAGCAAGGCAAAATACCCCGGCGCGCCTGCGACCGATGGGCAGGGTTTGATGGGCATGGTTTGATGAGCATGGTTTGATGGGCATGGTTTGATGGGCATGGTTTAGAGCATTGCGGTCTAGCCGTCAGACCCGCGACGGGCCCTTACCACGCTCGGGGAGCTTGGTCACGGCCGGCCCCGGACCGGACTTGCGCATGGGATAGACATTGTCCGGCCCCGGAAAGGTGCGGGCGCGCACCTCCTGCGCATAGCTTTTGATCGCCTGTTCGATCGACGGCCCGAGATCGCCGAAGCGTTTAACGAATTTCGGCGCCCGCGGCGACAGTCCGAGCATATCTTCCAGGACGAGGATTTGACCGTCGCAGGCGACGCTGGCGCCAATGCCGATCGTTGGGATTGCGATCTGCGCCGTAATGCGGCGCCCGAGCGGCTCGGCGATCGCTTCAAGCACGACGGCAAACGCACCGGCATCCGCCACCGCGCGCGCATCGGCTTCGATCGGCGCCCAATCGGTCTCGTTGCGTCCCTGCGCGCGGAATGAGCCGAGCGTATTGATCGCCTGCGGCGTCAAGCCGACATGGCCCATCACCGGCACGCCGCGTTCGGCCAGAAACGCGATGGTCTCCGCCATGCGCCGGCCGCCTTCGAGCTTGATCGCGCCGCAGCCGGTTTCCTTCATCACCCGGGCCGCCGATGCAAAAGCCTGCTCCTTGGAGGCTTCGTAGGAACCGAACGGCATGTCGACGACGACCAGCGCGCGCTTGGAGCCGCGCATCACCGCGTGCCCCTGCAGGATCATCATGTCGAGGGTGACCGGAATCGTGGTCTCGAGACCGTGCATCACCATGCCGAGCGAGTCGCCGACCAGAATGACATCGCAGTGGGCATCGACCAGGCGCGCGGTGTGCGCGTGATAGGACGTGAGGCATACGATCGGATCGCCGCCCTTGCGGGCAAGGATGTCGGGCGCGGTCAGCCGCCGGATTTCCTCTTGCACCGACATTCGTCAATGTCCAAGCGCCGGCGTTCCGAATGCCGGCACGCCGATGACGATCGGGTGGAAGACGAAGCCGAGCGCCAGATAGATAAGGGTGCCGACGACGATAGCGACGATGTCGTTCTTGGCACCGCCCACCGGGATCGGCGGCGCACCGGGATCGGCGCGGTGCTTGAGCGTGATGCGGTCATAGACTGCCCATGCCAGCACCGAGCCGAACAGGATAATGCCACCGAGATCGCCATTGGCGCAAAGATGCGCGAACGCCCAGGTTTTGACCCCGACCAACATCGGATGCTTGAGCGCGCGCTTGATGTTGCCGGGTATATAGGCGGCCGCGACCATGATGCTGGCCGGCCACATCAGGATCACGACGATGTGGCGCGTCCAGGCCGGCGGGTACCACAGGTAGATCATGCCCGCCGCGCGATAGTCCGCGAACCCGTAGGCGACAAGGAGAATGCCGACGATCGCGACCACCGAGAACAGGCCGCGATACGGCCATTCGCCGATCCGGGCGACCAGCGCGGCGCGCCGGTCGCGCATGGTCACGAAGACATGCGCACCGAGAAATATAACAAGACCGAGGATTTCTTCCGCAAGTCCCATAATAGATCGCCTGTCACGTCCGGGCCGCGATCATGGCGAGCGCGCACTTATTGTCAATGACGCAGCGCAGCCGCTCATGAGCCGTATTGCCTGCCGCGGTCGAGGTAAGCCACGGTATCGACAAGCGCTTCGCGCTCCCTGAACGAGACCATATCGCCCCGCATCGACGCGGCGCTGCCGTCACGGGCGATGGCGGCAAGCACGCGCTGCACGGCCTTGATTGAGGCGCGCTGCGTATCGCTCGGGATGATGACGACATGATAGCCCAGCTCCTGTAGCCGCGGCGCCGCAACGAGCGGCGTCTTGCCGCCCTCGAACATGTTGATGAGCTTCCACCCGGGCAAGCGCTTGGCGATTTCGGCGATTTCGTCTTCCGTGGTCGGCGCCTCGACGAAGATCACGTCGGCGCCCGCCTCGATATAAGCGGACGCGCGATCGATGGCGGCGGAAAAACCCTCGATCGCGATGGCGTCGGTTCGCGCAATCACGACAAAGTCTGGGTCATGCAAGGCATCGCGCACGGCCTTGAGCTTCTGCACCATCTCGACCGCCGGCACGAGGCTCTTGTCGTCGTAATGTCCGCACTTCTTCGGAAACGTTTGATCCTCGAGGTGGAAGGCGGCAACGCCCGAGCGTTCGAAGGCGCGTGCGGCTGATTGGGCATTGAGCGCGTTGCCGTAGCCGGTATCGGCGTCGGCAATGATCGGCGCCGTCACGACGTCCGCCATCGAAGCCAGTCGCTCGACGATCGCGCTTACCGAAAGAAGCCCGAGATCCGGCACGCCGGCCGAGCGCGCGATGGCGCCGCCGCTGGCGTAAATCGCCGGAAATCCCGCCTGCTCGACGAGCCGCGCCGAAAGCCCATCGAAGGCGCCGGGCGCGACCGCAATGCGGCCTGACGCCAATAATGCCCGCAACTTCGTCGTGGCCCGCACTGTACTCTCCCTCCGCTTCGACTTGGCTCGTCGGCATGATATGTCTTACGGGCAGAATATGCGCGCAGAATACGGGAAGGAACACGGGATGAAACGATACGTCGCGGCGGCGCTTGCACTCCTGTTCGGCACGCTCGCCGCGGCCGCGCAGCAATGGCCGACCGCGCCGGTGCGGATCGTCGTGCCGTTTGGGGCCGGAGCGACGCCCGACCTGGTGGCGCGGATGATCGCCGATTACCTGCACGACAAGCTGGCGAGCCCGTTCATCGTCGAAAACAAGCCGGGTGCGAGCGGCAATACCGGCACCGACGTCGTGGCCAAGGCCGCGCCGGACGGCTCAACCATCGGCGTGAGCATCGGCGGCCCGCTTGCCATTAACACGCTCCTGTTTCGCAATCTGCCCTACGATCCGAAGAAGGACCTTGCGCTCATCACCATGCTGGTCACCCAACCGAGCGCGCTTGCGGTCAACACCAGCCTTGGTGTGGCCACCACGCGGGAATTGCTCGATCTGATCGCGCACAATCCCGGTAAATACGCCTACGGTTCGATCGGCACCGGCTCGCTATCGCAGCTCGCCATGGCGGCGATCGCGCTGAAAAGCGGCACGCAGCTCGTTCACGTGCCGTATTCCTCGTCACCGGCGGCGATGACGGCGCTGATCCGCAATGACGTCCAGATGGTGTGCCTGCCAGCGATTTCGGTCGTGCCGCAGCTTACTTCCGGCAAGGTGAAAATCCTCGCGGTGACGACCGCGGAACGCTCGACGCTGTTGCCCGCAATCCCGACGCTGATGGAAGCCGGCATCGACGTCGAGGCCGACGCCTGGATGGGCCTGATCGCGCCGGCCGGAATCCCCGATGCCACAGTCGAGCGCATCCGCGCCCTGGTCACCGAGGCGATCGAGTCGCGCGCGATCCGCGAAAAGCTAACCGCGCAATTGATGCAGCCGATCCCCGATACGCCGGCCGAATTCCGCGCCCGCGTCGACGCCGATATCGCGCGCTGGACGCCGGTGATCGAAGCGGCAAAGATCAAAATGCAATAGCGCGAGCTGGGAATAGAGAGTTACGAGTAGCGAAAGAAGGCTCCGCCTCCGCGTATTCGCTACTCGCTCGTTTAATTACGGGCCGAATTTGTAGTCGAAGCCCGCCTTGACTTCCTGGACATTGAGATCCGCATTCGTCACGGCTCCAACCGCCGGGGTCGCGAAGGTCAGTTGTTTCTTGCCAAAGCCCAGATAGTCGTACTCGACCCGGGCGGTCCAATTTTGCGTCAGTGCGTATTCGAGGCCGGCGCCGGCGGTCCACCCGGTTCGCGTCTTGGTGTCGGTCGCACTACCGCCGGCAGGATCGGTCAACGTGCTTTTATCGTCGGCGAAGGCGATACCGCCCTTGCCGTAAACGAGCAGACGATCGAATGCGGCGCCGATCCGCCCAGTCACCGTCGACGTCCATTGCGGACTGGTGGTGATCCTGTCGAGGTTCGAGTCGTTACTGGTGCCCTTTATCAGGCTGGTCCAACTGAAGTCCCCTTCAAGGCCGACCACGAGCCAGTTGAATTGCGCGTTCACGCCGAGCTGGGCGCCGCCAAGAAAGCCGCCCTTGCTGAAGGTATCGTTGGCGCCCGTAAACGGATCGCTCCAGGACGAATCCTCGAAACCGCCGCCGACGTGGCCGCCGATATAGAAGCCGCTCCAGTTATAGACCGCCGGCGCGTAAGCGACCGGTGCCACGGGCGCAGGCGCGGGCCGCCTCAGCAAGTCGGCAGCTTGAGCGGAACACAGCCAAGCTACAGTGCCGGCGGCCAGCGTGAAGCCGGCAACGAACCTACGCAATTTCATCTCAACCTCCAGCCTCGCGGATACTCGCCCCCGAGTTTTCGTGCCAAATTTACGTCCCAAGATTTCAGTCCCCGACGGCCGAGCCTGCTTTTCGCCCGCCACCGTGCGGTAGACAGCCGCACTTTGGCGGGCAAAGCATGGTCGTTTGGTGGCGGCACAGTGACAGCCCGTTTGCTCTCAACAATTTTGCGATGGGAATGTTCCGCGCGCCGAACTTTGGCAGCGATTGTGGCAATGGAACTTTTCGCGAGCCGGTGACGACAAATAGCTGCGCGCGAATTAATCGCTACGCGCGGGTGCTCACGGATTTGGCATAAAGCTCCGGCGCAAACCCGACCAGCAATCTGCCGTCGCCGAGATCAAGCACCGGCCGCTTGATCATCGATGGCTGGGCGAGCAACAGCGCCATGGCCTTGGTGGCGCTAAGGCCGGCTTTGTCCTTGTCCGGCAGCTTGCGGAACGTGGTGCCGGCGCGATTGAGCAAAGCTTCCCAGCCGACCTTCTTCTCCCATCGCTCCAGCCGCCCGCGCTCGATGCCAGCCGTCTTGTAATCGTGGAACGCGTACGCGACGCCGTTATTGTCGAGCCAGGCACGCGCCCTCTTCATCGTGTCGCAGTTCTTGATGCCGTAGATGGTGATGGGCATTGTTTCCCTCATGCAATCACGATGCCGCCAAGCCGACCCAGTCGCGGGCGCGCGCCATGATCTGGTCGATCACGTCCTGTTTTGCGTCGGCGTAGCATCGATTGCTGTCACCAACGATGATTTCTCCGGTCGGCTCATTCGAAATTTTCAGCAATCGCAACACGTCGATCTCACAGGGCCAACATTTTCGGTTCACGATGAAGAACCGTCACCCGAACCGGCGGAAATCCGCACTCTTGAATTCAAATGGGAATGTTCGCGATCCGGAACCGGCTCGGTTCCGTAGCGGTCGTCCCACGGCATGTCCGCGACCTGCCTCACGATATTTCGCATTGGCTTTTCAATGAACCGACGCATCACGAAGATGTTGCAGCTTATCCGGGTTGCGGACGACATAAATCCCGGAGACTTTGCCGTCTTCGATTTGCAGCGCGGTGGTTTGCAGCAAGCCCCCTTGTTCGATCGTGACGAAACCGGGCAGGCCGTTGATAAAGCCATAGCGTACGAGGCGAGACCGGCTCACGGCAAAGACAGACGCAAACCTTGCGAACAGCTGCATGACGTCGTCGAGTCCGGCAACCGGGGCGCCGTGAGCCGACGCCTTTCCGCCGCCATCGGCGTAGACGGCGATGTCCGCCGCGAGCAGCGCACGCAGGCGCTCCATCTGGCCGTCGCGGGACGCGGCGAAAAAGGCTTCCGCGATCTCGAAGCCCCGTTCCCTCGGTACTGGATAGCGCGGACGGTCTGCACGAACATGGGCGCGGGCGCGACTCGCGAGCTGGCGCGACGCAGCCGGATCTCGCTCGATCGTGGCCGCGACCTCCTCGAAGTCGAGGCCGAACACGTCATGAAGCAGGAAGGCGGCGCGCTCCAGCGGCGACAGACGCTCCAGCGCCATCAGCAGCGGCAAAGTGACGTCGTCCGGCTCATCCTCGCCCGATTCCACCACTGGCTCCGGCAGCCAAGTGCCGATGTAGGTTTCGCGCTCGCGCCGGACCGACTTGAGGCGGTCCAGGCACAATCGCGTGACTACGCGGCGAAGAAATGCTGCCGGTTCGCGCACGGCGTCGCGATCGACATCGAGCCAGCGCAGGAAGGCGTCTTGGACCACGTCTTCCGCGTCCGCGACCGAGCCCAGCATCCGATAGGCGGCGCGGATAAGAGCCGGCCGGAGCGGATCGAAGTCGGCGGCGGCGTTCTGACTCGATGCGCGTCCCATCAGGCCGCCTGCCCTGGAACCGGATCAAGATTGGCGTTCGGGCCGTCGACCCGGCCGGCCCTTTCGGCAAGGTTCGTGCTGGAACTCGCCAGCAATGCCTCGGCCGTGCCATCGGCCGCCGGGTAGATGACTTGCGTGTTGATCAGCCGCTTCACCGCCTTGCCCTCGCTTCCGGTTCTCTCGACCCGCCGCTCCCAGCCTTGGGTGATGACCGCGCCGGAGCGGCCGAGGTCCAGGCAGGTAACGTAACGCAGCTGCGTGTAGGGCACAGGAGAAAGGCCAAGCAGGTCGCGCGCTGCGTTCTCGCCGGCGACGCGGCCGAGCTGCCCCGCGTGCTGGCAGGACTGCAGCGTCCGGTGGCCGTCGCCGGTATCGGCCGCCGCGGCGTCGCCGGCAATGAAGACCTCCGGCGCGGCGGGCGCTCTCAAGGCAGTGTCGACAACGACCCGGCCGAGCTCATCCCGCGCGCCAGGGACCTCGGCCGCAAAAGGCGAGGCGACCATGCCGGTCGCCAGCACGACAGCGTCGGCAGCGAGAGCGCTGTCGTCGGCGAAGCTTACGCGGTCTGCCGCCAAGGCTCGCACGGCGGCACTGAGACGCAGCTCGACACCGGCGGCCGCAAGTGCCGCCTCGATCGCCGGCCGCGGCCCGGGCCCGAGCTCCGGCCCGACGGTCTCGGCCCGATCGATCAGCACGATGCGCAGGCGCTCGGCCGCACCAGCGGCGCCGTGCGCCAGCAGCCGGTCACGCAGCTCGAGCGCCAGCTCGATGCCGGTGAAGCCAGCGCCGACGACAGCGATGGTCGGCTCCGCAACGTCACGAACGATCTCGGCCAGGCGCCGGTCGAAAGCGACCGCCTCCGCCTGGGTGTCAACCGAAAACGCCGCCGCCGCGCCCGGCACCGGGGGCCGACGCATGCGGCTGCCGGTCGCGACGACCAAGCGGTCATAGGCGAGGCGGTCGCCGGCTGCGAGCGTCACGGTTTTGGCGGCGGCGTCGAGCCGGATCGCCTCGCCGCGCACGAAGCTGACGTCTACCTTGCGTAGGAGCGGCAGCAGGGCGACAGCGAGTGTCTCGGGCCTCGCTTCGTAGAGCCGCGGCCGGATTTCGAGTACCGGCTCGGGCGACACCAGGGTCACTTCTGCCCGGGGACCGGCGACCCGCCTTGCCGCGAGCGCCGCCCAGAGGCCGGCAAAGCCGCCGCCGATGATCAGGATCTTGTCAGGCATGATTATTCCTTTCGTGCCCGCCGTATTTGCTGGCATCTGATGTGTGATGATGGATGCAGCAAGAGCAACCGTCGATCTGCGAAGCCCGCGTCGAGACAAGCTCCTTCAGCGAAGGCTCCAGACCGTCGGTTTGAAACGTTTTTCCGAGGTCGATTCAGGATTGCATTGCCGCGGGGCTGACGGCGACGGGGTCCGGGTCAAGTGTCATCGTCATCTCCTATTGGCGGTTTCGTAAGGACATGACGACCCGCATTCGCCATATGTGACATGCGGCCCGAAATTTTCTTTGCTTGCGGGCGCGCCCGATGCGCGGCCACTGGATCGGGGACAATCGTCAATTGTGAAACCAGCAGTCTGATCCCTACGCCGCTGCTTGCCGACGCGCCGAACGCACCAGCAGATAGAACGCAACGACATGCGTGATCATCAGCAGGGGTACGTAAACGATCGGGATCGCGTAGGTGGCGCCCAACTGTCCGGCAATTGCGGGAAGGCCGAGCCGGGTGGCGTGGTAATAGTCGACGATGATGTCGGCTGCCCCCGCGAGATTGAAGGCGACGACGAACAGCCAGAACAGCGGACGCATCCTCACAGTGAGCAGCGCCAGCATAGCCAGCAGCCCGGTCGCGAAGTCACCGTAGGCGGCAAACGTGGCGAAACCCGCGGGCAGATTGCCGACGACGCCCGGAAGGATGAAGACCAGCCCGAAGAAGCGGAAGCTGTGCAAGGTAGCGATAGCGCGCTGCGCCTCGACGTGGTCCATGACCTTAAGCCTCGGCCAAATGTATGCACCGAAGCACAGCAGCCAAGCGACGTAGCCAAATACGAGATGTATTCGGAAAAGGGTTTCTGGCGACATTTTAGTCTCCTATCAGCGCGATTTCGGAGCCTCGATCGCGGCGACCGGCCCCTAACTTCGCGATTCCGATGTTCCTGCCGTTTTAGGTGACCTGCCTCGCGCCGATCTTTTGGTACTCCATGCGCAAGACCTTCTCCGCCGAACTCCTGCCGAGCAGCCTCGCCGAAGCCCGCACCTAGCGCCGCACCACCTCCGTCCGACTACGGCGGCGCAGCTGGCGCAGCGACAGAGCGTGCAGCAGGATCGAGCCTGGCACCACGAAAGCAGGAGTCAGCACGTTGGGATAAGCGTCTAGGCCGATGCTGGGACCATTCGGTACGATCAGTTGGAACGGGCCGGGCGAGATGAGCAATCCCAAGGTGATCGCGACGGCGAAGTCCACCAGGCCGAAGATGTTCCAGAGGATCGCTGCTTTCCGCCCCTCAGCCGTGCCGGCCGCCAAGGCGATCGCCGCCGGCACGGCGAACAGGCCGGTCAGCACATCGCCGGTTCCTGCCGGCAACGCCCATAGACCGGGCAGCAGCCCGCGCAGCCAGTAAGCGAGCCATTGACTGCCGAAGACGCGGTAAAGCTGAAGAGCGACGAGCCACGTCGTCGGCATCGCATCGAGTAGCTGTCCCACTCGCTTCGACAACAGCAACAGCGGAGCGCCGATGATCACCGGCAGGAAGATCGCCGCTGGCAGCAACGGGAAGGGGAAGGCGCCGGTGCGGAAGACACCATCGATGGCCGCCGTCCAGGCGACAGCGGCCCACAGCGTGAACGGGACCATGATCGCCAGCCAAGTCGTGCGACGCTGGCCCGGAGTCAGATCGGTGCGTTCAAGGCCGAGCCACAAGCCGAGCGCGATGAGCCCATGGACCATCAGCCGAACGGCCAGGGCCGGAAGCCCGCTCTCCGGAAGCACTGGCAGCGAATGGATCAACCACGTCCACAGTACCGTGAATGGGACGGTCCAAAGCAGGCTACGCCAAGCGGGACGCGGCGGGACGATAGCAGCGGGAATAATATCGGTGGTCATCGGCGGTCTTCCGTGTGAGGCGCGTCCTTATTGTGGGCGCTCAGGGATTGGCCATGAGCAAGCGGAGCGGCAAAAGCGGACCGACTGCGATGTATTCGTGGTCCATGAGATTTTGCTTGGCCAACGGTAGGGCCTCCATAATCGCCTGCGCCTCGGCGACATCCTTGGAATCCAGCAAGAAGACGGCTCCGCGCCCATCGCCCCGCGAATACCATTCACGAATTTTCCCATTGAGATAGAGCTGCACGGTCTGCCGGATTTCGGCCGGCATGACGGTCATGACTTGTTCGCGTGTGACGCCCGCCTTCACGGTAAGGATGACCATCACCCCGGTGGTTGTGGGCGATATGGCTTGTGCTTCGGCAACGGATGGATGGGCCATGGAAGTTGCACCTATCAGAATTAGGGTGAATGCCAAGACGACGTTACGGAGTGCTTTGATCGGTCTGGTTTCTCGGATCACAGCGGTCACCTTTGTTGTTTGAGATGGCCATGATGTCCCGAATGTTGGGCTCGACATCAGCGAGGCTCCTGATTTGCAGCTCAGATGTAAGACCGCTTCCCGCGAGCGACTATTCGCTATAATGTTGATGGGCCATGAAGCAGAACTTCACAGTCAGGCAAGGCGCGCTCGACGGCGTAGAGGCGTTCCTAAGCGTTGCCCAGCACCGCAGCTTTCGCAAAGCGGCAGCCGAACTCGGGGTGACGCCATCGGCGATCAGCCAGGCGGTGCGCGCCCTTGAGTCGCGAGTCGGCGCGGCGCTCTTCATACGGACAACGCGCAGTGTCGGCCTCACCGAAGCCGGCGAGCGCTTCCTTTCGCGCGCGAAGCCCGCCTTCGAGGAGCTCGTCGCCGCAAGCGAGGTCGCGCGTGACCTCGGACAGCGGCCGGCCGGACTGTTGCGCCTCTCGGTGCCGCGCGCGGTGGTGCCGATCCTCCTGGAGCCGCTGATCGCATCCTTCTGCCAGGCCTATCCCGAGGTCGAGGTGGAGATCGCCGCAAGCGAGGAGCTGATCGACCTCGCGGCCAAAGGGTTTGACGCCGGCATCCGGCTGGGCCAGTTCATCGCCGCTGACATGGTCGCGGTACGGTTGACGCCGCCGTTCCCGCTCGTGGTCGTCAGCAGTCCCGAGTATCTACGCCGGCGGGGAAGGCCCGAGCGCATCGACGATCTGCGTCAGCATGCCTGCCTACGCATGCGCCGCTCGAACGGGTCGATCGCACCCTGGTCATTTGTCGACGGCAACAAGACAGTCGAGGCCATCGTCTCGGGGCCGCTGATCGCAAACGACTTTCCCACCATGCTTGGCGCGGCCATCGAAGGTGTGGGTTTTGCGCAAGTGCCTGCACCGATCGCTGCCGCCGCAGTGAAAGGGGGAAAACTCGTACACGTCCTGAAACCGTTCGCGCCAACCGCGCCAGGTGTATTTCTCTATTATCCCAGCCGCCATCAAATGACGCCGAAGCTGCGAGCCTTCATCGATCACGTAAAGAGCCGCTCGGACGCCGCCAATAAAACCCGAAGTCACAGTGATGACAGGCGAACACGAGGCGTGAAAATGCGCTGACGTGGGGCAGCGCGGATTCGAATAAATTGAAGTCACTCAGCAACGCCGACTACCTATTGACTGCTATCGTAGAGACGACATCGTATCTAATACGCCACTCTAACCTACTCTACTCCACAGTACTCCCCTTCACTCCCACTCGATTGTTTTAAGCCATGGTAACGCGCTGAATCTTCGAATCTTCAGCCATGGTTCAAAAACTTTGAAGTCACGGATGGAGACCAGGTGCGAGTTGATCATCGCCGTTTGACATATTAATCAGTTTATACTAATCATAAGTTATGACTGTTGATAGCGCGCAGCTTAGCGCCCTTGGAGATCTGACTCGTCGCACGATCTTCGAGCTGATCGCGGAGCGCCCGCGCTCGGTCGTCGAGATCACCCGGCAGGTTCCGGTCTCGCAGTCAGCCGTTTCCCAGCATCTGAAAGTGCTGCGCGACTCACGCCTAGTCCGCGCGGAGCCGAAAGGCGCGAGCAACGTCTATCACATCGATCCGCACGGGCTTGGTCAGATGCGTGCATGGCTTGACCGGTTCTGGAGCAAAACGCTGGCGGCCTACAAGGTCGCCGTCGAGCAACCGCCAAGGGAGTCAAAATGAACACGCATGTATCACCTGCGCCCGTGAGGCAGTCTGTCGTGGTCGAGGCGCCGATTGAGCACGCATTCAAGGTCTTCACCGAGCAATTCGGTAGTTTCAAGCCCAGCGAGCACAACTTGCTCGCCGTCCCGATTGCTGAGACGGTTTTCGAGCCCCGCGTCGGTGGCCACGTGTATGACCGCGGCGTCGATGGCAGCGAGTGCCGCTGGGCACGCGTCCTGGCCTACGAGCCGCCCAACCGCGTACTGCTGAGTTGGGACATCAGCCCACGATGGCAGATCGAGACCGATCCGGAAAAGACCAGTGAATGGGAAGTGCGGTTCACAGCCGAGACGCCAGATCGGACCCGCGTCGAGCTCGAGCATCGGAAGCTGGACCGCCATGGCGACGGCTGGCAAGGCGTGCGCGACGGTGTTGCCGGCGACCAGGGTTGGCCGCTGTATCTGCAACGCTATGTCGACCTGTTCGGACGCGCGGCCTGACAGACGCACATTGGACCCCTCGGACAGAGGCAACCACTTTCCGGGATCGCCAGTTCGTTGTCATCGCGATCCATCCAGAATGACGGAGGTCAGCATGGAAGCCTATATTCTGAGTATCGTTGGAGTGCTCGCGCTCTGCCTTCTGTCCATCCTTTTAGCGATCTATTCAGGATCGTCCAAAGGACGTGCGGGGGCACTCTCCGGCCCAGTGCTACCGGCCGACGACGAAAACCTCCTCTATCGCATCGACCGTGTACACATGAATTCTGTGGAGGCGCTGGCACCCTTCGTCGTGCCGGCCGTGCTGGCGATGATGGTAGGTGTCGGGCCGACCACATTGGCGGCGCTGGTATGGGTCTATGTCGCAATCCGCCTGATTCACCTAGTAATCTATTTGCGCGGCGGCAACGCGGCGAAAGGTGGCAGCGTCAGAACCATTCTCTATGTCTCAGGCGCGTTGGTCACCGTGATTCTTATTGTCGTAACTGGCTGGGTAGCCATCCACTGAGGCATCGTCGCGGGCCTGAGCTACCAGTTGCAACTCTTCTGGCAAAACCTGGTCATGCTCTCCCGCACCTTTGTGCCGGGGTGGCGCATAAGCGCCCGCGGCCTCCCGGCGCATGACGAAATGTGCCCATCCTTAGCGAGCCACCTTATCACAATCAGTGCGATCCTTGCGCCGTCGCGAGCGCGAACTGCAAGTTACGGTAGCCTAGTTCGCCGCTCTCCGTCACCGTCAATCCCGCGGCTTCAAGCATTGCAACCATGTCGTCGAGTTTTACATGGCCATGGCGGTGGATTCCGCGAAGGAAGCCTTTCAGCTCCGCCCGCGGCGCGAAGTCCACGGCGACAACGCGACCGCCCGGCTTCAGAACCCGTCGCATCTCCTTTGCACACCGCTCCCGTGCCGGCCGTGACAAATGGTGAAGCATGACCGTGGTGAGCACCACGTCGAACTGTGCCTCCGGGAACGGCAACGCCTGAGCGGGAGCTTGCTGGAAGGCGACTTCGGCGCCAGCTGTTGCGGCCTTTTTCCGGGCTCTCGCGATCATCTCGGGGGAGGCGTCAATGCCGTTGACGATGCCTGTCAGCCCGACATGCCGTTTTGATGCGATGGCAAGACTGCCCGTACCGCATCCGACATCCAGAACCGACTCGTCGGATTTCAGGCGCGCCAAACGGAGTATCTTTTCGCGAAAGGCCTGCTCGCGACCGAGCGTCATCAGCCAGACCGTGAGGTCATAGAGTTTCGCCTGATGAAGGACCAATCCCGGCGCTTTGGAACGTGAATTTTCAGGTGCGGCGCCTGCCATGTCATCCTCCCCTTGCGTTCGTGTATGGCGCTGATTGCGGTCGGCGAGGAAGGCCTTGCCGTGCCGGAAAACAGCCGTGCCACCGGCCGCATGGACGCCCAACGTGACGATGAATTTGAGCACGATGACTGCGAGGATGGCTTCGGCGCCCCACTTGGTCCAAGCGACAGTGGCGAGTGTCGCGCCGAGCAGGCCGAGGTGAGCCGCGGTGGCGATGGCCGCAACTGCGGCCAAAGCGAGGTTGCGGGCGAGTCGCGACCGCCATCCGTCTGTGACCTGTTCACTGGGTGCAGGATCGCGGCTGGGGATTTCCTCGGATTGACCGATGGCCTGAGAACCTGACGATTGCCAGTGGATGGTTAGTTGCTCGCGATGCCCGAAAGTTTCGAGCCGGTGGGCAATGCCGTCCTGGAGCCGGCGCAGGGCGGTCTCAGTGCTGGCTTCAACGCGCAACAGCAACGCGTTGTCATCGGCCTGCAGCATGCACTGGCCCTCGCCGAAGCGGATAACGCCAGTGGTGTCAGACCAATCGAGGTGCCGGACCGGCGGGGATGCCTCCCCGCCACGGCGCGATTGAGGCAAGTGGCCGCTGCTCAGGTGCTGGCCCATCTTGCTGGTGTGGCGGCACAGTTGCGCAAGATAGCGGGCGGCGTGCTCCGTGGCGATGCGGGCTTCGGCCCTGTGCATGAGAATGTCCCTTGGGCGTTTTCCTGTGAAGTGGCCCGCCGTACAGCGTACGATCGGCAAGACCCCTGCCTTGCGAAACAAAACATGATGTACGATAAAGGACGGTGCGTTCAAAATTCTTTTCCCGGACAGTGCCGGCAATCATGCCCGTTACCAGACAAAAGCCGCGATCTGACCAGGAACGCGGAGCCGGGACGAAACGGCCGATCGACCGCCGCGTTGCGCGCACCCGAGGGACGCTGCACCAGGCACTGCTCTCCTTGATCCTGGAAAAGGGTTACGAGGCGATCTCCGTCGAGGACATCTGCGAACGCGCCAATATCGGTCGCTCCACCTTCTATGCTCACTTCACGAGCAAGGACGATCTCAAGCGGAGCGGCTTGGAGCATCTGCGTCGGGAGCTGCTCGAGCGGCACCGCAATGCATCGGCTTCACTGCCGGCCAGCGCCCGACCCCTCGGATTCAGCCTGCCGATGTTCGAGCACGCGCGCGACCACAAGCACCTCTACCGGGCGCTGGTGGGAAGCAAAGGAGGCGCTATCGCGCTCGACACCATTCGCCGAACGCTCTGCGACTTCGTTCGCGGTGAGCTGGCAACAACCGGAGTCAAGGACGCGACAGGCATCCCGCGCGAGCTCGTCGTGCAGCATATCGTCGGTGCCTACATGGCCGCGCTGATCTGGTGGCTCGACGGCGGTGCAAAACTACCGCCCGAGAGGATGGACAGTTTCTTTCAGCAGCTGATGAGCGAGGGCATTGCGTCTTCGCACACCTGACGGCAGTTGATTCGATCATCTCGACCGACGCTGTTCGGGAAACCTCGCAACGGTCGCGGATGAGAGACCGAACCCGCCGATTTCCACGCCATGCTACGCCACAGCCCTCCCGAAAACAGATATTGCTTTCCTTTCCCGCGGCCTTTGTTCAGATGGGGATGCAACGGCAACAGGAGCAAGATCGCACGTGCGTTAAGAAGCACCTGTGGCGACGCGCGAAGAATGGGATGCGACTTTCACGGAAAGCGCGCGAAAGCATTATTTCGCCGTGCCCCCGTCACTCCCACTCGATCCTCTCAATGCATCGTAACGCGCTGATTTATAAGTGCAAAAGTTTTCTGCTGACGGTCTAAATCCGACCGTCAGTCCGTCAAATTTTTTCACTCTTGATTTCAAAGGGAAAATCGCGCGATTCAAATTCTGTGTGGCTTCGACAACTATCGCCAACGATCGGTCAATTTTTCGCGTTATCGATCGCGGAGCGCATTCTGCTCCAGGATGAAAAAAGACCGTCAGCATCTATAGCACAAGGCGTTCGCGCTGGCGATGTTTGTGCCCTTCTGATCACACGAACTGGGCCCACGAGGTTGATAGAAGGCGACTGATTCAATAAGGACACATGGCTGCGGCGGTGTGGAAGGACACACGGCCAACAAAGGTCCGAGATGGTGACGAGAAGGCAGCGGCGTATTGGCTCGGTGCGCTACCCATCCGCTAGCCGGTTTCGAGTCCGGCCCGCAGCACCGTCAGGTTCAGGCATTTCGATCGGCTCACGATCGAACCCCAAGAACAAATTCGTGGTACGCCATCGACAAACGCTAGGAACAACCTCTTGACTAACGGCTCTATCTGGTAAAGAGTTCGTTCTTAGTGTGGCCGGCAGGGAACGTGAGCGTTCCCTGCGCCTGGCCGTTGGAACGACGTTGTCCCCGGATTTGAGCCCGCCAAAACATGCCGAAGCGCACAACAGGCCGATACGAAAGCGTGACGGCGGTCGACGAAAAAGTCGATGCCTTCGTCCCCTTCGATCTGCCGCCCGTGCGGCCGGCGCTCGTCATCGACACCAAGCTCGAACGTCGCCTTGGGCAAGCCGAGCAGACGCTTATCCGACTCGATCTGGCGGGCGAGATGGTGCCTTCACTTGACTGGTTCATCTACGCCTTCGTGCGCAAGGAAGCAGTGATCTCGTCTCAGATCGAGGGCACGCAAGCATCGCTCGTCGACCTTCTCGCTTTCGAAGCTGAAGAACAGCCCCAACCCAACGCCGATGTCGAGGAGGTGACAAACTACCTCGACGCGCTTGCCTACGCGCGCGGCCAGCTTGCGTCGAAGCGTGGTCTGCCGCTTTCCCTGCGGCTCTTGAACGAAGCACACAAGCGGTTGATGCGTGGCGTGCGCGGCGGAAGCAAACAGCCCGGAGAAATGCGCCGCAGCCAGAACTGGATTGGCGGAAGCCGGCCAGGGAACGCGGCTTATGTTCCGCCGCCCTCCGAGAAACTCTCTCAGCTTCTCAGCGCTTTCGAGAAATACATCCACGCCGACGACCGGCTGCCGAACCTCGTGCGGACGGGTCTTTTGCACGCACAGTTCGAAACCATTCATCCCTATCTCGACGGCAATGGGCGGATCGGCCGCCTGATGATCGCCCTCCTGCTGGAACACTGGGGACTCTTGAAGGCTCCGCTTCTCTATCTCAGCCTCTTCTTCAAGCGTCATCGCGAGGAATACTACCGACGTCTCAACCTCGTGCGGCTAGAGGGCGACTGGGAAGGCTGGATCGATTTTTTTCTCGATGGCATCGCCACGATCGCCGATGAAGCTGTCGCCTCGGTGCGTGAATTGTTCAACCTCGTCAGCGCGGATCGCACGCGACTGCTCGGTGTCGAAACGGCATCCGTTTCAGCTCTCCGATTGTTCGAGCGGCTTCCACGGCATCCGATCGTGACCGTCGCTTCGGCGATGAAGCTGCTCGACACGAGCAAGCCGACCGCAACCCGCGCCATCGAGGTGCTGGCCGAAATCGGTATCCTCGTGGAAACGACGGGAAAGAAGCGCGACCGCAGTTTCGCCTATCGCACCTACATGGAACGTCTGCGAACCGGAACGGAACTGGACCTCAGCCGCTGAGCGGCCGGCGGCGGATCACTCGACCCTATAGCCGAGAGCTGCCGGTGCAGGCGGCCGACATATTGGGCCAATGTGCCCTTCCAGGAAATGGGCATCGTCAAGAACAGCGCGTCCGATCTTGGGTCATCAAAGCCCTCTCGTAGTCCCCGCGAGAATGATCCCATCGCCTTGATCAAAAAAGACCTTCAGCGCCGGCGCTTCCAGGCCTCAGTAGCCGCTAGGCACCCGCGAGCTGGACGGGTTTCGAGATGTGCTGGTGCGCAACTTTCCACGACGCAGATTCTTTGCGCAGACAGAAGGTCGCGCGAACCAGATCCTCGAACCTCTTGCCATTGGGAAGGACGCCGCCGCACTTGATGAAGCAGTGGGCAAACGCCACATCCCCGCCAACCGTCACAGATAGATCTTGCAGCTCGAATTGCCCTTCACCTTGCGTATCGGGCTGCCATTCATCCCAGCTTTGTCGATACGCCGCGGCGCCCTGGTACTTCATCGGAGCGAGCACGTCGTAGATCAACACATCCGGAAGATGGTTTGCCAGGACGTCGTCGCGTTGCCCCTTTCGAGTCGCGGCTGCCCATTGTTGCAAAAGATCGCGAACTTGCGCTTCGTGGGTGGTGGTCATGGTGGACTCCTATCGGCGGAGAACGACGTGGATGGCATGCTCGGTCGCCTGATGTTCGGTGACGCGGTAGCCGAGCGCCGGCAGGTCGATCCCGGCGAACGTCGCTTCGCCTTGCCCGAGCACGACCGGAGACAAGGCGAAATGCAGCTCGTCGACCAGCCCGGCGCGAAGATATTGACGCACCGTCTCGACGCCGCCACCGATCTTCACGTCGCGGCCCTTGGCGGCGAGCTTCGCCTTCTCCAGCGCCGCCTCGATACCGTCGGTCACGAAGATGAAGGTGGTGCCGCCGTCCATCTCGATCGGATCGCGCGGATGATGCGTGAGCACGAAGGTCGGCGCGTGATAGGGCGGATTGTCGCCCCACCAGCCCTTCCAGCTCTGGTCCGGCCAGGGACCGCGGATCGGCCCGAACATATTGCGGCCGAGGATGAAGGCGCCGAACCCGTTCATCGAACGATGTGCGTAGGTCTCATCGACGCCGTCCGAGCCGCCGCCCTTACCAATCATTGCCCGGAACATGCGCGTGCCGAAGATCCACTGATGCAACTCCAGCCCACGCTTGCCGAGCGGATTTTCAAGACTTTGCTCAGGCCCGGCTCCGAAACCGTCGAGCGAGATCGAAAAGCCTCCAACGCGCACTTTCGTCATAACACACTCCCTTCCGTATCGGTTATCCGCTTGCAAATAGCAACCAGTTGCAATGTATGAGCACTGGTGCGATAATGCAAGCGGTTTTTTGGAGATGCGAATGAATGACAGTCACCGGTCGGGTTGCCCGATCAACCTCTCGCTGGAGCTCTTCGGAGACCGCTGGAGCCTTATCATCCTGCGAGACATGATGTTCGGCGGGCGGCGGCACTTCCGTGAGATGCTCACGCAGTCCGAGGAGGGAATCTCATCCAACATCCTGGCAGACCGGCTGAAAATGCTGCTGGACCAGGGAATGATCACCAAGACCGATGACCCGACCCATAAGCAAAAGGCCATCTACAGTCTGACCGAGAAGGCAATCGCGTTGGTGCCCGTCTTCGCACAGCTCGGCGCGTGGGGACGGCGATATACCCCCGCGACAGAGGAACTGAGCATCAGGGCGCAGCTTCTGGAAGAAGGCGGCCCTGCTATGTGGGACCGGTTCATGTCCGAACTCGCACACGCCCACCTGGGACGTCCGAATCGGCAGAAAGGACCCACGGTTGCGGAGCACCTTCAGGCCGCTTACGACGCCCTGTGTGCTCGACGAACAAGACGCAAGAAGACGTGAATTTTTTCGCACCGCCGGCCTATATCAGCGACGCGACCGACAGTAGGATACCTCACCTTGAACTTCTGCGCGCTTTTCATTGAGGCGCTGCGGCGGTCAATTTGAACAGATCTCCCTAAAGCGGCCGCGGTCATGCTGGTCGTGAAGGCCTGCGCGGATGGCGCTACGATGATCAGTTGTGCTGTACTACCTGCCGAAGGAAGCTCCGTATTGAAGGCCCTTCAAGGTCTGAAACGGTCCGTAACTTCAGGGTTCGTGAAGTCTTGCCTGCTCCCCCGAGGAGCCCCTCTGGATCATCGAACAAGGCACCGTCGGCAAATGAGATTGTCAGCGCTTCACGACTGGGGCTGAGTACCATCGCGTCTCGCTTTAGGCGCCATATCGGCACAGGAATATATTTCTCTGTTCCACCGCGCATGCCGGGGGCAAGCTCGGGGGCTTCACGCGCAACCAGTTTCCAGAATTTAATCGCAATCGGTCTCAAATCGGGTTGAACTTTGGATTCTACAAAATGCGTGAAATCTTGGAGGGAGAAACTGTGATGCTTTGGATCTGCTTTGGCCATTTTCCCTCCCGTTGCAGCCGTGGACTGCTCCGATCATTGCCACGCTCTCACTGTCGCTGTCTATCGCCATCTATCGCGTACAACGACTAGGCTGGAACAATTCAAAGCCGCCGATAGCGTTGAAGACGATCCGCGCATGAGGCGCGATCGACCACATGCGCACTGACTTCAAGAGTTCATTCTTCATCCGGCAGAGCCCCGCAGCCGGAGGGATACAGCAAACCCGGTCCCAGCCAATACATCATAGGTGGATCGTACTGCGGCGTACAAAGACAGGAACACGGCGGAACGACGGCTGAGACGTAGGGCGCGCCGGGATGAACCTCAGCGCCGTCCCGGTTCTCTTGCGTGCGCGCCTGATACGCGGTCCCCGATGGGGACAATCGTCAATCCTGAAACCAACAGTTTGATCGGGGTATTGAGGCGTTGTGAGCCGATAACTATCGGCTACTATTGTTCAAGACCATTGCCTGCGGCATCCGACATTATCCATTCCTATTCCAAAGCACTCACCCTCATTCCCACTCGATGGTTCCAAGTGATGATAACACGCTGATTTATCGGCATAATTCTTTTCACCACACGGCAAAGAACCGACTCGCCCATCCGCCAAAAATTCGGGCTCTTGAATTCAAAAGCGAATTTCGCTGATTTCGAATCTGTTCGGTTTCAGGGACTATCGGCATCGATCGGTCGATTTTAAAAATTCTGCGGCGACAGCAGGTATTATCGGCCTAGCTGAAAAAGACCGTCAGCCTAGCGATCCAAAGGATCGTCGCATGTAGCCTCTGCTGGAAGGAACAGGGTTGGGAAGACACAGAAAAAGCGGGCGGAGGCCAAAAAAGCCCGACGACTATTTTGCCGCTGGTCCGATGGAGTTCGCGCGGTTCGGCAGGATGGTGCTCGGCCGCTCAAGGGCAACGCAAGAGCAAGTTGATGCCGCCCAAGCACGGATGATGGCCCAGTATCCCATCACGGTCGGCGAGATCGATGCACTTGTTGCCTCCATCGCGGCACAGATCGCTCGCCTGCCCCCTGACCGCCTGCTTCAGCGGGGATGGTGGGAATATTCCGCAATGATTGTCGGCTTGGGCGGGAGAGATGCGGGTGATTCAGAAAAACTCGCAGCAGCCCGGATGGTCGATTACGTGCAAAGCGTGATCGTGTCGGTGAAGCCCGAGCAATACGCCGACAACGTAAGCGAAGAAGATTGGGCCAAGCTGAAAGGGGATGTCGAGACGTTGTTCCGGCGCCTCACGCTCGATTATCAGATGTGCCTGACGGCACACCGAAGGGCTCAAGACCCGCAACTGGACATGCGGCTTGAGGAGTTCCGGTTTCGCGCGGAAACACTCTGGCTGAACATTCGAGGCAAGCGCTATCAGCTTCATGAGCGGCAGGCGTTGCTTGATGTGCTCGCGCCGCATTCGGACGTTCTGTTGAAGTTGTTCGGGCTGGACGCGGCCGCACTCGCGACCGAGTTCGACAAGATTTTGGCCAAACTTACACATGGCCTAATGGACATCGCGACCGACATGAAGGAATTGCACGCGAAGTCAATGGCCCGGCTTGATGAGCTTGCCGCGAAGTATGAGGACCTAGAATTCGAAGCACTGATGGCCAAAGTATTCGAAGACCCCGATCTTGCCGCGCGGCGCGACAGGTTTGCGGGCGCGATGTTCGGGCTTGATATATTCGATGTTGGAAAAAACACAGCGCTGCCCAAGACGCTGCTGGACGCGTTGAGCTATTCACCCGGCGAAGATAAGGAATTCTTCGCGCCGGGCGAATTTGCAGGATGGCCCTTGCGCATTTGGCCGGTGATGCGGCGACCGTTTATCCGGCTCAACGGTTCGACGTATTGCTTGGACATCTTCAGCCTGTTCGACAACATCTATCGCGTGTTGCGGCGGATCGTCGTTGAGCTTGAACCCGCCTACAAGGAATCGTGGAACGATGGTCAAAAGACGGCGTCCGAAGAACTGCCGTTCACGTACCTAACGCGGGTGCTGCCCGCCGCGCGTGTGTTTCGGCCCATTTATTACAGGTGGAAGGTAGGCGACGGCCCGGCGCAGTGGCACGAGGCCGACGGCATCTTGATTTATGAAGACCACCTCTTCGTGATCGAGGTGAAGGGTGGTGCCTTCACGTACACTTCGCCTGCGAACGATCTCGACGCACATCTTGCGTCCCTTCGCACGCTTCTCCAAGCGCCAGCCCGACAAGGAAGCCGGTTTGTCGATTTCTTGGAAAGCGCCCCCGAGGTCTCGATTGCAGATGCAGAACACAATGAAATTACAAAACTGCAGCGCTCGGACTTCCGCCATGTGACTGTTTGCACGATCACGCTTGATGCGTTCACTGCGCTAGCGGCTCGCGCCCAGCATCTCGCGCCGCTCGGGATCGATGTCGGCCAACGCCCGTTGTGGCCGCTCTCGCTCGACGATCTTAGGGTGTATGCCGAGCTTTTTGACAATCCACTGATCTTTTTGCATTTCGTCGAGCAGCGCGTAAGGGCCGGACGGTCGGACAAGGTCGATCTCAATGACGAAATGGATCACTTCGGCATGTATATCACGGAGAACAACTACACCCAGTATGCGGAAGAGCTCTCCGAGAATGCCGACAAGATGCAGTTCGACGGCTACACGACGCCAGTCGACGAATATTTTAGCGCTGTGCTCATCGGCGATGTGCCACCGAAACCTCGACAGAAGATGTCGCGCCGCATCGCCGAGATTGTTGATTTGTTGGGCACCTCAAACGAACCGCACAGAGCGGAACTATCCAGTTACATCTTGGATGGTGCTGGCGACTGGCGGGACACACTTGCTTCGTCGATTGACAACGCACTGAAGGAAAATAAGGAGCTAAAGCGGTCACGCCCGCTGTCATCGTATGGTGGAATGGAAATGACCCAGTTTGTTTGGTCTCCCGACGCGCCACGGAATGCGGAAGGTGCGATCGAACACACGCGCGTTGTCATGCTCGCGGACAACAAGGCGGATCGCCGCCTCGTCGAGTTTGAATACGACAAAGATGAAAAGCTGTTCGGTGCCCATCTGCACCACATAACTCTTGCCGGGGTCCCAGAGGCGGAGATCGAACGTCTACGCGCGAAAGGCGTGGCGTTGCAGCAGCGGCGGATTGCGAGTGCCCAAGCCAAAGGCAAGATTGGCAGGAACGATCAGTGCCCCTGCGGGAGCGGCAAGAAATGGAAGAAATGTCACGGGCAGCGGGCGTAGATTTCCCGCGGCTCGCTACACCTCACTTATCGTAGAAATGAGGTCTGAGTGTATTTTCGACTCGCCCCCCTCACTCCCACTCGATCGTCCCCGGCGGCTTACTGGTCACGTCGTACACCACGCGGTTGACGCCCTTCACCTCGTTGATGATGCGGGTCGCCACCGCGCCGATGAACGGCATGTCGAACGGATAGAAATCCGCCGTCATGCCGTCGGTCGAGGTCACCGCGCGCAAGCCGACGACATAATCGTAGGTACGGAGGTCGCCCATGACGCCAACGGTGCGCACCGGCAACAGCACGGCGAAGGCCTGCCAGATGTCGTCGTAAAGGCCGGCGCGGCGAATTTCCTCGATGAAAACGTCGTCGGCGAGCCGCAAGATGTCGAGCTTCTCGCGCGTAATGGCGCCGGGACACCGGATGGCGAGGCCCGGGCCGGGAAACGGATGGCGGCCGACGAAGGCGTCGGGCAGGCCGAGCTCGCGGCCGAGCGCGCGCACCTCGTCCTTGAACAATTCGCGCAACGGTTCGACGAGCTTCATGTTCATGCGCTCGGGCAAGCCGCCGACATTGTGATGCGATTTTATCGTGACCGACGGGCCGCCGGTGAAGGACACGCTTTCGATCACGTCGGGATAGAGCGTGCCCTGCGCGAGGAACCCAGCGCCGCCGATCTTCTTGGCTTCGGCCTCGAATACGTCGATGAACAATTTGCCGATGGTTTTGCGCTTAACTTCCGGATCGTCGACGCCTTCGAGCGCCTTGAGGAACGTGTCGGCAGCGTCGACATGAACGAGCGGGATATTGTAGTGGCCGCGGAACAGCACCACGACCTTTTCGGCTTCGCCGAGGCGAAGCAGCCCGTGATCGACGAACACGCAAGTGAGCTGCTCGCCGATCGCTTCGTGAATGAGCACGGCGGCGACGGCGGAATCGACGCCGCCGGACAGGCCGCAGATCACTCTGCCCTTGCCGACTTGGCGACGGATCTTGTCGATCGCCTCAAGCTTGAACGCGCGCATGGTCCAGTCGCCGTTGCAGCCGGCGACCTTGCGCACGAAATTGCGCAGCAGGGCGGCGCCGTGCGGGGTGTGCATGACTTCGAGGTGGAACTGCGTCGCGTAGAATTTGCGCTTGTCGTCGGCGATCATGGCGATTGGCGCATTGGCCGAGGTGCCGGTGGCGACGAAACCGTCCGGCAACTTGGTGACGCGGTCGCCGTGGCTCATCCATACCGGATAACGCTGACCGACCTCCCAGACGCCCTCGGTCAGCGCCGATGGCATCGTCACCTCGATCTCGGCGCGGCCGAATTCGCGATGATGGCCGCCCTCGACCCTGCCGCCGAGCTGGGCCGCCATGGCCTGCTCGCCATAGCAGATGCCGAGCACCGGCACGCCGGCCTCGTAGATCGCGGTCGGCGCGAGCGGCGCGTTGTTGTCGAGCACCGAAGCGGGGCCGCCGGACAGGATAACGCCCTTCGGCTTCATCTCGCGAAACGCGGCTTCCGCCTTTTGGAACGGCACGATCTCGCAATAGACCTTCTCTTCGCGCACGCGCCGGGCGATGAGCTGAGTCACCTGCGAACCGAAATCGACGATGAGAATCTTGTCGTGGGATTCCATGTCTTGAAGTGTCATGCCGAGCGCCGCAGCATACTGACAAAAAACCCGTCGGTATCGGTCCGGCGCGGCGTCATCAGCAAACCTTCGTCCGAGATAAGCACCGCACGGGCAAAAAGATAGGCGCGCTCGCCCAGCCCGTTGATGACGTTGACCGGCTTTTCCACGGAAAAATCCCCGTGGCGGCCGGTGAATGCGCGGACCCGGTCGCCATTCTCTTCCGCCAGGACCGAACAGGTGATGTAGACGATCCGGCCGCCCGGCTTGACCAGCGCGACCGCGCTCTCGAGCACCGCCTCCTGCTGCTTGATGCGCTCGGCCAGGGCGCCTGGCCGGATGCGCCATTTGGCGTCCGGATTGCGGCGCCAGGTCCCGATGCCGGTGCAAGGCGCGTCGATCAGCACCAGGTCGGCGCGACCGGCGAGATCGGCAAGCACGTCGCCCACGCTCTTTGGCGTGCGAACCTGGACATTGCGCGCGGCGGCACGGGCGAGGCGATCATGGATTGCGACAAGCCGCCGCTTGTCGGTATCGGTCGCATAAATCTGGCCGTGATTCTCCATCGCCGCGGCCAGCGCCAACGTCTTGCCGCCGGCGCCGGCGCACAGGTCGATGACCTGCTCGCCGGGCTTGGCGCCGGCGAGGAGCGCGGCGAGCTGCGAGCCCTCGTCCTGAATCTCGATCCGTCCCTTGAGAAACAGCGGCTCGGCATGAATCGCCGGACTTTTGGCATCCGCCCCAAGCCGGATGCGCATCCCGATGGGCGACCACCGCGCCGGCTCGGCGCCAAGATGCGCGAGCTCCGGCAGCGCGTCCTCGCGCGTGCCGGCAAGCGTATTGACGCGCAGATCGAGCGGCGCTCGACTGGCGAGTGCGGCGCCTTCGGCGGCCCGCTCGTCGCCGAAGGCGCGCGCCAGGAATGGGTCCAGCCATTCCGGATAATCGCCCTCGATGTGCGCGGGTGCGCCGACGAGCGGGCCGCGCTGAAGCGCCGCCTGCTCGGCTTCCGTCAATGGCGCGGGCGAATAGCGCCCCCCGTCGCACAACGCTTCGATCGCCGCGACATCGAACCCGCGCTCACGCTGCAGCATGCCGATCAGCACCGCGCGCGGCGTCGCCTCCCCCACAAGCCAGGCGGATGACGATTTTCGGCGCAATGCATCGTAGACGAGGCCTGCAATCGCGGCGCGGTCGCCGGAGCCGGCAAAGCGGTGCGACAGACCCCAATCCTTGAGCGCATCGGCCGCCGGACGGCGCCGCGCTTCGATGTCGGCAAAAACCTCGATGGCTGCTGAAAGGCGTGCCGCGGGAGTCACTATTTCATCTTGCGCTTGATGGCCGCGGCGCGCTCGGCGCCCGGCGTCTGGTGCCGTCGCACCCGGCCGCGCAATTCCTGTATCGCCTCTGCCAAGTCTTGCACATGAATGCCTTTCGGGGCTTTGCCGGCCTTTACGCTCGCCAACATGCGGCGCAGCAGATCGTCATCGTGTTCGTCACGATAGGGTCTGAGGTCGAGATCTTTCGGGACCTTCTTGAGCCGTTCGTCGCCGATGCTTTTGACATGCTTTTGCATGAACCGGTCATAAGCGCGCCATTCGACGCCGGCGGCGCGCACGGCCGCCTCCTCGGCGCGCGTCGCGATCTGATGCGCGTGCAGATAATGCAGCCCGAGCTGATCGATCAGTGTCTTCTCGACTTCCTCGTGCAGAATAAGAAATCGGTCGGTGTCGACGACACGGCCGCGGAATTTGAAGCTCTGCGGCATATGACGATCGATATAGATAGTCTTGCCATCGAGGCTATAGCCGGCGAGATAGGGAATGTCGTGCTTGCGGTCGAACTTCTTGACCCGCCGGCAGATCGCATCGAGCGCGCGATCCATCATCAGGCTGGAAACGTACCACTCCGGCAGTTTGAGCCTTTGGTGCGGGGCGGTGGGATGGCAGATGTCGAGCGGCATGGATTTGGTCCTCAGAACCGAGCCATCACCTGTACCATGAACACGAGCCACATTGCCGCGAGCGTGAAAGCGGAACCGCCGAACAACGGGCCGCGAACATTTACAGTATTGCTCGTCACGTGCACATAGGCGTGCAGCAACCGGAACATCACGAACGCCCAGGCCAGCACCACGAACAACACGCCCGCCCGGTGGGTGACAAGCTCGAGGATCGCAAGAACATAGAACAGGATGGGCAACTCAAACTGATTGGCATAGCAATTGCCCACTTGTGTCACGCGTTTCGGCCAGTTCGGCTCTCGCAGTGCAATTTCCTCCGCCCGCACTGCGCCCAAGCGGACGGCGCGGACGCGCAGCGGCGCCATCCAGAACAACAGCGCGAAGGTGAGGATCACTTCGACGAACAGCGGCAGCAAAATGGCTTGAACGGACATTGTTGGAAGCCCCGGCTTGCTTCTCGAATCACGTGGTACCCTGCCGCAACTGAAATGACTAGAGCTTGACGCTGATCGCCGTCTCGCCGTCTTCGTCGACCAGCGCGCTGCGCCATGATTTGCCGTCGAACAGCGCCTTGTGCACGGCATCGGCCGTGCCGCCATGATTGAGATTGGCGGTGATCAGCGTGCCGCCGGTGCGCAGGAGCCCGCGCAGCGTCTTGTGCAGCGCCGGCACCGGCGTACCGCCGTCGAAGAAGGCAACGTCATAGCCGGGATCGAGTGTCGGCAGCACAGCGGCGAAATCGCCTTCGTGCACGGTGATGCGATGCGCCATGCCCGCAGCCGCGATATTGTCGCGAGCGAGCTGCACATGCTCCGAATCCCGCTCCACGGTATCGACCGTCGCGTCCGGTGCGCCCGAGGCAAAAGACAGCGCCGTATAGCCGAGCGCCGCGCCTAATTCCAAAATACGCCGCGCATTGGCGGCGCCCGCCAGGGCCGCCAACAATGGCCCATTGTCATAGGGATAGGCGCCGCAGCCGTGCCGTCCGCGATGGGTATTGGTCGCGGTGCGTATTTTCGCGAACGGGTCGGGAGCGCCTGTCATCTATTCCCGGCTTGGATAATTCGGGCTCTCGCGCGTGATAGTGACGTCATGCACGTGACTTTCGCGCAATCCGGCGCCGGAAATGCGCACGAACTCGGCCTTGTCGTGGAACGCGGCGAGATCCTTGGCGCCGACATAGCCCATCGCCGCGCGCAATCCGCCGACGAGCTGGTGCACCACATTGGCGACCGGGCCCTTATACGGCACCTGACCCTCGATGCCCTCGGGCACCAGCTTGAGCGTGTCCTTGATCTCCTGCTGGAAATAACGGTCGGCGGAGCCGCGAGCCATGGCGCTGACCGAGCCCATGCCGCGGTAGGTTTTGTACGAACGGCCCTGATAGAGAAAAACCTCGCCCGGCGTTTCGTCGGTGCCGGCGAGGAGCGATCCGACCATGGCGCAGTCGGCGCCGGCGGCGAGCGCCTTGGCAAGGTCGCCGGAATATTTGATGCCGCCGTCGGCGATCACCGGCGTGTTCGCCCGGTGCGCCACCTCGGCCGCGTCCATGATCGCGGTGAGCTGGGGAACGCCGACGCCGGCAACGATCCGGGTGGTGCAGATCGAGCCCGGACCGATACCGACCTTGATCGAATCGGCGCCGGCATCGATCAGCGCTCTCGCGCCCTCTGCGGTGGCGATGTTGCCGGCGACCACCTGCACCGCGTTCGACATCCGCTTGATGCGGGTCACGGTGTCGAGCACGCGCTGCGAATGGCCGTGCGCGGTGTCAACCACGATGAGGTCGACACCGGCGGCAATCAGGCTCTCGCTACGCGCATAGCCGGCTTCGCCGACTGAGGTTGCGGCCGCAACGCGGAGCCGGCCCTGCTCGTCCTTGCAGGCATTGGGATTGGCCACCGCCTTTTCGATGTCTTTGACGGTGATAAGGCCGACGCAGCGATATTCGGCATCGACGACCAGCAGCTTTTCGATGCGGTATTGATGCAAGAGCCGCTTGGCCTCGTCCTGGTCAACGCTTTCGCGCACCGTGACGAGTCGGTCCTTGGTCATCAACTCGGAGACTTGTTGCCGCTTGTCGGTGGCAAAGCGCACGTCACGGTTGGTGAGAATGCCGACCAGCTTGCCCGGCGCTTTGCCTTGCAGGCCGTTGCCGCCGCCCTCGACCACCGGAATGCCGGAAATGCGGTGCTCCTGCATCAGCGTCAATGCGTCGGCGAGCGTCGCGCCGGGATGAATGGTGACGGGGTTCACCACCATGCCGGATTCGAATTTCTTCACCTGGCGCACCTGCGCGGCCTGGGCGTCCGGTTCGAGATTGCGGTGCAAAACGCCGATGCCGCCGGCTTGCGCCATGGCAATGGCCATATTGGCTTCAGTCACGGTATCCATCGCGGAAGCGACGATGGGGATATTGAGCTGGATATTGGGCGTGATGCGCGAGCGGATATCGACGTCCGAGGGCAGGACATCGGACAGTCCCGGCTTCAACAGCACGTCATCGAAGGTGTATGCTTCGCGCAGTAGGTCTCTTGAAGTCGCTGCCATTGCCAACTCCGCATGGCCCGATATGACAGGCCAGCGTATCGGGGTGAAAGCCTCGCGGGCGAGTGAAGCAAAGTCCCTCGCCCATCGATGGCCCCGTTTCGGGCCCGCTTTTGGGTTGGCGGCGGTCGATAGCACGCCTTGACCGCAATTGATAGGCCCTCGACGGACAACGGGGCCGGAAAGCCGGAGGAATCGCTGTGAAACTGTGCATAGATCGTCGTCAATTCAACCTGGGCGGCATTGCCGCGGGTGCAGCCCTCGCAACTGGCAGCGCGCCGAGGACCGCCCGGGCCGCACCGGTCAAGATTCGCGTCGGCTGGGTGGTGGTGCCGGCCTCGCTCGCTCCGCTGGTGCTGGAGAAAAAGGACATCCTCAAGCATTTCGGCCAGTCCTATGTCGCCGAGGCCACACGATTCGAGGGCACCCCGCCGGTGATCACCGCGCTTGCCGCCGGCGAGCTCGAAATCGGCCCGCTCGCCTTTTCGTCCTTCGGCCTCGCCATCCAGAACGCGCACATGGACGACCTGCGCGTCATCTGCGACGAAATCGAGGACGGCGTGGCGGGCTACGGCACCAATCAGTTCATGGTGCTCAAGGACGGCCCGGTCAAAACCGTGGCCGACCTCAAAGGCAAGGTGCTCGCCACCAATGTCATCGGCAGCGCCGTCGACATCGCCATGCGCGCGGTGCTGCGCCGCAGCGGCCTCGAAGCCAACCGCGACTACACCATCGTCGAGGCGCCCTTCCCCGCCATGCGCGCGATGCTGGCCGAGAAGAAGGCCGACCTCATCAGCGCGGTGCCGCCGTTCTCGCTCGATCCCGGCCTCTTGGCGATCGCGAACAGCCTGTTTACGCAGAAGGACGCATTCGGCATCACGCAACTGACGATGTGGACCGCGCGCACGCCGTTCATCCAGCAGAATCGCGCGGCGCTGGTCGATTTCCTCGAGGATACCGTGCGGGCGATACGCTGGTACCGCGATCCGAAAAATCACGAAGCAGCGGTCGACATCGTCGCGCGACTCAACAAGGCGCCGCCGGCCCGCATGGAATGGGCCTTCACCGGCAAAGATCAATATCGCGATCCGAACGGCATACCGAATCTGAGCGCGCTGCAGAGCAACCTGCAGCTCCAAAAGCAAGTCGGGTTCCTCACGGACGATATCGACGTGAAAAAATATTCCGACGTAAGCATGGTGCAGGAAGCGGCGAAGCGGTTGGCATGATATGGACGGCGCGCCGCAAGCTCGGCGCGTCCCCAACCGACAGCCCCGCATGGAAGAAGCGCCGCCCTACGATCGCATCGTCCCGCTGATCGTCGCCACCGCCCTGTTCATGGAAAACATGGACTCGACGGTGATCGCGACCTCGTTGCCGGCGATCGCACGGGCGCTCGGCACCAATCCGCTGGCCTTGAAGCTCGCGGTGACGTCATACCTGCTGTCGCTTGCGATCTTCATCCCGGCGAGCGGCTGGACCGCCGACCGCTTGGGCGCGCGCAACGTGTTCCGCGCCGCCATCGGCGTATTCGTCTTAGGCTCGATCGGCTGCGCCGCCTCGCATTCGCTCGAAGAGTTCGTGTTCGCCCGCATCCTACAAGGCATGGGCGGCGCGATGATGACGCCGGTCGGACGCCTCATCATGGTGCGCAGCATCGACAAGAAAAATCTGCTCAATGCCATGTCGCTCGTCACGATGCCGGCGCTGATCGGCCCGATCTGCGGCCCCCCGCTCGGCGGCTTCATCACCACTTATGCATCCTGGCACTGGATATTTTTGATCAACGTGCCGATAGGCGTTCTCGGCATCGGATTGGCGTCACGTTATATCGCCAATGTCCACGTCGAACGCCGCGACCCTTTCGACTATGCGGGATTCGGCTTGTCGGGCCTCGCCATTGCCGGCCTGGCGTTCGGCCTTTCGGCCTTGGGGCTCGATTTCCTGCCGACGAGTATCGTCGGTGCTTTGATCGGCATCGGCGCGCTATCGTCCGTGGCTTACGTTATTCACGCCAATCGCACGCCGGCGCCGATCCTCGATCTTTCGCTGCTCAAGCTGCCGACCTTCCGCGCCAGCATCTATGGCGGCTTCCTGTTCCGGCTCGGCATCGGCGCGCTGCCGTTCCTGCTGCCGCTGTTGCTGCAAATCGGCTTCGGCTTGAGCCCGTTCCAGTCCGGCCTGATCACGTTTACCACCGCGCTCGGCTCGATGTTCATGAAGGCGGCGGTCGCCAGCGTGCTCAACCGCTTCGGTTATCGCAAGGTGCTGCTGTACAACGCGCTGATCTCGAGCGCCTTCCTCGCTGCCTGCGCCACGTTCGTGCACGGCATACCCTATGCGGCGATGATCGCGATCCTGCTGTCCGGCGGTTTCTTCCGCTCGCTGCAATTCACCAGCATCAACACCATCGCCTATGCGGAGATCGAGCCGGCGAAAATGAGCCGCGCCACCGCCATGGTGGCCGCCGCGCAGCAATTGTCGCTCTCGACCGGCGTCGCGGTCGGCGCGCTGGTCGTCGAAATCACGCTGCGGCTGAAACATTCGACGACGATGGGCGTGAACGACTTTCCGCCAGCATTCCTCTTTGTCTCTTTGCTGGCGGCAAGCGCGGCTTTGATCTTCTATCGCCTCGACCCCGACGCCGGCTTCGAGCTGTCAGGGCGCAAAAAGGCAGAGTCGCCGAGCAAAGCGCTCTAAGTGCGTCGATTCAGCTGCGAAACCTGCGCGCCAACAGATAAAGCTCCGCCGAATCGGAGCGGCTCGCCGGCGGCTTGACGTGCTTGACGGATGCGAAATCGCGCTTGAGTTCGGCAAGCAGCGTCACCTCGGTGCCGCCTTGCAGGACCTTGCAGAGGAACGCGCCGCCCGCGGCCAGCACTTCGCGCGCAAACGCGGACGCGGCGTCAGCCAATGCCATGATGCGCAGGTGATCGGTTTTGCGGTGGCCGGTTGCGTTCGCCGCCATGTCGGACAGCACGACGTCTGCTTGGCCGCCGAGCATCGCCTTGAGGCGGGCGGGAGCCGTTTCGTCAAGAAAATCGAGCTTGAGGAATTCGACGCCCGGGATCGGCTTCATGTCGAGAATGTCGAGCGCGATCACGCGCCCTTTGCCGCCGACCCGCCGCGCGGCGACCTCGCTCCAGCCGCCGGGCGCGGCACCGAGATCGACCACGCGGGCACCGGGCTTGAGCATCTTATATTTGTCGTCGATTTCGGCGAGCTTATAGGCGGCGCGCGAGCGCAAGCCTTCGCGCTTGGCGCGCGCCACGTAGGGGTCGCTGAGTTGGCGTTCGAGCCAAGTCCGCGACGATAATGTGCGGCGTTTTTCGTCCTTGAGCCGCGCCATGATTGTCTATGCTTGCCCCCATACGCCGTCCTCGCGCATCATCTCGACCAGCATGCCTTCGCGCAGGCCGCGATCGGCCACGCGCAGTCGCGGGCAGGGAAAGGCGCGGCGGATGGCGTCGAGGATGGCGCAACCGGCAAGCACAAGGTCGGCGCGTTCGGCGCCGATACAGGGATTGGCCGCGCGTTCGTCGAAACTCATCGCCATCAATTCGGCGACCACACGCGAGACCTCGTCGTCCGACAGCCAGCACCCGTCGACGCGGCGGCGATCGTAGCGGCGTAGCCGCAGATACACGCCGGCGATCGTCGTCACCGTGCCCGACGTGCCGAGCGTATGAAAGCCGTCTAGGTCGCGGTGATCGGCCGCGAAGGCATCGACCAAAGCGGCAACCTCTTCGACCATGGCGTCGTAGATGTCAGGCGAGACAGTTTTGCCGCCGTAGCGCTCGGCGAGCGTGACGACACCGACCGGCAGCGAGGCCCAGCCGACGATATCGGGCATCGGCGGGCCGCACCGTCCGTCACCCGGCCGCCGATTGAGCCGCACCAATTCCGACGAGCCGCCGCCGATGTCGAACAGGATGACGCCCGACGCCGTCGGATCGAACAATTCGGTGCAGCCGGTGGCGGCGAGCCGCGCTTCGGTCGCAGAATCGATGATCTCCAGCTCGACGCCGGCTTCCTTGGCGACAATACTGCGGAATTCCTCGCCGTTCTCGGCGGCGCGGCAGGCTGCCGTGGCGATGAGCCGTGCGCGCATCACGCCGCGCGCGCGCATCTTGTCGCGGCAGACCTGGAGCGCCTCGACCGCACGCGCGATCGCCGCTTCGCCGATGCGGCGCGACGCGGCAACACCTTCGCCGAGCCGAATAATCCGCGAGAACGCGTCGACAACCCGAAAACCCTCCGCCGTTGGCCGAGCGATCAGGAGCCGGCAGTTGTTGGTGCCGAGATCGAGCGCCGCATAGGTCGAGCCGGAATGATATTGGACCGGCGCACGCCCATCCGCGCGATGGCCATCGCGGCGAATGCCATATGGCGTTCGGCGACCCCAGTGAGGCCGGTGCAAGGCCCCATTGGCGCCGAGGTCGCCCCGCGGCGAGGCCTCGTCGTCCATCCGATGCCTTCCTGCCACGCCGGAACCCGCTCCGGCTCGACGGCTGTGGGCTATTGTTCAAGTCCAAATCAAGGAAACTTTAACAGGGGTGCGCCTGAGGGCAATACCGTGCCTTGGCCGCCTACGTGCCATGTGCCGCGCCCAGTTGCCGCGGTCTGGCAAGTCCTTTATCACCGCGACAAAGCGCTACAGGATTGAATCGTCATGAATTTACAACAGCCTGCCGCAGCCCGCACGGACGGATTGACCGCCGAGGAATTGGCGACCGCGAAATTTGCCGTCGGGCAGTCGGTGCCGCGCGTCGAGGACCCGATGCTGCTGCGCGGCCTCGGCCATTATACCGACGACATCAGCCTCCCCCGCCAAGCTTATATGGCCATGGTCCGTAGCAGCATCGCTCACGGCACCATCCGTTCGATCGACATGGCAGCGGCGCGGAAAATGCCCGGCGTGCTCGCCGTCTATAGCAGCGCCGAAATGAAAGGCTATGGCACGCTTAAATGTATCGTCGCGCTACCCAATCGCGACGGCACGCCGTTGCGCAAACCGCGGCGCGAGGCGCTGGCAGTCGGAAAAGTGCGCTATGTCGGCGACCCCGTCGCCTGCGTCGTCGCCGAAACCGTGGCGCAAGCAAAAGACGCCGCCGAAGCCGTCAGCGTCGACATCGAGCCGCTGCCGATCGTGACCTCGGCCGAAGCCGGCGCCCGCAACGGCGCGCCACTGATCTACGATGACGCGCCGGGCAATGTCGCGCTCGACTTTCACCATGGCGACGCCGCGGCGGTCGATGCCGCCTTCGCCAAAGCGGCGCATGTCACGCGATTGAAGATGGTCAACAGCCGGCTCGTGGTCAATTCCATGGAGCCGCGTGCGGCGGTCGGCGCCTACGAGGACGACCGCTTTACACTGCACGTTTGCTCTCAAGGTGTGTTCGGCATGCGCGCCAATATCGCCGACGCGATGGGAGTCGACGCCAAGAACGTGCGCATCCTGACCGGACAGGTCGGCGGCTCGTTCGGCATGAAGGCGATGGTGTTTCCCGAATACATCTGTCTCCTGCACGCCGCGCGCGCGCTGGGCCGGCCGATGAAGTGGACCGACGAGCGCTCGGGAAGCTTCGTCTCCGACGGTCACGGTCGCGCCGCCGATGTTGTTGGCGAACTGGCGCTCGATGTCGATGGAAATTTTCTGGCCGTCCGGTTGACGAGCTATTCCGACGTCGGCGCGTTCCTCTCGCCGTTCGGGCCGTTCATGGGCACGGCCAATGCGGTGAAGAACATGCAGGGCATGTACCGCACGCCGCTGATGGAGGTCTCGACCAAGTGCGTGTTCACCAACACCGTGCAAGTGACCGCCTATCGCGGCGCCGGCCGGCCGGAGGGCAACTATTATATGGAGCGGCTGATCGACGCCGCCGCTGCCGAGATGGGCATCGACCGTGTTGCGCTGCGCCGGCGCAATCAGATCGGTCCGCGCGATTTTCCGCATAAGACGGCGTCCGCCGCGACCTATGACTGCGGTGACTTCGGCGCTCTGACCAAGCAGGCGCTTGAGCTTGCCGACAGCAAAGGTTTCGCGCGCCGCAAGCGCGAGAGTCGCAAGCGCGGCAAGCTGCGCGGTCTCGGCGTCGGCGCTTACCTCGAAGTCACTGCGGGGCCGGCAAAAGAGTCCGCCGGCATCATCTTCAATGCCGACGGCACAGTGACGCTGACGACCGGCACGCTCGACTTTGGCATGGGTCATGCCACACCGTTCGCCCAGGTCCTAAGTCAACAGCTCGGCATTCCGTTCGACACGATCACGCTGGTGCAAGGCGACAGCGATCGCATCGTGATGGGTGGCGGTTCGGGCGGCTCGAAGTCGATCATGCACAGCGGCACCGCGATCGTCGAGGGCGCGGCGAAGGTGGTCGAAAAGGGCAAGCAGCTCGCCGGTTACGTGCTCGAAGCCGCCCCGTCCGATATCGCCTTCGAGCACGGCAAATTCATCATTGTCGGAACCGACCGCTCGATCTCGATCATGGAGCTCGCGCAAAAACTGCACGGCGGCCTCAACCTTCCGGCCGAAGCGCCGCAATCGCTCGACGTCGTCCATGTGAGCGACGGGCCGGGCGCCTGGACCTTCCCCAACGGCTGCCACATCTCCGAGGTCGAGGTCGATCCAGACACCGGCTCCGTCGAAGTGGTGAAATATTGCTGCGTCAACGATTTCGGCACCGTCGTTAATCCGATGATCGTGGCCGGCCAGCTGCATGGCGGCGTGGTGCAGGGCATCGGCCAAGCGCTGATGGAAAAAGCGGTTTACGACGAGAACGGTCAATTGCTGACCGGCTCGTTCATGGACTACGCCATGCCGCGCGCGGCGGATGTGCCGTCGTTCGTGCTCGGCGATCACCCGGTGCCGACCAAGACCAATCCGCTCGGCGTCAAAGGCTGCGGCGAAGCGGGCTGCGCCGGCGGGCTGACGTCCATGATGAACGCCGTGATCGATGCGCTTGCCGACTACGGCATCCGTCACGTCGATATGCCGTTGACGCCTTACCGCGTCTGGCAGGCGCTGCAGGCCGCGAAGCTGACCCGGCCGCAATGACGCAAACGATTTCCGTCCGCTCGCGGATTCGCCCGGCCGAGTCGCGGCTCATTGCCGCCGTCTGCGGCGCGCACATGATGAGTCATTATTACATGCTCATGCTGGCGCCGCTGTTGGCGTTCATCCGCAACGATTTCAACGTGACCTATACGGAACTGGCGCTGGCGCTGACGGTGTTCAACGTGGTCTCGGGCCTGTTGCAGACGCCGGTCGGTTTCATCGTCGATCGTATCGGCCCGCGCATGGTGCTGATCGCGGGCCTCGCATTAAGCAGCAGCGCCTTTGCCGTGGCCGGTATCGTCGATTCGTATTGGGTCTTTATCGCGATGTATGGCGTCGCCGGGCTCGGCAACACCGTCTATCACCCGTCGGATTATTCGCTGCTCTCGCATCACGCACCGGCGGAACGATTGAGCCACGTCTTCTCGTTCCATACCTTCGCCGGCATGGTCGGCTCAGCGGTTGCGCCGGTGACGCTGCTCTACATGCAGAGCATGTTCGGCTGGCGCGGTGCCTATATCGGTGCGGCGATCTTCGGCTTTCTCGTACTCCTGGCGCTGATCGCCCAGCCCGAGCCCGCTGCGGACCCGATGCACGCCACCAAACTCGCCGCAAAAGCGCGCAAGAACAATATCGTCGATACCGGCTGGCGCCTTTTGGTCACGCCGGCGATCCTGCTCAATCTTGGATATTTCATCCTGACTTCGATCATGGGCAGCGGCCTCAATACCTACCTGATCGTTGCGCTTGGCGCGCTCCACGGCACGCCGCCCGCGATCGCGAACGTCGCCTTGACGGGCCTGCTTGCCATGAACGCCGTCGGCGTGCTGGCCGGCGGCTTTCTCGCCGCACGCACCGGTCATCACGCCGTGGTCGCCGCGTCGGGCCTGACCGTAGGCGGCATCGTCACCGCGCTGGTCGGCCTTTTCAATTTTCCATCGGCGTTGCTCATTTTGCTGATGGGTTTCAGCGGATTATGCGTCGGCGCGACCTATCCGTCGCGCGACATGCTGGTGCGCGCGGTCACTCCCCCAACCGCTTACGGCCTGGTCTTCGGATTCGTCAGCACCGGCTTCAACATCGGCGCCAGCGTTGCCCCCATCGTCTATGGCATGCTGATGGACAATGGCCAGCCGCGCATGGTCTTTCTGTTGTCCGCCGCCGTGAGCATTCTTTGCGTTTCGACGGTAACGTTCGGATTTTCGAGCCGCGAGACGCATTGAGCGCTACGCGCGGTTCCAGAGGGCTGCGCCGCTTTGCCCATCCGGCGTTTGCTTGCTACTGTTCGCGTAAACGGACAGTTGCTACAGGCGGGAACGGCCAAGGAGTAGAACATGAAGCTTTGCCGCTACGATGACGACCGATTGGGTGTTGTGCGCGGGAACGTGGTTCACGACGTTACCGACGCGCAGACGGAGATTCGAAAGTCGTCGCCCTATGCGATGAAGGGCGATGCGGTCGTCGCGGCTTTGCCGCAATGGCGCGAGCGGATCGAGCGCATGGCGGACAAGGCGCCGGGCCGGCCGATTGCACAAGTCAAGTTTCTGGCGCCGGTGGCGCGGCCGAGCAAGCTCACCTGTGCGCCGACCAATTACCAGGCCCATATCGAGGAGATGCGAAAGGCTTCGCAGCAGCCCGGCTCGCAGATCGTGAGCGCGCAGTCGGCGAAAATTCTCGAAGCGGGAATGTTCCTGAAGGCAAATTCCGCTCTCGTCGGGCCGTCCGAAGGCATCCCGCTGCGATTTCCGGAGCGCCGCAACGATCACGAAGTCGAACTGGTGATGGTGATCGGCAAAACCGGCAGCGACATTCCGCAGGCCACAGCGCTCGATCATGTCGCGGGTTATTGCCTCGGCCTCGACATGACGGTGCGCGGCCGCGAAGACCGCAGCTTTCGCAAATCGGTCGACGGCTACGCGGTACTCGGCCCGTGGATGGCGACGGCAGACGAGGTGGCCGATCCGGATTCGCTGCCGATCGCAATCGAGGTTAATGGCGAGGTGCGGCAGCACAGCAATACCAGCCAGCTGATCTATAATTGCCGGCGTCTTATCGAATTTGCTTCGCAATTCTATACGCTCTATCCGGGCGATCTGGTTTACACCGGAACGCCGGACGGCGTGAGCCCGGTAAAGCCCGGCGACGTGATTGTCTGCCGGTCGAGCCCCGCCCTCGGCGAGCTCAAGATCGCGGTGCGGGCGCACGAACCGGGTGCGATCGAGAGCGACCGGCGCGTGCAAGCGCAAGCCTAGCGACAAAACTTTTGGAGACGTCCGATGTTGCAGATCAAACGCGCCGGCCATTCGACGCTGACTACCCCCGATCTCGAGCGTATGGTGGACTACTTCACCCGCATCGTCGGGTTAAGCCTTGTCGCGCGTGAAAAAGGCCGGGCGGTGCTGGCCACCAAATCCGGCCAGGAGGCAATCGTACTCGAGCGTGGCGGCGCCGTCGAAGCGTCGCGACTATCGTTCCAGATCGCGCCGGGCAGCGATCCGGGCGAGATCGTTTCGCGGCTGAAGAAGGCCGGCATCGAAAGCGAGCGGCGAAGCGACATCACGCCGGGCATTCGCGAGGCCGTGACCTTCAAGGATCCCAAGGGCACCACGCTCGAGATTTTTGCCGATTGCAGCTTCGCGCCGGACGATACCACGTTTGCCGGCGTGATGCCGTTGAAATTCGGCCACATCGCCTACCAGTGCCCGGACGTGCAGGGCATCGTAAAATTCTATTGCGACATGCTGGGGTTTCGGGTGTCGGATTGGCGCGGCGACTTTTTCGCCTTCCTGCGCTGCAGCCGCGACCATCATACCGTGAATTTCCTGCGCGACGCCAAAACCGCAATCCACCACATCGCCTTCGAAGTTCGCGACTGGTCTGACATCAAGCGCGCCGGCGACCTGCTTGCCAAAAGCAACATCAAGCTTAGCTGGGGACCGCTGCGCCACATCATCGGGCACAACATCGCGATCTATCATAAGAACCCCGACGGGGTCGTGATCGAATTCTTCTGCGAAATGGACCAGATGCACGACGAGGAGCTCGGCTTTTTCGAGCCACGGCCCTGGCATCAGGACCGGCCGCAGCGGCCGAAAGTGTGGGGCGACGATACGCTCTCGAACTGGTGGGGTCCGATGTCGCATAGTCCGAATCGAACCAACGCCGCGATGGCAAAACCGCAAGCCGCGGCGGCCCACGAATCCGCCGGGACTGAGCGCACGCCCGCGCTGGCGCGTGCACGGATGCGTCAGACGCAAAAGAAAAGCCCACGTCCGAGCCGGGCACGGCGTTGACGCCGCGGCTTGGAAAGTGAGCCAAATTGTCTTAGATGAAGCCGCTGCCGGCCGCATTACTTGCGCGCCGTAACTCCGGAGAACAGCCGTTGGTGCCTCCTCCTAAGCTACTGTTACTACATGAGAATTGGGGAATAGTTCAACGGTAGAACTGCGGACTCTGACTCCGTCAATCTAGGTTCGAATCCTAGTTCCCCAGCCACGATTCCCAAACATTCGGATATACTGCGACTGGTCCCCTTTACATGACGAAGAGAGTTTGTTCCGGGCGATCGGGGTCTCGGCGAGGATGCGCGCCCGCCGCAAATGTTCGGATTTCGGCACCCGATCGTGATCTATTCAAGCGCAAAAAGCGCCCCGTCGGCCGATGCCGAGCGGGGCGGATGGAAAGCAGCGATGACGCGTGGCACGCGATGCCTAATGTTCCGGTGGTTTCACTTTTCCATCTCCACAGCCGGTAAGAATCCAGTCCCACTCGCCGAAAACCAGATCGTCCTCGTCCACCAGGTTGCTCCGGTATTATAGCGCAAGCGTCACTGGATTAGCCGCCAGTCCGTTTCCACGTAATGCCGGGGCAGGAGCCCGGTGAAGCTACCAGGGCAGAGCGAGCTTGCGCGATCTTGGCTTCGTACATGCGGATCGAGGCGCGAATTTCGTCGCGTTTTTTTTTACAAGGGTTGTGACGGTTCGGATTTCGGCCATGCCCGAAATGTGGTAGCGCTTCCGTCAGTCAGCTTGTGACGCTTGCGCCATAATTCCAGGTTGCGCCGCCTACCGGCCACGAGGCGGCAGACTGTGAGCGGACGCTGCCGCTGCCATATCCGCTTGGCGCAAGTCGGCAACCGTCATTGAAAATGCCCCAGCAGCGCTGCGACGGCCCACTTCACGCCAGCCTCGACCGCCCAGCCCAGGATCACCACAGCGCCGAGGCCGATCGACGCCCAGGCCGCCAACTTCGAGCGTGACAGTTCAAGCGCCGCAACCGTCGGCCGGATCATGGCGACCGCGGCGGCGTGCTGGTCGAGTTTTTCGGCGAGTTCCCGCAAGGCGGCCGAATTGTCGGCGTGTCGGCTCGCCTGCAATTTCCGGTTTTCATCGATGCGCCGTCTGAGATCGCGGACGCTCGTTTCCAGCGCGCCGATCGCGCGACTGATTTCATCGAGCTTGCCAGCCATCGCATCCTCGTTTCAACTCGTCCGCGTTCCACCAAGCGCCGCGAGATCGCGAACGAGCGCGGCATAGTCGAAACCCTCGGGACTCTTTTGCGCCACGAGGCAGTCCTGCGACACATAGGTGATCGCCTCGTCGCAATAGGTTTTGAGGAAGGCTTCGGTCATGATCTGGAGCGCGCCCCAGGTCACGACATGAAGCCCGTCGGCGCGCCGTCCGACGAGCGGCACATAATGGCCGCCGGCGTTAGGAGCCCGCGGCACGACATCCCAGGTCTGGCCATGGTCGGTCTGATCGAAAGCCGACTCCGGCAATTCCAGCCCGACGCCGACCGCGCCGAACAAATACGTCGCCTGATAGAGGTGCACAAGATTACCCGGCTCGAGCGCGAGATAGGCGGCGACGGCGTGGCGTCGCCCGCCGGCATCGACAATGCCGGTCTTGCGGCGATAATCTGCCGCCGCCTGCATGTCGGTGCCCTGGTCGGTTTGCGGCCGCGCCGGATCGAAGCCGGTGACCGCCGCATAATCGCCGAGCACGTCTGCGTCGGCGAAGGTCACGGCGGTGCCGGCCTCGCGCGCCAACATCATCGTCTCGTGCGCCGCGCCGGCCCAAACGCAATCGCCATAGAGATCGTTGCCGAGCATCAGCCAGGCTTTGGCGCCGAGCAGAGCGTCGTGGCCGAACGCCGGCGGCGCCGGCGGCAGCACGGTTGAGTCGGCATAGCGCGACAGCTTGAACTTGATCGCGTCGTCGCGTGCCGGCCTTTTGCCGAGCTTATAGGTCATCGCAGTCGCCGGCCGTGCATAGCGACAAAGTGGCCGGTGACCGGAACCGTCACGCCGTTGATGACGACGGTCGGCGCGGTGCTGCGGCGCTTGACGGCCGCGGCGGGCTTGCCGGTGACGGCCGAGCAAACGATGGCCGCGATACCTTCCGCGGTCGCAGCAATCGGACTTACGGTGAGAATGTTGGTGATGGTCGCGGCGTCGGGCAGAAAGCGGCAGGCGGCGACCGCCGCATTTTGCACGTCGGCAATCGTCAGTGCCGAGCTGGCGCCGTTCGTGGCGCAAGAAGCCGCCGAGCACGCCAGCGCGGTAGCAATCGAAACCGAGAATATGGATCGGCGCATGGCTGTTCTCCTCATTTCACGGTCTTTCCCGGCGTGTTGGTCTTCCACGACCAGATCGCCGCCAGGATGGCGATGAGGCCGGCGCCGATATCGCTTGCGGTATCGATGGGGATCCAGCCCTTGCCGGCGACATAGGCGACGGCGGCTGGTATGACAGCGCGCAGAATTCCGGTGAACTGATCGGTTCCCATAAGCGTCTCCTTTGCTGTGCGGAAGTTGCGATTACGATTTCGTTGCTGGTGCGGGTGCCGCTCCGCTGCGCGCCTTGGCGGCTGCGGTCAGCGCTTCAAGCACGACGTCTTTGAGCATGTCGTCCGAGATCATCGACGCGTACCAGCCGGCGCGCGCGTTCACCAAAGCGCGCACCGCCGTGAATGCCGCATCGCGTTCGGCTTGCGTCGGCAAAAAGTTCGGCATGTTATCGTCTCGCAATGGTCTGCAGGCCGCGCAAAACGAGCTTGTGGATGCCGGCGTCGTTGTCCACATCCGGATGCAAATCGCTTGTCGTGACGAGTTGCAGCTTGCCGGAAAAGCCGGCGGGCGCGACATAACGCGCATAGCCGAGACCGAACGTGGCGGCAAAATTCGGATTGTAGACGTTGAGCGCAGAGCCGACGTTCGGCGGCAGCGCGATCTCGCCCGACCAGTCGACACCCAATCCCCAATACGACGGTTGGATGCCGGCGATGTAATCGATCCTGCGGCCGAGCTCGGCGGCGATCTCGACCGCGTTGTTGGCGCCGAGACTGTAGCCGATGGCGCCGATCAGATCGCTTGCCGGCCGCGAGGCAAGATCGTCTGCCGCCTGCTGCCAGGCATCCTGATCGTACGGCCCGAGCACGATGTAGTTCGCGCCGAGAGCCTTGATCTTGCCGGCCAGCGAAAGCATGCCCGGTGACGTGGTCAGCCCGCCGAGGCCATAGAGATCGGCGATGACGATGCTCATGCGACAGCTCCCAGATCGACGGACCGATCGGCGACGACCATGCGCGCGAGCAGCGCCGCACAGCCGAGCTGGCGATCGATTGCGTGCGGGTCGTAATGGCCGTCGGCGATATATTTGCCGGATTTGTATTGATCGGTGCCGGCCCAGACATAGGGCGACGGCACGCCGCGCCGCGCATAGCCGAGGCCGTTATAGGTTTCGAGCAGCGTCAGCGCGCCGCCGATCGACCAGTCGGCCCAATGCGCCGCATAGGGCGCGCAACGTTGCAGCGCATTGACCGCGGCGTCTTCCCAACTATCGAACGGCCCCTGCCCTTTCGGGACATGGACCGAAACCGCGTTCCACGGATCGCCCTGCGCGAGATTGGCGGCCCAGCTTTGCGAAGCCTCGCGTTCATGGATGACCGCGACGACGAACCAGGGCACGCCGGTTTGCACGGAGACGATTTCATATCGCAACTTCGCCGCAGGATCGCTCAAGGATTGAGCGACCTGATCGAGCGTGGCGCCGAGCGCCGGCTCGACATGCATGGCGTTCCAACGTGCGGCATTGGCCGCTTTCAGCTTGGCGAGATCGATCATCGCCGGCGCTCGGCGTTGCGCAACGCAATGGCGCCGCGCAGCGAGCGAAAGCGCCGGCGTACGGCATGGCCGTCATTGCCGGATTCGACGAGCCAATCGCCGGCGCTATCGGGTCCGCCACGGATCACGCCGACGTGGTGCGGCCAGACGACGACGACGCCCCGCGCCGGGCCGAACGCCGGCCGCCCATAATGCGCCCAATTGGCCGCGCGATTGTAGGAAGGATCGGCGACATGCTCGACCTGTCGCATGTACCAGCCGCACCAGGCGCGCGGCTTCTCCATGCTTTCCAGCATGTGGGCAAGGCCCAAGCCGAGCATTGCGGCGGGTGAAAAGCTTCGGTGATAATGCCTAGCGCGCGCTTCGGCGGGATGGAGAGCGACAACGCAATAGATCGCCGTGGCGAGAATGGCTCGCATCGAATCACCTTCTGGTTGGAAGAAAGCTAGAAGCGCGCGGTCACGACGCTGCGATCAGCCCGTCGGCGCGCCGCACAGCATGTACTGGATCGCCACCCGCACCGTGCCGCCGGTGAAGTTCGACCCCTGCGCGGTGAGCTTGATGGTTGAGGCCGCGTACCAGGCGGTCGGGCCGATCACGCCAGAGTTGCTCGATCCGGCGGCGATGCCGAGGCTGGCGCCGAACTGGCCCGCCGTCGTGCCGGTGCCGCCGCCGGCGCCCGTGGTCGCATCGACATTGAACGAGGTCGCCCCGGTGATCGCGGCAACCACATAGCTCGACACGGCGTGGACGATGGCGCGATTGGGAATCGCCGCCGTCGACACCGACGACGCCCCCGAGCACGCGATCAGGTCTTCGATCAATCCGAGCTGGATTGTCGAACCGTGCGGGCCGGCGACCGTACCGACGTCGGTCAGCTTCGCCGCGGCAAATCCTCCCGCAGTAGCGCCGTCCTGCAGCACCACGCGATTGTTGGTGGTATCGACGACAAGCTCGCCTTGCGCGCCGGTAAATGCCGCGACCTGACTCGCCGTGCCGCGCCGGTATTGCACCTGAACCGCTGTGGTCATGCTGCTAAATCCTCATGCGGCGCCGAGATCGAGGTCGAGCTCGACGACGAGACCCGGCGGCGTCCCGAAATCGTCCGTCGTGGCGACGCTTGCGGTCACCAAACCGAAATCCATGGATGTCGAGACGAGAAGCGCGCGCGCGGCCGGATGATCGATCGCGACCCCGCTCGGCGTATAAGTGTAGGCGGTGCAGGCCGACAAGTCCTGGACGCCGCCGCCGAACACATTGAAGCTTTGCAATTTGATGTAAAGCGTTTGCCCGACATATTGCGAAGTTCCGGCCGCGACCGCATTGACGTTTGCGGTCACGCCGGCATTGACGCCCGACGTGAACGTGATCGAGCCCTGCTGAAAGTTGCCACTGGCGCCGGACCAATTGATGACCGACGCCGTCGAGCCCGCGCCAACCGTGCCGTTGGTGCCAAAGGCGTTCTTGATGAGCGTGCAGCCGGAGTCATAGAGCGTGTGCAGGCAGGTCGGCTGATAGATGTTGCGCGGCATGTCGATGTCGAGCAGCACCAGATCGGAATTCACCGTGAGCTTGGCGCTGGTGCGGCCGATCTGGTCGACGGTGCCAAGCCGGCCCTTGAACAGCGTCACCGCGCCGACGGCGGCGCCGCCGATACGGTCGGAGAAGAACACGCGCATGCGCTCGATTTCGCAGCCGTCGAAGGCGCCGTCACGAAGCGACTGGAGGAACGGCGCACCGCTGGTTATGGTGTCGGTCGACAGCGCCGCAATCGTGATCTGCTGCTGGTCGACCTCCAGACCGACGGAAGCCTTGTATTTAAGGCCGTCGATCAGGATCGAATTGGCGAGGTAAGTGGCGCCGCCATAAGTGAAGGTCACGTCGACATTGGTGTAACGGAGGATCATGCCGGAGCGCAGCGTGAAGGTGAACGTGTCGGCCATCAACAACGGCACGTCGGGGCTGGCGCGCACCGTATTGAGATAGCTTATGAGCGCCGTGGACGTGGGTTTCATGTCCGCGTTCCTGAAGCAGTTGTTGTTGTACGCCGCTATTTTTTTTCAAGCTGAAGCGTCGCGCGCCTTGGCTCGCTTGGGAGCGCGGTTTACGGCGCCGAGAAATAAAGCGCGTTAAAGACCGTATAGAGCGGCTTATGGATCAGGCCGACCGGATAAGTCGCGATTAAACGAAAGCCAAGGGGCTCAAGCCGCTGCGCGAGTGGCGATAGCGCGCCGCCGGTCGCACCCGGGACAGGCAGCAACGTCTCAAACTCGACGAACACGAAACGCACAGCGCGCTTCGTTAAAGTCTCGGTCGCCCCATCGAGGACCTCAGCTTCATGTCCCTCGGTATCGATCTTGAGCAGATCGAGCGCCCGAATGTCGTGCTGTTCGCAGAAGCGATCAATGGTGTCGCATTCAACTCGGATCGTTGCATCAGATTGGCCGGTGACCAAGCCAAATTGGCGATTCGCCACGAGACTGCTGTTCGGCGACGGCGGACCGTTGCCGGGCCTCGTAGGATCGCCGCGCACATACAAATCTGCAGCGCCGACCTTATCGCTCACCGCCAGGGCGAACGGATGAAGCCGCTCCGAACCGATACCAGCCACGACCGCGAAAGCCTGCGGAAGCGGCTCGAAGGAATAGATTTGCGCTCCCGGAAACGCTGCAAGAAATTCGACGGCAGTCTCGCCGACGTGCGCACCGACATCGAAAGCGCAGCGGATTTTGATGCTGTGAATCGCAGCTAATCGCTGAATGTCCAGTAAATGTTCGACACCGAACGGCAGCACCGAACGATGACGAGTCCAATATCCGGCCCGTTCGAGCGATGAGCGCACCAATCTCTTGATAAGACCCATAAGGCGAGTACATCACACGGCTGCAGCGTGTGGCAACCACTCCTCGTCGCAGTCCAGATTTGCGCGCCGGGAAAAAAGGCTCAGGTCCCCATCCCATGCACCATTTCCGACATGGGCCGCGAGCGCGGGATCGGCGAGCCGGCGCCGCTGCGCCGGCGTAGCCCGCCATCACCACTTCGGTCTGGCTCACGACAGCGCCGCCAATTGCGCGCCCGTCGCCACCAGATTCGTCCACTCGGCATCGAGCGCGATATCGGAAAACCATTCATAACCGGCATCTACGCCGGAGCCGAGGCGGTCGTGGACGAGCCCGGTGGGCATCGAACCTGACGAAGTGCTGACCGCGGCGCCGCCATTGATCGACGCGGCAAAATTCCCGGCCGCGGCGGTCAGCGCAAGCGCGAACGCCGCGCTCGCCGTGACCGCGCCCATGTCGAGATTGGCTTGCGGCGAGCCGGCCGCCTCGACCAGGACATGAATGTGTCCGTCGCTGTAATAGACGACGCGCAGGTAATTGTTGTCGGTGCCGTCATCGGCACTCCACAGCGTGCATTCGGCCGCCGGCGTCCCGGGAGGCGTCGCCGCCTTTATCAGCTTGGTGATCGACGTCGGGTTGGTGCGCGTACGCTGGAAGCTGTCGGCGGATCGCGACGCGCTGCCTGTCGTCGTCGGGATATACGACGAAGCAAACGGAAGTTGCTCGACCTGGAGTCCCCATAGGTAGACGCTGTTGCCACCGCCCGCAAAGGTCGCGCTTCCATAATTGCCTTGCCCATTCGATGAACAAGCGACCGCTGCAAAGTAGGGAGTTTGACCGGAGAATGTGAACGTGACCGAGCATCGATACCAGCCATTCCCGGCAGGCGCGATCGAGGCTGTCGATCCGCTTTGCACACTTCCAATCGTCCCGCTCGCGAGATTGAAATACGCCGAGCAATAGCCCGCCGTAGACGTTACGCATAACCAATTTGACGCACCGGCTTTGGCGTAAACCGAATAGGTGTAGGTGCCGGCAATAGCGCTTCCGCCGTTGGCTACAATATAAGGCGTCCAGTAGCTCGTCGCCGTGCCGTTTTGAATGAGAATTGCAGAATTGCCAACACCGTCCGGGCCTGCGCTGCTGCCTGCGATGGTCCCGCCGGTGCCGAAATAACCGGTATTAAACCCGCTGGGATTGTTGGAAGGGTAAAGAACGTTGGTGCTCGCCCCTTCGAGCAAAACTCCCTTCGAGGTCAGCGCGACCGGATTGCAGTCGGCGATGCGCAGCACGCCGCTCGCTGCGCTGGCGAGCAGGCCCGATGAATTGGCATAGGTCGCGGCGGACGACCGTGTTTCCGAAAGGCCGACCGCTGTCTCGTAGGCGGCCGCAATCGCGTAGGTCGAGCCGTTGTAATAATAGTGATCGGCGGCGCCCTCTGTGGTGAAGTCGGCGACCAGCGAGGCGAGCGTGCCGCCGGTGCTGTAGAGATTATACCACTGCGGCGCCGCCGCCGGCGTCGTATTTGCCTTGACGCTGCGGAATTTCATGCTGCCGAGCTTCCACAGGCTCGCCATGAACTCCTCGAAATCGATGCGGTCGTCGAGGAAGCGGCATTGAAACGCGAAACTGAAATCCGCGGTGATGGCGACGCCTGCGCCCGGCGCCGTATAGAAGCCGAGCGAGTTCGGCGCGGTGAAGACCCAGCCGCTCGACGCCTGCGCCACGCCGTTGAGATAGACGTCGGCGATTGCGGCGACCCAACCGACCGGCTCGTTGAAACCGCCGAGCGTGCGGCCGATCACGAAGCATTGCGTCGCGCCGTCGCCGACGCCGATGGCTTGCCCGACGACCGTGTTGTCGTCCGGATCGGTGTAGAGGAAGACTCCGGCCTGGCCCAACAGCTGCAGAAAAAAGCCCATCAGGCTTTGCAGGCTCGACGCGCCGAGCCCGGTCTGAGCGGGCGCCGGCGCGGACGCCGAGGTCAGACCGTTATAAGCGGTCTCGAATTCATAGAGCGGATAGTTCATCAGCGCGACGCGCACCTCGCGCCCGGACGCGTGCGACGCGACGCGCGTCGAAAATCCCGGCTTTTTGTGCCGCGACCAGGCCAGCCCCGGCAGGCTCGGCAGCGCCGGCGGCGCCGTCATGCGCGCACCGTTCGAAGCTGCAACGATTGCAGCGCATAGAGCTCTGTCATGAATTCCTCGACATCGAGATCGTCGGCTTCGAAGCGGCAAAGCAAGTACCAATGGAAAGCGGCCGTGATGGCGACGCCCGGATTGGGAGCCGCCGCAAACGTCACTGTCGCTGCAAACGGCGTGCTTGCGATCGCATAGCCGCCGCTCTGCGCCACGCCGTCGAGCCAAATCGCCGACACCGCGCCCAAGCCGGCCGGCGCCGCCGCGTAGCCGCCGATCGAGATGGCGAACGGAAACGTGGTCGTCGTGCCGTCACCGGTGCCGATCGGCGCCGGCGCCACCGGCGACAAAGCCGGCGGCTCGAAATAAAACGACGCGCCCTCGCCGGCGCGCTGTTCGAAGAAACCGGCGATCTCCTGCAGCTCGGTATTCGGCGAGACCATGCGGAGCAGATCGTAGTTCAGCTCGATCGACCAGCGCGGCGTCGACATCCTGGCGGCGCGTGCCTCGCGGCCGGAGACGTGCAGCGCCGTGGCGGTCGAAAAGCGCGGCGCGAGCCGCATCGACCAGCCCAGTGTCGGAAGCGATGGAAAGATCGGATAAGGCCCCAATGCCGGCGGCGGATCGGGAACGGGCGGCGCGACGAACGGCCCTTTGCCGTTGAGCCAAAAGCCGGGCGACCACAGCGCGGCATCGCGCCAAATCTGCGCCTCGATCGGAAATGTCGGAAACGGGCGCGCATCCCAATTCCACGCCGACATGAAGGCGGTCTGCACCATGGGCACGCCGCTGCCCGACATGGCGTTGTTGCCGCCGGTCACCCAATAGTCATGGACCGCCTGCAGCGCGAGCGTCTGTAGGACATCGTCGCAGCGCGGCGCATAGCCGCCGGCCGCATTGGCGCTCGGATCCCAGATCGACCAATACGCCGTGCTGCCGGCGCTGCTTGCCGGATCGAAGAAGACGTCCGGCTGGTTGGTGGAGCGGTCGCAGGAGGCAAAGCCGCATTCGACAAAGGCGATCGATTTCGATTGCGCGGTCCATGCGGTGAAAGGACCATGCGGCTGCCAGCCGGCACCGTCGCCGTCGTCATAGACGGCCCGGTGGCCATTGTTCCACCACCAGCGCAGTTGTTTGGGCGCGAGAATCTGCTGATTGGACGCATATCCGTTGCGCGATTGCGTCAATCGATCGCCTTCGGGTAACGAGACGCGAAGGTCGGTGCCGTTCGGATCGAGCCCGATGCCGAGATTGCTGCCGTCGTTATAGAACCAGTTGAAATACTGGCCGCCTTCGATATTGGCCTGCAAATAGGCCGCGCTGTAAATCGTCGGCTGGCCGCTCAAACCGAGTCCGTTGAAGGTCGCCGCCGGCGGCGGCCAGGCGCCGCTCGGCGCCGCGTCGAGCCAGTGCCGGGCGTCGCGGCCGCCGTCGCCGCTCGTCCAGTCGGTCAGCGGCAGATAATTGTCGAAGCAGACGAGATCGATATTGGCGTGGCCGTAGAGCTGGTCGAGATGCGGCCACTGGCCGTTCTCGCCGCCATGCGCAACCCCCATCCACACCGACCAATCGGCCGAATAGCCGATCAGATTGTGCAGGCCGGCGGTATCCTTGGGCAGCGAGGCCGTGTCGAAGACGCCGCGCACGTCGTCCGATAACTGAACAAGCCCGTTGACGAAAGGGTAGTCCCAACTGACGCGCCCGTCGCCGCCGGTGATGCCGGCCTTGGTCCAGGCCGGGCCGCGAATGCTTTCCAGCCCACGCAACTCCGAGCCGAGCAGAAAAAGATCGACGCCGCCGGCGAGCACCACGAGATTGGCGTAATGCAGGATCATCCGCCGAAAGGTGTAATCGGTCGGCGAGCCCGCATAGGCCACGGTCAGGTCGGTGGCGTCGCGGGTGAACTGCGATGCGGCCGCCGAACCCAGAAACGCGTCGATCGCATTGGTCGCCGCCGTGGAAACGTCCGGGGCAAAAGTAATATCGCCGCGCCAGGGCAGACCCGGGCACGTCATCAGCAGCAACGGATAGAACACAACACGAAAACCACGCCCTTTCAGATTTTGGATGCAGCGCACCACGGACTGATCCGAAGGCGTGCCGCCGTAGATGGCCGCTCCGCCATCCGTCGGAAGCGGCACCAGGCCGGCCGAGAACTGGGTGAGCGAGCAGACCTGCCAATTGTCGGCGACCCACGCGCCGTCGACGAATTTTTCAAACGTCCCGCCGATGAACGTCGTCGATGGAAAGACCTGGCACGACGCGGCGTCGGTGGAGCTGCCGAACCAAGCGACGACGACGGCAACCGTCTCGCAATCCGGAAACTGCGCCTGCAATTGGTCGAGCGAATAATCGCAATCGGTCTTGGCGCCGCTCGGATTGTAATTGACGTTGAGCTGCGTATAGCCGGTAACGCCGGCACGCCGGCCTTGATATGGTACGCTGTCGTAGGTCCACTCGCCGGTCGCCGGGAGGAGATTGACGGCTTTGAGGTAGCTCATCGCTATCGATTGGCGGCGCGCATTCCGAGATGGGCGCCGCGCCGCACGGCGTCATTGATCGCGCGCAGCATGTGCTTGGAATTGTCGTTGAAGAAACGCGACACGCTCTGCGAGTCGAGCGCCGACACATTGATGCTCACCGGCGCATGGACCTGCGCACCCGTGGCTGCGCCGCTATAAGGACCCGAGCCGCGCGCCGCCGGGATGATGGTCTCGCCGGGATGAATGAGCGCGAGCCCGCCGCGCACGACGTAATCGGTGCCGGCGTCGAACGCCGCTGCGGCCATCACTGACGCCTGTCCCGCGGCGGCGGGTCCCGCGGCGGCGGGGCCCATGGTCGGCGCGAGAAAAGCAAAAATGCCGCCGAAGGTCTGCGCGGCGTCCGTGGCGATCGCCTTCACCGCGTTGGCGATGTTGCCGAGAGCGCCGGCGCTCGATGCGCTTTGCTCCGCCGCGGCCCGCGCGGCAGCGCCGCTCGTCGTTGCCGTCGTCCGCGCCATCTCCGCGGCCAGCCATTTCACCACCATCTGCTCGGCTATCTCGATAAACTTGAGCGTGAGGTCCTCGAGCATCTTGACCGTCGCCTTGTGCCAGGTCGTCGTCCCCTCAAGCAACCCGCGAAGCTGCGAATTGAATGCGCCGGTTACGCTCGAAAAATAGCCGTTCCACATCGCCTGCTGCGCGGCGATCGCCTGCTCGTCGAGGCGAAGCATGTCGGCCTCATTTTTCTGTTTTAGAAGAGCGATCCGGTCCAGCGTCTGCTGCTTGCTCCGCAACGACAGGCCGTCGATGCTCGCCTGCTGTCGCAGCAGCGCCAGCTCCGCCGCGTACTCTTTTTGCGTCTCGGCCTGGAGCAGCGCGAATTTCTGATCTTGGGTGATCTGAAACTGGCTCACCTCGGCGGCAAGCAAGGTCCTCTTTTCGGCGAAGCCCTCGTGCAGCGCCCTGATCTCGTCGCCGATACCCCTTCCCTGCACGGCGGCAGCCACGCGCTGCGATGCCGTGCCGAGGTCGCCCATTGCTTTGACGCACTGGACGATTTTGTCGGCCGGCAGCGCCGCGCCGAATGTCCCACCCAGGCGGTCGAGCGAGGTGCCAAGGCCGCCGATCGGCGCGGTAAGGGCCGAAAGCGCGTCGCGGATTTCCGCGATTCCGGCCAGCGCCTCAGCGGTGGAGGCGCTAAAGCTAATTCGCAGATTGTTGTCGTCGGCCATGGCTGTATGCTGGGGTTATCTGCTTCATTTGATCGTGCCGCCCGGAAACATCGCAAGCAGCTCGCGGTAGTTCTTCGACGATCGCGCCCGCGGCTTAATGCCGAAGTAAGCCGCGACCATCTTGCGCATCGGCGGCGCATCCGCCCAAGCGCGGTTCAGGTCCTCGAGGAAGGGCACATCGACCTGATCGAGCACCTGATCGCGCGTCCAATGCAGTTCGATCACGAGGTCGGCGACGAGCGCGCGCCAATCGACCTCGTCGAAGCGCTCGCCGCCAAAACTTCCCCCGACGACGGTTCCCCCGCGACGGCATCCACCTTGCGGCCGCCGGCTTGCTCGATCACCACCGGCAAGGCTGTTACCAACTCGCCGATGGTGATCGGCAGATCGAAAAATTCGTCCCGCGTCAGTTTCGGATGGGCGCGCCGCAGCCCGTGCCATAGCACTTCGGCCAGCGGCGCCAGCCGTTCGCCGGAAAGATTATCGGCGCCGATCGCGGACAGCTTCGGCACATAATCGGCGATGGCGAGAATCTGCCGCAGGCTCAGCGGCGCGACATGAAAGTCATGGCCGGCGAGCCGCACCGAGCGCGCGGCCGCAAGGTCGATGGATTCGTCAAGCTCAACGGTCACGTGATCGCTCCTTTTGGGCTGTGCCTGTACGGCTGGAAGCCGGCGATTTACCCTTGGTTCAACAGTCTTTGGCAATATCAAGCGCATCTGTTGAACATATTGGAAATACGTAATAAAATGCGTTTCAACACTCCACATCAAAGATGCATGAAACTGTTTAAATGATTGATTTCAAAGAGCTTAATGGCGACCAGCGCCGCGAACTCGTCAATACGCGGCAACGCTTTGCCGCCTATCACGAGGCCGAGGAGCGAGTGAGGGCCTATCACGGCTCGATGACGTGGACGCAGATGCGGGGGCGCGAGTACTTGGTCCGCAGCCATTACGGCAAGTCCGGAGTGCGCCGGCAAAGCTCGCTTGGCCCACGTTCAAAAGAGACCGACGCAATCAAGCAAGACTACGAACACGGCCGGTCGGAGGCCCAGGACCGCCTGAAAAACTTGAAAGCAGTCATAGCCCGGCAAGCGGCGATCAATCGCGCGCTCGGGTTGGGCCGCGTTCCGTTGATCGGGGCGAGAATTATCCGCGCCTTGGATCGGGCAATGCTCCTGGGATCGGGCATTCGGGTGCTCGGCACCAACGCCATCTATGCCTACGAAGCTGCCGCCGGCGTTCACATCGATCCCGGACTGACAACGACCGAGGACATCGACTTGTTGCTCGATGCGCGCAGTGGGGTGACTTTTGCGGCAAGCGAAGGTGTGTCGCAGCCATCGTTGCTGCGCTTACTGCAAAAGATCGATCATAGCTTTCAACGTTCCGCCCAGACATTCCGGGCGGTCAACAGCGACGGCTATCTCGTCGATTTGATTAAGCCGCTGCGCAACCCGCCTTGGCGGCGCGAGAGCCAACGGTTGGGCGGGGATGCCGACGACCTGTTGGCGACCGAAATAGAAGGCTTGGCGTGGCACGAAAGCGCAGCGCCCTTCGAAGCAGTCGCCATTGACGAAAAGGGCGCGCCCTGTCGCATCGTAGCGACCGATCCGCGCGTCTGGGTCGCTCATAAGCTTTGGCTCTCCGCGCGCCATGATCGCGAGCCAATCAAAAGGCGGCGCGACGAAGCGCAAGCGCGAGTCGTCGGCCATCTGGTCGCCAGGTCCATGCCTCATCTGCCGTATGTCTCGCAGCAATTGAAAATGCTGCCAAAAGCCGTATTCGACGAAGCCGCGCCCCTTTTCAGCCCTTGTTGACCGCCGTGCAATACGAGCCGACGGCCGCTACTCGCTCAAACTGATGGTGCCGATATTATTCGACGCATCGGCGATTGCCTGGAAATCGAACTCGGCGACAGTGAATTTCTGATTGGCAAACGGCAGCGACAGCTTTGGCGAGACGCAGGCGTTGAGCTTCACCACCAGATCCTTGGCGGTGCCGTAATAATTGAAGCTTTCCTTCAACGCGATTTCGAACATCGGCAGCGGGCCGGCGAGCTGGTTGGCGAGGCTGATCTTGTTGCCCGAGGAAATATTGTAGCTGTAATAGATCACGACCGCGGCGCCGTTGTCGGCGGTATTGAACGAATAGACCCCGCTCGACACGCTATACTGGCCCTGCACCGGCGAGGACGCGACCGGCGACAGCTGCGCGCCGCTCGAAGCATAGAACACGCCGTAATCCTCAACGAAACTCGCGCTATTGGCCACGGTAACGGCGCCGGACGCCACGGCGTCGCTTTCCCCGGTGGTCATTTCCAGCATGCTGTTGGCGGCGAGCGTCTGGCCGAGGAACAGATTGTTGATCTGCGTCGCCTGCAGCCGGGCAAATTTGGCCTTACCGGCGATCTTGAACTCGCCGCCGCCGGCCGCGACCGCCATGTTGTATTGGCCGAGCAAGGTCTCGATCTTGCGGTCGAAATCGATCGACACGGTGTCGAGCGTGCCAAGCAAGGCCGGCGGCTGGCCGGTGACGTCGGTGCGCTTGGCGATCAGCGTGCCGGAGCCGAAGGCATATTGAGTCATTGGTCAATTCTCCTTTGTAGGGTGAGCATTGCACCACCTCAGTCATAACGTTGTCGTTGAATTGCGCGTGCAATGCCCACGCGGCGGGGTTGACCGCCCAGGTGGGCAAAATTGCGGACGCGATGAGCGTGAGCGTTATCGCCGCGACTGGCGATTTTACCCACCCTACGAAGCGTTACGGCACCAAAATCTGAAACGGGATCGCGGCGACGGCCTTGCCGTCGACATCGCCGGTATCGATAAAAACCGGCCCGAACGGATAGCAATGCGAAACAAGCCCACCGAGGGTCTGCTTGTCGCCGCCGAGCGCATCGGCGCCGCTCGGCGTCACCGCCGCATCGACGGCGTCGAGCACCGCATTCATGGCACTGTCCGGAACGTCCTCGGGGTCCATGCCGGCGGAGAGATAAACGAAGATATGCGCATTGATGGTGAGCGTCGGCAGGCCTTCGCTCTGCCTTGCGCGCGTTTCACCGGTCTTGAGCATGGTTAGAAACGGCATCTGCGTCTCGTTGACCTGGTCCCAATGCACGAAGCGCCGGCTGGTCGCGGTGAAATCCGCTGCGCTTTTGATGAGGTCGAAGAAGGCGACGGAGATTTGTTCACGAGTGGGGGTGGGCATGGTATGGCCTTGTTCGAGCAGGCAGCTAACGAGAAGCACAAATGAATAGTTCGACGAAGGACTGGCCACCCTATGACGTTGGGCCGAGAGAATGCATGTTCGCCCTTGGAGTCGTTGGCGTTAAATATGCCCAACTCGAATTTGCACTTTGTGGCATGCTTTCGACGGTCGCGGCGATGGATCGTGATGCGACCTCGCGGTTCATATCGAAATATCGCAATAATACACGTCTGGATCGAATGAGACAGGGTTTGGCCGAGCGTAATTGGCCCGCGGAAATTAAGGAACGCGTGAGCCGCTTTATCGATGGATTCAAGGTTTGTGCCGATAACCGAAATTTGCTGATGCACTCAAACATTTTCTACACGAGCCGAGATGCAATAATTTTGTACAAATCCGACAATGAGGGAAAAACAATCTCGTGCAACCCGACCTTGGCGGAAGTGCGTCAAGCGGCTGACGATATGAGCACCTATTTTGACTATGGACTGGCTCTCTCAAACGCAATCAATTTCAATTTAATTGCACCCGGAACAATCCCGTCGCCTTTTCCGTGGCCGGATGCACCTGCCGCTCCACGGAGCCTGGAATACACGGGAGGCCCTCAACCAGTCCGAGGTATGTACCAAGATATCAAGCCCTCTTGAAAAATCGCGATCGCCGGCGGGGTTACCCGCGCGGCGAAGGCTTGCTTGCCGCTGAGGACAAAAGCGAGCGTCTCGCGCCGATCCGCGAACTCTCCTAAGTGCTACACCGGCTCCCAGGAGACCACATCGCTGCGTCCGCCGGTCTGCAAAAAATAAAGAACAATTTGCTTTAGCTCATCGAAGCTTACGATATTCCCCGCCGGGATTGGCGTAGGCGTGCCAGCGCACATGAATTCAATATCTTCACTCTCGATCGGCCGACGTTGCGAAACCGCCATTAGATATGGCGGATCGCCGTCAGTCCGCCTGTGCTCCACACAACCGATGCCGACCCCGATACCAAAAACAAGCATAAAACCATTGTCGCCGCGCAGTTCGGCCACGAAGGGGGTTTCGTTGCGCTTGCTCTCGAGCAATTCAATAAGGTTCGCGCTTCGCGCAATTACCGCCCGTTCATCGGATCTAATTCATCTTGCTGATTGAGATATCGTACGTTCATGGACCAATGCCCTTAAAATCCTTAAACGAGCCGTCGGGGAAAATTATCCGCAAAGTTGCACCTGGGGAAGCATTTTTGATAGCAGATTACGACGCCAATTCAGCAATTCTACGAGTTTCCCACTTTCGGCGATGACGGTTCCATTCATCGGATCAGAATCATCTTGTTGGTTGGCGTACTGAACCTTCATGGGAGTTATCGCTGAATCTTGGTGACGTGAAGGGTCAGGCGGCAGCGGCTTGAGCTTGCGATTTGACGACCTCGATTCCGTCGTTGAACTTTACACCAAGGATGACTTTCGGCAACTGGTTATGGCCGCGGAGTCGATGCCAGCTTTTCTCGGCAGCTTGGGCCAGCTTGAAGATCATCGCGAGCGCAGTTTTGTTTGAGAGACAGCCCCTTGATCGGATCGTTCGGTGGCGGACGGTCGCGAACGTGCTTTCAATTGGGTTTGTCGTGCGTAGATGCTTCCAATGCTCGGCGGGGAAGTCGTAGAAGGCGAACAGCGTATCACGGTCTTTGGTGAGGCATTCGACGGCCTTTTCGTATTTGACGCCATAGGTTGCGATGAACGCATCGAGTGCGTTTTCGGCGGCCTTGCGGGTCTCCGCCATCCAGATGTCTTGCAATGCGCGCTTGGCCTTGGCGTGCAGGCTCTTTGGCAACTTGTTCAGGACATTCGCGGTTTTGTGCACCCAGCAGCGTTGCGCTCGCGTCTTCGGCCACACCTCGTCGATCGCCTTCCAGAAGCCGAGCGCCCCATCCGCCACGGCAAGTTGCGGATCGATCGTCAGACCGCGCCGCTTGAGATCGAGCAGGAGTTCCTTCCAGGATTGCGCGCTCTCGCGGATGCCGTCGGCAAGCCCGACGAGTTCCTTCTTGCCTTCGGCAGTGGCGCCGATAATCACCAGCAGACACTGCGCGTCGTCCTCGAGCCGGGCCTGGACGTAGATGCCGTCGGCCCAGGCGTAAACATACCGCTTGGTGGACAGGTCGCGCTCGCGCCAACAGGCGTGTTCGTCGATCCAGGCCTCCTTCAGGCGCGCGATGGTCGCGGGCGACAACCCGCCAGCGTCCTTGCCGAGCAAGGCAGCCAATGCCTCCTCGAAGTCGCCGGTGGAGATGCCTTTCAAGTAGAGGATCGGGATCAGCACTTCGAGGCTCTTCGATCGGCGCGCATAGGGCGGCAAAATCGCCGATGAAAAGCGGATGCGCTCCCCGCCGTCGGCGGCACGGTCGCGAACCCGCGGACAACGCACCGCCACCGCTCCGATGCCGGTCATGATCTCACGCTCGGGCAGATGTCCGTGGCGCACCAGCCGGCGGTGGCCATCATCGGTCAGCTTGTCGGCATGGCCGCCGAGGAAGCCGGCAACCTCGGCCTCCACGGCATGCGCCAACAGCGCTCGCGCGCCGGCGCGCAACACCTCGGTCAATGGGTCGGAAAATGTCCCTGGCTGAGACAGCTTGACGATATTATCCTGGGTCACGGCGTATCACTCCTTCAGTGGAGAAGTGGAGGCGTCGAACACCCCCACGATACGCCGCCTTACCCCTTCACGCCGTCACCAACTTCCGCGCATAACTCTCCTTCATAGACCGATACCCTTAAATTGAATGACCGTATGGCGGCCTGCTCTCTCTTGTCCAGAGTTATTCCATCGGCGAGCGCATCGAAAGTTTGAACGCGCACGGTTTTCCGGTGATTTTGTTGACAGCTGTGGGACCACGCCACCGAACTCGCGGATCTCGGTTGCTCAAGCCCTGAGATCAAATTCGGCGGGCGACGTTGCCGAAGTCGTCAGCCTAATACCGGACTGCCAAAACCCGAGAGCTTGCGGCCCGAGAAAAAACTCCTGTACTTTCGTGAAACGTGCAAGATAGGGCTCAACCATGAAATCGTAGAGATTCAGTGACGCGGCACTCTCTGAAACCGTTGCGATTGCTCCGGGCAGGAGCACGTCGTGGCCGCACATCCCTCCGGGACGCAAGATAACGGTATCCTCATTCAGTCTTTGGTCAATGGCGAAATTCATTCCTCCCGCTTTCTGGGGAATACTCTTGACCCGCACCACTGTTCCTTGACGCGCCACAAGATAGGCTGGATTCATCACACCGGCCGGATCATTCGCCTGCCCGAAATCCGGAATGTCGGCATACGAAAGATAGGTCCGAGGCCTGTTAGACTCGACTTGACGCATTGACGTGTATTGAAGCTTCTCCCTCGCCTCAAGCAGGGACAGCACCGGCGCGAGATCCTTTGCCGTCGCAAAAAACATGAATTTATATCTGCCCATGAATAGATGTCTGGTCATGGCATTTTTCTTTTCGGTATCAAAATGAGTTCATCATTCGGGCGGGCTTGCCGGATTCTCGCTGCCGCCTCTTGCTCTCGCGGCGTGGGCGTCACGCCGTCGGCGAGAGTATCGACTGTTTGAATGCGCAAAATTTTTCCCGTCACTTCACTTTCGGCAGTAATATCAACGAAAGTACCACCCTGAGTGCCCGGGCCGCGCCCGCGAATGTACTCTTCGTCCTCTCCCCCACCGTATATGATCTTATATCCCCGAGCTTCAAGCTCAGCGGCTATCTCGGCATTCTGCGCGCGCGTCGCTGCATTGCCAAGGCGTCCGCCGCGCGCCGGGACTTGTGTCGGGCTGCCTTCCCCGGAGACGTCGGCGTCAGCCGCCGGTGCGCGCTGCCGCGGCAGTCCCTCCGGGAAAGGAAGGGTCGGCTGCGCGTCGACGGGTGGCGATGGCTTCGGCACAGCGGCTGAAGCCGCAGAAGACGGTGCGCGAGACCACGGCCATCGGATGGATGGAAATTCCAGCTGTCCGCGAGGAGCTCCACCGCCTCCGCCGCCTTCGGTCGCAAGCGGATTGTCCCACGGACTGTCCCAGGGGTGACCGGGCATCGCAACGGGTATCACCGTGGCGGCTTCGGAGCCTTGGCCGTCCGGCGCGAACCAGCCGGGATTCGGCGGCACCCCGGCGCGCGGATGCAGTGCCGGATCCCAGTCGGTTTTTAACAATCCGCTGCAAGCAAGCTCCCGAGCGCGGCGCGCCAGGTCATCGGGGGTTCCCACCCCCTTCGCGAGTGAAGGTGGATCGGGAATTTGCATCTGCACGGCGGCGATTGCGGCTATAGCCAAGTCGCCGCGATTGAGCGCATGCGCGATCAGCGCCAGGGCATTGGATTTGGCTGCGATGTCGACGGGAAGCCGGTAACAAGACGTCAATTCCTCATTGAGCTCGGCACGAGGGCGTGGACCCCAGGAGCCGTCGACCTTTTCAAGCAACGGAACGTAACCGACAAAGACGCCATGTGCATTGCATGAGACAGATTCCGCGCTCCGGTCAGCCGATACGGAAAAGCTGCGCAATCCCGGCATCGCAAACATGCGATCAGGCTCCCTATAGTGCTAATCGATCGAGCTTGGTCAGCAGGCTAGCGAAGACGGGAAGACCGGTCGCTTACTGTATCGCCTCGGCCACCGCCTCGCCTAAGCCTTCCCTGATCTCATCCGCCATTCCGGCGAGCGAAGAGCGCATGTAAGAGCGCTCGGGAATGGCGATCGCCGGCAGGTTTGCGCGCGCGGCGAAGACTTGCTTGCCGCCGACGATGAAGGCGAGCGCCTTTGCTTTGTCGGGCACGATCTCGTGCGGCGGGATCACGCCGCCGAATTCGTGGATCGCCGCGTATTTGATGTCGATGGCGGCGACACTCACGGAGACGTTCGCCGAAGAAGCGTCCACCGTGGCGGCAATCGAGCGCGCCAGCGCGCCGGTCTTTTGGTTGAGCACCCCGCCGGCAAGCTTCTGCTGGATTTTCGCTTGCAGATCGGCGGCGAGCGCGTCGGCTTTGCCCGACAGTGCGTCGCGGATGCGCTCGGGCATCGCGGCCAGCACGGCGCTGTAGCGATCGACGAGACTGAGTTGGAGCATCGACGGGTGTCTCCGATCCGAGAGGGAGCCGCGCTACGCGCCCACCACGCTGCGATAGGGATCGAGCGACGCGCGCACGAAATCCGGCATGTCCTTGAGGCTGTAGGACGACGTCATCTGCCCGGCCACGGTCTGCGCGCTCTGGCCGACCCGGGTGCGGTAGCGGTAGCGCTCGGCCACCCATTCGATGCAGGCATTGTTGATCGCGGCCGGAATAAAGCCGTAGGAGACGAGCACGCCCGCGCCGGCATCGGCGGCGGCGAAGCTATAGACGCCATTCGATACATTATATTGGCCCGCGGCGGGGGTGCCGGTCACCGTGGTCAATGCCGCGCCGTTGGCGTAAATGACGCCGGAATCGCTCGCCCAGGGGCCGAACGGCGCCGCGGCCGATACATTATATGGCCCCGGCGCGGCGGGAACCGTCGCGCTCTCCCCGGTAACGGCATAGCCGGCGCTATAGCCGACGACCACGTTCTGCCGGCCCGGGCAATAGATCGCGCCAAACAGGTCGAGCGCCTGCGGCCGCCCCGGCGGCAGGCCGTCCCAAGGTTCGAGCAGGTAGCCGGTCGTGTGCGCGGCACCGGCGGCCGGCGCAGCGGCTGCGGTCACGGCGCAGTTGTCGATGACGAGCGAGGCGATTTGCAGCGCCGGATAGCGCCGGAGATAAAGGCGCGCTTTGCCGTCGCCGTCGAGCCGCTCGACGAAAGCACGCGGGACCAGCGCCGGCCGCCCGAGATAGGCGGCGATCGCGCCCGAGACATCGGTGATGAGCCGAGCTAACAGCGCATCGTCGGACAAGCCGATGCCGCTCGAGCCCGACAGCCAGGTTTTCACGTCTGAAAGTGCGGCAAGATCGGAGGCGGCCATTTTGCAATTCTCCGCTTAGGACTTTTTCGCCGCCGGCCGCGCGCGCCGCGGCGCGGACGCGCGAACCGCAGGCGGCTGCGCCGGCGCCTCGACCTCGGCAAAGCCGAAGCATTCGATCAACAGCGCGCCGATCTCGGCCTCGACCTCGTAGAGCCCGTCACGCGCGAGGATGGCGACGCCGGCGACGCACGGCTCGCCGACGCCAGGAGGCGCTTTGAGTTTCATGGGGTGCCTCGTTGATTTTCGAAAATTTCGAATTCGTAAGCGCCGGGCACAGGGTCCCTGCGAAGCTTACGGAGCGGAGCGCACCTGACCCGGTCGTACCAGTGGTCGTCGAAACAGCGTGGATGCGTACGCCAGCGCCTGCGCGCTATCCCGGCTATGCGGTCACCAGCAACACGCGGCCATCGGCGCTTGCTGCCGGCCGCACCAGATTTTCGCGGCGAATTCGCGTTCCTCCCGGCCGGACACGTCGCCGTAGATCGCGGTGGTGCCGAGCGAGGCGTGGCCGAGCCAGCGCTGCACCAGATGCGGCGGCACCGCGCTCTGGAACGCGGTGACACCGAAGGCGTGGCGCAGGCCCTTGGGCATCGCCGCCGGACCGTTCACCGCGGCCGCTCCCATCAGCCGCTTGACGTGACGCCAGGCGGTAGTGCCGCGCGCGCAATTCGAACGCCACGTCGAGCTGGCGTATCAGCTCGGCCGGCAGCGGCACCTGACGGATAATGCCACGCCGCCGCCGCTTCAAGGTTTCGAAGGCGACGATGCAGTCGCCGAGATCGAAAGCATTCGCCCTCAGCGCCAGCGCCTCGGAAATGCGGCAGCCGCCCCAGAACAGCACGCCGCAGAACAATCGCACCGATGCGGGTGCCATTTCCAAAACTGCGTCACATTGTGCAAGAAAATATACAGAGCCGCGGGCGCCGCACCGTGCATCGCGCAATATCAGTGTTCGCAATATGCCGGCCACAAGTGCGCGTCGGCGGCCTATGTCAATGCGCGATACGTCGTGTACTGCGGCAGCCACAGCTGCGTCGGCGGAAGTACGCGCTAGCGGCGCATCCGGGAATACGTGAAACGAAATTCGGGGCATGCCGCACCGCCCTTCTGCATTGTCATTGCGAGGAGCCAACGGGTCCGTTCGAAAGACCGCTCAGCATTTAATGGTTGCTACGGGCTACCTTATCGTTCCCGATCAGGTCCCAATTTCAGTTGTCGCCGGAGGTTCTCGGTTATCGCGCGTAGATTTGGATCGGGCCCTTCGTATTCGACTCGCGCTGTCGCCGTGGCATTTCCATCGCTCGTACCCGCAATCTGAATCGAGACCTCCACGTCATTGCCCTGGTGCCGTTTTCGATAATTGCGTCCTTCCGCAAGTACTTCTTTAGCCAATTCAATCGCATTGTGCACATCTTTGGGCAGTGTTGTTGTTCCGGAGATCCTGATCGTGTATGGCGCCTCTACGGCGTTGATTCCACCCCAAATCATCGAATCGACGAGAGCGTCCGGACTTATGCCATGCCACTTGGGTGCGCCGATGGCTGCAAGAAGCGCATGATAGAAGTCGAGCACCGTTTTCCATTTGGCAGCATCTAGCTCAATGATACGCGTCATCTTCACTCCCCCTTTTCATGCAATTTAATGGGGTAAAAACTGAAATAGTGGTTGTTGGTGTAATAGATCGTCCCCGTCGCGTTATCAACCAGGAGCCTACCCTCGCCGCTGTCGGCACTGAGCCCAGGAACGTCGTAAGCCGTATAACCCGCCGCGCTTTCTGGAAGTATGGCGCCGGTTATATAATGTGGAAGATTTCGGTAGGCGTGCGGTTGAAGCGCGCCAGTGTCTCCATTGAAGACGAGACTCAGTGTGTCGGCAATTTTCTGCTGCTCGTCCGCGGATATCGGCTTGTTCAATCCTTGCGGATCGAGCGGATTTTCGCCCGGCACGTGCTGAACAGTAAAGCCGCGCGGCGTGACCTTGTTCTGGGCAAGCACCACGCCGGATTCGCCGGACGATCCACCGCCCTCGCTCGTCCAGTGCCCACCGTCCGGGTTGCCGGCAGGCACGCGCGGCTCGTCGGGACTGTACTTCATGACGTAAGATCGAAGCCGCGGATCGCAATCGCGCTTCAGTTCATAAAGAGCCAGCACGATCTGCCCTAGCTCACGCCGGATCGACGCAAGTTCCGCCCGCCCGGGTCGCAGTTGCTCGTTCTCGTCTTGCGCGGCGAGCGCGCGGATCGCTTTTGCGATTTCAAGATGTCCGTGCAGCGTCTGCGGCACGGCGGTGAGGATGTGCGGCAGGCGCGTCATTGGCGCAATCCTTCGGCATGTCAGTGCGGGCTTGTCCGGTAATTCGGCCTCCAAGGCTCTGAAAATGGATCACCGGTCGCGGCGCTGCGCGCGCCGGCCCGGTGATGACGGACGAAGGAAATAGCGAGTGATAGGAGACGGACGGCGGGTGGCAGCCCGCCGCATGGCGACTACCCCCCCGCGATATTGCCGATCACCGCCATGGACGGCGGGAAATAGTGCTGCAGCACTTCGTCGGCATAGGCGCCGGTCTCGTAGCGCCGCGCGACGCTAGCTTCGCACTAACGGCCTTCCGTCGAGTTTCCAGATAGCCGCTAGGGCGTCTGCCGCCGCCTCCGGATAACGACGCGAGTTTGCGATGCCTTCAAGTACCCTCCGGGCTGCCCCGGGTTCATCCTCCAGTGTAGCAAGCGCCGCCCTGAGACGAACTTGAGTGTTGGCGTGAGCGTAGAGTGGCAATAATGCTTGACATTGATCTCCAGGCCTAGATTTCAACTCTTTTCTGACCTCCTCCATTTGATCATAGAGCTGATTGAACTTGGCGGTGTCTCCATCGAAAATGGCCTTCTCCTGATCCACCGCGATGGCGACGAACTGTTCCACCAATTCCTTGACCGTCATCGTCTTGACGTTGACTCGGGTCATGGCTGAAGCACTCCGAATAAAATCAACGCTTCTTTGCCAACACGCATGCGCTCTTCCCAACTCTTACCCCTCAGATAGTCCCTCGGTGAAAGACCGCCAAAGTTATTATTCTGCCTTGAAAACCATGCGCTGATTAACCAGTAGGTCAAGGTCGGAATACGAACCAGATTATGTGGCCCATCAATCACGCTGTCGGGATAGCCGTCCTTCCTGGCCGGTGTTTGCTCGACGATGTGATGGATATTGTATCCATCCAGCGCACTCAAGTCTTGCTGGAGTTCTTTCAACGTTTTTGGTGGATCTTGATAGGCGTCAATCCAAGGACGGAATTCGTAAAGCCACTTGGCCGCCTGCATGGCGATAAGAAATGCCGCACCAGCCGGCTCATCCACCAACACCGCCTCGGCTATCCAATACGCGGCGGCCCTAAGGAAGGTATTGAGAGCTTTTGCTGTCTCTGGTTCCTTTATTGGAATTTGCGGCGGCGACCCAAGCGGCGGCGCGCTTTTGCCGCCGCTGTCCGAGACAGTGTCCGACTGACCTGCGCCTGCGTTGCTGTCTTTGGGCCGAAACTGGCCACCCTTGCCACCCGGGGTGCCAGCTGGCCACCCGGGATGTTTTGGATCGTCGACCGCCGCCTTCGTCGTTGGCGAATTGGCGATAGAACGGCGTAACGGCGCTAAGTCGCGCAGCACCTCACGAATGAGCTGCTTGCTGAGGTCATCGCCTGAACTGATGACGGAGAAGTTTTGTTGCTGTTGCCACCGCTCTTCCTGAGCCTGCACAGCCAGCGTGCGGATCGCCTTCGCGATTTCCAGATGCACATGCAGCAGCTGCGGCACGGCGGTGAGGATGCGCGGCAGGCGCGTCATTGGCGCAATCCTTCGGCATGTCAGTGCGGGCTTGTCCGGTAATTCGGCGTCCAAGGTTCTGAAAAATCGATCACCGGGGTCGCGGCGCTTGCGCCGGCCCGGTGATAAGGCAGAGTTGGACTGGCAAGGAGGCGAACGCCCAGGGCGTTACCCTGCGGCAACGTTGCTGATCACCGCCATGGACGGCGGAAAATAGTGCTACAGTACCTCGACGGCATAGACGCCGGGCTCGTACCGGCGCGCGCGGGGCATTTGCCGACGTGAACTTGTGAGATAGCAATCACGCCTTGCCGGCCGCCCGCTCCACTTCATGCCGGGCGAGATACCATTCGGGCTCAATCAGCGGGTCCTCCAGCGCGCAACACTCGCGCATGCGCGCCAGGCAGCGGTCCTCCGCGCCATCGGCGCGGCTTCTGGTCCCGTCGTGAAAGAGCGCCACGCAGAGCTGTCGGCGGCTCATCAGCTTGACACGCGCCGCCGCAATTGCCTCCGGCAATTCCCGCTGGCTGGTAGCAAAAACCAAGAGCTCGTCGAACGCGAGATCGCCGAGATAGTAGCGCGCTACTGGAACCGGCCAGTAATCTATTGGCAGTCCTGGCAGAAACCGCTTCAATTGATTTATTCGATTTCGCATGTAGTCCAATGCACAGGCCGCTTGGTCCGGCTGACGCTCGGTGACCGCCATGTAGTAGAGCAGCAGGCCCTGCTGCATACCGCCCGCCAGATCGCCGTATTGTATCGATCCGTCGAGGATGCCGTCGACGAGACCCCGCATGAGCCCAATCGCCTTTGGGCGATTTCCCAGGAACCAATATAAACACGAGATATCCTCCTGCCGACCCGGCATGCCCGGCGCTATCTTGAATTCCTTTTCGTGCGCGCCCACACGCTCGAATAACGGAAGCGCTTCCTCATATTTTTCCAGGGCGCGCAATGCCGAAGCCATGGTGTCCATAGCCCCAATATCTTTTGGGTTCACCGCAAGTCGCTGTCTGCATGCGGCGACAGACTCGGCGTATTCATGAGACTGTAAAAGATCGAGCGCGTCCATCAGCGAAATCCGTAATACACGTTGCCGGCGGCATCGTAGGTAATTGCTTGAACGGGTCCTACCCCCCATTCTTGAAGTTGGCGGTTGAAAGTAGATTCGCCCGAAGACGTCAGGGGCTTTATCTCGCCGAACCGATAACCAACCTCGCCAACAGACTTTTCGGGAACCTCCACGTCGATGCCACGCTGCCCAGGAAGCACATTGAACCGAAATCGTACATCAGGATACAAGCCCCGCAGAAGACCGGCCGTTTCCTGGTGAGCGTAGTTTCCGAACAGTGTAGTTCCAAAGGTCAAGCTGTTGGGCACTGAGAATGAACCAATCCGTGGTGGACCCGCACCCTGCGCATCAGCGGCGGCCGCTTCGGACGACCCATTGCTGGAACGCTCTGCAAACCCACCGCCGCCGCCCTCCCCGCCGCCCAACCTATTGATCTGAGTTTCTGAGGAAAATGGCGCCCCGGTCACCGGATCGATCGGCTCCATCGCAAGCCGGACGTCGGTCGCGCCCTCGCCGGCGTTATCTGACGAGCTAGTAGACGTTCCGTTTCCGCCGTCGCTCGTCCATTGGCCGCTATCGGGATTGCCCGCCGGCACGCGTGGTTCATTCGGATTGTACGCGGTCTTGCCGAGAAGCCGCCAAGCGTCCCGAACAATCTCGGCAATCAGCTCGCGATCGCTCTGATGCTTGGTAAGCGCGGCGTTTCGTTCAAAGTGCTGGTCATCCGAAGCAGCGAGCGTGCGGATCGCCTTCGCGATTTCCAGATGCACATGCGGCAGCTGCGGCACAGCGGTGAGGATGCGCGGCAGACGCGTCGTGAGCGCGGTCCTTCGGCGTGTCAGCGCAGGCTGACCCGGTAATCCGGCGTGCAAGGTTCCGAAAATTGATCACCGGGGTCGCGGCGCTTGGCGCCGGCCCGGTGATGACGACAAGAAGAGACTGATGAGGTGAGAGAAAGAAGGCGAAAGAGACCCGCGCGTTTACCCCGCCGCGATATTCGAGATCACCGCCATCGACGGCGGAAGATAGTGCTGCAGCACTTCGTCGGCATAGACGCCGGTTTCGTAGCGGCGGGCGCGCGGCAGTTTTTCTACTTGGGCACGAATACGCCGCGGTCAAGATTCCAGAGGCACATGCCGGCGTCGCCAGCCTGCGGCTGCCGCTGCCATTCTTGGATGCGCTCAAGCATTTGCCGAGCGGCCTGCGGCTCAACCGCTAGCGTAGCTTTGGCTGACTGTAATCGAACCTGCAAATCCGGATGATTGAAGAGCGCAAGCAGCGCCCTCCTTTGGTCCCCCGGGCGGCTTTTCAGTTCGTCCCTGACCGCGACCATCTGGTCGTACAGACGATTGAATTTGCCAATCTCGTCCTCAGATAACGCTTTGTTCTGTTCTACGCAGATCGCAGCAAAGCGATCGACCAATTCCGCCACGTTCGCGTTGTGAACATCAAAACGTTTCATGGCTTGAGAACTCCGAAGCGTACAAGCGCGTACTTCCCCACGCGCACGCGTTCGTCCCAGTTTTTCCCCCGTAGATAGTCTCTTGGTGAAAGACCGTCGAATTCGTCGTTCTGTGTCGAATACCAAGTGCTGATCTGCCAGTGCTTAAGCGTAGAGATGCGAACAAGATTATCCGGCGAATCAATCAGATTATCAGGATCGCCATCATTCCTGGCGGGCGTTTGTTCGACGATATGATGGATATTGTATCCGTCCAGTGGGATCGAGTCCCGCTGTAGCTCCTCCAGTGTCTTTGCCGGATCGAGATAAGCCACAATGTAAGCGAAGTAGCCGTAGAGCCACTCGGCCGCCTCCAAGGCCAGGATAAAGTCGCCGGCTGGTTCACCGGCTAACGCCGCCCCGGCCAACCAGTACGCGGCAGCTTTGAGGAAAGCATTGACCGCTTTAGCCGTCGGCGGCGCTTCAGGCGGAATTGCGGGTGGCTCTCCGAGCGGCGGGCCTTGATTGCGATCGATACCGGGAGGACCGTTGGCCGCGTATTGAGCGCCCGGTACCCAGTTGTTGTCTGGCGTCGCGTCAGTGAGAACACGCGGATCGTTCGAACTGCCGCCGCCACCCCCAGTCTTCCATTGCCCGCCGGCCGGATTCCCGGCTGGTGCACGTGGCTCGTTAGGATTAAAACCGGCCTTGCCGAGTGTTCGCCAAGCCTCGCGAACGATGTCGGCAATCAATTGCCGATCACTCTGCGCCTTAGCCAAGGAAACATTACTTTCACCACGCTGTTCGTCACTAGCGGTCAGCGCGCGGATCGCCTTCGCGATTTCCAGATGCACATGCGGCAGCGGCGGCACGGCGGAGAGAATGCGCGGCAGGCGCGTCATTGGCGCGGTCCTCCGGCATGTCAACGCGGGCTTGCCCGGTAATTCATCGGGCTTCCAAGGTCCTGAAAAGCGTCATCGGGGCTCGGTGTTCGGCGCCGGCCCGGCGATGAGGCGGAGAAGATTGATAGCGAATCGCGGCGGGGCGTTACCCCGTCGCGATGTTCGAGATCGCCGCCATGGACGGCGGGAAATAGTGCTGACGCACTTCGTCGGCATAGACGCCGGTCTCGTACCGCCGCGCGCGGGGCATTTGCCGACGTGAACTTATGAGATTGCAATCACGCCTTCGCGCCTGCTTGCTCCACTTCATGCCGGGCGAGATACCATTCGGGTTCGATCAGGGGGTCTTCGAGCGCGTAACACTCGCGCATGCGCGCGAGGCACTGACTCTCCGCACCATTGGCGCGGCTTCTGACCCCATCGTGGAAGAGCGCCACGCAGAGCTTGCGGCGGCTCATCAACTTGGCATGTGCCGCCGCAGTTGCCTGCGGCAATTCGCGTTGCCCGGTGGCGAAAACCAACAGCTCGTCAAACGCGAGATCGCCGAGATAATAGCGCGCCACCGGAACCGGCCAGGACTCTATTGGTATTCCCGGCAGCAACCGCTGTAATCGACTTAATCGGTTTCTCATGTAGTCCAAGGCGCAAGCCGCTTGGTCCGGCTGCCGCTCGGTGACGGCCACGTAGTACAGCAGCAGGCCTTGCTTCATGCCGCCCGCCGCATCGCCGTATCCAATCGATCCGTCGAGGATGCCGTCGACGAGACCGCGCATGAGCGCAATCGCCTTCCGCCGATTGCCCAAGAACCAATAAAGGCAGGAAATGTCCATTTGCCGGCCCGGCCGGCCTGGAGCAATTTTAGTTTCCTTCTCGTGAGAACCCACGCGCTCAAATAACGGAAGTGCTTCTTCGTATTTTTTGAGAGCACGCAATGCTGAAGCCATTGTGCCCATGGCTGCAAAATCGTTGGGATCCATCGAAAGGCGTCGCCTGCACGCGGCAATAGCCTCGTCGTATTTTTGCGACTCTAAGAGATCGAGCGCGTCCATCAGCGAAATCCATAATATACGTTGCCGGCGGCATCGCAGGTAATTGCTTGAACGGGTCCCACCCCCCATTCTTGAAGTTGCCGGTTGAAACTGGCCTCACCCGAGGAAGTCAGCGGCTTTATCTCGCCGAATCGATAACCCACCCGGCCAACAAAATCATCAGGAACCGTTACGTCGATTCCTCGCTGCCCCGGGAGCACCCTCAACTCGAAGGGTAATCCACGATACAATTCTTCCAGAAGATCGGCTATTTTACTATGAGCATAATTTCCGAACAGAGTGGTTCCGTAAGTCAAGTTGTCGGGTGGCATGAACGAACCGATCTGCGGGGGACTCGCAGTGGGCGCGTCGGCGGCGGCCGCTTCGGATGACCCGCTGCCTGAACGCTCTGCAAACCCACCGCCGCCGCCCTCCCCGCCGCCCAACCTATTGATCTGAGTTTCTGAGGAAAATGGCGCCCCGGTCACCGGATCGGTCGGCTCCATCGCAAGCCGGACGTCGGTCGCGCCCTCGCCGGCGTTATCTGACGAGCTAGTAGACGTTCCGTTTCCGCCGTCGCTCGTCCATTGGCCGCTAT